>JGI12316J15309_10000429_pt1 | contig 274283 bp, 228 predicted proteins | sample MarCyaLeptolynsp_FD_15309 | JGI IMG/M metagenome (IMG submission 15309) | reverse complement strand
CGGTGATCGGTGATCGGTGATCGGTGATCGGTGATCGGTGATCGGTGATCGGTGATCGGTGATCGGTGATCGGTGATCGGTGATCGGTGATCGGTAAATAAAGTATCGGTTGCACAAAACTCAAGCAAGAATAAAATCCGATGCCCGATGCCCGATGCCCGATGCCCGACTAATCTCTGAGCGACGAAGGAGCGATCTCTCAGCGAAGCGGTCTTTTTTTTTCTCCTGTTGCTTCACGTAGAAAAAACCGTATGATAAAGATTATACCAAAAGAGATGATTGTAAATGACAAATAAAAACAAGAGCATCGCCAGAGAACTGGAAATAGAGCAAACCGAAAAGTTCGTTGAACAGCTGCAAAAAAGCGCAGCTGAAATAATTCCGCTGGAAGATCCGTATCTTGAGCTACACCCGGAGCGTATACTGGGGGTTTATGAAAGCCACTATCCCGGTCCGACAATTGTATGCACCGGTGGAATCCACGGCAACGAACCTGCAGCGCTTCACGCGATTCGACGTGTTATTAGCGAGCTCCATGAAAAGAGACCTCCGTTTCGCGGTAAGCTAATCGGACTCGGCGGTAACCTGCCCGCACTGGCAAAAGCACAGCGTTTTATTGATGCAGACCTTAACCGTATTTGGACATCCAGGCGGATGAATGCGATTAAACAGCATGATTTCCCGGAGGAGTTTCCCTCCGAAACCGATCAGCAGCTGGAATTATTCTGTATCCTGGCCGGATTGATGCGGGAGTCTGAGGAGCTTTTCCTGATGGATCTGCACACCACCTCCTCACAAAGTGCCCCCTTTCTTATCCTCGACGATACCCCGGAATATCGTTCCTATGCCGACACGCTTCCTGTTCCGGTAATTTTCGGTCTCAGCGAAGAGCTGGAAGGCACGCTTATTCACTGGATAAAACGCGAAGGAGCAGAGTCTATCGCCTTTGAAGCCGGTCAGCATTATGCACGCAGCTCCATGGATAATCATACCGCTGCAATTTTACAGACCCTTGCCATCAAGGGATGTCTGGCTCCCAACACCCTGCCCAGCCTGAATCGTCATCGTGAAGTTCTCAGAGAATCGGCTGAGGGCACAAAGTCGTTTTACAATGTTACCTATCATTATAAAATTGCCCCGGATGAATCCTTCAAAATGAACCCCGGCTATATCAGCTTTCAAACCGTAAAAAAGGGTGAAGAACTTGCCCGAAACCAACATGGCCCGATTTACTGTCCCGCAGATGGAGCTATATTTATGCCGCTTTACCAGACGCAGGGGGAAGACGGGTTCTTCATTATTACGCCTGAATGACAGTTCAGAGTTCAAAGTTCTGGGTTCTGGGTTCTGGGTTCTGGGTTCTGGGTTCTGGGTTCTGGGTTCTGGGTTCTGGGTTCTAAATACAAGATATGATCGGTGATCGGTGATCGGTGATCGGTGATCGGTGATCGGTGATCGAAAAGAATTTATTGCTATCAAACTGTGCAATCACAAAATTCGATGCCCGATGCCCGATGCCCGATGCCCGATGCCCGATGCCCGATGCCCGATGCCCGATGCCCGATGCCCCGTTACAACGATGTGAGACAACTAACACAGTTTTGTGATACTTTTGCCCTAAGTTAGCACCTGAGAAACTTTTTCATTATTTTAGGATACGATACCGGATTTGGCAGTATTATTCCAGAAGGGATTGTCTTATATTAGACATCACCGGACTGGACATAGACCCCCAATTCGGATAAGATTGTATACAGAGGAGCATTTCAATATGTTAAGGACTATTTTGCTCGGTTTGGTTATATCCGTTGCAATGATCAATGCCGAAAGTCGCATTACCGGTCATTCCCCCCAAACCATTTCGATAGATTTTATCCTTCCTGAGCTGGAGAGTGAATCTATATCTCTTGATGGAACAAGCTATACACGCCTTGGCTATAAAGACGCGCAATTCAATCAGCAGCCGGGAGCTCCATTGCTGCCTTACAGCGTCTATCGGGTTGCGATACCACCCGGAGCAGAAGTAAAGCTGCAGTATTCCATACAAAAAGAACAGCAGCTCACCGGTCAGACGGTCCTGCCTGCTGTGGTTCTTTCGGAAATAGCCGAGAACTCCACCCTGCCGATTCGCAATGATATTTACAGCAGCTCCACCCCCTATCCAGGTGAGATCGTTACGGTAAGTGAACCCTATCGTTTCCGCCAGATGAATGTCGTGGATGTTACCGTTTATCCGCTGCAGTATTTCGCAACGGAGCAGCGTGTCCGCGCATTGAATAAAATTTCCATACAGCTGAAGATCAGCAATGCAAATCTCAGCAAAACAGGTTCTATTCGCGGCAGCCATTATCCGTTGAAAAAAATGATTCTCAATTTTAATCAGGCGAAAGGCTGGGCTGAGGTGCCACAGCGACTTGCAAAGACTAGCCGCGTCGATTACGACTTCAGCCTTTCCCAGTGGTTTCGAATACCAATAGACAGCGAGGGCATCTATCAAATCAGCGGTAGTGCCTTATCATCCGCTGGTGTCGACATCTCTTCTGTGCAGGTCAATACGGTTCAGATGTTCAATCATGGTGGAACCCCTCTTTCGGTAAACACAACGCCGCCTCCGGTTGATGATCTCAATGAGGTAGCGATTTCCGTAGATGATAAGAACGGAAACGGCACGCTGGACAATGATGATCTGATCATCTTCTACGGTGTCGGGCTTACCGGCTGGCGCTATAATTCCAGCGTTGTAAGATGGGAAGCCTATAGCCATCCCTATGAAACCTCGAATTACTATCTACTGACCTTCAACCAAAATGTTGGTAAACGCATTACCACTGAAGACTCACCGGACCTTGCCGGTGCAGCCCGCGCAACGCAGTTTACCGACTATTACCGCTTCGAGCAGGATGTCTACAACATTTTAGAATCCGGCCTGGATTGGTATTGGATCAAGTTTGAAGGAACAGCAGCCTCCAGGGATATAAACTTTACGCTTCCGCAGAACATTCTAAGCTCTGAAGGTAACGTTTCCTTTAACCTTCAGGGCGGTTCAGGAGCCCGGTATTATGAGCCTACTAGTGGTTTCAACTATACGTTTGAGGCTGCGATTAATAATTCCGTCCTGGTATCTAACGTCCGTTTTGGTCAGGCAAACAGCTCGATCGTCAGTACAAGTAACATTATCACCTCCTCATTAAGGGGCGGCGAAAATACGCTTAAGCTGGATTATACCGGAAGCGTCGAGGGTTGCTTTGCCTTTTTTGACTTCATAGAGGTATCAGTCGAACGACCGTTTACCGCAGAGAATGGCCGACTAAAGTTTTATTATGAGATTGATGACAGTCCGCTGGAGTTTCTCGTTACCGGCCTGTCCGGCAGCTCCAATCGCGTATGGGACGTAAGCGACTATTCCAATGTGAAGGAAATTAATCCTTTGGATGCTAATGCCGCACGCTTTCACGCGAGTAGCTCGGTAGCTGAAGGCCGGGCTTATCAGGTATTTGCTCCTTCAGGAATTACTTCTGTCAGCACAATTGAGCCCATCGAAGGTTTTGCAAACCTGCGTAATCCGGATCGCCGCGCACGCTTGTTAATTATTACACCGGATGAGTTTTTAGAGACGGCTCAAACGCTGGAATCCTTCAAGGAATCCGATTTCGTCAATCCCATCCAGACAGAAATTATCAGCACTGAAAAGATCTTCACAGAATTTTCCTCCAGCCTGCAAGATCCGGCGGCAATCCGCAATTTCATTCGCTATGCTGCAATGAATTGGGGAACAGATACCACCGATATTCCTGAATATATCCTGCTATTTGGTGATGGTTCGTATGACTATCGTAATCTGGAACTGACCAACTATTCAAATCGTATTCCGACATTTCAGGTAAGTGCAAATAACGATATTACCAGTCGCGCAGCCGACAACTTCTATGTGGCAATCAATAATTCGAACGGCGTTTCTTCACTGACTCCTGAACTGGCAATTGGTAGAATACCGGCAAATAACATTGCGGAGGCAGAGAACTATATCAATAAGCTGATCAAATACGATCGTTCCTACGCCTTTACACCGGAGAGTCAAAACGGTTGGCAGTCGGTTCTTACCTTTGTAGCCGACGATGAATGTCCGGCCAATCGCGCCTGCACAGAGTGGTTTCATCTCAGACAGACAGAAGAAATCGTGAATCTGCTGCCGGAGAAGTTCGATGTTAAAAAGATTTATCTAACCGACTACGAGACGGAAACGGGCGGCTTGGGTCGCCTCAAACCGAAAGCGACGACTGACCTGCTGAACCAGATCAATCGCGGAACGCTGTTTATCAATTTCTACGGTCATGGGGATCCAAACACCTGGGCACATGAGCAGGTGCTTACCCGTGGACGCGACTTACCGTTCATTAATAACGATGGCCGATTGCCGATTTGGGTAGCTGCGACCTGTACCTGGGGTCAGTATGACGATCCGAATACTCCCTCCATGGCCGAAGCCGTAATCTGGAATGAGGGTGGCGGAATCGCTTCGATAGCTGCTTCAAGACCCACATTTGCATTTGCAAATGAACGATTTGTAGAAGGTATGTTCGACCGATTGTTTCGCGATGGATCTAATAACGAGCGTTCCATCACCATAGGTGATGCAATTCTTCCTTCTCTGAACGGCACGGTGAACAGCCAGAAGTATCACCTCTTTGGTGATCCTTCCATGCGCGTAGCCGACCCGTCTCATCAGGTAGAGCTGACCAGTATTTCTCAGGATACACTGAAGGCTCTCTCCAAGGTTACCCTACAGGCCGAGATCAAGGACTCGCAGGGCAACCCGCTAAACAATTTTAACGGCAAAGCCCTCATCCGGGTATTTGACGCAGTAGACAGCACCAATAGCGGCGGCATCGACTATGCGCTTACCGGCGGCACTATTTTTAACGGAATCGTATCGGTCAATAACGGACGAATCGGATTTGATCGCGAAGCCGGATTCAAGGTGCCGAAGTCGATCAAATACAAAGATCAACGAACCGGTCGTATTAGCGTCTATGCCTGGAGTGAAAATTCCCGCGACGCCGTAGGTTTTGTTGACACGCTATTATTTAACGGTTCTGAGACGGAAATTAACGATCCGGAAGGACCGGATATTGTTTTTGATTTTCCCGATCAGCCGGAGTTTTTTGATGGGGATTTCATACCGCAACAAAGCAGCATTTCCATTCGCCTGGAAGATGAGAGCGGTATTAATCTGACCGGCGAGGTTGGACACCTCATTGAGCTAACAATTGACGGTACTATTCGCAAAGACGTTACCGAGTTCTTTGTATACGACGAAAACAGCTTTCAAAAAGGAGAGCTGCAGTATACGCTACCGGCAATTGGAACCGGGCAACATACGCTCACCATTTCGGCATGGGATAACCTGAACAACTATTCCGAAAAGACGCTGAACTTCACAACCAGCAATGCTGAAGAGGCAACGCTCACTCAGGTTGTGAATTATCCTAATCCGCTTTCAGAAGATACGCAGTTTACTTTCCAGTATCTATCCCCAAGCGGAACCGGCGATGTTGCGGTAAAGATCTACACCATCGGCGGACGTCAGATTCAGGAGCTGAATGACCTGGCTCGTCCCGGATTTAACAAAATCTACTGGGACGGCAGAGATCGTGATGGCGATATCATCGCGAATGGTGTTTACTTGTATAAGGTTGTGGTCGATGACGGCGAAAAAGTGGTTGAAAAACGGGAGAAACTCGTTATCAGTCGTTAATAAATTTATGCCCTTCCCTTCGGCTACGCTCAGGGAGCGGGCAGATGCGTTCCCCGAGTACCTCGACTTGCTCGGTATAAACTCCACCGAAGGGGGAAGCATAAAATAAACTTAAATTATGAAGTATATTCAACTTTTGATTGGTATTACATATATTTCAGAGGCTGGTGACTTTTTCACCGGCCTCTTTTTATTTAAAGTGTATCTTAACCAGGGGGCACTATGGATCTTGTGAAAATTCAATCCGCAATCAAACAGCAGGGCGTAGATGGATGGCTGCTATACGACTTTCATAATCGCGATCCACTGGCGTGCAGTATTATCGGACTTTCCCCACATGCATTTTCTACCCGACGCTGGTATTTCTTTATACCGGCCGAAGGAGAACCAACTCGGCTCGTAAGCCGGGTCGATCAGTCACTGCTGGATTTTCTTCCCGGTAAGAAGCTGTATTATTTATCCTGGCAGGAAATGTATTCGCAAATCCAGGCAATGCTCGGCTCAGCAAAGCGCATTGCCATGAACTATTCTCCCATGAACAATATTCCCTACGTCTCAATGGTTGATGCCGGTACGATTGAAATTATTCGTCACCTCGGCTACGAACCGGTTAGTGCAGCTGATCTGGTGCAGCTCTTCGAGGCCATCATTGATGATGAAGGCTATCGTAGCCACTGTGTAGCCGGTGATAGCATTCTGAAAATCAAAGATGAGGCTTATGCGAAGATTAGCAATGCCATTAAAAACGGTGAAAAATTAAGTGAATACGAAGTGCAGCAGTATATCATGCAGCGTTTTGAGGAAGAAGGCATGACCTGTGATGATCACGGCCCGATCGTGGGTATTAACGATCATCCGGCAGATCCGCATTTCGAACCAACACCGGAAAACAGCCGCTATTTCGAGGCAGGGAATACCATCCTCATCGATCTTTGGGCAAAGAAAAAAGAGCCCGGCTCCATTTACTATGATGTAACCTGGTGCGGTTATGCAGGTGAGAATCCCCCGGAAAAATATGTAGAGATTTTTAATACGGCACGAGATGCTCGTAAAGCAGCTGTAGAATTTGTGCGTGAGAAATTTGCAAAGGGTGAGCCATGCTACGGCTGGGAAGTGGATGATGCCTGCAGAAACGTAGTAAAAGCTGCGGGCTACGGGGGATATTTTGTGCATCGCACCGGTCACTCTATCGGCACCAGCGTACACGGAAACGGCGTAAACATAGATAACCTTGAAACAAAGGATGAGCGTCAGTTAATGCCGGGAATTTGCTTCTCTATAGAGCCGGGAATTTATATTCCGGGAGAAATGGCCGTCCGTTCTGAAATTAACGTCTTTATCAAACTGGACGGCGAAGTAGTTGTCTATGGCGATGAGCAGGAAGATCTGATTTTGGTTTAGCGAACCAGCAAATCATACACAATCGGTGAACGGTTCTTCAGACTGGTAGAGAACGTTAATTCAACCTGCCAGTCTCCATTTCTGGCGGCCGCAGGAATTTCCAGTAGTTGTTCGTAGACTCCGGCTCTTAATTCCTTGCCATCGTTCGCAAGTTCTCTGACTCCAGCAGCAGCCCCATTTACAATAATGCCTAGTTTGAGAGTTGTGCCTTCAGGAATTTCATATTTGATTCTTAGAACTTCTCCACCACGGCGCTTCGCGGAACGCCAGTTCCCCTGAGCAGCAAAATGTGCATCGGCATATGCCGCACCGATACTCCATCGTCCACCTCGTGCACCGCAATAATACAAGTACACGCGGTTCTCGAAATAATTCAGATTCGGGCGCATCAGCTTGCGTTTCTCCCAGCGCCGTTCCGGCTTCAATACGTCCCTAACGTTGCTCCAGCTAAATCCATCCGCAGACTCAGCGCGGCTGATTTTTGTGCGGGGCCCCCGATCCGTTAAATAGAGTTGCGTAAAAAACATCGTATAGCGCTGTCCGTCAAACAGGATGTCTGGTGCAATAACTCCCGGCAGGTTTGTAAATACCGGCTTTTTACCTCGCTTTCGCCAGCGCAGGCCGTCCCGTGAGTCGGCAACGCCAATCGATGCCACAGGCCCCTGAAATCCGGTGTACCACATTCGATAGAGTTTTTCATTGGGAAGATAAACAATGTCGCCATAGGCATTCCCGGCAAAGTCCCATTCCAGCGAATCCAGTATCATCAACGGCTGCGAATTCGTTCGCCAGCTTTTACCCTGCTGGACGGCTAGTCCCCACTGATAGCCCAATTCACTATCGGTAGAATTTCCGTTATAGTAGAGATGCATTTCCCGGTCTTTCATGAACACAATCGGAGCGATTTGATGGAAGCTATCCCACTCTTCACCGCTTCCGCTAAAAATCTTTCCGCGTTTTTTCCATCCCCAACCGTTTCTATCCATTACGGCATATCCGATGTGATATTTACCGCGATCATCTCCGTCGTAAAAAACCGTAATTGAATCTCCGGTAACAACCAGAAACGGATCAGCTGCATCTTTACTATCCCAGCGTCCTTTTTCCGGTCGAATAATCGGGTTTTTCGGAAGCTTAGTAAATTCCCCGATATCAAACTTCAACAGCATCATTGTAGGGAATGACTGATAGTCGACCTGATTGTTCGAAGCGCTCTCGTAAAATTGTATCGGTCCGGTTTGAGAGAATATGGGTAAGATGAGAATCGTTAATAGCAGCAGGGTATTTTTCATGATCAACTTTTTGTGATTGGTGAATGGTCAAAAGGGCATCGGGCATCGGGCATCGGCCATCGGGCATCGGGCATCGGGCATCGGGCATCGGGCATCGGGCATCGGGCATCAACGGCAAATAACAAACGGCAATTAAAAGACGGCAAAACAATTTTCACTTTTGCCATTTCACATTTTACTTCTTTTGATTATAAATTGCCTCATTGCCTCATTGCCTCATTGCCTCATTGCCTCATTGCCTCATTGCTTGATTTACACACGACCAAAGTCATGGGCTAGGCTAGGAACTCTGAACTCTGAACTCTGAACTCTGAACTCTGAACTCTGAACTCTGAACTTAATTTACAACAGATAATATTCGGAATGTGATTAAAGCCCCATTAAGGGCAATGCATTATTATTACATTTTGCAGCAATCTATAAGCTGTTTACACCCCAACAGCTCAATTAACGGTTATTTTTCTGCAAAAAATTGCAATCGCTTGAAATCACACTAATTTTTTATATAATTGAAGAAAAATCCCTTAACCACTTACGATACGTTTCGATAATAGTTAGCAGCATAGATTGACCATCTGATGCTGGCGGGAGTCTTATCGGGATTATTGTGGATGGAGTTTTACGACGAGGAGAGATGATGAAGAAGATTGGCCGCGTTATGGTCGTAGATGATGAGGAAAACATTCGGGAAGTATTGTCAAACTATCTCGAATCCCTTGGCTATGAGGTTCTTACTGCTACGGATGGCCAAAATGCTCTGGACAAGTTTGAAGCAGGTTCGTTCGATCTTATCGTTTCCGATTTGCTGATGCCGGCTATTGACGGGCTGGAGCTACTAAAACAGATACGTGAGAAAGATAAAGACGTAATCTTTTTGATGATTACCGGCTACCCGTCAATTGAGACAGCTGTAGAAGCGATCAAAAAAGGTGCTTACGATTATATTACCAAGCCCTTTCATATGGAAGACGTGAAATTACGAATTGAGCGATCTTTCGAGAAAAAGAATCTACGGGATCGCTTAAGCACGATCCAGGGCTTTATGTGGGCTCTACTGTTCTCTATCCCGCTCTGGCTAATTCTGGGGATTATTCTCGCAGGAATTTTACGCTAGAAACGGTAAAACAAGTACGCATTGCGCTAACGGCTCGCTGATCACTATCGGCGGGCCGTTGTCAATTTATCAAATAAATACAGCCCCCCACCAACACTCCAACAATAAGAAACGGTAACAGCGTTGCAAGCAGTATGGGAAAAAACAACAGTAGCATAATACTCCCCACAACCAGGCCGATTACTGAGCCAAGAATTTTAAAGGGCAAAGCTAATAGCCATATACCGATTTCCAGAAAAAACACAAAGATCTTTCCAAAGAGTAATAAAAAGGCTGCTGCTATAAGTAAAAGGATAATTTCCATAAGCTACTCCAATCGTTTATTAACACTACGAAGAAGTATATCCCGGGTTGCATAATGAAGGACCTTGGCGAAAATTAGCACAATCTCCAAATGTCGATTCAATCATTTCGCCTGAGCAGGTTGCAGCTTATCTTATGAATTATCATCAAATCCCGGAGATAACCTTTGTGAGATTAAAAACTGAAGAACGAGCATTCCATGAATAAACGGATTATTACCGTCCTGTTTTTGACCTTTATATTTCTAACGCTATACAATACGCTGATCCCATTTACTTTTGATTATGGATTAGCGGACTTACCGGAGCAAATTTCGAAGATCAGCCTACCGGATCTTAGCGACCTACCGCTAACCGATATCGTAGGGAATATTTTGCTCTTCATGCCGTTTGGTTTTCTGGGCTTCGTTTTTCTAAGCCAACGGAATGCACGTAACCCTTTCGTATTTATTGGAATTGCCGGATTTGCACTAAGTCTATTGATAGAATTTTTACAGCTGTTTATCGCAAATAGAAATACGGCTCCGCACGATCTTTTCAACAACACTTTCGGTACGATAATTGGCGCTACAGCAGCAGCTATCTATGCGGGCGCTGTGGGACGGTATGCACGAAAAGCTCTCCTTGAACTATATAAGGAGCAACCCTACACGCTAATTCCGGTAACGATCGCCATCGCCCAGAGCATTGCGGCAGTTATGCCCTTTACTGTTTCTATAACCGTCTCAGCGCTGAAAAGGAGCCTGAAGTCGACGAATATTGTCCCGTTTGATTATCAGAGTTTCGGTAAACTATTTCTGGGATATCCGAATAGACAAGATAGTCTGCCATTTGACTTCACTCCGATGATAGAGGATTTTATTTTTTGGGCTGCAGTGGGTTATATTTTGTGGATTTGTTATCGACTCTATTGGGAAAATTTATCTCGCGGTACGCTGCTTCTGGTCGGCCTGCCAATTTTATTCTTTCCGCTAATGGAATTTGCCCAACTATTTATTACCAAACGCTTCACCGATATTAACGACATTATCAGCGGTTACAGCGGCATTGCTGCCGGCATGTTCCTCGGCTCTAAAATGATCCCAAGTGGTGCAGACCTAAAGCCCCGGCTTGAACTTCTTCGTACACCTCTGATGATTTATGCAGCCTTTATTCTATTCTCCGGCCTTCGGCCATTCGACTGGTCGCTTTCGTCCGAGGTGATCTCAAAAGACCTCTTTGCCGAAAACCTGATTCCCTTTTATGCATATTTTCGGAAGACCAGCCTCTGGAATATTTACGATCTGGTAAACTCACTTACGTTCTTGTTGCCTATCAGCCTGTACTGGACTTACCAGCTGCGCAAAGCCGGTAGTGCTTTCACACCTATTTATATTCGCACAACCCTGGTCGGTTTTTTGTTGGGATTATTTATAGAATTCACACAATTATTATCCTTTAGCCGTATAGCGGAAATTACGGACGTGCTGGCATATGCCGGTGGAGGGGCGTTGGGCACCTTCTGCATATACTATTATGAAAATCAGTTATTGCCGATGCTTCAGGCAAATCAGCAGAGAGCTTAGGCGAGCAGCGCATCGAGAGCGCTATTCATGAGAGAAAAGCTATCCTCATCGGGTAGCATAATAGAGTAGTGTTGACCATCTTCCTGATAGCCATACTGCGTGATGTTTGAATTCTGAAAAAGGGTGAGTGTAGGAACCCTCAATGCGACTGCGAGATGCATTGGACCGGTATCGGCGGAAATAAACAGCTTAAAGTGTTTAAAAAATGCCGCCGTTTCCAGCAGACTATGCTGCCATATAAAGGTTTTATCCTGTATCCATTTTGGGTAATGCGCAATGTGAGATTGATCCGCCGGAGCTGCAGCAAAATGAATATCCTGCTCTCCTCTTTCCTCCAGCAATCGATATATTTTTTCAAACTCTTCCCCGCGAAGCACCTTACTTTTCGTTGCGCCAAGCCAAATCAAAATCCCGCTCGTTTTCTCCGGATAACGTCGATGAATCTCACTTTGTAAATCTTTGGCAACATCAAAACCGCCGAATTCACAGCGAGCCGTGTTATCAAATTCTCTCCAAAGATCCACCATCGAATCTGCATAATGCTTGTCAATTGAAGAGGTGACTGCAAGATCGTAATAACCGCTGCTATCCCGTGCATCAAACCCTACCAGCATTTTCGGCTTCAGGAGCTGGCCAAATGCCCCCTGCGACAGAGAAAAGTTATCAGGATTATGCAGTGAAAAAGCAGCATCGTAGGATTCATTGCGCAATGCTTTCAGGAGAGAGGCAAATCGCCAGGGTCTGCTCATCAGCTCAGGCTGATTATACGGCCAGTAGCGATCAACCAATCCACGGGTCGTTTCTTTATATAATGATGCAACCGGATGATGAATCAGATAGTGAATCTCCATCCCAGGACGGGTCTTCTTCATGGCTCGAAGAAGCGGCAGCAACATGATACCATTCCCCAGACGCTGGTCGAGCCGGAATATCAAAATCTTATTCAGCGATTCCAGGCCAATAACGCGTTCGGATTTACCGGCGATAATCTTCTGTAAAGGACTTTTAGCTGCCCTCTTTAGACGCTTTTCTACTTTTTTTAGAACTGGATTTGCCATAGCGCGAAAACTTAAGGGACTGTAAAGAAAATGTCAAACTAATTTCGAAAAGTGCTTCCGTGTGGATGATGTGCTTCGTAAGATTGAGGCAACCAACTTAGGATGGGTATGGATAAGCTACAGCTAATCTTCTTCTTTATTACAGGTTTTCTGGTCTCACGGATTTTTATTAAAGTCCAATTACCTGAACGCATGGTCTTCGGTCTGCTCGGCGGCAGATCAAATTCTTTACCGCGCGTCATCTTCTTTTTAATCGCCGTATCTGCATTACTGTCATTTTTCATACCGAACGTCATAACGGTACTCACGCTTTTGCCAATACTGGAACTGCTTCGTCAGGCCTATGCTGAAGATAGTGAACATTCCGGTAGTATCGCTACCGTTCTAGCACTCTCGGCGATCTACGGGGCAAATATAGGCGGCATGGGCTCAGTTACTGCGACACCTGCAAACGGAATTCTGGTTACCTATACCGAGCTGAATAACGTTGCCGGAACCGGTGCGATTACATTTGCCGGGTGGATGGCCTGGGGAATTCCGCTTGTGATCCTGCTGGTAATTGCAGCGTGGATAGTACTGCTCACAATTTTTCGTCCATGGCGGTTTCAGAATTCAGACCGCAGTTTGCCCTTTGAGCTGGAAGCCATTAGCCACCCCTGGCAGAAGCTAACGTTAATACTTGCCGGTGGCTATTTTGTCTCTTCTCTCTTGCTCTCAGCGTTAATTATGATCTATCAGCAATACACCATCGAGATTATAATCCTCACCGGATTTCTAACGCTACTTTTTATTCTGTTTCTCTTCTTTTATCCATTACCAATCCACAACGAAAAGGCCCCTATGCTAAAGCTGGCAGACTGCTATAGCAATCTGCCTTCCCGCGGCTTTTTATTTGTAGGTATCGCAATTTTACTTGCCGGACTGATCTATCTTGCCGGACTGGATAAAATTTTCTCGGTATGGATATCCGACAACTTCCCGCGTGGTCTTTCGCTTTATGCCATGTTTATTCTCCTGGCTCTGTTAACCTCCTTCGCAACCGAAATTCTTAGCAACACTGCTGTTCAAATCGGACTATTTCTGATCATCCTTCCACTATCTGCTGAAATGGGCTTCGATGCCCTTCCGGCAATGCTGATTATAACGCTTTCCTCTACCTCAGCCTTTATGAGTCCAATCGCTACCGGGGTAAACGGTTTGGCTTTTGGTGGTGTAAAAGATGTTTCGGTTACGAAGATGCTGGTGAGCGGTTTTTTTATGAACTCCGTAGGGGCATTAATCATATCGTTATGGGTAATGTATGTCGTCAGCTGGCTGGTTGGGTAATAAAAACGGACTGAAAGGGTGGTAATTATGGATGAATTAACCTTGAAAGAATGTCAGAAACAGGTAGATGACTGGATACAAGACATCGGTGTTCGGTATTTTTCCGAGTTAACCAATCTGGCTCAGCTGATGGAAGAGGTGGGAGAAATGGCCAGAATTCTATCTCGAACCTATGGTGATCAGAGCTTCAAGAAGTCTGACACCGACAAGAATCTTGCCGATGAAATGGCAGACGTTCTTTTTGTACTTATCTGTCTGGCAAATCAAACCGGAGTAGATTTGACGCAGGCTTTCCAGGAAAATCTGGATAAAAAAACCCGACGCGATAAAGATCGTCATCGGGATAATCCAAAACTCCGGTAAAATCAGAAAAGCGGCCTGTCGCTAAACAAACCGCTTTTCAAAACAACCTCCGAAACTATTTATCGCATAAGTACCATCTTTCGCGTCTCGGTATATGCCGCTTGTCCACTCTCCGATGGATTGAGTGCAACCATGCGATAGAAATACACGCTGCTTGCCACCTGATATCCGTTTTCATCTCGCCCGTCCCATTCCAGCTGATAACTACCCGGGGCCTGAATATCGTTGACCAAAGTTCTTACCTTCTGCCCTAATAAATTATATACGGCAATGTCAACACTGGCACGGATGGGCAGCTCATATTGAATCCGGGTCGTAGGATTGAACGGATTCGGATAGTTCTCCCCCAGAACGAAGTTAACAGGCGTCAGCGGCTCGTCGCCGATACCAACCGGATCACCGACGCTCATCGTAACCGGAATACCTACAACGGTTTCATCAGGATCATTGGTGACTAAACGAAGCACGCCGTTAAACTGCTCTCCGGTCGGAAGCCCATTGGAATCGAAGGTAACGCTGATTGTATCGCTTTCACCAGCCTGTAAGACACCGTTGTTACCGGAAAGGTCGAGCCAGGTAACATCACCTGTTGGATCGATGCCGACTGCGCCATTCCCTACGTCCGGTAGAAAATCCTGTGATGTTATATTACCAGCTCCCGGGTCCAGATTCCCGCCAAATCCCGCAACGGCAAAGTTTCCGTCATCGTTAATAACTGAAAGTGGAATCGAGAATGAGATTATATTGCCATTGGTCGTCACGCTGCCGGTAAAAAGCGGTGCGCTGGAAGGAGTGCTGTTTGCACCGACCCAAATACTGAAGGAGTTTGCAGGTGCGCCGATAGCCGGGAAAGCAGGTAGATTCAACAGGATATCATATTCAGAGCCTATATTTTGGGCTGTTATATTGAAACCGAATCCACCGGGAAAAGCTCCGGTATTCACGTTATAATCCGTATCCAGAGCCAGCAGTAAATATGCACTGTCCGGATCAGGCGTATTCAGGAATTCAAACTCCAGCGTAACATCATTAGCACTCTGGGTTGCAAAAGCGGTAATAATATCACCTCCGGATCCGAAAACAAGGTCTCCAACAGGATCAGCAAAAAGGGTGTCACCGACCAGGGAGTTTGTTCTGCTACCGGTATCTACAACGTTGCGTTCACCAGGAATAACAGTGTTTATCAGCTTTCGGCTTATTGTATGCGAAAGATCGGGTAAAGCCGGCTGAGCTGGCAGAGGCCCGTTAATATCGTCAATTGCGTATTGCAAAACTCCGGAAGGACCATCATTACTTATAACAAAGTCCAACGAGACCGTCGTATCAGCGGGCAAGTTGATTGCCAGCGAATCGCTGGAGGTGCCGAGGTCGGCAAGATTGGCATTCAGTGCAGCATTTAGAGTTACGGTTACACCGGGCACAATGGTGACCTGCAGCGTATCGCTGAAGTAACCGATTTTAGAGAAGACCACCATTACATCGCCTTCTGCAAGACCGAACTCATACTCACCATTTGTATCAGATAGGATCTGCTTATTCACTTCAACAAACTCGATAGCAACGTCCGTAATCGGATTGGAAGAAGACGCATCTGTTACGCTTCCCTCGATATATCCCGCGCGTTTTTCTTCGTATTCAAGCACGTAAAGCCCGGTTTGAATATCACCGACAAAAAGTTTATTGTTTTTTCCAAACGGATAAAGCCCCCAGGCGCCATTGAAATTCGGTGCTTCTCCCTGTAAGTAGGTATCGTAGGAACCTACTTCCGTTGGACGGGAAGGATCGGTTATGTCTACCACTTTAACACCGGACTCGTAATGCGACATCAGTAAATAATCATCTTTGATGAATACATTATGGGCCAGATCGCTTTCACCAAGGTATTCGCCGAGTAGTGTAGCATTTGAGATATCGGAAATATCCCAAACCTTTACCGTTTTACCTGCTGTCTCTTCTGTGGTTGCCATAATCGTATTGTCTTCCGAAACCCATACGTTGTGCACATAACCACCTGCCGGTACTAAAATTCTCTCAATTAGTGCCGGATTAGCCGGATCGGACATATCAAAGACACCGATCGTTGGATTGCTGCCTTCCGCAACATAGAGAATGCTGTCTTTGGCAAAGACATCATGCGCATCTATAGCAATTGATCCGCTGATTGTGGAAACTTCGAACGGGTTTTGCGGGAAAGCCAGGTTGAAAACACGAACCGGCGTATTAAAATTAAAGTCTTCGATTCCATATAATAGCCCGGATTGCGTATCGACAAAATTGTTATGCGGGCTGGTGGAGAAAAGCGGTAGACTGTCTACAATCGACACAGAATTCGGTAATCCGGATAAATCGATTACCAGCAAGTCAGTACTACCTTCGGTGGTCACATAACAATAGGTGCTATATGTTTTCATATCATACCAGGGAAAAGTCACCCACGGAACGAATGCAACTTCCACACTATTTACCGCATCGGTAACATCTACAATACTTACTCCGCCATTCACCCCAAGAATTGCATATTCGCGTCCATCCGGGGCTTCATATCCCCAAACATCTGTATAACCATTGTTGGGATGATCGTTCAAATGAGCCAAGAGAGAAATATTTGACCCTTGAGCTAACAAGGCCATCGTCAAAAACACCGATAATAAAACGTAACGTATTTTAGTCATAGCTACTCCATTTTTTCTAAAGAGCCACCCTCACTAACATTGCTACGCAGGCATTTTGGAAAAAGATTCAGTTTCAGTCATACTTTTCAGAGAAAGTTTTAGCAGCATCAAAATCCCACCCACATCACAAAGGAAATGCTGGTGCGAATTAAGTTTAATCTGTCGTAGAATTATGACTACCTTGGGGCAAGGCCTATATGTTTGCGAAGTTGATCGTTACTAAAAAATCCGATCCCGAATGGCTTCTGGAACGCGTATTTGAACAGGAAGTTATTTCTCTGGGCAGAGACCGCAGCAATAGCATTCGGCTAGCTGATGACACGAAATATATTTCGCGCCATCACTGTGAGCTAATTCGCGATGTAGAGGTCTATCGCTTAATCGATCCGGGCAGCCTGAACCAAACCCTCCTAAACGACGTACAAATAGCTGAAAACATTCCCTATGCATTGAGGTCAGGTGATATAATCACGATTGGTGATTATATGATTAAATTCCTTTATGTTGAGGAGCCTGAAGTTGAAGATGCGAAATCCGAGGGTGAAATCGAATATGAATTCGAAGAAGACATCATCGGACTGGCCAGATGGTTAAAACGTCTGCAGAGGAAATCCCGTGGTGAGGATCGTACTTTTCGCAAAGAGCTGCTGCACAATGCATTCTCGATGGCACTAAATGATCCGGATATTACCGAGTTTGGTGAGATTTTTGAAGATGTTATTCGGGATATAGCTTCAAATTCACACCCGGCACTTCAGGAAGCTTCTGAACCCTCCCTGCCGGCTTTTGAACCTGGCTCTCTTGATGCGATGGAAGACCCGACCGAAATTGCAAGTGAGGCGGATGCATATGCCGAACATGATGATCAGGATGAGATCACGCTGGACAATCTTCCCAATATCGAGGAAGACATCACTCTGGATGGAATCGACATTTCGGAAATCAATGATCCCTCCGGAAGCCTGGAAGAATTGGATGCCCAACCAGAGGTGGCACCTCCGGTAAATAAAGAGAACAGAGGGACTGATCCATCGAATGACTTTGGTGACTTGACTTTTCCGGAAGATATCACCGATGAAGGTTTGGTAGGCCTTCCTGATGACAGTAGTGATGATTCAAGTGAATCAGAGACTAAAGAGCCATCCCGATCCGATTCGACAACAGAAGAGGTAAGAGACGATTCGGATACTGAATTACAGGTGGATCCGAAAGATAAAGTAAAACGCATCTTTCACGATGAGACTTCAGACGAGTCGGATGACATAATCGATCTGGATTCAGATCAAAGCATTTTTATCGAGCCTGAACAAAGCGTCACATTCGAAAGAATCCCGGATCAGGATATCGATAACACCTTTGACAACAGCATAACTTTCGAAGACCCGGACAAGAGTATAACATTCGAAGATCCGGATAAAAGCATTTCCATCGATGACCCGGACAAGAGTATAACATTCGAAGATCCGGATAAAAGCATTTCCATCGATGACCCGGACAAGAGTATAACATTCGAAGATCCGGATAAAAGCCTGTTTATCGAAGAAGAACCAGATAAAAGTATTTCCATCGATGACCCGGACAAAAGTTTAATAATCGAGGATGACCCCGATAAGAGCATAACATTCGAAGATCCGGACAGAAGCTTATTTGTCGAGGAAGATCCGGATAAGAGTATAAACGTGGAACCAGATGAACCGGAAGATTCCGCTAAGGACGTTTCCGAGGAAGTTAAGTTTAAAATCAATTCTCCGGACGACACGTTGAATATACCGGAAGGATTCCAGGATTCTGTTTTCAGACGCTCGTACGATGAAACCCACGATGATTTACTGAATAGCGAGTATGCTAATCTGAAAACCGGTGATTCCTCTAATGAGATCACTTTCTCGGATGAAATGACGAATGAGCACGTGATTCCAGCTCCTGATGCAACAGAAGAGGATGTTACCCCATTAACATTGGAAGGTCAGCTTCCAAAGACTCCACGTACTGAAATCATAATTATTGATGAACCGGTTGAACCTCAGCCCAATAAAGCTGAGAGCGAAGATGTAAACGTCGAGCAAAAGGAAGAGATCGATGAAGAAGAATCAGCTATCGATAATCAGCTGTTTGATGAAGACGACGATACGTTCGAGACCATAAAGAACATGAGCCGGAAGTCAGCGGAAGTCCAACCGCCGACAGAAGCACAGGAAACACCGGCAGCAGAACATGTCCCCGACTCTGATGACCAACAGCATGATGAATTTGCCTTCTCTGCTGAGACAACCCCAATAGAACCTGAATTATCACAGGAAGACACCTGGATAAACCTGGACGATGCTATTACGGAAGAACCTATTTCACCACCGGTATCGAACGTTCCCCTTCTCGACCAAATGGAAGATCCTAAAACCGAAACGGTTGAAATACGTCTGACGGAATCAGAAGCCAGCGAAGACCAGATTGATGTGGAAGTTATCTATACTGACTCCGAAGAATCGGTAGCGGTCTCTGATGGAACGATTGATGACCATGAACAACCACCGCTAACAGATGAGCCTCAAGAGACTGTTGAAGAGGTTCCGGAACAGCCTACGCATACGGGTCATAGATCCCGCCGCGGCCAGGATGTACGCATCACGGATCCTTACGAAATTGCACGTAACCTCGGTAAGGAACAATCGACAAATGGCAATGGGAAGTCGCTGGAAGCAATGAAGATGTTGATCGACGTACTGCTGGAAACATACCGAACGACGGAAGAGTTTCGTCGCGACTTTATTAAGCTCAGCCTTCCTGAGCAGGGCTCATTCGGTTCCAGTACTCCGGAACAGCTACAGGCATATTTATTTGATCCGTCTATTTCCGAAGAAGAATCGCTGGTAAGATTACGCAAGCTACGCAAAAAATTTGATGATCTAAATACTCACCATCAGGCCATCATGGACGGTTATTGGGCGAGTATTACCGAGGGCCGGGAGATCATCCTGGAGAATATCGATCTCCAGCGTATTCGACAGGAGATTGGTAATCAATATTTCCACTTTGCGGGGATTCGTATCCCGCAGCGCTTCATCCCGTTATATGTAAAGAAAAAAGCCTACCGTACTTTAGAGACCCGGGTAAACACATTGATTACTGAAAACAGGCAAAACTTCCAGAAAAAGGTTTTCTGGCCTTCATTTGTTCGTGCTTATACCAAGAGACTGAACAGGCGTAAATCCGCAAAGAAAAAACGTGACTACCAGAGTTGATTCTCTTTTAGCCACTCCTCAGCAAGCTCTTTAGCCCGACGATACTCCACATCATGTAAATAATTCATCCTGGTAATATCATCCGCATTGATAGCAGCTGCGACGTTTTTAAGGGTTTCTCTTATCTTTGGAAATGCAACCAGCACATCTTTACGAAAGGTCGGTGCGGGATTATAGACAGGAAAGTACTGCAAATCATCACTTAGTCTGAGCAGGTCGTTCGCTGCAATTCTTCCATCTGTAGCATAACCAATGGCAATATCTATCCCTGCTTGCCCCAAAGACTGATATACTAATCCGGCATCCATCTGGCGAGTTGATAAATTATTGCTTTCCAATTGATAGGTGTTTAGCAGACCTGCCAGCCCATCAGGCCGGGCGGCAAATTCCGGATCAACTCCGAATACCAACTTATTTCCGGACTTCAGATAGGCCTGCAAATCGGAAATAACCTTTAGCCCGGATGATTCAGCAAGCTCACGTCGAATCAACACGGTATAGGTATTGTTAATGCCAGACCATGATTCCAGCCAGATAACCGAATTTACATCCGAATCCCACGAGCGGATCTGCTTCCAGCCAGCTTTAGGGTTTGTCAACTTTTCAGGATTAGTTTCGCTCATAAAATTTACCAGGGCAGTGCCGGTATATTCAATATACCCGTCAAGCTCACCATAAAGTAGCGCCCGACGAGTAATAAGGGTTGGCCCTGTTTCTATTCGGTCTTCAACGGCTATTCCTGCCCGTTGCAGAGCAAGGAGCTGTATATAGCCAAGTATAGCCCCCTCAGTATCGATCTTCGATCCAATACGAACCGTAGGTTCCGAGCTACAGCTCTGGGCAAGGATGAATATCAGAAGGAGTATGAGCAACCTAGGCAATACGTTCCTGCCTTCCTAAAAGACGATTTTGTATCAGTCCAATACATCCGTCTACAATTATTGCTAACAAAGCAGTTGGAACAGCTCCCGCTAAGATCAGGTGCAAATTTCCGACTGCGATACCCTGAAAGATTAGTCCGCCAAGGCATTCCGCACCAATTGCAGCTGCAAGGGCAGCTGTTCCCACATTAATAACCATTGCTGTTCGGATACCGGCGATAATAAGCGGCATTGCCAGAGGAATTTCTACCTGAAACAACACATCCCGTTGAGCAAGTCCGAGGCCGTAGGCTGCTTTTTTTGTGGACATGGGCACTGAAGACAGGCCCTCAAGAGAATTCGCCAGGATAGGTAGGATGGAATAAGCAATTAAAGCTGTTACGGCTGGCCACCAGCCGATGCCCCTACCAGCCAGAGCAAACAACGCGCTGGCAATACCAATAACGGCAAGAGTCGGCACGGCCTGTAAGATATTGGCAATCCCCAGCACCGTTGTTTTCCAACTGCTGCGGCCGGGGCGACTGGAAAATACTGCTATGGGCAATGCGATTGCAGTTGCTATAACGCCACTAAATACCACCAGCAGCAGATGTAGATATCCCAGACGCAGGATATCTGAACTTCTTTCAGCCATAAAGGCAAACCATGACGAGAGTTCGGTCATAGGAATCAGGACTTTCCGCCGCGTATTTTCAACTCCATCTTGCCTACTTTTTCAGGGAATTTGGCCGCAACGGTATTATAAAAATCGCGCAGTTTCTGCATATCTTCTTCAATATTATTGGTCAGATGGATAACCGGACCGAATCCGCCAACCTTACGCTTGTAATCCAGAAACCCACAAACAACCGGTACATTGGCAGCCGTTGCGATACGGTAGAACCCTGCTTTCCAGTGGTTTACCTTGCTACGCGTCCCCTCAGGCGTGATCACGACGACAAATTCATCATTCTTGTTAAATGCTTCCACGATTTGATCAACAACATTTGATGCGGCACTGCGCTGAATCGGCACGCCACCAAGCCACTTCATGAATCCACCAAAGCGTCCGGTAAACAGTGTGTGCTTCCCCATCCAAAAAGGAGCAATGCGCATTTTAAATGAAATCGCCAGTCCAATCGGAAAATCCCAATTTGACGTATGATGTGCAACGACCAGTACAGCTTTCTTGAGTTCCTTCGGGAATGTTCCCTCCATTTTCCAACCGGTAACCTTTAACCAAAGGCAGCCCAACCAATATAGCGGCAGGTTAATTTGAACCCGTTTCAATCCTTCCATCTAATCCTCTTTTCTCATGAAGTGTAGTATATCATCCAGTTTCAGCAGGGAAATTTCTGTCTCATTTTGATGCACAACCAGCGGTAATGGTGACTTTGCCATTAAGAGATTCATCGCGCTGTAAAGGCTCTCCTCAATCGATATGTTGCCACCGTTCTCCACACCGTCGGGTGCAGTCTTTTCATCTCTCATCTCCAGCAAGTCTGCAATAGTGGTAATTTGCAACAGACGCATTTGTTTATCGCCTCCGATAAATTCTTCTACAAATTCATCCTGAGGTTCGCCCAGCAGCTCTCGTGGCGTGGCATTATGCAGGATGCGTCCCTCGGACATAACGGCAATACGATCTCCCAACTCAAGTGCCTCGCGCATGTCATGCGTTACCATCACCACCGTTTTTTCAAGTCGCTTCTGTATATCGGCAAACTGTTTGCGCAGCGTCGTTTTGGTTATTGGATCCAGTGCGCTAAACGGTTCATCAAGCAATAGATAATCCGGATCAGCAGCCAAAGCCCTGGCAAACCCGACACGCTGTTGTTGTCCACCGGAGAGGGTATTCGGATAGTCATCTAACCGTTCCAAAGGCAGATCCACCAGCTGCATCATCTCTTCAACACGACGTAGAATAACATCATTATCCCATTTCAGGAGCTTCGGTACAACAGCAATGTTATCAAATATGGTATAGTGCGGAAAGAGTCCGGCAGACTGTATGACGTATCCCATACGACGTCGCATATTCAAAACGTTTTCGCCGGTAAGTTTAACATCACCGATTATCACGTTTCCTTCATCCGGTTGAAGCAGCCCGTTCATCATTTCCAGGGTTGTCGTTTTGCCGCAACCACTTGGTCCTACCAGCACTGTTGTCTTCCCGGCAGGACAGCTCAGGGTCAAATCCCGTACGACGGACCGTCCGTCAAATCGTTTCGTGATGTTCTGAAGCTGAATCATGAAAGGGCCTTTGTCGGTTCAACATTCTGGCTGTTTTCCGCCCGCTGCTGAAGATGGGCCAGGGCGGCATCAATCAGTAAAGCGAGAATTGCAACAGCCAATGCACCGGCAAGCATCATATCCGGGTAGTTGCGCCGTATCCCGCCAAATATCCAGCGACCAAGTCCACCACCCCCAATATAAGCAGCTACGGAAGCAATGCCCACTCCCAACACGGACGCCACGCGAATTCCAGTTAGTATTGACGGAAGAGCCAGCGGAAGTTTTATTCGACTCAGTACTTGCAAGTTCGTCATTCCAAGACCTTTTGCAGCTCGCACTGTCGAAACGGATACTTCGTTTAAGCCGACAAACGTGTTCCGTACGATAGGTAATAAGCTATAGAGGACCAGGGCAATAACGGCCGGGGCAACGCCAACTCCCATGCCAAAAGGTGCAAGCGCCGGTATCAGTAAACCAAAGAGTGCAATCGAGGGGATTGTCATCAGAAAAGCCACGAACAACAAAATTGCCGTTGAGAACTTTGGTCTATTGTGAATAAAAATTCCCAGTCCGACTCCTATTAAAACCGCAATCGGCAGTGCCAGCAAAAGCATGCGAAGGTGCTGAAGCGTAAGCAGAAGCAATTGATCGGAATATGCGGAAAAAAAGTCTATAAGAAGGAAAACAGATAAAGCGCCCCCTGCCAGCAGCAGGCTACGCAAAAACATAGGTTTAGACGAAAATTTCGGTTTTGACAGAGGCATTGCAGAAGATACCACCGGGGATATCAGATTGTCAAGCGCGTCAGCAATGCCCTTTCCGCTATCGCAGTAGAAGCATGCGTCTGGTAATCGCCTGCGTTCCTATCCGCATACGATACAAATAAACGCCGCTGGCATAGGAATCGGCCTGCCAGGTAATGTTATGGGTCCCGGGTGCGAAATCCTCATCTGCAAGTATAGCAACAACTTTACCAAGTGGATTCAAGACTTCCAACTTAACATTTGAAGGGCTAGCCAAAGAGAATTCAATATGAGTGGATGGGTTAAACGGATTCGGATAGTTCTGCATTAGCTGAAAGCTCTCTGGCAAATTAACGACTGAAATTCCGGTCGGCTCATTTCGGATTGAAGCAATAGCCAGTGCACTCCAGCCTCCAACTGACAGCGAACCATTCAGCAGAATTTCCTGCGAACTTAACTGGTGCAGTGAATGAAGCGATTGCTGACTTTCCCCATCCATTATTACTGAATACTGGTCCAGAATCTGACCGTAGAAATCGACCTCAGCTATCTGAATAGAATTATCCGGTGAGTGTGCGGCAATCAGAATACTTTCGGCGTCTAATGTCCAGGTATATAAGTCATCATTAAACAAGGGAGCTGAATGAACAAACCACTCCCCTGTTCTATTCCCGGAGGCGTCATATTTTAGTAATACGATATCATTCCCTTCAGCACCTCGAAACGTTCTGCCAATGAGGAAAACTTCCCCAACAGACGTTATACCAATTTCATAGGCAAGATCATTATTGTTACCGCTTCCGTTTAATTCATCCAGCCAGAGTAAACTGCCATCCAAAGCATAGCAACCGGCGACTATATCACGGTTGTATCCGTTGTTATAAACCGTAGCAGCAAAAACAACGGCATGGTCTTCTCTAAAGACAAGGTCATTCAGTTCATCCATATAATCAGCGTTTCCCTGATAGGCCCTTTGCCATTGAAACTGTCCAACATCATTTAAAAGCGTAATGCCCACTTTCTGAGAGTTGGCACTCCCGGAGATCGTTCCGCCTATCGCAAGGTAATATTCATTCACCGCAAGAGCTGTAGCATTGGTAAGTTCATCATCAGAGTTTTCGGAAGATGCATATCGCCAACTTACTGAACCGTCTTCACCTAAGGCAGTGATAACAACGGAAGAACTTCCGATTTGATATTCTGAAGCAGCAACGTATAGCGTTTCATCCATATCCGTTGTCAGGCACACCGGACGAAGATTCCACCCTGATTTTTTAGCTAACTCATGATGAAAAAGCCCGTTCCCGGCTAAAGAAAGCCCGGTCAGAATAGCTGTCTGTAGACCATCCTCATCTACTGCCTGGGTAAGCACAAATATGGCTTCCTCACCCACAAGCAGATCTATTGCCTCGTCATCCGTTCCGAAATGGTCCAGACGATAACTCCAGATGAGCTCACCGGTCGAAGTATGTTTTGTTACCAGTGCATCCCACCCCTTTTCACCACTAAAGCTATTGGCCAGCGTAATCAGATGATCTTCCGAATCCAGCGAGGAGATCACTCCTTGTTCCCGACTGGTTGCCGGCTCATTTAGAACATCCAGCCAAAGTTGCTCACCGGAGGTATTAAAGGCATACGTCAGCATGTCCCAACCGTTTTCTGCTGAAAAACCATATCCGGCAAGAAAGACCTCGCCATTTTTCCCTGCGGAAATGGCCCGACCTTCATGATGAGATTCACCGAAGTTTTCTAGTGTTTCAGACCAGATCAGCTCGCCGGAGGGGCTGTATTTTGCAGCAATTATTCCGGAAGCTCCGACATGCTTTTCACGAAATCCGACCACCATACTATTTCCGGATTGATCTACTGTGATATCGGTAGGATAGGTGTTGTAAGCATCATGAATTTCCTCCGCCCACAGTAGCTCACCAAGCGTATTCAGGTGAAATGTTTTTACTTTGCTGAAGCCAGCTGTCTGAGAATACCCCGTAGCAAACACACCACTTTCATTGGAAGTGACCCCTACTAAACGGTCATCCGGTTCAAAATTTACCTGGCGTTGCCAAAGCGTCTCCCCTGCCGAGTTCAAGCCAATGAAACGCATATCGTTATCATCAGAGAGGCTGTTTCCAGCAATACAAACTGAGTTATTCGGTAAAGCGCAAACTCCAATGGCCATTTCATCTCTGCCCGGTATATCGAATTCTTTACTCCAAACCGTCTGACCTTCAGGCGTGAGCTTAACCAGAAGCATTCTTAGTGAGCCGGAGACGGAATGAGAGCCACCGGCATAGACATTCCCAAACTCATCGGCATACAGCGTATTTAAAAAGCTTCGCTGTACACCGGCAGGCGAATAAGTGTAATCCCAGCTTAGTATTCCACGTTGTGAATACCTCATCACGACAGCGTCGCTCCCTCCATCAGGAAACGTTAATCCGGATGTGATAATAAGTCCATTTTGTTCATCTGTAATCGCCTCAAGGGGGCGCATCGAGCCGCCTGCTGCATAGCGTACTGCCCAGAGGAGCTGTCCGTTTGTATCATACCGTAGGGTTAGAAGTTCAGATAGTCCGGGTTCAAGATCAGCATAACCGCAAATGCTAACCGAGCCGTCAGCGTGAGGAATTACGGCCACGGGATAATCTGCAACTCCGACGCCGCTGTTATATCGTTTTTTCCAGACCTGACGACCGTTCTCAGCATATTTGATCGTCATGATATCGAAGCCGTTTTTAAGACTGTCGCTATACCCCGTTACAAATACGTTTCCAGCTGGATCGACGGCTATGTCCACCGCTGCATCTGTAGCGGGGGCAAGAAAGGCATTATAGGTTCTAATCCAGTTAGGCGATATTGTAGTCGGGCTATAGCCGGTAAGCAAACTATGCTGTTTTGCAGGTATCAGATTATCAAGTGGTAAGACTCTTGTATGGGGCGGTGTTTGAGCAAGAGAGGTTACACAATGCAATAAAAGTAAGCTGTAAACAACAATGAACCGGCACATCTTGCGCTCCAAAAATCTATTCCCTTTAAATCGCGTTCATTTATGAAGTCCTTTATTACTATCGGCCTGCTTCAAAAAGGACTTTGGGAAAAGATTTTATTTCATTGATGTCTTAATTGCTCAAACTCCATAAAAAAAGCCGCTCCGAAGCTTCGGAGCGGCTTGTATAAACAGTTATGTTCATAGCATCAAGCTTTTTGTGTGGATGGGGTTTCACTATCCCAACTCGCGTCTTCAGTAAGACCAACCCGGCTATCAGCATAAGTATCATCATCCTTACTAAAGAGATAATAGGTTACCGGTACTACCACCAGCGTGAGAGCGGTAGCAAAGAGTAATCCAAAAATCACCACGATACCCATTCCTGCCCACCACTGTGCGCTTTCATCTCCAAAGGTAACAAACTGCGCCGGATTGATCTCGAACGTCATCAGTCCGATGAAGTCGATATTGATTCCGGTTGAAAGCGGGATCAAGCCGAGGATTGTCGTGATTGCCGTTAAGATTACAGGACGCAGACGGGTCTTACCACCCTGGATGATTGCTTCCATCTTCTTCAGGCCGCGGTCACGCAGCTTTTGAATATAGTCAATCAACACAATAGCATTGTTCACAACAATACCGGCAAGAGAAATCACACCGATACCGGTCATCAAAATCCCAAACGGCATGCGGGTGACAAAGAGCCCAAAGAATACGCCGAAGAAGGACAGGATCACCGTTAACATAATCACAAATGGCAGTGATACAGAGTTGAACTGAGTTACCAACAAGAAGAAGATCAGGCCAATGGTAATCATGAAGGCCTGAAGCAGGAAGATCATGGTTTTCTGCTGCTCTTCATCCTGACCTGCAAAGGACATCAGGTAACCTTCAGGCATTGGAAAGTCGGCCAGTCGTTCTTTTACCTCAGCAACGACTTCTGCTCCGGATCGTCCAACGGCATCGGCGGTTACGCTTAATACACGATCGCCGTCAACGTGGCTGATACTGCTGAGACCGGTTGCAAAGTCTATACTTGCAAAGTTCGCCAGCGGATAATGAACGCCCTCGTGAAAGACCGTCAGGTTCAGCAGGTCGCTGTAGTTATCGCGGTAATTTTGATCAAAGCGAACCGTAATATCATACTCATCCGTTCCGATTCGATAATCAGAAACCTCGGTTCCATTTACCGCTGTGCGTACCGTATTGGCAATTTGTGCAGTCGTTAGGCCAAATAAGGCGGCTTTTTCGCGATCTACGCGAACACTTAACTCGGGCTTTCCTTTATCGTAATTATCCTTAAGCTTGGAAATCCCCGGAACATCGCGAATCACGTCCATAACCTGTTCGGAAAGTTCAGCAAGCTTTTCGAAGTCCTCTCCCTTTAGCTGCACATCAACGGCCTTTCCGGTTGGTGGGCCGTCAGCTGGTTTGGAGACATCAATTACCGCTCCGGGAATTCCCTGCACGGCCTCCATCACCTGCGCCATGGTTAGCCAGGAGTTCTGTTCGCGTTCTTTCATCATCTGCAGATCGATATTGATCTGTCCGCGATGTGAGGCCACGCTGTTACCGCTCATTCCGGTTGGGTCGTTGGTTTGCCCAACAGAAGACACATAATTCTTCATATCGGCCGTACCGGTGATGCGTGCTTCGATCTTCTTCATGATTTCATCGGATCGCTCAAGGCGCGTGCCGAGCGGTGCTTCCGATTCCACCATAATAATGCGTGGAGAGATGTCGGGGAAAAATTCAACAACCGGCGAAGATGAGCCATAAACCATAATCATTCCCACGAAGAGGGCTACGGTTATACCCACAACCTTCATACGATTGGCAAAGCTTTTTAAGCACCAGTTAAGTGTTGCATCATATTTCGGTAATAACCAGGATAACAATCGGTCACCGCGCAATACCTTACCAGGCTCTACTTTACGCAAAAATCGGGATGCCAATACCGGGTTAAAAATGAGTCCAACAATCAGTGATGACGACAGCGTTACAACCAGAGTCATCGGCAGGAGCCGCATAAACTCGCCTACCAGTCCCTGCCAGAACAGCAGCGGCAGAAAGGCCATAAGAGTCGTTGCGGTAGACACCACAACAGCCGTCCCCACTTCGGCAGTTCCGTCATAGGCTGCCTTCAAGAGCGGCTTACCCTCATCATGTTGCCGGTAGATATTTTCTACTATCACCACGGCATTATCCACCAGCATTCCCAGAGCCAGAATCAGACTGAACAGCACCATCATGTTCAGCGTGTATCCCATAGCGCTGATAATCGAAAAGGAAATCAGCATTGAAATGGGAATCGCAACGCCTACCAGCAGTCCGTTTCTAAATCCCATAAAGAAATAGAGCACCAGGATAACCAGCAGCATTCCGGCAATAATATTGTTTTCCAGGCTGTTCACCATCTGGCGAATATCAATTGACTGATCACCAACATAGTCAAAGCTGATGGTACGGGGAAACGTCTCGGCCCGTTCATTGACAATCTGCTTTACCCGATCGATGATCTGGATAATGTTTTCACCCGTTCGCTTACTCACCGAAATGGTAACGCTGGGCTTTCCGTTAATGCGCGCAAAGCTCTCCTGCTCTTTAAAGCCGAAGTACACATCAGCCAGGTCGCGCAAATAAACCGGCGTACCATCCTTTTGCTTCACAACGATATCCGCCAGCTCATCGACTTTCTTAATTTCGCCGGGAACGCGGATCGTCCATTTCAGGTTCCCGCTGTTCACAGAGCCACCGGGAATAGTCAGGTTTTCATCGCGAATGGCGTTGTTTACGTCTTCAAGGCCGATGTTATAATACTGCAGTCGAGCCGGATCGATATCCACTTTCAGCTCGCGCTCCAGCCCACCGGTTACGTTAATCTCCAGAATACCGGGTATCTGTTCAAATCGATCCTGCAGGTCTTCGGCATATTCTTTCAGACGCACCAGCGATTCATTCCCGTAAAGAATAACGTTGATGATCGGAATGCTCTCGGTGCTCATCTCTTCGATGATGGGATCTTCCAGGTCTCCCGGCAGGTCCGGCTTGGCCTGATCGACCTTTTCCCGGACTTTCCTCACCGCTTCTTCGACTTCGATGTCTGTTTCGAACTCGGCTTGAATGCCGGCATATCCCTCACTACTGGTTGACGTCATCTTCTTTACCGAGCTTAGCTCATCAAGCTTTTCTTCGATCGGTTGAACAACCAGATTTTCCATATCCGCCGGGGACACACCCACATAAGGCGCTGCGATAAACACCAACGGCTGTTTTACTTCCGGAAAGGATTCAACCGGCAGAAAAACGTATGACATGAATCCCGACACCATCAGAATAAACAGCATCACAAAGACGCTTGTTTTATAAGTCAGTGATGTTTTTGTTATTTTCATTTTTTCCTCTATTCAGTCAAAACTTGCGTTCCTGCCACAGTTAATTCAGGATTTGCAGGGTGTCTCCCTCAGCCAGCTCCTGCTGACCAACCACGACCAGGCGATCGCCTTTTTTCAGTCCGCCTACCTGAACCTTATCCTCATAAACAGATAATTTCTGAACCATGCGCCGTTTAGCGGCTTCGCCATCGGCCAGGAAAACATACCAGCCCTTTTCCGACTCCATCAAGGCTTCAAGTGGCACCACGATTTGATTTTCGATTTTTTGACGTAGAATTTTCAGGTTGGCAACCATCTCAGGGGCAAGCTTATTGCCCTCATTCGGAAGCTCAATTTCAATATTAAAGGTCCTGCTCTGTGGGTTAATGCTCCGCGATACGAAGTTCACCTTCGATTCAACAACCATTCCCGGCCAGGCATCAAAGGTGATTTCTACCGGTGTTCCTTCGCTGATATCTGCGATGAAGCGTTCGGCAACGCCGGCACGAATCTTCAGCTTTGCATTGTCGATAAGCTCGAATATCGGCGTCATTACGCTACTGTATGCACCCATATCGTAATAGCGCTCGTTAATCAAGCCACCAATAGGCGCAGACACAAACAGCTTGCGATAGCGGGCATCAGCCAGTTCATAAGATGCTTTTGCGGCTTCGAAGGCATATTGGGACATCAGGTAGTCGTTTTCAGAAATTGCTTTCTTTTCATAGAGCACTTTTTTGCTCTTGAAATCCAGTTCAGCCTGCTTCAGCGCAGCTTCTGCCTGCTTCCATGAAGCGGTCAGCGGCTTATTTTCCAGCACGGCCAGCGTTTGACCGGCACGGGCACGCTGTCCCTTATCTACCAAAACCCGACGCAGAATACCAGCTTCCTCTACCATAATCTGCACGTGATTGCGTGCTTTAACTGTTCCGGTAACACGCAGGAAGTTTGAGAATGTCTGGGGGCTGACATCTACAGTTTGAACGGGTGTTCCACTCTTTTCGATGTTTGCTTCCGGTTTTTCTACACCACACTGTAACATCAGCAGAGCCGCCGGAAGGATTAAAAACCTCTTAATTCGCTTCATTCCATCTCCTTGCAACAAGGTCGTTTTTATATGTTCAATATTCCATGTTTTGCTATTCATTGTTGAACCCCTTCCTGCCGGTAGCAACTTCCCAGGCAAAGAAGGCATTCAGGTAATCGAAGATGGCGGTATAATACCCCAGCTGCGACTGATCGAGCGCGAGCCTGCTATCCTTTAATTCCAGCTGAGTTGCCAGACCGTTAGCCATTCGCGTTTCAGCAATTTCGAATGCCCGTCGCGAAGCGATAACCGCTTTTTGACTGGCGTTAATACGTTCAAAGGCCTCCCGCATTTGCAGGTGCAGATTGTTCAATTCAATTTGAATGGTGCGTTTTGAATCATTTAACCGCGTCGTCACCTTATCGACTTCCGCACTGGCCCGACGAACCTGGGCTATATTATTACCGCCGGAGAAGATCGGAATATTCAGCGACAGGCCCAGAATAATGTTATCGTTATCATTATCCAGTTTAAAATCGTCTGATGCAGCAGTGTAGGTATAAGTCGCCGATCCTTCCAGGGTTGGATAAAAGTTAGCGCGTTGTGCACTCACATTTTTCTCGAGCAGTTTTTTCTCCCAGATCAGCGCATTGTAGTCGGCCCGGGTTTCATAGGCCTCTTCCGGAGAGATCATCTCCGGCAGGGTTGGAAAACGATCCAGAGAACCGGTAAGCACAATTTCTTCTTCAATCGGAATCCCAACCAGATTTTTCAAATTATTAAGTGACAGTTGATAATCGCGCTTGGCACGACTGGCTTCCGGTATGCTGCTCTGCCAACGTGCTTCGGATTGAAGCAGTTCAAATTCGGAAACAATACCATTGTCAAACTTGAACTTGATATCCTTATAATTATCCAGCGCACTCTTTTCTGAGTCCTGCGCAACCCGCCAGACTTCCTTCTGTAGCAAAGCAGCATAGAAAGAGCTCTTGACACCACTGAATACCTGCTGTCGGGTAAATTCATAGGTGTTGTTGGTTAACTTGTTCAGATAGCGTGCCGCTTGAATAGCATAGCCGGCCTGGAAGCTGAACAGGGTTTGACGTAGCACCGCATTCATAGCGTATTCATTCTTGAATGAAATTGGAAACAACGTTCTCTCCTCTGCGCCGGTCAGCGGATTAAATGGAAAGATGATTGTATTTTCCTGCAGGTTGCGATTGTAGCCCCCGGTCACTTCCAGCTGTGGAAGTGCGGTGGATACAGCGCTTAGTTTTTCAGCGGATGCGATTTTCAGCTCGGCTTTTGCCAGCTGAATATCCTTGTTGTTTTTTTCGGCCAGCTCAAGAACCTTATTCAGATCGTATTCGCCGGCAAAGGCGCCTGCAATCAGGCAGATGCTGATCGCCAGCACGTGGATGCGACTCATAAACCTCTCCTTGTAATTCCGGTAATCATGATTTCTATACTTTCAGACACAATCTTGTCTTGTTTTTTTCGCGGAATATTTTTTATCCAGTCCAAACTCAAAAATTCGGTCATATAGACCAGGGCTTCTGCACAGGTGTCCAGATCCTTTATTTGAAAAATATCGCTCTCCTGCCCCTTTTGCAGGATGGGCAATATTTTCTGCTTCATCAGTTCGTTCAGGTGCTCCTCGATCGGTTCGCCATGCGGGGAATGTTCACAAAGATATTCGGGCATGGTTTCCATTTCCTTTACATGCTGTTTAAGCCCCGCATGCATGGTTTGAAAGAACATGCCCAGCTGTTTATCAGCGGTCAGGTCTTTGGGAATGCTTTCCACTACCTGATCGATAAAGAGCTCTGCTTCTTCCAGCACAATTTCCTGGAAGAGTGCTTCCTTATTGCTGTAGTAGTAATAGAGGGTGGGCTTGGCGAGATCGCTTTGTTTAGCAATATCATCCATAGAGGTTTTGGTGAAACCAAAGTGGAAGAACAATTCCCGTGCTGCTTTTTTGATAATCTGGCGTTTTCCGCTATCGGATTTTGCTGCCATAACACAACTTTCGATTTTCGACTATTTCTATAATTAGTCGAAAGTAGACATTTCATTTTGCTAAGTCAATAATAACTTTCGAAAGTTTGTGAAAAAAGTTACAAATTATTTTTTTGGGATAAAATTCGGTTAGATAGTATAATTTTCGGCAAAAAAAAGGCTTCGGGAATAGCCCGAAGCCGAATAAGTGGCGCAACCTCCCATGGCTGTCGCCAAAAAATTAAAGCCCATCGTAATCACTAACGGATTAATATAATTGCTTTAACGTTCTTTGTCTGTAGCTCTACAAACAAAAAACGTGTCGTATTTTCTCGACGCTAAAAGACTTGGAATGAACTTATCGCGGAATATCTCCAAGTCGCGATAAGAATCCATGATCCTTTTCCGCAAGCCGTCGAATAAGTTCACGAAAGGTAACGTGCCCTTCCCTTGCATGAAGCCCCTGGCGCTCCCACTTCATTGAGGGCAGCGTCTTCAGCGTACGAACCAGTTTTCTACGCTTCTCCAGAAAATCCGCAATCATTGTAGACGTATCCTGCGAATGGTAGAACTTTGAGCTACGCTTAATTTCGGGAATGTAAGGGTTTTCTTCCTCAAGAATCTTCTTAAGGCGATACTCAACAATCTCTTCTTCCATTTCGGTCAGGTCAGCAACACAAGTACTTACCTGAGATGAATTGGATTGATTGTCGAGTTTTTCGAGAAGGTCGGCATAACGTTCGTAATTATTTTCTACTGCTTCAATCAGTTCTCTTACGTCCATGAAGTACAGGCCTCCAACATCATAAACAAACTTTACTTGCTCTTATTTGTAACCAGGAGCGAAATATGGGGGTCTTTCTCTCAGGGGTTATTTAAAATTCAGACAACGTTAAGTATTTAATGTCACAATTTGATTGCAATGCGTTGAATTTTCTTACAGTTGTCCGGTATAGAATTGATTAAACCGGCATAACATAGGGTATAAATCAGTTCATTTCAATCAAATTTTCTTTTATTGCATAACGAATAATGTCGGCATTGGTTTTCATGCCCAGCTTGGTAAGCAAACGCGCACGATGTGTACTAACCGTGCTGGTGCTAACCTTCAGCTCACGGGCAATTTCTTTAATACCGAGTCCTTGCGAGATTAATTCCAGCACCTGAAACTCACGGGCAGATAAAATATCGCGCGGCATTTTCTTATTCGTCTCTTCTTTCAGCTGGAACGCCAATTGTTCGGCAACTGCAGGGCTTATATACAGCCCGCCCTGAACAATCTTATCCATTGCGGTAATCAGTTCACGCGCAGCTCCAGCCTTGGTTAGATAACCACTTGCACCGGCTTTAATGGCCTGGACCGCATACTGCTCTTCCGAATACATGCTGATAATCAACACTTTAGTATCCGGCCGCTCACGCTTTATATCGTCCAGAATTTCAAGGCCGTTCTTGCCCGGCATCGATATATCCAGCAGCACAAGGTCGTATTCATTACTATCAAGCTGCTGCCCAATCTCTACAGCATCGCTTGCTTCATGCACGATCGCTTTTTGCGAATAACCCTGCAGTATCTGCGAGAGACCCTGGCGAAAGATCGGATGATCGTCTGCCACAAGAATTTTCACGTTATTCCCCGTAGTGGAAAAAGATTGTTGACGTTGTTCAAAGGAGGTATGATTCATCCTTGATCTTACAAATTTACACCCATTTCAATCAATAGACAAGGAGTGAAAAAAATGTCGCGAGTTTGCGACACACCACCAGTAAAGGTAGATGTTATTCTACAAGACCTTCACTAATCGCATAGCGAATCAGTTCAGCATTGGTTTTCATGCCCAGCTTTTTCAGGATACGCGAGCGATGTGTACTAACCGTGCTGGTGCTAAGCGCCAGCTCACCGGCGATATCCTTGATCCCCTGCCCTATTGCCAACATGCAAAGAATCTGCGTTTCCCTTGCTGATAACTTCGTATGGCGCGGTGCCTGCCGGTCACCTTTAATTTGAAAAGCAAGCTGCTCCGCAACAGAAGGCAAAATATAAAGCTCACCTCGCGCTGTTTTTTCAACTGCCTCAACCAGCATTTTGGCTGCACCACTTTTAGTGAGGTAACCGGATGCACCAGCCGTAATCGCGCGAATCGCATACTGTTCCTCTGAATGCATACTGACCATTAAAACGTTGACATCCGGCCAGTCCCGCTTCACGTTTTCCAGTATTTCGAGTCCGTTTCGCCCCGGCATGGATATGTCCATAATCAGCAAATCCAGTCGCGAGTTACGGCAGTACTGCAGCACCTCGGCGCCATCATTCGCCTCATCAACCTGGATTTCATCGTAGTGATTTTCAAGGATCTGCTTTAACCCTTTGCGAAAGATGGGGTGATCATCAGCTATCAGCACCCTAAGCATCTGCTACTCCTTCTTTTTCCGAAAGTGGTACTGAAACAACAACCGTCGTGCCTTTACCTTCCTCTCCGCGGATATCAAACTTTCCATTTAAAAAGCGAACCCGTTCTCTCATTCCGAGCAAGCCGAGTGATCTCGATCCGTGAATTTCCGAATTACTGATCCCTACCCCGTTATCCTTTACGGTGATTCGTAACGAATCTCCAACAGTCTCCATCAAGATATTGATCTGGGTGGCCTTTGCATGCCTCAGGATATTGGTTAATGCTTCCTGGAAAATACGAAACAATCCGTTCGAATAGTCTTCACTTAGCTGAATGTCTTCGGCATTATTATCCAGCTTACAGGTAATGCCGGTTTGCTGTTGAAAACGGCGCGTCTGCCAGTTAATCGCTGCGGCAAATCCCAGGTGATCGAGCACGCTGGGCCGGAGATCCTGCGATATTCTACGCATTTTCTTTATCGTACCCTCAACCATTTCGGACATGGAGTGGGTTTTATCACGCAACTCCCCGGCATCCGGCGGAAGCTGACCTTCCAGCCAGCTCAAATTCATCAGAAAAATAGAGAGGTCCTGACCCAGATCATCATGGATTTCGCGAGCGATATGCGTACGCTCCTCTTCCCGCGCCGTCTCTACCCTGGCAGAGAGTTTTCGCAATTGCTCCCGGGAATTGGTAAGCTCATGCTCCGCCTGCCGGCGCTCCTGAATCTCTTCATTTAGCTTTTCATTGCTAGACTTCAGACGTGCGGTGCGCTCTGCAACCAATTCTTCCAGATGCTCACGATGTTTACGCAGCTCATCCTGAGCTTCTTTGGTATTGGTAATATCTACTCCGGAGCTGAGCGTCCCTAAAATCGTGCCGTCGGCATCCTTCAATAAAACGTTATGCCAGGCTATCACCTTCTCTTCACCCTTACGGGTTTGCACAACATTTTCATAATAAGCCTTCAGAGACTCCTTGCCGGAAACTACATTTTCAAATTCTTCCACAGATTCTTTTCGCAGACGGGCAGGACGAAAGTTATCAAACCAGTTTTTACCTATAATCTCTTTTTCCGAGATCCCTAAAATCTCGCAACCTTTTCTGTTTATCAGCTCAACGCGCTTTTGCGGATTGATAACGAGGAACATGGTGCCGGCCGTATCCAGATAAATCTGTGCGCGGTCGCGCTCCTGAATAATTTGCTGTTCGGCCATTTTACGCTTGGTTATATCCCGGATAGCCGCAAGTAAGTGCTTTTGACCACTATAATTCACGGCAGACAGGCGGACTTCTGCAAACAGCGCTTCTCCGGATTTTCGGTGCTCAACCGATTCCATAGAAACCGGCTGCTTTCCGGAGTCGATAAGGCCAAGCTGTGCAGCCCGCTCATAGTAGGCCAAAAAGCTGCCCTTCTTTTTACTGCGCTCTATCAGCTCATCTTTAGTATAGCCAAATATTCTACAGGCCGCCGGGTTGGCATCCACCACGTTCCCGGAGAGATCGGTAAGCACCAAACCATCGCCAACTGTTTCAAAAATATTGCGATACTGTTCGATGCTTTCGCGTAGAGCAGCTTCTGCTTCTTCACGTCGGGTAATATTTACATACATGGCGCGGGTACCGACCGGATTACCGTCTTCATCATAATCCGGTAGCGCATGCAGCAGAGTACGGATCTTCATTCCGTCTCTGGCGATTAGCTCGCGCTCTTCATCAAAGAAGTCGCCATGCAGGGTTTGCTCATACCCCCCTTCTTTCAAGCGGGAGCGGGACTTTTCGGAATAAAATTCTTCCAAACCGTGATCGACAATCTCATCGAATTCATAACCGGTTGTAGACAGAAACTGCTGGTTGCAGTCAATTATCCGTGGTTTACCATCCTGATGTCGCGTAATGAGATACATGAGTGGGGCGGACTCAAAAATTCTGCGATATTTTTCCTCAGCGGTTTGACGCCTGACTTCCGCCTCATGCCTTTCTTTGATCTCGTTTTTCAGCACCGTATTAGCCTTCTGCAGCTCGGCGGTTCTCTCCTGCACGCGCAGCTCCAGCTCTTCTTTGGCCTGCTGCAGAGAGCGCTCAGCTTGTCGACGCTCGGTTATATCGCGGACAATCGTCAATACCTCATTTTCACCGGAGACGACCATACGGGCTTCGAAATCACGCTCCTCACTTCCCTTTTTCGGAGACACTGGCATGCGATATTCAAATAGCTCGGGCTGCTTGGTGTTCAGCACGCGCTCGATACATTCAATCGCTTTCTTTGCAGCAGCAAGCGGCATGACTTCATGTATCATTTTGCCGGGCACTTTCTCCACCGGTAAACCGTGCATAGCGCCGTTATTAGCGAGCGAATCAATGTAGCGGCCCTCACCGTTTATGCGAAAAAGCAGGTCGGGGACAGCATGTAGAATGGTCGTATTCTTCATCTCAGACTGCTGCAGGGCCATCTCGATGCGCTTTCGCTCGGTAACATCGATACCAATCCAGGCTTCCCACTTTCGTTCGCCCTTTTCATCTCGCATCACCTTGCGAGACCAGGCAATATTATGTTGAGACCCGCCACGGGCAGACAATACGGTTTCGAAATAACTGGTGTCGTGGAAATGAGTGGTTCCCTCAGAGCGCATCGTTAAAATATTCTGCAGATCTTTGGGAAGTTTTCGCAGTGGCTTACCGATTACCGTAACTGCTTTTAGGCCGGTCATCGCTTCAAATGCCTGATTAAAACGCAGAACCCGACCGGAAGAGTCCAGAGCAATCATCAATGCAGCACTGGTATCAAGGATTACCGCCGAGAACTCATTACTCTCCTGCTGGCGTCGGCTGTTATTTATCGAATGATAAACAAGGGTGATCACCAGAGTTAGGATTATGAGCGTCCCGAAAACAATTCCGAGAATAATATTGGCTATTGCCGGCTCAGACATAAAAATCCCCAGCTATAGAGCAGGTTGGCGCATATGTTCATTATTGAGTGAATTATCCATACCGGACGCGTTGTATTATCAACCAAGACCGTCCCAAGCGTATAAAAAAGAGAGGTTCCGGCAAAATACAGCAGCAGTCCCAATATAAACCAAAAGCGTTCATTTTGGTGGATGATACCCTTCTGGCTTTCAGTAAGACCGTATAAGGTCATGAGGCACAGTATAGAAATTATAACGCACTGTATGCTTAACGCAATAAAATTTAATTCCTGAAGACCGCCCATGATAAACGTAGAGATAATCCAGACAACAGCAATTGTTAAAAAACCGGCCAGGATATAGCTTACGACAGACGTGCGCTTATCCCAATGATACAGCAGATACAATAACCAGGCACTCTGTATAGGAATCATCAGGTTCAGCACCCAGATATTTGTAACGCGCATCCCGGCCATCCAGATCATCCCTAACTGAACAAGCGTAAGGAAAATAATGTAAACCCAGAACAGCCGAGCTGCATAGTTAAAGGAATTCCGTACTGTCCATCCAATACCGAAAGGCAGCAAAATAGAAGTAGCAGAAATCAATGCATGTATCGAATAGGTCATTATTTACCTCGGGTTCAAAATTAAACTAAGCGATTGGAATCATTAAATCAAAGACCGTTGAAAAATGGTATTAAGTTTTATCAACCCCGGCAAAACATTGTAATCTATTGACAGCCCCCCGTTTAACCGCTAAATTGCCAGTCTTTTGCAGACCGTAAGCCTTTCGACAGTGGCGCGGTTACGGAACCGGATTTTAAGGAGAAATTATGAACCTCGACAAACGACTTGAAAGCGTTGCTGTCCTGGGTGCGGGCGGCAAAATGGGTAGCGGCATTTCATTATTACTGGCACGAGAGATGACGCTGCAGCAGTTGAAAAACAGCGACACTTCCTACCAACTTACCCTAATGGATATCAGTTCAGAAGCGCTGGATGGGCTTAAAGCCTATCTGGCGAAGCAGGCCTCTCGTTACGTAGAGAAGAAAGGTGATAAGCTGGCAGAACAGCTGCCCGGTATCCCCACCGAAGCCCTGGAGGAAACTTACGTAAATACCATGCAGGCTATTTTGAATCCCATTACCGACCTGAAAGACCTGCCGGAATGCCATATGGTTTTCGAAGCCATCCTTGAAAAAGTCGATTTAAAAATCCGGGTCTATAAGGAGCTAAAAGAACGCTGTCCTGAACATACGTATTTCTTCAGCAATACCTCCTCTATTCCGCTGCATACGCTGGATGATGTAGCAGGTTTAAGCGGACGTATTATCGGCTTCCACTTTTATAACCCACCGGCCGTTCAAAAGCTTGTTGAGCTCATTATTCCAACACATGTGGACGCTGAGCTGCCGGACCTTTCCAACGAAATAGGTAAGCGGCTCGGTAAAATCATCATTCCATCGAATGATCTTGCCGGCTTCATCGGGAACGGGCATTTCATGCGGGATGGGCTGCACGGAATTTCAGAGGTCGAGAATCTAACTGCCGACCTCGGTTTTGCAGAAGCGGTCTATGCCATTAATAAAGTCAGTCAATCCTACCTGCTACGCCCGATGGGCATTTTTCAGCTGATTGATTATGTGGGGCTTGATATATTTCAGAGCATTTTAACTATTATGAATCCGGCATTTGCAGATGAAAAACTGCATAGCTCGCTCATCGATAAGCTGGTCGAGGCAGGTGTGAAAGGCGGACAGTTTTCCGACGGCAGTCAAAAAGACGGGTTTTTCAAATACGAAAGCGGCAAGCCGGTAGCTGTCTACAATCCTGATAGCGGAAATTATGTTGCGATGGAACAGGACTGGCGTGCAAAAGCGGATGCATTCCTCGGTGAGCTACCGGAAGGAATGGAGTCCTGGAAATCGCTTTCCCGTGATCCCGAGCGTGCTGCAAAGCTGGAAGCTCACTTCAATACGCTTCTTGGCATAAACACACGCGGTTCCGAACTGGCGAAGGCTTATCTGCTGCGCTCTAAAGCAATCGGCGAGAAACTGGTTTCCGATGGTGTTGCCAATAATGCCGATGACGTAAACGGTGTTCTGATGAATGGCTTTTTCCACATCTACGGTCCCGTAAACAACTACGCATAATTGTTAGCGCCGCTGACGCAATGTTGGCGGCGCAATTCCTCCCCACTGCTTTAATTTGACATTTCGCTGCTGCTTTGTTAGCTTCCTGAAACATTTTCCGCTTTCTCATTATTGTGATTCACACAGGAGCTATAAATCTATGAGCCTCATGGAGCGTATTAAAGTCCCTCACGTTTTTGTCCTGCTGATTGCTGTAACCCTGGTTTGTTCACTCCTAACATACGTCATTCCATCCGGTTCATACGAACGTAAACAGGTAGAGGTAAACGGAACCCAGCGAACTGTTCTGGTGCCGGGCACTTATCAAAGTATTCCAAAACACTACTCTGCTAACGGAGCTTTTCTTGGCGAATCGGTAGACGGAAAAGCATCACCTGTCAGCCTGCTGCAGTTTTTAAGCGCGGTACCACGAGGCCTCGATAAATCCGGCTATATTATATTTTTTATTTTCATCATCGGCGGCGTGCTGGGAATAATCCAGCGTACCGGTACCATCACCGCGTTCCTTACGCTGATGATTCGAAGGTACGGCCACCTTGGCTCAACGCTTATTGTTTTTCTGATGATTCTGATTGCATTCGGTGGTTCAACCCTCGGTATGGGAGAAGAATTTATTCCGCTGATACCGATCTTTATACTCGTCGGGAAGGAATTGGGATACGACAGACTTTTTGGACTGGGGATTGTGGTTCTGGCGGCAGACGTCGGGTTTGCAGCAGCGACCACAAATCCCTTTACCGTTGCCATCGCCCAGGGAATTGCCGAACTTCCCTTAGGAAACGACATCCCTTTTCGAGGGCTTTTTCTAATCACTACGCTCACCGTTTCCATTGTCTATCTGCTTCGCTACGGCGCCAAAGTAAAAGCAGATCCTTCAGCATCCCTGTTAAATGAGGCTGATATTGAAGGAGATGACACCAGACTGCAAGATATTCCCTTTACAAATAAACATCGCAATATCATTGTTGCGAATGCGGTAATCTTTCTGGGCATTCTCTATATGATCATTCAGTATGGCTGGTACATCAATGAGATGGCTGGTGGTTTTATGCTGATGGCCTTTGTGACCGTTGCGCTTTCCGATCTGACCGTTAATGAAGCGACCAAATCTTTCGTTAAAGGGATGGAAGAAATGGTTGTTGCCGCTCTGGTGGTAGGGTTTGCACGCGCCATTGAGGTTGTTCTCAATGATGCAATGGTATTGGATACACTGATCTATTCTGCTGCCGGGGTGTTGCAAAACTTCCCGAACTATATAGCTGCCCAGGGTATGCTGGTATTCCAATCAACGCTCAACTTTCTAATACCTTCGGGATCAGGGCAGGCAGTTGTAACAATGCCGCTGATGGCACCGCTTGCGGACGTCCTTGGCTTAAGCCGACAAACCGCCGTATTTGCTTTCACCTGTGGTGATGGATTTTCCAATACGATTATTCCTACTTCCGGTGTTCTGATGGCGTATTTAAGTCTCGCTAAAGTACCCTATATGACATGGCTGCGGTTCATGCTTCCGCTGTTTCTGATTCTGATGGGCATATCCGCTATTTTCCTTACAATTTCTGTTCTCTTCCCTGTTGTCTGGACCTGGTAAGAACATAAAAAATTATGGAAATAGTGACGAATGTAACATCGTCTTGTATACCATATTGCTTATTTTTGGGCGTAGCTGCGGGTATCCATATCCGCTGCGCTTGTGCGCCCGTTCTGCATAAACATTCATCATTTATGCGGCTTAGATAATCATGTGGGATGTCCTCCTGATATGCATCGGCTGAACAGATCCTGTTCAGCAACTTGGGAATTCTTGCTTCACATTGACTTTCTTCTTTTTCAGCGGTCACATCAGCCAGTTCCGTAGCGCTATGTTATTACAAAAAGTCAACAAGAGACAAAGCTCCAAAAGAAAATACTTACTATGCTTCGCATATTCGCCCGCACAGATGTTGGTCGTATCCGCCATGGCAATGAAGATGCCTACCTTGTGGCTGATTATACCAGCGAAAATGAATTTATGCTGCCTTCCGTACAGGAATATCCCCTAAGCAATACGGGTGTCGTTCTAATGGTCTCAGACGGTATGGGCGGTGCTGCTGCCGGTGAAGTTGCCAGTCGCCTGGCAACAACAATCGTGCAAAAAGAGCTTCGATTTACGACTCCTCCCGATAAAATAGCCTGTATCCGTGCATTGGTGGACAGCCTGCAATCTGCCAACACTGAAATTGCCCGACATGCCCGTGAGAACGCCGAGATGCGGGGCATGGGGGCAACTGCCACAACGATGGTCGTTCTTGAAAATAAAGTATACATCGGTCAGGTAGGAGATAGTAGAGCCTACTTAATACGCGGCAACAACATCCTTCAACTCACCAAAGACCAGTCTTTCGTAAACCAGCTCCTTGAAGCCGGTAAAATTACAGAAGACGAAGCGGAAAATCATCCACGCAGAAACGTTATCCTTCAGGCCCTGGGAAATGAAAGCGAACTAAACGTAGCCATAAGCTCACTTGAGATTCGCAATAACGACATGCTGCTGGTCTGTAGCGATGGATTATCCGGTTTTCTGCGTAAAGAAGCAATTCTCGATGTAATTCGGGATGCGGGAAATATTCAGCAGGCAACACATGACCTGGTTGATCTTGCCAATGAATACGGCGGACAGGATAATATTACCGCCGTATTGGCCAGCATTACCGGATTGCCGGCTACTGATAAGTTTAATGAAAAGATACTCGTTGCCGCACCTGCCAGCGATTTTCTCGGTAAACCGGAGCCTGCTCCTTTAAACGACATGGATACGGTTGAGTTTGATAGCACTGCCAGAATGATGGCAGAGAAAGCAAGATTACAGGCAGAAATCGCCAAGCTGGCAGCTGCACGCTCCTCACTAAAAGAAGAAGCCCAGCGTATCGCCCGGCAGGCTGCTGAAGTTGAGGTGGAGAAGCTGGCTCTGGCAAGGGATACGCTTCAGGGTGAGGCGCAGAGGCTTGCAGCAAGAGCCGCCGAAATCCAGCAGCAGGCAGAGGACGCCCGCGTGCAGGCGGATCAGGCGAGTCGAAAGGAAGAGGAAGCCCAAAAGGCTCTTGAAGATGCAGAGCAAGTACGGGCCGAAGCACTGTTAATCCGGGAAGATGCCCTACAGTTCGCAGCCGAAGAAGAAAACCGTCAGCTTGCGGAAAAAGAGAAAGAAGTAGCCCAGGCACGTGCAGAAGCGGAACGATTGAGAACTGAAGCAGAAAATGCCATCCGCGAAGCAAGACGAATTACCAAGGTTGAACGGAACATGCGTTCTGCGGAAGAAGAATCCGCCGCCCGTCTTGCTGCAAAAGAAGCAGAAGTTGAGCAGGCACGCAGAGAGGCAGAAGAAGCGCGTCGTGAAGTAGAACTCGCAAGAAGAGAGTTTGAGAGAGTTTCGAAGGAGCAGGAAGATGCAAGATTGGCCCGAGCGAAAGAAAAGCTGACCCTCCTTCAGAAAGACGAAGAGATTGAACAAGCTCGCAAGGAGGCAGAAAAAGCAAAGCAGGAAGCTCAGGCTGCACGTGAAGAAGCCCTGCGCTTCGCCGAGGTGGAAGAAGAAACACGACTCGCGAGAGAAAATGAAATTCAGCAGCTGGAAGCACGAGGACGTGAGCTGGAAAAAGCACGGCAGGAAGCCGAAGAAGCGCGGAAAAAAGCCGCGAAGTTCGCTGAAGCAGAAGAAGAAAACCGGTTAATCCGGGAAAAAGATATTAAGGAACTGGAAGCCAAAAGCAAGGAGCTTGAGAAAGCTCGTAAGGAAGCCGAAGAGGCGCGTAAGGAAGCGGAAGAGGCGCGCAAGGAAGCATTACGAATAGCTGAAGTAGAAGAAGAAACGCGCCTCGCAAGGGAAAAAGAAATTCAGCAGCTGGAAGCCAGAGGACGCGAGCTTGAAAAAGCCCGACAGGAAGCTGAAGAGGCTCGCAAAGAAGCTGAACGCGCCAGACAGGAACTGGAAGAGGCTCGGGAAGTCGCACAAAACGCGATCGCCGTTGAAGAGGTTGCTGAAGAGGCCCGCAAAGAAGCTGAGCAGGCAAAGCAGGAAGCAGAAGAAGCAAGAAAGCAAACTCAGGAAGCCAAGAAGCAGGCGGAAGAAGCAAGGCTGGAAGCGGAAGAAGCCCGGAAGAAAGCACTCGAAGCCGAGAAGGTGGAAGAAGAAGCTGAACGCACCAGAATAGAAGCCGAAAAAGCAATCGAAGAAGCAAATCGTACCAAGGAAGAATATGTACAAGCAAGTCAGCAGGCCGTAGAAGCTGCCAAACGGGAAGCCGAAGCGGCGATTAAGGCTGCCGAGGCAGAGGCAGCCCGAAAGAGTGCGGATGCCGAAGCAAATGTGAAGATGGCCTACAACGCACGGGCCGAAGCTGAGGCATTAAAGCTGGAAGCCGAAGCACTTGCAGCGGCAAAAGAGGTGGAAGCGGAAACAGCACGCCAGGAAGCGCAACGCACCAAGTCGGATGCAGAAAAAGTCCGTAGCCAGCTTGAACAGCAGGCGCGGCTCAAAGAAGACGAAGCAAAGGCAGCCCTGCGAGAAGCCCTGGATGCCAAAGCGGAAGCTGAAGCAACCAAGATTGAGATCCAGCAGCGTGCCAACGATAAAGAAGCTGAAGCTGAAGCTGCCCGCAAGGCTGCCCAGCATGCACAGGACGAGGCTGAAGACGCTAAACGCACCCTCGAAAACCTGATGGTTGAAATAGAAGAGGATGTCGGTAAGGCCCGGAAAGAAGCTATTGACGCCCGAGAGGAGGCAGAAAGAGCCAAAACCAAGGCTATTGAGGAAGCTGAAAAAGCAAGGCTGGCAAAGTCGGATGCAGAAAAAGAAGTGGAGCGTGTCCGCGACCGCCTTACCCGTTTGATAGAAACTGACTGGATGATAAACAATCCGGCACCTCAATCAACATCTGCTCCCTCATCACCGGCACCGCAGACCAGAAGCAGCAAACCCAGTCCGGCGAAGCCAGAGCAAAACCGTCCGGAACCTGTAGAAAACGAGTTTGAAGATTTAACGCTTCCGGAAGTTCAGCAGGAAGAAACAATTGTTCAGGAAATTGCTCCTGCCTCTCCAACAGAAGCAGCGAAAGAACCGAAGCAGGATAGCCTGGAAGACCTCGAGATCGACTTTAATGAAGATATGACCGGGGGGTTCTCCTCGAGCATTCCACTGGACGATCTTCTTGAAAGTCAAAGACTCAGTCGGGCTGCCAAAGAGCGCGAGGAAGCAAGAGCCAAAGGCTCAGATGTTGAAGCAGAGGATACCATGCAAACAAAGGAGCTCCCCACTGCTCCCAAAGAGAATGAAACGCTGTATCCAATCTATCATGAAGAAGTTGCCCGTAAAAACATCGCTCAAAAAGAACGCGAGAGGCGTTTCCGTAATTTCCAGGATCGTGCCAGAACCATTGCTCATGAACCCTCATCTAAAAACTCGGATCCCAAGAAAGCCATTGTAAAATATCTGAACGGTATCCCAATTGTATCGAATATGGCGGCGAAATTTGTAGGGTTAATTAGTGATGACAAAAAAACCGGAGACAAGATACTGATTGAAACGAAGCTGCAGGATCTACGATCACAGCTGTTAAGTTTCGTCCACAGTAATGAACGTTCGCTGGAAGCACATCCAAAAGGACAAGGTCTGCTTGATGAAAGTGATGAGCTGGCCGATACCCTTGATATCGTTCAAACCAATATTGAAAAGGGTGAAATAGAACCCGCGCGCCAGCTACTGGAGAAAACGACCTCTCTCTATAAGTCGTGGAAAAAAAATGCCGAAGCTGTATTGAAATATAATTCCGGTAAGCAGGGATTTTAAAATGCGACGAGCCTGCCACATAAACAGTAACAGGCTCGTCGGTTCGGTACCTCCCGAAAGCGGCTATTTCTAAAGGTCGCGTTTCACGACAATCAAAGTCATATCATCAGTTAATATATCAGAGGCACTAAAGCGCTTTATTTCGCGTAAAACTTTTTTACTTAGCGATTCTGCACTCAGGAAAAAGTTGTCTCGTACAATATTTCGCAAGCGATCCTTCCCAAACTGCTCGTTGTATTCGTTCATTGCCTCCGTTAATCCATCTGAGAACAATACCAGCGTATCGCCTTTATCCAGCTTAATTTCCGACTCACGGTAGTCAAAAGAGTCCATAATGCCGATTGGTAGTCCATGACTATTCAGCTTTCCCAGAGTGCCATCCTGCTTTACGATGATTGGTGGAATATGCCCGGCGTTTACATATTTTAGACGATGCGTATTATGATTCAACGTCGCCCAGAAAAACGTCGCGAACATGTCGCCGCTGGTATAAAGGCAAAAATGATTGTTTAATTTTTCCACGATCGTCCGGCACCCATCAATCTCATTCACGCAGGCATGTAGAAAGGCATGAGCATTGGCAGTTAGCAGTGCAGCCGGTACTCCCTTACCGGAAACATCCGCAAGCGTAAACGAAAGCGTGCGCGGAAAGGGGAAAAAGTCGTAATAATCTCCACCTACATATTTTGAGGGCTTATTAAAGGCGTGAATATCATATCCACCGATTTGCGGAAGCTGCTCCGGTAAAAGCTGTCGCTGTATAGATACGGCACGGCTGATCTCTTCTTCCAATTCACGGCCGGAACGCGCCTCATTCTGAAGCAGCGTATTTTGAATCGCCATGGCAATCAGGTCCGCCATCGTCATCAGATATTGTGTGTCTTTACGATCAAACATTCCCTCACGCTTATTCAGCACCTGTAAACATCCGCAAATTGAACCGCTTCGGTTTATGATTGGAACAATCAGAAAAGAATGAACCGGTTCTTCGCCGATTCTGGCGATTTCGGAATAGTAGGATGAGCGCGACTGCATGGCATCGGAGACATTTACAATTTTACCGCTGTTGATAACGTAATCGGCTATTCCTCCATTGCGTTTCCGCGTAATCTGAACGATTTTGCCATTTTCGACCATATGTGCCCGCAGCTCATTTTTGCGGGAATTCAATAAATAAAATACGGCACTTTCAGCATCCAGCACCCGGCTTACTTCCTCCAGCATCAGGCGTAGTTGCTGGTCGAGCTGCTGTTTGGAATTCAGAAGCCGCGTTACTCCCATCATCGCTGCAAGCTGACGGGAAAGGTTTTTTGTATAATGATAACGTGTTGTCGGAACGTCTATTTCATTCGATATGGGCAATCCTGCCTGACTCATTTGCATCATCTTAATTCCTTTAATCTATAAGTAAAAAAGATACGGTTCTATACCGCTGTCTTATTACACCGCTAGGCGATAGCCGGGTGAATTACGGTGGCCAATATTTAAGGCTGCCGGTAGAGTGAACGAAATAATCGATCCCCTACCCTCTCCGAGACTCCCGGCCTTTATCTGTCCGCCATGTTCCGAAACGATTCTTCTACAAACCGTTAGTCCCAGTCCCATTCCGGCACCCATAAAATCGGTTTTACTGCTATGATGCTTCATAGCATCTCCCTGCTGATAAAATGCATTGAATACTTTTCCAAGTCGGTGTTTCGGAATTCCAATCCCTCTGTCCCGGACTTCGATAGTTACCATACCGTTAAACAATCCAGCCTGCACAAAAATGCTGCTGCCTGATGGTGAGTATTTCAATGCATTTGATAACAGCTCATCAAACAGTTTTCGAATTGAAACAGTATCCACGCGAGCCTGCAGGGAATGCGGACAGTCTATCTCCAGTCCAACGTTACGTTTAGTCAACGTAGGCAGATAATCGTTTTTCAGCTGCTGCATAAACGGATAAAGTGCGACGACTCTTTCTGCGGATTTCACAGTTGGCTGCTTCGGAAGAGCAAGCAATACATTTTGCAGTAAAGCGTTTAGTCGACGCGAACCACTAACAGCATTTTCCAGAAAGCGGCTTTCCGTCTCGCTTATCTGGTTTGAATTCCTTTTTAGCATCTCAAGCGAGGTGCTGATAATCGTTGCCGGCGTGCGCAGCTCATGATTCACCATCATCATAAAGCGTTCTTGTTGAGATGCGGTTTGTGTGTCTTTACGCTCGTTCATCCCACCCTCTTTCGTGACGGAATGAACATTGAAAGCATACACCTTATTCTGAAGGCGAAGCTGTTTGAGTGCGCAGCGCACGGCAAGTTGAAGTGCAGTAGTTTTGGGCTCAATAAACAGGTCAACACCGTCAAAACAGATTTCGTTAACAGAGCCTGAGATCTGAATAAGAAAAAAATTGTCATTTTTGACGATGACTTTCTCCCGAAGGGTACAACATCCTTCCGGTGTATCTGAAATCACCACATAACCATCTGCATGTGGGAGGTTGAAGTCTTCAATCTTTTTGCCGGGGAGTAGATGAACATTCAGGTTAATATCAGATGCTGCAAGCTGTTCAACAGAATTGTGAAGCTGTTTGCAATCGGTATGAAGTAAAATCATAATCGGTTCCATGGTAGGCTCCCTTGTTTTATTGGTCAGCGGCTAACTCCGAAAACCGCAACTGTTAAACAAGAGATGAATGGGTGGGTGATTCTCTCAAAAGGACATAAAAAAGGCTGTTCCGGGATGGAACAGCCTTTTTTTCAACTCTAATGATTAGTGCATCAGCGATGCCCGATAGGCGATCTGGGTCGCATGGAAACCGGTTTATCCAGGATTTCCTTGATAATGATCGACTTTCGCAGACTTCGTTTTGAGCTTAGCATCTCCACAAGAGGCGTCTTCTTTTTCGGCTTCCGCTTCTTCTTCTTTATCGGAGGCCCCTGGGGATGCACCTTACTCCAGTCGTGCAGAGTCCCTTCATTTTCATGATCATGGAACTGCCTTGCGGGCATATCAGGAGCAGCATATTCCGGCCTCGGCCGCGGTTTTGGCGGTGGTGGCGGGGTTGGTTCAAGCTCCGGGATATTCAGCAGGTCCCGCAGGAATTCCGGTATCTGAATTTCCTGTGGTTCTGTAGGCGCATCGACTTCTGCAGGACGTGCTTCAGCAGGACGTGCTTCAGCAGGACGCGACTGTTCCACAGGCCGAGCTTGCTGCGGCCGCTGTTGTGGACGCTGCTGCGGTCTAGGCGCTTTATTTGGCTTCTGCCCTTTTTGTTGAGGCTGCTGCTTTTTCTTCCATGCATTATAGATGGACACCAGCCCCATAATAATTAAATAGACAATAATTTCCATATATTATCGATCCTTTTTAGCTCTCTTCAGGGCCATCAGTATCCGCTTCTCCTGCAATGCTATCACGCATGGAGGTGTCGGACTCAATATTCTTTATGTTGTAATAATCGAAAACACCCAGCTGTCCGTTTTCAAAAGCCTTGGAAATCGCCAGCGGTACCTGAGCTTCAGCTTCCACTACCTTGGCGCGCATTTCCTGAACCTTCGCCTTCATTTCCTGCTCTGCAGCAACAGCCATAGCGCGGCGTGTCTCAGCTTTCGCCTGGGCTACCTTAAGATCGGCCTCAGCCTGATCTGCCTGCAGGAAAGCACCAATGTTTTTACCAACATCTACATCGGCAATATCAATGGAGAGAATTTCAAAGGCGGTTCCGGAGTCCAGTCCGCGGCTCAGTACGATTTTGGATATATTGTCCGGATTTTCCAGCACTACAGCATAGGTATTCGCTGAACCAATGGCTGATACGATCCCCTCACCTACCCTGGCGATAATCGTTTCTTCGGTTGCACCACCAACCAGACGTTCGATGTTGGCTCGCACCGTAACCAGAGCACGGGCCTGTAGCTGAATTCCATCTTTCGCTACAGCAGCGATCTTTCCTTCTTTCGGACAGTCAATTACCTTCGGGTAAACGCTTGTCTGCACAGCATCGAGCACGTTACGACCGGCAAGGTCAATTGCCGTTGCGCGATTGAAAGGTAGCGGGATACCAGCTTTATCAGCAGCAATCATCGCATTCACAACGCGGGTAACATTACCACCGGCCAGGTAGTGTGTTTCCAAATCGCTGGTATTAATTTGCAGACCGGCTTTCTGGGCATTAATCAGGCCATTTACAATCAGACTTGGCGGAATCTTACGAAGGCGCATCCCTACCAGACTGGCCAAGCTTACGCGAACACGTGATGCAATAGCGGTAATCCAAAGCTGGACGGGTATGAAATACAGAAAGAGTATAACAAAGACCAGAATTCCGATCAGTCCAAACAGGCTAAAAATTGGCGGCATATCTATCTCCTCGGGTAAGTAGTTCTATTTCAATACAGTAAAGTTCTTCATTATCAGGCGGTCTTTTCTTCATCATTCTTTTCTGCCGTTCGTACGATCAGGCGATATCCTTCAACATTCACTACTTCCACCTTTTCATTGGCTTCAATAAATCCACCTTCAGAAACAATATCCAGGCGACGGTCTTCAAATACTCCGACTCCGGCCGGACGCAGAGGTGTAAGCGCTACGCCGATTTTACCGAGATAGTCGCTGTAGTCATCTGAAGAGACGAATCCTTCTTCCTTGCGGAACTCAGGATTCAGGGCAATGCGATCCCAAAGTTTACTTTTCATACCCATCTTATACATCACCACCATTCCGATAATTGTTAATAACAGCACAATAGTTAGTCTAGTAGCAGCGCTGCTCATGTCCGCTGAAGAGACGGTCTCAAATGATCCGATCATACTCATAAAGCTGGCGGCCATTATCAGTATAACCCCGGCAATACCGGCAATACCAAATCCAGGCAATACAAACAGCTCGACAAAGAGTAAACCGACACCTATAATAAACAGGATAATTTCCCATGAAGATGCGAGCTGAATAATATAGTGGCTACCAAAGAACAGAACGAGCCCAACCAGCGCCATACTACCGGCTACCCCCCAACCGGGTGATTGCAATTCAAAAAAGATGCCCATAAAAATCATCATCAATAGAATTGAACTGATAACCGGACCAGTTAGAAATCTGACGATTTCTTCAGCAAAGGTAATCTCACTACGGACAATTTCCTGATCTCCCAGACCGACACTATCCATAAAAGCTTCAAGGGAGGGGGCGAGGATTTCTGCCATCTCATATTTCTTGGCATCTTCTGCGGTAAAGGTAATCAGCTTACCTTTTTCAATAATGCCTTCAATCTCAATGTCCTCATCAACCATGGCCTCGGCAATTTCGCGATTACGCCCCTTACTTTCGGCTGTGGCACCCATTTCCGCGCGGAAATAGGACTGTGATTTTTCGGCCTGTTTTTCACCGCCACCATCAACCACTGTAGCAGCACCGATAGAACTACCCGGCGCCATGCCGATGGTATCGCAGGACAAACTAATTAATGCGCCGGCACTAATTGCCCGCTTGTTTACAAAGGCATAGGTGGGCATTTTTGAATTCAGCAGCAAATCCTTAATTTGGGTTGCGGCATCCACCCGGCCACCGAACGTATTCACCTCGAGCAGAATCGCTTTCGCATCATCGGCTTTCGCCTCATCGAGAACACGCTGGATGTACGGCGGTAATCCTAAATCTATGGTTCCTGAAATATCAATATGATATACCTGTCCAAACAATGATCCACTTGCAGGTATTAATATCATAAGAAGTTTAAGTAGAACTGACTTCATGCAGGTCTCCTATTTTTAAAAATATATCCAAATTCGCTGGCTTATTCAACCTAAAAGCGTTAATAGGTGTAGGGGAATTACAAAATCCTCTTATGAGCATGCGACGATTTTTCATCACTTACACATATAAAAGAATTTTTAGCGGTTTTCGGGGGATTTCCGCTGTTTTTCGCATTCATGGCAACATCGGGGGAAATGCAGCGTATTGAATGCCCAGGAGAAGTAAATGATCTCCATTTCTATTTACCACTTTTTTTAAAAATAGTTTCAGTATTTCGCGAATGTGATTCAGAGGATGCCTATGCCAGCTTTGTCAGTCAATAATATTGTTAAACGCTACGACAAGTTTACCGCAGTAGACAGAATTTCCTTCAATATTGATGAGGGAAGTATGTTTGGTTTGCTTGGCCCAAATGGAGCCGGAAAAAGCACGACCATGCGTATGATTATGAACATTATAAGGCCGGACGAGGGTCAGATTGATTTATTCGGCCAGCCATTTACCGAAGCCAGTAAAAACACTATTGGATACCTGCCGGAAGAACGCGGCTTATACCAAAAAATGAAGATACTGGACGTGCTGCAATTTCTTGGTGAAATGAAGGGACTTTCCGGCACGGAAGCGAAAGATCGAAGCCTTAAATGGCTGGATCGTTTCGATATGGGAGACCGCGCCGAACGCAAGGTAGAGGAATTATCAAAGGGGCTTCAGCAAAACATACAGTTTATCAGTACAGTGCTGCATAAGCCCAGGCTATTGATTGTTGACGAACCGTTCTCCGGTCTCGATCCGGTAAACAGCCAGTTTCTGAAAGACACGCTGTTACAGCTGCGTAAGGAAGGAACAACAATCATTTTATCGACCCACCTGATGGATCAGGCAGAGCGCCTTTGTGATAATATCTGCCTGATAAACGGCGGAAAAATCGTGGTATCCGGCGAACTTGCTGCTATTAAAAGAGACCATAGCAGTAACTCCGTTGTGCTTGAGTTTAACGGGGATGGCGGATTTATTTCCGGACTTCCACATGTCACTGGCGTTGACAATTATGGCAACTATATGGAAGTACATCTGCATAACGATGTTCATCCCAAAGACCTGTTTAAGGAGCTGGCAAATTCAGAACTGGAAATGCGGCGTTTTGAGGCAACGGAAACATCATTGAACGAAATTTTTATCAATCTGGTTGGAGGGCCGCGAAAATGAACAAGGTATTGAAAATAATCAAGAGGGAGTTCCTGACGCGGGTTACTTCAAAGGGATTTATCATTGGAACGGTTCTCGGACCGTTTATTCTTGCCGCAATGACGCTGCTACCGGCTATAATTTCAAACTACTCCGAACCTGAGACGCAGATTATTCAGGTGCTGGACGAATCAGAGCTGTTTAATAATAAATTGACTACTCTTTTCAACGATACATTAAGCAATGGCTCACCGCGCTTTATTATGATGACGGGAGATACTGCAGCCTATCGCAGCGACCCGGCTCCTTTTCACGCAGCACTTGAAAAAGGTGAAGTCAATGTGTTGCTAACCATTCCGGGAGATGTGCTGCAATCCAATCGCCTGAACTACCTGTCACAAAGCATCAGTGATTTCGATGTTGTTCGGACAGTCCGAGGTCGTTTCAACAGCGCATTAAACAGAATACGCCTGGAAAATGCCGGTCTCGATCCTGGACGTGTAGACAGCCTGACGGCCTATCTGAATGTCAATACCATCAAAATAAGTAACGGTGAAGAGCAGGAAAGAGGCACCGGACAGGAGATTCTTACGGTAACGGTATTTTTGATGATTCTGTACGTCACCATCATCTTATACGGTCAGATGGTTATGCGAGGTGTTCTGGAGGAAAAGACGTCACGCATAATGGAAGTATTGCTTTCCTCAACCAACTCCTTTTCGCTGATGTTGGGCAAACTGTTTGGTATCGGTAGCGTAGGCCTGCTGCAATATGCCATTTGGGTTGCAGCTGGTATCGGCCTGGTTACCTTCGCCGGCTCGGGAATGATGATGCCAGCCAATGCGTTTAGTATCGATCTGGCGGTATTCGGTTACTTTGTGCTATTCTTTATACTGGGTTACTTTATTTTCTCCGCCCTGTTTGCAGCCGTCGGTTCTATGTGCTCTACGCAGGAAGACGCCCAGTCGCTGGCAACACCGGTTGTTTTTCTGATTATCATTCCGTTCCTGTTGTCCCTTTCCCTGGGCATGCAGGACCCCAACGGCGACCTAACGCGAATTTTGTCCTATCTGCCCTTTTTTGCCCCAATGATGATGTTTACCAGAATACTGGTCTCAAATCCGGCCGGCTGGGAGATCGCATTTTCCATTGTTGTAAATGTTGCAGCAATTTTTCTGCTGGCATGGATATGCGCGAGAATTTATCGGGTGGGAATCTTAATGTATGGTAAGCGGCCGAATTTGCCGGAGATGTTGAGGTGGATTAGGCAGGGTTAAGCAACAGCCCTAAAGTGAAACAACAATCTCATCGCTGGTTTCGGCGGTGAGATTTTCCATTAGTTCATCCAGTAATCCGGGACCGTATTTAACGGCAAAGTATAACCAGGTTAACACGCGCTCCTGCGGCTTACCAAATGGGAATACATTAGTCTCTATTTTTTGAAGCTGATTAAGCTGCACGGAGTTCTTCTGTTCCAGGGATCGGCGTATATTCGCGGAGAGCTTGCCCAGATTATTCTCAATGCTGCCGCTGGTTTTTGTAAAAGCATTTTCGAGATTCGGGTCTTCTGCTACCATCGTTTGCTTTAAGGCTTCCAGCATTTTGGAAATATTCTGAGTCGTATCATCCAACTCTTTAAATAGCTTGCCCCCTCCCCTCTCGGCAATGATATCCGCTGCCTTACCGGGTTCCAGAATATCTGAAAGCTGCAAATCCAGCTTTCCCGCCATACGTCCGATCTTTTTTTCAACCAGCGTTATGCGATGGCGTGGATACAGCAGTGGCATTTCAATTTCGAGCGCCGAGTATAACGCTTCAACCTGAGCGAAGTAAGACAGTTCTCCCGGCCCACCGACGTATGAAACAGTAGGTAGCAGAAAATCCTGCAAAACCGGTCTTAAGGCGACATTTGGCGTGAGAGCTCCTGGCTTAAGCAGCATCTCTTCGGATATAGTGCGATAATGATCACCATCTTTGGCTGCAAGGCTACCATCCGCCTTCACATCCAGGCGATAACGACGCCCCTCCTCATCGACATAAAATAAAAGCGTCTGATCATCCCGAATACTAATTTGTGGACTATAACCGGACTGGCGAATTTCTTCGCTACGCTGTTTGAGAGCTGTAATAAGCTCAGTGTTATTCTTCAGGGCTCGTTTATAAAGCGGCTGTGCCAGTTCGGAGAACTCTTCAGCAGCAGGGTTCATCAAGATTAATCCATGCTTTGCAAAAAGGCCGTGGAGTACTCTGGCAAAGCCATCGGTATAGCCGCCATAAGCATAAGCATTAAAGTAAGCATCTATGGCCTCCTGCTTGAACTCAGTATCAAAGAAATCTTCTTCAAAGGCCGATCGCCAATCTTGCAACGATGCATCAATTTCCCGGCTGTCGATTGCCCGGAAGGTATCGTCGGGCTGCTCGTCGAGTTTTAATTCACGAAGCGTATTTTCTTTGGTTAGATAACGTACGACGCTGATTTCCTCGAAGTCACTATCGTTTACTTCCAACCAGAAGACCGGCACAAACTGTTTATCCGGATATCTGTTTTGCAGTTCCTTACAGAGTTTTAAAACCGTTATGGTTTTATAGATCGTATAAAGCGGGCCGCCAAAAATACCTGCCTGCTGTCCGGTAACAACAGCAAAGGTGTTCCTGGATCGAAGGGCTTCGATATGATTCATCGTTTCAGCAGGGCTTTCCCATGCTGCATTTTGCTGTATCAGTATATCGGCAAGACGTTCGCGAAACCCGGAGTCGGCAGCGCGCTTTTCCAACACCACATCAAATCCGTTTTTCGGATGGTAGCGATACCAGTTTTCAACAGTGTTGAACTTATTTAGAAAGGCGTTTGGCAGAGAGTTTTCAGAAGGGCGGGCAGGAGATGTAGCAACTTCCATTAGAATTCCAGCTGTATTCGATTTTTATCCGGCTTCCCTGCCTCCACAAGAACAGCTGAAGGAGAGAGCATTTTATTATCAGCCATTAGATTCACAAAATGTGGACCAGGTGACAATAAAATTTCTGTAACCGGAGTAATGAAAGGGCTAACTTCGCCATTCAGAACGACAACGGCACCAGGGGGCGCCTGTAGTATGTCCAGCGTATCGACCATTTCAGAGGCCTGTTGAGAGAAATCCAACCGGGAAACTTTACCGTTTTCTATTCGCACTATTTCGGTCTGCGGAGTTGCAACAATACCGTTTCCGCAGATGCGTATTTCATGCAGACCGGGCTTTAAAGGAATCTTTCCACCATTCGGACGTATTCCGGTGAATTGGTTATCGATGAAAACAAAGCCGCTAGACGTATTGGATGAGATTTCCAGATAGCCGATTTCATCAAACGCCTGAAGATTAAAATTGACGCTGCTGGTCGAATCCGGGGAAACAAGAATTCGCTGAAACGAGGGAGTTGAAATAAAGCCATCCTTCACTACGGACACTACGTGATAGCCGGCGGGCAATGAAAGCTTTTCTCCCGTGGAATGCCGGACCCTGATGCCATCGACAAACAGCTTATAATCCGATTCATTTACTCCAACTTGCAAACCACCTAGCAGGGCCGAGTTCTTTAACTCAAATTGAACAGGGGTTTCTTTTTCACCATCGAGAATAATTTTCTGCATTGGTGGCCAGCTCGAAAATCCCTCTTTGTAAACTGAGATATAATATGTGCCACCAGCTGTCAGGCTTTTAATAGTGGCTGGAGTCTGTTGCTTATTCTCTACTCCGTTCAAAAAAACACGTGCACCGGGGACATCCGTTTTTACAACCATAGACCCTACGCCTACAGTGCTTTTTATTGGATTATAGCGCAGTAAGAATAAAAAAAGAAAACCGGCCAGGCCGAATACAGCAATATTGATTATCCACGGAAGATAAGGCTTCTTGTCCTTTTTTGACTGTCGACCTTTATTACTGGAGGAACGGCGTCTTTCCCGACGTTTTTCGGCTTCTTCTTCCGGCAACCACTCGATCTCACCATACCGGTTTTTATGCTTTACAAATCCACGCTCACTAAAATACTTTTCTTCTTCCTCTTCCCTGATCATCTGGCGCATTCGCATTTCCATCTGTTCCTGACGAGATGTATTTTTATTACTAAGCGTATCGCGAATGATTCCTTCACGCCTCTTTAATCCATCCCTGATTTCCTCTCGGAGTTTCTTTTCTTCATCGGGAGTAAGTGCCATAATAACCTCAAGATTCACATGAATAATTGTGAAGGAGAATCCCACCTCCTAATTACAGATAGTGCTCATAATAAGAAAAAATCGATGCCAGTGAAATAATTTTTATTTCATTGATACAGAATAAAGGTTCTGCATCATCCAGGTAAAATGCATAAAAGTATCATTATCAAAAATCTGAGTACGATACAGTATTTTGATAATAAGGGGTCTCAAAAGTACTTATTCCCAGCATAATTCATGGTCGAAAAGAGTTATTTGACTGGCACTATATTTGATGCTACAATAAACGTATATAATATACTGATACGACTGCCCGCATAAGACGGGAAATGTTTTGCCCGAAAAGAGATAACAAAGATGACGATCAAACAGCGAATCATATGGGTTTTTACCGGCCTTACCACTCTGCTGATGATTGTTATTGCTATCATTAGCTATTATTCCATTCGGCAGATTTATCTTGACCAGCTAACAGAAGAAACCCGGGTCATTACCTCTCTGGTTGCAAAACAACTGGATGCCAAGTATCTACCCTATTTATCCGATTCCTCACTGGATCGTGCCCGAGAGATTTATTCGGAACAGTTAAATACTGCAACTGAAGACGTTGAACTCAGCAACGCATTTATTTTTGATGCATCACTCAATACAATTCTCGAAACGGCAGAGAATAGTAACGATAGACAGCAACTCAGTCTTAACCGTGCTGAAATTCATCAGCTACAGCAGGGAGAATCCATTGCCTCCCTACCGTTTCGTGCTGAAAATAATATTTGGTATCTATGGGGGTTTACCCGCCTGGATAAAACCCATTGGCTAGGCATTAAGCTAAGCGCATCTCGATTGGCAGAAATTGAATCTCTTGCCCGAACTTTTTTTATCATCGGCATAGTCGGAATTTTATTAACCATACTTTGTGGCTGGCTGATGGCACGTCATATTGCCAGGCCGATAGAGAGGCTGGTTGATTTTAGTGCGGCTCTTGGGAAAGGAAGTTTTGATACCGCGGTTCCAAGAAAGCTCAGCGGCGAAATGGCTATCCTGGCTGGTGCAATGGATAAAATGCGACTCGGACTTGCGGAAAACCATCGCGAACGGGAAGCCATGCTTGCCCAGATCGCCCATGAAATTCGCAATCCTCTTGGAGGAATTGAGTTGCTGGCCGGGTTAATTCGGGAAGACAGCAATAGTGAATATGCCAAACGCATTCTTTCTGAGGTTGCAACCTTGAAAGGGTTGATCACAGCTTTTCTGGATTACAGTCGCCCGGTTAAAGCGAACCCCGCTCTAACAGATATATCTATTCTGCTTGAGGAGGCGCTGCAAATATGCTCAAGAGCATCATCAGAGAAAGAGTTGCGCTTTGATGTTAATCTTAAGGAGAAGATCATTTCCTTTGATCCAAACCACCTTCGCCAAATTTTTCTGAACCTGCTGAAGAATGCCATTGAAGCCTCTCCTAAAGGTGGGGTAATTCAAATAGCTTCAAATCGCGACGGAGAAGAAACGACGATCCGCTTTTCCGATCAGGGCAGTGGCTTACAAGACGTTAAAATGGAACAGCTATTTGAGCCATTTTATACCACAAGAGCCGAAGGAACAGGCCTCGGACTTGCCGTTTGTAAAAAACTGTGCGCTGAAAATAATGCACGCATATCTGCTCGGCATCTGAAAAATGCCGGTGCAGAATTCTTTATTGTCACCAGGGCCACACTCTTGAAAACAGACTCGCCGGTCAAACAGGAAAGAATAACGATTCATGACTAAGAATAATAAAATCTTGATTATCGAAGACAATGATACCATGCGACTCGGTATGAGCGAGAGTCTAAGAAGAGATGGTCATGTAGTCACCGAGTTCGGCAATCCGGAAGAAGCGCTTAATTACTTTCGCAGGCACCCGTTTGAGCTGGTCATTACCGATTTGAAAATGGAACCGATAGATGGACTGGAAGTATTGCGAAGTATTCGAGAAGAACAACCTGCAACAGAAGTAATCGTCGTTTCAGCGTTTGGAACGGTAGATACCGCAGTTGAAGCAATGAAATTGGGGGCGGCTGATTTTTTAACCAAACCCTTCTCGATGGAAGAGCTACGCGTGCGCGTTACCAAAGTTCGGGAACGAATCCAGCAAATGCAGGCTTATAGCCGGCTAACGGAAGAGAATCGCCTCCTTCAGGAAGAGCTATTTGCCGACATGATAGGTTCTTCAGAGGCAATGCAACAGATATTCAATCTGATTAAAAGGGTCGCTCCGCAGGATAGCACAGTATTGATAGAAGGAGAAAGCGGTACCGGCAAGGAGCTGGTAGCTCAGGCCATTCATCGTCAGAGCAAACGTCACGATCGCCCCTTCATCAAGTTAAATTGCGCCGCATTAAACGATAATCTATTGGAAAGTGAGTTATTTGGACACGAAAAAGGAGCGTTTACCGGTGCCGTCAAACAAAAGCGGGGTCGCTTTGAACTCGCAGACAGTGGATCACTTTTTTTGGATGAGATTGGCGATATTTCCCCGGCGATGCAGGTAAGGTTACTGCGCGTTTTACAGGAAGGGGAATTTGAGCGTCTTGGTGGCGAAAGCACTACCAGCGTGGATGTAAGAATAATCTGCGCCACCCACCAGAATCTCGCTCAGAAAGTTGAGAAAGGTGAGTTCCGGGAAGATTTATATTATCGTTTGAACGTAATTCCATTTACGCTGCCCCCCCTAAGGGAAAGAAAAGAAGATATCCCGGCTCTGGTTGCTCATTTTCTGAAAAAACGCGCTGCAACAGATCGCAGCTTTTCTCCAGAGGCACTGCAGCATTTTATCAATTATTCGTGGCCGGGAAATATCCGCGAACTGGAGAATCTGATTGAGCGGCTGATCGTTATTTCACCAGAACAGCAGATTGATGCCGGAATTGTTGGTGCTCAATTAGGTCATGCTCCAATTACACAACAGGATGGTTTTAGCCATTTACCGCTTGAAGAGGCCGTAGCAGCCTTTGAGAAAAACATGATCGTTCATGCCCTGAAAACCTGTGAAGGGGTAAAAAATCAGGCGGCGAAAATGCTGGGCATTAAAACCAGCACGCTCTACTACAAGTTGGAAAAGTACGATTTACAAGATTCAAAATAGAAGAAATACAGCTCATGAAAATTAAATCCTGCATCAGTTATCTACTCGTCTTTACGCTATTTTTAACCGCAGAAGATCTGCCTCACATAGAGCGTAATTTTATTGATCTCCTGCAAACGCGTTCTCAAAAAGCAGAGCAGCTAAAGGAAATTCAATCCCGTCTTTCAAAGCTCGCGGATAAAATAGACTCTGCCAAAGAGGCCTCTCCAAGAGATGAAGCTCAAATTCGTAGGCTCATGGCCTCCGGTATTCCTATAAGCGACTCATTATCTGTTGGCGAATCGGAATTAGATAAGCTGGATAAGCAGATTGAGGGAATGCAGAGTACCCTGGTGAGACTCTATAAAGAAGAACTCGATTCACTAAGGAGCCTACTCAATACCGGCAGTGATGAGAAGAAAACAGTTCTGAACAATCGTGTTGAGCTAATCTCCCAAAAATACATGCTGCTTAATCCAGCAATACGTCAACTATCCTTCGATCCTGCCAAGCTGCGGGGTATAGAGCTGGCCGATATTGCCGATCCCATTGAGCAGGACATTCTTAGTGCTTTTCTTAAAAAATCCCTGCTGGAAGTCGAATCACGAATTCAACACATACAAAACGATCTGAAGGAAATTGAGCCATTCGTTAAGCTAGATGAAAAAACCCGGGAGTTTCTGGAAGAAGTTGATGGCGAGAATTTTCTTCTACTTGGCGGTACTGAATCTGGTACTACTGCACTGAATGAATTCCAGACAAATGACGGTCAGGGTAACGACATCATTGCAACGGCCTTGATTGAGCAAAATGCTTTTTCCATTGAACAGCTTATAAACCAACTTGAAATATCAGACTTTACTCTTGAAAAGACTGTTGATGGCGAGGGGAGCTTTTTACAACCACAATTCTCTTCCAGCGATTACGTGAAGCTGCTTAGGGAGATTGAAGATCAGCTTAAGTCTGTACGTTCGGAAATACGCGACCGCTTGCAAGAGGTAAATCCTTGAAACTTGCTTTATTGATTATCTTTCTTGCAACCTATTCCCTTTCCGCCAGCGACTTCAAAACGCGACTGATCGCCGAAACCGGTGTTTACCATAACAGCGGACAGCTTACAAATCAGGAGTTTCTGGTAACGCAAATGGACTGGAAGGCCAGCTATAGTCACTTGCGCAGGGGCTATGGTTTGCAGGGAAATATTCGCTGGCAACCACAATTCTATTTCTCAGATGTGCAGGAACTGGCAAATCGTATACATGCAGGTTTGATTTATAGAAAAGTCCTTCCCTACAAGCTATCCGGACAGGCGAACCTGCGTCTTCAACGCGATGATGTCGGTAGTAATCCCTTTTCCTTTCAGTCTGCAGAAGCAGGCTTAAATTTGAACTGGCAACGATCGAGGAAGCTGGCTCCCTCCATTTTGTTCTCATATCTGAACGGCAGTTATCGTTTTTTTTCGCAAACCGACATTACTGCGATTCGCCTGGGATTAAATATTTCACAGCTAATAAAACCCGGCATCAAACTTCAGTATGGCTTACATTTTCAGACCTACGAATCCTCTAACGGAGTTGAGATACAAAATAGCCTGCGCTATGGGCCTCAATTAAAATTCTCACTTCGTCGTAGCTATAGCTTTGATATTATCTATCGGTTTCTTCGACTGGATATAGATAAATTTGATTCCGATGGTTCGGAAAACTACTTTCGGGTCGTGATAGGAAAACTTTTTGCAGATTCCTGGTCCCTTTTTATATTTGCTGAGGGACATTCCCGGACTATTGATATTCAGGACGATATCAATCAGGCTGCGTTATTTCTACCATCTGAGTCCGAGAACCGGTTTTATGTTAAGCTGGAACGGGAGTTCTCCCGTAAAATGGCGGTACACTTAAAGTCCGGATACCAGCGTAACGACTTGTTGTTGAGCAACGTACGTTTTGCCGGTCTTCAGGCGGTTGTGGGATTGCGTTATAAACGGTGAGCGGGCCTCGGCTTCGCTCGGCCAACGGGGGAATCGCGTCGTTCCCCGAGCGTAATCGATATCCGATGCCCGATGCCCGATGCCCGAGCGCAGTCGAGGGCTGAACTCTGAACTCTGAACTCTGAACTCTGAACTGAGAATATATGAAAGACACTTACCAAACAGCACGGAATTGGCTTGAAGAGGATATCCCGTTCGCCATCGCAACGGTAACGCAAACCTGGGGTTCTGCACCTCGTGGGGTCGGATCGACACTGATTATTTCATCAGACCTTCAGGTAGCAGGTTCGGTAAGCGGCGGCTGTGTGGAGAATGCCGTAATCGAAGAAACACAAGCCGTTGTTGAAAATGGAAAAGCCAAACTACTCGACTTTGGTGTTAGCAATGAAACAGCCTGGTCCGTCGGACTCACCTGCGGCGGAAAAGTGCAGGTTCTTTTGGAACGCCACCCGGCATATTCCGCAAAAGAATCTACCCAAAACGTATGGAAAGCATTAAATACAGCCCTTGAGCATAGCAAGCCGGCGATACTTCTTACCCATCTTGACCCGGATAAACACTCTCACTTACTGGTCTTTCCAGACGGATCACTGATTGGCGACTGGGCATATTTAAACGATGATGCCCGTGATGCTGCTCTGCGCTGTTTTACGGAGCGGAAAAGCCAGCGCTTAGAGTTATCCGGAGAGCCGGTGTTGATACAGGTTTTTCCGCGAAACGATCGGGTGATAATTATCGGCGCGGCCCATATATCAGTACCCTTGGTAACCTTTGCCAGACAGCTGGATTTTGAAGTCATCGTTATTGATCCTCGAAAAATTTTTACGGCAGAGAAACGATTTCCTGTAGCACCCAGCCAAATGCTGGATATTTGGCCTGATGAGGCACTGCCCAATTTAAATATCGACAGCGACTGCTATGCCGTCTTGCTAACCCACGATCCCAAGATTGATGACCCGGCACTTCACTACTTTCTGAAAAGCGAGGTAAGTTATATCGGTGCGCTGGGCAGTAGAAAGACCCATGCCAAACGTGTTGAGAGGTTGAAGGAAGCAGGATTTAATGCAGATGAGATTGAGAGAATTAAGGGACCCGCAGGTTTGGATATTGCTGCAAAGACCCCTGAAGAAATTGCTTTAAGTATACTAGCCGAAATAGTAGAGAAAAAGAGGCGTGGACGTTTTGCCGGCTAACTACGCAGTAGCAGGTGAAACAAGATCAAAAACAGCCAGCAAGATACCTCCGATAATCATAATAAAACCAGCAATACGCATCCATTTAATCCGGGTATTCTGGTTATCTTTGCCATGCCCGCGGTCTATCGCCTCCTGAGCCAGTTTGGGATATACAAACGCGGCAAAGATCCCGGTTCCAATAAGCAATAGGCGATCCCCGATTAATCCCATTAATTCCAGCATATATTCACCTTCAGATCGTTATCTCTACTTTCACTACTCGCCCATAGAAATTCGCAGGCCCATAACTGTAAAGCACGACAGCATAACAGCCATCGCGCTTCAGATAGTAAGCAGAATTGCAGAATATGTCAATATATGCTAGCGAATAAGCAGCATTTTCCGGGTTTGGGCATTTTCACCTACTCTTAGCCGATAGAGATAAACACCGGATGCAACTCCATCAGCCGAATATATGATGATATATTCTCCGGCTTGCTGAACTCCCGGTTCAAAACGCTTCACTTCCCTACCCTGTAGATCAAAAATCGTTAATATTGGAGTGGACGTCTTTTTAAGCGTATAGCGAATTTGCGTTGAGGGATTGAAGGGATTCGGGTAGTTCTGCTCCAGAGAAAATGTTTGCGGAATTTCACCAACCGGCACATCTATCCCGGTTAGGGTTTCAAAAGGCGGTGCCAGAGGCTGTCGTGGTGTGCCACCGCCACCAATATTGTTTTGATTATTGTTGGTGATGATATGGAGGTTACGTACCAGGCTGTAATAATCCTGATACCAGGCACTTGTTGTGTCATTCGTCCGCACCGTAAATCCATACTCCAATTCCATTTCCTCAATTACACCGTATTCCATGCAGAAAGCGGTCACGTCCCATGCTGAATCATCCACAATATATGCACCGTAATCCTGCAGAGCATAAAATAGCTTTTGCCCGGGAATCGTCTGAATATTCAGATCCGCCGGCGACAGATTTGGTGGGATAGCCATAAGAGCACCGAGTACCAGCTCCGGATTGGTTCCACCATAAACATTACCGGCATAGGAATCCGTCTGGCGGGCCGGCCAGCGATATCCGGGGGTTGGGCTATTCTGATCATACATCATATACCGTTCACCCCAGATATTAATTTTGATGGCATGGCGAATCGGGTCCGGCCCGATCATTTCACCCAGCCGAATGGAACCGCCTAATGCAGACAGGCCGGAGCCGCCATGACTGCCAAAATAACCGTCATCATACAGATCATCAACACTGGCATACCAACCATACACAAAGCCTGCCGTATCACAACGAGCCATAGGACCGATAGAGATTACGGTTCTTCCATCCGGCTGCAATAATGCTGCAGAGTTATTTGGCGTTCGAGGTGGATCTGCATCCGGCACAATAAAATCGTCCGGAATAGGAATAAAGATGGAGTCATTTGGATTTCCGGTTGGGCTACGCGTATCTGAGCAGCGCACTTGCCATGAACCCGGTGCATACAATCTGCGCATCGGGCTGCCTGAGGGAATAACCGCTATCACCTCTTCATCGATGAAGGTACGCAGTCCAAAATCCAGATTAGCCGGCATGTATTGTGCATTGCTTCCAATCGGCATATTCCAGATTGACTGTGCATCAAAGGGCCATTCCCAGGCGTTGCGAGATGTCGGAAAGCCCTGAGCAAAAATATCCATTGATAAAAACAGTAATATGAAAATCATCCATAATCCTGCTAGAGGGGTCGACCTATGTGTCGACCTCTTTGAAATCGACCTATGTGTCGACCTCTTTGAAATCGACCTGTGTGTCGACCTTTTGGTAAACGGTGACCGGACATTCGGCAATCGTGCAGCGGTAAGCAGTGAGCAGGCGGTGGATCTTTTGTGATGACGAGCCATTCGGCTTCGCTCAGCATAAACCTGTCGAGCGACTGGCGATGAATCCAAGGGGGCAATCGGACTTCGAGCCTCGGATTTCGGACTTCTGGTTAAGCCAGAATCTATATTTTCAAAAACAGCGAGTTCCTTCTCTGACAATTCTCCGGTGTATAGAGTAAACTGTGCAGCCATTATACACCTCGTTTTATATTGGGTTTATTTTATGAGTATTTTTAGAGCCAATATCGCGAAATACGGTGTTTTATAGAAGAATTTATGGCAAGTTCTATGCCGTTATAAAGTCTCCGTTAAAACTTCTTCCAATGTAGTAATTCCATTTGCAACGTGGTTCAATCCGGACTGTCGAAGGCTAAAACCGTTTTGCTTTTTCAATGTTGTCCGCAATTGATTCTGTCCGCAACCGGATAATATTAGATCGGACAGCATTTCAGTCATCATTAACGGCTCAAAGATGGCTACTCTGCCACGATAACCGGTTCCGTAGCAGGAGTCGCATCCCTTACCGCGAAAGATGGCTTTCTGTGGTGTTATTATTTCCTGATCGGCTTGATTAAGGTTCACTCTATTGCCTAAATCCATTTCTCTGCAGTCCTGACAGATTCGGCGCACCAGCCGCTGAGCTAATATCATACGAATCGAGCCGGCTACCAAAAACGGCTCGATCCCCATATCAATAAGCCGAATGATCGTTCCAGCCGCATCATTAGTGTGTAGCGTGCTCAAGACTAAATGTCCTGTTAGTGCAGATCGCACTGCAATTTCAGCGGTTTCACCATCACGAATTTCACCCAGCATAATAATATTAGGATCCTGTCGCAAAACTGAGCGCAGCACAGCTGCAAATGTTAATCCGATTTCTGCCCGAACCATGGTCTGATTAATCCCTTGTAAATTATATTCAATAGGGTCTTCTATCGTGATAATATTTGACTCGGTTGTATTCAAATAGTTCAATGCAGCGTAAAGCGTTGTCGTCTTCCCACTTCCGGTTGGACCAGTTACCAAAACCATTCCGTGCGGCATTTTCAAAACCTGCTGAAAATCAGCTTGTAACGATGATGCCATTTGCAAATTATCCAGCGAAAGGTTGAGAGCAGATTTATCCAATATTCGCATTACTATCTTCTCACCAAAATCCGTTGGCAATGTGGATACGCGAATATCAACCGGTTGCGAACCAGCTTCAAATCGGATTCTACCATCCTGCGGACGGCGTTTCTCGGCAATATCCAAACCGGACATGATTTTCAAGCGTGAGATCACGGATTTCGGGCGGCAAGCCGGTTTATCAAATTCAATGAGCTTTCCATCCAGTCTAAGTCGAATACGAAATACTTCCTCATCCACTTCTACATGGATGTCGCTCGCACCAGCATTTATTGCAGCTTCGATCAACCAATCGACATAAGAGACCACATCAGCATCCTCAGGACGTTTTTTAGTATGTGAATCGCCTCGCCTGGTAATGCTTTGCTTCTTCACGGACATACCCTCTGAAGAAGCATATGCATTTTCTAAACCGGCTTCAAATTGCTGAGTCGAGATAGGAACAAACTCAACCGGACGCCCAATTAGAAACTGCAGCTCAACCCTCTGCTGCAAGTCCGGTAAGCTCTCACATGCTAACTGCAAAGAATCGCTTTTTGAACCCAATGGGATAACCCGGTAATACCTCGCCTGTTTCTCAGATAAAAACCGGCTGGCATCCCGGTCAACTGTCATGTCAATTGACTGGATAAATATTTCTCCGGAGCTCATGCCTTTCCTCTCTCCTCGGATTAATCAGCGACAGTCTGTCTGATCGCGCCGGTCTGATCCACCTGCCAGACATTGAACACACCATCCTTGTCGAAATCCACCACTGCAATCGCTTTTGCCAGATATCCCTGCGGACCGGCATTCTCTATTTCGATACGATAACGCGCCTCCCCTTGCTCATCGAGTGTCGTATTCTGCTCGAAACCGATATCCGTTAATTCGCTCCCATACCGATCGTGCTGATAATAAAACGTTTCCTGTAGAGTGTGAAGATGCTTCAACATGATCTTTGCTTCAGTCGTCTTTGCCTGTGTTATTACCGAAGTAAATTGCGGCAGTGCAATAAGTACCAGAATTCCGATGATAACGATAACGACCAGAATCTCTGTCAAAGAAAAACCTTCTTCTGCCTTGAGAATTACAGCTTTGTTCATCTTTTCTCCCATTAATCGTGAATCGGGGATCGGGGAGCGTGAGACGTGAAAACGTGAAAAGGCAAAGGTGTTACGACAAAATACTGCTTCCCTGCTTTACTGCCTGATTCTCACTGATTCTCACCGTTTCTCACCGTTTCTCACCGTTTCTGCCCAATTCTGACTTTTTTGCTCAGGGCTATCATGACTTGTCCACTAAAGCAGGGTACGCTATCAATGCAGATTTTCCTGATCTGTGCTCTGGGTTCTGTGTTCTGTATTCTGTGTTCTGTGCTCTGCCGTTAAGGCATAATTGCCGCCATGTTAAAAAGAGGCAGATAAATGGACACCAAAATTGCTCCTATAGCCCCACCTAAAAAAAGGATCATCACTGGCTCAATAAGCGTGGACATTAATTCAATCATGCGATCCAGTTCTGCACTCGTGACAGCTGCGATTTTCAACAGCATTTCTGAAAGCTCTGCCGTTTCTTCACCAACCGTTATCATTTGAATGACCATAGGTGGAAAAATTACTGAATTATTTAATGCGGCAGCTAGCTCATCACCACGTCGGACAGACCTGATCATATTGTTAACCTCGTTCTGAAATTCTCTGTTGCATGTAATACCTTTTGAAATCGATAGGGCTTCATTAATAGCAATACCGCTTGATAGCAGCGTTCCGAGCGTTCGACAGAACCGGCACAGGTAATTCAGCCGCACTAATCGTCCCCAGAACGGTAGATAAATAGCCAACCTATCCAATGTGTTTTGGATAAGTGACGAATGTCTGAACATCCAAAGCATGGTGAGGACCGAAAAGAATAGACAAATACACCATCCCATGTAAGCCTGCATCCACTCACTTATAGTCATCACTATTCGGGTTAACCAGGGAAGCTCTGCATTGAATTCCCGGAAGAGTCCTTCAAACGTGGGAAGCACAAACAGTAAAATAAAGGTAAGCGCTCCAGCTGCTACAAAAACAACCAGAGTGGGATAGGACAAAGCCTGAATCAGCTTGCGCTTAAGACCCGCAATCTTTTCCTGATATTCTGTTATCCGAAGAAGCATTCCAGACAATTGACCGGTAGCCTCCCCGACCTCAACCAGATTCAGATAGAACCCGTTAAATAAATTCGGATAATGAGCCATTGAATCCGCCAGACTCTTACCCGACTTTATATCAGTTAAAACCTCACCAAGAATTCTATTGAATTCCTGATGTTTACATTGCTTTCTTAGTAACTCAAGGCTATCGCTCAAATGCAAACCAGCTCCTAGAAGTATGGCCAGGTCTCTGCTGAATGCACGCTGTACGTTTGTAGGAATTCTGCGGTTTAGGCGAGAATACATTGTAATCTCATTTTTATTTTCGATAATTTACTTCTTGACCTTTTCGGGAAGACAAGCGTTAAACTGTTGACAAGTTATATTTAATTCACCATTATTTTTTTGAATGGTACCCAGTCCGTCTTTTTCCCTATCCGTACACCAATTTTCTCAGGTTTTATCGCAATAACTCTTAAACCAAAGGCAGTATCTCCTACTGCGCAAAATCGCGTTCCGCTCTTTTTTCCTTCAATAATAGCCAGTAATCCATTTTCACTCTCTATGTAGCCAACGTAGCAGACACTCGGTATTTTTATCTGTTCAGGCTGTTTGGTCAAAACTCTCTTCTTCTGTAAGTTTTTTTTCCTGCCAGGTAAGAACGGATTCCTTAACGCATTCAGACGCTTCATGAAGGTTTTTTGAGGTAACACCATATGCTTCACGTCCGGATTCATCTGCTGGTTTTCTACAAAAGCTTTGCGATCATTCTCTGGTACTTCAAGACCGTTGTATACGCTTAGACCCACTATTCCCCATATGATGAAGGATGCAGCAACAAGGAAGATTGTCGTGACTCTTTTAACCGGACGACTCATCCCCCTCCTTCCGATAGAGTATCACATCAAGCTCCAGCTCGATCTCGGTTATTACCGGTTTTTTTAAACTTATTTGCTGAAAAAAGCGACGGATCTTATAATTGTTCCCCTTTGATTCCAGTGAGTATATGAGCTTATAAACCTGCTCAGAACTCCCCGAAGCATGAACTTCCAGAGGGAGCATATTGAAATCTTCCAGCGTTTTCAGCTTGGCAGGCTTCAAGGTAACCAGCTGAACTCCATAACAATTTATTTCCTTTGTAAGCGCATTCACGATTTCTCCCTGATTAGTAAATGCCGTAAGATCTTTCCGTAAAGAATCTACTCTGATACGCATCGCTTTATTTATCACTCGAGTCTGTGAGATTGAATGCTCTAACAATTCAGGAGAAGTTTGCAGAATTTCATCAGTTTTAATCGTATCACGCAATTCGAGTAATGCTCCGCTCTCTCTTAGCAGCAAACGCGCACAGAGAAAGAATACAAGCATTAGCAAGAGTGCCGGCCAATATTCCTTGTAATCAGAGTATCGCAATAAACACCTCGAAATAAACGGTTCCCTTATGGCGGTTTTCACGCTTTATTGTGTGGCGAAACTCAGACCGATTTAACAGCTGCTTAAGCTCAATTCCTGCCACAAAGTCAAGACGTTGGAGATTACTCAGCAGCTGTGCAACCCTGCTATCCTCCCAGGCATATCCGGAGATACTCCATCCTCCATTATCTTGCTCGCTGGAAACTCTTGAAAGCCATAGTTTTTCAGGCAAGACCTCCGTAATTAAAAGAAGTTGTACAGCAAAAAATGACGCTGGCGTGGACAGTGAATCAAGTATTGCGATTTGACTCTTCAAGTCGCGATTTATTTGCCTGAGCTCAGCCAACTCTACTTTTTGTTCCGCTACGCTCAACGACCGACGTTCAAGCCTTTCTTTCTCATTGGAGTAGTAATATCCAACAGCAGCAATCAGACCATAAAGAACGAGTGTCAGAAAACCGGTAAAGAGAATTCCTCTGAAAGACAAATGTCTGATGAAGTAAGGTTCAGGCAACTTGATTTGTTGCTGCCCGTTAGGGTTAATAATGGCCGGTCTGGCCTGATACAGTGAAAGTGCGGCCCCATAAGCGGCTAGTTGGGCATCTTTTATTGGAAGATTATATAATTCTTGTATAGACCGTCCATATTTGTCTGTGACAGTGTCGAACAAAGTTGGATTTTCTATGACGACAAGAGAAGTTTCCGGATCACCCAGATGTAGATGCCATGACCCTTCAGAGGCAGGAGTATTTATAACCGCATTAGCAACGGGATATGTTATCGTTAATTGAGAAAGAGCTGCCAGTCTTCCCAAAGGCCTAAACCAATTTTGCGGTATAGCGGTCTTTAAATTTTGAGCATTATCCGCTCTGCCAAACTCAATCAGCTCCGCTGTCTCACTCAGCCTAAATCTCGTGGCCTGAACATTCTCAAGTGTATAAATATCATCTCCCCCAAACCCCAGGGATTTATCCTGTCCATCTACAGAGAGCACATAATGGGTCGCATGTATTGGGCGAATTAGTGCGATGAATACAGCAGAGGTAAAGAATTTTTGAATGTCTTTTCTTTCTAAATCTTCCTCTGTCAACTCATAGCATCGAGACGCCACCCTGTGAAATCCCTGCAGCGTTTTTTGTAGAGTTTCGACATAAATACCACCCTGTGGATTCGTATCAATACCGATGAACAAATCACCGGGAAGCTTAACATCACCCAACATTTCAAAATATTTTGTCAGAATATCTGTAGTAAGCCATCTCATTGTGTATCCCCTTCCGGCAACCAATCTTCTTTATAAAGTAGGCGAGGAGTAACATAAATGATCAGCTCACTTTTCGCCTTCTTTCGACTGGTATTACTAAACAACTTTCCAAGAAATGGGATGCGTCCCAAAATGGGCACACGCGAGACGCTCTCCGAATCAACTTCTTGAATCAGCCCGCCTAAGACTATCGTTTCACCATCACGTAAACGCACAGTAGAGCTAAGGCTGCGACTCTGTATATTGGGTGGCAGGTTTGGCTCCAGCTGTTCTCCGGGCGTATTAAACTCAGGATAAATTTCTACCGTGATCTCCCCTGAGGCGCTTACCCAGGGAGTAACTTTTAGCGAGATATTAATCTCTACCGTTTGTAAGCGTTCAGTCGTTTGCAGGAATACCTGAGAGGGATCTCGAAGCGGGGTTTCGGAAATCAGTTTATAGTATTGAGTTTCCCCAACCTTGAGTTCTGCACTATGCCCATTCAGAGAGGATATTTGGGGTCGCGAACGAATTTTTGCTTTTCCTACACTTTCTAATGCACGTACGCGGAGATAGAAGTCATCCGGAAGCTTGCCAATATTCACACCGCTTAACGCTTTATCCAGCTTTCCCAGATATGTATTGGCAACCTGCCCATTCCATAAAAAATCGATACCCGGGATCCAACTATCCCCCCGAGCACGAGTAGAATCACTGTATTCCAAACCCGCCTGAACTGAGAACTCATAACTATCCGAAACTGTGTAATCAACAACCAATGCTTCAAAAAAGACCTGGGGAATGGGCTTATCGATTTCCCGAAAAATGTCTTCAACTTGCATGATTACATCGGGAGAACCATTTACCAATAAGGCATTATGTTCCGGTACGATCTTTAAATCAGAAGAGGCGATAACCTTATTTGGTAAACGATCGATAACCCCGTCGACTTTAAGGTGGTTCAAGCGGAACAAGCGGGATGATTGCATACTAGGTGCATCGTTTTTGGCTACCAGATATAGATCTTTCTCTCGTCGCCAGCTAAAACCGGTTTCCAAAAGAACTGTTTGCAGACATTCTTCAAAAGTAGCTTCAGTAAGGCTAAGTGTAATTAGCCCCTGCGGTTCACCAATAACAGACAAGCTCATATCTGCTGCCCTCGCAAGCTCACTCAGCACGCGAGCTACAGATATTTTTTGTGCTTGAATATTCAACTGCCCTTCTTTGTCCTGAACCCACAACCCCTTACCTGAGTTCTCATTATCAATAAACATACGCTCTACCATCCAGGCGTTTCCATTCTGGGTAAAGCGAAATCCATTTGTACGAAAAAGAAGTTTTAGTGCTTCTTCGAAAGGCAGGCTATTTATTTTTCCACTGATGGAACCGGTAATGGACTGATCTGCAAGAATCGTATATCCCGTAGAGTCTGCCAGACGATCTACAACCAGTTGTAGCGACTCTTCTTCAACATCAATCGACAGGCGGTTCCCATTCCAGCGTATCATACAGTCTGGTTCCGCCTCAGGAGTTATCACCGGCATAAAGGTCAGGATACTATCTTCAAAATGAAGGTAGAGATGATGCCGCTTCGCGATATGCCTGAAAGCATCGATAATTCGCACGTCAGTTAGTTGTGTTGTTACCTTGGCCGCAGCCTCGGGCTTTACGAACACGTTTAGCCGATACTGCAATGCAATACTACGAACTACATCTCGTATATCGGTGCTTCGGAAGTCCACTCGCTTAATTCGCTGCAAATAATTCGCAGGGATTTCTGCATTTTCACCCATTATTAAGGAGTCGGTTTGCACGCGGCAAATTCCCTCTCCCATAAAAATAAGAAGTATCAGAAAAACCATCTTGGCGCTGTTCGCCTTTATAACACGATGCGTTTTTTTCATAACTATTGAAATCCATCCATCAACACCTACTTCAACATATCCTTCTTTAAAAGTCTAAGTTTTTGGGATTCTTTTTTAGAAAAATGGAATCGGCAGCTATAAGCCGGGAGCAGGATTAAAGGATAAACTCTTTTCAAAAAAGCTCTCTGTTTTCAGAATACCAATACAAAGGATACCGAAACTTTAGACCAGTATCTGAAAGGAGAGTGAATGATATTGCTACAAAGTAGAGCGCAAAGGAATGAATGAGGCAAGATGTCTAAATGTAAAACAATTCAAAAAGATAAGGGTTCAGCACTTCACACTGTTTTATTCATTATCGTTTTGATTAGCTTGATGCTGATGATATTCATTGGCCATTTCGTTCACCAGCACCGCTATATTAGGAGCGGACTCGAAGCGATACAGACACATTATCATGCTGAGAGTGGTATAGTAGAATGGCTTGCATCTGAAAACAGCGGTCTGCAAACTCTTCTTCCCGGAGGAATTGAAACACTCCTTCCCCTGTCTTGTGGAGACAGCGTAGTCATACGCTATGATAATTGGGGTGTTTTCCAGCGAATTTATTCCAGAGAGGCGGGACAATTGACTGGAATTCGCGCCACAGTTGGATACGCAAATGCAGATGAGTTTTCTACCGGTCTGATGGTAGAACCTTTCCCCCAATCCCTTATCGTTTGTGAAGACACCAGGCTCTACAGCAATGTAAGATGTGGTCCGCACAATGTTCGTGCACAACGGCTACAGGACATTCCCTACTCAGGTGAAAGGCCGGTTTACGGGCAAGTCTATACTTCCAGAATTGATCAAAGACCGCGCGTTCTACACTCAAAGGTGAAGGCTATACTGCAGCACCAGACCAACCTTAAAAACCTGAAGCGCTTGAGCCTATCAGATATTGTCACGGAAAGGACAAATAAGATCCGATTAACTCAATCCAGAGGTATCTATGAAGCTGATTTCTTTACTCATTCAGATTCCACTCTGACGATTCTTGGGCCGGGTAAGTTATTGATTACAGACGCTTCTTTTTTTCAGAGAAACCTGAGTATCCGAGATGAAGTCGAAATCCTGATCCTGGTAGAAAGTAGAATCGGATCAAATATAGATCTAAAAGATGTTGTTCTATTTAGCAATGCACCATTGCACTTCCAAAGTATCCGGGCTGAACAGCTACAGGTTATTTCCAGTCATGAGGTTACCCTTAAAGGTAATAGCATACTAACGGACAACTCCATAATTCTGTCTGTTCCGGAAGAAAATGGAATCGGAATTTCCATAGGTGGACAAACGACAATAGACGGTAGTATATGCCTGATAAATGATGGCACCAAACCGGAAGATTGGCTGAGCATCATTCGAATTTCAGAAGGGGTGGAGCTAACAGGACTGCTTTACAGTGACTGGTTGCTAAATTTATCCGGCGAAATTACTGGCAGCTGTGTGACAAGTCGATTTTACTTTTATCAATCGCCAACCCATTATTTCAATTGGATTCGCAATGCGACTATACGGCAAAACGATAATGTTCCATTAGCCATCCCCCTGATCTTCGAAATCTCAAGTATCGGAAAATCAGTTATATACAGGGAAAGCCTTTGATGATAAAAAGAGATGATGGTTATACGATCGTGGAAGTCTTAATAGCGCTTGTTTTGCTGTTTTTGGTATTAACACCGGCAACTTTTGTATTAACAAAACTATTGACTACAGCAGATATTGCAGACAGTAGAAATGCAAACACAATATGTATAAACGTAGCGGAAAAGAGCCTGCTGGGAAAAGACATCAGACCCAGTGAAAATGAACAGATCTTTAACGGCAGGCGATATACGATAAAACAGGAATTGACAGCATACCGGAATGGACTACAACTTTATTCAGTTACCGTTTCGCGTCACAACCGCAAACTAAGTGAACTTCACCACATTTTAGGTGAATCGGAGGAAGGGCAATGATCGGTCAATCCCACAGATCTGTTCATCGCCTGATAAAGGATGAACAGGGCTATACCCTACTCGAACTGTTGATCGCAATGCAACTCACTATGATGGTTATTGGTCTGGCAATTTGGGCATACGGATACACAACGAAAGTTTTAAATAAATGGCAGGAAAACACCACTGATCAAATGGACCAACTACGTCTTGAGCGCGCTCTGGATATTTCAGTAAACCGCATACACCTTATCATGATTGCTGAAGAGAATCTACTTACCGGCCAGTCAGAAGATGATTCTGAAATTCGAATCGAGCAGAGAGATTCTTCCCTAATCATCAACTCAAGGCGTATTACCGGAATAAAAAAACTTTCATTCCGCTACTATCTCTACAGAAATCGGGAAATCACAATACTGCAACAGGTTCCAGAATCGTGGATACATCATATTAAAGCGGTTGAAATTCAGCTATTACCTGATTTCGAAAAATCAGATATAATTCAGGTCTTCCGCAGAAAGAAATGGGGTGAAGCACTTTAAAAGAAAGCTAATACGGGCGCCCCGATAAGTAATAGCAGAATAGTGGAAACAGCCAAGAACGTACCGAAAGGCAGCTCTTCTTTTGATCCTGTTATGCCAACCAGGTTAATAAGCAAAGCAAATAGTAATCCTGCGGCAGAACCAATAAATAAGGCAAATAAAAATCCTGGTATTCCAAGAGCCATCCCCATTACGATTCCCAGCTTTACATCTCCCAACCCCATACTCTCTCGTTTCAACCACTGATTTCCGACTAAGCGGATAGCAATAAGTAACAATCCTGCAAATAAACCCGCCAAAAAACGAGACGTCAGGTTTTCTTCAAACATTCCCTGCAAGATCAGTATTATACCTGCTATAACAACCAGTACGTTTGGAATTCGAAAGAATTGCCAGTCAATGATTGAGATAACCAGTAAAATTGAGCCAACCGCCATTACAGCAAGGGCTTGAAGCGTTATCCCAAACCAATAAAGTGAAAGTGCATAAAAGCAACCACAGAAAAGCTCAACAAATAGATAGTGAAGAGATATTTTTGTTCGGCAATTCGAACACTTTCCTCCCAGTAACATAAAGCTTAAAACCGGTATGTTTCGATAAAATGGTATGTTGCTTTTGCAATTCGGACAAAATGAGCGGCGTGGATTTCGGAGCGAAATTCCTCGAGGAATCCGATAAATACAGCAATTCAGGAAGCTTCCTACAAGGAGGCCAAACAAAAAAGCTATGCTATAAATTGAAGGGATAAATTGCTCAAACATCGTTTCCTGCATTGCGAATATCCTTTTTAGTATATTCGCTGTCGAAAACCGATATTTTGAATTTGGTCAGGAAAATCTTTTTTTGCCTGAACGGGCGAGATGATGAACCAGCTGTCTGAGGCTATCAACATTATGTGCCGGTGCAAACACGTCTATGAACGGCATTGCGGCCGCCATACCCTGAACGGTTGGCTGAAACTCAGGATTTCCGGCAAGGGGATTCAGCCAGATAATACGAGCCGCTTTTTTCTGTAAGTATTCCATGCTGGAAGATAGCGGCTGCATATCTCCGGTTTCCCAACCATCACTCAGGATGAGCACGATGGTACGATCATCTATTAATCTGGCTCCATATTCTTTATTGAATTCCTGAAGGGATTCGCCAATGCGCGTTCCGCCTGACCAGCCGGGGATCCGCTCCAGTGCATTCAGTGCTTCCCGCAGGCCATCGGTTTGCAGTACATCGCTGATGCGATGTAGACCGGTGCTGAACACAAAGGTTTCCATCCGGCGAAAGGATGCCTGAAACGCATACATAAACTGAATCATAAACTTGCTATATAGATCCATAGATTTACTTACATCACATAACACCACCAGCTTGAAGCGATGAATCTTTCGCTTGCGATGCAGCAGATCCAGAATATCGCCACCACGACGAAGGTTGGAGCGAATGGTGCGCTTGATATCCAACTGACCGCTATTACGCTTTTTATATCGCCTGCTGTAACGGTTTGCAAGAGACCTGGCGATTACCGAGATAATTTTCATGACCTCCTGCAGTTCATCTTCGCTGAAGGTGCTAAAATCGCGCTTGGTAAGCACCTCAGCAGGACTGTAGGCAGCCACCTCTTCGGTTTCTTCAGTACGGTTACCATACAGCCAATTCTGCAAACTTTTAAGGGAAGGTTTTGGTGGACCTTCTTCTTTCTGTGCTGTGGATTCGGATTCATCCTGCACAATTTTGGCATCCTGTGCTTTCTCCAGCTCACTCCAGAATACGCCGTAAAGCTCATCGAAACGCAGCATGTCGGGGCGGGATTTAGCAAGCACGGACCGTAACGTAAGGCGAAGATTTTCCGGGGCATCAAAAGGCATCACGCAGAGCGCATTCAGGGCATCGGCCTCATCTTGCGGGCCAATTGGCATTCCCCTGCTGCGCAAAAACCGGCAGAGCGTGATAATATTTTCCGGAAGGGAGGTTTTGCGGGTAATCAGATCGTCGATCCGCTGCATGGCTACCCGATCTTAGACCGAACGCCCATGCGTTCATAGAGCTCTGAGAGGGACATCGATGTCTGACGGATATCCTGCCAGTCTTTTAGCACAACGCCCAAAGTCTGTTCAATAATATCCTTGTCGAGGTGATCGAAGTGCAATTCGGCAAGCGCCGTAGCCCAGTCAAGCGTCTCGGCAATTCCCGGCGTTTTTTCCAGCTTTTGCTGCCTCAGCTCCTGCATAAAGTGACAAATTTCTTCGGCCAGCCGCTTATTGATATCCGGCACTTTACCCATTACGATAGCCAGTTCCTTGGTGTAGTCCGGATAGTCAATCCATAGATAGAGGCAGCGGCGGCGCAGCGCTTCGGACAGCTCACGTACCCTGTTGCTTGTCACAACCACGTGCGGAATGTGGTTTGCTTTCACGGTTCCCATTTCGGGAATCGTCACTTGCCAATCTGAAAGGATTTCCAGCAGGAAGCTTTCAAACTCTACATCAGAACGATCTACTTCATCAATCAACAAGACCGGTGCCTTGGGATGTGTTATCGCCTGTAAGAGCGGTCTTTTCAACAGGAAGTCTTCGCTGAAAATGGTCGCTTCCTTTTCCGCTACGCTCTTACCGCTTTCTTCTTCCAGCTTGATATGCAGGAGCTGCCGCTGATAGTTCCATTCGTAGAGGGCATGGGTTGCATCCAGTCCTTCATAACACTGCAGGCGAATGAGATCGGTATCGAGAGCGGAAGCCATCACCTTGGCAATTTCAGTTTTTCCAACACCGGCTGGCCCTTCGATCAAGAGCGGTTTTCCCAGCTTCATAGCCAGGAAAGTTGACATTACGATGCTGTCTTCGGTGATATAGCCCTGGGAGGCCAGCATAGAAGCGATTTTATTGAGTTCAGTATTTTTCATGTATGGGAGCGTGGGTCAAGACCCACGGTACAGTTCATATAGCGTGATTCATTTGCCAATACACGTTTCGGATAGCGTGGGTCGAGACCCACGCTGGATTTGTATAAGATAAAAGGAATCAAGCAATAAGGCAATGGGGTAATTGGGCAATAAAAGATAACCAAGCAGGCGGCTGCCCCAAAAAGGAGGAACCCAGAGAAGCAGCCGCCCACCCGAGAGGAAAAGGTTATTTCAGTAGAACCATTCGCTTGATTTGCTGGAAGCTACCGCTGCTGAGACGATAGATATAAATCCCGCTGCTAACCGCTGATCCATACTCATTGGTTGCATCCCAGGTTGCCTGGAAGCGACCGGCTGATAAAGGCTCATCAACGAGGGTTTTTACCAGCTTCCCGGTAACATCATAGATCTTCAGGCTTACATTTGCTCCCTGCGGCAGGGCAAACTCTATGGTCGTTTCCGGGTTGAAGGGATTTGGATAATTAACGAGCAACCATTTCTCAGGAATAATTGGGTCCGAGCCTGGCTCTATCGCAGTAACCGCACCGAGGTTTTTAAGATATTTTAAAATGTTTGAAGAAGCTGCCGGCACCAGGATATCCATGTTACCATCCTGATTCAGATCATCTGCAATAACTCTTGCCGGGCCGGCTGCCCCCAAGGACAGGTTTCGTTTTAAAAAGTTTTGCATTCCGTCATTTTCATACCAGGACAATGCAGGACCATTATCAGAGATAGAGATAACATCCATATCACCGTCATTATCCAGGTCTGCGGCAGAGACGCCACTGGTAAAAACTGCTTCTATCGTCACAATAAATTGAAAGAATCGATCTGTGCCGTCGTTTTTATACCAGGAAATTCGACCGTTATTTCCGGTGGCTGACAGCACATCGAGATCGCCATCACTGTCCACGTCTTCTACAAATACATCCAAAGCATCGAAGTTGGAATTTGATATCAATACTTCCTCAAAATTTTGAAGGCCGTCATTCCGGTAGAGCGCAATTTTTGTATCATCGCGGGAGGCCGATACTAAATCCATTGCGCCGTCTCCGGTAATATCCGCTGGGTAGATAGCATAGGCTCTCATCGCCGTGTCGGAAATGACATGCGTGTGAAATGTCTGGTTTTGGTCATTTTCATACCAGGCAATGGTATTGTCCCCCTCTGATGCAGATACGACATCCATATCGCCATCGCTGTCGACATCGACGGCATGAATACGCCGCACTTTTAACGCACTCGTCGTAATGATATGCTCGCTGAAAAACTCTGTACCATCATTCTCATACCAGGCAACCTTATTGGCATCAAAGGATGCTCCGACCAAATCTATATCACCATCCATATCCATATCTGCAGCATCGACACTAATTGCACCCGCAGCATCATTGGTTACATAGCGATAAAAGAATCGTTCATCGCCTTCATTCTGCAAAAATACAATACTGTTACTACCACGTAAGGCAAGAAATAAATCTTTATCAGAATCACCGTCCACATCCTCTGCAGAGACATCACTCACGCCAACAAGCCTATACTCGTCTTCTATTCTGGAATGTGCTAGCTCACTGGTATCGAAACTACCCGTGTCGTTCTCGTGAAGCAGTATTTTGTTTCCGAACTTCGCTGCCGAGACGATATCAAAATCGCCATCTCCGTCCACATCTCCACTGTAAACTGATACAGCTCCATTAACCGAATCTGAAATGAGAATCTCATTAAAATTTTCATCTCCGTCATTGCGATAGTAGGCGATCTTGTTATCGTTCCGGGAAGCTGAAATAATATCAATGTTTCCATCTCCATCAACATCATCCGCGTGAATACCACGCGCAAAAATAGCGTTTGTCGAAACAATATGTTCCGTAAAGGTCTCGTCACCATCGTTTTCAAACCAGACAATAGCACTGTCTAACCCAGCAGTAGCAACGACATCCACATCTCCATCGCTATCAATATCTCGTGCATAAACATCGAAGGCTCCATTTAGACTTAAACTGATAATCCGCGTTGAAAACTGTTGTGCACCATTGTTCTCATACCAGGCAACCATGTTGTCATCAACAGATGCAGACACAATGTCTACATCCCCATCATTATCCATATCTATGGCAAATACGGCATAGGCTCCTAGGGCATTGGTGCTCAACACATGCTCTGTAAAGTTTTGGGAACCATCATTTTCATGCCAGGAAATTTTATCATCTAATCTGGATGCTGCGATAAAATCCATATCTCTGTCTCTGTCGAGGTCGATTGAATAAACGCTGCGCACCCCCATTGCATTAGAGGTGATGATATGACGATTGAAATTTTGTTCACCATCGTTTTCAAACCAAGCGATCCGGTTATTACCTGCAGCAGCGGCAATGATATCCATATCGCCATCATTATCCATATCATTCGCATGCACACTGAAAGCCCCGCCTTCAGAAAGACTGACGATTCTGCTCCAGTAAAATGAATTGCGGTTTTCATGCCATGCAACAACACCGCTTGCTTCAGAGGCAGAAATTACATCCAGGTCCCCATCACTATCGATATCCGCCAAGTAAACATCATTTGCTTCAATGAACCTGAATTGAAAGTTTAAAAAAAAGCGGATAAATCTGGATTCAAAAGTCGGTTGGGCACTCGCCGTAGACACCAGGCAAACGATAATCGAACAAATCACACCAGTTAGACGCATAGTGGGTCTCAGGTTTTATTATATATTTCAGTGATAGGGAGGTTTTTTCTTCTAACTATAAGAAAATATTCGGTAGGCTGTTTCGCAATCTTTTTATTTTGATGAAAACAACTAGTATAGAAACCAAGCAGGCGGCTGCCCCAAAAAGGAGGAACCCAGAGAAGCAGCCGCCCACCCGAGAGGAAAAGGCTATTTCAGTAGAACCATGCGCTTAATCTGCTGGAAGCTACCGCTGCTGAGACGATAGATATAAATCCCGCTGCTAACCGCTGATCCATACTCATTGGTTGCATCCCAGGTTGCCTGGAAGCGACCGGCTGATAAAGGCTCATCAACGAGAGTTTTTACCAGCTTCCCGGTAACGTCATAGATCTTCAGGCTTACATTTGCCCCCTGCGGCAGGGCAAACTCTATCGTTGTTTCCGGGTTGAAGGGATTTGGATAATTCTGAGTCAGCTCATATTCCTGAGGCACGCTGCTCAGTGGATCGATTGAGGTTGGCGACTCAATCACCAGCACCGTATCGCGAACGGCGAGTACCGGCAAAAGGTCGGCAAAAGCGGTTGAGGCCATTGCCGAATATTCCAGATCCACCATCGAGCTGTAGCCACTACTACCGATTGCTACAAAGTCCACCGTAATAAGTGAAAATGCTCCGGTTGCACCATTAATGTTGGCACCATTGAAGATCAGCATCCCACTTGATGCATTTTGATCGTTCACCACACCGGTGAAGCCGGACGCTACGCCGGAATTTCCGACGTAGCTGACGGCGAGGGTATCCCATTTAAGAGATGCGGTAAAACTGCCCAGCTTGTCATTCGGTGACGGGCTATCCGTCATGTCGACACTAACTGTGACGCTGAACGTTTCATTCTGCATCGGGGTTGCATCCGTTGGGACCGGAACGGATTTAACGTCGTTGGCCAATAGTGGATTCCACAATAGACCAAGCAACAGAATCGGGGTCAGCCTGTTAAGCATTCGTTTAAATTCAAGTATTCTATTCATGATATATCCTTTATGCATTTTAATTTTTCAACGTCATACGGATTGACCTTTTTCATCAACATGCCCTACTGCGTACAGACCGGAAAAGGAACTGGAAGTCCGGCATCATAAGTGAGCAAAACAAGTGCATCAGTAGAGTTCGTAAGACCATCACCATTGGTATCGCCGCATCCGTTGTTGATTAAATCGAGAATTGTCGGATCGCTGATACTGACGCCAGCATCATACGTCAGGATAATTAGGGCATCTGTTGAGTTACACAGCCCATCTCCGTTCACATCACCCAACCTGCAACCTGCTACAATTTCAACCAGTTTGTCTAAGGGGGCATTAAGGCAGGGTAATAAATTGTCGAAGGTTCCTGCTGCTGCCATTGCATTATACTCCAGATTCAGCAAGGTTGTATCCCCAACGTTGCCAATTCCATTGAAGGTCACTTCCAGCACTTCAATCAATCCACCGGAGCCATTTGCATTGGCACCATTAAAAATAATTTGACCTGGTGATTGGTTAATTTGGCCGACAAAGGCAGGATTCAATGTAGCAGATACATACTCAACTACTGTAGGATCATACAACAACCTACCGGTAAAACTGCCGAGGGAATCCGATGGACTGAGAGCATCTCGCATGTCAATAAATACCGAATACTCTTCTTCCTGACCTTCAGGATGATTGGCAGGTCCGTTAACGGCCGAGCGAACAATACCCTGACAGCCACCGCCGGCATTCCCCACAACCGTAATGGAAACGTTGGCAAATACCCAGGGGCCACCATTGGAAGCAGTAACAGACAATCCAATATCAATTTGGTGTCCATCCGGTGCAGACGGATCAACGGCGAAAACGAAGGGGATATCGTTATTGTCCAGCTGACCAGCAGCAATATCGCCGTAGCTTATGGTGGTATCGCTGATAAAGCCGTTTACGTACGGGCTGAACTCTTCTACGGTAACCTCTACATCAAGAGCCGGGCCTGTCACTGCATTCAGCAGGTCGATGCCCCACTCGATAGTTTCTCCAGGATTTACCAATCCGTCGCCGTTTCCATTGCTCTGGCCGTTGTTGTCGTCATCAAAGGTCTGGCCGGCAACAGTAATGGAAGGATTACCAATAGTAAAATTACCGTCGACATATATGTCGAAGTCTCCGCCACCGTCACGGCTATCGGCCCAGGCAACATAAGCTTCATCATCATCCCAGTCGCTGGTAATGCTTTTTAACGCACCGCCAGTACTGGCATCTTGGGTATCATTAACCGTATTTGAGGGAAAGGTCCAACCCGTTGAAAAATCCTGTGGTCTACGCAAATAGGCAACCGTTCCATTGTCTCTAGTATAGGTAATGTGCCAACTATCGCCACCTTCATTCATGTGCAGATGCGACTGAAATAAATCAAGCGAATTATTTGTAAATACTGTGGTATTACTCCAGGATATACCGGCATCATTTGAGTGCACCGTACCGATCCGCTCACGTGCCGGACTCCCGCCAGAGGTTGTGTAGCTCACCATTATATTTTCTTCATGCCGACTTCCGGCTATCTGCGGTTCAACCTCCTTGCCCAGAGGTGGGATAACCTGATCAATAGTGGCTTCAGCAGTAAAGCTTGCTCCGCCATCATCTGAATACACCAGCTCGATCCGCTCCTGAGTTTCATTGTAGGCGATGCAATAAATCCTTTCATCCGATGTTCCTACGCGACCAACAGCACCTGTTGCATCCAAATAGGTATCCGCAGATGTATTTCCCAAAATTCCAGCGCCGAAATACGTTCTGCCAAAGTTAACACTGCGAAAAAAGACACCATTGATATTTGTTGCAGACCCATTAACTCGTGCCTGAGTGATAATGTAGACATCCCATAGCGGTGTAAATGGAGAATCCGTCCAGACCACCGGCTTCTCGTAATCCCAACCACTAACCTGGATTGGAACAACCATTTCATCAATCTGCTCGGTGGCCATATCAATGGTTACCACCTCGATATACTTATCACCGCTGGTATTCACCACATAGGCAATAATAATGCGATCTTCAAAACCTTCACCTATTGCCAGAGAGGGGTGGGAGAGATTTACCAGCGGATCCGGCGTCTGAAATCCCAGCACATATTCCCACGACAAACCACGCGTTATCGATTTGTAAACGGCGATATCGTTGAGTGAAATGACGCTATTGGTACGAAAAGCAATGTAAATTGTACCATCGGAAGCTGTTGCCATCGAAGGCTGGTTTTGTACACCGCTGATATCAATAACCGGCACATCGGTATTCCAGTTATTTGGTAAGGGCTTGGCAATCGATGGTGCATCATAATTCACAACGGTGCTGCTTACACGCTGAATAACTTCTCCAGCGGCTTCCTCACCGGTTTTTTCGGTATTCTGAGCCTCCAGCAATGCATTTATTTTCTTCAACGCTTCTACATCGCCGTTCTGTTTGGCTTCAGCACGCTGAACAGCCAAATCTGACAGCGGCTGCGGCTGGATACGCTGGGTATATTCCAGTGTAGAAGGCGCTTCGATAATATCCTGGCTGACTTTGCTACTTTGCTGTGAAAATAGAGCCGTGCTGCAAAGCAATATGAGAAAAAGCAACCATCTGAATTTGTGTGAAATCCTTTTATTAAAGGACGGAACTATCTTTTTCATTTCTAAGACCTCCAAATACAATTGATAAAGATGAATTGAACGAGTCCCCAACGTCCTCTTCTTGTCCACGCTATTTGGGTAGCTTTTTGTGTGACACATCAGATCTGAATTGCATGCATGGGCAACATATCGGAAAAAACCGGCTCAGGACTAACAGTGAAGCGACAAATTCTGCTACTGAGGCGAAATTCTTAGGTGAAATGGGCTAAAACAAGAAATGCAGATGCGATTCGCACCTGCATTTTGGAGGAGTATACATCAAAGGCTGGCTATTTTTTATCTGAAATCATTTCCAAGGTTTCCTCTAATGGAAGCTCACCAACGATTTCTTTGATCGATTCCACTGCTTCGTCGGCTTTTTCAGCGGCTTCCTGAACATCTTTTACGACTTCTTTAACCTCTTCAACTTTCTCTTTACCTTTTTGCAGGCCTTCGCGGATGCGCTTTATATCATCTGCCGGATCCTCACTGATCATAAGGAAGGACATCATCCCAAAACCCAACAGCATTGTACAAGTGACGGCAAACTTGATCAATCTTTTCAGTATACCGAATGCGATGGACAAACAAAGAAAAGCGCCCAGCGCCAAATAGATTTGTGGTTGAAGAAATATCTCAGGCATGTTAATCATCCTCCATGATGATACGTATTCCCGCTTCCATGCGGTCTTTCAGGAACTATCGGATAAGAAATCGGGCAGCTTGAATAAAAAAGGCCGTTCCGATACCTCGGAACGGCCTTTGGTAAATCAAATAGCAAAATATCAGGCATTCTTAATTGCCTGCATAATGGCTCGCTTGGCGTAGACACCGGCCAAATGGCGACGATAATCTTCCGACGCATAGTGGTCACTCAGTATATCCACACCAGCGGCTGCATTAGCAACTGCTGCAGCCACAGAGGCTTCATCTGCCGACTGACCATTTAGCGCACTTTCGATGCCGGAATCGCGAAATGCAGCATTCGCAACACCGTTAAATGCAACGCGGACATCAGAGCAGCTTCCGCCGTTTACGGTGACCATAGCCGCACATCCTACCAACGCAAAACGCGAGGCCGGCTGTGGGAACTTGGCATAACTACCCCCACGCCCGGAAGCTGTAACAGGCACACTCACCTGCGTGATTATTTCACCTTCTTCAAGGGCCGTTTGGTAGATATCGATGAAGAAATCCGTTGCAGCAACGGTTCGGGAACCACTACTCCCCTGCATGGTAATTTCAGCATCCAGCGCCAGAAGCGCTGCCGGATAGTCCGATGCCGGATCGGCATGTGCTATACTACCGCCCATCGTGCCGCGATTGCGCACCTGAATATCACCAATCCAGCCGGCATTTTCTGCTAGCAGAGGCGTTTTGGATTTTACCACGTCAGAATGTTCAATCGCGGCATGTGTTGTCGCAGCACCGATTACCAGTTTACCGCCTTCTTCGCGAATGAAGTTCAGTTCACTGATACCGGAGATATCGATCAAAGCAGACGGCTCACTGAGTCGCAGCTTCATTGCAGGCAACAAACTATGCCCACCAGCCAGAAGACGAGCTTCATCTCCCTGTTGCTGCATCATGTTCAACGCCTCGCTAACGGATGAGGCGCGCAGGTATTCAAATTTTGCAGGTACCATTTATTTCTCCTGTTCTTTTATTTAGCATCCTGAATTGCGCGCCAGACACGCTCAGGCGTGCAGGGCATCTCAATCGTATTTACGCCGAATGGCTTCAAGGCATCTACAACAGCATTTACAACTGCCGGTGTTGATCCAATCGTTCCCGCCTCTCCGGCACCTTTAACACCCAAAGGATTGTGCGGACAAGGTGTTGTGGTACGATCAACCTCAAACGAAGGCAGATCATCCGCGCGCGGCATACAGTAATCCATATAGGAACCATTCAGCAACTGACCATCATCATCATACAGCGCAACTTCATGCAGTGCCTGTCCGATTCCCTGAGCCAGTCCACCGTGAATCTGACCGTCTACAATCATCGGATTGATTACATTACCGACATCATCGCAGGCAACGAAGCGCTTCAGATCAACCTTGCCGGTTTCCGGATCTACTTCCACAACGGCAATGTGGCAACCGTAGGGATAAGTGAAGTTAGCCGGATCGTAAAAGCTGGAGAAATCCATTCCCGGCTCCAAACCTTCCGGATAGTCGTGCGGCACATATGCCGTTAGTGAAACATCACCGAAGGCAATTGATTTATCGGTTCCTTTCACCGTCCAGGCACCATTGGCATATTCGAGATCATCCGGAGATGCTTCGAGCTTATGGGCAGCTATCTTCGCACCTTTTTCCAGCACTTTCTCGATGCTCTTCATGATTGCACTGCCTCCTACTGCCAGACTACGCGACCCATAGGTTCCCATGCCAAAGGCTACGGAGTCGGAGTCGCCATGAACCACATCTACATCTTCCAGAGCGATACCGAGCTTATCGGCAACGACCTGAGCAAAAGTGGTTTCATGTCCCTGACCGTGAGAATGCGAGCCGGTGAACACGCTGACCTTACCGGTAGGCTGCACGCGAACCTGAGCGGACTCATACAGACCGGCGCGGGCACCAAGCGACCCGACAACAGCCGAAGGAGCAATTCCACAGGCTTCGATATAGGTTGAAAATCCGACGCCGATATAGCGTCCGTTTTTACGCGCTTCTTCCTGCTCTTTACGCAGGTTATCGTAGTCGATCATTTCCAGCGCGCGATCGAGGACCGCATGATAATTACCGCTATCATACTGTAACGCTACCTGGGTCTGATAACCGGGCTGATTCACACCGTCGAATGCCGGGATGAAGTTTTTGCGGCGTAGTTCGGCAGGATCCATATTCATTTCGTGAGCTGCGGTGTCTACTAAACGCTCCAGTAAGTAAGTTGCTTCCGGTCTTCCGGCACCACGATAGGCATCAACCGCAACCGTATTGGTGAACGTAGCCACCAGATCGATGTGAATCGCCGGCGTGGTGTACAGTCCCTGCAGCAGCGTTCCGTGCAGCCAGGTCGGCACACAGGTTGAGAAGGTAGATAGGTAAGCTCCGAGATTCGCATAGGTTTTAATGCGCAGACCAACCATCATACCGTCATTATCAAAGCCCATCTCGGCCTTAGTAACGTGGTCACGACCGTGAGCATCTGTCATAAAACTCTCGCTACGCTCGGCTGTCCACTTCACCGGACGTCCAAGACGTTCGGAAGCCCATATCACCAGTGCTTCTTCGGTGTAATGAAAGATCTTGCTTCCAAATCCACCACCTACGTCAGGGGAAACCACTCGCACCTTATGTTCCGGGAGGTTCAGCACAAAGGCGCAAAGCAGCAAGCGAATAAGGTGAGGGTTCTGAGAACTGGTATAGAGGGTATACTTATCATTGGCGGTGTCGTAATGTCCAATAGCGCTGCGCGGCTCGATCGCATTCGGCACCAACCGCTGATTTACAAATTCAAGCGTAGTAATATGAGCTGCGGAACTCATTGCGGCATCGGTTTTATCCTTGTCACCCAGCTCCCAGTCGAAGCAGGTGTTGTTAGGAACATCATCATGCACCTGTGGGGCACCACTTTCAGCGGCTTTCTTGGCATCAACAATAGCATCAAGCTCATCATAGTCAATTTCAATTAAATCTGCCGCATCCACGGCTGTGCCCTTATCCGTAGCAATAATCATGGCGACTGCATCGCCAACGTGGCGAACTTTATCCGCAACCAGCAGCGGGTGTGGCGGTTCTTTCATTGTATCGCCATTCTTAAAGTCAACCTGCCAGCCACAGGGAACCCCGTTTACGCCGGAGTCGGCTATATCTTTACCGGTATAAACCGCTACAACACCAGGGTGTGCCTGAGCGGCCGACACATCAATACTGTTTATTTTGGCATGCGCATATGGACTTCGAACAATGTGCGCGTGGCACATGTCGGGCAGGGTGATATCATCTGTATATCGGCCCTTCCCGGTAATAAATCTTTTATCTTCAACGCGTTTTACCGCTTTTCCAATCATTTTACCCATGAAACAGGCCTCCTTAGCTCATTTTATTTGCTGCATACTGGATGGCTTTAACAATATTATGATATCCGGTACAGCGGCAGAAGTTTCCTTCCAGCGCTTCGCGGATTTCGTGCTCACTTGGATTTGGATTATCCTCAAGCAGCTGTGCGGCAGTCATAATCATACCTGGCGTACAGAAGCCGCACTGTAGACCGTGCTCTTCTTTGAATCCTTCCTGCAGAGGGTGTAGTTCGCCATTAGAGGCTATACCTTCAATTGTGGTTACATCAGCACCGTCAGCCTGAACTGCCAGCATCGTGCAGGATTTTACCGCTTTACCGTTGACATGAACGGTGCAGGCGCCGCAAGCTGTAGTATCGCAACCAACGTGCGTACCGGTTAGCTTGAGGGATTCCCTTAAAAAATCGACTAACATCATTCTTGGTTCGACCTCTTCCTGCCGGGTCTCACCATTCACCTTAACTGAAATGGAAACCGCCATTCATTTTCCTCCTATTTTCAGGTTGCGTGGGTCATGACCCACGGTACTTTAGTTCAAGGTTCAAAGTTCAAAGCCCATGACTTTAGTCGTGGATGTAAAAGGGTAATCGGGCATCGGGCATCGGGCATCGGGCATCGGGCATCGGGCATCGGACGAAAAATGTAAAAACGGCAGATAAGAGACGGCAATTAAAAGACAACAAACCAAACTTCACTTTTGCCTTTTCACATTTCACTTCTTTTGATCATAAATTGCCTCATTGCCTCATTGCCTCATTGCCTCACTGCTACTGCCTACTGCCTGTTTCTCACCGCTTTCCGAATAAACCTGCAAAGAAAGCCTTGATCATCTGCCAGATAGAGCCGCGACCGGTACTACCGCTTTCGGCTCCCGCCACTTCTTCATCAATTGCGCTAAAGAATTGCCCCGTCATGGTATTCGCAACGCCGCTTAAGACGCGCTGACCGGTTCTTGCCAATGTTCCGCTTAGTTTGGCATCACCGGAGAACTGTACTTCAGTCTCATTTGCTGAAATTGAGTTTAGCTTTAAATCACCTTCAGCATTTACATTACCGATTTTTCCGGTGAGCTTTATCTTCAGACGATAGCTTTCCGGTGCAACCTTGTCCACTACAGCCAGCTTGCCTTTAAAGTCTCCTTTTACAGGACCCATTTTTACTTCGAATACGGCTTTATATTCGTCTTCCCCAACCGGCTCAAGTGACTTGGCTCCAGGTGTAACCCTCGCGAGCACTTCAGGATCAAGCAGTGCTTGCCAAACGGTATCACGGGATGCCTTCAGGGTGTGTGTTCCTTCCAGGTGCATGAACAAACTCTCCTTAGATGGTATGATGCTGTTCGCTACTCTTCAAAGAGTGACGCGTAAATAGAAATGCAAATAAATGGTAGGATCAGGCGTGGCTGCTGATCCATGTTTCGCCATCAACGGCGACTTCTTTTTTCCAGATGGGCACGATCTCTTTTAGACGATCGATTGTATACTGACAGGCTTCAAAAGCTGCTTTTCTATGAGGTGATGCAATTGCAATAACAACAGCGACTTCGCCGATAGACAGGATTCCGGTGCGATGGGAAACCGCTGCGGCTCTAATATCCCAGCGTTCGGAAATTTCATCGATAATACGCTGAATCATTTTACCTGCCATTGCCGGATACGCTTCGTATTCCAGACGTTCTACTTCTTTTCCATGACTATGATTTCGTACCGTTCCGAGAAAGACACTGAGTCCGCCGCAATCCTCACGTTCCGCAGCGGAAATAATTTTCTGAACGTCTATCGGCTTATCGGTAATTTCTATCAATTTATCCTCCACTTACCGGCGGTATAATTGCAACCTCATCACCGTCTTTCAAGACGTGATTGGTTTCCGTATACTCCATATTTACTGCAATCATAAAAGAGGATAATCTGCCAAAGTCCTGATAATCCCGTCCAAGCTGATCCAGCACGTCCTGAACGGTAGCACCGGATTCGAGTTGAAGATTCAACTCGTTCTTTCCGATTAACTCACGTCCCAGTGCAAATAGCTTAACAAAAATTGTCATCAATTAAATATCGTGCAGTCGGTTTTGCGTGTAGAGCTGTAAAGTCGGATGTAAAGCGGGCACATCGACTATAATTAAGAATAATTATTGATTTCAATATAAAAGCCACCCTTTAAATAGGCAAACAGATTATTGGCGAACTTTACTTTTTGGCAGTTCAAATTTCCGAATACAAAATTAATGGACAAAAAGAATCGAAAGTTGTATCTTAGTGTGTCTTTAACATAACATTTCACCTCCATATTGTGCTTTAGCGAATCCGCAAAAGCCGTAACCCATCCAGGCGTGACGCCCTCGGCGAACACCCATTTCAGGAGATATCTATGGCAGTTAAGCGAGAGACAATGTCCAATGTCGATACAGCCTGGCTGCGGATGGAACATCCCACCAATCTCATGATGATTACCGGGATTATGATTTTTGAGACGCCCCTGAATTTTGAACGGCTTCGAGAAGTAGTTACAAACCGCCTTTTACCCTATGGCCGTTTCAAGCAGCGCGTTATCCGTTCCAAGGGCGGTCTGCGCAATCCGGAATGGGAAGACGACCCGGAATTTACGCTTGATAACCATCTGATAAAAACCAGCCTCTCCAATGAAGATAGTGAAGAGGAGCTCCAAGAGTCTATCAGCCAATTAATGAGTACGCCACTGGACTATGATCGACCACTCTGGCATTATCACATAGTAGACAATTATCGCGGTGGCAGCGTAATGATTGGCCGTATTCATCACTGTATCGGTGATGGTACAGCACTGGTCAGAGTCCTGCTTTCTCTTACGGACAATACGCCGGAATATGCCGTTTACGGTTCAGATAACGCATCACCTTCAGGACGCAAAAAGCCGGCAAAATCCTTCCTTGGTAACATCGCAGCCGCGACCGAAAAAGCCTGGCGCTTTGGCTCTCATCTGTTAAAACAGGGTAAAGCGACAATTCAGCAGCCTGCGCGTATTGTGACCGCTGCCAAAATGGGCGCAACCGGCCTTGGGGCTCTTGGTAAATTGGCTTTACGTTCCGCCGATCCGAAAACGCGCTTTAAAGGAGAGCTTGGTGTTCAAAAACTGGGCGTGTGGTCGAAACCAATTCCACTGGATGCGATCAAAGCTATCGGAAAGGCTACCGGCGGGACAGTAAACGATGTGCTGCTGACAGCTATGACCGGTGCATTGAGGCGTTATCTTGAATACCATAACGAGGACACGACCAGATTAAATCTGCGTGCTGCCGTTCCGGTAAACCTGCGTCCAATGAGCAATAAAATTGAGCTTGGTAATAAGTTCGGACTGGTGTTTCCTTCTCTTCCTGTCGGTATCGTTGAAGAAAAGAAGCGCCTTCGCGTGTTAAAAAACCGTATGAACAAGCTGAAAAATTCTCCCGAGGCGATGATTACGCTGGGAGCTCTGAATGCAGCTGCAATTGCTCCACACGAAATACAAAACTTTGTGATTAATTTTCTCGGGGCAAAGACCAGTGCTGTTATGACCAACGTACCGGGTCCAAGAGAAATTATCTATCTTGCCGGAGCCGCAATCAAGGACATTATCTTTTGGGTACCACAATCCGGTCGTGTGGCTCTCGGCATAAGCATCTTCAGCTATGCCGGCAAGGTAGTTTTAGGTGTTGCGTCTGATGTAAAGCGCGTGCCCGACCCCGAGCGCATTCTGGATGCATTCCACGAAGAATTCGAATCATTGAAAAAGCTGATCCAGTAAATCCGGGTATTTAATGACAAAAACCAGCCACCGAATCATCGATGGTCACAACGATGCTGCGCAGTATCTATACGTACCGGATAAACTGCCGGGCTATAATTTTACTGCGGATAATGCCGACGCAGCTGTAGATCTGCCAAAGCTGCGGGAAGGGAACGTCCAGGCAGGGTTTTTCGCCATCTTTAACCCGCCTATGCGCTCGGAAGTAATTTCAGATATAGCAACCTATCGCGCATTGGGATTCCGATTACCACCACTCCCCTCCCTGCCGCATGCACGGGCCCAGCAGCAAGCTATCGAAGGTATGGTAGAGCTGCTAAGGTTGGAGAAAAACCCGGATGCTAATGTTTCCATCATCCGTTCATTAATCGACTTAATTCGCTGTCTGAATTCCGATGAGACCGGCATTATTGTCCATCTTGAAGGCGCAGAAGCTGTAGATGCCAAGCTGAATGCGCTGGAAGTATTTTATCAATCCGGCCTGCGTTCACTCGGCATTACATGGTCACGACCTAATATTTTCGGACACGGAGTGCCGTTTAAATTTCCCTCATCTCCGGACACCGGACCCGGCCTCACCGAACTGGGACAAAAGCTGGTCCGAAAATGCAATGAGATGGGAATTATGCTTGATCTGGCTCATTTGAATCAAAAGGGCTTTTGGGAAGTCGCGACGATTACCGAAGCACCGTTAGTCTCAACCCATACGGCTGTTCATGCATTATGCGAGTCTTCCCGTAATCTTACAGATGCTCAGATTGATGCCGTTGGCAGCTCACAGGGACTCATCGGAGTAACCTTTTACGTTGGCGATCTGCGCGAAGACGGAGAAGATAATCCCGATACGCCGATTTCCCGCATTGTTGATCATATTGAGTATGTTGCGAATCGCATTGGAATTGATCATGTTGCACTGGGTTCAGACTTTGACGGCGCAATGATGCCAAAAGATCTCAACAAGGCATCTATGCTGCCGGGGCTGATTTCAGAGCTTGAAACACGCGGCTTCAGCAAAGAAGATATAGAAAAAATTTGCCATAAGAACTGGATACGCGTGCTTTATCATACGTGGAAAGAGTAAAGACAGAAGACAGAAGTCAGAATACAGAAGTCAGAATACAGAGGTCAGCAAACCAAGTACCGTGGGTCGCGACCCATGCAACTATACCGGAGGTAAACCATGGCCATGCCAATTCCAAGCCTGCTATTGAAGCAGCTTTACACATTCAACAGCTTGAAGAACGATGGAGCCAGTGTACGCTTCTCCATTAAAAACAGACTGAGTGATGCGACTTTCAGCGGTATTTCAGCAGTAAAGATCAATGGTAAAGACGTGCCGATAAGCAATGTAAGCGTAGACCTTGGAGATGGTAATCCCATCAGCCCCGGTGATCTTGAGAAAAATCCTATCGAGTTCCCGCTACGTAAAGAGCTGGATATCATTGCCGACGGCATAACCCTTGATACCGGAAAGCATAAGCTCGAAATCCATTTTTCCACCAAGCCTTTCGGCAAGCTCAAATTGAAGGTGGAAGATGCCATCTCGGAAGAAAGTCCGCAAATGGTACGCATCCCGCGTCGCAAGGACGATGACTACAGCGAAGAGGCTATTAAAATGCGGCAAAAATTCGCTGAGGAGTTTTCCGGAAAGAAGCTGGAGCATATTCCCAACTATTCCTTCGATCCGCACACGACCAATGGAAATGTTGAACACTTTACCGGCGTTGCGCAAATCCCGTTGGGTCTTGCAGGTCCGCTTACGGTTCACGGTGAACATGCCAAAGGCGATTTCATTATTCCGATGGCGACAACCGAAGGAACGCTGGTGGCCTCCTATAATCGCGGTATCAAGCTACTAAACCTGTGCGGCGGTGTAAAGTGCACCATTATCGGTGACGCTATGCAGCGCGCACCGGTCTTCGTTTTTGCTGACGCTCGCGGGGCTCGCGATTTCGTAGCATGGGTTCAGTCTCCGGAGAACCTTGCAAAAATCCGCGAGGAGGCCGAAGCAACGTCCAGCGTGGCCAAACTGGTTGATATCGATTGCTATCTCGCCAGTAAATTTGCTTACCTGCGCTTTAATTACACAACCGGTGATGCTGCCGGTCAGAACATGGTTGGACGTGCTACTTTTGCAGCCTGCAGCTGGGTTTTAGATCACTACAAAGGGATCGAGAGCTTTTTCCTGGAATCCAATTTTGCGACGGATAAAAAAGCCTCCCAAATTAATATTATGCGTACACGCGGTAAGCGGGTAACGGCTGAAGCAACTATCAAGCGGGATATTTTGATTCAAAATATGCGCGTTGAACCGGAGAACCTGGTTTACCATACCGGCGTGGCGAATGTCGGATCAATTCTGTCCGGTGCAAATAACAACGGACTCCATTCGGCAAATGCCATTACGGCTATTTTTATCGCTACAGGGCAGGACGTCGCCAACGTTGCTGAATCTTCTGCTGGTCTTATTTACACCGAATTGACCCCTGAAAAAGACCTATATATCTCAATAACCATCCCGTCGCTGATCGTAGCAACCTATGGTGGTGGAACCGGACTTGCCACGCAGAATGAGTCTTTGGAAATTATGGGATGTACCGGACGCGGCAAGGTAAAGAAATTTGCCGAGATTGTTGCCGGCGTAGTTCTGGCCGGTGAGCTCTCACTTGCCTCAGCCATCTCCTCCTCAGACTGGGTATCGAGCCACGAACAATATGGACGAAATCGCTAATCGCTTTAAAGACATTGCCCGACAGCATTTGCTGTCGGGCTTCCACCTATGAAACTCACCATTCAATTTGAAAAGTCCGTTATTTTTTCGCAGGATATTGATACCTGCTTCCGTTTACTATCCGATATTCCATTTACCGCCACCTGCTTTCCCAAAGTTGAAGAACTTATAGACCTGGGTAATAATACATACCAATGGGACCTGGAACCGCAGGGCCCACCTCCCTATTCGGTGCAAACCATCTATGCCTGCAGATATAGATATAACACACCCGATAAGATTTCATGGGAACCGATACCGGAAATCGGTAATGCATTTTTTGGTGGTAGCTGGACGCTTTCTCCACTGCACAATCGCTGTAAGGCCCAGTTTATTTTAAATGGGGAAATGGATTTTCCCATTCCTGAGTTTGCCGAAATCATGGCAAAGCCCCTTATTCGCTCGCTTTTCAACACTCTGCTAAATGACTTTTTGGACGCATTGCAGCAGCGCATTGCGTCAATTTGACGCAGCTGCTCAAAAAAAACCAAGAATATTACGCGGAAAGTCATTTTTCCCCAAAACAAATAAAAACAATTAATTAAAAACGCGAAAACGGTTCAAAATCGTCATTTTTTACGCATTGCGTTATTTTTCCATTGACAAACTTGACGCAATGTGTTATGTTACTAGTGAATCAAAAACGAACTAGATGCAGTTAAAAACATAAAGAGGTTTTATCATGAAAGATCAAAAGACACTTTTCGAACAAGTTCAAAATAATGTAACGAACCTTTCCCGTGATATCTGGCTGGCTGGCCTTGGAATGGTTTCCATCGCCCAGGAAGAAGGACAAAAATTACTGGAGCGTGCCGAAAAGGAAGGAAAGAGTCTCATCGAGCGTGCTGAGAAGGAAGGTAAGAACCTGATCGAGCGTGCTGAGAAGGAAGGGACCCGTATTAAGGACGATCTGCTAAAGCAAAACGATGAGCTAATCAAAGCCGGTAAAAATATGGAAAAGAAAGCTCGTGACTACGCCGAAGAAAAGCGTGAAGTCGTAACCGATACCGTTAGCTTTGCTGCTGAGACGGTTGAAGGCCGACTGACTGAAATTCTCGATAACCTGGGAATTTCCTTCAACAAAGACGTAAAAGAGCTGAACGACAAGGTTGACAAGCTCACAAAAACGGTTAACAAACTGTCCCGCGAGCTGAATGCAAAGACCAAGGCAAAAGCATCCAAATAATCCCTCTGGATAACGTTACGGGAGTTTACAGTTAGGGAGATAGAGATAGATAGCGTAGCCGCACAAACGGACGGATGTCCACCTGTGCGGCTACCGTTTTTTAGGAAAATATGATGATACGGATTAAGATAAAAAACCATCGTGAGATCGTCCGGAAAGAACGCAGCCGGCTGGTATCAGCACTCGCTCCCTTCTTTGTTGATGTAGAACAGCGTGTAGAAGAAGAAATTGTGAAGCAAATTGAACAGGTTTTCAAAACCCGCGGCATAGAGGCCGATTTCGAAATTGTATTTGACCGGGAAGATAAAGCATAATCCCCTACCCTACCTTCAATCCACCATTGCATTATTTTAACAAAATGAATACCTTAGCTGGTGTTTAATTAATCTGCTCCATTCTCATCCAAGACGGGTTTGACCGATATGTGGGACACTCTCACAGAACTCGCAATTCAGGCATGGCATCATCCGGATTTCTGGAAATTTCTCAGTATTCCTGTTGTTGCCGCCTTTGTCGGTTGGGCTACGAACTGGGTTGCCGTAAAACTCCTTTTCTATCCGCTTGATCCCATTGGTAAGCCACCATTTTTCGGCTGGCAAGGTATTATTCCATCCAAAGCAGCTAAAATGGGGGCTATGACTGCCGACAGCACCCTAAGCAAACTCGGCAGCTTACCGGAACTCTTCCGGCACATGGAGCCGGAACGCATTGCCGACCACCTTATCACATCCATTGATCCGCGAATAGAGGAATATGTCGATTCAGTGATGATGCAGGAAAACCCGGCTGTTTGGGAACTAATCCCCACCATGATGAAATCATACGTCTATCAAATGGTCAAAAGCGAAATGCCGCAGGCAATGGGCGAAATGATGGCAGACCTGGAGCACAACATCCATGACGTAGTTGATCTCAAGCAGACGGTTGTTGACGCACTCGTTAACGATAAACGCATTATCAATCGCATCTTTATGGAATGCGGCGAAAAAGAGTTTGAGTTTATTGTGCGCTCCGGTCTCTGGTTTGGTCTGTTTTTCGGCATCATCCAGATGTTTTTATGGGCCTTCTATCAAGCCTGGTGGATACTCCCGCTTTTCGGTATGCTGAACGGATATGCCACCAACTGGATTGCTATTCGCATCATTTTTCAGCCGCTAAATCCGGTAAAAATTGGTCCGTTTAAAATTCAGGGCCTTTTTCTGAAGCGTCAGAAAGCTGTTGCCGCTCAATGGTGCGATATTGTCGCACGCAATGTTATAACCGTCCGTAACATCATCAATGACATGCTGAACGGTAAGAAGTCAGAGCGCACTCATTTGATTGTCAGGCGTCATATTCGCGACGTAGTCGATCGCGCAGTAGGTGTTACCAAGCCAATTGTGCAGTTTACCGTCGGACTGAAAGAATTTGCTCGCATCAAAGAATCCGCTTCCGAAACGGCTATACATATTACCTCGGAAGTATTGGACGATCCCACCTTCAATGAAGAACGCGCCGCTATTATTAAAGACCTGCTCGAAGAGCGCATGATTGCCCTTTCCCCTGAAGAGTTCCAGTATTTGCTACGCCCGGCTTTTGAAGAAGAGGAGTTGAAACTGATCATTGTCGGAGCTATACTCGGTGCCCTGGCCGGCTTTGCCCAGCTGGTATATATATTTGGAGGGGGATAATACAGGCAGTGAGCAGCAGTGCGTAGGTTCTGGGTTCTGGGTTCTGGGTTCTGGGATAATAATGTGAATGGTAACAGATGTGAATGGTGAATAGATTTATCTCTCATCGTTTCTGCCCACTTCTCACCGTATTCTTCCCCGCTCACCCTTTCCCTGATGCCTGGAAAACTCCAGGAAGACTAACGACACATATCACCGAGGATTATTGGGTCATAATTAAATGAGAAATATTTCTACGTTTCACAAGAGCTTTACCCAGTGGATATGTTTATCGTTTTTGCTTATAGCCTGTAGCAGTGATCCACCCAAGACAATTATAAAAGGCAGCGCTACCAGCATTTCACCTGATTCTCGCAAAATTTTATCTTTTACAAGACATGTCGATCAGGACAGCGTCTTCGTAACCAATGTAGAGAGCGGAAATATAAATTTCAAATACGAGCTTAACGAGAAACTGTCAGAACTGGTATTTCTAAACAATGACAGTATTCTGGTACAGCTGAACAACACTCTTTTTACCATAGACCTTAACAATTCACAATTCACAGAATTTGCAAAGTTTGATTCGATGAATATTATGGCGTTCACTGTAGATGCCCAATCAAATCGCTTAATTTGGGGAAATGCACCTGAAAATATTCATGCCAGAGAAGTCGTATCAGAGCTCATTCTGTATGATCTAAAGAAGAAGCAAATTCAGCGGATTCAGTTCAGTGAAAACTTTGGTTGGCTTTTCGGTATTGCTCCGATGGGCAAAGATATGTTCTTACTCAATCTGGAAGGAGAATTGAAACTCTTGAATATAGCAAGTAAGTTTATCATAAATTCCAACCTCGTTAAATCAGATGTTTCTCTTGGCGAAAGCCCGATTCAGATAACCTCAGATAAAAAAAAACTGGTGACCTCAATGAACGAGGGAGGTATCTATGCTTTGGATTTAATGACTAAAGACTTAAGAGAGCATAACTCGGCTGGGAAATATATCTATCCAAATTTATCTCCGGACAATCGTTTTATCGTAGCCAGGGAAATTTCAAACTTTGGTAACCGGTCAAGCATATTTTCAACCGAAGAATTGTTTAAAGAGCCTATTCGCATCATTCAATAGTTACCCAGGCCCTCTGGCCACATTCATCACCCATACCATTATTTATCTGACATCCTTCAATTGCTGTTCCTCACCTGTCGTCTGTTACCTGCCGTTCCTTGTCTATTCGTTCACCGATCATCGTTGCCCGATGCCCACCTTCACCGAAAAAACGGGATTACACGAAGGTCGTCCCAATGCCGTTCTTTATATGCCGTCTGTTTTCTGCCGTCTGTTTTCTGCCGCCCAATCAACGTTGCCCGTTCAGCGATCACCGATATCCTTGTATAATTATTTCACAACGTTTTAAATATATCCCACCTGCCACCTGCCACCTGCCACCTGCTGTTTTTTATAAACTTACGACTTGATCACGACCACTTTAATTACTTGGCACAGTAATTGATCTGACAACTGGTATCGCAATCATAACGAGGTCCAGGGAATGAGACCGAATGATCTTTCCAATCATCTTTCGAATCCAAACGAAACTACCACGGGTACTTTGGTGAAGAATATACTTAAACACGTATGCGTTTTAGCGTTCTTCCTGTGCCTGCCTTTCCAAATCGCATCAGCGAATGATGCGCCACTAAAATTTTTTGCCTTTGCTGAAGGAATTCGCTTCGACAATGAGCTGAATTTGGACACGCGTTTGGGATTCGGGCCAGGATTAAAGTGGTCAACGAATCGTCTGATATTCTCCGCAGAATATAGTCGTGTTCGCAGCAAACAGCCGTTTGATATCATTGGCGGAGAAGATGCGCTGGGTATTACCTGGCAAAGTATTCTCTTGGGGATCGGCTACGGTGCGGTTAGTCATTCGGGTTGGAAGATAGATTTGACAATGAATGCGGGTGTTCTGCTATTCGGCAATGATGCTTACACCGCAGATCTGGGAACAGCAGGCAGCTTGGACATTGAGGCCAATACAGAAACAAAATTTTTGCTGAGACCGAATCTGATGGTTCAAAAGCAGCTAAATAAACGGGTCAGCCTCTTCCTGGAACCCGGAGTATCAATAACGTCTTTATCAGGAACAAGAATAAACACTCACTTAAAAGGGGGAATTGGATTTGCGATACATTAAACCATTTCTCATTCTATTCATTTCCACCATGCTGTTTGCTCAAGGTGGCAAGAAATCCAGTGGACCGGATATCGATCTGACCAAAGGGGTCTTTTTTGAAGTTGCCCCCTATGCCGGTGCAATGGGTGGAAGCGGTATGTTCGGCTTACGTTTGGGCATGAACTACAGCGCCTTAAATGTTGAGGTAAGCGGCGAACAGGTAATTGGTAAAACAGCCAATACCTACCCGATTATGCTCAACTTTATGCTGAATCTGTCAAAAACCGGACGTTTTTTGCCATATGTCGGTGCCGGTGGCGGACTATTAATGACGGTCCCGACGAACGCGATCGGATCGCAAACCGTATCCAGCCTGGGCGCAAGTCTTGGTGTTGGCAGCAGAATTTATCTGAGCAAACAGTTTGGCTTTCGAGCCGAATTCAGACAACTGGCAACAAATATCAAAGATGATTTCGAGGGTAGAGAGGAATTCCTGACGTTTCAGGAAATTAGCCTCGGAATCACTTTCATGTTTAACTAAACACTGCATTACAAAGGGGAAAAGATGTTGAGGAGAAGAACGGTTCTCACTAAAGGTGCCGTAGTACTGGGCTTAATGCTCATGTTTCTGCCGCAAAATGCAGCCGGAAAAGGTGGGTTGTTTGATAACAGCATGACCATCACCACCGGTCTTTATGCAGCAGAGGGCTTTGGGTCCAACTTGTATGTTGGTGGACGCTATAATCACTACTTTGAAAAATGGAAATACTTCGTAGAAACATCCGTCGGATACAGCAGCATGCGTTCGCAGGTTCTGAAAGATCTGGCCAACTTTCAGGTGTTCGATTCGGAGAATTTATGGACTTACGAATTTATTATGGGCTATGACATGGCGCCTCTGAGAAACTTTCCTTATCTCCTCACCGGTGTTGCTGGTATTAGCCAGGGTGGACAGTTCAAGTTCGCATATGTAATTGGACTTGGAAAGCAAATTCCACTTGCTCAATTCTTCAAAGTAAAGCGACTCGGCATACGTTACGATATTCGCGACCAGATTTTTAAGCAGCAGGTAACCAATACTGCAAAAGCGTTTATCGCCCACAACTTAATATTTACTGTAGGTTTACAGTACTATTTCTAACGCGAGGTAAAAATCATGAATACGCATTACAGGAAGTATGTGTGTCGATTGATCCGGAAGGGGATGCTTAGCCGCGGGCTGTTGATGTTTGCTGCCGCAATCATTTTTGCAGCCTGCGGATCGAATCCGCCTGATGATATTCTCGGTAAAGCCGGGCAAGCCGGGTTGGTTTTCGTTAAGGAAAACAGCGCAGGCTCAAACAATAACAATGCAATGAAAACGAATCGTGATGAGTTCCATTCCGGTAGCGATATCTTCCTGCTACGCCCCATTTCACCCTCGGGTGAACTCAAGAATCTCACAGCACAATATACGCGTGAAGGTGAAGATAATGAGAACAATTGGGGACATGCATGTGATCCGGAGATTTCAATGGATGGCAAGAAGATCCTCTTCTCGATGAAGACGCGCCGCCAGGCACGCTGGCATCTATACGAAATGGATGTAAACGGAGACAACCTGGTACAGCTTACCGATCAGGATGAAGGCGAAGATATGGACCCGGTGTATTTGCCGAACGGTCAGGTTCTATTTTCCTCTACCCGGCCGGGAATTGTGGATGAGTATGAGCGTCGTGCTGTTTCTCTTCTCCATGTAGCTGACAGAGCACCGGACGGACGCCTGGTAAATATTCGCCAGATCTCATTTAACCAGAGCCATGATACTAATCCGATGATCCACAGTAGTGGTAAAGTTTTCTATAGCCGCTGGGAACACCTTGGAAGTCCCAATAAATTCCCGCTCTTCGTAATGAATCCCGACGGTACTCGTCCATTCGTTCTGTATGGAAATCACTCTCCGCGTCAAAGCGGAAGCCGGGTTTTTCTGGAGCCGCGTGAGCTTTCAGATGGTGGGCTCGTTTGCTCGGTAATGGAGCGTAATTCCCGCTTCGAAGGCGGTGCTATCGGTATCATTGATATCAGTGACTCAGACGATAATATTACGTTTATTACACCTGATACCTCCCCATTCCGAACCGGTGGTGGTTCTCAGGCAATCTATAAATCTCCGCATCCGATCCTTGACCCGACCGCACCGGCCGACCGTCGCGAGCGCATCCTATTTGCAATGTCGCCGATTCCGATAAATCAGGATGGTCAGGAAAACCGCGTAGACTATGGTATCTATATTATGGATAAGGATGGAAAAAATACCCGCCTGATCTATAACGATCCCGAGTATAACGAAGTCGATGCCGTGCCGGTAATGCCACGCGCTGATCTCCCCGGTGGTGAGCCATCTGTAATACCAACCGACCCGCTGGTTGCAGCCGGGATCCAATCCGGTGCTGAAACCGGTTTCTTCTTCGACGCTAACGTTTATGAGCGTGCACCAAATGATGGACAAATGCGTCCGGATCCGAATTTTGTAAACAAGGACGGTTCTATCGGACAAGTGAAATGGCTCCGTATTCTCGAGGCCATCCCCATGCCGATAAGCCGCAATAATCGCGGTGGCCCCCTTGGAAATACCAACTTTGAAAAGCAGCGCGTCGTCGGTTATGCCCCGGTTCGCTCAGACGGTTCCTTTACAGTAGAAGTACCGGCAAATCGTTCCCTGCACATGCAGACTTTGGATGAAAATGGTATGCGACTGGTTAATCAGCGTACCTGGGTCCAGGTTATGCCGGGTGAAAAACGCCTCTGTACCGGCTGCCATGGCTCTCACGAGAAAGATAAGCTAATTGAAGACATAGAAATTCAGGTTGATGACAAGGTCATGAATACCGCCGAGGCTCGGACATATGAGTCGGGCTTTCATAATGCCTTTAACGTGGAAAACCACGTTGCTGCGAAGCGCGACACAGTGGATTTTTTCGATAAAGAAAATCCCAATAAGGGCAATACGGTTCAGACTGTTCTCAACAATCGCTGTGTCAGTTGCCACGGGAATAGCTCACCGGCTGGTGGACTCAGTCTACAGCTGATCGCTTCCGATCTGAATGGTGATGATGGTGTAACCTCGGTTTATGACCGTCTGACGGAAAACGGCGGATATGCTACGGCAAACGGCAACTCCCGCGATTATGCATCACGCAACGGAACACGTGTGAGTCCATTGATGTGGGTGCTGCACGGACGCCAATTAGACGGGGATAATGACGAGTATCGTCAGACCAGCTATGATCACACTCAGCTCTGGTATAAGGATGGAAATGGACTAATTGATCCATTCGCTCCGCAAAACAGTGACCTGCTCAAACTGATCGAATGGATGGACGCAGGCATCCAGTATTCCAACAATAGCGACATGTAACGATAGTGGAGAGATAAAGAATGTTCCAGATTCGTCTAATGATCATTGCCGCTGCGCTGCTTCTTCTGGGAATAGCCGGCGCCAATAACGGTCTAAACGGAAAAAAAGCCCCTCATTTTAAGCTGAAAACGATTGAGGGCGGCTCAATCCATACACCGGAGGATTTTAAAGGACAGGTGCTGCTGCTCGACTTTTGGGCAAGCTGGTGCCCGCCATGCAAGGTCTCGCTTCCCGAACTTCAGCGCATGGATAAATCTTACAAAGGCTTGAAAGTCGTTACCATTAACATTGATGACGATGCAGCAAACGCAAAGAAATTCATGAAGAAGCATAAGCTGAGTATGACAACACTCTTCGATGCCAAAAAAGAGGTTGTAGAAGCTTACGGTGTAGAAGCTATGCCGACCGCCGTTATCATCGATAAAGATGGAGTTGTTCGCAAAGTGATGTCCGGATACACCATCAAGAAAAAAGACGAACTGGAATCAACCATTAAATCTCTACTTAAATAGACTGGAGTTTTTGATGAAAAAGATGCTTGGATTTGTGCTAGCGGTACTTTTTCTGCTCAACGGCTGCGTAATGGTTAAGGCTTATGAGCGCGAAAAGTTGGCTGATCCGTTGATAACCCCAACGAATCAATTTGCGAAGCAGAAGCTGGATGAGAAGTTTTTCTCAACCCGTGAAGGCAGCATCGGCGGCGCCAGAGGTATCGGCGGCGGATGTGGCTGTGCAAAATAAGCCGATTAAACCGTAGCGAATAAAGGACAAATTATGTTTCAACGAAGCAAAAAGCGAATCTCTCTTGGGCTGCTGACCCTAATGGCTTTCAGCATCTTCTCGCCGATGATGGCAGAAGAAGGCGAAGCATTGGGCTATACGACCTACTACTTCAGCGACAGCGGTGGTAATAGCGTTTCTACCACCTCGTTTAATCTGGCAAAGAAGCTATTCGCCAAAACGGTATTACTGTTGGATCTGGAGTTGGATAACGTAACGGTACCGCCGGTAACGGCTACCACCGGAGCAACACGCCCACAGAGAGAGGCTAGCTCAGCGTTTGAAAAGAGCCGCACTCAGGTGATTGTCGGCATGGAACAGGGTTTATCCAGCGATGCTGCCCTTGCTCTCACCTACTATCGTAGTGAGGAGGAGGACTATCGCTCGAATTCTGCCATCGCTACCCTTACCCGGGAATACAATCAGAAGAACACCACCCTCACCCTGCGCGGGCAGTATATCGCAGACGAGGTTGGAGAAATTCTGGATGACGGTTCCTTGCTCTATCGCGATAAGCAATCAGCCTGGGGGATTGTAGGTCTGGACCAGGTGCTTTCTAAAACGACAGTGCTGAGTCTCAGCTACGACTTCCTCTGGCAGGATGGTTTCCTGAGCGACCCCTATCGCCAGGTGCGCATCTTCGATACACAAGGTGTAGCCTCTCAGGTTGCCGAAGTGCATCCGGGACAGCGAATTCGTCATGCCGGAAGTGCAAGAATCAATAAGCTGATTCCGTCTATTAAAGCTTCGATGAGCGGCAGCTATCGCTTCTATCGCGACGACTGGGAAGTACAGTCGCATACCTTCGATATCGAGTTTGGCAAGTATGTTTTTGATGAACTGATTGCCAAGTTCAACTATCGGAACTACATCCAGGACGGTGCCTATTTTACCCGGGACCGTTATCAGGGTGATGAGTTTCTGGCTGAAACATCATTCAAAAGTCAGGACTACAAGCTACAGTCCTTTTATTCGAATAACATTGGTCTAAGCGTTTCCTATCTGTTTAAAAAGGTTGCAGAAGAAAAGCCCGGCTTCAAGTTTCTGGAAAATGCGTCTATCGACCTGCGCTATTTCCGCTACTTTAATTCGCTGGACTTCTCAGCTAACATTTATCAAATGAACGTGAACTTAGGGATATAAAGACGTTCAGGGTTCAAAGTTCAAGGTTCAACGTTTGAACCTGGAGCTTGGCTGAGCAATCTCGTTAGTCAACTCTGAACTCCGAACTCTGAACTCTGAACTGAAAAAAAAAGAGGTTATCATGAAACCCTTGGTCATCATCTTATCACTCGTATTGCTCACAACAGCGATTTATGCTGATGAGACCGGTTCAGCGCGGAAACAGGGCGCGAGCTGGGCAAGCGTCTCGGACGAGGCCCGGATTCAACTACTGATTGATGAACTCCGCTCCTCTATGACCGACGCTGCACGACGTCAGGCCGTTTCCAATCACCTATTGAAGAGCGGTAGCGTAGAGGCCATTTCGCAAAAACCGATTACTGACATGCACATCGATGGCAATAAGGCATACGTATCTATCGAAGGGCAAGACATTACCCTGGAAAAGCAGAACGGTCAGTGGCAGGTAACCGCTCTCAGCGGTGCCGCAGCACAAGCCGCTACCCGAACCTTTGCCCTTGAAGGTTTGGGTAATGAAGGCTTCTCCGCAGGCGAGACTTTTGCCAAGCGCGACATAAGCGAAGAGTACAGCATTAATACACTTTCCAAAGGTATTTCTACGACCTATCTGGATCGCGAACTCTTCGGCTCACCGGAGAAAACCGCTTCTTATTACGCCGCTACCTATCGCAAAACAGCACCCTTTGTCGAAGCAACTTATGTTCAGTTTGTTATCGACCCGTCCTGGAACCGCGTGGTATATGGCAGCCTGAACCGCTGGATTAAGGCTTACGAAGATGTAACAGGCCCTTCTGCTATCGCAGTGGACGCCAATGCACGCGTCTTTGTTGCCGAAACCGGTGCCAGTCGTATTTCCGTCTTACAACTTGATGCAGCACAGGAAAATTCTGACCTGCGCCCTAACTTTGTAATCGAAGGCATCAAGAATCCGGCAGATATAGCGCTTCACGACAACGGGACGCCCCTGAACGTTGCCGATGACGCGCTGTATGTTGCCGACCCTGTAGAGAACAAGGTGCTCAAGTATGCACTTGGTGAATTCGGTGCACAGCAGGTTGAAGAATTTGACGGTTTTAGCGAACCAACCAGCGTACTGGTTGGTCGTTGGGACGGTTCAAACAACAACCTGGTTTACGTGATCGATAAGATCGGTAAGCGTGTTCAGCTCTTTGAAGACAATGGTTCCAGCCTGCAGCTCTTGCGCGAGCTAAAGGGTGGCTATCAGCAGTATTTCAGCGGTATGCGTGCCGATCACTTTGGCAACGTCTATCTGGTTGATAACGTAAATTCCAATCTTTACAAATATTCAGCTACCCTTGAGCTGCTCGATCAGCTTAGTGGCGGCGCACAATTTGAAGGTCTGGTAAATGCCGATATCCCCTTTGGTCGTATTACCGTTGAAGGTGAAGGCACTACCTGGGCCGGATTCGACCAGCTATTTACGCTGGAGCGCTGGACAGAGAATAGTGGTGCTCAGCGACGCGTTCCTGGCTTGGGTATTCGCAATGCAACCTTTCACGCAGATGCCGATATTAGCACGGTTAGCAATCGTTTCACCATCACCGATGCAGCTGATGTTACGGTAAACATTATTGATGAAGAAGATCGTCTGGTGCGAAGCATTCCTGCTGGATGGATGGTTTCCGGCTCGAAGGAACTTAGCTGGGATCGCCGCAATGATTCCGGTGAGCAGGTGCATGCCGGCTTATATCGCTATCAGCTGGATGCAAAGAGTGCTTACGGTGAAAACAATGTAACAACGTTGGATACCCGCTTCTACCTCCCACTGCACTACTGGCAGGATGCAGGCGCCGAAAACGACGATCAGTTCCGCGTGAACGGTACGGTTCAAAAGTGGGGCGAAGCTGCTGATCAAACGATCGTTACCGATCGTAATCGCATCGTATATCGCTTTAACGATTTGAACCCGGAAAGCAAGTATCAGATTTCCATAGAAGCTGTAAACAATGCTGCAGCTAAAGGAACGCAGGCAGTTTTCGCAGGAAAGACCGAACTATCCACGATGTCGGTAAGTGGTGAAGCCCAACGCACAGCCTGGCTGGACGTTCCGGCTGAGGCATACGCCGACGGAAAGCTGGAGCTTTCGGTTGCACGCATAGAAGGTGAATCTGCTGCTGTTTCTCAGCTTTGGCTGAAAGAAAGCGGTGTTGGACTAAGCCCAGAACAACTGAACGGCGATCCGCAGGTTGCCGAAGGGTTTGCTCTGGAGCAGAACTATCCAAATCCGTTCAACCCGACGACTACCATTCGCTTCCGCATTCCGGAAGATGCTCGTGTAAAGCTGGAAGTATTCAACCTGCTCGGTCAGAAAGTCGCCACGCTGGTGGATGATCTGCGAAGCGCCGGTGTCAGCACGGCAAATTGGGACGGCCGCAATGCCGGTGGTGCCCAGGTGAGCAGCGGAATCTACTTCTATCGTCTGGAAGCCGGTAGCCTGGTGCAAACACGTCAGATGCTGCTGATAAAGTAAAGCAATTTGTGGACTTCGACTCCGCTCGGTCTGACACAAATTGCTGGTGATTTGCCGGGAATGTCGGCCTGAGCGGAGTCGAACGGCCCATTCCCGACATAAACAAGTTTTATTATCCCTGTGGCACATCAACAAAGCGGGATCCGGGCAGATCCGAGGTTCTGTCCGGACGCCACATCGCATTAGAAATCCTCTCCTCAACCCCGGCAAGGGCGGCGCCAGTATAGGGCCGTCTTTGCTTTATATATATGATCCCTTCGGGGTCAAAAGCTCAATCCACCTTTATATATTACTACTATAGCACGAGCCTACTTGCTAGTGAGAAGGGTAATTTCTACATTCAGAAATACTTGGCCGAATAACATAGCAAATCTATCAAGCAGTTATCGAATCAATCCTATCAAAAGAACCGGAAACTTATGAATAAGCGAGACTACAAATCAACAAGACGAATTAAGTTAGGCGAAAAGTCTATCAAAAAGGAGTTTCAGGAATTAGCCAGCTGGATTGATGCAACATTTAAGGTGAAAACACTGAATATTATTAAATATAAAATAAAGCCCGGCCAAAAAGGTCTTATGGTTATTCTTGATTCCGAAAATGATAAGAATAAATTCTACAATATTGGAACACATATCGATATTGATGAGCAAAAGCAGAATCTTATCTCGGAAAGATATCAGACGTTGGTAAAACACGGTGTCATACCAAATAAATCAGCATCGCAGAATGATGCTCCACTGGAACCTATTTGGGTCGTGTTTTACTCATTTGAGAGTAAAGAAAAAGAGGAAATTGCATCCAAGCTGCCTGAAAACATTCATCAACTTATCAAAGAGAAGTTAGCTGATAAAAATATCTGGGAAGTAGCAAGTCCACTACATAGCCCAACTGTTTTTTTGTATACAGAAAAGCAGGTAAAAGAGTATCAAGAAAGGGGCTATCCAAAGAAATGGATACCAATATTTCTGGAATTTTTTAAGCCGCATGATGAATTTGGTTACCTTAGAGAAAAAGACTTTAAAATATATCTTTACAGCAAAGAGAGCTTTGAAAAAAACGATGAAGGCAATTGGATGTATTTCTATCGTTAATTTCGCTACCAACCCCGAAGGGGTTGAAAATCGATAACAATCGGCAGGCGAAAATCCCCCCAACCCCGAAAGGGTTGCACATCGATAACAATCGGATACCACAATACACATACGACCCCCAAGGGGTCGAATAAATCTTTGCGATATATCCTGCTAGACATATATGACCCCTTCGGGGTCAAATACCTCACCCACAAGATTTCTTAAACTACGTTTGCGATGCAAAGCAGGATTTCTATATTGAAAAAACTTCAAAGATTATTACCAGATGAAAGAATTCATACATAGGTGGCTGAGTAGGTTTTTCAGATTTACTTTTGTTGGTTTAATGATCGGCCTCTTAGTCGGGGTTGCCCTTATTTTAATCAGGCCCTTAATTTACAATTACTATTCCTGGCGGGTTGAGCGACACCTTATAAGCGATTTCCACAAGAATCGTGAAAAGCTCGATGACCTGGTACAGTTTGCAAAACAGTTGAATACGCTGGAGCATTTTGAAGTCATTTCGAAAGATAAGTTTTCTTTTCGTGTCTACGATTCGCTTTTTGATCGCATGAACAAGCAGGAGTATGATAACATCTCCATTATAGACCTTGATGAGAACAATTATTTCCGGATCGATTCTCTAAAGATAAAGGACAATATTGTTTTACTATTCCGTTCTGATACTACTCGAGTATATCGTAAAAACTGGAGCATTTGGTTTACAGGTCCCCTCACTCATCCGCTAATTAAACCCTTATTAGCCTATAATGCCATCTCCATTAAACAAATTAGACTGCTCACCGCCAAATTAAATGCTTTACAAATAAAGTACTTTAACATGACCAAGGATTGCATAAGCTTACGTTACGCTGGTGACTCATTAGATCATTTTAACTACATAATCCTTCTTGATCAGGATACCCCCTACAATAAAGTTGAATTGAATCATCTTGCAGATAACTACTACTGGTATTTATTTAGAGACGAATTTTTTCATCGAGGCTATTATGATTGGACTAAAGTTTATCCACTAAAAAAGGATTAACTCATGCCCCAAACCATTACCTATAAAAATCACTCCATCGCCGTCAATGTCTCCGGAAGCGGTGAACCGATTATCTTTCTGCACGGCTGGCCGAATAACTCACTGCTGTGGAAATCGCAGGTTGAGGCACTTCAGGGTCGTTACAAAGTCATTACCTTCGACTGGCTGGGATTCGGCAAGTCTGATAAACCCAAAGAGCATCTCTACACGTTTACCGCGATGAAAGACATTTTGGATGCGGTTATTAAGGACACTGTTGACCCAGATGAGAAAGTCAACATAGTCGCCCACGATATCGGCGGGCCGGGTGGGATTCTCTGGGCAACCGAGAACTCACAGAGGGTGAAACGCCTGATTCTCCTGAACACCGTAATCTATCCCTTCAGCACCCCGCTGGATGCGGTTAGTCATTTTGCTTTCCGGATTCCCATACTGAAGAATATCCAGATGAGCAACTTCGGATTGAAAACTACATTTAATGTGCTTTCTAAAAATCGCGGCAAGAAGCTTAATATAAGAGTAGATGAGATTCTAAATGCGCATGAAAACCTCAATGCCAATATGCGAGTTCGACTCATATTAGAGCCGCTGAAGCATGGAAAACAAAACGAGTTCAAAACGCTGGCAAAGACATACACAGCCCTAAATGTGGAAAAACACCTGATTATTGCCGAGAGCGATCTGCTGCTGTATGCACATATCAGCAAGCTGAGTAAGGAGAATCCGGACGTGCCGGTACATACCGTTGAAAACTCCGGACACTTTATCTCGTTGGATCAACCAGAGGCACTGAATTCTATTTTGAGTAATATTCTAAAAGGATAATCATTGAGTAATCTGAAGTATTACCGGGATGAGTTACAGCAGCTTGAGACAGCCAATCAAGTGATCGGTTATTGGGAGAGAAAGCAGGATAAACTTTTACGAGCGCTCAAATCCGGAGCAGTTGATCCGGAAAGTGCAGGTAAGATTATCCATGTGTTGGCCAAAAGTTTGAATGAGCGGGAAAAATATGCTTCCGTTTACTACCTGCATAATCAGGCTTACCTGCCTTTGAAGGATGAGCTGGTAAATCATGAGTTGTTGGGAGAGCTGAAGTTTGAATTGGGGCGTGGCCTTCATCATAACGGTCGCTTCAGCCTTGCTAAAACATACTTTAATGAGCTAGCTGCTGCCGGCTTTGACACAAGCCGCATCGATAACTGGTGGGATCAATCCGCTGTTTCAAGCGTGACAAATAAGAAATGGATTAAAGTTTTTTTATTGCCGACCTTTGGGCGCTTTTTTATTTTGTTCCTTTCCTCGCTCATTGCCTACCAAACGCAACACTTGGTACTATCCATCACTCTTTATGCTTTGCTTCATGAAAGCTACGAATTTTGGTGGCAACAGTATGCAACAGATGCCTACCTGAAAGAATTCGAAGACAATCCAGCAGCTCTAAAAGTGAAGCAATCTTTTATTAGGAAACAGTATATTGAAGTTGCTGCAGCATTCATTATTTTTATCATTTCGTTTTTTCTTGAAGGACAATATTACATCCCTGCCCTAATTACAGCCGCCGGTGTTTTAAATAGTAATTCGATATACCGCTATTTGTATTTATCCCGTGAGGTTGGTAAGCTAAATCGGGAGCAGGCTCTTAAAATGTAAATCAAAACCCGATACTGGGGCCGGAACATGTCCGAAATAATAAACAGCGCATTTACTCAGGTTGGCGAGACCAAAATCCATTACTTACATGCAGGTAAAGGTGAAACCATCCTCTTTCTGCACGGCTGGCCAACGTCCTCCTACCTCTGGCGCAATCTGATACCAAAATTAGCTGAAAAATATCGCGTGATCGCCATAGACCTGCCGGGCTTTGGTAAGTCCGATAAAAAGCCTCAGGATTCCTACAGCTTCCGCTACTATGAGCGCATTATTGATGGCTTCCTGGAGAACCTGGGAATTGAGCGACTTACCCTTGGAGTACACGACCTCGGCGGACCACTGGGACTGTATTGGATGGTTACACATATGGATCAGGTTAATCGACTGATTCTATTTAACACACTTGTTTATCCACAGTTTTCCAATGCCGTAAAGCTCTTCGGATTGGCGACCTATTTGCCGGGAATCCGGCATTATTTATCCAGTCCTAGCGGAATAAAAAAGGCCATGCTTTTCGGCATTTACCAAAGAGAGAAACTAAGCGAAGAAGCCATTCAGACATACCAATCGCCCTTTCCCGACAGTAATTCCAGAAAAGCGCTGCTGAAAACCGTACAGCGCCTCAGCATAAAAGGCTTTGAGGAAATCAGCGCAAAGCTGGGAACCTTTACCGGTCCGGTTCAGCTTCTTTATGGAGAAGCAGATAAGATCCTACCGAATGTCGCCGGCACCATGCAGCGCGTAAAAAAAGACCTGCCCCAGGCAAACATCAAGTCCTATCCCAACTGCGGCCATTTTTTGCAGGAAGAGATCCCGAATGAACTTTCTGAAGCGATAATGCATTTCATGGAATCTTAGGGGTCGACCTGCGTGTCGACCCCGGATCTGCGTGTCGACCCAAGATCTGCGTGTCGACCCAAGACCTGCGTGTCGACCCAAGACCTGCGTGTCATGATAATAAGGATCGATCTGTGATGGATTTTTCGATCGTTATTTTGTAAACCTCGCCAGCGTCTCGACAGGCTCGACGTGACAAGAAGACCAGCAGGTCGACCCTTCAATCAATATTTGTTCAATTGGCACAGTATTGGTACCTTTTACCATGAAAACATTACCCTATCCCCTATTCTTATTTGCGATATTTTCGATGCTGATTTTAGCCTGCAATGGCGAGAATACCGAAAACACCAAAATCGATCTCGATGAGCTGACGATAAGCGAGATCCACCAAGCCTATAAAGACGGCAGCTATACCGCCGAGCAGCTTACCGCTGCCTATTTGGCACGCATCGACAGCTTTGATCAGTCTATGAACATCAACAGCGTGGTAGTGAAAAACCCCGATGCTCTTCAGCGTGCTCGTGAGCTGGATGCCGAATTTGCCGAAACCGGTAATCTACGTCCAATGCACGGCATTCCGGTGATCGTTAAAGACAACTACCACACGATCGGATTGCAAACAGCCGGCGGCTCCATTGCCCTGAAAGATTTTAAGCCAAAAAATGATGCCTGGCAGGTCGCAAAACTGAAAGAAGCCGGTGCCATCGTGCTGGTGAAATCCAACATGGGTGAATGGGCCTTCAGCCCGAAACACACCAATAGCTCCATTGCCGGCACCACGCGAAATCCCTACAACACAGATTATGTTCCCGCAGGCTCCAGTGGCGGCACGGCAGCAGCCGTTACTGCCAACTTCGGAGCGATTGGGCTTGGCACAGATACCGGTAACTCCATACGCGGTCCCTCGGCACATAATGCGCTGGTTGGATTTCGCTCAACGTTGGGCCTTACCAGCCGCCATGGTATTATCCCGCTGTATCTACGCAACGACGTGGGCGGACCGATGTGCCGCACCGTAGAAGACGCTACGAGAGTTCTGGAGGTGATAGCCGGGTATGATCCGTCTGACCAGTTAACCCGGCATAGCGTAGACCGTATTCCGGATAGCTATATGGTTCACCTCAGGTTAGATGGTTTGAAAGGCAAACGGATCGGTGTTTTCAGACAGCTAACCAATATTGAATTGCATCCATCTGTGAGCACTCTGTTTGAAGCAGCAATAGCTGATCTGCAAAGACTCGGAGCTGAGATCATTGATCCATTTGTGGTTGAAGACTTCGACGAGCTACGAAAAGATCAGTGGTGTGCTGAGTTCCGCGCTGACATTGAAGCGTGGCTGGCAGCAAACCATCCAACCCTGCGTAAACTGGAAGATCTGATTGCTGCCGGAGAGCCGACTCCCTATGCCGCCGATGGACTGGAGTATTTTCTCACTGCTTCCGGTCGCGGGGAAAATGCAATCCCATGTGGTGATGTTTTTAGCGATCCCCGACGTATTGCTTACCGCAAGGCTATTGAAGATGAGATGGATCGCCTGAAGCTCGATGCAATTATTTATCCTGGCTGGGGACATCCACCTGCAAAGATCGATAACTTCGAAGCGGGTTATTTAGGTGACAATAGTCAGGTGATTGCTCCCCATACCGGACAGCCGGCTTTCGTAGTGCCAATGGGTTATACCGAGGGTAACCTTCCGGCCGGTCTACAAATTCTCGGACGCATGTTTGATGAGCCAACGCTGATCGAGATTTCCTATGCCTATGAGCAGGGAACAAAGCATCGGAGGAAGCCGTTTTGAGTAGTGGGCATCGGGCATCGGGCATCGGGCATCGGGCATCGGGCATCGGGCATCGGGCATCGGGCATCGAATAGCAAATCAATAACAAGAGGGGCCGACCTGCGTGTCGGACCCGGTAATCGACCTGCGTGTCGGACCCGGTAATCGACCCGCGTGTTGTCCCGGTAGGTAGCGGGTGGCGGAAACATATCACCTCGAGCCTGTCGAGACGCTAACTGGATTTACGGTGATCAGTGATCAGTGATCGGTGATCGACAAACTGCTGGCCGAGACTTAAGGAGAAGCGATAGGCAAAAAACATTCATTTCAACGGTTGGGAGGGAACCTTGAAAAAAGATATTCCATGGCGTTCTTATTTGCTAAAGACCCATTTTATATCATTGGGTATCGTATTTCTAAATGCATTATCAGGATATTTGCTGTCCATTCGAATCATCACTGAATTGGAATTCCTTGTAAAGTGTACCCTGATTGGCAGCGCAATAATTCTGTTCTTTGTCTACAAAAAAGCCTTCAGGTTTTCGGGGCTCTATTTTTTCTCATATTTTACTCCACCGTTTATCGTAATCACCAGCTGGCTAATGGACGGTCTTTTGGGAGCAATACTGTTATCAATATTCCTCTTTCCAATTTACCCTGACACCTTAGTCCACCAGAATAATAACATCAGAGTTTTAGAAACCTGGCATGGGGTGATGGGATCTCAAACTATATATAAAGTTACTGAGCAAAAGCTGTTTATTTTTGACAGAACTTATGCCGAGTTTATAGAAGGTTATATTGACCCCGAAAGCATTGAATTACAACGATCCAATGATGATGTTACACTCAGTTACTCTACATACGCTTATAGCACTGTAAATAGAACATTAAAACGAGGTCAACGGATAAGTGAAGATTAGCTTTCAAAAATTTGCAGCTTTACTATTTCATCTTTGTAACCTGAGAGAGTCAGCAATTATTCCATTTTAAATTTAAGGTCTACTCAAACATGAATATCAGTATCGCAAAATATTCCGATAAAAACTCCGGCGACTTCGAAGCGCTCTGGGTTAGCTGGCTAACTCAATCGATGGGCCTGCAGCCACAACCTGAAGACCTGGCAGAAGTGCAGAGTCCGGTAGAAAACTATATTGGAAATGGCGGCATGGCCTTCTATGCAAATAATGAGACGAACTGCGTTGGAGTGGTAGCGGTTAAAAAGCTAAATACAGAAGACTATGAATTCTGTAAGCTGGTCGTGGATGAGGCCGCGAGGGGATTGGGACTGGGTAAAAAACTGGTGCAAACCTGTATCGACTTTGTAAAAGAGGTCGGTGGAAAGCGGCTCTACCTTCAAAGCTTCCACAAACTTGAAATCGCTGTGCAGATGTATCAGAAAATGGGATTTACCGATGCACCTGCACCTGATGGTATGCTGGTTGTCGATAGAACCGAAATTATCATGAAAATGGATGTATCGGAGATATAAACGTACCGCCCCTCAGGGGCTATAGACGTTACACCCACTCTCCCGCTCACCGGATCGCCCGCTCTCAGGAGGCTAGCCAGTTATATAAGTCAATATACTTCTTCACCTGCACATCCCAGGAGAAGTTCTTTTCCATTCCAGCCTTCATGAGCTTTGTCCAGGCATCGCGGTTTTTGTAGGTTTCGATTGCATGACTAATTGCCCACTTCACGCTGTCGGCATTAAAGTGCTCGAATACAAAGCCGGTACCTTCCTGCGATTCCCAATGATAAAAATCGACGGTATCGGCCAAGCCACCGGTCTTGCGCACGATCGGCACAGTGCCATATTTCAGGCTGTAAATTTGATTCAATCCGCAAGGTTCGTAGCGGGACGGCATCAGGAACATATCGCTACCGGCTTCAATCAGGTGTGATAACCCCACGTTATACCCGTCAAAGAAGACCATCTTTCGCGGGAAATGGGCCTGGGCCTGACGGAAGAAATTTGCATACTTTTCCTCACCGCTCCCTAGAACGACAAACTGAATATCCTTGGTTGCCAGTATTTCAAACAGGCTTTCATGCAGCAGCTCAAATCCTTTTTGCCCGGTTAAGCGCGACACAATTCCACATACCGGCGTGCCTTCCTGATAGGGTAAACCCATCTTTTCAAGAAGCGCCTTTTTATTTTTTTCCTTACCGGATAGGTCATCAATGCTGTAGTTATATGGAATATGTACATCAGACTCCGGACTCCATTCGGCATAGTCAACACCGTTTACGATGCCCAAAAGCCGGTCTCTGCGATGCTGCAACAATCCTTCCATGCCAGCGCCATATTCTGAAGTTTGAATTTCTTTGGCATAGGTATCACTAACGGTTGTTATCAGGTCGGCATGCAGTAAGCCAATCTTCATATAGTTGATGATTCCCGCATCGAGGTCTTCAGAAGGAAGCATTTGCCGATAGTCATTAATTCCCAGGGGTTGAAGCTTATCCCAGCCGAATATTCCCTGATAGCCAATATTATGAATCGTTAAAATGCTGCGAGTTCGTGCAAAAAGTCCGTCCCAAGAATAGAGCGTTTTCAGATATAGCGGAGCCAGAGCCGATTGCCAGTCATTGCAGTGCATAATATCCGGTGCCCATCCCATGCGCTGGCAGCTTTCCAAAGCAGCACGCGTCATGAGCGCAAAACGAAGATATTCGTCTCCATCATTGGTATAAATACTACCGCGATCATATAATCCGTCGCAGTGAATAAAGTAGACACTGGCATTACTATCCGGCATCTTGGCCGTTACCAGTGAAAAGTTCAAAGAAAAATCACCAAATGGAATCGTCACATTCTGAATAAAATCTACAGCATGGAACTCACTGAGTGAGGTATCAATAGAGGAATATAGCGGCATAAATACGCGAATATCATGACCTTCACGATCCAGATATTTAGCAAGGGCGCCGGAAACATCTGCCAGCCCTCCGGTTTTAGCAAACGGCACGACTTCAGATGATAAAAAACAAATTTTAAGGGGATCCATAAACGCTCCGACAGGTTTTCTTGTAAGAATATACGGGCTGGTGATATAACAATCAACGTGCTGTTATAATGTCGGAGCGTTTGGTAAAAATCTTTATAATAATTTCATACCACGCAAGTCGTCTTTCGGCTCATCAAAGCTACAGCTGCCGAAGGAAATAATCCCCGAAGTACGAATTTTCTCAATTTCGCCGGCAGAGACACGAAGTGTTCTCCAGGCAAAAGCCTTTCCGGTAAAAAGAAAGTTTTGGGGATCTTCATCACCGATAATTTCCCGCAGCTCTTCTCGATTCAGGTCATGGGCATACGCAAACACACCGGCTCCAAAAACGTTGAAAAAACCGTGCATCTTCACATTTTGATCTTTATTAAAATGTCGCACCGGATGATGCAGGCCGGCGGTAGCCTTGATTGCAACTCGATTATCTCTACCCAGGGATATTGCATGAGCCAATTGATCAACACTGGGAAACATATGCGGCTCAACACCACCACAGCGTAACTTCAACCCGGCACTGCGATATCGCTCGTTAAGTGAACCTTCTGCCACAGCCTCATTGTGTTGGTTAATTCCGCGCAGCACCGCAGGGAAATGCATTTCCCACTCTTCATGAAAGCCCATTTCGTAAAAGACCTTCAGCTCGGGTGGCCCCATCTCTTCAATCAGCGAAGCGGCTTTATCCAAAAAGCTCTTTATTGTCGTAGAGGTCGGAGACTTTTGGAGTGCATCCGGAAAGCGGGTTTCATAAACATCTGTAACAACCTTTTCACCGTGTTTTTCGCGAAAGTCAGCAATTGCCTTCAGGTCTTTTTTCAGAACTTCAAAGTATTCCGTCTCGGACTTGCTACGACTGCCTAATACTGAAAAACGAAAGGGGCTTTCATCGGTGAATAGTGTTTCTCCATACACATCAAGTTCAACAAGCCTTGCAGCAGGACAGATAAAGCGCGACAACATCCATGAGACGACTCCATGTCGATACTCCGCATAATTGCGTATAGCCGGATCCATATCCAGTTTGGCCGGTGGAAATAGCCCGGCATAATCAATAATTCCCGTCATGAATGCCTGAAATGGCTTCAACATGCAGTAGCTCCTTTTCAACCTCTTGTTGGTGATTTCGTAAGGCATAATTTAGCCAAAAATGTTGTCGAAACAACCATCAGTTTTCAAAATGGTTCACGATGCTTTGAGAAGAGGTGAAGCTTCGATCAGGTGGCGTTACAGGAAATTCTGTGTTTATACAGGGTGGAAGTCTTACTGGAGAAGCGAGAAAATGAAACTGAGTGCTAAGACAAACTCAATTTAAATATACTGTGTCACCCCGAGCTTGTCGAAAGACTCATCCTAACAGACTTTAAACAACGTGTAATTAGCGTATATTTTTGTTCAAACACTTAATTGAGGATCTTTTTTTTCTTCTTTTGCTGGATATCGCGGGCAATTTTTAAATAGATATCGCGGATCTCTCTACTCGGGGACTGTGCTTTTTCGGAACTGAACCAGTTCCAGAACTTCAACATATCCAGCTCTTCAATTCCGCACCAGGCAATTTGATCGAGATGATCACCACGCGTAGGGAACTTACGCTGCCGAACCTTTTTTACGATTCCCTGGTTGGAAACAAGCTCTCTCTTCCAACGCTGGGAACGTTCGGAGACCAATCCGTCGTTGGGGCCCATTTTCTCATGAATTACCTTCCAGGTCATTTGCAGCGGCAGAAAGATCTGCTCCATGTCTTGCGAACAGGAATAAGTTTGATACCGAACACCATTTTTAGATTCACGATGGCGGATTCTCTCATTCAGGTTTTGGCAGTATTCAGTTGTCAAATTGTGAAAGCCTTCGGTGCTAAATAGCGAGTTTAAAACCTCTATAACCTTACCACCACCGTTTTCCAGCGCCCAGTCAATAATATAAGCGCCTTTATGTGGCGTCCCTATAGTCGTTAAACTGGCGACCTTACCAGACATTCCACCAAGGGTAATCATATGACGTGCATCCAGCCCCCCCATACTATGACCGATAATGTGGACCTTTCGATGACCGGTTTTTTCCAGAATTGACAAGATAAACTTTTTGAGATCCGCAGATCGGTTTTCCAGGCTTCCGGTAAAGCTTACTCGTGAAGTATATGCTTCTATTCCATTTGAATTCAAATGGCTGCAAATACCGCTGAAATAATGCAGGCGATCCGAAAAGAGCGACATGTTATAAAGGGGATTTGACAACCATTGTGAGGCCATGTGAAAGAGAATATCCGGGCGCAATATACCATGTGCGAGCACGACAGGATAAGGTTGCTGCCCTATCACCTGAGCTGCTACATCGGAAGGATATGTATTTTCTGATAGCATTATTGCTCCATCCACATGGTTCTATTCGATCCCAGTCCACTCATTCCAGTATATTAGTAACTAAGCAGATAGTGACTATGTTCATCGCAAAATAAATCACAGAATGAGCGATCAAAAATAATAACGATTTGAGGGGAAATACGCAAATGGGGACAATACAAAAGCCCATGACTGAAGTCATGGGCTGAGGGTAAAAAGACTTATTTCTCCAGGTCTTTAATCTTTTTAGCGAGTTTATCGACTTTAGCTGTCAGCTTATCCACTTTTTTGGTTAACTCTTCTACATCGTCGCTTTTGGAGAAGCCTAAAGAGTTAATGGCACCGACAAAGTTACCTTCGATTGTTTTTGCAACAGCGCTGGTTCGTTCAGCAACGTCATCGCGAATTCCCTTGATAAAAGACTCGCTTTCTTTTTCCAGCTCCTTGCCTTTCTCACGCAGGCCTTCCCCGCGTTCTACAAAATCCTGAAACAGCTTGGTGCCTTCTTTTTCTATCGTTGAGAATATTCCAAGTCCTGCCAGCCAAATTTCACGAGATCGTTCAGTAATTTCTTCCTGAATTTTTCGTGCCTTATCCTGTAGTTCTTTTTGTGTATTATCGTTCATGTTTTCCTCTATTTTTTAGGTTTTGAGTCGCATGGGTTATAAACCACGGTACGCAGGTTCAAAGTTCAGCCCTCGGCTTCGCTCGGGCATCGGGCATCGGGCATCGAATTTTTAGATTTAAGGTGGTAAAGTAAAAAAAGCTTCCGATCACCGATCACCGATAACTATTTATCATCCTTTTTACCAGCAGAGCCTGCAGCATTCGTCAAATTAGTTATCATACTCTCTAAAGAATCGATACGCTTTTTCAGACTATCCATCTCTTCATTATCCGTACTGCCGAAGATTTTGTTTAAACCCAACCCGTCTGGAATAAACTGGTCGATTCGCTTCTTTACCTCCTGAAGACCATCATCAATCATATGGTTACCCATACGAATTACGTCATGCAGCACTTCCGTAGATAAGGGATTGCGTCCTTTTTTCCCTTCTTCAAAAATCACCTGGGTAAGCGTTTGAGCAGTGATATCATTTTCAGTAGACTGCTCAATCACCTTCACATCAACGCCTTCGCGAACCAGTCCGGCAATTTCTTCCAGCGAAATATACTTGCGACTTTCGGTATCGTAAAGTTTGCGATTATCGTAACGTTTGATAATTCTGCTCATCATTTCTCCAGGGTATGAAATACTATTTCTTACTGCTTTGCAGAGCCTCTACGACTTTCGCAAGCTGCTCAATTTTTTTATTCAGTTCGTCAATTTCCGTCCGTGTAGAGAAGCCGAAGGTACGTAAACCGGTATCGACTGAGGATTCTACCGTCTTAAAAAGCTCATCAACGCGATCAAAAATTTCTGATTTTACCGAACGTCCGGCAGCAACAGCAGAGTTTTCAAGCTTTCCTCCGCGCTCAAGCAGGGGCTGAACCTGATTCAGTAAGTCAGATGCGATACGCTTAATTCCATTACCGGCGACCGAGATCGTGCCGAGTCCGGTAAGCCATAATGTGCGGGGAAGAGTCTCTCGATCAGATAATTTTACTTGTGTTTTCATAATAACCTCTATGTTTTATACACAAGTATAACACATTGCGTCAAAGCATGCAAGCAATTTTATGACGCAACGCATTAAAAACAGAGGTCTGAAGTCGGACGTCTGACAGCGAAGCGATCTGACATCTGTATTCTGTAGTTAACCTAGTTCCTTACGGCGCTCCAGCGCCTGCTTCTTTACAAATTCGGCAACTTTATAGTCATGCTTCTCTTCATCAGACTCAACAATAATCTCCGGGACCCGGGTTGGTTTTCCGTTTCTATCCAGCGCAACGAAGTTAAAATGGGCGCTGGTACACAAAACGTAGTCACAAGTCTGGGGATCTTCCGCATAGACACCGACCTTTACCACAATAGACGTCTTCCCTACCCAAACTACCCTGGCGACTGTTTCAATACGATCACCAACACGAATAGGCAGCTTGAAATCTATCGCCTCGGTGGAGGCTGTCACAACCGGCATGCCGGCAAAGCGCCCAGCTGCGATACCCGCTATTTTATCCATAATCGCCATCACACGGCCACCAAACATACTGCCCAGCGGATTCGCATCGTTCGGGAAAACCAGTTCCCAACTGCGAACTTCCTCCGGTTTGCGTGGGCCCGGCACATCGTTTATTCTACTTTTTGCCATTCTTTATGTCCTTCTTCATCATTATCAACTAAAAAAACCGCCCGCTCAAACTAAGAGCAGGCGGTTCTAAAGTCAATCGACAGAAAAGATTTACAGTTTAGAGTACGTTGATACCGAAGAAACGCGACAGTATGGTGAAAAAGGTTATAATCGCAAGTAATGCCGGGCATATATATGAAATTGCGATATTGATAAACGTTTCTACAGCAGACCCTTTATAATTTGGGTTCCCTTCAGCAATTTCTTCACTCAGGTTATGCTTTTTCCAAACGTAAGCGGCAAAGAAGGTAATCAAACAACCACCGAGCGGCAGCAGCGTGTCATTCGCAATATATCCGATAAACGTCATAAAGTCGGATCCGGCAAATGTAGAAAAGAAGGTACTCGCACCATTAGCCAACAGTGAGGGGATACCGATTACAAAGATAAAGCCGGCGATTGCCCAAACGGCTTTTCTTCTCGGCCAGTTATGTTCATCCACCATATAAGAAACCGGCACCTCAAGCAGCGATACTGTTGATGTAAGCGCAGCAAAAGAAAGCAGCATAAAAAATAATGAACCGATAATAATGCCCAACGTGGGTCCAAGCGTCTGAAACGCCTGTGGCAAAGTAACAAAGATCAGGCCGGGCCCACCGGAAGGTTCCAGACCGAGAGAAAAGACGAATGGAAACATCATCAGTCCGGCAAAAAAGGCGATCCCTACATCCGTTAGCGTTATCAATGCAGCTGAAGAAATTATATTTTCTTTTTTAGATACATAACTTCCGTATGTAATAAGTGCCCCCATTCCTAATGAAAGGGAGAAAAAAGCTTGTCCGAGTGCCGCATAAATAACCGAACCGGTAATTTCGGAGAAATCAGGCACTAAATAAAACTCAACACCGGCCATTGCATTGGGAAGCGTCATCGCGTAAATCACTAAGAAGGCAATGATAGTAATCAGCGTCGGCATCAAAATGCGAGCAGCCCGCTCAATTCCGCCTTTTATTCCGCCGGATACGATAACCGCAGTAGCAGCCATAAAACACACGCCATAAAGCGCAACTCTCTGCCAATCGGAAACAAAGGCTCCGAAGTTCTTGCCAATATCAAAATTTCCGGTCACCATTTCCAGGAAGTAACCAAATGCCCAGCCGGCTACAACATTATAATACGATAAGATCAGTACTCCGCAGAAGAGCCCCATCTTTCCAACAATAGACCAGTTTTTGAAACCTAATCCAATAAATGCACCAACAGGGTTCTTGGAGGTCTTTCGTCCGATAGCAATTTCAGTTACCATTACCGGGAAGCAGAGTAAGAAGCAGAAGAACAGATAGAGAACTACGAAGGCAGCGCCACCGCCATTACCGACTTCAAAAGGAAAACGCCAGATATTGCCAAGCCCAACTGCTGATCCCGCAGCAGCTAAAACAAACCCCAGACGCGATTGAAATTCACCTCTGTTTGCACCCATAAAAATGCCTCAGTTTTTGTTCGAATGGATAAATTCTTACGGAATAACGCGGAAAATATAACCAGAAAAGACCAATAAACATAGAGTTGGCCCATGTGAATTCTATTTTTTGCGGATTTATTTGTTCCGGTAAAAAACAGCAGAGAGATACCCGTCTACATTCCGGGCATTAGGCTGGACGTCTCCGGTAGTACGATAAAGCAACACTTTTCCGGCATCTGCTTCTCTTTCTTTTGCGATGCTTACGGCTACGTCTATGGAAGCCGCAGACTCCGGGGCGATACCATAGAGAAGCCCTGCCTCCATATCCTCAATGGCCGGAACTATCCAGTCAGACAGGCCGGTGGCATCTTCGGCACTACGCCGGGATACGATATCTGCAACGGTAATAAAAAGAGTTCGTGGACGTGAAGCCGTTGCCAAACTAATGTGTCTGGCCAAAGCTTTTGCCTCGACTTCCTCAAGCTCACTGCAAACCAGCGGTAAGACATCCAGGGGACGTTCAAGCCATTTCAAGTAAAGCATGGCATTACTTAGAGGTGCTGTTTTGAGGGTTGTCGATTCCGGCAACAATTCCACACCGGGAAATGAAAGTAGCTCGCGTCGAAGCGGCATGTCGTAGTTCAGATTCGTACTAAAGGCCGGTAAAATCTCAGGTGAAACGATATAGGATCGATTTAATTGGAGATGGGTTTGATGAAGCAGTACAACCGTGCTGTAACTTCCCCCCAGAACCTGGCGCATAGCCCGGGCGGCAACACCACCCGATATCGTTAAATCGCTGGCCGGAATTACAACGGATGCAATACTGATCGGTTTATCCACTTTCAAAAGCGGAGACTGTTCGAGGAGAAAGCTGATTTTACGTTGAATTTCAGATTGTGTCAGCACAGGAATGGTTCCGCAATTACCGTCCATAGTTTGCAAGAAAAAGCCGTTCCGACATTTCGGAACGGCTTAAGTATCGATAGTTAAACAGCAATCTTTCCTTTACCATTACTGTTTTTACTCAAATAATCATCGGTAGAACTAGTAGCGATCAGGTTGCGCACTACAGTGACTTTTATCTGGCCGGGATATTCAAGACTTTCCTTTATCTTTCTGGCAATATCCGAAGCAAGCGTATTTGCCTTGGCATCATTCACTTTCTCGGGTTGAATAAGCACACGTATCTCACGCCCTGCCGAAATTGCGTAAGTTTTATTCACTCCGTCAAATGAATTTGCCAGCTCCTCCAGTTTGGTAATGCGCTGGGCATATGCCTCTACCGACTCACGTCGCGCACCGGGACGGGCACCGGAGATTCGGTCTGCCGCCGTAACGAGCACAGAAACCGGAGAAATCGGATCGGCTTCTTCGTGGTGAGCCAAAACTGAGTTGATTACAACCGGATGCTCATTGTATTTGGTGGTAATATCAACGCCAATCGTAACGTGGCTTCCTTCGGCATCATTGCTGACAGCCTTGCCAATATCATGGAAAAGTCCGGCGCGCTTGGCCAGGTCAACATCCAGTCCAAGCTCTGCAGCCATATTCCCGGCAAGCCAGGCCACTTCCTTTGAGTGATGTAAAATATTCTGACCATAGCTACTGCGATATTTCAAACGGCCCAGGTAATTACGCATTTCCGGGTGTACGTTTTTAAGACTGAGTTCCTTAAGCGTCTCATCTGCTGCTTTCCGCACGCTCTCATCTACAGCGCGCTGAGCACGATCCTTTTCGCGTTGAATAGCCTTTGGATTAATCTGCTTTTTCTTTATCAACGCTTCCATCGCACGACGGGCGACTTCGCGCTTTACCGGATCGAAGCTGGACATCACCACCGTTTCAGGGGTATCGTCGACAATCACCTTAACACCGGTAATCGTTTCAAACGCCTTGATGTTCCGGCCTTCACGACCAATCACAAGGCCTTTCATATTTTCACTTGGTAATGAAACGGTTACCAGCGTTGCTTCCATCGTGTAATCGGTAGCCATACGCTCAATTGCAAAAGCCAATATCTCTTTTGCCTCAAATCGCGCCTTTTCCATTGCTTCATTTTTAGTATCCAGAACGTCCTGAGCAATTTCGGCATTTGCACGATCCATCAGTGAATCAATAAGGTTTTTCTTCGCTTCCTCGCGATTAATTCCGCTAATACTTTCCAGCTTTTCGAGCTGCTGGTCAATAATATTATCAACACGTTCGCTCTTCTTTCGCACCATAGACTCAGCTTCCTTCAAGCGATGCTGCTGCTTTTTCAGAGACCGTCCTTCTTCTTTGAGATCATTTTCAGTACGACGTAGCTGTTTTTCACGCTGACGCAAACGATCTTCCCGCTTGGAGGTTTCACTTTCGCGGTTCTTAAACTGACGTTGCATCTGCTGACGTTCTTTCTGATACTTCTCTTTCGCTTTTAAGTACGCATCCCGCTCCATTTTTTCTGCGCTGATTTCTGCTCGCTTTATAATGGATTCTGCTTCTTTCTGTGCGTTTCGCTTCTTTTGTTTATTCACCAAAATGATTGACGCAGCTCCAAACAGGAGTCCGGCAATCAATCCGATGCCTAACTGTAAGAAATCCATTTTTCACCTCTATCTCTAATCGCATCGTAGCGTTATTTATTTATCGGCAGCACATCTGTTTGCTCCCCCGCGGAACAGCTGCCTATATGCCTGTTGTAACCATATAATTTTTTTTAAATTGAATCAACATGGATTTTTGGCACAATAGTAATATATAGGAAGGATATTGGAGAGGAAACAAGTTTTTTGAAATACCTTAACGGCAGATCGTCCCGATGTATCGGGACTCAGAGATCGGTCGCAGTGCGACTTCAGAGACCGCTTAGCTCAGAGAACGTTCCGACATGTCGGAACTCAGAGAAATGGAAATTAGTTTTTCAATTCTCTCAGCGAAGCGATCTCTGAACGCAGTGATCTGCTCATCACGACGCGTCGGGAGATCTCTCAGCAAAGCGGTCTTTTTTCGATACATGTATGCTGTCTGCATCGTAGAAACGCCAAGGCTTTTCCTTGCCAACGCTGATACCGATTCGGGTGGTTTCAACAATGTTGGTTGGAGCTGAGCCTGTAGTGAGCCATATCTTTTTACCGGACAAGTCGAGACCACTATGCTCGCGGGTTATGCCTAATGCCTGACATAGCTTTCCAGGGCCACTGCCCAGGTCACGCAGTCGGGTTTTATTGCGGTTTCGCTGCATTTCCCCTACCCCTTTAATCGGCTCGATAGCACGGATTAGAACAGCTGCCGGAAATCCATCCGCTTCCGTTACTACATTCAGGCAGTTATACATTCCATAGATAAAGTAGACGTATGAAATTCCGGCTGGACCGAACATCACGGCATTCCTTGCCGTTTTTCCCACCGCAGCATGACAAGCCGGGTCATCCATCCCGATATAGGCTTCCGTCTCAACAATGCGACCGGAAAAGAGAATGTCGTTATTGCGAAACCAGATGTCACACCCGAGAAGTTCACGGGCAACAACCAGGGTCGAGCGGTTATAGAAATCAAGGCCAAGAAGTTGAGAGTTCGTTTTCATTCATATAGTTTAGACATTTCTCTTGCTACATTCAATGATCTTATCTGCAACAAAAAAAGCCGCCTCGACAAATCGAAGCGGCTTCCAATAAGTTTCTGATCTTATTTTCTAACGCAACAGCAGCATCTTGCGGGTAACCTGCTTTTCTCCCTGCGTTAAACGATACAGGTAAATACCGCTGGCAACAGCTGTCCCCGCATCGTTCCGGGCATCCCAAACCACTTGATGTGCTCCAGGGGTTTGAGCAACATCGGACAGGACGCGCACCTGCTGACCTAACTGATTAAATATAACCAATGAGACCTTAGCGTTAGCATCTACTGCCGCTATCGAATAGCGAATCGTAGTAGTCGGGTTAAAGGGATTGGGATAGTTCTGCTCCAGCGCAAATTCTTGTGGAACGCCCACCTCATCTTCAATTCCCACCGGGAACAACATCACATCATTACTATCGCGCGGTTCAATCTTAAAGCGACTAAAGGTATAGGCATGAAATCCACGCAGATCTCCCATCATGCCATTCATAATTGCACCACCCAAATTCCCTTCATACTGTGCGGATAGATCATCTACTCGGACACCACCGGAGCCGTCATCGATAACAAATTCTCCAAAGTTATTCATAGAATCCGGCAGGGCGTTCGTTACGGTTACATTTTGCACCTCTACAAAGACGGACTCATATGTTTCTGCCAGTGCCCCCCCGGTAGCGATATCACCAGTAGGCAGGACAATCGGATTCCAGGGACCAAACCCGGCAGTCACAAGGGAATCGAAAGTAGCGTCAATTTGAGTCCAGCCGAAGTTCTCTTCAACCTGGCCAATAACTTCTATCAGATCGCCAATTTGATAGGAAGTTGAGACATTGCGTACAAAAATACCAGACCATGCAGCTTCAGCATCCTGTATAAAATAACCGGCAAATTGATTCGGTGCGCTCATTACCACACCGGAGATAATCGTATTATAACCCAGATATGGCGATGCATCATTCGAATAGCCTTTGGTATCCTGGATATCTGCAATAAAAAGGCCGTTATCCCGAACCGCATATCGCAGGATAGCCCCGGTAGCACGGGAGGTATCTTGCGGGAGTGTTGTGGTATTGGCATCAGTATCGGTGGCAGAGATGAAATAACGCAGTCCGGCAGCATCAGACTGTGCCGGAATAGTGCCGGACCAGGAATCGCCATTTGGCGTCATTGGAACAGTTTGAAAAGCACCTTCATCGACACTGTAATGGATCACGGCGCTGGTGATAGTGGTATTATCCGTTATATCCGCAGATATCGTCACATCATCCATGGAGGTCACCAGTTCCGGACTACGCGAGTCGTTGGAAATTGCCGGTGGTCCACCCAGGATTATAACATCGTCAAAATCACGCGGATTTATGCTATAGCTACCGACAAAGCCACGAACAAAGCCAGTCACGTCAACAACAGTTCCATTTACCGGCCAGGAATACGTGCCATTATCGAAGCGGCTTCGATAAAAGCGAAAATAGTCATCCATAAACGTTGCAATAGCGGTGCTGTCTGAGATGCTGGCACGGTTGGATGAAACGGAGTTATCGATAACCTCAGAGTTTGCAATGCGCACAAACTGGCTCTCCCATTGTTCAGCCTGTTGAGGTGAAGATAAGTCCTCCGTACTTAAAACAACCGGTGATGGTACCGTTCCAATCGTTTCCAGCACAACCGGCACAAGGGGATCGGTAAGTATCGCTAACTGGGTAAATCCCTGAAATTCATTCACCACGCCGGTAAAGCGACAGATATCGCCCGGCAGCAAGTTTTGGAAATCGGTTCCGGTTATGGTTGTATCATTCTGAATTATGAACATTCCGTTCCATGGAGCATTTGGGAAATTCGGATCTACGACAAAGCTCCCCCAGCGGGCACCAACAAATGTTGAACGTACATCGGATGTTATCATAGCACGCACTTCAATGGTATCACCCAGAAGCGGTGAAACGTCATCGACGATTGGATCCGATACAAACTGGACTTCTTCAACGGTTTTTAGTGGATACTGAGCAAATATGGATACGGAAAATAGTATCGTTAAGTATATTAGAACAGAGCGCATGGGTGTCCTCCCTCTGGTTACAGTATTAAAAATAGTATTAGATAGAACCAAAAAAGTGTAGTAATTGCGTAATTTGCAACCGGTTGGATCACGAAGTCCAGAAAAACATAAAAAAAGGCCGCCCCAATAAATCGGGACAGCCTCTTGGGAGGAATAATTGCTACAGATTTTATCTGAGCAGCAGCATCTTCTGTGATTGCTGATTAACACCCTGAGTTAAGCGATAAATATAGACACCGCTGGCAACATCGGCACCGTTATCATCGCGGGCGTCCCAAACCACCTCATGCGTTCCGGCAGTCTGCGCCATATTGGAGATCGTGCGCACCTGCTGACCAAGCTGATTATAAATGACCAGAGAAACATCGGCATCTACAGTACCGGCCGGAAGGGAGTATACAATCGTTGTGCTTGGATTAAACGGATTCGGATAGTTTCCGTGCAGTTCAAAGGTTGCAATATCCGTAGCGGGACGAATATCATCCCCAATTCCGGTCACAGGAGTTAACCAGTTTACAATGCGCTCAGCAACCAGATCACGGTCCGCCTGGCTGGCTATCGCCTCAAATCCAAATGTCGCGGTCACAACCTTTCCGTTCTCACCAAGCCCAAGATGGTCGGCCTTAATCATTGAATATTCGTTAGAACGGGTAAAGAAACTAAATACCGGAGATGCATTGGCATCCGCTGCATCGATGCGATTAGCCAGTTTTTGTCCGGTAAAAGAAATGGTTCCGGCACTGGTTCCACCGGTAACATCAACCTGTCCGATTCCATCGGTTATCGGATCACCACTGATGCCTTCCATAATAGTGACGTAAACGCGTCTGGTCATGTAATCAACATGAAGATAGTTATTTAGAAAATCTTCACTGGCTGAAGTGAAATATCCGCTATTAGAATCGCCGAGGTAATAAGCAAGGTCCAAACCGTTTATATAGAGGTTTCCACCATTATCCAGGAAGGTCTTCAGGGTCGTCATTTCAGACTCATCGAGGCTGGGAACCGTTGTTCCGGTCATCCACAGCACCATGCCATAGTTGTTCAGATTCGCTCCTGCGGCAGTGGCTACGCTCGAAGAAGCAATACCAAAGTCGGCGCTATTATTATCGAGAGCGGTCGTTAACCAGCTTTGATAGTCTTTGCCGCCGTCATCGTCTACAACCAGGATTGGAACACCGTACGTCGTAAAATTAAGATCGATGCGGCCATTGTTAGCCGGTAAAATTTGTGACGTAAACTCTACGCCCGTCTGACCGGCGCCGGTAATTCCCTGGGCAGCACAGGATACGGTGATGACCGTAGAGTCTCCCGGATCCAACGTAATTTGATCGGTTTGACCAATCGGGAAAGTTCCATTTACGGTTGTGAACTCTTGTGACCAACCAGCGGGCCCATCGAAAGAGAGTCCAACGGTATAGGTGTCCTGATTTAGTCCTTCATTATGTAGAACAACCGCATTCTGCGCCAGGGATGTATTTGGCCCGAGGAAATCGGTTTCTGAGGAACCCCAGTTAGCCAGATAATCAGGAGAGATAAGGTCAAGTTGAATACCCTGCTGAATTTCGCTCTGAACCAGGGCACCATTTTGCCTGTAAACAAAAATGGCAACGTGACAGCTATCCGGAATAATATCCGGGCTCGGGCTTGGCATTGTCGGTATGATTCGGGTAAGGTTATCTGTAATCACTTCACCCTGATTCCAGTCACCGGTGCTGATTTCGGTTCCTAAGGAACCATTCATCATGTCACGAACCACATCATAGTGAACATAATTCGGTCCACCACCGGTTCCGGTTTGGGACCAAACCAGTCCGTCTTCCATTAAGATGGCATTATACCGGAAGTTGCCGGTTAAATTCGTTAAGGCGGTAAAATTTATGGTCGCACTAAACGTCCGGGTGTTCGCATCATAGCTGCGATCAACATCAATAGCTACTGTTGCAGGTACGTTTGTACGATTTGAAACGCTATTAGACCAGGAGCCTCTGCTGATTAAGCCGCTTTGACGGTCAATTGATGCGGTTGGATAAGCGGAAAAGCCCATTTGGCCAATAATATTATTTCCACTGAACTGATCAAAGGGATCACTGCTGTTACTGGGTCCGTGATATGCAATCATAACGACATTAGGAATCGACGCCTTGATGTTCTCAAGTATCTGATCCCCAGCAGGACAAAACTGACACCAGGTTCCCGTGCAGTGTTCTACCACCGGATTACGCACTGTCTGCTGTGCAAATAAATTCCCTGAAAATAAGAAGAGCAATGAAACGAAAACTGCCGTTCTTAAATACCAACGCGACGTAACGTATGTCATACGCGACCTCCAATAAAAAATGGTGAACTATAAATCGGGGCAAATTTATAATAAGATATTTACCGACATAGTGCCGGTATCAATTACAAAGCGAGCAAAAAATGTGTGTCTACAGTGAGATGGAGTTTTTGTTACCCCCTTACAGGGTAAAAGATAAGGCAAATGTGAGAATTGTCAAGAATTATTTCGTCAATATTGCATTTTTTACAGCCTGAAAGAATAAATACAACTTCTTCGGAAAATATTTCCACACAACTGCCGTTTACATCACGAAAAAATTTCCAGAAGGACTTTATTTATTTGCACTACAGTAAGCATCTTTTATTATTGATCTGATCCACCAACAACTTTATTGCCGGAGCATCGCATGAGCGTGGCAGTAGACCGATCTACACTACACCGCATCTTTATTACATATGCCTCAGAGGACTCGGAATTTGTGCTGAGACTGCTCGAGGAGCTGGAAAAATACCGTCCGCCGTCGGGTTATGTACGTTTGCAAGTGCAAAAGGATGAACCTGATTTCGTCGGAACAGACTACTATCGTGTAGTAGAAGAACATTTACAGCAGTCCGATTTGCTTATCGTTGTCTGCTCTCAGTTTGCTCGCCTATCCGAGCCTATGCAGAACACTGTCGAGCAGTTTTTGCAGAAGCAACCCTCTAATAGGCTGATTTTTGTGCGTTATGCAGATACCTCAAGCGGTGTTATAAACGATCGCGAGACGCTACCTCAGGCAGCAGCATCTTATTTTGACGGCACATTTACCGCCGATTTTACCAATCTTGACCCTGATAACAGTGAATTGACCCAGATTGAATTTGAGGCCTCCTGGTATGCCCTGCTTTCGCGAATTTACGACATTCGGACCGGTGACCTGTATGCCTGGGCAGAAGAAGTACAAAAACGCACCCGCATTCGCAGGATAGCAACAGCCGGTGCTGCAGTACTCGGGTTTCTCATCATTCTTGGAATAGGAGAATGGTCGCGGCGTGCGGCAGCAGCAGAAGAGTTACGAAAAACGCAGCTTCAGGAAGCAAAGGCAATCTTTGAGATTAGTGAACATGCTGCAACACAAAGCCAGCAGCTAAGATCATTCTATGTAGGCCTGGATGCGGTCAAGCACGCGCCGGATAAGGATAAACAGCAGTTCCTCTCCAAACTTCCGGGAGGATTTGTCAGTGAACTGCAAACGATCCTTCCTATTAATGGTGAAATAAGCGGTGCTAAATTTAATAAGGCTGAGGATCATCTGTATTACTGGACGAGCAATAATGCTTTTGCAGGTTACGATTTGAATAGCATGGAGCCTGTTTTTGAGATCAATGAGGATGCAGAAGTTACCGGTCTGTTAATGGATCGTCGGGAGTCTCGACTCATCACCTGGGGACGGGAAAACAATATCACCATTCGTGATCGTGACGGAAAAACAATCAGTGAAGAGATAAAGCATAGTGCTGCTGTTCTGGGCGCATCTATGAACCGACAGGAAGATCGGTTATTAACCTGGAGCGAAGATGGATCGGCGAAAGTCTGGAATTTAACAACACGCAAGCAGGTCGGCAGATCTATGCAGCATAAAGGATGGATGGTTGGTGCCAGCTGGCTGGCGAATGAGGAGCGCGTACTGACCTGGAGTAGCGATAGTACTGCGCGCATCTGGAATGCAGAAAACGGTTCAGCGATTTCCAGCGCTATATCCCTTGGCGGTGAAGCGAATAATGCCATCCTGCTACGCGATCAGGATAAAATGATTATCGTTAGTAACGCCAACCAAATTCACGTCTGGAATAAAGATGGTCGGCGTGTTGGCCCAACATTTGGCCACGATGGCTGGATAATGGGCGCAACAACAACCCGGGATGAAGCCATGCTGCTTACCTGGGCCAATGATCATACCGCCAGGCTATGGGATTTAAAAACGGGTAAGGCGAAGACACCACCAATGAAGCATGAAGGCTGGATATTCGGCGCCCGGTTTGACAATGCAGAAAAGCGCATTTTAACCTGGAGCTATGACAACACGCTGAGATTGTGGAATGCCGAGACTGGTGCTCAGATTGGAGAGGTAATGCGCCACTCTTCCGGCCCAAAAGGAAATGATTCAGGTGTTTTTGGTGCGACCTTTCTGGACGGACAGAATGCCGTTCTATCGTGGGGCGATGATAATACGGCACGCATTTGGAGCTGTGAGAATAATCGTCAGCTCAATCCAACCATGCAGCACCGCTATGGTATCGAAAATCGGGATGTAAAGGGAGCATTGGTAACACTGGTGCGTAATCAGATAATTACGTGGAGCAACGATAGCACGGCACGCATTTGGAAGCTGAACACGCCTATTAAGCCATTAATTACCAAGACCCTTTCGGAGTCAGGGATCGGGAAAGTGCGAAGGCGCTTTAAGGATAAGACCGGCACCCACTACGATGCCGCAAATCAAGTGGTTCAGGCGGTTTCTTATGAGGAATGGAAAAAATAATGTCGCACTACGTGCGACGGTTCAAAGTTCGGAGTTCAGAGTTCAGGATTTGGAATTCAAAGTTCTGGGTTCTGGGTTCAACGTTCTAAGTTCAAAGCATTTTTCCCCGAATGTCGTCAAGTGAAGGCAACTACTGCAAAAGCATCATCTTCCGACCGGCAAAAAGTTCACCCGCTGTGATTCGATACGGATAAACACCGACGGATGCACTACCTTCAATGTCTTTATCCTTCTACTTCGACACAGAAAAGATTCAACCCAGGTAGAGTTCTAAAATGCGGTACTCGGACTCAGAACTCTGAACTCCGAACTTTGAACTCCGAACTTTGAACTGTCTTTATCCCAAAGTCTCTATCAGCCTTCCAATAATGTCCAGCGTTGTCACACCCTCAGCCTCAGCATTAAAATTTGTCACCACGCGATGGCGCAAAACGGGAACAGCACATGCGCGAACATCTTCTTCAGAAGGCGTGAAGCGGCCATACAGTGCAGCGCGGGTTTTGGCACCGAGAATCAGATACTGCGACGCACGCGGACCGGCCCCCCAGTTTACCCACTTATCGACATAGTCAGGTGCGGCTTTCGAACCCGGACGCGTCATGTTTACCAACTTCACAGCATATTCCACCACGTTATCGGCAACCGTCACCTTGCGCAGCACTTCCTGAGCCGCAACGATGTCCGCCGCACTCATCACGGTATTCAGCTCCGGCTTATAGCTGCTGGTGGTGGTTTTTACAATACTCACCTCTTCTTCAAATGAGGGGTAATCGATCCAAAGATTGAACATAAAGCGATCCAGCTGAGCTTCCGGTAGCGGGTAGGTTCCTTCCTGCTCAATCGGGTTCTGCGTAGCAAGAACAAAAAAGGGCTCTTCCAATATCAGGTCTTCTCCACCGGCTGTTACTTTATGCTCCTGCATGGCTTCCAATAAGGCAGCCTGAGTTTTCGGTGGTGTACGATTGATCTCATCCGCCAGGACGATGTTGGCAAAAATCGGTCCTCTGATAAAACGAAAGGCTTTCTTACCGGTCGAGCGGTCTTCTTCAATAATCTCGGTTCCGGTGATATCGCTCGGCATGAGGTCCGGCGTAAACTGAATACGACTGAAATCCAGATCCAGCACTTTGGCCAGTGTATTAATCAGCAGGGTCTTGGCCAGTCCCGGAACACCGACAATCAGACAGTGTCCACCGGAGAGCATGGCAATCAACAGCTCTTCGATAATTTTATCCTGCCCAACAACAGCTTTATGTACTTCCTCAACAATTGACTTGTAATTGGAATTCAGTTTTTCAAATAGTTCAATATCGCGATCGGATGCGGAGCCAGTCGTCATAGTCTTCCTTGTATTTTAGAATCGGAGTTGAATATATACGCATGTATATGGGGTCAGTCAATTCAATTTTTCACGACTTTTCATGCCTACACTATATTGCATACGCAAAATACGATAAAGGGTTCACCTGAATAAACGCTTGCCGCTGCTGCAAAAAACGGCTAAGTTTTCGCCGATGAAGAACCAGACGATAAAACCCCGGCTAATTGTTCACGGTGGAGCCTGGAATATTCCGGATGAGCTCGTAGATGCGCACGTTTCCGGTGTGCAACAGGCGGTTCACTCTACAGCGCCGGACTTGATGAATGGCCGGTCTGCAATTGAGATCGTTGAAGCAGCGGTAAACATCCTTGAAGAACTGCCGGTCTTCGATGCGGGCCGCGGCTCTTTTCTGAATGCGATTGGTGAAATTGAACTGGATGCCATGATAATGGATGGTGCCAACCTGGAATTCGGCGCAGTTGCGGCACTGCAAAACATCCTGCATCCGGTAAGCGTGGCAAAAAGCATTTATGCTCATCCGGATCACTGTTTCTTTGTCGGCGCCGGTGCACAGCAGTTTGCAAGGGAAAATGGTTTTTCCGAGATCCAGCCGGAGGAGCTGCTAACCGACCGGGAGCTCGAACTTTTTCAGAAGTTAAAAGAGCAGGATAATTTTAGACCGCATCATCCATTTGGTGAGACACCGAAAGGTACAGTTGGCGCCGTTGCGCTCGATATTAACGGCAATATAGCAGCTGCAACATCTACCGGTGGTACGCCCCGGAAACTGCCGGGCCGGGTCGGTGATAGCCCAATTATCGGAGCGGGTACGTATGCCGATAATTCCAGCGGCGGCGTTTCCGTTACCGGATGGGGAGAATCCATTATGAAAGTGCTGCTTGCAAAAACAATTTGCGACGGCATGAGCGCTTCCAACGCTCAGCTTGCTATTGAGCAGGCTCTTCTACTCCTGCAGCGGCGCGTCGGCGGACTGGCCGGCGCTGTAGCCATCGATAATAACGGGCGCTATGGATTGGCGCACAATACCCCGCGAATGGCCTATGCCTTTTTGGAGACAGAAGGCAAAGTTACGGCGGGCATAAATTTGAATTAAGCATGGGATTTTTTATGAAACGTATTTTGGTAACCGGCGGAGCAGGCTTTATCGGCTCATTTTTATGCGAAAGGCTACTCGATGAAGGACATGAGGTTATTTGCGTAGATAATTTTTTCTCCAGCCGTAAATCAAATATTCTGCACCTGCTGGATAATAACCGCTTTGAACTTATTCGCCACGATGTAACAACTCCAATTCTACTGGAAGTCGATCGCATTTACCATTTTGCCTGCCCTGCTTCCCCGGTTCACTATCAGTTTAACCCGGTAAAAACCATCAAGACGAACGTGATGGGTACCATAAATATGCTCGGCATGGCAAAGCGCGTGAAGGCCAGAATTATGCTGGCCTCAACCTCGGAAGTGTATGGCGATCCGCAGCAGCATCCTCAAACCGAAGACTACTGGGGTAATGTGAACCCCATAGGCATTCGCAGCTGTTATGATGAAGGGAAGCGCGTTGCCGAAACCCTGATGATGGATTATCACAGGCAGAACAAAGTCGATATCAAGATTATTCGTATCTTCAATACCTATGGTCCGAGGATGGCACCAAACGACGGGCGGGTTGTCAGCAACTTTATTATGCAGGCTCTGCGGGATGAAGAAATCACCGTTTTTGGACGAGGAGGGCAAACACGCTCATTCTGCTATATTGAGGACCTGCTGGAAGGCATATTGAGTATGATGCGCCTGGAAAACTTTGTCGGGCCGATCAACCTCGGTAATCCGGATGAGTTCACTATTCTCGAACTCGCAGAAAAAGTAATAGAACTAACCGGAAGTAAATCAAAGCTGCGCTATTTGCCGCTACCACAGGATGATCCAACCCAGCGTAAACCGGATATCTCACTCGCCCGCGAAAAGCTGGACTGGCAGCCGCATATAAAACTGGAAGAAGGACTCAAGAAAACCATCGCATATTTTGAGAAAGTGATACGCAATGATTAAGGATTTAAATCTGTCAACACCGGATATCTCATTTTCCAGGGAGGGCTTGATGATTTCCTCCTTTGCCAATACTGAAGGATACGACATTCATATCCAGCATACATTTTCCGATGTGATACAGGCTTGGCAGGAATACAATAAGACTATCCAACTTCTGGTATATAACGGTCACCGCCAAATCATCCTTTTTGACGGGCGGAGCGATTCCTCCACTTTCGGAGCGATGCAGGAATTATGGGCTGGTACGCGGAACCCGCTCTTAATCGATATTCCGGCAGGTGTTGTGTTCGGCTGGCAAAGCATTGAAGCAGGTGACGGTCTCCTGCAAATTCCGCAGGGGGCAGCATTGCAACAACACCCTGCAGACACCCATCTCATCCCCTTTCGCTGGGAAAAATAGACTTCTTAGCCGACCAAAAAAGAGCGTTGTATTTTCAAAATATGTGATTTTCCATAACGTATCTGCCTGAAAGTCGGCATATTTTATCTGCGACATCCATAAATCTGTATAATTGTGAAAACTCTGGCAGAACCAGATCTTTGAACCACGACCCCGATAATCGGAGCAAAGCATGAATTTCCGTATCCGAACCGTAATTATCGTTTTCTGTTTATCCTTCCTGAATATACAGGCACAGGAAACGCTTCCTCCCTACCATTGGGCAAATACAGCAATTGACTATCTGAAAGTTGCCGGCCATCTCCCCAAACTTTCAATGAATGAACGGCCCTTCAATCGCCAGGATCTGGCAAAACATCTACTGAAAATAAACAGCGCTCGTCTATCCGATAAAGATCGGAGACTCGTTAAGACGCTCTACCGTGAGCTGGCATCCGAGCTGCAGCTGCTTGGTCGTTCGGATGACTCCGATTGGGCAGACTTACTCAAAACCGCCCTTGAAAATCTTCAGCTTACGTTTCTTCCTGAAACCGTAGCTCCGCGCATAAAGGCCGGATTCTTTACTGAGCCGGCTTTCGACTACAGCCGGGAAACCGATAGTGAAATCGATTTTGACCTGCATTCTCAAGCAGCTGTAATCTGGGGAGATCGTTTTTTCGCCTATAGCAACATGCGGGTCTTTAATAATCCGCCTCCAACCTACATCGGTAAAAGTTTCGGCGAATTCTCGGCCTATAATGAACAAACGTACATGCAGTATCGACACGGCTGGTTTTCCGCCAAGTTTGGCCGCGATTTCCTGCAGCTCGGACCGGGGCGCAGTGGACAGCTCTTATTCTCTGACAATAGTCGCCCCTTCGATATGTATCACCTGGCATTGGGAAATCATCGTCTGAAGTTCAGCGCATGGGGAATCCGGTTGAATGACCGTCGAATTGTTGAGCCGGAGTTTATCGATTTAGGATTAACCGCCAATCGCTATATCAATGGGCATCGTCTAAGTTTCTCATTCAGCGATCGTTTTTTCTTCGGCCTAACCGAGGCGGTAATTTACGGTGGCCCATCCCGCGGTTGGGAGTTGGCGTTGATGAACCCTGTTTCAGTCTATTATGCCGTGATCGAAAATTTCCCGGGCCCCAGCTTCTTCGGCAATCTGTTTTACAGCTTCGACTGGGATTTATACCTTACGGATGGTGTTGAAGTATATGGAGAGTTTATGCTGGACGATTTTCAGGTAGACAACGAGGACTCCAAAGACCTGGAGCCGGCAGAGTTTGCACTGCTCACCGGAATAAACTGGGCTCCCGCTGCCTTACCGGGTGCGAAACTTAACCTGGAATACGTGCAGGTCCGCAATCGTACTTACAATACCATTATCAATGATTGGGAGAAGTTTCTGCATCGCGGTGAAGAAATCGGTTATTTTCAGGGGAATAACTTTAACCGTATCGGTGGGGAAGTTTCCTATTGGGTGCGTCCGGATGCATCGATTACCCTCTCGGCATCCCTCACCAACCAGGGAGAAGGAAGCGTTGCTGGCCCGTTTAATACGGACTACCTGAATTTCACAGTAGAAGAGGGCTATAGTGAAGACTTCCCTTTCGGGCAGATCGAGAATCAAACCCATTTCGGCGTATCGGCATTTTATAAGCCGCATCGTCGAGGACATCTGGAAGTCGATTTGAACTACATCTCGTTTGATAATTTAGGACATATAGAGGGAAATAGTTTTTCTGATCTGCAGATTCGAACGACGCTTTGGCTGGAATGGAATAAAATCTGGAATTTTAACTAGCCCCTCAACGTATCGTATCCTGATCCTGTCGAAAGGCTCGGGGAAGGTAAAATCCCTTCAAACCTGAGAATTTCGCTGACCGAGCGTAGCCGAGGTCGAGATATTTATCCCTCCCGACTACGCTCGATAAACACTTAATTATTGAGCAACTCTTTCCAAAAGTCCCTCTTTTAGCAGCTTTCTTGCAACTGTACGAAAGGCTTCGGTTGTTGCACTGTTCGGATTACGCGCCACAATCGGAGTTCCGGCATCGCCGGCTTCTGCAACCTCCGGATCAATCGGTATCTCACCCAAAAAGGCAACGTCGAGTTCTTCTGCCGCTTTGGCACCACCGCCCTTACCGAAGATATAGGTCGGTTCACCACCGTCCTTAGACGGAAAGAAACTCATATTTTCCACAACACCAAAGGTGTGAATATCCATTTTCTTAAACATTTGATGTCCGCGACGCGCATCGACCAGCGATACCTCCTGCGGGGTAGTAACTACTACAGCACCGGTTAACGGGACCTTTTGCACCAGACTTAGCTGTACATCCCCGGTTCCGGGCGGCAAGTCCAGCAGCAGCACATCCAGTTCGCCCCAAAGAACGTCTCGCAGAAACTGCTCTACGGCTTTATTTACCATCGGTCCGCGCCAGATTACCGGCGTATCGCGGCCAACAATAAAGCCCATAGACATCATTTTAATATTGTATTTCTCTATAGGCAGCAGCTTTTGATCTTCGCTGACCATCGGCTTTTCTTCCACGCCCATCATAATATGCACGCTGGGGCCGTAGATATCGCTGTCCAGCAAGCCGACCTTTAGTCCTTCTTCTGCAAGGGCGATTGCCAGATTGGTACTAACGGTGGATTTTCCAACGCCACCCTTACCAGACGCAACGGCAAGGACACTCTTTACACCCGGAATTGCGGCTCGTCCTGCCCAGGGATCATTCCCCGGCTTTCCGGAGGGGTTCTTGGGAGCTTGTTTGGGTGATGAATTCAACAGCGGAATACCTTCCACTACCATACTGCGCACTTCAGGAAGTGACTTGCGAAGCATTTCCTGCGCAGCAGACTTCACCTGAGCTTTGGTAGCTGCATCATTCGTATTAAACTTCAGCGTAACCGTTACACGATTTCCCTTCACGTTTACACCGCTCACAACGCCGAAGGAGACAATATCCTCATTGTATCCCGGGTAGGGTACTCCCTTCAGCAAATCCAATATCTGTTCTTCATTTATATCGGGCACGACTTAACTCTCCTTTTCACTGCCGTTTTCAAACATATCCATGTAATATTCTTTCATTGATGCTTCTATCTTCGGAACAACATTGTTTCCAGCTGAACGATCGGCCAGCAGAACTGCATTTTTGATCGCCTTTGCCTTCGATCGACCATGTGCTTTAATCACCAGCTTTCGAAACCCCAGAATCGGAGCTCCACCCTGCTCTGAATAATCGAGCCGTTTCTTCAATTTCTTCAATACCGGAGACAGCATGGCAATCCCAACCTTGGACATCACATTTTTCTTCCAGATCTGCTTGCCGGTCTCCATACCCATTTCGGCAATTCCTTCCAGGCTTTTCAACACGACATTACCGGTATAGCCCTCCGTGACAATCACGTCTGCCACACCGCGCATAATGTCTTTGCCCTCTACATTACCGACAAAATTAAAATGTTTATCCTTTTTCAGCTCTTGATGCGTTTCAACCAGCACACTATGTCCTTTGGTCTCTTCTTCTCCAATATTCAGGAGTCCAATACGTGGGTTTTGCATATCCAGCACTTCTTTACCGTAATGCATTCCCATGATCGCAAAAGTGATTAATTGACTAACGCTACAGTGCAGCGTAGCACCGACATCCAGCATAATAGTAACGCCCGGATCGCTGCGCTGCTGCTTCATTGCAGGAAAGATTGCTGCCAGAACGCCACGCTCAATACCAGGCATGCGGGGAATTTCACGGGAACAGGCAAGAATAGTTGCTCCGGTACTTCCGGCACTCACTAATGCGTCACCACCACCATCACGAATGAGCCGCGTGGCGACATTAATGGATGCATCGGGTTTGCTGTCAAGCGCTTCTTTCGGCTTTTCATCCATCGTAATGGTATCTGCTGCTGCAACGATTTCATAACGATCAGAATCAATGCCTTCTTCTTCTATTATCGGTTGAATCTCTTCCTGCCGGCCAACAAAAATGGCATAAATCGACTCGCTTTCCTTAATAGCGCTTGCGGTACCTTTAATGATCTCCAGTGGAGCATGATCTCCACCCATCGCATCAATAACTATTTTATTCTGTTCCATCCTGAGCCCTCATTATGATTTTCGCAATATAACCCGCAGTCCTTACGTTGGCAAGAAGTTGCAAAAGATAGCAAATGCTATTCACCTGAATATTAAAATTTATCATAGTTTTTGCAATCAGCGTCGCAGGATGGTACATTTAAAAATATTTTTTTTGCATATTAAGTCACGAGACTTAATAAATAAGCAGCTTAACTATAATTGTTTTAGCATTAAGTATTTAGCTATAGAAGAATTTTTGCTCCAAAGTCGTTCATAGTAGCGCCTTTTCGGAGCGTAATATGGGGGAATAAACCACCTCGGACACAGACAGTTCCGACCGAATGTGAATGGATTTTTAAAACCTTTTACTTCATTGATATTGTATTTTTACGTTATTGAATATCCCAAAGCATATTTATTAGCTAAAATTGATATTCGAGGCGCCGATTACTAATATCACTGTGCAAAATTAATAGACGCGCAGCGGGAACAGGCAGTTCCCGGGAGTTGGTTTACACTAAGGAAGGAGTCGGCATGGCAAAGAAAAAGGAACGTCAGTTTGCCATCAAGAAAATTGTTCAGGAAGAACGGATAGCAAATCAGTCTGAGTTGCTCGCCAGGTTAGAAGAAGATGGATACTCCACAACCCAGGCGACATTGTCCAGAGACCTGCATGAAATGGGAATCGTACGCATACCAACCAATGATGGATATCGCTACGTTATTTCCGAGCAGGAAGGCAGTCATTCCCTCTATAAAATTGTAAGCATGGAGATTTTGGGCATTTACAACAACGAAAACTCGTTAGTCGTGCGCACGATTTATGGTAGAGCAAAAGGAGTATCGATATTTATCGATCAAATGAAGCACCAACATATCCTTGCTACTGTTGCGGGCGACAATGCGGTTATCGTTGTTCCAGACTCCATTCAAAACCTGAACTCGATCAGGGAGGATCTGGAAAACATTGCCGTACATAAATGGAGCTAAAGCCACAACTCGTTAAGAAATTTTTACCGTTTGTTCAGAAACCGACGCGCTATCTGGGGCATGAGTTCGGGAAATATCCTTCTACCCCGGATAGTGATTCACATATAGTGCTTTGCTATACCGGCACTTATGAAGCCGGTATGCAAAATGCCACGTTTGAGTTTCTTTATCATTTTCTAAACAACCAAACGGCAGGAAGCGCTGATCGCTGCTTTGCCCCGGGACCAAATGCAATTAAACGGCTGGTCGCGGAACAAATCCCACTATTCAGCAATGACTCCTCTTTACCGCTTGGCAATTACAACATAATTGCTTTTCAGGTAGATGATGCGCTATGCCTCCCTGCCGTGCCCACAATGCTACACCTGGCAGGAATTCCCCTAAAATCTGTCGATCGTAATGCGGATTTTCCGCTGATTCTCGGATTTGGTTCAGCTATGAGCAACCCCGAGCCAATTGCCCCCTTCTGCGATGCAATCATAATCGGAATGCCTTTCGAGAAGCTTCACGATCTCGCTAAAGGGCTACCCACTTTTGAAGACGTAAAAGCAGACCGGCAAAAGCTGCTAAATATGCTGAGCGAAAAAGGATTCTACGTTCCAGACCACTTTCAGGCAAGCTACAGCTCATTCGGCGACTTTGAGTCGCTAAAGCGCCTGAAAACTGAAGGTTCAGAAAATCCCGGCGATGCGAAATTATCGGTACCCGAGCGCGATATTTCGTTTAAGCCCCTCATGAGTATCGCGGAACATAGCGGGGATAATTTCGGTGAAGCGCTGCCGTATCCGCATGTGCAAAGCGAAGCGGCATTACGTAGCCGACTGCTTTCGAATGGCCGTACCGGATTTTCCGAATTGCTGCACCCGGCCGGGCAAAAGCAACTCGACAGACTCGGATATGAAGGACTCTATCCCCTCCTTTGCGAAACACCGGAAACGTCAGCGCTTTTATGGATGCTGATTAAGGAAATCGCTTTCGAGCAGGATAAGCCGCTGCGACTGATTACCGGAAGTGACTTTTCAATCCGCACCAGTGATGTCGACTTAACGTCACTTTCCGGGAAACTGAAGTCTCATCCCTTCACCGTTTCTGTCCAATCAGCAGCCCCCAGACTTCGTCAGATGCTGAACATTAACCTGCGGGATCACGAGCTGATAAAGCTCGTTCAGTATCTGGCTGAATCCGGGTGGAAACATATCCAGCTTCTTTTTACCGTTGGATTGCCGACAGAGAGCGATGCAGATTCTGCCGCTATTGCGAAGATCGTTTCTCAATGCATGGGAAAACTCCGATCGTTTGAAGATGTTACGCTCAGTGTTCGTCTGGATGTATTTACTCCAATGCCACATACCAGTCTGCAGTGGGAGCAGATGGAAAGTGAAAGCGTTTTAAAACGCAGGATTTCCGCACTGAAGTTTCCGGAAAACGTACAGGTTATCCGACCAGACGTATCTACTTGCCGCCAACGGGGCATATTACAACGCGGCGACAGAAGGCTTGCTGCAGTATTAGAACATATGGTCTTATCCGGAAACCTGCCTTCGCCCCATGCAAGAATGGATATGAGCGTTTGGGAAGCATCTGCTGAAAAGACAGACGTTGGACTCTCTCGCTACCTACAGTCTCGCTCCATGATCGATCCTCTGGCATGGGATCATCTGGACAAGGGACAAAAGTCAGCCTTGAAGGAAGACAAACTGCTGGCTGCAGCAAACAAGCTAAACAACCAAAATCGCGATCAGGTTTCGCTCGGTGCCTCGATCAGCAGAGAACGGTTTCAGGAACTTCTTAGTGAGCAATATCGTCAGAGCATGCTCAGCGATGTGCAATCCAAAGAAGTTGCCAAACCCAAGATCAGTTACGGAAGACGCGGCAAAAGACGTCAGAGCTCTCAGGCAGTAATCAAAAGCCGGCTCCGCGTACGGTATTCCAAAAGTGGATTTATGCGCTTTCTATCGCATTCCGATATCATCCGCGTTTTCGAACTGGCAACCCGCAGTGCAAAGGTTCCACTGGTATACTCGCAAAGTTTGAGACCCACACCCAAGATTTCCTACGGTTCCCCGCTCATGACGGGCATCGCCTCAGTAGCTGAATACCTCGACATGGAAATTCATATGGGCAGAGAAGCGAACATCCAAAACCACCTGAACTCGTTTCTACCCGAAGGTTTGGAAATTTTGCAGTTTAAAGGAATCTTCGCCAAAGTGACCGCTTTGGCAGCCAGCATCAACCGATCAACTTATGATGTGCTTCTTACTGAAGACCGCATCCCGCAGGAGTGGATCGATGAATGGCTGGCAAAAGAGAATATCCCGATTACCAGACCTCATAAGGATGGTTCACGGGAATTAAATGTGCGACCGTTCGTCTCCAAAATGGAACGAAAAGAAGATCGACTATCCATAACGATCGATGCCCATGAAGGAAGAATGGTTAAGATTACAGAAGTTTTAGAATCACTGCTTACACCAAAAGACCTGGATTACAGAGCGTTCTTTATACAACGCACCGGGCAGTTCATCATAAAAGAAAATTCTCAGTATACACCTCTGGAGATTTTGCCTTAAATTCAGCCCGTTAAAGAATTTGACTTACAAGATGGACTGCTGGAAAGAAATATCCTTTATCCTGGATGGATAAACGCTGATAAAGCGCAGGTTTTGCCCGTTTATTAGGCGGGAAGCAGTTTCGATGCTGAAAGGAAAAACGTGCATCATGACTAAAGATATTGTTATAAACTCTACAAATGAAGACGTGCGCATTGCACTTCTTGAAAACGGGAGGCTGGTAGAATTATTTGTTGAACGTCCGGATAATGAACGAATGGTCGGCGATATTTATAAGGGCCGGGTTCGTAAGGTAGTACGCGGTATGCAAGCCGCGTTCATAGATATTGGATTTCAGCAGGATTCTTTTCTGCACTTCTCGGACATGGGTTCGAATCGCGATCAGCTATTTATTGACACGGAAGACGATGATTCGGACAATGAAGACTCGAAAGAGACTGAAAACGATGCAGCTAAAAACGGTTCGAATGGCAAAAGTAACCACCGTGGACGCCGTGGGCGAAATTATCGTGACAAGAATAATGAAAACAAGGGCCCCTATCCATTTGAGCTTTTGAAGAACGGACAGGAAATTCTGGTTCAAATTATTAAGGAACCAATAGCCAATAAGGGCCCACGCGTAACCACAGAACTGAGCGTCCCGGGTCGGTTTATGGTCCTGGTTCCCAATCAAAAACGCATTGGCGTATCACGTAAGATCAGCTCATACAAAGAGAAGAAACGTCTGCGCAACATCGTTCGCAAGATGCTGCCGAAAGGTTTCGGCTGCATTATTCGTACTGTTGCCGAAGGAAAAGATTCCAAGCTGATTGAACAGGATCTTCAGCGCCTGATTAAACACTGGAAAGATATTCAGAAAAAGCGCGAGACGGCTCCCGAAAAATCCCTTATTTTTAAAGACGTCGGAATGGCAACCAGCATCATTCGCGATCTCTTTACCGGCGATATCAACAAGGTTCATATAGACTCCCGCAAAATGATGCGCGAAGTAACGCATTATCTGAAAGACGTAGGCGCTACGCAGCTATTGGGTAAGGTAGAATATTTCTCTAAAAAAGAACCGATTTTCGACCACTTTAAAGTCGAGGAAGAAATCCAGCGCAGTATTGAGAAAAAAGTCTGGATGTCAAACGGCGGTTACATAATCATCGAGCATACGGAAGCCTTAACCGTTGTGGATGTAAACAGTGGGCGCTATTTCGGTCGTAAAAACCACGAGCGGAATTCACTGAAGATCAACCTCGAAGCCAGTCGTGAAATAGCACGACAGTTACGCCTGCGTGACGTCGGTGGACTAATCGTTATCGACTTTATTGATATGGAGCAGTCCGAAAATAAGCGCAAGATCCTGAACGAGCTGAACAAAGAATTCGCCCGCGATCGCTCCGTAACCAAAGCCGAAGGCATGAGCCGTTTTGGCCTGGTAGAGATGACGCGGCAGCGCATTCGTCCAAGCCTGATTTATAATATTCACGAGACTTGTGAAGATTGTGGCGGCACCGGACTCGTACCGACAACCGGCACTATCGTCGCAGATATTGAGCGCACTATTCGCCGTTTTGTTAGCGCTCATCGCGATCGTCGGGTTATACTGCGAGTGCATCCGGAAATCGCTGAATACCTGAACAATAAGCGCTTCGGTCGTCGCTTCCAGCTGATGTGGAAATACTGGGCCATTATCCAGCTTGAAGAGGATGAGACTTTAAAGCCACATGAGTTCCGCGTTCTGAAGAAGCGCAGCCGCCAGGACGTTACGTCCAAATTCAGTAAACCACTGGCAAATTCGCCGGCTTAAACATATTTTAACTGAATCATCGGAGCCCAAAAACTCCGGTGATTCAGAATGCTAACAACCACCCCCTTTTCCCGCATTTATTCAAGGAGATTTAAAGCAAATGGAATATCAACGCTTTGGACGCTCGCTCGTCCCGGATGGAGGTCTTTTCGACGATTATGAATCTGCAATGGAGTTTGTACAGGCTCTGGAATCCGATGTGTTTATGGATCAGGTTCAGAATCTCAGTTTTACAACAAATGAAGAAGGTTTGCTAAATGTTCTGGTCAATAATAAGCGCTACTATATTACCAACCTGGCCTTGAAAGAGCTTTGCAAGCTGTTGAAAGTACCGGCAAGCTATATCAATAAATTCCCCGGTCGCGACCTCGTGCTGGAAAATCTGAACAACAATCCCTACCTCAAGAATAATGATGAGCTGATTAAGCTGATTGTCTGGAATAACGGAGAAGAACATCCGGTAATAGCCGGCGTGCTTTCCGGTGATGATCCGGCAATGACAATGACGGAGTATCTGGAGTTAATGCACAGTAACGGAACTTTCGAGCGTGAGGAAATCAAGCTCGACCAGATCGCCGTTACGGATGATGAGCTGGTGGTATATTTTTATCTTCCGAAAGAAATCAAGCGCAACGGTTATAGCTTCCACGGTGGATTTGCACTTCATTATTCTTCAAACCGTGCGAACGACACCGTAGTCTTCCCCTTCTGTAAAATGTCGGTGATTGCGTCTACCGGAGAGCCGTTTGACTTTGACTTTGAAGGAAAACGTAAGCTGCACATTGCCAAGCGCAAAAAAGAAGACTTCTTGTCCAAGACCATTGAGCTGGGCCAAACCTACATCGGTGAAGACCTGGGTGCCTATTATGAAGAAGCAATGAAGTACGGCACCGTTACTCAAAACATGGATACCATCAAGTATTCCGTGCTGAAATACTTTAAATCCCGCGCTGTCTCCTCTTACAACTATAGCGGAATTAAGGTAGATGGAAATGTGGTAACGAAGGAAATTATTCCGGAGTATTCACACTTCTACAGCGCCAACAAAGACGATCTGATGACAATGGAAACCTATACGGCGAACAACCTGCCGGTAAGCTTCTATATTCCGGCCTTTTTCAATCGCATCTTTACTTTCCAGTCCAGCGTAGAAAGCCCGTATTTCATGCTGCGTTACCGCAAGTCTATCGGCAATATGCTGCATAAGCTGCTGGATGAAGTTGGTGATGTGATTGTGGATGTATATGAGGAAGATGAGGGGTAAGCGGCTGGTAGCGGGTGGCGGGTAGTATGCTCGTTTCATTCGCTTTTGGTTTGTAGGTCGTAGGCTTTAGGACGCTCGTTATACTCGCTGGTAGGGGTTATGATCATAATGATTATGCAAATCACCTACATCCGACGACCTACAAACTACTTAACTTTAATTTCTCGCATCCATCCGAACAATCGCTTCTTTCACCAATCGCTGGAATTTGGATTTAACCTGCCCGGCAATTTCGGTGACCTCTTCATGTGATAGCGGTTCGCTACTGAGACCGGTTCCGGGGTTGGTGATACAGGAAATTCCGGCGACGCGAATCCCCCTGGCGCGGGCCACAATCACTTCAGGGACGGTAGACATACTGGCGGCATCTCCACCAAGCTTCTGTATCATACGCACCTCGGCGGCGGTTTCATATGTCGGGCCTGAGGAAACCATCAGCGTTCCTTTGCGCAAAGGGATATTCATATCCAGACCGACTTCCTCGATAACAGAAATCAGCTCCGGATCGTATGCGTGGTTCATATCCGGCCAGCGCTGCTCGCCGTCTACCACCCTGCCGAATAGCGGATTGGCAAACAGCCAGTTAATCTGGTCGTTAATAATCATCAGATCGCCCGGCTTGTATAGCGGATTTGTTCCGCCGGCAGCATTCGTCACCATTAATATCTGAACACCCATTTCAGCCATTACGCGCACGACATAACTAACCTTATCAATACCGTGTCCCTCATAGAAGTGGGTTCTTCCCTGTACGGCTACGACCGGCACGTTTTCTACTTTTCCAAAAACTAAAAATCCCTTATGCCCGCTAACGGTAGAGTGCGGAAAGTGAGGAATATCCTTTGTAGAAACAGCGACTCTTTCGTCCAGCGTATCGGCAAAGTCGCCCAAACCACTACCGAGGATTAAACCGAATTTCGGTGTCAGATTTGTGTACTGCCGGATTGCGGCAATGGATTCTTTCAGATGTTGTTCGATCATGTTATTTTGCTCGTTCTATGGTGATCGGTGATCGGTGATCGGTGATGCCCGATGCCCGTTACTGAACCTGCCCATCCAGCACGTAAGGTGATAAAAACAACGGTTCACCGGAACGGAAATGGGGCAGCGCCTTTAACGTGTTCTCAAAAGCCGGCGTCAACTTCATCCACTCGGGAAGCATATCTGATGCCTCAATCGAGACTCCACTGTTAAATATACGCTCCAGGCTGGTTTCGAGCCTTGGAAATGTCTTGAGCTCAACCGGCTCATCTACCGGAAGTTTCGCCATTCGCTTGGCCGTTGCCACTGCATCACTAAAGTCACCTAGCTTATCAACCAGGCCGATCTCCAGCCCCTGCTGGCCGGTCCAGACACGCCCCTGGGCAATTTTATCAACATCCTCAACAGACATGCCGCGACCTTCTGCCACCTTGGTGATAAAGTCATCATAAAAATCCATCACAAAACCACGGATAATCTTGCGTTGTTCCGGTGAGAACTTCGTAGTGGAGCTGAATATATCGGCATTCCGACCACGCTGGATCGTTTCAATGTTCATACCGATCTTATCGTAGGTGCCTTCCATGGAGAACTTACCGGCGAATACACCGATACTTCCCACAATACTGCCTGGACTGGCGATAATCGAATCTGCTGCCATACTAATATAGTAACCGCCCGATGCAGCAAGATCGGATACTGAAACCACCACGGGCTTCTTTTCTTTCGCCTTAACCACCTCACGCCAGATAACATCTGAGGCCGTACCGGAACCACCCGGGCTATCGATTCGTAGAATAATCGCCTTTATATCATCATCATCTGATGCTTCTCGGATGCTTTTTGCCATCCCCTCAGACGTGATAAGACCATCTGCAAATTGCTTTACTCCACCAATCACAATGGTTCCCACTCCATATACGACAGCGATTTTGTCATCCGGATTGATATCGAGGCCGGAATTGGGAACGCGCTTATAACGATTCAACGAAGCAAACTTAAGTCGCTTGCCGTGCTTTTCTTTTAGCAGCTCTTTTACTTCCTCGTAATACAGAGCCGTATCGACCAGGCCTTCGGTTAATGCCTCATCCACCGAAAAGAAGCCGGTATCGATCAAGGACTTAATCTTTCCTTCATCCAGATTCCGCGCTTCAGCAAGGGTTGAAACAAATTTTCCGTAGAATTCATCCAGAATAGAGTCTATTACTTCGCGCTGTGCTTCCGACATGCTGTCGCGCGTATAACCATCAGGAGCGTTTTTATACTTTCCATGTGCGACAAAATCTGCTTCGACACCAACCTTGGCGAACATATCCTTCAAAAAGCCCGGCTGACTCAGAAAACCGTTTACAAACATAAATCCGGTACGAATACCGGCGATCGTGTCAGCGGCGGTAGCGAGGTAATAATCCTTATTAGCAACCGCTTCGATATAAGCATAAACCGGCTTGCCGCTTTCCTTGAAATCCAGCACTGCATTACGCAGCTCATCGATTTTTCCCCAGCCCATGCTAAGCGCGGCAGGTCGCAACAGAATCCCTTTGACTTTATCGTCTATTTTAGCCTTACGCAGTGCCTGTAGCATATCCTGCAGTGCCAGAGGCTGAGCAGAGCCAAAGGATTCAGCGAAGGGATCATCCACTGATCGTTCTTCAACCTGACCGCTAATGGTCAGTTCCAGAAATGAATCACGGGAGAGTGGTGGGTTGGATTCAGATATCCCGCTAAACAGGGACATATAGAAGACTCCTGCTACCAAAAAACAGAGCAGCAGGAGAAGTAATATTTTATGCCATTCTTTCATAGTCTTGCACCTCAATCAGAGCGTTATCAGAGTTCTACTATCATACGACCGCAGCGAAATCAGTGCAAGCAAAAAACAACCTGATTTAGCCGCCAAATCCGGTTAAGACACCGGCAATAGTAGCAGTCATAAATGTAGCGAGTGATCCACCCAGCACGGCGCGGAGTCCAAACTTCGCAAGATCTTCTCTTCTGTCCGGTGCGATACCGCCGATACCGCCTATTTGAATAGCGATAGAGGAAAAGTTTGCAAAGCCACAAAGCGCATAGGTGGAGATCAACACCGCCTTATCGGACATTACGGACTTCAGGTTGCTGAGTTCCAGATAAGCAATAAATTCATTCAACACTACTTTTTGGCCAATTAGAGAACCCACATTTACCGCGTCCGCCCAGGGTACGCCAATAATCCAGGCAATGGGTGAGAGCAGATATCCCAGCAGCAGCTGAATGTTAATCGGCTTTCCAGCGATGGTTAATCCGAGCAAATCAGTAAAGATACCTTGAACGATCCAGTTCGCCATTGCGATCAGGGCGATAAAGGCCAGCAGCATTGCTGCAACGTTCAGCGCGAGCTTCAAACCGTCCGCTGCGCCGGTTGCAGCTGCATCAATTACGTTGGAGGATGTTTTCTCGATATTGACCTTCACCTCACCCATGGTCTGGGACTCCTGGGTTTCGGGCATCAAAATTTTGGCAATCACAATTGTCGCAGGGGCCGCCATGATACTGGCAGAAAGCAGGTGCTTGGCGTAGTAAACCTGTAGCTCAGGATCTGTTCCGCCCAATAACCCAACATAGGCAGCCAGAACTCCGCCGGCGATCGTTGCCATACCACCAACCATCATGGTCAGAAGTTCAGACTTCGTCATTCCGGAGACATAAGGGCGCACGACCAGTGGGGCTTCTGTTTGACCGATAAATACGTTTGCCGCTACAGAGATGGATTCTGATCCGCTTACATTAAGCAGCTTTACCATGCCCTTTGCCATCAGGCCAACGATCTTCTGCATAATTTCCAAATGATAAAGAACCGACATCAGGGAAGCAAAAAAGATAAGTGTAGGCAGCACCTGGAAGGCGAAGAAGAAGCCTTTCCCCTGCCCCTGCTGATCGGTCGGCACAATATTATCAAAAGCCGTTTGATCGGCTAGAACCCCGAAGATGAAAGCTGAACCTTCATTGGTAAAGTTAATGATCTGAACAAATACGCTACCAATTGCGTCGAAAACCGTCGTTCCCCAGGGAGTTAAGATAACGAAGATTGCAAAAACGATTTGCAAAGCTACACCACTCAGCACAACACGCCAGTCAACTTCGCTCCTGTTGTTGGAAAAAAGATAAGCAATCGCAAGCAGAACGGTAAGTCCCATTAATCCAAAAAGAATATCAATAAGCATCGGCTTTCAAGCCTCCAAGTTGGGTTAAGTCTGATTATTCTGCCTGAGAATCGGCATCACCAGCTGGTTTTACTTTACCATAAGGCATACCGCGTGGTGGAGAGAAACAGTTGCGACAACGGGCCTCATACATGTCTACCTCTCCAACCAGGACCTGGTCTTCATCGGGAATCGTGCGCTGGGTAAAAGACGCCGGATTTCCGCACTGAACGCAGATAGCCTGCGTTTTAATAACGTATTCAGCTACAGCCAGCAGTTGTGGAATCGGATCAAAAGGCATGCCGCGATAATCCATATCAAGTCCGGCGACGATCACGCGCTTGCCCATATTGGCGAGTCGCAGACAGACATCCACCAGCTCACCGTCAAAGAACTGCGCTTCATCTATTCCCACAACCTGGCTTTCGAGAGATTTGTCGAGAATATCCCGAGCCTTATCGACAACAACAGATTTGATTCGTAGTTCGGAGTGGGAAACAATATGATCTTCGCTATACCGATCATCTATCCTTGGTTTAAAGATGGCAACTTTCTGACGTGCAATTAAAGCACGACGCAAACGGCGGATCAATTCTTCGGTTTTGCCACTGAACATGCAGCCGCAAACAACCTCAATCCAACCGACATTTCGCTGTATAATCGGAATCATAGCACAACACTCCCGTTTGTTGCGATGATAACCACTCCCCTACCCGGCGAGCAGCTTTTCTATTTTAGATTTTACAATATCTATTGCGATTACGTTTTTGCCCCCTCGCGGTATAATGATATCAGCATATCTTTTAGAGGGCTCTACAAACTGCAAGTACATCGGTCGAACGGTCTCTTCATACTGCCGGAGGACCGATTCAAGACTCCGGCCGCGCTCTTCGGTATCGCGCCGAACCCGACGAATAAGGCAAACATCCGGATCGGTATCGATAAAGATTTTAATATCCATCAGCTCCCGTAGTTCCGGGATGGCCAAAATCAGAATACCTTCCAGGATCAGGATGTCGGATGGATGAACCGTTTTGCCACCGGGTTTTCGGGTATGAGCTGCATAGTCGTATTCAGGATTTTCAATGGGCATACCGGATTTGAGGGTGGAAATCTGCTCGCGCAGGAAGTTATGATCGAATGCATCCGGATGGTCAAAATTTACTCTGGCTCTTTCCTCCAGAGACATATGGGCAAGATCTTTATAGTAGGCATCTTCCTGAATAATTGCTACTTCACTGGTGCGAAACGCCTGACAGAGGTTTCGCGCAACAAGGGTTTTACCGGATCCACTGGCTCCGGCAATTCCGATGATTACTGCATCTTTCTTCATGAAGCCTTTCCCCGGGAAGCAAAAGTTAACCGGAATTTCTCCGGTAAAGACAACTCTTTCAAGCGCTTAGAACGCGAAAAGATAATGGTGCAGCCCCGATAAAACAAGGGCAATTTAGCTGTACGAATCACAAAGCTGTTTTGAAACAGCGTCCTTTTTCCTTATTTTCCACCCTGATCTGATACAATTGTCCAAAGGAGGCCATCTATGACGGCATTAGCAAGGCGCATAACCAACTGTATTCTTTTAGCCTTTGCAGCGATTGTGCTGCTGAACTGTGGAGAAAACGTGGAAACATCCGAAGCTGTTGATATTCATTCCTTTTCCCGCCCGGATCTGGTAAAAGTCACCCATCTGGATCTCGATATAAGCGTGGATTTTTCTAAAAAGGAAATCGCAGGAACTGCTGCACTGCATATTGAGAATATCTCTGGAGGCAGCGAGTTAATCCTCGATACGCGTGATCTGACCATAGAAAAGGTCGTTATTGATGATCAGGGCACCGAAACCACCTTTTCACTGGGTGAAGAAAAACCCTTCATGGGCCAGCCTTTGAATATTGTTATAGAGTCCGGGACAGAAATAGTAACCGTTCATTACCGTTCCTCCCCCGAAGCCGGAGCCGTGCAGTGGCTGACTCCTGAGCAGACTGCAGGTAAAAAACACCCTTTTCTATTCACCCAATCCCAGGCGATTCTTGCGCGAACCTGGGTTCCCTGTCAGGACAGTCCCGGTGTTCGCATGACGTATAATGCCCGGGTTAAAGTTGATCCTGAACTCATGGCCGTTATGAGTGCTGAAAATCCTACGGAGAAGACAGAAGACGGTGTTTATACATTCCGCATGACACAACCAATCCCCAGCTATCTTCTGGCACTTGCAGTCGGCGACATTGAGTATCGCTCCCTTGGAACAACCAGCGGTGTCTATGCCGAGCCGTCCATGATTGAGAAGTCTGCCCATGAATTTGCCGAGGTAGAAAGAATGATAGAGATATCCGAAGAGCTCTATGGCAAATACCTTTGGGAGAAATACGATATTATCGTCCTGCCGCCGAGCTTTCCATTTGGTGGTATGGAGAACCCGCGCCTGACCTTTGCTACCCCGACAATAATCGCCGGAGACCGCTCTTTGACCTCTCTTATTGCCCACGAGCTGGCACATTCCTGGAGTGGTAATCTGGTTACCAACGCCACCTGGAACGATTTCTGGCTGAATGAGGGATTCACCGTATATTTTGAAAACCGCATTATGGAAGCCTTATACGGCGAGAATTATGCTCGCATGCTGGCACAACTTGGTCATCAGGACTGCATGGATGAAATTGAATCACTTGGATCGGATAGCAAGGATACGCACCTTTTTCTGGATCTGCGCGAACGCGACCCGGATGACGGTATGACCAATATTGCTTATGAGAAAGGACGTTTATTCTTAAAAGCAATGGAGGATTATTACGGACGTGAAAAGTTTGACGCATTCCTGCGCAAGTATTTTGAAGAGCATGCTTTTCAGTCGATGACCACCGATGAGTTTCTGACATATCTGAATACGAATTTGATAAAAGATGACGCCGCTGCCAAGGAAGCACTGCGTATAGAAGACTGGGTTTTTGGTCCCGCACTGCCTTCAAATTCTCCGGTTCCCAGGTCAGATGAGTTTGCACAGGTTGAAGCACAGATCGAGGCCTGGACAACCGGCACTGCCGCATCCAACCTAACCACGGAGAACTGGACAACCCATCACTGGCTGCATTTTTTACGCAATATGCCAAAGCATCTCACCAATCAGCAGTTAAGCGATCTGGATAAAGCGTTTAATCTTACCGAATCCGGCAACAGTGAAATTCAGTTTCTCTGGTATACCTTAGGTATTCGCAATAATTATCAGCCTATTCAGGAACCGTTGGAAGCATTCCTGAAGAACGTGGGTCGACGAAAGTTCATCAAGCCACTGTATGAAACGCTTGCTGAAACTCCTGCAGGACTGGAGAAAGCCCGTGAGATCTACCAAACGGCACGCTCAGGCTATCATCCGGTAACCTATTTAAGCGTGGATCCGATTTTAGGGTTTGAACAATAGCTGGTGGCGAGTGGCATGTAGCCGATGGGTCGCCGCTACGCGGCTTGTAAATTTTAGGTCGCTCGTTGTACTCGCTGGTAGTTTGTAGGTCGCTTCGCTTGTGGGCCGCTCGTTGTACTCGCTTGTAGATTTTTTTATCCTACAAGTCTGACGGAAGATGACGACCTACAGACCACAAGCGAACGCAGAGAGCGTCCTACAAACCACAAGCGATCCGACGCATCAGGAGAGCGACCGTTTTCTTATTAAACACGAGCTATATCGTGACTGAAAAAGAGAAAATGCTGAATGGCGATTTTTATGATTCAAGAGATCCTGAATTACTAAAATTGTATCATACGGCAAGAAGATTACTGCAAGAATACAATAATCTCAATTCAGAACTAGCTCAGGAACGAGAGCGAATATTAAATGAGCTTTTTGAATTCAAAGGGTCGGGTGTTTGGATAGAGGCTCCATTTTTCTGCGATTATGGGCAAAACATATCCATAGGAAAAAATACCTTCGTAAATACAAACTGCATGTTTCTGGATAATAACAAAATATCCATAGGCGAAAATGGTTTAATCGCTCCATATGTCCAAATATATACAGCAACTCATCCTTTAAAGGCATCAGAGAGAATTATCAAAAAAGGAAGAGATACACGCTACCTGACATCCACTATGCCTGTTAGCATTGGAGACAATGTATGGATTGGTGGGAATTCAATTGTTTTTCCCGGTGTGAGCATTGGAGATAATGTAACAATTGGAGCAGGAAGTGTTGTATCCGGAGATATTCCTAATGGTGTATTGGTCTTCGGTAATCCTTGCAAAGTAATAAAGAAAATTTGAAACAGGTCGCCCTTCGGGCTTGTAGATTTTAGGTCGCTCGTTACACCTCGCTCGTTGGACGTAGGTCGTCGTAGGTAGTTAACGACAAGCGAAGCGACCTACAAACGCCCCACCATAAGCTACCAGCCACATGCTATAAATCCACCGAAAATGCTTTAGGCGGTAAATCATAATGACTGCGCAATAGCGTTCGATATACGTGATCCTGCTGATCTGACGATAAAAAGCGTGAAGCAAGCTGAAGACGGGCGAAGAGTATCTGCGCTAACTCTGCTCTCACCTCTGCAATCTCGATAAATAAGCTGTCAATTTCTGCCCGTGGCGCATTGTCCATCTTCTGTAATTTGATGACGGCTGCTGTTAAGCTATCGCATTTTGCCCTGGTCGGACCGGTTTCACGACGAAACCGCTGAATAATAACGCCGAGCTGACGTCTTTGGGAACGATCAAGTCGTAAGCGTCTCTCCGGTGCATCCGGTAATGCCATTTCAACACGCGTACCATGAGCAGGCTGAACGAAACGAAAATACATGTAAGCAAACAAGGCACCAAGGTTTAACAGGAAGATAAACGTGATGATTGCAGTAAGCGTTCGGATATTCATAATGAATCCACTCTTGGTTTATATAACAAAAGGTCGGATAGCAACACCGACCTTTGATATATCGCAATATAGTATTTCAGATTAAAGAAAAGACAGATCTGTCTTATTCGGCAAGCCCTTTTGACTCTTCATCAAAGTTTTCGCAACTATCAGCGAGAGAAATATGCATGTTTTTTAACGCACATACATGATAGAAATCTTCCTCTTCACTGCTCGTCTTTCCAGTATTGATGTATGCAAGACGATGTTTGCAAAACTGGCAGGTTTTACAATCCTCGTTCGGGTTGGATTTCTTCTTTTGCTCTTCCGGACGATTCACCAGTTTTCGAACAAAATAGTTTGTGGAGTCGAAGTTCATAGACAATGCCTGAAGCACATTGCGTATCCTGAGGAGCAGATACACTTGCGAAACCATCAGCAGCAAAACAGAACCGAGAATTAGATACGCCAGATTTGGATTAGTTAGCAGCTCACGCATGTTGTTTCGATCTCCTTTTTCAGCTTGCGTCTGTGCGGTTATACGTCCTGTAAAAAAGCAATTTTCAGACTATTCTTTATGATCGAAAACAAGTGCGAAAAGTTTAATTTTTTTAGCGTAAAAAAGGCAGATTTACGCCGAGACCTCCCCGAATATAAAATCCCGTTAAATCGAAGCGGGAGTCACTAATAATAGTTTCACGCTGATCGGAGCCCAGGCGCCGTATAGAACCGTCCAGTTCACCGAAGTTTCCATACTGTACTCCGCCCTCAGCCCATAAAAACAGAGCAGGCTGTAGCCTTAATGTTCCACCGGCAGAGATGAGTCCGGAGAGCGTATTTCCGGTAAACTCGGCATTTGAGTCGAAATGCCCGGTAGGATCCCCAAAGCTACTCTGGGTAATGGAATTGGCGCGCAGCACCATTAGTCCAACTCCTGCGCCCATATACTTATTAAATCGTGCCCAGCTATTGTAGTTTATGTAGTAATGCAGATTAAACATGAAATCAAACATGTCAATCGAACGCTCATAATTAAAACGCTCTCCGCTCCCCGTAGGCGAGTTATACTCTGAAGAAACGGAGTTGTCATAAAATGCGACGTTCGCATTGAAAAAGTAATCCTCACCGGTATGATATTCAATTTGAACACCCCAGATTGGTCCTTCATCGAGTTCTCCGGCATCCGGGAAGGGTTGTCCGGTTATGCGTCGAAATTCGCTTAGGTCGTTTGAGATCTTTGAATTAACATCTCCCAGTTTTGGTAAATACAACCCGTAATGGGGTTTTAGTGTTACCTGGGCAAACATATTCATAGAGAACAGGCATATCAGCAAGATTAAAATATTGTTGCGTTCTACAATCATCGTCACTCCTGTTAAATACATTTTAAGCAGTAGGGAATCCCTTCTAATGAGGCATGGAAGCTTACCTTTATATGGACTTACAATTCAGAATGTTTCCGCGAAAAAATAAAATGCAAAAAAAAGTGTTGCATTTAGATATAAACTTGTTTATATGTCTGCGTAAAGCAAATTATCGAGAACATAAACGTAATGATATTTTCTCGAAAAACCGAAAGTGGATTTCGGAGTTGTTAAGGAACAAAGCAGTTGAAACATCTTATTATCAGTAGCAGTATTTACATTTAGATATGCTAAAAGATGTTTGACAGGAGAATAGAGATGGAATTTCCGGATCGTATGAGTCACAAAACCGTCAGCCGTGCTGAAGAAGAGCTTTTCGAAGAAATGTGCGAACTTCTTGAGCTTGAGCTGGATCAGGTAGACTACCTGATTTATGAAGATTTTGATGAAGTAGACTATAGTATGTATGATGATTTTGATGATATGGACTCCAGTGAGACCTGGACACCGGAGCATAGAATCATTGAGGTATACTATACGGATGGTACGCGAGAAGAGATCGAGGTTGAACTCGATTCAGAGCTCGATGAGACCCTCAAAAGAATACTGGGTGACATTTAGTCACCCTTCGAAACTTCCTGCGCCAAAGCTGAAAAATCTTTGGCTCCATGACTTCCCTTTTGATAATCAAAAATAGTCTTTCCATAGCGCGGTGATTCCGCCAATGCAATATTGGTGCGAATCTTTGCTTTGGAAACCTGTCCGTTGAAGTGACTTTCCAGCTGGCTAATCACAAACTCCGACATCTTATTTCGCTTATCATACATTACCGGGACTAATTTACCGACGGTAAGCTCAGGGTTATATTTCTTTTTGATAACTTCAACAAGAGCAAGAATTTTCCCAAGTCCTCTTAGCGCAAGATAGTGGCATTGTACCGGCACATAGACTTCTTTAACAAATGAAAGCGCATTTATTGTCAGAAATCCAAGGGATGGTGGACAGTCGATAATAAGGAAATCGTAGTCCAGCTCAACTTTATTGAAGGCATTGTGGATCTTAAAATAGCGAATCGCTTTGGTAGGATGCGTATTATAGAGCGCTGTTTCCAGCTTCGCGAGATCACGCCCGGCAGGCAGGTAATCCAAATTCTCCGAATGATGAATTACCACATCCTCAAAAGACGATCGCCCATCAATAAACTGTTCAACTCCGGGTACCTTGCGAAAATCTGTTCCGAGATGCTCGGTAAGATTTGCCTGAGGGTCAAGGTCAATAAGGAGTACGCGCTTACCGATGCGGCTGAGCGCCGCTCCCAGATTTATCGAAACGGTAGTCTTCCCGACTCCGCCTTTAAGATTTGTTACAGCAATCGTTTTCATAAGAACATCCAATTCTCGTTTGATGCCGAAAACTATTCAATTTAACGCTTTTCGTTTTGATGAAAATCAAATCGGGCGTTTTTGCCTTTATGATTCCATCGACAAAACAGAGATTCGACATAACAACAACTTTTATACACAGCTGTGTTTGGCGGTAAAAAAAAGGAAAGGGCACACATCCAGGATGTAATCGTATGGGTTCAGGACAGCAGTTTAGTAATGAGGAACATTACGTTGAAAAACCACATAAAAGCTACTATGAAGTGGGCTATAAGTTTTCTTCCGCTTCTTCCTTTAACTCATCCTGCAATTTTTCAAGCTGATCAAGGATAGCCTTTACCTTATGGCCAAACTCAGTGAAGTGATATTCTACTCTGGGCGGAACTTCAGGGTATATTTTCTTTTCAAGAATACCGAATTCCATATTGCGCCTTAGACATTCGTTCAAAACCTTAGTGGTCAATCCTTCCACTGTGCGCACCATTTCACCCGGGCGGATGATGCCATGAGTGATAAGACGGAATACCGTTAGTGACCATTTACAGCGATAAATCGCCTCCATCATACGCGATATTCGCTCCGGACGCGATTTTCTTGAAAAAAGTTCACTCTTGTTTACCATCAATTTATACCTCTTTGTACCTACCGCACCAGATTGTGCCTACTTTACAAAAGTCATTTCAGAGATTATGTTCTGCTAAAACAGAATAACTACAAACAATAAAGAGGATAGAAATGACAAGGTCAAATCAAATTGCATTAATCGTCGGAGGTAGCAGCGGTATCGGAAAAGAAACAGCTAGCCTACTGCTAAAAAATGGCATCAGCGTTATCATCCTTGGCAGCAATCAGGAAAAACTTGAAGCTGCAGCAGCGGACTTATCTTCTCTGGGAAGCATCGAGACAATACGTGCAGATTTGTATAGTCAAAGCGACCTCACTGCTGTTCTGGAGAAAATCACCAATGAGGAAAGGCATATTTCCTATCTGGTAAATGCTGCCGGGTATTTCAATCCAACGCCTTTTATCGATCACACCCCGGCTGATTACGATAAATACCTGGAGTTGAACAAGGCTATCTTCTTCATTACGCAAGCGGTTGCAAAAAACATGATTGCCAATCAGGGTGGATCTATCGTTAATGTCGGATCCATGTGGGCCAAACAGGCCGTGAAGGCAACCCCATCCTCCGCTTATTCCATGGCTAAAGCAGGGCTGCACTCTTTCACACAGCATCTGGCAATGGAACTGGCAGATCACAATATCCGCGTCAATACCGTTTCACCAGCTGTTGTAGCGACTCCGATTTATGAAGCATTTATTGACAAGGATCAGCTGGATGAGGCCTTAGCAGGCTTTAACGGATTTCATCCGATCGGCAGGATCGGCAATCCATACGATGTAGCAAAGGCGATTGAGTTCTTACTTTCTGATGACGCCGACTGGATTACCGGAACAACAATGGATGTCGATGGTGGTGTTATGGCAGGACGGAATTAACGCTTTTTTATCACTGACCTATCTCCAGATAGGTTAGTGATGATTTATAATGTCTCTATCTTGCTTAATTCGACCGTCTCTTCAGCAATCGTCAACAGATAAGCGGCCATATGCGTCAACAAGAGTCCTCTACGGATCTCGGAAGAATTGCTTTTCACTCGTTTTAACTGCGCTTTACTAAACTTATATACGCTCTTCCGGAAACTTTGAAGACTAGCCTCCGGATCGTCACTTCCATTATTCTGCCGATCGTTATTGATCACTTCAATCTGGCTGGTGATTATTTTTGAAAATTCCTCCATGAGCTGTTCAATCAGCTGATTGTCATCCGCATCCGGAACCTGGTGATTGTTATTGATATAATCGTAGAACTCTTGTACCATGGCCCTGAGACAGGTAGAGATAACTCTGAGTGAGCCGGCTTCATTAGCGATATGCATCATTTCCGGCTTTTCCTGTTCGGAATCCGGCAAGATAATCATATCGGCTACTATGCGCTGTCCGTCATCTTGAAATTCTTCAATTTGCTTCAGCAATTTCTTAAGGCGTTTACGCTTGTTTTTCTGTAGAGCAGCAACGGCTTTATCGACAAAGTCTTTACTTTTGCTGCTAAATGTACTAAGCTCATCATTTACTACAGCTTCCGGATCAGCATCCAGAGCCTCATAGAACGCTTTTTCTTCAGCCTGACGCTTCTCTTCCCGATTCCTATGAAGAACACCGGTTTTAAAGTAAAAGTAAAAGCCAAGAATCAACAGAGCGATGATAACGGGTAGCTCACCAAAGTAGATCAATGTTGCGATTGTAAAACAAGCTGTAAACGCCAGAAAGGCCGTAAAAAACCAGCCGCCAATAACCGTTAGCACTCCCGTTACCCGATATACGGCGCTCTCTCTTCCCCACGCTCTATCTGCCAGAGAAGTAGACATTGCCACCATAAAGGTGACGAAAGTTGTCGAGAGAGGTAGTTTGAGGGATGTTCCAAATGAAATTAATGCGCTGGCAACCATTAAATTAACTGCCGCACGAAGCAGATCGAATGCCGGTTTGTCCTGCGCATTTTCATGGAGTGCATCGAAGGTCGCCGGATTCATACGGCGACGGACAACCTGCTGCAGAGCTTCCGGTGTAACCTGTTTAAGCAGGTCACCGGTTGCAATTCCAATACGTACCATGCTTCGGGCAATGCCGATTGAATCGAAACGTTCGATGCCGGTATTTTGTCTGGCGAGGTTAATCTCAGTCTGGGTAACGCTACGGGACTTGGACGAGAGCCACAACGTTGCAACCATGACGGCTCCGGCAAAGAGCAAAATCAGCGTATTTGCCTGCACAGGCTGCGCCAGTCCTTCCATGGTCAGCGTGAATGAATCCACACCTGCACTCATGCCAATCTGATAAGACGTAAGAGCCCCTAAAGGCGCTCCTACAAAGTTAACCAGATCGTTAGCAGCGAAAGCGAGTGCCAATGAGAACGTGCCAACCAGGACAATCACTTTCAGTACGTTAATCTTTGTGAAGCTTAGAATAATTTGCCAGATAATTACCCATATAATAAAACTGACAGCAACTACGCTGAACAGGTTCTCCAGCAGCCAGGCACCAGCTTCACCGGATAGCAGAGTCGACCCCTTGGCCCCCTTTACCAGGATAAAGTATGACGTAACCGCCATCGCTGCCCCTGCATAAAGAGCTCCTATTTTTCTAAAGAGTCTTTCATAATCAAATGAGAAAAGCAGTCGGGTAAAAAACTGGATTACAAAACCGAAAAAGAACGCAAATACAATGGAAAGTCCAATACTGGAAATAATGACCAAAACATTGGAGGTGTTGATATAATCAAAAATCAGCTCAAACGGACGGCCATCCGCCCAGACATTAATGACGGCAATCGCCGTTGCCCCGCCAACCAGTTCAAAAACGATTGAGACGGTCGTTGAAGTTGGCAGGGCAAAGGTATTGTATAAATCAAGCAGTAAAATATCGGTAATCATCACGGCGAGGAAAATGATCATTACCTCGTGAAACGTATAGAACTCCGGATTGAAGATCCCTTTACGGGCAACCTCCATAATACCGCTGGAGAATGTGGTTCCAGCAAGAACGCCAAGACTGGCAATAATCATAATGGTGCGTCGGGAAGCTGCTTTAGAACCAATAGCAGTATTCAGGAAGTTTACAGCATCATTTGAGACACCGACAATTAAGTCGGCAATGGCAGTCGCAAAAAGGACAATCAGTATGAATAAATAAAAATCCATCGTTCTTACGCGGTGTTGGTGGTAAGAAAACGTACGTGAAATGCATCTCAAAATGAACCGCGTTTATTCATTTAACCTGCATGCAACAACTGCAATAGAATTGTAATACGCTGTAACACATGGAAAAAATTAAAAGATGCTCCGGCAGCAGGGCTCGAACCTGCGTCCATCCGGGCCAGAGCCGGACGTTCTACCACTGAACTATACCGGAGCATTTTTTATCATACTGAGGATAAATCGGTTGGATTTATTTTTTTCCGGAGAAGTAACCGTGCTTTTTTAACACTGCCGCTAAGAATGGATTACTAATAGCTACGCCATGCACCAGCTCTGGCGTCGGTTTGTATTCGGCTATCCCATGATACCGTGGAGCAATCCAGCCGGATTTTTCGGCATCCACATTTGCATGGATGCAGGCACTCTCAACCATACGTCGATTACAAGCTGCTTTACCAGAGAAGACTTCCCACGGATAAGGTAGTTGGCGCCATACCTTCGTATTTGCTTCAAGACCTCTCCCACTAATGCGAAACCAATGTGCCAGGTCTCCAGCCATCAGGCGCATGACCTTACCAAAACAAAGCTCGTCGAGAATATACTCGGTTCCCATTGCATACATCAGGTTCATCCAGGTATCACGTGCTCTATTCCACGCACCGGCCGTAATATTCCAGCCTGTTGAATCATTGCCCCTTTTTACAATCATCGTTTCCGGATCATAATTGCCGCTGTCCCAGAGTTCTTCCAATCTCCCGGAAATTTGCTGCAGAATACTCGTCCACTTGCCAAGAAGTATTCCTTTTTGTACGTCACTAATATTCTGTAAGACCTCCACCGCAGGATATACGTGAGCAATGGCCCACCAATTCGCCATACTTGCCAGGCCTCCGGCATTATCTTCCCGATAATCCGGTCTGCCGGTTGCTCGTTTGTAGAGCATATCAGCAATACTATCGTATGCGTTTTGCTGGCCTTTTAAGGTAAACTCGCTGCGAAGGTTTAGCTTTGCCGTAAGGTAGGCAATAAAGCATGCGCTGTTCTCATCCTGTAAAAACAACCCTTGAGGAATCTGATGCGCCAGGCCATGTTTTGAAATCATCTGAAGTTCACGCTTTTGCAGCTCGTTGATTAAAGTGCGATGTTTTTTTTCCAGCCTGGTTAATAATCGCCAGCGCTTATTGTATTGGCGTCGGGAAAACGTGAGACTTTTTTTCCCTCGCTCCTCCCGATTCAGACGATGTTGCTTAAAATCGTTTTCACCGAATGTCTTGTGTATTTCCGGAAGAGCAGATTTGATAAATGCCTCAAGTGCTAACGGGTTATCCGTCTCGGAAAACCCCTTATCACCATGCAGAAATATCTCCTGAGTCTTGCTAACCACACGCTCAGCACCAACCGGCTCCATAAATTTCTGTAGCATCGACGTATAGCCAAACCAGCGTCGTTTTAGAGAGCCTTTGGCAGCCATATTCAGCAGCATGCGCTCCTGTGAGCTCAGCTTGCCATCCAGGACCTGCAGGATTTGCTCAGCAATATCCTCCGGGCGTATTCGCAGGGACAGAGAGTCATGTAATTTTATTAGGCTCATTTTTCAAATTTGTTTGTGATCTTGAATGTATAAAGAGAGCATAATAAGACTGATTTTCTCTCATTCAATCCCCGATTAGGATAAATAAAATTTCTGAGTATATTTTTAGCAATTCTTACAAGGGGAACTGGATGTATAATAAAAAGATTGAAACGCTTCCGCTAGCAAAACTCCGAAAGCTGCAAAACAAGCTCTTAAAATCTCTACTAAATCGCCTCTATAAACGCGTTCCGTTCTACAAAAGCTTGTTCGATGAACTTGGAATCCAGTTGGGTGACATCAACGGCGTGGAAGACCTGTATAAACTTCCTTTCACCCATAAAGACGATCTGCGGGATAACTATCCTTATGCCATGTTCGCTGAGCCGATGCATGAGATCAGGCGCATCCACGCCTCCAGCGGAACAACCGGAAAGCCGACGGTTGTAGGCTATACCCAAAATGACCTTGCCGTTTTCGATGAAGTTGTAGCACGTTCACTTGTCTGCGCCGGTGCCAGGCCCGGGATGAAGCTACACAATGCATACGGCTACGGTTTATTTACCGGTGGACTCGGCATGCACGGTGGTGCGACCAAAATGGGTATGGCAGTTATTCCGGTCTCAGGCGGCATGACGGATCGGCAGTTAACAATCCTTCAGGACTTTGCACCGGAAGTTATCTGCTGCACACCCTCTTACGCACAAACACTTTCGGATGAGTGTAAAACGCGCGGCATAAAACCGAACGAGTTGGCAGTAAAATATGCAATCCTCGGTGCCGAGCCCTGGACAGAGGCAATCCGCCAACAGGTTGAAGAAGGACTGGATGTGATTGCGACCAATATATACGGACTCAGCGAAATTATCGGACCAGGCGTCTCCCAGGAGGATTTCGAAGAAAAAGGCACCGGCAGTTATATCTGGGAAGACCATTTCTACCCGGAAGTTGTAGACAAAGAAACCGGAGATCCACTACCCTACGGAAAAGAAGGTGTTTTGGTATTTACCACGCTCACCAAAGAGGCCTTTCCATTATTGCGATACTGGACAAACGATATTTGTTCTCTTCACTATGATCCCAACGCCAAGCGCACCCATATTAAAATGTCTGCGATTAAGGGGCGCGCGGACGATATGCTTATTATCAGGGGCGTAAACCTGTTCCATACCCAGGTTGAGGAGGTTGTGCAGCAATTTGAAGAATTGACGCCGAATTATCAGCTGGTTGTTTCTAAAAGCGGGAACATGGATGCTGTTCAGGTAAAGGTTGAAGTCGATACCGGCGTAGTGCCGGAGGATACTGATCTTGCTGCAAGAGTAGCTGAACGTATCAAGAATACGATTGGCTTATCAATGGATATCAGCCTGCAGGCACCCGGCAGCATACCGCGCAGCCAGGGAGGCAAGCTCAGTCGGGTAGTGGATATACGGATGGCTAGTGAATAAAAGAAACATGCGAACCCCTCGGGTTCGGTGACGCAAAATCATGCTTATAGGAACGACACGCAGCTTATTCCTGCGATTCCCCAGAAAACAGGTTCACCCGCTCTCCCACTCACCCATGCCCCCGCTCGGGAACGACACGCAGGTCGTTCCCGCGGTTCAGCGCTGAATCCTCAAACGTGCGGCAAAAAGCATCTCGTAAATCAACAGCCCCGGCAGCCAGGAAAGTATGGAAATAACCACATAGCCTTCCGGCCCGGGCATTAGCTGCCAGTTATTGTTGATATAGCCGAAGATACGCAGCAGGATAGCAGAGTTCGTGAGGATGTAGCTACCAATCATAAATCGCGCATGGGATCTATAGTTGCCCTGCTTTGCAGCATTATAGGCAAAGAGCGTATAGAAGAACCAGCAGACGGAAAGCAGCAAAAAGTTTAGCACACCAGGTAAGCCGCCGATCGCGAGGAAAGACATTATCAGACCGGAAGGCGCTGCAAAAAATAAGATGGTGATAACGTAGATTCGGCCAGCGAGTTTATGATAAGAGCTTTTCAGCCGGGTAAATTGAAAGAGGCCACAAAAAAAGGCCAGCGGTGCTGCAGTCATATGCGCATATAGCGCGTAGCGAAACCAATAAAAGTGCTCACTCTTATCGCTGAGATAACCGTTATTAAAGTCCGGAGATACATATTCTCCAGATTTTATTATAATGCCAATTGCAAACAGCACGGCAATTGGAAAGTAAAGGTATTTAACCAGCCGCAACATATCTGTCTTTACGTGGCTTGGTGAACTCTTTTTCCCGGCCAGTCATTTTTTTCTTCATGTTTAGAATAAACTGGATATTGGCTTTGTCAATCTCGCTCAACTGATCATTCACATCATCGAACCGAGGCTTATACCAGGACTTCTTTGCAAAGTATTTTTGCCATTTCTCCGACTTAAAACGATAGCCATAATCTGCAAAGATTTCATTGCGCATAATATCCAGGTCGTCGATCGCTAAGTGATCGAATTTCCATAGATTATAATAACCATCCTCATCGCTTTTCTTCATTCTATTGACAAAACATCCCCTAAAATGCCGCTCTTCCAATTTCACAAACTTGGTCGCATCAAAATAGCGATTAGATGTTAAACGGTTTATTTCACCGTTATCAGAAATTTGCAGGTATTGAAAACGCGATTCAAAATCATACAACTGTGGATTTGAATACGTTTCTAGCCGTGTGTCTTTTAATTCAATAAGAAAATTGGATATGGCACGATATTCACCTTCCTTGCAGGGGGCATATCGGTGATTCGTAACCAGTGTAGATGTTTGCATGGTATTCAGAGAAGTATTTAGAACAACTAACCGTTCAGCTTCCAACGTATAGTCTCTCACATCAACACCCGATTCGTAAACATCCACAATAAAGGACCAAAGCTTTTCGGAAAGCGTTTTTTTAACACGGGTTGTAACAGTCGCCTGCTGACTATTACTGAACTCCTTCGAATCGTCCTTAGCAAATACATCCCAATAGTAAGGGTTTGGTAATAATTCTAAATATTCAATCCATGAAGGAATTACCACTGCTTGCCTTAATGGAGAAATGCCATTTTCAGCTTCGTCATAGGTATAGTAGAAAGCATTTCTACCGGACTGATGAATATTAAATGAAACAGAAGACATTAAATCGAGCGAATTAAATCCCTTTATTAAAACACTTTCCAACGTTTTAGCCTCAATACGGTAATACTGCCCATCTAAATAACCATATGCTTCAAAGCCGGGCTCTTTACCCGATGGCATGATATAATCAAATTTCGGCTCCAGTACTTTACCTGTTTTATAGTTAAACAAGCCAACCTTGCCGTCACGTTTAATCTCGAAGCAGTTCAGGAGAGTCAAATTCGGGTTATAGATTTTCTCGTATTCTACCGGCAAAATTCGGCGCGGTTCGTCGGTATCGATGCCATATTTCAATCCATTTTTAAAGTGCCCGGAGGTATTTACGTTCTCACCATCATAGACGATGTAATAAGTTTTACCTTCCAGCACGCAATAGAAAGGCTGGAGGAGGTTGTGCTTAGGCTGTTGATTATTTGTAACAGATAAGGTCAATGGTATTAGGCAGATCAACAGTATAATATATTTTTTCAATGACTCATCCTTTACATCTATAGAACGAACAATATTAACCAGCCCAGCTATAATTAGCTTTTTTCGGACGGGTATACTTCTCTTCATTGCCAATCATCTGCTTTTTTATCTTCAGGATAAACTGAATATTCGCCTTGTCTATTTCGGTTAGCTGATCATTCACATCATCGTATCGAGGTTTATACCAGGGTTTTTTGGCAAAATAGTTTTGCCATTTCTCCGACTTAAAACGATAGCCATATTCGGCAAAGATCTCATTGCGCATCAGGTCCAGATCGTCTATAGATAAATGCCCGGTTTTGATGTGAAAGAGTTTGTTAGAATCATCTTCCGAATTCATATCATAGTCCGGATTAGAACGGATGAAACACCCACCCAGGTGCCTTGTATCGATTTTTAGAACTTTGGTAAAGTCATAATATCGATTAGATTTAAACAACTCCACCTCTCCATTATCCTTGATAATCCAGTAACGAAATACAGTTTCCATGCTTTCATAGCGTAGTGAACTTTCCCTGGAATGGTCATACTGTTTTGTTTCAACTTCTATCAGCTGATTCGTAATTGCCCGGTAAGCGTCCGAACCACAAAAAAGATCCGCATTGTAGTCTGTTTTTGTCAGAGTTGCAGTGGATAATGAGTTTGTCGCCTTATTTAGAACGACCAATTTTTCCTGATTATTATCGTATTTTCCACGAATACCTACCCCCTCTTCAAAAACGTCCATTATGAAGGTAAATAGCTTATCTGTTAATGACTTCTTTTCACTTGATACAAGGGAGGCTTTGTGTACTCCCTGGTATTTCTCTTTCATCTTTTCATCCGGAATCAGATTCAAAAAGACTGTTTGCTCTGCCAGGCTGAACACTTCAAGCCAGGATGGCATAATAACAACAGCAGTAGGATCGACACCCTCCGGATTATCTTCAAACTGATAACCATAGGTGTGTCTAAAAAAGTCTCCTCCTGGTTTCAAGACGTCAAAATCCAATTCACCTAGAGCGATTCGTAAATCAAAGTCTACACGATTGAGTTCATTAAGATTCGAAGCATCGATCTTATAGAATGAACCGTCTATAAACCCGTAGGCAATACGGGTTGCATTCAATCCGGACGGCATGATATAGTCAAAGCGCGGCTCTAATACCTCACCCGTCTTATAATTAAACATACCGACTTTGCCATCGCGTTTAATCTCAAAACAGTCCAGGAGAGTCATATTTGGATTGTAGATTTTTTCATAATCAACCGGCAAAATACGGCGCGGTTCGTCCGTGTCGATACCGTATTTCTTCCCATCCTCAAAGTGCTTCCATTCAAACTTTTCATCCCCATCATAAGCGATAAAATAGGTTTTACCATCCAACACGCAGTAGAAGGGCTGTAGGAGACCATAGTCCTGCTGCTTGCTTTCAGAAATAGATAGAATGAATGGGATACAACAAATCAGAAGTGCAAATATGATTTTCATATACAAAATCCTGCTTGTATAAAAGATGTGTAAGGGGGATTTCAAATATAAGGCAAATAGGAGTTTGCTTCAAGAAGAAATCGGCTAGCTCTCTTAGAACGGTTGAGCGGGCATCCAGGAGTGGGTGAACGGGTGAGCGGGAGAGCTGATGATAGCGAAGGCTATCTTTGATCCCGAAGGGATTATATACCGCTAAACATAAACCGCGCACAAAACATGCGACCCCGATGGGGTCGGATATGTCGTTTTGATATCCAGCTAGTAATATCTGACCCCTACGGGGTCAAATTTGCTAGTTGTATAGAGCAGATCCTTCGGATTCATCTATGATGCATCAAAATCTTTCCTGATCCCGAAGGGATCATACATTGCTAACTATAAACAACATACTGATCCACCGACCCCGATGGGGTCGCAGTAGTCGTTCAGCGTCCAAAAACCTCATGAAAGGGTGTAATAAAGCGAGGATTACCGGCGTAGACAGCAAAAACCAACTTCTCAAACTTGCCGGCGAACTGCGATGAAATAACGTCTGCGAACCACTTTGCAACATCCTCAGGGTCATTGCGGAAAACGCCACAGCCCCAGGCGCCAAGCACCAGCGTAGTATGGCCATGCTCAAGAGCAATCGCCAACACTTTAGCAATACGGCGACGCATCACTGTTTCAACTTCATCAAGCCGATGTGGCTCGCGTTCTTTTACAACGCCGGTATTGACTGCCGGAGCGGTAATAATTCCTGCCGTAACGACGGCATCGAGCAGCTGCCCCTCTTCGTCTTTAAGAATTGGCACTGCCGGACTATAAATCATGTAGTCCGTGTAAAAACAGGTCTTACTACGTTTGTTTGTTTTATAGTATTCCGGTGCGTTCTGAAGGCACGGATAAAGACCCGTTGCGCGCGCAATGCTCTCTTCCTGTGCCTGGCTGCCGCCGAGGAACCCACCACCGGCATTCTTTGCTGATGCAAAGTTCAGACAAGCCACATTTTTATGTCCCTCGGAAATCAGCTTGCGAACTGCATCCAGAGTTGTCAAATCGTTTACTTCAAAGACCGTATCAAATGAAACTGTATTCTGCTCAAGTCCAGATAGGAGTTTATCGGAGGCCTCAGGTGTATAAACGATGGTATTAGCTTCGGCATGTTTTTGCTGATCTGCAAAACGGATTGTCTCTCCGGAAGCATTGATATAATGTCCGGCATTCAGAATAGCTAGTGTGTTTTCGGCGATTTCACGGCGATATGTTCGTTTTGTCATAATATCCTTTCCACTGTCTCATATTACTTGATACAGAGAAAGAGTCAAAATATTATGTGTATTCTTATCCTTGTTTTCAAAAATAAGACTCGATCCCGAAGGGATCATAAACCGCGCACAAAACATGCGACCCCGATGGGGTCGGATATGTCCTTTCGAAATCCAGCTAAAAATATATGACCCCTACGGGGTCGAATTTGCTAGTTGGATATATGCGAATCCTTCAGATTCATCTACGACGCATCAAAATCTTTCCTGATCCCGAAGGGATCATATACCATTACCATAAACCGCGCACAAAACATGCGACCCCGATGGGGTCGGATATGTCGTATTGATATCCAGCTAGAAATATGCGAACCCTTCGGGTTCGACGATTTTGGCTAAATGACTCAGTGGTATTACGCCCGCTCACCCCGGCACCCAATCACCCGATCTGTGACGCGCAGGTCATATACACGGAACGACACGCAGGTCGTTCCCTCTGTTACCCGTTCACCGTTGTTCAACCTGCTCGCGGATACTTTTCTGAATATCGCTTTCCCAGGGAATATTTGGTGCCAGCTCCATGTCAAACACAAAATCCGGCTGTTCTTCACTGCTAATCGCCGAGAAAATCTGCATTGTCTGCGACAGGAAATCATATTCTCCGGTTTCGGTGTCCACGATAATCGTCCCGGATAGCTCTCCGGCCTCTAACTCGCCTACATAGTAGCGATTCCCGGGAAGAAAGCTACCGTCTTTCAGGAAAGAATAAACATATTCTTTGATATTACCCTGTCCATAACTGCCACGAATAATTCGTTCCGCTTCTTTGTCCACATAGGTAAAGAGACCAACTTTCGTATCCTCACCCCGATTCGTAGTACCGACCGCGGTAACCAATCGATGAAAATCATTACTGAAATTACCAAACTGTTCATTGCGATAATTGATGTAGATTTCCGCAGAAGGAATTCCTATACGCCCTTTATCGTCTTTATAAAAGACGTTCTCCACCTCTCCAGTTGTAATCTTCATCTGCTTATAGGCAATCCGGCCTTTCTCATCCGAGAAGCTGTAATATACGGAGGCCTCATCCGAACTTAGATAAAACGAGCGATAACATTCCTCCGGGAGATCCAGCACATGAACAAGCTTCTGATCCTTCAGAGAATAATAGAGGAGGCTGGAACGATTTTCCGGACTGTAGTTTTCTACCCAGACCTTATCCGACATTACGTAAAGTCGATCAGATTCTTTGTTCCACTGGTAGTGCTGTCCCCAAAATCGTCCGCTCTCGCGGTCTCCTCCCAACATACTGGCATTCAGGGGGGCGATACGTCCCAGCTCAACACCATCAGCAGATAAAATGACAATACGTTCGTTATCTTCGTTGTAAGCAATAAAGCGTGAGTCCGGTGAAACGAGTGGAGCACGTAACTTTCCGCTGAGTTTACGAATAGGTTCGGTATTTAATTGAATCTTGCCATCTACATTATGATACAGTTTTCCATCACTAAAAATGTAGATTGGCTTTGTAGAATTGAATTTGAATGATTTAGGCTGAAAGTCGTACAGCGCCGGGAGGTTATTTCTCACCTCGCCCATTACATAGGTGGTAATAATGATTCCCAGCATTAAGAAAAGGCCGCTGAAGAGCAGCAGCGTTTTGGTAAGCGTCATTTGATTTTCCTCTTTATAATCACATCCGTTTCAGGCGATTGCCTGTAAATGAATGATTTCACCAGAGGAATAATTCTCTCAAACGATAATGAATATCTAAAGAGGTAAAAGAGGAATCTCGACTTTGATGGAGTTTATCCTGAACTTGTTGAAGGACTCAGTCTGACGCGAATCTGTACGTTTTATGACTTACCTACGCTTATTTACCCGCACCTAATTTTGTGGATATGCCTTGAGGTGTTTTTTATATTTCTTCATTACCTTTATCGCCCAGTCATAGTGACTGGAGGTCGCAGAGATGAGGTAGGCACCGAGCGACGTGCTGCCTGTCCATGCATAGCACTTTTTTGTAAATAATTCTTCCTGATTATGGCGTTTTATGATGTTCTGAACCTTCTGATAAGATCCGGTAAAACGTTTGCTCATCTCATCCAGCGATAGATCTTCGTACATATCGCGAATTTTGTAATTCAGCTCTGAAGTGGTTTTCCAGGTGTAGCCGGGAGCAGGCATTTCCGGCTTTTTCCCAGCCATTCCAATATCATACCAGTCTATTAACATCAGATGCCAGTGGTGCAGATGTGACAATACATCGCGTACGTTCCGCTGCATGGATAAACCTTCAGGGAAATTCGCTCCTTTCTCTTCAGGTGTAAGTGTGTCAATAAGCTCAAATAGCTTGTGATAGTTTGCCTGACTCAGCTCCAGGAGATCTTCTTTGGATTTAGGTCTTGGCATTTGGTTTTCCTTCCTTATAGATACTCACAATCTTTACACATCCGTGAATCTCTTGTGATAACTTCAGTTTATGTTTCAGGATACTCTATTTATGTGACTCATAGATTGAGAATTTCATGAATATTGCAATCTCACTTCCTTCGACTACGCTCAGGAAGCGGGCTTGCGCGTTCCCCGAGCTCAGCCGAGGGGAACAGTAGAAAGTTCCATTACTAACCTGAGTCATTTCTCAACTCATGTTTAGTATTATTTACCCTGAGGAGACATCCATGAGACTATCCAGTATTATAAAGGAATTGTCCATCAAATATAGCAAATTTTCAATTCTGATTATCACCTCTTTACTTTTATCAATTCCAGTGCTTCAAAGCTGTTCAGAAAATGAACCTACCCGAATCGGGTCAAATCTGCCTCGTGTTGGATACGGTGTTTCGGGTATTCTTTTTGAGAACAATCTGGTATTATGGTATCGGGAGAATTCCGGTGAACGTACCGAACTGTTCTCACAGATGTATATGACTCGCCTTGATGAAGAAAATTTTCCGGTATGGAACGACTTTCCGGAGAACTTTCTGGTTTCCGGCGGAGTCAACCGGGATGGTATACCGGCACTGGTCAATCCTAAATTTGTAGAGCCGGGATCACCGGAAGCCACTTACCTGGCAAATGATGATCTGATTCTTGGCGTTGAGATAAATGGAGAGGTAAAAGCGTATCCGCATAATATTCTCTGGTGGCATGAGATTGCCAACGATCAGGTTGGAGGCAAGGATATTATCATGACGCTCTGTCCGCTAACCGGCAGTGGAATTCTATTCGAGAAGCCGGTAGATGGAGACAATATAGGCGCCTTTACCCCATTACCGGTTGTTGAAACAACCTGGCAAAACTGGAAAACCCTCTATCCGGAAACCATGGTGATCTCTGCTGAAACCGGCTTCGATCGTAATTATACCAGCTACCCTTACGGCAATTATAGAGATGAAGACAGCACGCCGCTGTTCAACCTGAGAAGCGGAGACATTGATCAGCGCTTTCCACCCAAGCGAATGGTGATAGGATTAATTGGTGAGACCACTCAAAAAGCCTATACCTTCGACAAGCTGTCTTCTTCAGCTACAGTCAATGACATTTTTGAGGGTGAAAATGTCCTTATCGTATCCGATATTGATGAACGGCTTGCCCTCCCCTATCTCCGTGACGTAAACGGTCAAACCCTGACATTCACCCGCACCGGAACCGATCCATTTGTAATGACAGATGCTGAAACCGGAAGCACCTGGAATATACTTGGCGAAGCAACCGGCGGTACTCTTCAAGGACAGCAGTTGGAAAAGATCGCAGCATATAATGCATTCTGGTTTGCATGGGCAGCCTTCTGGCCGGATACCGAGGTATTTTAAGAGTGCGGTTTGGAATTGAATTATCTAACACGGCAAATACATGCCTCGGCAAAGTCAATTTCGAGATTCGTCGAGAAACTCAGCATGACATTTTCTCATCCCGAAGAAATTTCTACCTAATCATTGTCTTTCTATTTCTCCCGTTAATTCTTAAAGCCGGTGGCTGGACGCAGCCCAAGAGTAAGCTCTGGATAAAGTCTGCCGTCTTTCATCAGTCCACTAACGAACGGTTTTGCAACGGCCAGGATGCCACTTCTTTGGCATTTCAGCAAATCGGCTGTAATGAAGCCGGACATCGCAGTGCTTTTGATCCTTTTATCGGAGGTGAACTAACAGCTACGGCTATCTATACCGAGTTGGCTTATGGTATTACTGATTACTTTGAGGCTGGCCTACAGCTTCCTTTCTACCGAATAGGTTTCACCAATCTATCTGATCCGGATCGATCACCCACCACCAATTTCGGAGACCTGCGTTTTAGATTGAAGCTGCGCACGTCTGAGCAGCCGATCGTTTCCGCACTCAGCGTCACGCTTAAAAGCCCTACCGGTGAGTTTACCAATGACGCAGAGATAGTCAACGTTAGCGAGGGCCAGTGGGATATAGAATTTCTGGGTGAAATCAGTAAATCATTCTGGCCAGTGGATGGCTATGCCGGAATCGGTATCGGCTATCGAATACGTGAAGATAACGTCAACTTTGAGCAGTCGGTAGAAAACGAGTTCATCTTACGAGCCGAAGCAGGTTATTACCTGCTGGAAAAGCTTTTGATAAAATCAGACCTGGATTGGTTACGCGGTAGCAGGCCGACACTCTTTGCATTCGATCAACCCCTTCTTTGGAGGAGAGAACTGCTAAGCATTGCGCCTATGGTATTATTCGAACTATATAAAGACTTTCAGATTGAGACAGGAGTGCGTTACTCTATAGCAGGTGAGGATTATCCCAGCGGATATCAGGTTATATTCGGTTTTTCTTACAACTACAGCATTTTCTGATTCTTCGACTTAAAGCGCCCTTTTTCAAATGAGCGCTTCTCCTGATGTTTCGTTGCACGTCCTGTAACGCGCTTGCGCCACATCTTATAGCTGGACGGTTTCATCTCACTACGCATTAAGGCCTTTACTTCTTTTTCCTTCAATCCAAACTGTGCTTCAATTGCATCAAAAGTGGTGCGATCTTCCCAGGCCATCTCAACAATGCGGTCTATCGTATCTCTGTCCAGCTCTTTATTTTTCATATCCTGCCTATTCGTTATGTATGGCTAAAACATAACATTCTTCGTGGATAGAAGACAAGCCTAATTACGAAATCAAATTCATCTTCGTATAGGTTGTACGGAAAGCAGATTTTTACGATAGAGTCCAACAGCCGGATCATTATTTAGTTCTGCAATGCGCACTGCTTTCTTATAGCTTTCTACAGCGCGCGTCATATCCCCGGATGCCTTATATCCATCGCCCAGGCTGTCCCAGCTATTTGCAGCATGTGATCGCTCTTCAGCATTGCGCTTGAAGCAAATCATCGCCTCTTCTACATATCCCTCTCGCAGTAAATAATATCCCATCGAATTAACAAATTGCGGGCTGATAGATTTTCTTCCCAGCAACCGCTGCATAACCGTTTCTGCTTTCTGATACATCCCGGCATCCAGATATACGAACAGGATTCCCATCATCGAACGGTCGGACGGTAAGACTTCATATCCACATAGCCTCGACAGCTCTGTAAAGTAGGCATCCAGAGCCTTCAGTCCGCCATTACGTTCAAACTCAGCTGCAGAATTCCATTCCGGATATCCGCTTAACCCCTCAGGAGTCTCAATCCCATGTGTCATTAAGTAGAGCTGATGAACCAGTTCCTGATGTTTAATTGGGCTAATATTGCACTGAAAAATGATCGTTGTCCCATCATCAAACAGGGTAATTGAAGAACGATAACCGCGCAGTGCACCACCGTGATTAATCATTTGCACATGAGTGTTCCGCTCAATCAGATCATCCCAGTTGCGAATCCAGCCATAAGCGAAACCACCAAGGTTTGCCTTGTATAAGAGTCGGGAATACGTTTCTGATAGTAGCCTATTATGACGTATCGCTTCACTCCAGACAAAAAGCTCTCTAACCGTAGAATGCATACCTCCAGTTGAGTATTTAGATGATTGATCGCGGAACGGTGCCGGCTCAATATAGCCGCCATATTTTTTATACAGCCAATCGATGCCTTCGGCTTCAAGATAGGTATAGCCTTTTGCAAGACTATCCCGTGCAAATTCGTTATCGGCATAACCGGTGTTTTTTAACCCCAGTGGTTCAGCAATACGCTTCTGAATTAGTTCCGCATAGGTTTGCCCGCTTATCTTTTCCAGTATAGTACCGAGCAGCATATATCCAAGGCTACTGTATGATGCATCCTCGCCGGGCTTAAATAATAGCTTTGTTTTATCAACCAGCATCACCAGCTCTCGTGGGGTATAAGATGATGAAGAAAATGTCGCTTCATCTAGTCCAAGTTCTTCAAAACCCTCGTAATGAGGCAAGCCTGAAGAGTGAGACAGCAGCTGATGGATTGTCAAAGAGCCTGTTTCAGATGAGTCCAGATAGGTAAGATGTTTATCGACACGATCTGCGAGATGTATTTTTCCCTCTTCAACAAACTGCAGCACCAGCATTGCGGTAAACTGCTTGGTTACTGAGGCAATCGGGAAACGGGTATGAATTGTATTTGGCTGCTCCCCTTCACGATTTAGATAGCCATAAGCATTCTCAAATACGACCGCCCCGTTTTTGGCAACTAAAACCGCACCGCTGAAGGGGCTTGATATTTTATTATTCTGCCCCTGCTGTGCATAGTTTTCCATTAGTTCGGCAAGATTGGCTGGACGCTTATGGCATCCGAACAGAAGGATAGAGATTATCAGTGTTGGCAGTAATTTGGTGAGTGATTTCATTTCCGCTCCTGAATTGGTTCGTTATTAATTGCAGACAGAACCTAATGCATTAGAAGCGAAAACCCTGCGTCACTACGACGTCATCTTTATGCCATTTGCAATATTAGAAAAAATTTGGAATGAGTTTCAGATCCAGCGACTGCCTTTTTTCCAACTGGACCCCAAGCTGCATCAGCAAAAACGAGTTTAAACCGATCATCAGCATATAAACTGCGAGCAGTGGATGAAAATTTCCAGGATTAGACTCACCGAAAACAGCCTGGGCAACTCCCGGTGTCAACACCAAAAGGGTGAGAGTGATAATACTCCAAAGGATTTGGGAGCTAAGCAGTATTCCGCCGTATTCACGGATTTTTGGAAGATGCCGATGGCGATACCAAATCACCATCGGGATAAACACATTTGCAATAATCGGTAAGAAAAAAACCAGGGAGCTCAGGATCATTCGTTTTACCGGCTGTAGATCCTGATCAGCTTTTTCTTCAACACCCTGATAGTGAATAACCGGCATTGGAAACTGGTAATTCAAGCTGGAAGAGATTGCCTTAAGGGTATACGGTTGAGGTTTGACGCTTCCCTGCTCGATGCGCTGGATAGTCCGCAGTGAAACGCCGGACTCCTCAGCCAGCATTTCCTGAGTAAATCCTTTTTCCTGTCGACGCAATTGAACCCGCTTCCCCAAATCCGACCGTTGCTTTTGCTGTCGCATTATTCTCACTCCTTTTCATGGTTTCACCTCCCCTGTTAAAGGTATTCGTGAAAGTCATGAAAAGGATTCAAATTATCTTCAGCAAAAAGCTCCCTTAAGCACTCTATGGCTGGATCGGTTGAAAGGCAACGTTTTTCAGACGACTATCCCCAAGGTAAATTGTTACAGGCTTTCCATCTTTAGAATCAACCCGAAGAGAGTAGGAACCGGCGATAATCTGATCTGTATAGACCAGTTTCCCGACTTGCTGATTACCATTAATTTGAATAGATAACGAATCTGCAGCCAGATATTCAATTACCATTCCGGTTTCCGTCTCGTCGTTCATATACTTTCCATTTAATGAAGCGAGCAATTTCGTATTTAACTTAAAATCCGGTCTTTTCGGATGAGTGCGTGGTTTGGTGCCGGGGTTGTAAACCGTAAAGTTCGCGTCTTTTCCCTGATCGAAAAGAACTTCTACGTTTTTATTACCCTCAAAGTGATAGACGTTGCCTTCCACAAGAATCAAGCGAATCGGATTATATGGATATAATCGCCATATCAAATCTTTATCATCTGGTTCAATATGGATGTAGGCTCCTTCCTGGGATTGATAGATTCCGGCAAGCTCATCCGGAGTAGCTCTTTTACCTGTCCATTTTGGTCTGGCAAGATATGACTCTGCTTGATAGTTTGTAAAGTCCAGCACCAGATCTGCACAGGCCTTGGCCAAACTGTTCGTATTGACCTGACCACTATTCGTTAGCACCACAAAGGCTGTATTCTGATCCGGGAATCGTAACATAGAAGCCCGAAAAGCCCCCGTTGAACCGTCGTGATACCGATAATCCATACCGCGATACGCTCCAAACTCCAGGCCATATCCGTATTCAGGGTTTGCCGAACCGGAAATGCGCTGCTGACTTTTGTTAATTAGCTCTGCAGATAAAACCTTCGATTTTCCGGACTGAAGCAATATTTCCCAGTTCAGCAGGTCTTCCAATGTTGAGAACAGAGCGCCGTCACCAATCACCTCCGTAACGTAGGGATACTCGATCCAGCTTCCCCAATTTCCATATGGTCTGGCCTTATTGGGCAATACGACGCCGATATCATTATTGTATGAGGTGGCAGGCATATTGAGGGACTGAAACAGAGTATCGCTGAAGAGCTTAAAATCCTGTTTTACGCTTCTTCCTACAATCTCGGTTAGCAGCACGTAATTGCTGTTGCTGTAGTTAAATGCCGTTCCGGGATTAAAATCGAGCGAGCGCTGCTTCTCCAACAGTTTAAGTACATCATGATTATTCAGATAAACAATCTTCCACCAGGTTTTTCCCTGTAGTGCTAAAAGGTTATCGTAACTGCGAACGCCACTGGAATGCGTGATGAGCTGCTCAATTGTTATTTTCCTATCTAGCTCCTGATACAATTCCGGAAGGTGCTTTCGAATGTCGTCCTGTAGACTGAGCTTCTTTTCTTCAGTAAGCATCAAAGCCGTTAAAGCGGTAAACTGCTTTGCACATGAGGCAATATTAAATCGCGTCTTTCCATCTATTTTTACCTGGTGCTCCAGATTTGCATAGCCGCTAAATCCCTCGTAAACAACTTTGCCATTCTGTACAATTCCAACCGCTACACCCGGAGCAAGCCCGCTACTACTGGAATCGATTTTAGCATTGAGCTTTTGCTGAATATCCGGCGCAAGACTTTGTGGCGAAAGGGTAAGTGGGAGGAGGATCAAAATAAATTGAAGTAGCATCTTCATGATGAGTCTTTCGATTTGGGTTATCGGGTTATTTGCTGACAAGATAGGTTTGCGGTAGGTAATAATCGTCTCAAATCATGATATGATCCATGCAGTTCATCCCTAAATAGGCTTATTTGGGTTCGAAAGGTATTTTTTAGGGGTGAAGGAGGTATGCTTTTTAAATGCGCGATTGAACGTCGCCTTGGAGTTAAATCCGCTGTCCAAAGCGATGGCAAGCAAAGTATGTTGGGTATGCTCCTCTTCATTCATCGCTCGCTTAACTGCCTCAACGCGATGATAATTTATATAATCGTTAAAGTTCATATCGAATCCGCGATTAATGGCCTGTGAGATATTTCTGGGATTGGTATTGAGTTTTGCAGCAAGATCACCAAGAGTGAGTTGAGAATCGCGATAAACTTTTTCTGTAAGCATCAACTGTTCAATTTTTTCTTTAAGCTCAACAAGCTCGCTTGTCATGGGGTTCGAGGTATCAGAGAGGTTCTCAATTTCTAAATCAACTGTATCAGAAAGAGTCTCATTTTCCTTATTCGTAGTATTAGATGGATCAAGTGGGATAACTGTTTTTTCTGTCGAAGAATATCCGACAATTGCGATGTAGTAAAACAGAGCAGCAAAAATCAGGTAATACCACCACTTCAGTGGGAATGAACCCCAATCAGGAAATAGGAACAGAAAAACCAATCGGGCTATTTGCATCATCAAAAATGCAAACAGAAATCGTTTCATCCATTCAAACAGAACGCTATCCGCATAACTTAGCAGCTGATAAACCAGCTTTTTGTAGGAGTAGTATACCTTCAGGCTTAACACAAAGTAAGTAAACATTGAAATCAGACCGGTGATTTGATACCATTTCGACAGGTCTTTATCTCTCTCATCTGCGTAAAAATAATACTCACCAAGAACAACTTTATCGGTAACAAAAACGATCAACGAATAGATGAGATATAATATTCCTGGTAAGAAATGATATAAATCGGTTTTCGAAAATCGGAATGATTTATTCAGCAGGCTTTGCGTATAAAAATAAATAAGCGGTCCCAGAAACAGCACCTGTTGAAAAGGGATATAAAACATAATATCCCGGTAAGGCTGAGTACTGTACCAACCAGCATGCCCCAGCATCCAGGGACAGATATAAAGACAGCAGAGCAGAACAAATACCGAAAGTAATCTGGCCGAAGTATTCGAAAAAAGTATTCCTTTTCGCAGAAGGAGAACAGAATAGATGATCCCATGGACGAAAAAGATAAGAAGGATAGAGCTGCGGGGACCAAAGTTAAATTTCATTGGAAAAGATAAGGAACCCCGATGATAGAAAACAACAGCTACTCCTGAAGAATTTATCTTAAGTGCTTCAATAAAAATTATTTGCCCTATTAATGTCTCTAAGGTTAGTCACCCCGACGCGTCGGGGCTATTGAGAGCTATTCCAGCACCTCGACAAGCTCGGTGTGACATGATCAGCTTATTTAAACTATTCCTTTTCAACACCCAAATACAAAAAACTTGGTAACACAGAACTCCTGTGAAGCATCTTACACTAACACACAGCAATCAATTCAAATCCAATATTAAACCACAGGCAGGTAAAATGAAATACAGACTATTGGGCAATAGCGGTTTGCGCGTATCGGAAATTTCACTAGGCACCATGACCTTCGGTACCGAATGGGGCTGGGGTGGCGATAAGGAAGAGAGTAAGAAAATGTTCGATGCCTACGCCAATGCCGGCGGGAACTTCCTCGATACAGCCAATCTCTATACTAACGGTACCAGTGAGAAGTTTGTTGGCGAGTTTATCAAGAGCGACCGGGATCATTTTGTTCTCGGAACCAAGTATTCGCTGTTTGATCGCGAAGGCGATCCCAGCTTTGCCGGAAATAGCCGCAAGAATTTAATGCGCTCGGTAGAGGGTAGCCTTAAGCGACTGCAAACCGATTATATCGATCTGCTCTGGCTACATGCCTGGGACGATATGACGCCTATCGAAGAAGTGATGCGCGGACTGGATGACCTGGTCAGTTCCGGCAAGGTTCACTATATCGGTATTTCCGATACGCCGGCCTGGGTAGTATCGCGAGCCAACACCATTGCCGAACTGCGCGGCTGGGCCCCCTTTGTGGCACTTCAAGTGGAATACAGCCTCATCCAGCGCACGCCGGAGCGTGACTTAACACCGATGGCGAAAGCGCTTGGACTGGCCGTTACTCCCTGGGCACCACTTGCCGGTGGCGCACTTACCGGAAAGTATCTACGTGGTGAAGAAGGACGTGTGAAGGAAGGTAGCCTGCGTCGCAATGAGCGTTCAACGACTATTACCAAAAAAGTTGTGGAAGTAGCTGAGAAGCTAGGCGCATCACCGGCCCAGGTAGCGCTTCGCTGGACCATGCAGCAGGAGTTCACCTCGATTCCGATTGTCGGTGGACGAAAGGTGTCTCAGATGGAAGACAGTCTCGGAAGCGCTGATCTGGTGATACCGGACGAACTGATGGCAGAGCTGAATACGGTAAGCGAAATTGAGCTCGGTTTCCCGCATGATTTCCTGCTGCAGGAGAATGTGCAGAATATTCTGTATTCCGGGCAGAAGGGGAATATAATACGATAGGCAGTAGGCAAAATGCTGAAGTCTGAAGTCTGAAGTCTGAAGTCTGAAGTCTGAAGTCTGAAGTCTGAAGTCTGAAGTCTGAAGTCTGAATCTAAATATGCTGTTTGCTTAAAAACGTCCTGTAAGAAATTTGCAGGGCGTTTTTACGTACTGAATTTTGAACTTGATTGACATATTTAAATCAGCATCTTAGTATTAAATCATCGGGCTCAATCAACTTCAGTAACTATAAACTGAACAGGCATAAATATTATGTCGCGGAAATTAGGACCTTTTGCAATAACCTGCTTGCTATTATCCCTTACAGTCTCCTGTTTTGAGATGAACTCTCACGAAGAATATATTGCAAATGTCTTTGAGTTCAATATTCCTGATAGTGTTAAAGCCGGTCATATGGCAACCATTATCCTTGTGAGTTCCGGCTCAAATGGCTGCTGGGAAAAAGGTCGTGATGAAATAAGAAGAAGGAGTGACGGCTTCCTGATTATTCCTTACGATAAATTCCCAAATGGAGACCCGGTTTGTACGAGTGCATTCGTACAGCTGACCCACATGATTCCCCTGCTCTTTCAAAAAGCGGGAAGATGTGAAGTAACGGTTCGTTATAGCAATTCTCTTCGTTCTGAAGATTATTCGGAGTACACGAAGGAAGTGGTTGTGTATTAAAAGGGACGACACGCAGCTTCGGGGGCGACACGCAGGTCGCCCCCTCTATGGCGTTCGTTCACTGTTCACCGCTGCCTACTGCCTGGGACGACACGAAGGTCGTCCCCTATTTTGGTATTTCCTCTCGACCGTCTCCGTGCAGTGCAAAACGACCTTTATCACGATCGTGCACCTGCTCTTCTTTCGGCCAGGGCCAGCCGCCAAACTGGGTGCGGCGATATTCGGCAAAGGCCTCCTGAATTTCTTCCTGCGTATTCATAACAAACGGACCATGCTGCACCACCGGTTCATTGATGGGTTTTCCCTGTAGAAATAGTAGAAAACAATCTTCTTCTCCGGCTATTAGATGAACTTCAGCATCAGGCTTTAATTGGATTGAACGATTCACCGGCACGGTTTCTCCTGCAGCCTCCAGAGTAGCGCCGCGATAAAAATAAAGAGAACGATTTACCTCAGCTGATGCTGCTGGTAAGGCATAAGTGGCTCCGGCTTCCAGATGGATCGTCATGATTACCACCTGGTTATTCGGATCAGCTGCCCAGGAATCGGGCGTTGGATCCGGAGCGGTATTCTCCCCCATTTTCCCGGCAATCAAGTTTAGCTCTATCGACTTTCCGTTTACATCTGCTTTTTTGATAGCAGGAATATTATCCGACCAAAGCATGCGGAAATGCGGCTCCACAAACTTACTTTTCTTTGGCAGATTTAGCCACAGCTGAAACAGCTCCATCGGGTTTTCCTTATCCTGATGCAGCAGGGGAAACATCTCGGAATGCAGCACGCCCTTACCGGCGGTCATCCACTGTACGTCCCCGGCGCCAAAACGACCGGCAGCGCCCATAGAGTCGGTATGGTCTACCCAACCTTCTTTTACAATCGTTACCGTCTCAAAGCCGCGATGCGGGTGATAAGGGAAACCCGGCACGGTCTTGCCATGATACATGCGCCAGCCATCTTTGATCGTGAAATCCTGTCCGATCGCGCGACCGCTCAGAGATGCATCCGGTCCAAGTTGATTGTTACCCTTTGGATATTCATCGCGATGATGCACGCAGAACAAGAAGGGATCTTGTGTTTCCCAGGGAAATCCCAACGGCTTGATATTGAGTATCGAGGTGTTTTTAGATTGAGTCATTTCTACATCCTTTCAGTTTTAATTACTCTTTGGATGCGGAAAAGTTGGAAAGGAGGCAACCTTCGGTAGGCAGGAGGCAGGAGTTAGTAGGCAGGAGGTAGTAGTTTTGTCACGTCGAGCCTGTCGAGACGCTAGCTAGGCAGTAGGCAGTAGGGAGGTATTTCCCGTTTAATGCTGCCCGCTGCCTGCTCACTGCTTATACTCAACCCACAAATCCGGATAAACCGTATCCTCAACGTCCACCATAACAAAACCTTCCTGCGTCGTCACGTTGATCATAAACGGCACGCCTTTGCGCTTCTTATCGCCTTCACAGGTAATCCAGTCGGGGTGATTCGACCAGTGATGGTTATCGCCCATTCTTTCTCCCGGCATGACGCTATGAGAGATGGTGCGATGCAGTTTGAAGCTGGTATTCGTGCGGTTCAGCTTGTTGATAAAAACGTTCAGGTGGTGAGGTTTACTGTTATCGTTAAAGGTAATAAACTGCCCATCTGGAGAGATGCCTGCTGAGCAGTTATCATCGTGATATTCAATGTGCGTTCGGGTATCGAGATCTATTGCACGAAGGATATGCCCATCTCGACAAACCAGGCGGTTTTGCTCTGCAGACATGCCGATCTCTCCGGTACAGTCCACGAAGTCAACAAGCGCTCTCTGCTCCTGGAGGTGGATATCAACCGCCATTACCATATCGTCCATAATATATAGCACTTCGTTGCCGTTGGGATGAAACTCCAGCGGACAATTTTTATCTTCCTCGGCATTATCTGCTAATTCAATCCGGTTCATACCGTCGGCATCAACGACATAAATCTTGCTGCCATCTTTAACAGCAACTCTCTCGCCATCCGGACTCCAGCGCGCAAAGTCTCCCCTACCCAGTTCAACATATACTGAGTCACCCAGCTGATGCGCACGTACCTGGTTATCCTTTACATAAACAACTTTACCCGTAATGCCACCAACCTGGGCAAAGGCGGGAAAAGAGATAATCATTATCAGTACAATTACATTCAAAAAATTTCTGATCAATGTATCCGCCATTCGATTTGGTTTCTATTTCGCCTCGACTCATCGAGTCGAAGGGAATATGAACAGAAAAGAAGGAGAGAGTATTATTGCAGGTCAACAGTCCGAAATAGGGATTATGATTTTTTTTCAAACAGCTGAACGCGATTACCGTCAGGATCTCTTATGATAATCATCCTCATGCCGTTATTTGAATCTTCTACAATGTTGCCGCTAAATTCAACTCCAGAATCGGTTAGGCGTTTTACCCATTGGTCTAAATCGTTTACTAAAAAACCAAATTTAAATATTCCAATAAATCGGGTTTTCTTTGATGCATCATTTTGAAGCTCTTGTGGCGAAACAGCATCTTTAATTTCGATTAACTCAATCCAACCTTCACCGCTTCTCAGGTTTGCCATCCGCAGCCCACGCTCTTTTAGATCAACCTGATTCAACAGCTCATAACCGAGATTTTTGGTGTACCAGGCCAATGAGGTATCGATATTACCGACAATCAAAGCTGTAAAATAAGGTTCCGGTTGTGGTGAATCTGATTCCTGAGCAAATAAACCTATTGGCAGAAACGCAAATAAAAGGATGTAACTTACTTGTTTCATCATAACCTGCTTTTTTAAGTCCAATATTTCTATAATAATACGGAGCATGTCGCTTAAAGTTTGGATTTTATGTTGCCTTCAAATATCGTTCAAAATTTATATATTATTTTCACCTTTAGATTAGAAACGGTTAAGTATTTCATGTATTGAAAGGATATCGTAAGTGGATTTTATAAATCTCATTTACCATAGGAATCCAATTGTTTTAGTTCTGTTATTTTTAAGCATTTCAGCTTGTACTGAAAAAGTACCTGATAAAGATGACGATCAGAACTTTGCTATAGACAGAACTTACTCTCTACAAGTTCTGAATAGATTTAATATATCCAGCGAAAACATGCTGGAATTGAGCAACCTAACCAGATCCAAATTACGAGAAGTGTATGATTACTTGCCGCCAATGGGTGAATTCAGCAAGTTTAGTATAAAGGATACCCTATCAGTTTACGAAGAGACAGGGATAGTAATTCTCAGGTATATTTCAACAACTCACAATGCTCAAATCCGCTGGAGGAATACCGACAAGTTGCGAATGGATAGGTTTTATGAACAAATGGTAGATTACTTTAACGAGAGATTGGGAGAAGCACCGGTACGTGTTGCCCCAACAGGCGGTGATGAGGACTTTGAATACAACCATTATTGGACTTATCCACCGATCAAAAGGGAAATTGCATTATCATATTACACAGATAGGGATGAATTCATCTTATACCTTCAACTACCGGGAAAGAGAGAGTAATCCATCTCATTTCAAGAGTAGAAAATATTGGAAGCATAGCATGATTCGCTCAATATACCTTATAGTCGTTTTACTTATTCAGCCATTACTAATGGCTCAGGAACAACAGCTACCAACACCAAAAGGGTTCAACATCACCGGAATCCCCGTGCTGAAATTCAATTCGGATGAAGGGTTTGGCTATGGTGCAAGGGCATCGATATTCAGTTATGGTGAAGGTGGATACAATCCCTATCTTTATCTGATTGATACACAGGTATCCTTCACCACCGAAGGCCAGAAGGAAGTCTTCGTTTTCTTCGATTCCCCCTTTCTACTTGGTGAGGGGAATCGTTTGACCGGTGAAGTCCGCTACCAGGATAATGATTTCACACCCTATTACGGCCTGGGAGCTATGTCGGTATTTGAAGACGCGCTCACCGACACCGAAGACCCTGCCTTTATCAATGAGGATTATTATCGATTCGGTCGCAAGCGCATTACCGGCTGGTTGGATTACCAGCGCAGCCTGGGAAAGATTCGTGCTCTGGCTGGATTCGGCATTAACCATACCGATGTGACTTTACTGGACGGCACGACATTACTCGGAGATGATGATATCATTTCAGGTAAAGAAGGTGGCTATACAAACTACCTGAAGCTGGGGTTGATTTATGATACACGCGATTTTGAGCCGGCACCGAGCACAGGTTCATGGATCGATGCGGTGTTTGAATTATCAGACAAAGCAATCGCCAGCGACTATAACTATCGTCGATTAACGCTGAATCAGCGACAGTATTTTTCCCTAAGCAAAAGGCTGGTGTTCGCCCAACGGCTTGCCTTCATTCAAAGCTGGGGAAACATCCCCTTTTACGAGACCGCTTTTATTGCCAGCACCTTCCGCATTGAAGAAGGCATCGGCGGCTCAAAAAGCGTTCGCGGACTATTGAAAAACCGCTACCTGGGGCCGGTTGAGGCATTCGGTAATTTTGAACTGCGCTGGCGACTAATAGATTTCAGCATGATCGGGCAGAGCTTTTTCCTATCGCTTAGTGGATTCTATGATTTTGGCGGCGCCTGGAATACGCTTGAAGCCATCTCAACTGATACGTTCCATGCCGGTCAGGGAGGTGGGGTTCAACTTGGTTGGGACGAAAGCTTTATCATATCCGTAAATGCCGGGAGGAGCGAGGACACAAACTTTGCGCTGTATATTGGAGTTGGGTATTTGTTTTAATAAAACGATGAATCTATTCAGGTTATGAAAAATCTATTGTATTTCTTCAATCAATTAAGTGCGATAATATGAAATTTCATTTTAGCGTATGCTAAAAATAAGTGAGAAGCATTATAAGAAGCTGAAGCTACTGATTCTGATTTAAGATCCAGCTGCTCATAAACTCCAGATAGTCCTGACGGATCCAGCCGGATTCCGGATCGATAAATGCATGCCCGGTACCGACATAAATTTTCACCTCGGATGAAGAAACATTCGATTCATCTACAACTTTAATAAACCGGTTACTGCTTCCTTCCACCCATACCTGGCTGTCATTCTCCCCTAATATCATCAATACCGGTATTTGCAGATTCCCCCAATACGGCATTGGATCGAAGTCGCTATTCAGTATCCACCAGCGTTTTCGTTTCTGTGTTACCCGGTATGCAAAAAGCGGCGTTATCATCGATGCAATAAAGCTCGGTGCTCCGGAATTAATGATGTCTGTTTTTATCTCGTAGCTTAGCTGCTGATTCGGGGGAAACGCACTTGCCGATACGGCTATGCAAAATGAGACTTTATCGGATCGGGACGCTGCAAGCGGGGCAACCCATCCGCCCTGGCTAAAGCCGACTAGTCCGATATGTGCATCTGCGTATCCATTCCGATCCAAATAATCAACAGCTGCCAGCACGTCTTCACTAAAATTCTGAATGCTGCTGGTATGCCACTCGCCTTGTGACTTTCCACATCCCCGCTTATCAGGCAGCAGTACCGCAATCCCCTGTTTTGCAAGGAAATCAGCCTGATAGAGATACCAAAAGTTATCGCGGTCGCTTACCCCGGAGCCGTGCACAAAAACGGCCACCGGATGTGGAGCAGGCCCAAGAGGCTTAAGGAGAGTTGCAGTAAAGTCAAGACTGTCCTTGAGATTGAAATAGCGCACTTCCTGCTGAGTATAATACTTATCCGGTAGCCGCTGCATATATTGGAGGGAAGAATCAGCGATGGATAAACTGCGAACGGTCTCTGTGGAATCGTATTGAAAGCAGATTTTAGTCGTTTTTTTGGTTCGCTGCCATTGAAAGCAGGAATCCGACAGGACTGTTAATCGCCTATTGCGCAGGGGCTTGAAGCAATTTAGCTGAAGATCAGAATTCGCGCTCCAAGTTATCATCCAGTCTGTTCTATCTTCAGCGCGATACCAGCCAATTTTATCTTCCAGCTCAAACGTTTCTTTTTCATTTAGCCCGTTATTTGAACGTGGAACATCCTCAGCGGGAAAGAGAAAATACCATCCTCCCAAAAACAAGAGAATAATCATCAAGCATATCAGGAAGCGTTTCACTACTATTTCCTTTTACTTCTACTAATCGATTCGTTTTTACTAAGATATTAGTAAAAACGAATCTTGTCAACATCTTTAATGAGAATTGTACGATATACGCATGAAAGCTTATTACTGAGCAAAGGCTCTCAGGTATTGCTGCTTTTAGCGCAGCGATTTAAAAAGATTCCCAGAAGCTTTAGTATTTTCATTATTTACACATCCATTCTATATTCTTATACGAATAGTTCTTTTTACGCAGAAACCTGGCGATACACCTAAATTTTCAAATCTATTTTTTAGCAGGACATTTTGCGATCAAAGAGGTTATGAAGAGCATTGTTTATGCAAAATGAAATTTTCGCCGGCATGGCTTTAAGTTGATTGACCATATCGGCGATTTTAAATAGAGATTCTTTTCCATGCCTGAATTACCCGATAACCAGGTTACAGCACTCCCGATACTGGAGACGAAACTTTACAGCCCCAGATGGCGTCCCGGTTTGGTATCGCGCCCACGATTGCTTAAACAAATGCATCAGGGAAGTGAGAGAAAGCTGATGCTTATATCTGCACCTGCAGGTTTCGGTAAATCCACGCTACTTGCAGAGTCACTGGTTTACGACGAGGAGAAAGCGCGATCCACCGCATGGGTATCACTGGACCAAAACGATAATGATCCGACGTTATTTTGGTCATATACGATACGCGCATTACAAAAAGTTCGAAATGGTATTGGTACTGAAGCCCTTCAAATGCTGCATTCCCCCCAGCAACAGCAAATCACCACAATTCTAACAGCACTAATAAATAGTCTAAATACGATTGAAGAGAATCTGGCTCTTATCCTCGATGATTATCATGTTATCAACAGCAAGTCGATTCACCATGGCCTTATCTTTCTTATTGATCATCTCCCCCCGCAGATGCACCTAGTGATCGCCAGCCGATCGGACCCACCATTCCCACTGGCTCGAATGCGGGCCCGCGGTGAGTCTGCAGAACTACGCGCATCTGATCTTCGCTTCACACCGGAAGAAGCAGCAACCTTTCTTAATGAGAAAATGGGATTAGACTTAACCGCCGGCGACATCTCCGCCCTGGAAAAAAGAACCGAAGGCTGGATTGCCGGCCTACAATTAGCAGCTCTCTCGGTCCGGGGGCGAACAGACGCTCAGGCGTTTATCGCTACTTTTGCAGGGGATGACCGTTACATTGCAGACTATCTGGTTGAGGAAGTCCTGCAGCGTCAACCCAATGAGATTCGTAGCTTTTTGCTTAAAACAGCTATTCTCAAACGGCTAAACGCGCAACTCTGCGATGCGCTTACCGGGCGGGATGATAGTAAAACAATGTTGGAGGATCTGGAGCGCAGCAATCTCTTTGTCGTTCCGCTCGACGATAAACGCATTTGGTACCGTTATCACCACCTTTTTGCTGATGTACTCCTAAAGAATCTCATTGAAGATCGACCGGATCAGGTAACAACGCTTCACCGACTGGCAAGCGAATGGTATCAAAAAAATGGTTTTTCGTTAGATGCGGTTTTCCATGCACTTGCGGCAGAAGATTTTGAGAGAGCAGCAGACCTGATTGAGTTAATCTGGCCAGAGATGCGCAGAAACAACCAGGAAATATCCTATCTTGACCGGGTAAGATCTTTGCCTGAAGAGCGCATTCAAAATCGGCCCGTACTCAACGTCAATTATGCCTGGGCCCTACTGAATAACGGTGAGTATGAGGCCGCTGAAAAACGCTTGCAGGACGCTGAAAAGTATCTGGAAATGGGAGGGGGAAAAGACAAGCAGGCAAGACCATCGGCACCAGAGGGAACCGTCATAGACGAAAGACAGTTTCAATCGCTACCGGCATCAATAGCCAATGCGCGAGCATACAGTGCACAGTCTCTTGGCGATGCAGACGCTACGGTGAACTATGCCCGACAGGCGCTCGATCTACTGCCAGAGGAAAACTACTATGAGCGAGGCACAACCTCCGCACTTTTGGCGTTTGCTTTCTGGAGTAGCGGAGATCTGAATGCTGCATACCAATCTTTTGCCGACGGTTTGACATATCTTGATAAAGGCGGAAGTAATATAGCTGATGAAGGAGGCGTTCTGATACTTGCCATGATAAGGAAAGCACAAGGACGCCTGAAAGATGCACTGAATGCATATCAAAACTCTATAAGGTTACTCGTTGATTCCAGTAATAAAGCAGTACACGGGTTAGCGGAGATGTATTTGGAGTTAAGTGATCTGTATGTCTCGCAGGGAAATATCAAATCTGCCGAGGAATTTCTGCTTAAAGGAATGGCAATAAGGGAAGCAGCATCATACCCTGGCTATAACTACTTTTGGCCTGTAGTGCAAGCGCGGATCAAGATAGCAAAAGGAGAACTTGATGAGGCTCTCGATCGACTCAATGATGCCGAGCGGCTATACTATCAAATTCCAATTCCCAATATACACCCAATTCCAGCGCAAAAAGCCCGTATATGGATCGCACAGGGTCAACTGGACAATGCCCTCGAATGGGTTCACGAGCAGGGTATTTCCCCATCGGATGACCTTAACTATATACGCGAATTCGAACATATTACTTTAGCGAGGATACTGCTAGCCCAATTTCAAACCGGCCAAAATGCGAAAGATATTCAAACCGCATTGGAACTATTATCTCGCCTTAGAGAGGCCGCTGAAAAGGGTAAACGAAAAGGAAGCCTAATCGAGATCCTGGTGCTGGAAGCAATGGCTAACCAGGCAGTAGATAATCTACCGGCTGCACTTGAATCTCTAGCACATGCCTTATCCCTGGCTGAGCCGGAAGGCTTTATTCAAATATTTCTGTCTGAGGGCATCTCAATGCGTAACCTCCTTCGTGACGCTGCTGCCGCGGGAATTGGCGGCACCTATACCAGGCACCTTCTAAGCACCTTCGAGCCTCCGCTCAAAACCAATCTTTCCGGTGCACCCCGGGTAACCACATCCGAGCTGGTCGAGCAGTTAACGTTAAGAGAATTAGAGATCCTGCGCCTGATTGCATCAGGATTGCGAAACAAAGAAATAGCTGATCAGCTTTTTATTAGCCTGGCGACCGTGAAACGACACGTAGCGAATATATATGGCAAGCTCAACGTTTCCCATCGTACCGAGGCTGTTGCGCGGGCAAACGAGTTGAATTTGCTGTAAATCCCCATTTACACCCCCAGAATACACCCCTAAATACACCTTACGGATGATGCATCAGGTATCATTGCCGATATAACTTCCCTACACAACAATCAATAACACTTGTTCATTATAGACCAAAAAGTTATCACCGTTGCGTTATATCAATTCTGGAGAAGAACATGAAAGCAATACAATTTGATAAATATGGTTCCCCGCTTCAGAAACCATACCGCCGAGAGCGGATCACAAATGTTACACTCTAATGGAGAGAATTATGAGAAAGATACTTTTAATAACAACACTACTAGCTTTGTTGACAATAATAGCTATTTCAGTCCACTCTTATAATTCAGTCAAGCTTATCACCTCGTGCGAACCAATTGGCAATGCTCGCCCCTTGTGTGGATGGCAAAACCCTGAAGATATGGTTGCGCTTCCTGATGGGCGTCATGTAATTGTAAGCGAATATGGCGGAATGAATGGGGAAAGCCCCGGTGTATTATCACTACTTGACCTGGAGACAGATACCAGGGAAGTGCTCTATGCCGGAGGTTCCAGCCAGTATGCAGGTGCTTGGGGTAACCCGGATTGCGCGGAGGTCGCAATAGGCGTATTTAGCCCTCATGGTATACACCTTGGTTACCGTAAAGATGGACGAATGCAGCTGCTAGCGGTGCAGCATGGTGGCAGAGAATCGGTAGAGCTGTTCGAAGTTGAAAAAACCGTAGAGAGCTGGACTCTTCATTGGCGTGGTGGTGTAATTGCACCAGCAGGATGCACGCTGAACGATGTTGTAGCTACACCCGAAGATGGTTTTCTCGTTACAAATATGCTACCTAAGAAGACCAGTACTTTGGGACAAACATATGAATTAATTAAAGCCGGTGTGCTGGGAATTCAAAGCGGTCACGTACTTGCCTGGCATCCAAATAGAGGTTTTAGTAAGCTTGCCAGTAGTGTTGGAGTTATGCCTAACGGGATTGAAATATCACCTGATGGAGAAGAGGTCTTCATAAATTACAGTCTTCGGGGTGAGGTTCGTCGAATTAACCTTAACAGCGATACAATCGAAATGCGCAATACGTCTTTACCACCTCTCGACAACATTACCTGGACCCCTGACGGCAGGTTGTTGGTTGCAGGGGCTATAGGGAACATTATGGAAATGATGGCCTGTTCGAATCCGGAACAGGGTAACTGCCCGGGGGCTTTTGCTATTCTTGAGGTAAATCCGCTGACGCTCGAAACGTATACTATTTATGAAGGTGGTTACGGAACCCCTAGCGGAGCAGGAACTGTTGGTCTAATGCTACAGGACGGATCCATGCTAATCGGCACTTTTGCTGGTGACCGTATCGTTAAGGTGAAACTATAAATGATTGTAAAACACGATACGCGAACAGGGCAACTTCTCTCCATAGGCCTGGCCTGTTGCATATCATCGATGGGTGTCGAAACATTGATAGTCTCTTAATAATTACTTGAAAAAGTTTTCAAATTAAGCATAGTAAATTGACTGCCGTGCTGAGTTAGTAGAAGCTCTATTAGGGCTTCTTCACTCTCGACAAGCTTGACGAGACATGAAACACATTTGGCATTTCATCTACTTACTAAAAAACGATCGGAACGCGAATACAAACTGGCGAAAATAGCCTTCCGGGAATTCCACATCGCTGAGGCCATACTTATCGGCTTTGCGATCAGACGGAAAGTAGTCGGTCCTGAACATCCAGTCCCAGATGGCAAGTTTGGTGGAAAAATTGCGGTTATGCGCCTCGTGCCGATCACAATGATGCCAGCGATGCATTTCCGGGCCGTTAATAAAATACTGCAGCTTACCGGAACGAACATCAATATTGGAATGAATATACATTCCCCAAACTGTATCGATCGTTCCCTTCATTACCGCAATCTCCGGCGAGCCCAGGAGGATAATCGGGGCAAACTCTATGGTTTGGTTAATCATGATTTCAGCAGCATGAGAGCGGGCACCACCCAGCCAATCCAGATCCTTCACCGAATGATGCGCCTCGTGGATACGCCAGAGGAATTTATTGTGATGCTGCCAGCGATGGAACCAATAAATGTAGAAGTCATGCAGGAGGAGAAAGAAGATCATTTGTCCCCACAGGGGCCATTCGCGTATCCATTCAATCCGGGAAAGACTGGTTGCCGTATCGATATAGTGAATGAGGTAGGAAATCAATACCCCCATTACAAAACTCTGAAAGATGGTATACCAAAAGAAGTCGGTAAAAAAACCTTCCCGAAAGAATGTCTGCTCTTTGTTATAGGGGATGATTCGTTCAAGGGCGATCAGAACGATCGCCCCGACGATGGTGATAACACCACAAACAATACGCAGCGTTGATAAATCCATAGAACAAGCTATACCGTTACAGAATCCGTGCTTTGTACCCGGCGCAGTTTCTTGCGGGGACCAATTTCACTGTCATATACTTTTTTCACGCCGTCGCCCAGCGCTTTTTCGATATCGCGGATATTACTCACCAGACGATGCATACCGATAATTTCGACAGACGCAGCCTGATCGCTGCCCCACATCGCGCGGTCCAGCGTAATATGCCTTTCGATAAAGGTTGCGCCCATTGCAACGGAGGCCCAGGTGGTTGCCAGTCCAACTTCATGCCCGGAATAACCGATCGGCACGTTCGGATATTTCTGACCAAGCGTTTCGATCATGCGCAAATTCAGCTCATCCAGCTTACAGGGATAGGCAGACGTAGAGTGAGCGATCATCAGGTCCTCTTTACCAACAGCTTCTACACCGGTTTCGATTTCTTCCATAGTAGACATTCCGGTAGAGATCATCAGCGGTTTACCGGTATCTTTCATGCAGCGCAACAGGCTATGATCGGTAAGTGAAGCGGAAGCAGCTTTGTAGAATGAGACATCGAACTGCTCAACAAACTTTACCGACTCCTCATCCCAGCAGGATGCCAGCCAGAGAATGCCCCTGTCACGGCAATATCCATCAATTTCTTCAAACTCATCCTGGCCAAACTCAACCTTACGGCGATAGTCGATATAGGTCATCCGTCCCCAAGGCGTATCGCGCTCTATACCCCACTGATCCTGCGGCACGCAGAGTTCGGGTGTGCGCTTCTGAAACTTCACCGCGTCACAACCGGCAAAAAGAGCTCCATCAATAATTTTCTTTGCGATCTCCATCGAACCATTATGGTTGATACCAATTTCAGCAATTACGAAGACCGGCTCACCGGAGCCGATGTAACGGTCACCGACTTTTACTCGATTTAATTCAGACATGAGTTTTCACCTTTGTTAGCAAAATTATATCCTGCAGGCTTCTTATCCACCTGCAGAAGGGTTTATTTATTTCACTTCCACCGTTTTGCGAAATACTGCCTGCACCGGCTCACCGATCAGGTTTGCTTCCACATTTCCTTCAAGTATCGCTTTCTTCATTAAAGGAAGGACTTCTCGATAGACATCAAGCGTGTAGTTTATATCTTCTTCACTATGAGAATAGGAAAGATTGTGAAAACCGGACCAGAGGATTCCGCAACGGATCAGCTCTTGTTGAAGCAGTGATTTTAGCAGCAGCGGATCACCAGCGCTGGCATCAAACGTAACGATAGAACGACTGGGAGCTCCAAAGCACTGTATATACGGATCAAGCCCCAGCTCTCGCACAATTTCATTTACACCTTTAACCAGCTTATCTCCCCGGGCAGCTATAGAAAGCTGCACGTCTTTTTCGCGCAGCTCATGAATCGTCGCTTTGGCAGCAGCAAGCGATAGTGCTTCTCCGCCAAACGTGGTAAAAAAGAATACGTCGTCACTTAAAAGCTCCATAACATCCTGGCGACCACACAGCACCGATAGCGGCATACCGTTCGCAATCGCCTTGGAAAAGGTGGCCAGATCAGCAGTTACATCAAAGTAAGCCTGGGCACCACCGGTTGAGAGACGAAAACCGGTCCACATTTCATCAAAGATCAGCAGCGTTCCGTTTTCCTCGCACAGCTGTTTGACGCGCTGAAGAAAGTCGGCATTGGGATACTCGAAAATCATCGGTTCCATGATGACACAAGCGACATCAGAGTCCATAAGCGGGATAATAGAGTCGATATCGTTATATGTAAATTTTCGGATAAGGTCTTTGGCATGATATGGTACTCCCATATCGCGAGGGGTCGTGCCGATATACCAATCATGCCAGCCGTGATAGCCACAGCAAAGTACTTTTTCCCTTCCGGTAAACGCGCGAGCAAGACGAACAGCAGCACTGGTAACGTCCGCACCCGTCTTGCTAAAGCGAACGGATTCTGCTCCGGGAATTACCTCACGAATCAATTCTGAGACCTCAACCTCCAGCGGATGCGTCAGAGAAAAACTGATTCCGTCAGATAGCTGTTCTTTTATTGCCTCATCGACTCTATCGTAGGCATACCCCAGAATGACAGGACCAATCCCCATGTTATAGTCGATGAATTCATTACCATCGACATCCCAAACGCGGGCCCCTTTTCCGCGCTGCAGGTATTTAGGTGCAATGCCTTTCACATATTGCGTCGGACCTTTGGCAAGCGTTTGTGAAAACGCCGGCATCAGACCTTCAGCTCTGGAATGCAAAAGATCGGAATTAGAGATAGACGGGTAGTTGATGTTGGATCTCACCTGATTCGGCATTCTTCATTTCCTTTCTTTAACAAAAATCTCTTAGCCAGCGTTTAAAAATCGTATCCACAATATCAGATGCTGCAAACTTTTCATAGGCTAAAACGTCTTCCAAAAGCCCGGGCTTAAACCAGCGATTGTTCAGGCTATACGGCATTACTTCACAGATCATCTGATTTTTCACCAGCACTTCGCAAAGAATAGAATACAACCCACCAGTCTGAAAATGATCTTCCAGCACGACCAGCATCTCGGTTTCTCTGGCGGCTTTTAGGATAGCTCTTTCGTCTACCGGCTTTAAGGATCGCATATTTAACAGACGAACCGAGATACCACGGCTTTCCAATACCTGCTGAGCCTGATATGCCTGGTTCAGTAACATACCGTAGGTAAGGATGGTAATATCCGAGCCTTCGGTAATAATTTCTGCTTCACCAAATCTGAACTCCGGATCGTGCTGAATTACCGCCGGACTATCTGTAAAACGGATATAACAGGGACTCTCATCCTGCAAAATCACGGGTAAGGCGATTTCCAGATCTTTCTCATCAGCAGGACAAACAATCTTCATATTGGGAATTGTGCGCAGCAGACTGATGTCTTCCAGCGACTGGTGTGTTGCACCGTTTGCTTCGGAATGAAACCCGGAAAAAGTTCCAACCAGCTTTACAGGTTGGTTGCCCAGGCCAACATCCGTGCGTATAAACTCAAAGCCTCGCATGGTAATAAATGCAGCCAGGCCATGCACAACCGGAACGCGGCCACGTAACGCAAGCCCTGCTGCGGCACCAATCATCCCTTGCTCGGTAATACCGGTATCAACAAAGCGCTCCTTCAATAGTGGCGGCAAATTGCGAATAGCAGAATGATTTTCAGCGGTCATCACTACATAGCGATCATCATCAAGAATAACGTTAGTGAGTGCTCTTTCGTAAGTCGTTAACGGGTTTGGTTTACCATTTTTCATCATATCGCTGCTACCTCCGGTACTAACAGATCAGAATGCTCGTTATGCAGCTCGGCTAAAAGTTCTTCAACCGTTTCATCGGTAATATTATAGAACCAGCGATCCGCTCTGGCTTCAATGCTCGGCACACCATTTCCGCGAACAGTTTCTGCGATAACGACATTGGGACTGCCCTTTCGAAATGGAATTCGACTAAAAACGGTGTGCAGATCCTCATAATCATGTCCATTCAACGTGATGGATGAACAGCCAAAGGAGAAAAACTTCTCTTCCAGTGGTTCTATCGGTATTAAGTTTTCTGTCTGCTCATTTGCCTGAAAGAAGTTGCGATCTACGACTATAACCAGATTATCCAGTCCTTTTGCGGCAGCAATCAAACAGGCTTCCCAGTTTGAGCCTTCGTTCAGCTCACCGTCTCCAGTGACCACAACAACTTTATTGGACTGTCCGCTCATCTTGATATCCATTGCAACTCCAACTGCAACAGGAAGTAAATGCCCGAGAGAACCGGAGGGAAATTCGACTCCAGCAATTTTCGGATTCGGATGCCAGTAAATATCGTCGTTGGTTTTCAGATGATTTTCGAAACGTGCACTGTCCATCATGCCTATTTCGGCAAGCGTGCCGTATAGGGCCGGTACAGCATGGCCTTTGGAAAGAAAAAAGTAATCCCGGTTTGGATCGTCCGGCTTATAGGGATCTATTTTCAGGAACTGTTTATATAGATATACCATTAGGTCTGTGCATGAAAGTGAAGCACCGATAAAGCATCCACCTTTTCCTGCCATGCGGATAATATGTTCATTTACACGGAGCGCAGTCGATCGCAGTTCATGAACGTTTATGTCGTTTGTTTTATCAGCATTCTGCATGTTCATTTTTCTTCCTCTGTCCGATTTCTCGGCGCGATTAATTGTTATTTTCCTGGAGGTAACTTTTAAACCAGCCCTCTCCCAAATATGCTCGATTCACTGCATTTATTTCAGGATGTGCAGTCAGCAAATTCAAAATATCTTCCAGCCCAAAAAGCGGCTTTTGCGGATAAAGCTCATCATAGACAGACGAAATAAGCTGATAATCCTCTTCATAGTCGATTGTCCAACGATGGCTTTCAGAATAATCCAACCCGGTTTCCCAGGAAACATTGGCAATTCTGAATCTCTCAGGATTCATCCAAAAGAAGGGTGTCGTATGCTCAAGATGATGTTCGAGGGTTGCCTCTTCTATTGCGGTCGACAGGGCATTCATGGACATAATTTCCACGTCATTACCATCCGGCCAGGTGGGTGGGTGCAGATTACTAACGTAGTCATATGCTTCCGGGTCGGCTAAATACTTACCAATCACCTGATCGATTATCTTGGGATCAATGAGCGGACAATCCGATGGAATTTTCACGACTGCATCGGCATTAAAAGCCATTCCGGCTTTAAAATGACGATCGAGTAAATTCATTTCATCACCGCGAAAACAAAGAATGCCTTCCGACTTACAGACTTCTTCAATTCGATCATCCTGCGTCTGAACCGTAGTCGCAACAACCACGGTGCCGGCCAGCTTTGCCGCTTTTACCCTCTCGACCATGCGAATTAAAAGCGGCTTTCCGCATATGTCGCGTAATACCTTATCGGGTAATCTGCTCGATCCCCGGCGTGCCTGAATAACCGTAACTACATTACATGGCTTCATAAACCGGACTCTCTTTAACAGGATATAAGCGCGTCTTAGCCTTGACGGTATTGGGGGGCTGTCGTTCAACCACGCTACGGCAAACACCGGCAATGTTTTCACCGGATTTCCCACCATTCTGCAGCGGCACTAACTTCTCAAGCTGAGTTTTGTCGAAATAAGAGTAGACTTCCTTGCCCAGCGCCATTCCAACGTATACCACCGAAGAATACTGGGTAATTAATACGTCGCAGTTGGCTATCATGTGGTTCGTATCTCCACTGTGAAAGACCTGAGCCTGTGGTGCAATATGATTAATCTCTTTGACGGCACGATCGTAGTTTTCATTGGGATGCAGTTTGAAGATCATCTCCCTGCCAGCGGCAATTTTCATCGCCTGACGAATAAATTTTTTACGATTGTCAAACTTCAGGGTCTCGCGGGCATCAGAAGTTGCTACCAGCACATACCCTCTTTGAGAGAAGTCATTGTTCAGATGCACAGCCATGTTGTCGAAGTTGGGAATACCGGTAACAACGATTTTCTTTCGATCAACACCCTTTCGCACAAACAGATCCCGGTAGCCATTAGAAGCCACACAGAAATGATCATAGGCATGGGAAAGACCGGTAACGGAAGTACTTGCGAGATAACGCGGAAGCCTTAGATATTTAACCAGGTAATACATAAGATTTTCCGGATCCGTCATACCTTCCTGGATCAGGATAACCTTCTTACCACGCAGGTTCTTTTGAATAAGTAAATCCGAGGTTGTAACAATCAGATCATAATCATGTTGCTTACCGCCAAAATCAACCTTTAAGTTGCGCTCTTTCAGATAGGTCTCAGTATCGAAACGAGCCTTACCACCCAGAGCCGTAAAATCCAGCCAACCCATTTCAGCTAATTTCCCAAGCAGCCCATCACTGTAATAAGGCGTGAAGTAGCAATCATAATCCCTGGAGAGATGAATCGCTACCGCCTCAGCAATGGTTGTCTGATTCAGAGAACCGCCAATAAAGAGTATTTTTTTCTTACCCATATCTGCCTTCAAACCATTCCGTTGATGAATTTCTGTTTGACTGAGTCGGATAATAATAGCCAGCCTATGATAACAGTTCCTTTACAGTGTGTTAACAAAACCACTCAATTGAATTAAGGAAAGCAGCCGGAAATTGTATCAAACCTGTTAAAAACTATTGCGGAGGGTTATCTCTAAGCAGGTAACTAAGCAGCGCACCAACAGCAAGCTGACAGTAATAGGAAAGGAATCGCCAGGCTCCTAAAACAAGACCGATTGCACCGGCGGGAATAACAGACTCAAAGATGAGATAAAAGCTGAATTCGGCTCCTCCAATAGCCCCGGGGGTCGGCACAATGACCATCGTAAGAAACACGATCCACTGTAGAATGAACATTTCTATGGGGTTTACGGCTATGCCCAGTCCCCAAATGAGCGCTGTCGCAACAGAGCATCGACATATCCATTGAGAAGCCGTAATCAACATGCTAAGCGCAAACAATGATTTGCCGTATCTCCAGATAAAAATAGCTGCCTGCCTCATCTCAGCAGAGAAAGATCTGAACTTATCAGCAACTTTAGCAAAGAAGCGACCCAACCGTCCTGTTGGGCGCGATTTCGCTGATATTTGAGTAAACAGGAAAAATGACGGTAGGAAAATTAATAAAGCACCGACGGTTTCGCTACTTCCGTTAAATGAGAAGAATTTAAAGAACTCCGATAACAGCAGCTGAAGCTGCGGTAAGTCCCAGGCCTGCGTTAATGTAAGTACAACCGGAATAACTATTGTAAAAAGGATAACCTCTTCAAATAGATTAATAGTTGTTAAGGTGGCAGCTGCTCCGGGCTTTACCCCTTTCTTTACCAGCATCCCCCACTTCATCGGACTTCCACCGATAACGGTTGGGCTAAGAGCCGCAGCCAATTCGGCGTTTACCACAATCCTCAATGAATCAATAAAGTTAAACCGATGCTCTAAAAAGCGTGCCCACAACAGAACGCGTAACGCATGTGCTATCCATGGAAAAAAAGCCAGGCCCATTGCAAGCAATAAATACGGTATAGAAAAGTTTGATAGTCCGAATTCTTTATCTTCCGTCCAAAAGTATACGAACAACAGATTACCGATTACTCCTATCGGAATAATAAGCAGGAGTTTATCCATCAACCGATTAAATACAGTAGCCATATCTCGTATACGTAATTATGAATATCTTTTATTGGACAGAAATCTCGGCGGATGTATTCATGAAAAAGGCCGGTTCAAGCGATGATTTTCTATTCAGCTCAAACTCAATTGTATTGGCGTATTGATCCTGCCGGTTTAAATATACCTTGCGTATGATCATATCACCGGCGACATGTGCAAGACCTCTCAGAAAAGCACAGTGCAAACGCTTCACCACCAATGGACTCGAGTTCAACATTTCAAGGAGTAGCTTCACCCATTTATCGGGTGCATCTCCGAGTCGGTTTGGAAATTCAACCGGGTTACCGGAATCAACAATAAGCTCTCGAATTTGCTCCACTCTGCTAAGAATATCGCCCTTATTAATGGGTGGGATATCAGCCTGCCTTACAACCAGAGAATCTCCAGCCTTAATATTTTCCCAGATCTCTCTGAAGTCAGCTCCCCGACAGAGAGTCGCCATTTCCGGTTCGCCGATATGGCTATCAGAGCCAGCAGTAATTCCTTTGCCAAAAGCCTCTGCCAAATGCTTAAGGGCAATGAGATTATGTCTCTGAGGCCTCTTATGATTTATCACTTCGATAACGTCAAATTCACGCACGATATCAGGCAGAAAGCGCCAATCAGGCGTATCATCAATTTCTGTCCAGGTAGGATGATTTAATTGATAAGGCAGGTCAGCTTCATCAAGGTATGCTTTGAATCCATAGAAATCGCGCTTTTGAGCCAGTTCTTCAAGGTCCCGGAATTGACGTTTCGTCAGGCAATATACGTTAATGTGCAACGTATGTGCATCTTTATAACTACCGATTTTCAGCGGCTTGATCTTTATTTCTACCCCGGGGATAAGGTTGGGAGATGCTTCATCAATCAGATCAAATGCATCCAGGGTGTCATGGTCCGTAAACGTAACATAATCCCAGCCGTTGCCCATCATCTCTTTGTAAAGATTCTTTGGTTGAACAACGGATGATGGCAATACATCATAAGATGCGGTTGTGTGCAGGTGAAAGTCTATTACCTGATACCCATCATCTTTGTAGCGCGGGATATCCTTTACATCCACCAGCTTTTGCGAATAATCATCGTTTCTGGTAAATCGAAGCGAATGGCTCATCTGTCACCCTTCCGAAAAGTTTGTCTGTTTGTCAAATGCTGAATCAGTTGAAGACGTCAAAAATTAGATGGCAAACATTTAGCGTTGGCTATCGTCAGATTGCATTTTTATAAATGGTTTGTGAGAATGTGATGTGTGAATCGAAACCTTTTGGGCATATTGTCTTCAAAAACCGGGTTCATTTACATACAAAAAGGATTTACAAACCACCGGATTATAACCAGAAGGTTGCCGGCCTGTAATAGGCTCTTATTACGGAGTTAATACCAAGCCGCTAGACTCTGCCTTTAAACGAATTTGGAGTCGAAATGAGCATTCAAAAGTTTATGTTAACAGACAGAGTCGCAATTGTAACCGGCGCACTTGGTCTTCTGGGTCAAGCACATTGTAAAGCACTGGCAGAAGCCGGAGCGATTGTCGTCGCTTGTGACCTTGATGAAGAAGGTTGTCGTGAATTTACAGGAACCCTTCCCGGGGAAGCTATCGGTGCCGGAATGAATGTAGCTGATCGGAATTCGATTCAGCGCGTGCTTGATATTTGTCTTAAACAATACGACCGCATTGATATTCTGGTGAATAATGCCGCCATAAATGACAAGTTTGAATCTCCCGAAGCAGCAGCGGAACAGTCGCGTTTTGAGAATTACCCTATCGAGCAGTGGCAACGCTCCATTGATGTGAATGTTACCGGGATATTTAATACCTGCCAGATTATCGGTAGCCAAATGGCAAAACAGAACCGCGGTTCCATTATTAATATTGCCTCAACCTATGGTGTCGTCGCACCAAATCAGGACTTATATCAAACAGCAGATGGAGAACAAAATTTCTTTAAAACTGCTGCCTACCCGACAACCAAAGGTGCGGTTATATCCTTTACCCGCTTTTTGGCTGCTTATTGGGGCAAACAAGGAGTTCGGGTAAACACCTTATCCCCCGGAGGCGTGCAAAATGGTCAGGAAGAGTTTTTCATAGAAAAATACAGCAGCCGAACGCCACTTGGGCGAATGGCAACAATGACGGATTATCAGGGTGCGATAGTTTTTCTTTCCAGTGATGCATCTTCTTATATGACAGGTGCAAATTTGATTGTAGACGGAGGATGGACAGCATGGTAAAAGACTACGACACATACATAGAGCTAAAATCAAAAGCCCGGCAAATAAAGTTGCTCCTTACGGATAATGATGGAGTGCTTACAGACGCCGGCGTTTATTACTCTGCTGAAGGCGAAGAGTTAAAGCGTTTTTCGCTTAGAGACGGCATGGGCGTGGAGCGATTGAGGAATGTGGATATCGAGGTAGGACTAATTACCGGAGAGAATTCCGGAGCTGTTGCTGCCAGAGCTAAAAAACTGCAAATCACCGAACTGCATCTCGGCATAAAAGACAAGCTGGCTGTTCTGAGGCAGATCCTGGAGCTACGTGGTCTTTCTGCAGAGCAAATTGCCTACATTGGCGACGACATGAATGATCTGGAAATTATCAAGCATGCCGGTCTTACCGCCTGCCCGGTTGATGCATTTCCGGCTATAGCAGAGGTCGCAGATTATGTTTGCAAGCTACCGGGTGGTCATGGAGCATTCCGGGAGTTTGCCGAATTTATTATTGCTGCCGGTCAAGCAGAATAAATGCTAATGCAAATTTATTTTTTGTCACCCCAGGCTTGTCGAGGAGATTAGGAATACACCTCTTAGCCTCACCAAAGAGTCTGTCCTGAGCAAAACGAAGGACTGGTTATACATCATTTATGTCTTAGAATCATTCAGCAATTTCTCAACATTCTTATACATTACATCGCGGCAAATCTGTGCGATAACTTCAGCCGAACTTCCTCCGTTTTGAAGAGGGGTAAGGCGCTTCAACTCCGCCATATCCAGTTTCGAATAAACCTCTTTACCGAGCGCCAATCCGACGAATACAGTAGTGGAATAGCTTGTAATCAAGACATCACAATTAGCAATCATTTCTTCGGCACTCCCCGAAGAATAAACCAACGCTCCGGGTGCATAACGCTCGATTTCAGCTGTGGCACGCTTTGCATTTTCATTCGGATGCAGTTTGAATACTAATCGTCTACCAGCAGCGATACGAACAGCATCTTCAATAAAGCCACGACGGTTCTCAAAACGCAGTTTTTCCCGAAGATCAGAAGTGCAAACCAACGCATAGCCCTTGTAAGGAAAATCGTTTTCATAAAATCGCTTACAGTTATCAAAGTTGGGAATTCCCGTAACGCGCAGCTTTTCGGGTATTACTCCTTTCGACATAAAAAGATTACGATAGCCCTCACTGGCAACACAGAATGCCTCGTATGAATGGCCAAGCCCGGCAACTGATGTTCCTGCTATCCAGCGAGGCAGGAAGGGCAATGCTTTCACAAGATGATAAGTAAATCTTTCGGGGTCTGTTATTCCCTCCTGAACCAATACCACCGGCAGATCGCGAATGTTCTTTTGTACAATCATATCTGAACAGCTCACGACCAAATCATAGTTATGCAGCTTTCCACCTACGTCAATTTTCAGATTGTTCGCCTGTAGGTATTCCATGCACTTAGCCACCAGCTTGTGCCCAATAACGGTAAACTCGGTCATATACAGTTTACTAAGCACCTTTTCGAGGCCATCGGCGTAATGCGGCGTGAAGTATAAATCGTATTCCGACAGGTATTCGGAAATTTGATGCATTTGAGTGGTTTGGTTCAGAGTACCACAAATAAATAAGATCTTCATTTTACCTCAACTTGAATGCTGTAATTCAGAAATTCCTGACCAATTTAAACACCTGATATTCACCGTCTGTTTCCATCCGGTTACGAGTCTATGGCTATGATTTGCAAAGGAACAACAGGGCTTTTGACATGCAATAGTTACAATTTTGCGAGGGACGGTTATAAAATAGCAATCAACATGCAATACGAGAGGGGTAACCTTTAGAAATCATAACTGAAGTATGACCATTGAGCAGAACACAATATACATTCCTCATTAGCGGACTTGGATCTATAGGACAGCGGCATCTCGGAAATCTGGTCGCATTGGGCCAACAATCGTTCATCCTGCATAGTCCACGGCCAAAAACTCTTCCGGAACTCCCTTCAGGTAAAATTCATTTTGGAGAGAGTTTGGAGGATGCCCTATCACTCCACCCGGATGCGGTTATTATTGCCAATCCGACAGCTTCACATATGGAGACGGCCCTCGCAGCAGCAGAGAATGGGGCTCATTTATTTATAGAAAAACCGATTTCCCATTCTTTGAAGGGTATAGATGAGCTGCATCGTATTTGTATTGAAAAGCAGCTGATCGTGCAATCCGGATTCCAATTCCGCTTCCATCCGGGCTTACAAACCGTAAAAAAATGGCTGCTTGAAGAACGTATCGGCCATCTGATACACGTTGAAAGTCATTGGGGAGAATATTTACCCTCCTGGCATCCCTGGGAAGATTACAGAAAAGGTTACAGCGCCAGGCATGATCTCGGAGGCGGAGTTCTGCTCACGCTCTGTCACCCTCTTGATTATCTACGCTGGTTAATTGGTGAGATAGCAGAAGTGAGTGCCATGCTGGGATACCGATCAGGCCTGGAAATTGACACAGAAGATACGGCACAAATCCTGTTGCGCTTCGAGAATGACGTACTTGGGAATGTCCATTTGAACTATTGCGAATACCCTCAAAGGCATTTTTTAACCATCATCGGTCAGGAAGGACGTATTGACTGGCGTCCGGATGGCCCGGCAATATTAAAAGATGCGAAGGGACGTGAATCCTCAAGTTTTCACCTACCGAAGGAGTTCACCCGAAACCAAATGTTTAAAGATGAACTGCAACATTTTATCCGTTGTATAGATGAGAACATAACTCCGGACTGCACCTTAGATGACGGAATTGCCGGATTAAAAATCGCAATTGCGGCTAAAAAGGCAGCGCGGGAAAAGCGAGCAATTCTACTCAGCAGTGAGCTTCGAGTAGCGGAGCCTATAGAATGTCGAAAGGATTAGAGATGGATTACAGTAAGTCAAAAGTCGTAGCCATTATTCCGGCACGTGGTGGATCAAAATCAATACCGCGCAAGAACATCAAATTGTTTAACGGTTTTCCGTTAATTGCCTACAGCATTATTGCAGCGCTTTGCACCGAAAGCATTCACAGAGTAATCGTCTCCACTGATGATGTGGAAATTGCTGACATTGCCAGACAATGGGGTGCGGAAACACCATTTATGCGCCCGGACGAACTTGCCGGTGACAGGATTAGCGACCTTCCGGTTTTCCAGCATGCCTTAAGATGGCTTGCCGACGTTGAGGGCTACAAACCGGAGTGGGTTGTGCAACTGCGCTGTACCTCACCGATTCGGCCGATCAACTGCATCGAAGAAGCCATTCATGATGCGCTGGTCCACCAGCCGGATTGTGTTCGGAGCGTAACGGAAAGCGGTCAAAACCCCTACAAAATGTGGCAAATTTCCGACGGTCGCATGCGTCCTCTGATTGAAACCTCTTATGCGGAAGCGTACAACATGCCCCGGCAAAGCCTGCCTGCGACGTTCTGGCAAACAGGACATCTGGAGGTAATACATCGGGATACGATTCTTCAGAAGCACAGCATGACTGGAACAGATATAAGGGCGTTTCAGATAGACTCTGAATATGCTATCGATCTCGATACACCTGTTCAATGGGACTATGGGGAATATTTGCTGAGACGAAGACAGCTTACAGTTTATCAGCCGAATAATCCGCTAATACCGGAAACCTTTTCAAGCAATCGTTCAGAACTGCATTTATCCAAATAACGCTGTTGGAGATCAGAAATGGCAACTCAAAATCTTAAACTGGAATTTGACGAAAAGGGATTTGTTGTTCTTCGCGGGCTTCTGCAAAAAAGTGACATTGAAAAATACGTTCAGCACCTGAAAGAACTGGCCGGGGACCGGCAAAAGAACTGGACTTTACCGGATGGGCTGTGTAAGGCAAAAGAATTCTGGTCGATAATTACGCATCCTGAACTAGTTAAAGCAGTCAGAGAAATTTTCGGTTCTTCCGCCAGCTTCTTGCAGCATAACGATTTGCATGTTGGATTTTCTTCTCCTGCCTGGCATCGCGATAGCTTTAACCGCAATTTTGGAAAGTATGCCGATTGGAATGAGCAGGAAGAGCCATATCGTCTGATGCGCTGTGGAATTTATCTGCAGGATTATGATAAGAGTGGATTTGAGCTTGGTATGATACCGGGTAGCCACCGCCCGGATATTTACCTGACGAACGCCATTCATCAGCAGGTTGAGAAGCGCTTGGGTAAATTTAATACGCTTGTTCAGGTTCTGGGCAAGAGTGATCCTATCAAAGAGCATTCGGAATGGATCGCCACGAACCCCGGAGATGCTGTGCTGTTCGATCCCAGAACGGTGCATACCGGTAGTCATTTCACTGGCTCCAAGTTCTCAATTTTTGCTGCTTTCGGCGTGCCAAACCATCATTTTCACCGCCACTGGCATTATTACAGGCACCTACGACAGGATCTTGGCTATCAGTCTATATCTCCGGACCTTGTGAAGCATCTGGAAACCGCAGGGCTCTATACCCCGCCACAGGTATTCAAAGGAAATATCGACGGCGCATGGCTACCGTCGAAAACCGTGGCCTGGTTTTCAAAGCAGTTTAAGCAGTAAAAATCATGCTTTCACCTCTCTATCCAGTCCTCGATACTGTATCGCCTCGCCAACGTGATCGGGCAGAATTTTTTCACTGCCTGACAGATCAGCGATGGTGCGGCTCACCTTCAGGATACGGTCGTAGGCGCGAGCAGAGAGACCGAGGCGCTCGATGGCTGAGCGCAAGAGCTGCGAGCCTTCGGTATCAACCTTGCAGAATTTACGGATTTCCCGTGGCTGCATGTCGGCATTGCAATAAAGGTGCTTTTGCTCTTTAAAGCGAGTGGTTTGCAGCTCGCGGGCCTTCTGAACACGAGATCGGATAGTCGCTGATGATTCACCACCCCCCTGCCCTGTCAGCTTGTCATACTGTACTGCAGGTACTTCAACGTGAATATCAATGCGATCCAGCAGCGGCCCGCTAATACGCTGCATATAACGCTGCACCAGCGGCTGTGGACACTGGCACTCGCGCGTGGTGTCAGTGTAGTAGCCGCATGGGCAGGGATTCATAGCTGCAGCCAACATGAGATTGGCCGGGTAAGAGATGGTAAGCGCTGCCCTGGCAATGGTAACCGAGGCGTCCTCTAATGGTTGGCGAAGTACTTCCAAAACGTTTTTCTTAAACTCCGGCAGTTCATCAAGAAACAACACGCCATGATGACTAAGGCTCACTTCGCCCGGCCGCGGATATTTTCCACCGCCAATCAACCCGGCATCGCTAATGGTATGATGTGGCGCCCGATACGGTCTCCCGGCAATCATTGCCTGATCTGGCGGCAGTAAACCGGCAACAGAATATATTTTTGTCGTCTCCAGCGCCTCCTCTAAAGTCATAGAAGGCAGGATAGTGGGCAATCGCTTAGCCAGCATGGTTTTCCCGGAACCGGGTGGCCCAACCATAATAATATTATGTCCACCAGCTGCTGCCACTTCCAGTGCCCGCTTGACGTGCTCCTGTCCTTTCACATCGTGAAAATCCACAAGGTATTTCCGTTCCTCTTCAAATAGCTGTTCTACATCCACCGTAAAGGGATCGGGATTACTGTCATGATTTAAATAATCTACTGCCTCCCTTAGCGTTTCCACCGGATAGACGTTTACCTCCTGTACCATCGCCGCTTCCGGGGCATTCTTCGGAGGGACTAAAATAGATTTTATACCATTTTTCCTCGCCTCCCAGGCCAGAGACAGGACACCATGAACCGGCCGCAGAGCCCCATCGAGTGCCAGCTCACCGATAATCCAGGTTTCAGCCAGACGCGTTTCCGCAATTACGCCACTAGCCGTAAGGATACCGACAGCGATCGGCAGATCATAACCGGATCCTTCTTTGCGTATATCAGCCGGTGCTAAATTGACGGTTATGCGTCTATTCGGAAACTCATAGCCACTGTTTCGAACCGCGGCAATCACACGCTCTCGACTTTCCCGCACCGCTGAGTCCGGTAACCCTACAATTGCCACCGTCATTAATCCCCTTTCCAGACTTATTTCCACTTCCACGGGATAGGCATCAATTCCAAGCAGTGCTGCTGAATATATTCGGGCTATCATAAATTCCAGTTCCTCAAAAAATCATGCAAAATTCTCTTCTCTACCTTCTCTTAGAAAAAAGTCGCGATTTTTTGAAGTTTTTTTTGTTTGGCTTAATGCTGGCTATTCCAATCAGGAATCATTATTTTGGGCTGGGAAAAATTAAAGGAGCAATATGTCTGTTCATCCACCTATTGGTGTTGCAAACTCGGTTTCAGCAAATCATAAGTTTGATCCACTTGATGCTATAAAGTATGCCCATCAGAGCAATTTTGAGGCAATTCAAATCTATTTGAATAAAGATGTTCTGGCAGATTCAAAAACTCTGGATAAGCTTCGCAAAGAGGATCAAACCAGAATGTTTTACCATGCTGAAGGATTGTATAACGATGCTTTTTGGGGAACAGCTTATCAGAAGTCTTTATTCGAATTTCTTGGTACTCTGGAAAATCCCAATTTCATTACACATTTCGATGAGACTTCCAGTATCGATTCGTTAATCAAGCTTACCGAGACCGTCTCGAAAGAGAACGTGCGTATTTACCTGGAAAACTATTTCTCCCTTGAGGGTAAGGAGAATGCCGAAAAGAATCTTAAAAAATTTCTGGCTCTTTTTACGCTCTCTTCCAACTTTGGGAACCCAATTTATCCGGTATTAGACCTACCGCGCCTTTTTAAAAAGGAGGTGGGCTTTACCATTCAGGAAGGGATTGAGTGGACGTTTCAAATGGTCAATTTCTTCGGCAATCGCCGCATTCCCATGCTGCTTCATTTAATTGATGCAACATCCGAGGAGCAGCAACGCTCCAGCTTTTGCACGCTGGGTGAGGGATACATGCCCTATAATGAGATCTTCAACTTTCTGCAAAAAACCAGACCGAATATCGAAGCGATTATATTTGAATTCGAGGATAAGGTGAATCCGCTAAACTCGCGGGATTTTATACTGTCGTATTATGGGTGAGCGGGCAGCGGGCAGCGGGCAGCGGGCAGCAATTTACAAACGGCAGATTAAAGACGGCAGTAAAACAAAAACGTCGCGCAATCGCGCAACGCTACGAAAACAAACTTTGAACTTTGAACTTTTTTAGAAAATATATTTCTGTGTCATCACGTATTCACCATTCTCGTATTTGACGCGAGGGAAATTGCGCCAGCGGCGAATGGTACGTTTAATACATTTCAGAACCCGCACATCCTTCACATCAGATCGTAAAATCCGTACGCTTTCGGAAAGAACGTACCCTTCCGGGTGAATATTGAATCTTACCTCAATATTACCACGAACGGTTGGATCATCACGGAATGCACGATCAATACAGTGTTTCACAAACTTCTGATTATCCTTGGCGATGGTAATGGTCTCCTCGTAATCGCGAATTCCTTTTACAATCTCGAAGTCCGTAAACTCGGCACTGGCAATGTCAATCTTGCCGCCACCTGCTTCTGCCGTAAACTGCTTGGTGCCCGATTCATACGCCTTTTTTCGGGTATTGTAAGGCTGCAACGGCGAAAAGCGTTCTGAGGTGCTGGGCGAAATTATATTGGGTATACTCTGAATTGCGTTCTGCACATGAAGACTTGTTTGCGAGGGAGATCGAAGAAAAGCAGAAAGTGACTGATCATATTCAGGCTTCTTCTCTTCAGCTAATGCGGTTCGCTTTCGAACCCGCGGTTTACCGGCAATTGAGCTTTCCTCAGAGTTTTCTTCACGAATCGCTTCTGTTACCGCATCAACGATGTCATCATCACCCGCTTCAAGATCCGATAAATCAATACCATAAGATGCCAGATCAATCTTTTCAGAATCAAAGTTCTGAACAGGAGCTTCATTAGCATACTGCGCTATAACGCGAGCAATGTAGTTCTGCTTGATCTGTGAGCGAATTTTGTAATCCGGATAGCTATTATAATAGCGTACGGAAAAGAAGGTGAGCATAAAGAAGACCAGGGCAACAGGTATCAGAAAAGCCAAAATTCTGACATTACCTTCGGTCCAAATCGGCCGGCGAAAAAATACTTTCGTGTAATCATATTGCTTAAAATTCATATGTCGCACTACCATCCGGGTTTCTAAGCACTGCTAAGATAATAGACATACCGTCAAGTTGATAAGATGATTTAAATCAACAAATAATTCTAAGTATTCTAATAACCCGAAGGTCCTAATTCCTTTTTGGTGGCACTTATCCCTAACTACATGCTGATAATAGGGTTTCTAATTGACATTCACAATACTATTTTTCTTTAAGCATCCTCCGGTCTTTTTAGTTGACCTTCGGAAGCTGCAATCAGTGTTGCTGCGGTCACGTCACTGGTGACGTTCACTGTTGTTCGAATCATATCCAGAAGCCTGTCTACCGCTAAGATCAGGGCAATTCCCTCCAGCGGAATTCCCACCTGCTGAAGCACCATTACCAGCATAATCATGCCTACACCTGGAGCTGCCGCAGTCCCAATAGATGCAAGCGTCGCTGTTAATACAATGGTTAGCTGTGCGCTAATGTCCAGCGGAATTCCATAGACCTGAGCAATAAACACAGTTGCCACACCCTGATAAAGGGCCGTTCCATCCATATTAACCGTTGCTCCAAGCGGCAGCACAAAGCTGGATATTTCATTTGAAACGCCAACTTTCTCTTCTGCAACCTCCATTGTAACCGGCAGAGTCGCTCCGCTGGAGCTGCTACTGAAAGCAATGAGCTGTGCTGGTCGAATATCTTCCAGAAACTGGGAGACTTTAACACCGGCAAATCGACTGGCGATCGTCGGGTATATGATCAACATTATGATCAGTCCGATGGCAACAGTCACGGTGTACTTCGCCAATACTGCCAGAATATCTATTCCGAATACACCTATAGCATCGGCAATTAATGCAAAAACTCCATAGGGCGCTAATTCTATTGCGATGGTAACAATCTTTATCATTACCTCATCCACCCCTTCGAAGAATGCCAGGACGGGCCTCGCTTTTTCCCGGGAGATCATGGTAAGGGCAATTCCGACAAAAATCGCGAAAAAGATGATCTGCAACATTCGTGCATTACCCAGAGCGTCGAATGGGTTTTTTGGAATCATATTTAGAAAGGTGTCTACCGGTGAAACGCGGTTTTCCTGCGCACTGGTTACCTTTTGGTCCGCCATACTGCTGTAGTTTTGTAAGAGCTCTGCCTTGACTTCAGGATTTAGGCCGTCACCGGGCTGGATAACATTCGCCAGCACCAATCCAATCGTAATTGCGAATGCCGTTGAAAAGAGATAATACGTAAGCGTCTTGGAGCCAATACGCTTCATTTTGTTCACATCTCCGAGACTCGCAGTACCGGTAATCAACGAAGACAATACCAGTGGTACGACTATCATTTGGATAAGACGAATGAAGGCCGTTCCCACCGGTTTAATTTCAACAATACTCTCTCTGAATAACCAGCCAGCCAGCGCTCCCAAAACCATCCCCAGCAGAATTTTGGTATGCAGCTCCATTTTGAACAGCTTTTCGAAAAGCAGGTAGAGGGCAAAAATAATCAAGGCGCCACGCACAAGCTGAACAAAGGAAGAATTGATGCCGGCAAAGGACTCGGCCGGTAAGCTGTAAAGAGTGATCGATAGAATCGACGAAACGGCAAACAAAATTAAGGATCGCATATCAATGCTGGACATAAACTTCTCCGAATTTACTCAGTAAAACCTTCCGGCATTTGTTAACTGCTAAAACATAACGCTATTGGTTGTATTAACAAAATCATGCTGCCATAGCAGTTCTTTTCTTAATGGGATGTTAGGTTTAGGATTAGTATGTTTGGGATTGGAAGTTCAAAGTTCAAAGTTCAGAGTTCAGAGTTCAGAGTTCTGGGTTCTGGGTTGATGACTTTAGTCGTGGATTAATGAGGCAATAAAGCAATAGGCAGCAGTCGCTGTGCTCCTTGTGAGCGGTCACGATGTTCCCTGTGAGTGTTCGCTCCGCTCTCGAGCAGTGTGTATCCTCCGGTTCTTAGTTGCGTGGGTCATGACGCACGTTACATATTTCGATCACCGATCACCGATCACCGTTCACTGCTCACCGCTACTGCCTGTTTTTCATCGTTTCTGACTTCCGACAGCGAAGCGATCTGTATTCTGTGTTCTACTATAAAGAGGTAATACATGTCTAAATATTATACGCACCTGGAAAGTTCTGCAAACCAATCTACCTATCCGATTAACAAACTTTGGAATCTCTGTCCCGAAACCGGAAAACCCCTGCTGGCACGTTATGATTTGGACTTGATTAAGAAGAGTGTTACCCGTGAGGAGATAGCCAATCGCGCTCCCAATATGTGGCGCTATAGGGAGGTTCTGCCGGTTCTTGATGATAGCAATATCGTCTCGCTCGGCGAAGGCTGGACGCCACTAATTGCTGCAGAACGGCTAAGAAAATCAATAGACTTCAAGGGACTGTATATAAAGGAAGAAGGCGTAAACCCTACAACGTCCTTTAAAGCACGTGGGTTGGCAATGGCTATTTCAAAAGCAAAAGAACTGGGTGTAACGGCGGTTTCGATTCCTTCTGCAGGTAACGCTGCCGGAGCCATGAGCGCCTATGCTGCCGTAGCAGAACTGGAGTCGCATGTCTTTATGCCGCAGGATGTACCCGGCCCGTTTATCGCCGAATGCCGCGCACTTGGAGCGCAAGTTACACTGGTCGACGGATTGATTACCGACTGCGGACGTATTGCAGCACAGGAGCTTGAGAAACACGGGCGATTCGATGTCTCCACTCTGAAGGAACCCTTTCGCCTTGAAGGAAAAAAGACGATGGGTTATGAGGTGGCAGAACAATTAGGATGGACGCTTCCGGATGTGATCATTTACCCAACAGGGGGCGGAACCGGTCTGATCGGCATGTGGAAGGCATTTGATGAAATGGAGGCTCTCGGATGGATAGACAGCTTTCGTCCGCGAATGGTAAGCGTCCAGGCAGCAGGTTGCGCACCGATGGTTCGCGCCTTTGAAAATGGAGATCAATTCGCTACTCCATGGGAAAACGCGCACACCAAAGCAGATGGCTTGAGGGTACCCGCTGCCGTTGGAGATTTTCTCATCCTTAATGCTATTCGTGAAAGCAATGGATCAGCCGTAGCAGTTTCGGATGAGGATATGATTACGTGCGCCAATCTGATCGGCAAAACCGAAGGCCTTTTTGTCAGTCCGGAGGGTGGTGCTACGCTGGCAGCTTTCAACAAGCTCCGTGAAGATGGATGGATTAAGGAAGACGATCGGGTGGTGCTATTTAATACCGGTAGTGGTCATAAGTATTATGGGGCGTTTTCCTAAGAGCGGGTGACTGGGTGACTGGGTGACTGGGTGACTGGGTGACTGGGTGACTTGTAGAAATAAAAAGTGAAAAGGCAAAAGTAAAAACGTTAAAAATAACTCAGCGGTGAGCAAGTAGCGGACAGCAGTCGCTGCGCTCCTTGTGAGCGGTCACTACGTTCTCTGTGAGTGTTCGCTTCACTCACGGACAGCTTTTGGTCTTTAGTTGCGCAGAAAGTTGTGGAGCAGTGCCTTCGATCGCTGTTCACTAATCACCGTTTCTGCCTGTTACTCACTGTTTCTCATTTTACTTAATCTTGCTCCTGATCCCCCGCTCCCCCGCTCCCCCGATCTAACTTTAAGAAGCAATATCTTATATGACGCAAATATGATAAATAACACACTGATAGTAAACCTACTCCGCCTCTCCCGCCCCATAAACGTGCTGATAACCGCACTATCGATTGGCGTGGCGGGAATTATTGCGGGAATCGGCGATTATGGCTGGCAGCTGGGCCTGGCAATGGTTTCCGCCGGGCTAATCGCGGCAGCGGCAAATACAATAAACGACTATTACGATATCGAAATCGATCGCATTAATAAACCGGAGCGTCCGTTAGCCAGCGGGGCAATTGAGCCATCTATAGCAAGATTAGCGTCCATTTTGGAATATCTGCCAGGCATCGCAATAGCAGCATTTATTTCCCTGCCGGCATTGGCTATGGCAGCATTTTTCTCTGCGCTAACCTGGATTTATGCAAGCTATTTTAAGCGGCAGCCGCTCAGCGGAAATGCCGTAGTCAGTATATCTACTGCTGCTGCGTTTATCTATGGCGGCATTGCCGTTAACAACTATACCGAAACGATCTATCCGGCAATATTTGCTTTTTTCTTTCATTTCGGTCGTGAGATCATTAAAGACATGGAGGATATGGAAGGCGATCAAGCAGCCGGTGCCCGCACTCTACCTCTTCTTTATGGTACGGGTGCGGCCAAAAAGCTTATCTGGATAAATTTCATTCTACTGACAATCGCGACGCTTATTCCCTGGCTTCAAGGCGAGTATGGCTCCATCTATATGTGGATAGTCTTGCTGGGTGTCTATCCGGTTCTGACTTACTGCCTGTCCATTTTAAAAGGAGAGCCAACTCCAAAACAACTGAATTTTCTCAGTAATTTACTAAAAGCTGATATGTTGGTGGGACTTTTAGCCGTATATTTTAGATAAGTGGCGGGTGGCCTGTAGCATAACGCTGGCCAGGTTCATTTTGTCACGTCGAGCCTGTCGAGACGCTAGTTGGTGACAAGGTATAAAACGGTGAGCGGTGAGCGGTGAGCGGTGAGAGAAAAAAAATGTTTGACAATATACTCTGCAATCTCATAATTCGATGCCCGAGGCCCGAGGCCCGAGGCCCGAGGCCCGAGGCCCGAGGCCCGAGGCCCGAGGCCCGAGGCCCGAGGCCCGAGGCCCGAGGCCCGAGGCCTGATTAACGTACCGTGGGTTATAACCCACGCGACTCTGAACTTTGACCCTTCGACTTCGCTCAGGGTGACATGAACTTTGAACTTTGAACTTTGAACTTTTGTAAATATGAAATTCCTAAACGAACTCCTACATCTGAACGAGAAAAAAATTGTCCTGGCCAGTCAGTCACCTCGACGGGTTGAGCTTTTGCGCAATATCGGTTTATCTTTTGAAATTCATCCGGCCGGAATTGACGAAAACCCAAAGCATTATCACGATGAGATAGACTATGCCCGGCAAAATGCGTCAAATAAAGCGCGCTGGATTAGTGATCGCGTAAATGCGGATCTTATTATCTCGGCAGATACGATTGTTGCCATGGATGGTGAAATTTTCGAGAAGCCGGCATCACGCGAAGAGGCGGCAGCAACTCTTAAGCGACTGAGCAACAATACGCATCAGGTCATCTCCGCTTTTTGTCTGCTTACCAATCAAACCGAAATTATTGATCATGCGGCGACTGAAGTAACCTTCAACCAGCTTTCCGGGCATGAAATCGAGGCCTATCTTAACTCTGGGGAGCCATTCGATAAAGCCGGTGCATACGGCATACAGGGACTTGCCTCTGTTTTCATTAAGGAAATTAAGGGATGTTATTATAACGTGATGGGATTTCCGCTGGCGCAGTTTTACCAGCATCTGAAGAAGCTCGAACTTTAGTTACCTTCTTGAAAAAGTACCCTGCTTAACTCTCCCCTGGCATAATTATACAGGTACAGCCTGATGCCGATTCCACTGGAAATACCGTCCAGCACCAGCATCGAGGTGGCATCGGAGGTTTGCGCAGTATCGGACTCATACAGAGCGGTATTCGAACCGTCGTAGAAAACCAGATTACCATCTGCCTGCATATACAGCCGGCCCGGCATGCTTCCATCCGGCTCATTCAAAGCACTCCAGAGGATTTCTTTGTCTGCATTCCTCAATAAGATCGGTCCAAGACTGCGATGATTCAACAGGCTTACGCTACCATCAAGAGAAACGATCGACTCACCGGGCGCCAGAAATTCTTTTCCACGTGTGTCCAGACGATTTACATCCATAATCTCGCCAATCAGGTTGGTAAGCATAAGTCGTTCGAGCGTGCGCTGATCCCAGTTAAAATCGGCGTAGTCTCTCAGTGTCAGGAGATAGGTCATCTTAGTCATTACCGCCACTGGCGTCATATCGAATGCACCGATGGCACCGGTGTCTCCAAGCCATGAACCCGCGGCATAAGATTGTGAATCCACTACGCCGTTTAAGACCTGCGAACAGTCGATGAGCAGCGTGCCGGAGTTATGCGCGTTCTTTAGCGTTTTAAACAATGCCCCCTGATGCGGATTCTCCGGGTTTCCGGATGGAAAATTTCCCTCACCGTAGGCCTGCAAAATCAGTCCTTCAACACCCTGTGCAAGAGACACTTCGAGCAGGGAATTTAGGAAAAAGTCATTGCCGTTTTCAGATGAGCTGTAGGTTGCCGGAAATGCCAGAAAAGGCATAACGGTGGTATCGGAAATATTCTCTGTGATATAGTTCAGTTGTTCTCTTAATAATGCTCGGGCAGATGAATCGTCCAGAGAGATACTCGCCGTTGCGGGCAGGTGTTGAATATGATCGTTTTGTAGAAAAAACTCTGTTCCGTTACTGCCAAGTGGCGGGAAGTTGGGTGATAAAAAGGCGCTAAAGTCCGATGCGCTGGTTTTAACAGTGCGATTTCCGCGATACAGGTTATCGTTAAAGTAAAGGCAGACTTCCTGCACCCCGGCGAGTGCTGCAGCAAAGGCTCCGCAGACATTTTGAAAGGCATCGGTATTAAATAGTAAGTTCAACTCTCCGTCGCTCTCTTTAAAGAGCGGCAGTTGAGCTCCGGTAAAGACAACCGGTCTACTAAGTACTGCATTCGGATAGCCATCACTGTTTAGTCCGGTGAGCAAAAATGACAATGCTGAAGCAGACCAGGCCATTGTATCAGTACCGTGCAGAATGATAAAAGCATCGAACTCCATATAATTATCAAGCACCGCCTGGGCCATACTACACCAGTCTTTAGGCTGTACGTTGGTGCTATCAATGCTGAGTCCGAAAGGAATAAACTGCATGATGCAGGCTGGATAGCGCTCCTGAACAACAGGGGCCAGTTTCTTGAGAAAGGAAGCGGCAAAGCGTTCTTCGCTGAGCGGAGCGAGCGGCTCGCCGACGGATCCGATTGTACCGCCGGTATATAGGATTCCGATATTCATAGTCAGGATCTTTTTAAGACCGGATTATTTGGAAGCATCATTAGCTTTCACGTACGCTACAGATTGGGTCACCAGCTCACGCAAGACATCCTGATCCACATCCTCAAGTTTTTTAACGTAGAGGCAGGATTTTCCCGTCTTGTATTTACCGAGTTTAGCAAGCAATTCCTCGTAGCGATCGAAACCGGCCATAATGTAGAGGGTCATGTTCTGCTTACGCGGAGAGAAACCGGTTTGAAACCAGTCTCCTTCCCGACCACTGGCATATTTATAGTGATAGCTGCCAAAACCGACAATGCTATCACCCCACATTTTAGGCTCTTCACCGGTTATGTCTTGCATCAGATTAAGAATGTTATTCGAATCTTCCCGTTTCTTTTCATCCTCCACAGAATTCAGGAAGTCTTCGACACTGCCGTCATTCAAAGCTGTCTTTAAGTTCGACATCACACTCTCCCAATTTAGTATGTAGGCCGCTCGTTTCACTCGCTTGTGCGCTTATGGGACTTAGGTCGCTTCGCTCGTAGTGTGTGGGTTGTAGGCCGCTCGTTTCACTCGCTTGTGGGTGCCTACATCCTATAACCTACAAGTCCCGAAGTGACGAACTACAAACTACCAGCACCGAAGGTGTGGTTTACATATTTCTACGATACTGCCCACCAACCATATACAGCGCGTCACTAATTTGCCCAAGCGAAGCCACCTTTGCTACTTCCATCAGTTCTTCAAAGACATTGCGATTCTGAACCGCGGCTTCTTTCAGACGCTCCAGTGCTGCAGCCGTGTCTTTTTCATTACGCTGCTGAAAAGCATGAACTGCATCAATCTGATCTTTTTTCTCTTCGGTAGTAGAACGTGCTACCTCTTTCGGCATCTCCACTTCCCCGCCCTTTTCATTCAGGAATGTATTCACTCCAATGATGGGCAGTTCTCCACTATGCTTCAGCGATTCGTAATGCAGCGACTCTTCCTGGATTTTATTGCGCTGATACATGGTCTCCATAGCACCCAACACGCCACCTCGATCAGTAATGCGACGGAACTCCGTCATCACCGCTTCTTCGACCAGATCAGTCAGCTCTTCGATAATGAAAGCTCCCTGCAGCGGATTCTCATTCTTTGCAAGCCCCAGCTCTTTGTTGATAATCAGCTGAATCGCTACGGCTCTTCGGACAGATTCTTCCGTCGGCGTAGTAATCGCCTCATCATATGCATTTGTATGCAGCGAGTTACAGTTATCATAAATCGCATATAGCGCCTGTAGCGTCGTACGGATATCGTTAAAGTCGATTTCCTGTGCATGCAGTGAACGACCGGAGGTTTGAATATGATACTTCAACATCTGCGAGCGAGCATTGCCACTATACTTGTATTTGATAGCCTTGGCCCAGATTCGCCTTGCGACGCGACCAATCACCGAATATTCCGGATCAACACCGTTGCTGAAGAAGAAGGACAGGTTCGGCGCAAAGCTATTAATGTCCATACCGCGACTAAGATAGAACTCAACAAAGGTAAATCCATTAGCCAGCGTAAAGGCGAGCTGGGTAATTGGATTGGCACCAGCCTCGGCAATGTGATAACCGGATATTGAAACCGAATAAAAATTACGCACGTTATTGTCCACAAAATAGCTTTGAATATCGCCCATCATGCGAAGTGCAAATTCGGTTGAGAAGATACAGGTGTTCTGCGCCTGATCTTCCTTCAGGATATCGGCCTGCACGGTTCCACGCACTGCAGACATGGTTTCAGCCTTAATTTTCTCATACACATCCTTTGGAAGCACCTGATCACCGCTCACTCCAAGCAGCATCAGACCAAGCCCGTCATTGCCCTTCGGCAGATCACCTTCATAACCAGGTCGCAGCTTCTCGCGGCCTTTATAGAGCGCGTCGATCTTTTTCGTAACGTCTTTTTCAAGTCCGTTCTCGCGAATATATTTCTCACACTGCTGATCAATCGCCGCATTCATAAAGAATGCCAGCAGCATTGGAGCCGGTCCATTGATGGTCATGGAAACCGAGGTGGTTTTCTTACTCAGATCGAATCCGGAATACAGCTTCTTGGCATCATCCACCGTTGCAATAGACACACCGGAGTTTCCGATTTTTCCATAGATATCCGGACGATGATCCGGGTCTTCGCCATACAGCGTTACCGAATCGAAAGCGGTGCTAAGTCTGGCAGCCGGCATACCATCGCTGAGATAGTGAAAGCGGCGGTTGGTGCGCTCTGGTGTTCCTTCACCGGCAAACATACGGGTCGGGTCTTCACCAGTTCTCTTAAACGGATAGACTCCGGCAGTATAAGGAAATGAACCCGGCACGTTTTCCGTCAGTGCCCACTTCAGGATATCGCCCCAGTCTTTATACGAAGGCAGAACGACCTTGGGAATCTGGGAGTGACTAAGCGACTCGGTATAATTCTCAACCTTGATCTCTTTTCCGCGAACGGTGTAGGTGAAGAACTCTTCGCGATATTTCTGGCGGGTTGCTTCCCAATTGTCCAAAACGTCTTTACAGTCTTTATCCAGAGAGCGGTCGAATTCATTATAGAGTTCTTCCAACTGCCCCGGGTCTTTGTCCTGAGACTTCAATAAGTCGATGGTTCCTTTCAGCTGATAAGCCTTGCGGGCAATATCAGTTTGCTTCTCGACATAGTTTTTGAAGCGATCGTGCAGCTCGGCAATTTCAGCCAGATAACGTACGCGATCCGGCGGGATGATATGAATTTTCTCACTCATTTCGTCGGTTATTTCATACTTTGACTGCCAGTCCAGATTCATTTTCTCAACCAGCTTATCGATTACCGCGCGATACAGGGTGTTGGTGCCGGGGTCGTTAAACTGCGAAGCGATGCTGCCGTAAACCGGCATGTTAGCGGGCTTCTGATCCCATAATCCGCGTCCGCGCTGAAACTGCTTTTGCACATCACGGCGGGCATCCAAAGCGCCGCGTTTATCAAACTTATTAATCGCGATCAGATCGGCATAGTCAATCATGTCGATTTTCTCAAGCTGCGTAGCGGCACCATATTCCGGTGTCATCACGTAAACAGAAACATCAGATATTTCAGTGATTTCCGAATCGCTCTGTCCGATCCCAGCGGTCTCCACAATCACCAGATCAAATCCGGCTGCTTTCAAAACATTCACAGCCGGTACGATAGTGGTATTCAGTGCCAGGTGTGCCTGACGTGTCGCAAAGGACCGCATGTAAACCCGCGGATGATAAATCGAATTCATGCGAATTCGGTCGCCGAGCAGCGCACCGCCGGTCTTGCGTTTGGAAGGATCGACTGAAATAACAGCGATATGCTTATCGTCGAAGTCGGTAATAAAACGACGTATCAACTCATCAGTTAGTGACGATTTTCCTGCACCACCTGTTCCGGTTATACCCAACACCGGCGTACTACTTTTATCTGCTTTCTTTTCGATATCCGCAATTACATCTGCAGCTTTATCGGGATAGTTTTCGATAAACGAAATGGTTTGTGCAATTGCACCAGGATCGCGACTTTCAAGTTTTTTTAGCTGCCCGTTCAGCGAAGTGATGGTTTCATAATCGCTTTTACTGAGCAGGTCATCGATCATGCCCTGCAATCCCAGCTTGCTGCCGTCTGCCGGTGAGTAGATGCGGGTAATTCCATAGTCGTGTAGCTCGGCAATTTCATCCGGGAATATGGTTCCACCCCCACCGGCAAAAATACGAATATGTCCGGCACCACGCTCATTCAACAGGTCATACATATACTTCAAATACTCGACATGCCCACCCTGGTAGCTGGTAAGCGCTATCGCCTGAGCGTCTTCCTGAATCGCACAGTCTACAATTTCCTGCACGCTGCGATTATGGCCAAGGTGAATCACCTCGGCACCGGAGCTTTGCAGAATGCGGCGCATAATGTTGATACTGGCATCGTGACCGTCAAAAAGGGAGGCAGCCGTAACGATGCGGATTTTGTTTTTAAGGTCGTATTTTACAGTATCCATGGAGTCCTATGGCTTCTAATAGAGGTTTGAAAGAAATTTTTGGAGCGACTCTATGACATAGATTGAGCCGTATTATTGCATCTTAACGTGAAAATATACGTCTCGGACAAAATCAATTGCAATCCCAATCTAAAATGCATGCCCCGGAGTCGTTTGTGTAAATCCCCCCTACTTGCTATCTTTTACGACGTGGGTTGAATGGGCAATAATCATATCGTCGACATAGTGGACGAAAAACCTTATTCAACAAAAGGAGAAGGCACATGAAGAACGTAATTGTTCCGGGAGTCGTAGCAGGGTTTGCTCTATTTATCTGGGCAGCCGTTTCATGGATGGTAATCCCCTGGCATAATGCCACGATCAACAACATGCCGAATGGCGAAGAAATCGCTGCATTAATGAAGCAGAGTCTAACCGAACATCAAGTTTATCACTATCCCGGATTTCCGCTGGAGGAATCCGAATCTGCCATGGAAGCAGCTTTCAACAGGATGAAGCAGGGACCAAACATGCACTTCATGGTCTATAACCCCAATGGGGTTGACCCAATGTCGCCAATGAACTTTCTCTCCAGCCTGATACTCAATATTCTTACCGGGATTGCCGCTGCCTGGCTGCTGCTTATGGCATTGCCAAAGCTAAACAGCACGATGGAAAAAGTGTTGTTTATGTTAACGGTAGGGACTATCGGCATGCTGGTAGGACCACTGGCTAACTGGAACTGGTGGTATTATCCTGCCGACTTTACGATGGTCATGGTAGCGGATATGACCGTCTCGTGGATTATTGTGGGATTGATACTGTCAAAGATGGTTAAGTCCGCTTAATGGCACTGATCGCGTGGGTTATAACCCACGCGACGACTTAACCCAAGCTAACGTCAATAGGTGATCAGCGAATGAACTTCCCGGTCGCCGAGCTTCTCGCGGCCGTTTAGAAAGGACAGCTCAATCAGGAAAGACACTGCAGTAATATTGGCTCCCAGGCGTTCGATCAGCCTGCAGGTTGCAGCAGCTGTTCCACCGGTTGCCAGCACGTCATCGACGATTAACACTTCATCGTCCTGTTTTAAACCATCGACATGAATCTCCAGGCTATCGGTACCGTATTCCAGCTGGTATTCTTCAACCATAGTTTCGGCGGGTAGCTTACCCGGCTTTCTCACCGGAACAAATCCAACACCCATCTTATAAGACATGGCAGCGCCAAAGATAAATCCGCGCGATTCAATTCCGACTATCGCCGTAATATCGCGATCTTTAAAGGGCTCGCACATCGCATCGATTGCTGCAGGAAACATAGAGCCGCTTTTTAGCAGCGTTGTGATATCCTTATACTGAATTCCCTCAATAGGAAAATTGGGCACGTTGCGAATAAAATCTTCAAAGTTGGTCATGGCCATGTCCGGCAGCTCCAGGTTTAATCAAAAATCAATATTGAATTCTTCGTGATGATTTTTGGCATCCCGCCAGGTTTCCTTCACTTCCTCGACTTTTGAGCCGATAGGACCACGATTTAAATCGCGCATCAGCTTTTCCAGCTTTTCTTTATCGCCCTCGGCATAGGCTTCAACAGAGCCGTCGGACAAATTCTTTACGTAGCCGGTAAGCTCATAACTGCGGGCTTTTACCATGGTGTAATAGCGAAAACCAACGCCTTGAACCTGACCGGTGATACGGGCCAGCACGGCGGCAACCTCTATATCTTCATTTTTCTTTTTTGCAGCCATAATTAGAAATCCGCATTGCGTGGCGTTCTGGGAAAAGGAATCACATCCCGTATGTTTTCCATACCGGTAACATACATAACGGCACGTGAAAATCCGAGGCCATACCCGGCATGAGGCACCGTTCCGTAGCGACGCGTATCGAGATACCACCAGTATTCTTCTTCCGGTAGGTCCATTTCCTTAATGCGTGCTTTAAGAGCGTCTAATCTTTCCTCACGCTGGCTTCCGCCGATAATTTCTCCGACTCCCGGCACCAGCAGGTCCATAGCCGCAACGGTTTTCTCATCATCATTCATGCGCATATAAAACGCTTTGATATCTTTCGGATAGTCGGTAACGAAGACCGGCTTTTTGAAAACCTCTTCAGTAATGTAGCGTTCGTGCTCCGTTTGCAGATCACTCCCCCACTCTACCGGATATTCAAACTTTTTGTTGGCCTTTTGCAGCAGGTCTATCGCTTCGGTATACGTGATATGTCCGAATTCTGAATTAACCACATTATCCAGGCGCTCCAGAAGTCCCTTATCGATAAAGCGATTAAAGAACTCCATTTCTTCCGGGGCCTGCTCCATAACGTAGGAGAAGGTTTCACGCATCATATCTTCCGCCAGCGCCATATCGTCTTTCAAATCGGCGAAGGCGATCTCCGGCTCAATCATCCAGAATTCTGAAGCATGGCGGGTTGTGTTGGAATTCTCAGCACGGAAAGTCGGGCCAAATGTATAAACATTACGGAAGGCCATACAGTGGGTCTCTACCGCCAGCTGCCCGCTCACCGTCAGATTGGTTTCGCGACTGAAAAAATCTTTCTTGTAATCGATGTCGCCGTCCTTGGTGCGCGGCGGCTTCTGCGGGTCCAGCGTGGTCACGCGGAACATCTCCCCAGCACCTTCAGTGTCCGATCCGGTAATTATCGGCGTATGGGTGTAAACGAAATCACGCTCCTGAAAGAACTTGTGAATAGCATAAGACAGTATAGAGCGCACTCTGAAAACGGCAGAATAGGTATTGCTGCGCGGACGCAGGTGAGCGATGGTTCGCAGGTATTCAAAACTATGACGCTTCTTTTGCAAAGGATAATCCGCATCTGCCGCACCAACCAGCTCGATGGATGTCGCCTGCATCTCGAAAGGCTGCTTTGCACCCTGCGACTCTACAATTTCGCCTTCGCAAATAAGCGACGATGCAATGGTAAACTTGCCGATCTCTTCAAAATTATTGAGCTTTTCATCAAACACGACCTGAAGCCCTTTAAAAAAAGAGCCGTCGTTAAGTTCGATAAATCCAAAAGCTTTTGAAGAGCGTAAGGTTCGAATCCAGCCGCGAAGCTGAACTTTTTTTCCGATATAGGCTTTCGGGTCCCGATAAACCTGCTTAATAGTCACTTTTTCCATAAGTATTCCTTTTTCACATCAGCAATTGCGTAGATATCAGCAGCAAAAATTATAACCAATAGGCCATCTGAAATCAACCCTTTTCTCGGTCTAAAGGCCTACGCCGGCTCCTGGTTTGTCGCAGCAAGTGAATTGAAGCCACTCCGCAGATGTAGATCTCTTTGCGGGAAAGGAATTACGATATTGGTAATCTTGAATTTTCTGACGACTGAACAGTTAAGCTGATTGCGCACCTGCTCAAAATCCTCAGCTCCCGCTAACCAGACTCTTAGCTCCATATTCCAGGCAGAATCTCCAAAAGAGCGTAAATGGACCTGCGGCTCCGGGTTCTTTAATACCTGCCTGTTCTCTTTCGCTACCTCCATCATTGCTTTAATAACGGTATCGAGATCGGAATCGTATGAGACTCCAACCTGTATGTTCAGCCGTACCCTTGGATCTCCATGAGACCAGTTGGTAACGGTTGAGGAGACGAACTCCGAGTTGGGTACGATAATGGAAATATTGTCCAGAGTGCGAATCGTTGTCGATCGAATATTGATTTCCTTCACGTCCCCGGCAACGTTATTAACCGTTACCCGGTCGCCAACCGTAATAGGACGTTCGAAAAGGAGAATAAGTCCCGAGATAAAATTGGAGGTTACGTTTTGCAAACCAAAACCAATACCGACCGATAGAAATCCGAATATTACCGCCAGTCCGCTAAAATCAATTCCGACAAACTGGAAGGCCACCAGGAATCCAATGACCATCACGATATAGTGCACTATACGTGAAAGGTTATAGCGCAACCCTTCTTCGATATTGACTCGGTTAACAATCTTGGAAAGGATTATGCGACGAAAAAATCTTGAAAGCAGATAAAAAAGAAGCAGCACACCGGTGAAGAGCAAAATTGACAGAACAGTTACCGGAGTTTGATTAACTTCGAAGAGTTTAAAATTGATGATGTCCTGCAGGTATGTCGGAACCTGTTCAAGATTCACCGGATCGGGCTGAAGAAAGAGTTTCATGCCGGCCTCGTGGAGTTGTGTTATGAATGGAGAAATTGATAGGTCAATATAAGGAGGGAATAGGTGTTGAGAAACGGGCAATTACGGGGATGCAGGGCATTTTGTGGGGACGCAAGGCATTGCATCCCCACAGACAATATTTTTTACGTTCTGCGCCCTTGAAGAAAATCTTCGGCAATATCCACATCTTCCGGGCTACCGATAAACAGAGGCACCCGCTGGTGGAGTTCGTGCGGTTTGATATCCATTATGCGACGATTTCCGTCAGTTGCCTTACCCCCGGCCTGCTCTACAATAAACGCCAGTGGATTGGCCTCATACATTAGTCGCAGCTTTCCATTGGGATTTTTCACATCTCCCGGATACATAAAAATACCGCCCTTCAACAGATTGCGATGAAAATCGGCAACCAGCGAGCCAATATAGCGACTGGATTTCTTATTATTGGGATTCAGCAGAAAACGCATATAGTTCCGCATTCCTTCATCCCATTTATTGTAATTTGCACCGTTAGCGCTGTAGATTTTTCCGGTGGAAGGAATCTTCATTTTGGGATGCGAGAGGATAAAACTCCCGTAAGATGGATCCAGAGTAAAACCATGAACTCCGGCACCGGTTGTATAGACCATCATCGTGCTGGATCCATAAATCACATAACCTGCGCAAACCTGACTGTAACCGGGCTGTAGGATGTCCTCTTCAAGAGAGACCGGATTGCTATCCGATGTCGAACGGCGAAAGATGGAAAAAATCGTTCCGATACTAACGTTCACATCAATGTTGGAGGATCCATCAAGCGGGTCGAAACAACAGACGTACTTTCCTTTCGGGCGGTCATCCGGAATAACCAGAAAATCTTCATTTTCTTCGGACGCCATGGCACAGAGATTACCTCCAAAAGCCATTGCACGAATCATTACTTCATCAGCATACACGTCCAGTTTCTGCTGATCTTCGCCGAATACATTTTCGGTGCCCACGGCACCCATAATATCAAGTAGTCCGGCTTTGTTAACCTGGTGAGAAATAAGTTTTGCACCGATTGCAATATCTGATAAAAGGTTGGTGAAGGCACCGGTTGCGTCAGGATAAAGCCTTTCCTGATCCACAAGATGCCGGTTTAAGGTCATCACGAATTCACTCATGGAATCCTCCGCAATAATTGGGTCGTCCGCCACGGATGCCGCATATGTCAGGTCGAGGTTCATTGTAAACAGAATCGACCAGACCGCGGTATAACTTAATTTGTGTTGATTAGATGCATATATGAAAAGCAAAAGCGCTACCCAAGACGTAGCGCTTCTGATATATAAAACAATCGGGCAGGATTATCAACCACGAAAAAACTTTGTGAAAAAAATATTAAGGGGCAGTCCTGCGTGACTGCCCCTTAATATAAATTCGAAATATGGCGAACACATGGATTCGCCCCTGTAATATATTATCGCGGTAATTCAAAGGTTGTGAATAACCGTCGTCCGTCACGCTTGATATACATCGCAACGGTATCACCCGGCTCAAGATCTGTCATTACAGCCATGAAGTCGTTCAGGCTCTCGATTGACCGGCGGTTCAGGCGCTGAATAATATCGCCGACCTGCAGACCGACGCGTTCAGCTACACTTCCTGCTTCGATAGCAGTCACAACAGCGCCAACGTCAGAGCGGCGCAGGTTATAACGCTGTCGAAGATTATTATCGACGCTGCGTAGCTCCAGTCCCAGAGAGTCAAAGCTGCGATTTACTTCAGGTGAAGATGCAATCGGCTGCTCGTCATCTTTGTACTCGTCCAGCGTTACCGGAATTTTCATGGTGTTGCCGTCACGGAAGATAGTAAGCTCGAGACGCGTTCCCGGAGTTGTTGACCCAATCTTGGTCGTCAGCTCAGTCGGGTTTTTCAGGCGCTTGCCGTCAATTGCGGTAATCAAGTCTCCTGCTTCGATTCCAGCTCGCTCTGCCGGTCCGTCACCCAGCACCTGGCTCACCATAACACCTTCACTATTCGGCAGATCATACATGTCTGCAAGACCCGGGGTTACCTCGGCAATTCCAACTCCAAGCCATCCGCGAACCACTTTCCCCTTCTCAACAATATCATTCATAATCTTATTCGCCAGATTAGACGGAATGGCGAATCCAATACCGATGCTTCCACCAGAGCGGCTGGCAATAGCCGTATTGATACCGATCAGCTCACCTTTAAGGTTAACCAGGGCACCGCCGCTGTTACCGGGATTAATTGCCGCATCGGTTTGAATAAAATCTTCATACTGCGTAAGGCCAACACCGGTTCGTCCTTTCGCGCTAACGATGCCAGCCGTTACCGTACTGGCAAATTCTGCCTGAAGGGGGGAACCAATAGCCATTACCCACTCACCAACTCGCATCGCATCGGAGTTGCCGATAGAAACGGATGGCAGGTTTTCAGCATCAATCCGCAGAACCGCCAAATCGGTTCGAGGATCAGTACCTTTCACCTCAGCTTCATATTCACGTCCGTCGGTAAGGCGAACTGTGATGTTATCTGCTTTATCAATTACGTGGTTATTGGTTAGAATAACTCCGCTACTGCGGACAATTACACCGGATCCCAATCCCTGCATACGCTGGTTTTGATCCGGAATCATGTTTCGGAAAAAGTCCTCAAACGGCGATCCGCTAAACGGATTTCGCTGCCGGGAATTGCGAATGGTTTCTGTAGAAATTGTTACTACTGCCGGGTTGACCCGCTCGGCCACATCGGCAAAGGTATTACTCATGGTTTGTAAAGATGGCGTAACCGGGGCCGGAGCACTATTCGGCGTCTCAGGAGATTCCGGTGCAGCTCCAACGCTATTCGAAATGCCCAATCCGGAGGCCAGAACCAGGCCAATTACTACGCCGCACAGGATCAGCAACAGGCCATATCCACGAAAACTTCTCTTACTCATTTTATTTTCTCCTTCAAACTATTGACGTAGGTTTTTCATGCTAAATCTGATTAATCTACGCCTGTAGTATTTAAAATGTTCCGAAAATATTTAAGAAAGCCCCGTATTTTCCAAATTCGAAAATACGGGGCTTTAAACAAAAAAAAAACAGCGATTAAGCAACCGGTATTTTCTTCTTACGTTTCACAATCTTTTTAAACGTCATCTTATAATTGCTGTAATCTACCTTCACCGTATCCCCTTTCACAAGGTGTCCGGCAAGGATCTCTTTAGACAGTTGATCGACCAGCTTACGCTGAATAACGCGCTTCAGCGGTCTGGCACCAAATGAGGGTTCATAACCCATTTTGGCAATATAGTCCTTTGCCTCATCCGTAAGCTGAAGCGTGAGTCCCTGTTCAGCTAGCTGTTGATGCAGCCGTTTTGTCTGAAGCTCCACAATTTCCTTGATATGCTCGCGCAAGAGAGTATGGAATACAATCGTCTCGTCTATACGATTCAGGAATTCCGGGCGAAGCTCCTGCTTAAGCAGGTTCATGACCTCTTCCTGAATTTCCCAGGAAACACTTTCGCGATTTTCTTCCGTAACATGTCGCGATTTTTCCAATATTAGCGGCGCTCCGATATTGGACGTCATAATAATAATCGCATTGCGAAAATTGACCGTATTACCCTGATTATCCGTCAGTCGACCATCATCCAGCACCTGAAGCAGGATATTAAACACCTCCGGATGCGCTTTTTCAATCTCATCCAGCAGGACAACCGAGTATGGTTTTCTGCGAACGGCTTCCGTTAACTGACCGCCTTCATCATACCCGACGTATCCGGGAGGGGCGCCTATCAGTCTTGAGACAGAATGTCGCTCCATATATTCCGACATATCGATACGCACCATGGCGTTCTCATCATCAAAGAGGAACTCAGCTAACGCACGTGCCAGCTCGGTTTTTCCAACACCGGTCGGACCAAGGAAAATAAATGAGCCAATCGGTCGATTCTTATCTGCAAGTCCGGCACGCGAACGACGAATCGCATTACTCACCGCCTCTACTGCTTCGGCCTGTCCAATAACGCGTTTTTCCAGGCGTTCTTCGATTTTCAACAGCTTCACGCGCTCACTCTCCAGCATGCGCGACACCGGGATACCGGTCCAGCGGGAAATAATCTCGGCAATTTGCTCTTCGTCCACTTCCTCCTTCAGCATCTTGCTGTCCTTTTGCACTTCCTGTAGCTTGCCGGTTAGTTCCTGGAGACTCTTCTCGTGCGCCGGGATTTTACCATATTTGATTTCGGCGACCTTTTCCAGCAGGCCTTCACGTTCGGCCTTCTCCATCTCGCTACGCAGCTGCTCGATGCGGGCCTTATTTTCGCGAATTTCCTGAATGGTTTCTTTCTCCATCATCCAGTGTCCCTGCAGTTCATTGCGGGACTCTTTTAAATTTGCCAGCTCGCGCTCCAGGTTTTCCAGACGCTTGCGGGCATCATTACCCTTTTCTTTCTTTAAAGCAACCTGCTCAATTTCCAGCTGCTTGATGCGGCGCTCAATTTCGTCCAGTTCCTGGGGCAGGGAATCTACTTCAATACGCAGCTTTGCGGCTGCTTCATCGATTAAATCGATAGCCTTATCCGGCAAAAAGCGCTCGGTTATGTAGCGTGCCGATAACGTTGCAGCAGAAATCAACGCGTCGTCGGTGATCTTTACCCCGTGATGCACCTCGTACTTTTCTTTCAATCCACGCAGCATTGAGATGGTGTCCTCCACCGACGGTTCATCAACCGATATGGTTTGAAATCGTCTTTCCAATGCCGCATCTTTTTCGATATACTTGCGATATTCATCAATGGTGGTTGCCCCAATACAGTGGATTTCACCACGTGCCAGTGCAGGCTTCAGCATGTTGGAGGCATCCATCGAGCCCTCTGCGGCACCGGCACCAACAAGGGTATGAATTTCATCGATAAACAGGATTATTTGTCCGCCGGACTCCTGCACCTCTTTCAACACGGCTTTGAGGCGCTCCTCAAACTCACCGCGGAATTTTGCCCCGGCAATCAATGCACCAAGGTCGAGCGCGACGATTTGCTTGTCCCGCAGCGATTCCGGGATATCGCCGTTTACAATACGCTGGGCGATACCTTCTACTACAGCGGTCTTCCCTACTCCCGGTTCACCAATAAGCGCCGGGTTGTTTTTAGTTCGACGTGAAAGAACGCGCATCACGCGACGAATTTCTTCATCACGTCCGATAACCGGGTCCAGCTTGCCCTGACGCGCCAGTTCTGTTAAATCTCGCGCATAGCGCTCCAGCGCCATGTATTTTCCTTCCGGATTCTGATCGGTGACCCGCTGACTTCCACGAATTTCCTTTAGGGCAGCCATGATCTTTTCACGATCTACTCCGGCGCTATTCAGTATTCTTCCGGGAGCTGCATCCTTCGCTGCAAGAATTGCCAGCAGCATGTGCTCGGTTGATATATAATCGTCCTTAAGTTCACGTGCCTCGGTTGTTGCCTGAACCAATACCTGATTAAAACGCGGTGAGGCATATATTTGACCTGCCGTACCGTATACTTTTGGAAACTTATTGATTTCCTGCTGTAGGCCATCCTGCACTAAGTCTATTTGCGCACCTATCCTTTTCAGAATCAGCGGCACAAGTCCGTCGCTATCTTTCAGTAGCGTTGCTAAAATATGCTCGGTTTCAAGGTGCTGCTGGCCAAGCTCGCTAACCATCTGCTGAGCTTCGGCAATCGCTTCCTGCGCTTTGACGGTAAATTTATCCATCTTCATGTTATCCACCTCTTCCTCTATTGCTTCATAGTCTTTTTTTCAGAGTTCTACAGTAAGATAGTAATCAAATTCAATGCCAAGAGTTGATCTGATGCACAAGGCGTTGATAAATTTGAAGATAGAAAGAATTGAATATCCTGGGAGGGAAAATAATTGTCAGGAAATGTCTGTCATTTTTTCAGAAGTGGGGTTGAATTGGCAGGATTAAACGGGCAGTAGGCAGTGGGCAGTAGGCAGTAGACAGTAGGCAGTAGGCAGTAGGCAGTAGGCAGTAGGCAGTAGGCAGTAGGCAGTAGGCAGTAGAAATATATATTAGAAAGACGTAGCGTCGCATGATTATGCGACGAGAAACGTAGCGTCGCATGATTATGCGACGGAAAGGGATTATTCGATATTGAATCGTTCCATCATGGAATAAAGACGGCGGCGGGTGATGCCCAGAAGTTCGGCAGCGCGGGTTTTATTGCCCTCTGCCATTTGAATGGCCTGGCGTATTAAATTTTGCTCCAGTTCATCTAGCTTCAGCCCTTCAGCGGGCAGGGCAAACGGATCGCCGCCTGATGGTTGACCGGAGAACAGCGGATTGGTTATTGAGCCCGGAATATCGGAAGCCGCAATAATTCCATTGCTGACAATCGCCGCACGCTCAATGGCGTTTTGAATTTCACGCACGTTTCCCGGCCAGTCGTAATCAATCATTGGAATTAGCGCAGCGCGATCAATTCCTTTCGCAGTGGACATCTCAATAAAATGATGAATCAATGCCGGAATATCTTCCTTGCGCTCACGCACCGGCGGCAGGGTAATAGGAAATACGTTCAGACGGTAATAGAGGTCCTGGCGGAACTCACCAGCTTCTACCATCTTTTCCAGGTTCTGATGGGTCGCTGCGATTATTCGCACATTTACTAAAATACGCTCGTTCCCGCCAAGGCGATAGATTTCCTTATTCTGCAGTACGCGCAGCATCTTAGCCTGGGTAGACAAACTCATATCGCCGATTTCATCGAGAAAGATACTGCCGTTATTTGCCTGCTCGAACTTACCGATGCGTCGCTGGGTGGCCCCCGTAAAAGCCCCCTTTTCAAAACCAAAAAGCTCGCTTTCCAACAGGTTTTCCGGCAGCGCAGCACAGTTCACGGTAATAAATGCTTCCCCTGCCCTCTCGCTACTTTCATGAATAGCATTGGCTACGAGTTCTTTACCGGTACCGCTTTCACCGCGGACGAGTACTGTAGCGTCGTTGGCACTTCCCTTTTTAATCAGGCGATAGATCTCGGTCATTTTCTTGCTCTTACCGATAATCTTGTCGAAGTATACCGGAGTATCACTACCGCTTTGCTTTAGTCGCTTGTTTTCTGCAACAATCTGCTGCTGCTCCAGAATTCGCTTTACGCGAATCGTCAGCTCATCCATTTCAAAGGGTTTGATCAGATAATCGCTAGCGCCTTTTTTCAGAGCTTCGATAGCGGTTTTTTGGGTAGCATATGCCGTCATCAGCATAGATTCTACGGAGGGATAGTTTTTTTTGATGGCTTCAAGGAGATCGATGCCAGTCATACCGTCCATGCGCAAATCGGTAACAACCACGTCTACCGGATTAGCAGCCAGGTATTCCAGTGCGGCCTCCCCGGAGGTGCAATAAGCAACATCAAGGTCATCCAGCTCAAGGGATGCTTTGATGACCTTGCAGAATTTTTCTTCGTTATCAACGATCAGTACGTGGGACATATCGATATGCTCATGCTTCACCGCAATATGGCGGAGGGTCTTACTTCAAAATGGCGCGCAGTAGAATCAGGAATCCCTGCTGGTGACTACGGGTGCGCTCCAGATTGTGCTGGGCATCTTCATAATCCGGTGCCAGCTCCAGCGTCTTTTCAAATTCCTTCATCGCCTGTAGGTAGAGGCTGCGACTCTTAATCAGGTTGAAGGTTCCCAGATCATTCCAGTAATCCGGATAGTGGCTATGCTCAGCGCGCGTATCAAAAAAGAAGCGCTCATATTTGTTAATGGTATCCATATCCAGCTCTTTACCACCAAACAGAAAACGCAGGTAGAACTCGTAAATTTTTTCGCGCTCGGAAACCAGATCCACCAGTCTTAGCTGAAACTGTTCCAGCTGTGGGATAATCGCTTCGTGATTATTATCCTTCAGCAGTTCCAGAAGCTGATTAAACTCTTTCTGCCAATGATACATGTGGTATTTTTTAAGATCCCGCACCTGCTTCAGATAGATCGACACACGGGCCGGAACAGCAACCGCTTTGGGATCTTTCACGCCATCGAGCGCGGATTTGTAAAGAACAACCCCGAGGTTAAACTGTGCTTCCACATAGCTGGGGTTCAGGCGAATAGCTTCTTTAAATAGAGAAGTCGCATTATCGTAATCGCCGAGGAAAAGATATGCCAGGCCATAGTAGTTCAGGAAGTCCGGATATTTCTCGGATACGGAAAGTGCGCGCTCGAAGGTGTTCAGTGCCGCCTTGAACTGGCGGAACTTCAAATAGCTTATACCAAGGGCCATGTAGGCCTTCACGAAGCTGTTATCCTGCTCGATAGCCAGCTTAAACTGCTTAATCGCTTCTTCATACAGGTGGCGCTTCAGAAAGAGCACGCCCAGGTAATAATGAGATTTGGGATGACGATAGCGTTCCAGCTTGGCTTCAATATTGTAAAGGGCCTCCAGCTCATCCATCACGCCCTGATGAAACTGCTCAGTAATATGATTCAGAAAATCGTAATCTATCGGCTGGTTGGCATTGCGAAGTTTGATTTCATGCTCACGTGAAATCAGAAACATACCTTTTTCAAACACTTCGGAGATGACCTTGCGGTATTCAATCAGCGTACCGGTGTGGACATGAAACTCGCGATTATCAATATCGATTTTATCGTGCAGACCAAAATTATCCAATTCAGAGACCTTCCATTAAGCTATGCGAATCAATAGCATAAGCTACATTCAGAGTGCAGATGAAGAAAGAAGTTTTTTGATTTCGGGAAACTTGCTTTACGTAGGGAAAATAGTGCAGGGAGAGTTAAAAAAAAATGCTGTAGGTCATAAATCGCCTACTATGTTCGCTGATAGCGGATTGTTTAGTAGTGTGGGTCATGACCCACGCTACTAAACAAATTAATTATCCACCGAAAGGGTTGTTGTATTCTCTTCCGGGAAGACAAATATTAAAGCGATATAAACCAGTATCGCGACTCCACTGGAAATCAGGGTGGTAAGAATCCAGCCAAGACGAACCATAGACGCATCAATATTGTAATAGTTTGCAATACCGGCACAAACCCCAGCCAATTTGCGATCAGTATGTGGACGGACGATCGTCGGAACCGAATTCCCGGTTTCTTCACTTTCATTCGTACGAGCAAAGAGCAGAGCAATACCACCGACAATTAACAGGATTGCCCAAACGCTGCTCCATGAAATATCGTCGAAATCGAAATAGCTAAATATGCCGGTCTCACGCAGAAGCAGCAATATGCCGAGCACAATAAGTCCTGCTCCCCACATTAAGCTGCCTTCCGGTTTTTTATGCTGTTGCAGATCGGTGGTTGAAATATCGCGGGCATCTTCCGGCACAATAACCAGTGCCGCCAGATAAACCAGAATACTCAGTCCGCCAATCAATCCGGAGATAACGAACAGCACGCGAACCAGCATGCTGTCGATATTAAAATACTCCGCAAGTCCGCCACAAACACCACCGGCATAGCGGTCGATGCGGGAACGATAAAGGTGCTTCACAGTTTTTATTTCTTCAGTCATTTTTATTTCCTCAGTGCTTGTTAACTCTATTTAAAAGCACGCAGATCTGTAGAAATTGTTTCAGCTATTCCTCGTATGCTTCTATTTTCAGCACTTCATACTTCATCATACCGGCAGGTACTTTTACCTCAACGGTCTCACCAACTTCCTTGCCGAGCAGCGCTTTGCCAACCGGAGAAGTATAGGAGATTCGTTTTTTGGCGAAGTCGGATTCCTCCGGCGATACCAGAGAAAACTGCACTTCCATCTTGCGCTTAAGATCATTTAAAGAAACAGTAGTATAGATCGCCACTTTATCCGTGGAAATCGTTTTGGGATCGATAACCCGCGCAATGGATATTTTACCCTCCATCTGGCTGATACGGGATTCCAGCAGTCCCAGTTCTTCTTTCGCGGCATGGTATTCCGCATTTTCCTTAAGGTCACCGAAATCACGTGCGGTAGCAATCTTTTCAGAAAGTTCCGGACGCTTAACGGTCTTCATTTCATGCAGCTCATCTTTGAGCTTTTGCAACATTGCTTTTGATAGATACAAATATTCAGACATTATAATCCTCCACTTCGAGCATGATATCTTTTTTCAATCCTTGTTGACTAAATCTTTTTTGATGAGCCGGATTCTACGCGTTCAACGCTGATAATTCCCTTTACCTGATTCATCGCGTTAATAACCCGCGTTAGATGCGGCAGATTCCGTACTTCAACAAATAGTTTACCAATCGCCAGCCTATCGCGCGATTTGATGTCCATATTTAATATATTGGTATTGGTGTTCGCAATGGCCTGAGCCAGGTCGCGAATCATGTTTTTTCTATCCTCACCGAGCAGAGAAAGCTGAACGTGGAAGGTTTCTTCTACCTCAACCGTCCAGTTCACCTGTATAGTGCGGTCCTTTACATCAACCAGACTCTGCATATTCGGACAGTTACTGCGATGGATGGTTACGCCTCGACCTCGGGTAATATAGCCGATAATATCATCTCCCGGAACCGGATGACAACATTTTCCAACATTGATCATCACGTTATCCATCCCCTGCACCTGAACGGCATAGGGCTTCTTGCTCCCCGGCAGGATGGTTTTAAAAATAGAGCTCTTACGCTCCTGCACCGGTTCTTCACTTACTGCAGAGGCAACTTTTTCAAATGTTACCTCACCTCGCCCCACCGCGGCACGCAGATTTCTGGTATCATCGAAATTTAATTTAACAGCGGCTTCATTCAGCTTATCGTCATCCAGTTTTACCTTATAGCGCTTGCTGTATTTATTGATGATTTCATCACCCAGTTTTACGCTATGCTCAAACTGTTCTTCGCGCAGAAACCTGCGGATGTGATGACGCGCCTTGCTGGTTTTTACAAATGTTAGCCAATCCTGATTGGGATGTTGGTTCGCGCTGGTAATAATCTCTACCGACTCCCCGCTATGCAGCTGATATTTCAGCGGTACCATCTTGCCGTTCACCTTGGCACCGATACAGTTCATTCCGATATTGGTATGGACTGAAAATGCAAAGTCCACCGGAGTCGCTTCCACCGGGAGCCGATGTACATCTCCCTGCGGCGTAAAGACAAATACTTCGTCCTGGTAGAGGTTAATTTTCAGAGACTCCAGGAAGTCCTGAGCATCTACCATTTCATTTTCTTTATACTGATCCAGAAGCTGCCTTACCCAGTCCAGCCGGTTCTCGACATCGTCTTTTTTTCTTACCGGTCCACCATCTTTATAGAGCCAATGTGCAGCAATCCCCATTTCGGCAACGCGGTGCATTTCCCGGGTGCGAATCTGAATCTCCACCATATGCCCTTCTTTATCCACAACGGTTGTGTGTAAAGATTGATATCCGTTAAACTTCGGCATAGCGATATAATCTTTAAAACGCTCGTAGACGGGAGTAAAGCAGTTATGAACAATTCCGAGCACATAATAGCACTCTTCCACTTTCTCGACGATTATGCGTATGGCAAACAGATCGTAAATTTCCTCAAAGGGCTTATTACGGACCGTCATTTTACGAAAGATCGAAGAGATATGCTTCGGTCTACCAAAAACCTCCGCATCAATTTTATGCTCTTCCAAATCGGTTTTAATCGGCTTAACAATGGTTTTTACGTAGGCTTCGCGCATTTCCCGCTTTTGGTTCAGTCGATTTGCTAGCTCAGTAAATTCCTTATTCCGGGTATATTTAAATGCAAGGTCTTCCAGTTCGCTTTTAATTTTCGCCATACCGAACCGATGCGCCAACGGTGCATACACATCACGGGTTTCGATGGATATGCGGATGCGATTTTTTGCCGGAACGTGCTGAAGAGTCCGCATATTATGCAGACGGTCGGCAAACTTAATAATAATGACCCGTACGTCCTTTGCCATGGAAAGCAGCATCTTGCGAAACGTCTCTGCCTGGCGGGATTCATAGCCTAAATTTTTAATGCCGCTAAACTCGGTAATTTTTGTAACGCCGTCGACCAGAAGCGCAACATCATCACCAAATCCCTCCGCAATATCTTCCCGCGTATAGCCGGTATCTTCCACCACGTCATGGAGTAGAGCCGCTGCAATTGTTACACTATCCATACGCAGCTCCGTTAGCAGCAAAGCGACGTGTAGACAGTGCTCAAAATAGGGTTCACCCGATTTACGCGCCTGGTTGCGATGAGCCCAAAGCCCAAACTCATAGGCCTGCTGAAGCAGCTCCTTGTTATAGGTTTTGTTATACTCGGCAATCCGATCCAGTATATCGGCAAAAAACGGATCCAGCCGTTTTCGCAAATCCTGATATTTCTCTTCAGAATGATCTATTGCATGCATAGTGACTCAGAGATTTATCGACAAAAAAAGGCTATCTGACATAGCCTTGGTGGTCAAAAAGTTGTTTACGGGTTTTTCCTGAGCTAAATAAACGGAAATTGCTATTAAAACTTTACCAGACTGAACAATTCAGCGGGGCGAGCTGTTTGTGCTGGTCTTACTAAATAAAGCCGATAATAAGGCGGAACGCAATGGTAAAAAACACAAAAGCGCTTATTTTCTTTTCATTGAAAGATGCAGCCATTTGCTGTATTTTGCAATTGAAAATATCTGTCTGAAAAGAAATGTCTTACATACAGCAACATATAGAAATGGAGCAATCATAATGACACCACTTCAGGAAGCCGCACTTATCGCTGCACGGGATTGTCTGGGAATCCAGAAAAACGAGTCCGTTTTAATTGTCACCGACACCCCAACACTAAGTATTGCACAGGCGCTGCAGTATGTATGTAACGATCTGGCCGATCAGGTTACGCTTATGGAAATGCAGCCTCTGCAACTAAACGGTCAGGAACCGCCAAAGGCTGTTGCTGAAGCAATGAAGCACGTAGACGTATCGATTTGCGCTACCTCTACTTCTCTTACGCATACCGATGCCCGCAGAAATGCCTGTGCCGCCGGATCGCGGGTTGGAACCATGCCGGGCATTACCGAAGACGTCATGATTCGCTGTATGCGGGCAGACTATCATAAGATCGCGCGGCTGACTGAAAAAATTGCCGAGCTGCTTACGGCTGGAGAAGTGGCCACCATTACCACTCCCGCCGGCACCGATATTATGCTGCCGATAAAAGGCTATAACGCCAAACCATCCACCGGGTTAGTGCTGGAAAGCGGAGCTTATGGGAATCTTCCCTCCGGCGAAGCCTTTCTGATGCCCAGAGAGAATGAGGCTGAAGGTGTTTACGTGGTAGACGGCTCACTTGCTGGTGTAGGCCTTATCACCGATGAGCCGATTCGCATCACCATTGAAAAAGGAATGGCGGTTGCTATCGAAGGCGGTGAACAGGCGAAGTTGTTTAACTCGCTGGTAGACAAAGCCGGCCCACAAGCACGCAACCTTGCTGAGCTGGGAGTAGGCACGAATGACCAGGCCGAAATTAAAGGTACGGTGCTGGAGGATGAAAAAGTGCTAGGCACAGTTCATCTGGCACTTGGGAATAACGTATCGATGGGCGGAACGGTAAACGTTGGATTTCACGTAGATGGGATACTAAAAAAGCCTACCCTGAAAATCGACGGGCAGGCTATTCTAATTGACGGCGAGATGCAAATACAGGTGCCATAGGCACCTGTTGTAAACTTATTTTACCATGTTCAGCAAAACGTCTGCACGTTCCTTCAGCTGAAAGTCGTTATGCGTGTCCTTGTAACCGTCTATTAAAGACTGAGCAAGGGCCGCAGCTTTTTCATTGTTGTCAGCATCTTTCCATGCGACAGCTGCCGCATAAACATAAGCAGGAGTGCGCGGAAAGTCCTTGTCCATATTCGCTGCCTTCTCAAAGTTAGAAGCTGCACCGGCAAAATCTTTTTCCTGCATCAAAACATTCGCCAGATTCGCATATGCTGCCTGGGTCATTACATTGGCTGAGGAATAGTCGCTGATAAATGTAGTTAGATAGGCCTTAGCCTCTTCCAGATTGCCATCAGCAAGATGCTGCTCGGCAAGATAAAAGCAGGCCTTTTCAGCTGCCTCGGAACCGGAATAGTCGGTTAAGACCGAAGCCATAGCGTTAAGAGCGACATCCTTTTGACCGGTAGCGAGCTGCTGCTGTGCACGGGAAAGTAACGTTGCTGCTGTGCTTTCGGAAGCTGCACTGCTGCTTATCATCCAATACCCAAGAAAGATTACCGCAATTACACCGGCAACACCCATAGCAATTTCTTTAACGTATTTTTGCAGAAAATCCTGTGCCTGCATAGTAAAGAGAACAAACTGGTCTTCTTTTAGCTCCTTCTTGGAGATTTTTTTCTTTGCCTTTAACATCTCTTAAGGTCTCCTGTCTGAGAAATCTATGTATCTACACTTCGTTTTTTCGACTATTTCCAGCGGCATTATAAGAAATCCGCACATAAGATGAAGAATATAATACAGCTTCCAAGAAAAAACAATCCGAGAAAATTACAGTTTATCGTACAAAAAAATGGCGGTGCTGCAAATAGCAACACCGCCTATCCCAAACGCACCGGGCAATAATGTTAGGAGGCAGGCTCCGGTACTGGATTGAGGATGACTTCAGGATAGGCATCCATGCCGTGCTCACCGTTGTCAAGTCCCTCAATTTCTTCTTCTTTACTAACGCGCAGACCAATAGTAGCTTTAATGGCACCAAAGATCGCCAGGGCAGAGATAAATCCTGCTGCTCCCATCGCTGCTGTCCCAATGAGCTGCGTCAAGAATGTATGCTCCGGGTTAACGCTAAAGATACCAACTGCTAATGTTCCCCAGATTCCACAGACCAGGTGGACAGAAATTGCGCCTACCGGATCATCAATCTTTAGTCGGTCAAAGGCCAGAACAGAGGCTACAACCAGCAGTCCGGCAATAAACCCAATCACGATCGCAGACATAATAGTCACGGTATCCGCACCGGCGGTTATTCCTACCAGTCCTGCCAAAGCACCGTTAAGCACCATTCCAAGATCCGGCTTTTTCTGAACGTTCCAGGAGACAATCATTGCTCCCATAATTCCAGCTGCTGCAGCGAGTGCAGTGGTAACAAATACGTAAGATACCATACCGGGATCTGCCGAGAGCACAGAGCCGCCGTTAAAGCCGAACCAACCCAGCCATAGCAGGAAAACGCCAATTGTTGCCAGCGGCATACTGTGTCCCGGTATCGTATTAATCTTACCACGGGTATACTTACCGATTCGCGGTCCAAGAAGTAAAACACCTGCCAGGGCCGCCCAGCCCCCAACAGCGTGCACGATTGTTGAACCGGCGAAATCATGGAAACCCTGAGTTTCAAGCCAGCCCGCTCCCCATTTCCAGGAACCGATAACCGGGTAAGCAAATGCCACAAATATGGTGGTAAAAATAAGGAAGCTGGAAAGTTTAATACGCTCTGCAACCGCTCCGGAAACAATCGTGGCACAAGTTGCTGCAAACATAGCCTGGAAGATAAAATCCGTCCAGTACGTATAGCCTACATTGTATGCACTGGTTACACCAGTGGGGTCCGTACCAATGCCAAAGCCGGCAAAACCGAAAATTTCACCGATCGAAAAATCACCCGGATACATCAGGTTGAATCCTACTGCTGCATAGGTAAGCAGTCCGATTGCCATGATAGCGGTATTTTTAAAAAGAATATTTACGGTGTTTTTTTGCCGGGTCATCCCTGCTTCCAGCGAGGCAAATCCAAGGTGCATTAAAAATACAAGAAATGCTGCAACCAGCATCCAGGTATTATTCGCAACAAACATTTCTTGTGAAACTTCTTCGGCAAATGCAGTTCCACTTCCAAAGACCATTAGTAAAATGCTACAGCCAAGCAACCTGTTCATTTCAATCCCTTTATATAAACGTGATGTTAAATCGTTTGCTTCGCCTGCCGACCTCCCGGCATTTCGGCAGAAGCCGTAAATTTGACACTAAGTATAAGGATCAAAACTTAAGATGCAAGTAAAAACTTTGCAAAATTTAGACAAAAACAACAAAAAACCTAAATTATTAACAAAAAACTTAATTACTGCCGAACTTAATGCGAATATTTTTCGCAACTCCTTAAGTAGTTACTATTAAATTTATTATAAAATCAATGCACAAACCGGTTATCATCTTAATCTATGTATCGTCTAAACGTACGAAAATACCCGCTATTCGAAACCTGTTCGCTATGAACTCAATAGCTCTGTTTCAATAAAAAGCCCTCCGGTAAATAACCGGAGGGCTTCTTTCTTACACTGATATACTGATGCAATTAATACACTTCTACCATCAATTCATACAGCGATTTCTCATCCGAATAGTTGAAATCCAGCGCCGGCATTTCAATTCTCTCAGGAATTGACTCGAACACCCTCGAGGGAACGGTCTTCGAAAAGTCCGCATCCATGAACGCAAACATTTTCATTGCTTCACTCTCATTATGAAGAATGGCCTCCCCGACAGCCGAGTGTGTACCATCTACAATGGTTATAAGATGCCCATTTTTTAAAAATTTCTTCAGGTGTAGCGCATTTTCATACGGCGTGCTAAAATCCAGGTCTCCTTGAATCATCAGCACCGGTATATCTATCGGCGTCTCAAAGCGGAAGTCATCGCTTACCTCAGGTGTGGGCGTAATCTTGCGGGTTGCTTTATAATAGCCATTCGGATCGCCCAACCATTGGATTGCGGCTTCGGCGTTTAACACGTTTTCCCGCTTATCGCTAATTCCCAGACTGTTGTCTATGAGAGCCGTTATCATCGACCCACCATAGATGGATTCTTTATCGTCAGCCACGTTATGTGCCAAAAACCGGAAATCGCCCTTCTGCAAATCCTTGATAAAGCGGGGCCAATTTTCTAATGACTGTCGTCGTGTTCTACCCATACGACTGGTAATTGCCGAACGGACATCGTCAGCCCCTACCATTACCTTCATCGTATCCTTTTCCGTTTTCAGCTCTACTTCTATTCCCTTTTCCTCAAGTTTTGCGACGACTGATTTAAAAGCATTCAGAAAACCTCCTTCGGGAATATTGGCCCTTCGCGTTGCAGAGGCGCGTTTTTCCAATCTCTCCAGCGCTTTCCAAAGCCAGTCAGCACTATCCCAGGCAAAATCCAACGGCTCCACACCAGCCAGCATTGCGCGATCTACGTGTTGCGGCCAGCGCTTCATATAAGCCAGCGACCATTGCGAGCCAAAGCTGTTTCCTCGCAAAGCGATCTTCTCATATCCAAGCGATATGCGCAGATCCTCCAGATCTTCACTGATATTCATAATATCGTAACCGGCAAGATCAACGCCGTTTTTTGTCCACTGTTCCACACCTTCTCTTACACCTTTGGCATAGCGAGCGAGTGCCTGCTTAGACGTTTCCAGCTTATCCACCGGCGCTTTTTCTACACCCCAGCGCCAGTCACCGGTATTTAATCCGGGTGGACGCATATTTCCGCGCTGATTCACGATGACGACATCGCGTTTCTGATTTAATGCCTTCAGCTCCTTTACCCAGAACTCTGCCCGTATACCGCTGAAGTGCTTGTAGAAACTGCGGTAAGTAAAGGAGCCACCCGGGCCGCCGGGCAGGATAAACACCGGAGCCAATCCGGAATTTTGCTTTGCCGGAAATCGATAGAAGTGAACGCTGATCATGCGGCTTTTATCGGCAGCTCGATTTTCAGGAACAAAGATAAACCCTTCTTCGCCAACCAGATCCACCCCCTCTCGATCAAACTCGATTGGGTTTAGCAATATGGAACCATGCTTTGGCTCCTTTGTTTGTGAATAACTTGTAGAAACAAGCAGAACACAGATGAATAGCGAGAGTCGAGTTATACACTGGAAGATGTTTGTAATACCTTGTTTCATTTTTGCCCCTTTACACGATATTGTTAAATCTCTATATTTATCTTTACATCAAGGTAAATTATCTTTATATCAAGATATCGTAAGTTTTGGGAAAAGGTTTCAAATTTTTAGAATACAGAGCACAGAGCACAGAGCACAGAGCGGATGAATGGGAGATTGGGTGAGTGGGTAAAAAAACGGCAGATAAAATACGGCAGTTAACAGACGGCAGTTAACAGACGGCAGATAAAATACGGCAGTTAACAGACGGTAATTAATGGACGGCGGGGAAAGAACGGCAGAGACGGTGAGAAACGGCAGATAATAAACGGCAGAAACAGTGAGAGTCGGGCAGTTTGGCGGTGATGTCATTATTCACATCTTTTGCTATTCACAATTCACCTTTACAAATCACCTCATGCCTAATCCACCCACGACCAAAGTCATGGGCTTAAAGCCTGAAACCTCGGACCTTGAACTTTGAACTTTGAACTTTAGGTAAAGATATGCACGACTTAATCGACAGACTGATAGACGAATGGAAAGCAGAACGACCGGAATTGGATGCGAGCGCTATGGGGGTAGTCGGGAGAATAATTACGCTCGGCAATTTGCTTCAGAAGCGCGCCGGGGAGGCTCTGAAACCCTTTGGCATGCACTATACAGACCTGGACGTCTTGGCAACCCTGCGCCGCTCTGGTACTCCCTATTGCCTTACGCCCACAGAGCTTTTAAACTCGGTGCTGCTCACCTCGGGCGCTATGACAACTCTTCTAAACCGGCTGGAAAAAGCCGGACACATTACCCGTGAACCCGACCCGGATGACGGCCGCGTAAAAGCAGTCAAGCTGACAAAGGAGGGAATTGAGTTAATTGACCGGGCAATTGAGGTTCGGTTTGCCGAGGCACGCTCAACTTTGGCGGGCCTCAATTCAACAGAGATAAGCGAGTTGACACATTTATTGCGTCACTTTTTAGACTCTATAAACATTGAGCATACTAAATCTGAGTAAATATTTTTAAGCAAGGCTCATGATTTGAATAATGTATCATAACACGAACCGGGGAAGGTGATATGATACGTTTTATCTTCATACAATCTTTTTTGCTTATAATTCTGCTATTTTCTTCTTGTGGTATCGGCTATTCAACGGTCGTTGACAGACACAATATTCAGCACTTAACCGAAACCTCGCTACCAATCCTTAAAGGCCAATATCACTTACAGTATACCAGCGGCATGTTTGATAGACCGGGTATAGGCGACTATATTGAAGTATTTCTAGGAAAAAAGCCCTCGGATTATGATTTAGACAAACTTGAGATTCAACCTATTTCCAAACGTAAAATTAAGCTGGTTTTCTTCCGTAAGGATGGATCAACAGACTCAGCGACAATCAGAGGTAGTTTACGTGAAGGCTATTTTGTGAGCAGGTCTTATAGCGGTTTCGAGCATTTTGAATATGTTTTTTTGGGCTACCACTCCAAGCGTTTCAACTTTATGGTTAAAGGTAAAACTGAGTTGGTTATTGAAGAACATCGGGGAGGTATCCCTCTTCTTCTGGGAGTCTTACCTCTTTATGGAGCAACAGGATTCGCAACGATGTATTTTAAAAGAATAGCTCCCAAATCCTAGGATAAGAAACAATCTGTAAGTATTGGAAAATCCTTTAATTCAAAAAACAGACTTTATCTCGACATTAAACCGGGTGAATGCGTACGAAAAATGATCTTCTTGTATCCGGCTATTTCCAGCGAGCGAACCACATAAATGATATCATTCATGGAAGCATAGTAATCGGCAATAATCACCGGAATTTCATCCGGATACTGATCATAACGATCATATAACAGGTAAGATAAATTGTTTAGTGTCACAATATTTTTACGTCCCACCTGAAAACGTCCATCTCTATCGATTCTAATATTCAGGCGCGGTGTTTCATTTTGAATTGGCACCGCATTTAACGCCCTCGGTGTTTCTACGGATAGTCCACTTTGGGATTCGGGTCTAATGCAGCTTAGCGATGCAAAAGCAACTCTGACGGCAACAATCAGGAAAGCAAACAGCAAAAACGAATGCATCAAACCCCAATAACGCTGCCGTCGATGTGCCCGACTCATCCAGTGCCGATCGAAACGTTTTCGATTTGGCCCATCAACCTCACGACGATAACGATACTGTGTTTTGGGAAGGTAGATTAGCTTCATGCTTAAAGATGATTATCTAGATTTTTATAACAGATTATAGGTTGAATAAGGGATTCTGAAAAATAGGTTTTCTAAAAATACCGATAATGGTTTCCGAGCGAATCCGAAGGATTCGCACATAGCTAGATATTTCAGATAACAGAGATATTCGACCCCAATGGGGTCGTAGGTTTGGTGGCTGGTTTCAGGTTAGCGGTATGCGATCCCTTCGGGATCGATAAGATAGGATGAAAAATGTAGAGCTTCTCTAGAAAAGATATTCAAGGCTAGATATCATCGATCGTACCGAATCCGAAGGATTCGCACATAGCTAGAAAATTCAGGTATGGGAGATATTCGACCCCGTTGGGGTCGTAGGTATGGTGGCTGGTTTCAGGTTAATGGTATGCGATCCCAGCGGGATCGGAAGTTTTAAAAACGAGATGCCAATTCATCAAAATGCCTGAACGGATTACGGATTAAAACACCGCGGATTAACTGACCATCGTTCAGATCTTCCGACCAAATCTCCGAGCAATTCAGGGATCCAGCGGCAACAACGATAAGAGCATCCCAAAATGAGATGCTGTTTAGTGCGGAACAATCTATCGCCTCATGTATCATCTCAACACTAATTGTTATGGTTTCAAAAATTGAAAAATCCGAGACCATCTGTTTCGCAGCAACTGGCTTTACTCCCAGCTTGCGCGTTGCAGCTACATAGAATTCCTGCAGAACCTGAGTTGAGAGTGAAATTACTCTATCCTTTCCCCCCAATTTCAACAGCTCTCTGGCCATCTCTTGCTTGTCGGGATCATGCTTATCCAGCGTATAAATCAGGATATTAGTGTCGATAAAGTATTTAGCGCTCATAGAGATCGTCACGCGTCCACTTCTTGCCTTCTGATGAGACGTTTTCCTTATCCATCAGCTTAAAACAGCTTTCAAGCCGTTTTTCACCGCTTTCGTTTACTGTTTCTTCCAACAGTTTACGAATGAGTCCGTTCAAGGATAATTGATGCCTTCGGGCATACTCACGCCCCTTCTCAAGCAGCTTTTCATCGATGGCTAATGTAATATTTTTCATGCGAACGGCATCTCCACATAATATGTGGAAATGTAATTTTCTATCCGGCATAAGTCAAGCCTTACTATGCTAATGTTGTTTCCAAACATGGAGTCTCTTTCATCCTATCATCTTATTCCGAAAAAAACGTGAAATTTTGAAATATAGAAGAAAGAAGGTCTGTCATCGAGTTCAGTACCGAATCCGAAGGATTCGCACATAGCTAGATTATTCGGATAAGAAGACATTCGACCCCGACGGGGTCGTAGGTATGGTGGCCAGTTTCAGGTTAGTGTCATGTGATCCCTTCGGGATCGATAAGATAGGATGAAAAATGTAAAGCTTCTCTATAAAAAATATTCAAGGCTAGATATCATCGATCGTACCGAATCCGAAGGATTCGCACATAGCTAGATAATTCGGAGAAGAAGATATTCGGCCCCGATGGGGTCGTAGAGATTTATGCAGGGTTTTGAGTAGCAACTTGCGATCCCTGCGGGATCGATCATTGAATTATCTGGAAAATTCAGAATCTTTCTTTCCATGGTAAATACAAGGGAGAAAACGTTAAAAGGATTTGCTACAATGATACAAAAGTATCTGAGAGTCGTTGGCATTTTGGTTGTGTTTATGCTGTCCGCATGTTCTAGTCTTCAACCACGCCCTATATTCAAAGATCTAGAATCACTCGACATCTATACTCAAGAAGTTTTGAATGGAATTTATGTTTTGAAAGATACAGATGATTCCATGGTAGCAGAAGATTACCAAACTCTCTGGCGTTCTGTTACTGATGGCTCTGCCAAGAAGCTTCCTGTGCCTGACGCATTGGGCATTTCAGTATTATCAACCAACGAATTACAGCTAATCTTATTCAAACAGAAAAAAGTACTCGACACCTATGTCCTTGATGGAAAAATATCACATGGAAAGTTCTCAAGTAAGACAGATAGAGATTTCAAACATCAGGGGAATGCAATGTTTATCTATAGCACCGACAAATTTTATCTTACCCCTCTACCAGAAGATGAAGTAGTAATTAAGCACCATCATACTTTCGCATATCTAATCTTTGGCCTTATTCCAATTGGTAACAATGATGATGGTAAAAAATTTCAATTAAAGCGAATAAGCAGCCTGCAATGACTCAGAGGCTCCAATTCTGGAGCCCCGAATCATCAACAACAATGTGCAACTTTCTATTTTACATCCGTTCGGCAAAAGCAGGATCGGTCAACCTTCACATCAGCACGTGCAGCGGCGGCAGTACGCATATCTTTATACTGCTGTGCTTCCTTTGTGTTACCCTGACGTTCAAGACATTCGGCAAGGCCCTGCAGAGCCCAGACGTTTTTGGGATGCCTTTTCAGGTCTTTCCGATAAACAGCCACTGCTTCTTCAATACGGTTTTGCTCCATCAGCAGTGCGCCAAGCGCATGACGCGCCGGCTGCATCCATCCCCACGGCTCATCATAGTTAAGCGCATCATCCCGCTGTACCGCTTCACGCAATAATGCAAAGGCAGTCTCATACTCCCCTTTTCGATAAGCAATTTCACCGGCAGCCATTTTGTCTGCAACACCCAGGATGCTCAGCGATGTATTATTGAAGAGGATGCTGGTTTCCGGAACGCGCTTACGCTCTAAATGGAACGCCTTATATTCTGCTTCAGCTTCCGGCACGCGATTCGTTGCCGCATAAGCAACAGCGCGGGCATAATGACGCATCGACCGAGACACAGGCAGATATTCAGCCGGTTCAGGCTCATTCAGAATATCTTCCCAGCGCCCAAAACGGATTAGCACGTGCAGGGCAGTGGGCATAAAAGCATCCAGAAAATCTGACCATTCTTTTAGCATCGACTCAGGAACCTGCTTTGAAATATCGCGTGCTGCCTGAAGCGCCAGTTCACTTTGACCGTCAAACATGGCACCATAAACCAGGAAGTGATAATTATGAATGCGATACAGGGAATAAAAGTTCTCAGCTCCCTCTCGCTCCAGATACAATTCATCTGCTACAATCGCCTTTTGGTTCGAGATGATTGCTTTTTCATAATCGCCTACCAGCACGTAGATATGCGACGGCATATGAACCAGGTGTCCGACACCCGGCATTACGTCCTGCAGGCTATTTGCTGCTTCCAGCGCTTTCTCCGGAGTTGGTGATGCTTCCATTACGTGAATATAAAGATGCGATAGCATAGCGTAATCCGGGCTTTTTTCCAGTGCAGCCTCGAGAATAGAGATGATCTCCGGCGTCTCCTCAGCCGGCACACCTTCCGGGGACCAGTGCTTCCATGGACGCAGTATCATTAGCGATTCAGCAAAGAGTGAGGCGATTAAGGGATTGTTCGAATCCTGTTTATAAAGCTCACGCATTGAATTGGAGTAGTCAGTATTCAAAGGCTGACGATCATCCGGTGCATCCTGGGTATAGCGCCTGGCAAGGGCCTTAATAAGCTGCTTTTCGGTTTCCGAAGTTTTCTCTGCATATCCGGCAGCAATTGTCAACAAGGAATCTGCACTTGCAATATCTGCTGCTGGAATTTCCAGATTATTGATATTCGGTCCGAGAGCATACGCCCATCCCCAATAAGCCATCGCCATATTCGGATCTTCTGCAATGGCATTTTGAAAACAACGAGCAGCTTCTTCATGATTAAAGGCATAGCACATAGCCAGCCCACGGTTAAACCAGATTTGAGCTTTTTCAGAATCTGTTGTTACGGGCTGATGAAAATCGCCGATGTCATAGTATTTTTCAGATTCGGCGATATCTGAATCTGCAGCTACCTCTGTAGAGAATGTCAGGTAACCAAAGGTTGTGATCAGCAGGATAGCGATTATCCAGCCAAGTGTTGATAATTTCATTTCCACTTCCTTACGTCTTTGTTTCTTAATAGGCAGGAGCGTCAAATGTTTCGGTCTCAGCGCAACTGCTTTTTCATAGGACTCTTACAGAGAACCTGCATATCAAAAAGCTCTCAGGTTTTTTCAGAAATACGATTTGCGATTTGCCATCATCCATTAAGCAAATACTCCCCGCAAAAAATTTCCTGCTCTTTTTCTTGTAGTGGATGATACTGCGCAGCCTGAACATCTCGGAAAAGCTGTTCGATCTCCGATGAACGGAAGAAGCTCTGACCACCAACAATTTCTACAGCTTTCTGCACGGTCTTCATTGCAGTCTTTGCAACAACTGTCTTACGCGACAGGATTTCATGTGCCTGGCTATTCACAGGCTGAAAATCAAAGTTGTTGCACGATCGCAGCATGTCCTGAAACATGACTCGGCAGGTGACGAGCTCATTATTCATCGCACCAATCTGATTCAGCGTATAGGGTTTTTGATTCCTCTTCGCACGCTCCACAGCGATTTCAGCTGCGCGTTCGGCGATCCCAACATATACTGCCATAATCAGCGGCATGGCTACGGTAAGCACAACATTCCAAACCGGATGAAATTCCCCCTGCGGTCGTGCAAGTGCTATAACCTCATCCGGCACAAAAACATGTTCCAGTTTGATGGAGTTTGATCCCGTCCCGCGCATTCCGAGGGTATTCCAATTATCCATAACCGTTACACCATCAGTATTAAAAGGTACCGGAAAGTGTAGCACCTGTGGGCCGTTATCAGGGTCGTTAAAGATGGCACTGGTTACCATGACATCTGCAATGGCGGACTGACTGGCAAAGTGTTTGGTTGCCGAAACGCGATAACCACCATCTACCTTAACCATCTTACCGTTAGAAGACAGCCAGTCTCCGGCACCGGTGCTAACCAATACAATCTGCTTCTCGGCAACCTTACGCAGAACCGGTTCTCCACCCTTGCCAAGACGGAATTTCCAGACATTCGCAGCTACCAGGTGCTGGTGCATTGAAAGCGCCAGCGCAGTAGAGGGGCTGTAATGCGCCAGGATCCTCAGGATATCTGCCATCTGTTGATGAGATACACCTTCACCCCCCAGTTCTTTCGGAACCAGCGCAGCAAAATAGCGATGCTCTTTCAGGCGTAAATAATTTTGCTGAACAAATTCTCCATTCAGATCAGTTTCTGCTTCGCGGGAGGCAAACTCTTTGCCCAGTTCATGGGTTAAGTCACTCCAGCTAATTTTTTCTTGGGATAATACTGCCTGCATGATGATACTCCTTAATGTTAATCCGCTATTTATGATTAGAATAAATTGATTTCAGCTTTTTCAGTTTCAACAACTGGTATAAGCTAGCAGACTGGGGAGCGAAATTCTTTCAACTATGTTGCAGGCATTTGCACAAATGTAGCATTTGGGTCCGGGGTCGCGTGGGTTATAACCCACGGTACGGGTCCGGGGTTCAATAACGGGGATGTTTGGAAGAAAGGTTAAGTGTTGCTTTTAATAAAGGAATTGTAAGGAGGTTTTGCAGTGATGGTGAGCAAGCAGAAGAAAGATATTTTAGGCAGGTGAGAACTGATCGTGAGTAGCAATATATTGTAACAATTTGCCTCATCCCGACAAGCCGGGATCTTCGCTGCGCTACGATTGCCTTATTGCCTCATTCACCTGTCTTTTTTGGAACGACACGAAAATTTAGGAACGACACACGGGCCGTTCCCTGTCTTTTGTTTTTTGTCCGTCTTTTGTCCCTTGTCCTTTGTCCGTCCTTCATCCCTCGTCAGCTCTTTGTAACACTTGCCGTATAAGGAAACTTCATTTTCTTGCCTTTGATATACTCGATCAGTTCCCGATAGCTTTCAAAATAGCGATCATCAATCCGCTTATCGTTTACTTCTATGCCATTCGCTTCCATGTGGAATTTAAAGTATTTCGCATTCTTCTTAATCAAACCGTCCTTTTGTAGTCGACCACGCAAGGCATTGATAATAATGTCCATCTCGTTAACGTTTGAAGACTGTTTATCCTTAATGGATTTGACACCTGATTTTTCTCTTTTCTCAAGTTTGGCTGATAGCTCCATCACCCTTCGCTGAAGTTCATCGATCACCTGCGTCGTTTTCTGCTGCATTTCCTTCAGTGCCTGCTGATCTTGCTCGAGCTGCGCACTTCCACTTTTTCTATCCGCAATAGATTGCTTTGCAGCTAATTCCTCTTGCTTTAATTGTTTGATAAGAAGCTCAGTCTGTATACGCTGCTCTTCCAGCTGCCGCCGCTTTTGTTCGATATTAGCCTCATAGTCAGCTTTTATTAAAGCTTCTTTCTGCAACAGTTCTTCGTTAGAAATCTCCATCATCGAAAAACGCTTCTGCCACATCAGATATTCAGCTGAGTCTTTGCCATAGCGATTTTCCTGACCGTCCCTGCTGATCTCCACATAAGTGCTGGTCATTTTTACTTTTTGATCATTGGATTCAAAAATCTGCTCTTTTTTATCCTCAGCAGCCTGCAGTGCCGTTAAGGTTATCGCAACAAAGCTGAAGAGTAAGATGATCGGCACAAAGAGCTTTTGAAATCCGGACGTTTGCATGGTTGAGGCATTTTTAATCATGGTAATTCTCCCTTTCAACTGTGAAAATTTTCGATAAAATGGCACCGCTGCCGTTAGTGGATTTCCCGGATAGAGAACATCATTCATATGAAGCAGTGTTGACGCATAGGCCTTGCGGGAGACTCCCCTTAACTTCAGCACCTGCTGATCACAGATCATTTCTCTGGCATCATCAATCAGGCGATCGCTAAGATGGATTAGCGGGTTATAGACAAAAAGTATTCGGATCAGTTTTTGCGGCAGGTTCATCAGGAAATCCTGGCGAACGATATGCACCAGCTCATGACGTAAAATTATTCTTACTTGCTCGGGAGAACATTTTTCTTTCACCAGATCCGGTAGAATAATGAGTGGACGCCGCCAACCAAAACTAAACGGGGTGATGGCAAAGCGGGTTAACAGCAGTTGAACCTGTCTTGCAACGCCTATCTCAGTAGACAATTCAGCAACCATCTCTTTTAACTCCTGATCCTCATCTCCGGCAAAGCGAAAAAGATGAATGCATTGCAATGTAAATTTACCAAGCAGTAATAAAACAATCCCTGCTATCAGCAAAAGAACCGTCGTGAAAATCTGGCTCTCCTTCGTGCCCTGGTCGGAAGAGGCATCGACTTGTAAAAGTTCGCTTACAACCGGCGCTTCATAAAAAACGCTATAGGTTGCTTCTTCGGGTATAATAGTGGAGTCCTGGACTGGAATATTGACGAGTAGCGATACCAATAATCCGAGTGGTAGCAAGAGGTGAAAAGCAGTGTAACCCTTGTATTGCATTGCCGGACTTGCCCTTCTTAGCAGCAGATATAGCAGCGCAAATCCGATACACCATATCAGGTTAACCTGGAGGAAATAAAAGATCCAGTCACGTGATGTCAGAAGATAATCCATTATTCATCCTCCATTTCGTTTAGCATCTTACGAATTTCATCCAGCTCGGCCTTGCTGATCTTCTCTGATTTAACCAGGGACTGCACCAGATCCAGTGCTGATCCGTTGAAGACGCTCTCAAGGGTTCGCTCCAGAAGGCTACGTCGAAGCTCACCCGGCTGGACAGCCGGAGAATACACAAACTTTTTACCGATCCGTTCGTAGGATAAATACCCCTTGTCGGCAAGGATTTTCATGGTTGTCATTACCGAGGTATAGGCGGTTTTACGGGTTTTGTTAATTTCATCTACCACTTCCTGAACCGCTGCTTCCTTTAGACTGCAGACGATGTTGTAGATTTCCAGCTCCACATCTCCAAGACGTTTTTTCAACATAATAATCTCCACAAACTACTAGTTAATTAGTTGATACTAACATACTAGTAGATTCTAGAAATGTCAAGGGAAAAGTTGGTTCAGGATTAAAAAATTGTGAAATGTGAAAAGGCAAAGGTGAAGTGGGCAGCGGGCAGCGGGCAGCGGGGAATGAAAGAACAGCAAAACAAACGGCAAAAAACAAACGGCAAAAAACAGCAAGTATTAGTAAGCGTCAGGCTGAGCGGAGTCGAAGCCAAGCGTTCTATAAATAATTGGGAATCGGGAATCGGGAATCGGCAAAGATAAATCATCCTTTGTCCTTTGTCCTTTGTCCAACCGTAACTCTAAGAGGCTGTTCTGCAATAATGTAATCTTAAAACCGCCCCCCTGACCATCGTTTACTGCCCGTGAGCGAAGCGAACACTCACAGGGAACGCAGTGACCGCTCAAAAGGAGCGTAGCGACTGCTGCCTTGCCCACAATCAAATAATTGAAACGATACTCAGGTTGTCCCCTACTTTCGGATTTTCGGCAGCTTTTCCCCCTGCTTCAGAAACCGATCGAACCAGCTGACAATCTGCCGCATCTTTTCATCATGGTGTTCACGAATGGCATGTTCGGCACCTTCAAATGCCACCAGGCGAAACGGCACCTTATTCTTTTGCAGCTTAATGGCCAGCTCAAGGGTTTCATCCGGTCGCAGATGCCAGTCCGCCATGCCCTGCAGCAGCAGAATCGGGACATTTCGCGGCAGCTCATCAGCCCAGTAGAGTACTGAACGCTCCTTCAGTGCTGCAGTTCGATCTTCCGCATAGCCTGGGATAATCATCGACCAGTTTTCATTTAGCTCGGGACGATCAATCACTCCCTGCACCAGATTTGTGCCGGGACCACCGACAACCACTGCCTTTAGCCCGTGCGTTTTCGGAAAGCGCCGGAGAGTCACAAAACTCATCATCCCGCCGCGACTCCAGCCGAACATGCCGATGCGAGAGGTATCGGCTTCCGGCGTTGCAGCCAAAACGTGCTTCAGGTTCATAATATCGTTTATGTCTGCTCCGCCATATTCTTCCCGGCCTTCACCACCACCATTGCCGCGATACTGGCTGGCGGCAATCACGTACCCCTGCATAGCCAGCTCGGCCAGCTCACCTAATCCGATGGAGGACACCCAATGAGTTAGCGAACCCCACTCCAGGCTGCCACCGCGGTTATACAGAATCGCCGGATATGGCCCCTCCCCTTTCGGCGTTAGTATAAAACCCTTTACTTTAAGACCGTCACTGTAGTAGGTAATACCGTAGAGGTTCACGTCTGCCAGGCGCTCGTATCTTTCGGCGTGCAGTCCCAGCGAATCGCGCTGCTCGGTTTGCTCGATGTAATTCTCCAGCGCAGCAAAATCTGCAATGTACGTTTTGTTTACCAGCTGACCATCCTGCTGGGCAAATGCAGTAAGAGAAAAAATGAGAACGAATAAAAGGTTGGTCAATGCTGTTTTAGACATAGCGTACTCCGTTTGTATAAATAATAAATTATCGGTTCGCATCCTGGTCATGGCGAAAATGTGCACTTCGACTCCGCTCAGTGTGACATTTCCGCTCAGTTTGACGTTTTCACCGATAAGATTCTTCGAATCATAGCGTTACTAAGACTTTAAATGTTAGAGAACTCATATTCTCCAACAAGAGTGGACTTCCATACGATTCATCTCTTGCAAATTCAGAAAATTTCCTGGAAACTGATAATTAAAGATACAAATAAGGAGACATCTTGAGCTGGATAAAAACAATTCCCTATGAAGAAGCCGAGGGTCCTTTAAAGAAGCTCTACGACCGCATAAAGGGACCGGATAATAATGTAGACAACGTGATGCTGATACATTCGCTGCGCCCTCATTCCATGACCGGCCATATGCAGCTGTATAAAAATGTGCTGCACAACTCCAATAATACCCTACCGAAGTGGTATCTGGAAGCGCTGGGAGTTTATGTAAGTTATCTGAATCATTGCGACTACTGCTTACAGCACCACTTTGCCGGTTTCAAGCGATTAATCAATAACGATTCGAGAGCGGAAGCATTTTATAAAACTTTGCCAACAGAAAACATAGTGGACTTCTTCGAAGAAAAACGTTACCGAATTGGTATGCGACATGCCAAGAAGCTGACCTTGAATCACAAAGACATCACTCAGGATGATATTAGCACCCTGCGAAATACAGGATTCAGTGACGGTGAGATTCTGGAGATAAACCAGGTGGTAAGCTATTTCAACTACGTGAATCGCACGGTGGTGGGTTTGGGCGTCACAACCGAGGGAGATATTATCGGACTCTCACCGGGCAATAGCGATGATCCGGATGATTGGGGACATCGGTAAAAATCCCAAGGGCTACATATGGGTTATCATATTATTGAACTACCACAAAAGCCATGGCTTCACAATTCACAGTTCAAAGTTCAAAGTTCATGTCACCCTGAGCCCACCACTTTGTCATCCTGAGCCCTTCGGCAAGCTCAGGATAAACTTCGTCGAAGGGGCAAAGTTCACCGTTCACCGTTCACCGTTTACTAAGGTAAATTGCCCATTGCACTATGTCATATGATTTACAAACTCAGCGCACCGACGACAACAACATCTTCGCCAAGCTCAGCAGGAAGGAGTTCTACTTTAGGTTGGAATAGGGGCAGCATGCGTTTTTGTATTTCCGTTCGTAATAAATTCCAGAATAACCCTCCCATCAGCGAAACCCCGCCACCGATAACCAGGCGCTCCGGATGTAGCAGGTTCACCACATTTCCAAGCGCTATGCCCAGGCCGCTGCAGGTTTCCTGCAGGAGTCGCAACGCAACGGCATCTCCCTCTTCGGCAGCACGATAAACGACTTTTGCATCGATTGCTTCAATACTGCCTGCCAAATCGGACATAGTCGATTTTTCGCTGGCAGCCGCCTCGCGAGCCCGGCGCCCAATCGCCCAGCCGGAGCAAAGATTTTCAAGTTCCACCGGTGCAGTATTTTCAGGGTGCGGCACCCAGGTATGGCCGATTTCCAATGCGCCCAATCCCTGTCCCACGTCAATTTCACCATTTACGACATAGCCACCGCCCACTCCGCTACCGATGGTGATATAAATGAAGCGGCCACTATTGCGGCCTGCTCCGTGTCGCGCTTCGGCAAGGGCTGCAGTGCTGGCATCATTCTGCACGGCGACCGGGATATTCCAACGCTCTTCAGCCCATTCCCGAAGTGGAAAATTATTCCAACCCTCAATCTGAAACGACTTCAAAATAACTCCGGATGCCGATACTGGTCCGCCAAAACCGATACCGATGCGATTCACTCTATTCCAACCGCCAGTGGATAAAACGATATTCTCTACGAGTTCTTCAAGCTGATGGCGTATTCCTGCAGCACCGTTTTGCGGTACAACTGTTGTGCGTAGAATCTGCTCCGGCAGACCGTTCCGAGGACCAATACCAACCTGCAGCTTGGTTCCACCGATTTCAAAACCCAGCACATTACCCATTGATTCTCCATTCGATATGGTATTAAGAGTTTACATCTACAAGGAGTTACCCCTGATCCTTCGACTGAGTTTATCCTGAGCTTGCCGAAGGGCTCAGGATGACAGGCGAAGAGCTCAGGATGACAAAGTGGAGGGCTCAGGGTAGTATTAACTCTGAACTTTGAACTTTGAACTCCTATTCACACATACGTATGTTATGCACTCTGCATTCCAATCCGTTAGTAATAATATAGACAATCTTGATAAAACGAAGTTCTCACAAAGGAAATTGATATGAGCTACCGAGTATTCCTAACCGGCTCCGGTATTGCGACGGAAGCGGTTGCGTATCTGGAAAGTGAAGGCTGCATTACTGAAGTCGGTGATCCGCGAGATAGTATTGAAGACTTAATACGCAAGTTTAAAGCATTTAATCCGGACGGCATAATCGTGCGGCAGGGTAAAATTACCGCTGAGGTACAGGATGCTGCACCAAATCTGAAGATCATCAGCAAACATGGTGTGGGTACCGACAATATCGATAAGGAAGCAGCTACCCAGCGCGGGATCCCGGTCACCTATACGCCGAATGCTAATTTCGAGGCTGTTGCCCAACATACGCTGGCGCTTATTCTCGGCCTGGCACGTCGCATACCGTCTGAGAACACACGTATTCGTCAGGGCATCTTCGATAAAAAGAGCTACGATGGTGAGGAACTAACCGGAAAAACACTCGGGTTAATTGGCTTCGGCAGCATTGCCCGGCATCTCGCTAAACTGGTAGCACCGCTCGGTATGAACGTAGTCGTTTATCACCCGTCAAACACATCCGAGGAACTACCGACTCATATCTCAAAGGTCGATTCGCCTGAAGCGGTATTTCCTCTATCAGATATTTTGAGTATTCACAGTCCGCTAACGCCGGAGACGCAAAACCTGGTAAACAAAAACTCCATCGCTACAATGAAGCCGGGCAGCTATATCATCAATACGGCACGGGGTGGAATTGTGAATGAGGTAGATTTACATGAGGCGTTGCAAAACGGACATCTGGCGGGTGCTGCGCTGGATGCATTTCAGAAAGAGCCGCCGGAAATGGAAAATCCATTATTCGAGCTGGACAATATTATCTTTACCACCCACATCGGCGGCATGTCCAACAAATCCTTCCGCAATATGGGATTTCAATCCAGTGAAAATCTGTTAACCGTGCTGAAGGGTGAACGGCTTGACCCATCGGTTGTTGTCAATAAAAACGTGTTATAAATAAGAAGCGCCGTTTCGCAAAACAAAGCGAAACGGCGCCGAACTTATGTAGAAAAACGTAAGCACACAGCTTCCGTAAATTTCCAATCAGATCTAGAACTTGCGCTCTTGAATTAATTCCTCACTCATTTCAGCCTGCCTGATATACTGTGCCATAATATGCAGCAGAGAGGAGTGAATGTCTTCAATAATACCGTAATTATCAGCGGTTACGTGCAGATTCACGTCGCCAATACCAGCTGATCGGCCACCGGAAAAACCGGTTAAGCAAATCACTTTAAGGCCGTTTTCTTTTGCCCAGCCTGCAGCACGAACGATATTTTCAGAATCTCCTGAAGAGCTGATGGTAATGAGTACATCACCGGGCTTGCCCAATGACTGAATCTGATAACGAAATACGTCGTCGTAAGACACATCGTTACCAATAGCCGTCAGGATCTCTGCTGTAGAGCTTAAAGATACAATACGTGGTGTTAAGGTCGTATCCGTTTGCACCAGCTTACAGTGATCGCAAACCATATGATTGGCAATTGCTGCCGATCCGCCGTTCCCACAGAAATACACCATTCTTCCTTCACTGTAGGCTTCAGCGAGAATGTCGGAAGCCTGCTGCATCTTCTCACCGCTTACCGATGCTGCTGCTTCACTCATTTTTGCAAAATAGCTCGTCGTAAATTCAGCAGCGCTATTAAACTTCTTGTCTGGAAATGTCATCGATCCCTCCTGTTATCCTTGTTTAATTCCTGCACGTACATCATCCACTTCCTGCTTTGCACGCTTGCTCAGGAAACGGTCGTCACTTTGCAGCGAGGTAAACTGAAAACCCTGCTTGATCAGGTCAACCGCAACTTCTACCGAGTTGGTATGGATACCAGCCGGTACGTTGTGACGCTTACAGGCATCGAGAATTTTAGCCTTGGCTTCTACCACAACATCATCCTGCTGTCCCTTACGCGGCTCGCGTCCGAAGGCCATAGACAGGTCAGAGGGGCCAATATAAATCGCGCTGATTCCCTTCACCTGCAGAATCTCGTCAATATTGCGAACCGCGGCCTGCGTTTCGATCTGCGGAATTACCAGCGTTTCGTCGTTGGCATAGTTGTGATAATCTCCGCCGCCTACCGATTGCCCCCCGGAGGAGTATTTCGCACGGATCGGGCCAAAACTGCGAACGCCCCAGGGCGGATACTTACAGTAGCTTACCAATTCTTCTGCTTCTTCGGCATTGTTGATCATCGGACAGATAATGCCGTAGGATCCGGCATCGAGAATTTTCATAATACGGCCCGGATCTTTCCAGGGAATACGGGTCAGCGGAACAACGTCAGTTGTTGAGATTGCCTGAAGCATGGTAACAGCAGTCTGATATTCGACCAAACCATGCTGCATATCGATGGTGATAGAATCGAATCCCTGATGGGCCATTACCTCGGTAGAGAATGAGCTTGGAATTGAGCACCAGCCGTTGATTACGGCATCACCCCGAGCCCAAATTTCTTTAATCTTATTTTTTCGCATAACTACTCCTCGCTTGCTGTTCGGGATCTTAATCCCAATTCAGATGATATGGTATTTTCCGAGTTATTGTATTCCAGAGTATTAAGGGGCCATAAGTACATGAATCGTTACATCATTTTGCAGAAGCAAGAGTCGCAACGGAACGTCTTCAGCCGATCCGGGCGTTTTTGCCTCCTCGTATTTCGCTTTTTTCTCCTCACCGTTTAGCAGCAGGTAGATATTGTCGCTGTTTAGCACTGCCGGTGCCGTAAGCGACATGCGTGCAACGCGGGATTCGGTTTCCGGAACGCCAATACAGAGACCTTCGGTAACGCGAACAGCCGGATCACCGGGAAAAAGGGAAGCAAAATGACCGTCGGGTCCCATTCCCAGGTAGGATGCATCAAAGGGTAGCGGAACCTCCTGCAGACGTTTTTCGCAGGCTTCCTGCCCATCCATCGGCGTGGCTTCCCCACCATACATCGGCACGAAAGTGGCCTTTTCCGCTGCTCCTTGTAATAAGAAGTTACGTGCAAGTGCTTCATTGCTATCGGCATGATCGTTCGGCACCCAGCGCTCATCAATTAGCGTAACGGTTATCTTCGACCAGTCTACATCCAGTTCACGCAGCTTTGCAAAAACCAGCTTTGGCGTGCGCCCACCTGAGACAGCCAGAGATGCATGACCTTTTTGGGCGATCGCATCCTTCAGATTGGCTGCCATGCGCACGGCCAGATCATCGGCAGCCTGCTGCATATCCGGATAATGTTGTTCTTCAATTGCCATTGGGTTTTCTCCAGTATTCGATTGCGTTATCCGGCGGGCGGGTAATCTTCCGAGGGTAATTTGTTATTATCCAGTCCATCGATAGCCGACCGTCCCATAGCCAGGATAGCCTCTTCGGAGCTCCCACCGATATGCGGGGTTGCCAGAAAATTCGGCAGGTTAATCAATTCCTGATCGGTCGGCGGCTCCGGATCGAACACGTCCAGTGCTGCACCGGCAAGGCGTCCATCCTTCAGCATCTGCTTCAGGGCCTGCTCATCGACCAGTCCACCACGGGCTGCATTAATCAGCAGGGCATCTTCACGCATCAGCGCCAGTCGATCGGCATTGAGAATATTGCGCGTGCTGTTATCCAGCGGCAGGTGCAGAGTAACCACATCCGACTCTTTCAGCAGCGTTTCCAGGTCTACCGGCTTTACACCATGATTTGTATAAAACTCCGGAAAGTCTTTGATGTCATGTGCCAGCACCTTACAGCCGAACGCATTTAGAATAGTAGTCAGGTCCTTACCGATATGACCGCAACCGACGATGCCGACCGTGCGTCCGCTTAGGCAGCGGCCCTTACGATTTTTCCAGGTGCCGCTACGCAGTTCGCGATCGGTTTGCGGAACCAGGTGCAACAATGAGGTCATAAATGCGATTACAAGCTCGGTCACCGAGCGCTTATTTACACCACCCTGCCAGCCGAGTTTTACGTTGTGGCGAATCATCGCTTCCTTATCCAGCATATCGGTGCCGACGCCGTATTTACTAATCACTTCCAGTTCCGGAACTGCTGAAAGGAAGGCATCATCGATTGTTTCCAGAGCCGTGATCATCTTTTGGCAGCCTTTTGCGTAGGCAATAAAAGCATCGCCTTTAAGCGCTATCCCTTCATCATTGAACTTGATATTTGAATAGCGTGCTTCCAGCTCTGCCCGTAGTATTGGGTGTCGCGAGAAGGATCGTGAGGCTACGCCGATGGGGGTTTCATTTTTCATCGTCATTACCCCTTTAGCTTCTTCTGCTTTTCGCGCTGTTCAGCTTTCCATTTTTCGTCACCGGCATAGATTTTAAACACCAGGTTCATGGTTTCATAGGCATCACGCGTCGTGCCGTTCTGCACCGGATTACCATTCTTTACGCAGTCTACGAATTCGGCCAGCTCCATATCCCAGGAGGGATCAATGTTACAGAAAGTTGCCTCTTCATGTGGATTTCCGATTGCATAACCGGTGTGTTTCTTGGCGTGGTAGATCCACTCGTCGCGATAGCTTCGGGTAGATGAAGGCATACCGTCGACGATCACATATCCGTCTTCCATAAAGATTTCGATCAGAAAGCGATGCTTCCACTGTGTGAAGGAGCTGTGCAGCATTGCGATACGTCCATCGTCGTTTCGCAGCAGAGCAAAGGCGTTATCTTCCAGCGTCGTATCCCAGAATGCAGTGGTAACCATACTTTTAATTTCGCTGAACTCACCGCAGAAATGACGGAATAGGTCTAACATATGAATCCCCTGATCGAACAGGATACCGCCACCGGAGATATCCGGGTTGTCACGCCACTCGTCGGGCTTACCAGATCCTTCGGCTTTCCCATAGACGCCGCGCACCCAGAGGATTTTGCCGTACATGCCGCTTTCGACGATTTTCTTGGCTTCCATAATCCCGTAGTGATATCGGTGATTGAAGCCAACTTTAACAACCTGTCCGGGATGGGCTTTTTCTGCTTCCATAATCCGGGAAATATCTTCCATATTTCTGCCGGGGGGCTTTTCTACGAAAACGTGCTTACCTGCTTCAAGGGCAGCGATTGTTACATCGGGGATGAATCGATTCGGCGTACAAACCATTATCGCATCAACGTCTGAATTAATAACAGACTGATAATCCGGCAGCAGCTCGATATCGTCAAAACCCTTGCGATTTAAATCGGGATCTGTTCCCGATACCAGTACAGTCTCGTCATTATCCCGTACCGTTTTGGCGCGAATACCGCCCATTTTACCAAGACCAACAATTCCAATTTTCAACGGATCGTTCATGTTTCCCCGTTTCGTGTTTTCAGTTGAGATATACAGTATCTATTCAGATTTCGCGTATTGTTAATTCAGGAGATTCTGTCTTTCCATTATATGTTTCATCACCCGGATTGTCGGGTGCATAGAGATGCATAAATAGTCGAAGAAACGACTCTTAAAATAGTCGAAAAGCAGAATCTGAAGTTTAATGCCTAATTAAATTTGCCAGAGAGAAAATAGACTGCATAATTTATTGATAAAACCATAAATGGCAAGCGAAATGAGCAATTGTAGCTATTCCGCAAAGTTTTCGTCATGAATAGACAGCCTAGGTTACAAAACAGTAATCTGAATCATGGATTGCAGGGAGAATCTATACTATCAAGTCCTTCGCCTCGGCTGCGCTCGGGGTACAGTTAAGCCCGCTTCTTGAGCATCTTGACTTCGCCAGGTATATACTTGGCGAAAATGAAGGGCGAAAGCAAATTAAACGAATAATTCTCAACTTATGATTCACTACCTTAAAATGCGTCCTTGCATTTATAGGATTGCAGAACTTCTGTTTTGATCTCAGAGAAGATAGGTCAATTCAAAGGGGTTCTATATGACGGACGTCAACAGGTAGTTAGATATTGCTAAATTTTGGGTCGGTGTTTAACTAACGGCAGATGAAGGACGGCAATTGGCGAGCGGTGAACAGTGAACGGTGAGCGTTCCCCGAGCGCAGCCGAGGGGAAGGCATCGGATAATTAACACACGGCAAGTAGAATACGGCACTGAAAGAACGGCAATTAAAGAACGGCAGAGAAAAGATGGCAATTGGTGAACGATGAATGGTGAACGTTCCCCGAGCGCAGCCGAGGGGAAGGCATCGGGTAATTAACGGACGGCGATTAGAAGGTGGCAAGCGGTGAACGGTGAACGAAATGTCACATCGAGCTTGTCGAGATGCGGGCACGGATTGAACAGAAGGTAAAAAACAGTCAATGGTGAATGGTGAACGGTGAATGGTGAACGTTCCCCGAGCGTAGCCGAGGGGAAGGCATCTGGTAATTAACGGGCGGCAATTAAAGAACAGCAGAGAAAAGACGGCAATTGGGGAGCGGTGAATGGTGAGCGTTCCCCGAGCGCAGCCGAGGGGAAGGCATCGGTTAATTAACGGACGTCGATTAGAAGACGGCAGGCGGCAAACCTCAGTCTAAGCCCCATTTTTCTCTTCTTTCTTGAGCTCTCCGTCTTTTATTTTCCTGTTGGGTAGCTTCCTCAACTGCCAGGAACTCTTCATGCTCCGCGATTGCCGTCTTAATATCTTCATCAATCTGGCAAAAAAGAAAGTCCAGGAATTGCCTCACCTTTTCGGTTAGTTCCTCTTTCGTATATAATTTGTCATCATCGTCAAAGAATCGGGTATGGCTATGCCAATATCGAGTAATAAACCCAGTATCTGCAACGATATAAAATCCCTGCTTATCAAAGTTACATTCCAGGCTAAACTCCCAATAGACATCTGTTTTCCCACGCTTTAATTCTATTTCCTTAAAATAAGATACATGATTCCAGCTATCGCCTTTGGATTCATATAATTCTGTGTTTACCGATTTATCTTTTTCAGGAAAGTTTTTAAATACCGTTTTAAATCTAGCATCAATCTGGTCCACCTGTAAGAAGAAAGCCTGCAGCAACCCCAGATTTTCAACCGGATTTGTCTCTAAAGGCGTTTTCCACTTCTCTTCATTTACCTGAAGTACCTCCTTCTCCCGGCTATCCGTTTTTTTCATTCGTAACCGAACAATAAACGCGATTATAAAGCCAATCCCCCAACCGCTTACTCCAAACAGTAACGGCATACCAATCAGTGCTCCAAATGCCAGCACAGTTCCCCATCCCAGACCGGTAGTTCCGAAGGTTTCCGGCGCCACCCAGCCAATGGTTAGCAAGGTATCAATGACGAGTCCGCCAAAGGCATAGAATACCCCGGCTACAAATCCAAGAGCAGCGAATAGAATAAACAGTAGCTCGGCATAGGAGAAGATCTCTTGCCAGTCGAGTTTTGTTTGGGGTGAATGCATGTTAATTATATTTATCAGATTCGGTAGAAGTTCTGAAGAAATAATAAAACCAGTGTTAGAAGTAACTTCCTTACAGGATTTTAAACAAAAGGATTAAGTTTTAAGAATGTTATTTTATTTCGCGAATAAGTCCTAGAAGGTAATGTGGAGAAATAGTAGGATTTTTAGTATGTACGTAACCACAGTCACTAAATCAATATTTATACTCCTGTTAGTCGTTATAAACTATTTGAATTTTGGTTTTGCTCAACCCTTTGAGACCAAAATATTACCTATAGACGGGGGCATCGACCAGGCATTTGGAATATCCGTTTCCATCGACAATGAATATGCAATTGTTGGATCGTCTGTCACCTGGACCGATACGGGAGCGGTTTACATATTCAAAGGACGAGGGGCAAATTGGATCCAACAGGCCAGGTTGGTTGCGAGTGATGGTCATTTTGGGAACTGGTTTGGAAATGCGGTTGCCATATCAGGAAATTATGCTGTAATCGGAGCATTGCATGATGACGGAAATGAGTATTCAACCGGTGCAGCGTATCTGTTCAGGAATGAAGGGGACTCATGGCATGAACAAATAAAATTGATTGCAGACAATCCAGAACCATGGGGCTTGTTCGGAGGGTCTGTATCTATTTTTAATGAGTATGTCATCATTGGAGCATCTGGCGATGATGACGTTGCAGACCAGGCCGGTGCGGCATATATTTTTAAGCTTGATGGAGTTAATTGGGTCCGCGATACGAAGCTTTTCGCTAATGATGGCGAGCGCCTGGATTGGTTCGGCAGAGGAGTTTCGATTGCTGAGGAGCATGCGATAGTTGGTGCTTACGGAGATGATGACAATGGCAGCAGATCAGGATCAGCATACATATTTAAAAGGACTGAAACAGGTTGGCATCAGGAAGCAAAACTTGTTGCAAGTGATGGAGTTGAAGACGCCAGATTTGGTTATAGTGTTGCCATTTCAAATGATTTTGCGGTTGTTGGTGCACATTGGGATGATGATAATGGAGAAGAATCTGGGTCGGCATATGTTTTCAAAAGAGAAGGCAATAATTGGATTGAACAAGCGAAACTGACTCCGCATGATGTGGCCTTCAGAGATAATTTTGGGTATAGGGTATCTATGAGTGGAAACTACGTGCTGGTTAGCGCACATTATGATGATGATAATGGAGAGAATTCAGGGTCCGTATATTTATTTGAATATGATGGCTCATCCTGGATTGAAAAGCATAAGGTTATTGCAAGCGATGGATATGTAAATGACCGTTTTGGGTTTTCTGTCGCTATATCCGGAGAGAATGTAATTGTTGGTGCAGCTTTGGATGATGATAATGGAGAGGATTCGGGCTCTGTCTATATTTATAATGATTTTTTAACCAATATCAATAGTCATACAAATATCGCAGAAACATTTAGTCTTCAGCAAAACTTCCCCAACCCATTTAACCCTTCTACAACAATAAACTTCACATTAGTTAAGCCTTCAAACGTCCAGCTAGATATTTTTGCTAGTAACGGTCAGTATATCCGCTCAATTCTAAGCAATAATATGATTGCCGGTAAGCATCGGGTTGTCTGGGATGGCACTAACCTTGAAGGTAAACAGGTTTCATCGGGGGTTTATTACTATCACCTGAGTGTAGATAAAATGGCAAAAACCAGAAAGATGATTTTACTCCGATAAAGCAGTTTAATCGTGGGGAGATTGTGTGACAACATTACATTCAGAGCGAGTTATCTGTTTTAACTGTGGTAATAGGAATCGCGTCACAGTTATTAATTCAACAAACACATTGGGTCCACCGGACCTAGATACACGTCCAGCTGAAATGATGCGTTCTGCAATGTGGAATTTTATACACAAGTGTAAATACTGTGGGTATTGCTCACTTGATTTATCGAAGGGCACCGATGCAATATCGGAGATAGTAAAGTCACCGGCCTACCGAAAACTGTGCAAAGGAGAATATTTGCGTAAGGGGGCCTCAGAAGCAGCACGATATGCGATGATTATTGAATCAGAGGGAGATTTAGTAAGAGCAGGTTGGCTTTCATTACGAGCGGCCTGGGGCTATGATGATCACAACAAATCTCCCATAGCAAGAGAATTTCGAATTCAGGCACTCCGTCTATTCAAGCAGGCACAGACTGAAGGCAAAACATTCGTAAAAGACCCGGGTGCGGAGGAGGCTGTGCTGGTTGATCTATACCGTCGCAGCGAACAATTTGAAGAAGCGATGGAAACAGCTAAGCAGGGGCTGGCAAAGAATCCCGATAGCAATATTCAAAATGTGTTAAAATTCCAATTGTTTCTTTGTTCTGAACAAAACACAAAATGTTATACTGTTCAGAAGGCTATTGATCATTTCGATACACCAAAAAAAGAAGGCGAAAAGAAAAAAAAGTGGTGGCGATTTTGGAAGTGAGTGTGTGAGAAGTAAGAGGTAAAACCGAACAACAAGAAACTTAGGAAATGTAATGCAAAAGAGATAAAAAAACAGAGTGCCCCCTACAGGATTCGAACCTGTGACCTTTGGATTAGGAATCCAACGCTCTATCCTACTGAGCTAAGAGGGCTAATAGCTGGTAGCTGGTAGCTGGGCATAATATCGGGTTACTTTGGGCGTATTCAAAGTTGATCTTTTGAATATTTTGGTATTTCAAGACAGCTCAAATAACAAATCCCCCGGGGTCAATATTGACCCCGGGGGATTTGTTTGCTCTCTTTCGTGGAGGAATAAAAACTACTTCATCAAAGCCATGCGCTTTATTTGTGAAAAGTCACCTGCCTGAAAGCGATAGAGATAGATACCGCTGGCCAGATTTGAGGCTTCAAAAGTGACGGTATGTTTTCCGATAGAATAGGGTTGGTCGGCAAGCTGCTGTATCAATCTTCCGCTGATATCATATACTGCCAGGTTCACGTGCGAATCCTTCGAGATGGTGAAGCTAATATTGGTAGACGGATTGAAAGGATTCGGATAGTTCTGAGAGAGAGAAAACTCTGTAGGTATTCCCGTTTCAAGGTTGCCATCGTCGATTGAGGTAATTACAACAGCAGGTCCAACGGAAGCATCCTTAAACCATACCTCGGCATAGCTACCATTTGCATATTGATCAGCCAGGTTACCGCCATAGGTCTGAGAACCGGTATTCCAAATCAGGTTATCCTGCGGATTCTTTCCATTGCCCTGATTATAAGATCCCATCTTAAAATATTGCAGCTCGCCGGCATAAGCATTAGCCCTTTCCACACCATCCTGTCCGGTGGAGGCAAATACGGTAAGCACCTGCTGGGGGATATCCGAATAATTGGTATACTCAGACAGTATCAGATTCTTGGTAAAAGTCTTGGTCTGGTGCCCAGGACTGGAAAAAGTGAGATACATGATTCCATCATAGACATTTACTTCATAAAAGATTTCTTCACCCAGTTCAATGCCATCCGCTGGCTCGGCAGGATAGGTCGTTGAATCAGAGCCGACAACCGACCAGTCATAGCCCCAAACGGCTGTTGAATAATCCCACCGCTCTGAATTACTGCCTAGCGTATTAATCTCATAATTCCAGAAAACCGATCCCTTGCTATGACCGGGAAACTTTTTGTAGAAAATCTTCAGCGGTTCATTTTCATGACCCTCATCGCTGTGAATTTGTCCGATCACTGCCGAGAAAGCAGCCGGTACCACGGCATTGCCTGTCGTTGAGACGTTCAGCACTTTTAATGTAGCCGTCATATTTCCACCAGTTTCCGGTGTCCACTCATCGAACTGACGTAGCTCGGATCGGGTATTCGACGAATTCGGTGTGGTTCCACCGGAATTTGGAGTTATGTAAACCACCCAGTCGGTTCCATTCTCAGTGGTATCGTAAAAATAATCCGGATGCTCATAGTTAATCAGATTGTTTACACTGGAGCCATTACCCATGGTGATTCTCCACTTATCGAAAAAATCGGGAATCACGTCACTGGGAAAGTCGGGAAGGTATCCGGCTAACACAGGCAACTTCGGAGCAATTGCTATCAGTATTACAAAAAACAGCAATAATGATTTTCTAAAACTCTTCTTCATTTTTTCTCCTTCTCTCAACGCTAAGTAGAGTGACGATAATCAAGCTGCTAAAATGGGAGATTATCTCTCTGGACACTTAGCTAACCTGAAAACAATGTCTACAATAATGAACGGGAAATTTGTATGACATATTACGTATTACACATTTCTTTGTCAAACAGTAATTCGAAAACAAAGCAAAAACTGATTAAGGCAGTCAAAAAACTCAGATATGAAAGTCTTGGACATCTTGTTCTAAAGGGGATTTAAAAAGAGGGGCTAAATTGTTGTTTACCAGGGAGGTTTAGGAGAGATTGTAGGAATTAGATTCACGAGTGCCGATTCACGACCGAAAAGGCACCCGCAAAACTTTACTTATTCAGCATGATACGCCTTCGACACCGCATAACTATCTTCAAACCAGTTCCAGCTTTTTACCTTACCATCTTCGACATGCACGCGAACAGCCCAGCTGAACTTGCCGGTATCGATCTTCGAGTTATTGGCGATGGCACTCATCGTTCCGATAAAAACCGCCTGATTACCATTTGCAAAGCTGTGATCGGTTGACCAGCTGGTTACCTTCAGTCCGGCGCCAAAGGCGGGCAGAAACTTCTCCAGCACGGTAGTCTTGCCTTCCCAATTTCCGATCCAGGGTATAGTCGCATCACCTTCATTATGCCAAACAAAATCATCCGCCATCAGACTGGTGAGTGTTTCCATATCGCCGGAGCCCGCCGCTTTCAGAAAGGCTTCAGCCTTAGCAAGGGTTTCCTGGTTTTGTTTGTGAGACTTCATCATTTCTTTCACTTCAACACGATCAAATTCACCACGTCCGCAAGCGGCCAGAATAAAACTTGAAAGTACTATCAATATTAAAAATTGTTTCATCGGTCTTCTCCATCGATAAATCATAAGTTGTAAACATATAAGAATACTTGTCATACCCCTCCCCTTCGACTACGCTCAGGGATCGGATTCTTGCGTTCCCCGAGCATCTCGGCGTCGCTCGATATAAACTTCGCCGAGGGGAAAAGTGGTTAATTGCAGCAATAATCTGAGTCTTATTAAAAACGTGTAATTGACATTGAATGTAAATCTAGAACTTTCCGCTATTCCCCCACTGCTCTTTCGGCAGTATCACTTCCATATTGTCCCAGTGCTCGACAATCAGGCCATTTTCCAGACGGAATAAATCGAAAACCGCATATTCATCATCGCCGAGCTTTATTCTTGAATAGCTGGCCACAAAATTGCCCTCTCCAATCACCTTGAAGATATCGAGATACTGCATAGAGAGCCCTTGTCGACCTAGCTCTTCTACAAAAGCAGCAAGCCCCTCAAGACCATCTCCAACCTGTGGATTGTGCTGGATATAGGTTTCTGCCGATATGTAATCCGTTACCTTATTAAACTTACCGTTTACCAAAACCTCCGTAAGAAACTCCTTCACGATCGATTTGTTTTCCTCAGTCTTATCCAGATCGTTAATCTCGGTGGGACCGTCAATCTGGCTATGACCGGAAACCGTGGTTTCCGCAACCGGGCCGATTACGTCCCAGTGCTCAATAATCTTTCCATCCGCATCGGTATCGAACATATCCATGGTAATCCATTTGGCCTCGCCATTATTCAGTTCCTGATATGCCTGAACAAAGACATACTGGCCATCTTCCAGAGCATGGATAATTTTGATGTCACGAACCGGATTGCGCTCAATAAAGGGCTCGAAGAATTCGACAAATCCTTCTATCCCATCTTTTACACCTGTGCTGTGCTGGGTATAACGATCACCGGTATATTTGGTCACCGCCTCCCTCGCGTTACCGTCGCGAATGCCTTCCATATAAAGGTTGATTGCGTTTTGCTTACGAATGCCCATCTGTGTACCTCCAATAGTAGGTTGAAGATTTGATTAGCAACAGCCCAAAGTCATGTTGCATATAGCATATAGCATGTAGCATGTAGCATGTAGCATGTAGCATGTAGCATGTAGCATGTAGCATGTAGCATGTAGCATGTAGCATGTAGCATGTAGCATGTAGC
>JGI12316J15309_10000410_pt1 | contig 277550 bp, 213 predicted proteins | sample MarCyaLeptolynsp_FD_15309 | JGI IMG/M metagenome (IMG submission 15309) | reverse complement strand
AAATCTGATTTTTATCATGAGTTGGTGACTCGCTGGTTTATCATTGAGCATAATCGACGAATGGCTTTATCACTTACTACTTAACCACTACCAAATATTTAAATGACCTTGTTTGAATATTGATGTGCCGTGATGAAGTATTTAAGGAAAATAAAAAAATATGGTATTAACTGTACAGCTTAGCTGTACGGCGACTGGCTACCGCAATAGCGATGCGAAACTCTGTTGGGGCAATAACCTCAACTTGTTCTGCCCATGAGCGAACCCATTTCTCCATTTCTTTCCAATCCATTACTTCTGCAACATATAAACAACTACCATCTTCTAATAGATCAATTTTTTGGCCAGGAAACCAGCGACTCTGACTGATAATAGGGGCAACTTCAGGCGTAAATCGCAAAACAACTGTCTCTGATGGGGCACTATGTGTTGTAATATCGCGGGCAGTTGCAACATATTGTTGGAAGTCGACATCAGGCAAACGGCGAAATGGTTGATCTTCTAAAACTTCTACACGGGTAATGCGTTGTACACTAAACGTTCTTACATCACGGATCTTTTCATCATACCCAATCACATATAATTGTCCCGCTGGTGTGGTGTCTAGAATGTGTGGTGCAATTACCCGCCGAGAAACTGATTCCTTATGAGTTCGCATATACCAAATTTTGACTTTTAAACTATCTGCCCACGCCCGCGTTAAATTTTCAACAACATGCATAAATCGTTCTAGGGGCTTTGGGGGGGTGGTGTCCCGTAATGTTGTAATATATTGTGAGAGTTGTGGTGGTAATGTTTCGTTTAATTTTGCAATCACAGACAACGCATGGGGATAGGTTACATCTGTTTGATGCATGAGTAGGCGTAATGCCCATAATATTGTGAAAGCTTCATTTAGATTGATTGGTAAACTGGCTAAATATTGCTCCCGCTCGATGCCATATCGACCATTGGTTTGCCATAGAGGAACACCCTGTTCTTGTAAGGTTTCTAAATCTCGGTAAATTGTCCGACGATCTACCTCACATTGATTGGAAAGCTCCACAACCCGCACACCATCAGGATTGTCTCGCAAAATCTGAACGATTTGGTCTAATCGCGCTGTCCTTTTCATGCCATTACTAGCCTCTACACATTTGCAGCCAGTATAGCACCAATCGTTTTTTTGTGCCTAATGGCTATTGACAAATGTAAACCTTATGGACGAGGTGTGCGTGTTTGGCGTGGTAAAAATGAATTCGTCTCTTCAGACTCCTGTGGTTCATCTATTGTAGCTGTATCCGTGGGAATAGGGTCGTCTGATGTAGCTGTTGGGTCTGTGGGGATAGTAGGGGGGTCGGTAGAAGTTTCGGTTGGGCTGGGTGTAGTGGTGGATGTAATGGTTGGAGATGATGTATAGGTTTCTGTTGGCGTTAGTGTAATTGTTGGTGTGTTGGTTGCAGATGGTGTGGCGGTTGGTGTAAAGGTTGATGTTGTTGTCGGTGTATTCGTGTTGGTTGGTGTTGGCGTTGGAGATAAGGTTATTGTTGGTGTCGCACTTGGCAAAACAAACGGGGTGCGGGTTGGTAAAGGGGTTGGAATTGTAATTACACTCCCATCATCAATCCGAACAGCTCGAAATGCAAATTGTGTCTGAATGGGTAATAGATCCATCACTAAATCACCGATCATATCCCCTTCGACCGTGATCAGTTCTTGTCCTAGTATATTGCCAGAGATGGTATCCCAGAGTTCTATTTGGTACACGCCTACTGGCATTTTGGGGATAGTTGCTTGGAACCGATACGACTCACGTTCATTTGTAATGGTTTGCCATGTATATTCTCGATGTTGGAACCACGCGATAACTTCCCCCGCAGAGCGATCGACTAATGCTAATGAACGGAGTGGCGTGAGGTAGTTTTCAATTTCAATATAATCTATCTCAACCCAGTCTTCGCCAGGGTTATCGATTGTTACACGATGCTCTCCAGCCGTTAGAGGAATATCAATGGCTGTATTTTCGCTGCCTGTCGTTAATTGTAAGGTGGCATAGGGTTGATCATCCAAGGTGATGCTGATTGCTGCATCACCACCGCCAGCAATATCATCAATCCCAATGGCAAGAATCGTATCAACAGGTGGTGATACGATAAATGTTTGGGGGTGGCTTGCAATGGCATTAAACCCACTACCATACAAATAGCTTGACAACTGGCTTTCTGATGGAACCAAACCATCTTGTCCAATAAAGTAAATTACATTTGTTGGTGATGAATCGCCTAAGTTTCGATTGAAATTTGATAGTCGTAATGGTGCGTATTCGATATCTCGTTGAGAAACCAATCCAATTTGTATGGGTTCAAATTGGCGTTCATGCCATGCAATCGTATTAGTGAAATATACCAATGGTGTATAGAAATCATATAAATTTTCCGCATCAATGTAATTATTCCACCAAAGCGGCATGGCTGCCCCCGCAAACCCAGACAAGGCACTTGCCCAAATCGTGTTGTGAACGTGGATACCAAGCGGATCATCCTCGGTAGGTTCAAACCACGGGTTTAACGAAAATTCAGTTAGTAACAAGGGTTTATCTAGTTGCTGATAGATCGGATCTGCAAAAGCATCTAATACTGACCCAACTTGTTCGGGGGGGGTGTCCTCAACAGGGCGGCTTTGTAAAACACGAACCTGTGCAAAATCATATCGATCGTCTGTCAAAAATTCTGTGATTGGCTCACGTGAGCCAATTGTGACTAGATGCCCATGCCCATCAGCATCTAGCACTACATCGGTTAACCGATTTACAAATGTAGCGTGATCGTTGACATTAAAGCCACTTAGCCGATCTACATCGGTGATCACTTCCCACGCAAAAATTTGTGGGCTATATCCCCAACGTGCTACCATGTAGCGTAAGCGTCGTGCCAACAGATCGAACACCACACTGTTTTGATAAACTCCCTCAGGCAAGCGTAATGCCCCACCATTGAGCAAATTATAACTATGGCTATCAAAATCCGTAAAAATCTCAGCACGGGGTGTTTCGGGCAATAATACAGGGGCACCAGGGTCTTGGATAAATGCCTCATGCCAGATTAAAACAACTTGTAAATAAATACCACGCTCTCGCGCTGCCCGTAAAATTTCATCCATTAGCCATGCCGAAGATTGTGAGCCTCGATAATCACCGGCGGGTGCTTGCCAATCTAACCCGATAAAAAATGCGGTATCTGCATAAATGCGCGCATAGTTAGCCCCTGATGCTTGCAATGCATCTAACCACCGAATATAGGTTTGCAAGCCACCGATTTCATCCCAAGACCACCACTGATTTTGCCCAATGGGAAAAAAGGGTTCGTTATTGTCAAATTGAAAATAAGCTTGATTGGGTGCGACCTCAACAAAACCATTATTCTCGGAGGGGGTTACTGAAAAGCTCCCTTGTTCCAGTGTGATAGTGCTTTCCGAATTGACAATTTGTTCGATGCGATACGACCAGTCCCCGACCTGATTAGGGGTAAAGCGCACACGCCATTCCGGTGCGCCAACGGCATCAATGGTACTGGTGCGACACGCATCATCATTACAGTTCGAAATATAATCTTGCATGTAAAATGCGGCGATCTCAAAAATGTCTCCATCCGGGGCAACAAATCGCGCTTGAATATCAATTTCCGCAGGGTTAAAGGGGTTTTCATATTCAGCATTCACATCAAAACTGACCTCAAACAAATCATAAAGTTGCAAGGTGTTTTGTGCTGTTGTTGTATTGGGGGCAGCAATCCACGCCACCCCTAAAAGGATTCCGAGTAAAAACCAGTATGATCGTCGCATCATGGGCAAGAGTCTAATCTGCTCACTGTGAATGGTAAGAAGTCGTATGGTAACCGTTAGGTGTCAGCTTGTATAGGTTTATCATCTTCTATAGCAAGCCGTGTATTCCGTTCAATTTCTTCTGCATCAAACGGGCGGATAGCCACTGTCAGGATCCGTATCACGGTATTGGGGGCAATTTCAACTTGAGCAACCCCAAGTTGGTCATCCATACCAACCAGTGTTCCCACAACGCCACCAGAAGTGATCACTTCTATCCCAATTTCCATTTGTTCAAGTACAAAGCGTTGATGGCGTTTAAACTCGCGCTGACGTGGCATGACCACTAACGAGTAATAGCCTGCCATCAAGATCAGAATAATGGCTAACCAAAAGACACTTTCTTCAACAGGCATTGTTTATCCTTTATTTTATTGAGCAATTTGGATAGATTATATCAATTGTCTCGGAAATTTCCGCGCCATGTGGTAACATTTTGCGGGTTTGTTCAGCAACAAACGATGAATATAAACTTGAAAAGCCGAAGATTAATATAGAAAGGACACTCACGCAATGCGTGTTGTGACCAACCAAGCAATAATAGATCGTAATAAACGTATCGCCCAAACGCTATTTTTTGTGAGTATTGCCGGAATGATCGGGTCGATCTTTTTGGTAAACTCTATCGCCGCCGAAAATCCAGATTTGGCATCAAGCTTTCAATGTGTGAGCCTAACGGTTTTGATGATTTTGGTGATCATGTCAGTTCGGATGACCAATCTCTGGGTACGGCAACCCTACCCCTGGAAGGCCTTAGAAGAAGGCCTAAAGGCAACTGACAAAAACGCCGTGTTGTATCACTACCTAATGCCTGCACCGCATGTATTGATCACCCAAAATGGTGTTTTTGCAATGGTGACCCGCTTTCAAGAAAGGCCGCAAACCGTTGTTGATGGTAAATGGCGAACGGGATTTAACATCCTTACATTTATGCGCCAAGAACAAATTGGTAATCCCACAGATGAAGCCCGTTATCGCGCCAAACAAACAGAGGTATTTTTGCAAGAATTGCTGGAAGACCCCAGTGTTGAAGTTAATCCATTGATTGTATTTGTGCATCCACGGGCAGAAGTTGAGATCGAAGGGGATCCTATTGTGCCAATTTTGTATGCTAGTGCAGCCAAGAAAAAAGAAAGCCTCAAGTCTTTCATGCAAAAGCATAAAAAAGAGGGTGCTGGGACAGGGTTAACCGAAGAGCAAATTGCGGAATTAGATGATGTATTGTTGTTCCTAGACGAATAATGTCTCGTCAGCGTCGCCTATGGTTAATGGTAGCAATAACGCTTCTTGCGGCGGCGTTGCGCATCTATCAGTTAGATACCATCCCGCTACGGGGTGATGAAGCGTTTAGTGTGCGATTTTGGGCACAAGCCCCTGTGGACGCTTGGGAACTAGCGGGAACAGAACCGCATCCAATAGGAACATTTTTGCTCTTTTGGGCGTGGAAGTCTTTGGTTGGCGATTCTGAACTTGCGATGCGAGCCTTGCCGTTGCTCATCAATTTGCTTGGTGTTGCGGTTATGATGCGTCTTGGGCAACATCTTTTAAAGCATAAATGGTTGATGACGTTAGCAGGGCTTTTGTGGGCTATCAATCCATTTTTATTGTGGCATAGTCAGGATGTACGTAATTATGCGATATGGGCAGCGTTAAGCCCATTAGCCATTTGGTTATTATTGCTAGCTCTTGAAAAAAATCGTCTCCGCGATTGGTTCCTCTATGGGGTAGTGATTGTTGCAGCAAGTCATAGTTTTATCCTTGAACCTTTTTTCCTACTTGTTCATGGTATTTTTATTTTGCTGTACTATCGTGAACGTTTACGCCCAGCAATTTTAACATGGTTTATAGCAGGTATTACGATCCTACCCATTATTGAACAGTTAACCCGCTTGGCAAACTCAGATTACCAAGCAACTGCTATCCCCGTCAGTATAGAGGTTTTGCTAGAGCGCTTTTTGCCAACCTTATTTTTGGGTGAAATGGATGTTCCGCTAGGTTTTGGTGTTATCCTAATGGCGAGTCTGGTTATCGGGCTCATCTGGCAAGCCAATAAGCAAGCGGTACTCATTAGCTTATGGATATTTATTCCGCTCATTCTGTTGATGCTTGTTGGTACACAAATGAGCATCTTCCGCCCACGGTACATTCTTCCCATTAGCCCCGCGTTGATTTTAGGAACACTTTGGATTACGTCTAAGGGTGGCAAAACTCCACAGACGAGCGCTGTATTTAGCTTTATTTTGGTGGGCTTATCGCTCAACAGTATTCATACTTATTTTGATTACGATCCCCCTAAAGCCCCAGACTGGCGTAGTCTTGCTCAATACATTGAATATCGCAGCACCGAAAATGATTTTGTTGTACTCAACAGTACAGACCCATCTTTTGGTTACTACTACCAAGGTGATGCTGGTGATCTGCCGTGGTCAGAAATTCCAACCCCACAAATTTTAATCGACCAGTTTCAAGGCGTATTTGTTCAAACTGGTGGCACAACCTCAACCATTAACCAATTTATGCAAGATAACGCCCAATTTATCCCACCTGCCATTGATTTGGTCAAATACTATCGACCATATGAAGCGACTGTTGATGAAATACAATATCCCTTAGATGTTTCATTTGGCGATGTTGCTATTTTACGCGGTTACAGTCTGTTAGGGGGGGATGGTTTTGGGGTCACGGTGTTGCTTTACTGGGAACCATTACGTCAAACAGAGAATGAATATGTTGGGTTTTTACATGTTCCTAACCCCAATGGTGTTGGGTTGATTGCGCAAGATGATCATGCTCCGTTAAATGGTAATGCCCCTACCACCGTTTGGATTGTTGGGGACTTATTGCGTGATCCATATTATGTGAGCCTGCCAAGTGGCTCCCATCAGCTTGTGGTAGGGATGTATGAAAATGGTAGTAACATCCGCCTTATGGTGGGTGATTCAGACCATTACCCACTGACAACGATTTCAATTCCTTAAGAAGACTGTTTAGGAAACCAAGGGAAAAATGTTGGTGTTGTTGCTATGTAGTCATCATATTTTGGTTTTTTGCGCATTGATCGCTCTAGCATCGCCACACCAGAAACATTAATGAGTAAATAAGTCATCAGCGCTGGCGCATAAATTGTCCAAAAACCACCAGCGGTGACTGCTACCAAATAAAATCCCCACCATTGGGCAGCGTCTCCAAAATAGTTAGGGTGCCGTGTATATCGCCATACGCCAGTATTTAAAATCTGTGAATCATCGGTGCGGGTGGCGCGGAAACGCGCTAGTTGATAGTCCCCAACAGATTCAAAAAAGAATCCAAATGCCCATACCAGTACCGCAATACCATCGATAATGCCGAGGCTATCAGGACTATCACTATACATTGCCGCTAATAAGGGGATTGATACAATCCATGCTACAACGCCTTGTAACAAAAAAACTTTGAAATAACTACGCCACCACCATTCATCACCCGCATTGTTTCGCCATCGGACATAGCGGAAGTCTTCCCCTTCGCCCCAGTTACGCCACAAGAGATAGATAAAAAGGCGTAAACTCCAAATTGTGACTAAGGCCATAATTAGATTTTTGCGCAGTTCGTAACCTTCATCCGTGTAAATGTAATAAAAAATTGCGGCTACTAAAAATAAAATTCCCCAAAACGGGTCAACGATACTTGCATCTTTTATGATCAGGCTGGTGACCCATAAGCAAAAGCCGAATATGAGAATGGCTAGCCCACCGACCAAATATATTTCGATAAAGGACATTTTAGTTACTCCACCAAAAATAAAAAACACAGGTGTGATATACATCACCTCTGTGCTGACCTTAACAATTTTCTGGTTTAATGCCGAAAGTGTCTTACACCGGTTAACACCATGGCGATCCCAGCTGCGTCAGCTGCTTCGATAACCGTTTTGTCACGCATCGCACCACCTGGTTGAATGATTGCGGTTACCCCTGCGGCAGCCGCTGCCTCAATTGCATCAGGGAAGGGGAAAAAAGCATCGGATGCCAAAACTGCACCTTGCGAATTATCTCCCGCTTTTTTTACGGCTAGTTCCACCGCATCTACACGGCTCGGTAACCCGCCACCTATACCAATGGTTGCACCAGCTTTAGCCAATACAATCGCGTTACTCTTGACTTCTGACACAACTTTCCATGCAAATTGGAGCATATCTGTTTCTTCAGGACTTGGTGCGCGTTCGGTAACGATTGTCCATTCTGTGTCTTTTGGATCACCGTGATCTCGTTCTTGAACCAATACGCCACCTAATACAGACCGAAACTCAATTTCAGGCTGTACAGCATGCGGATCTACTTTTAATAAACGGCAGTTTTTGCGTCCGTTGCGCAAACTTTCAACGGCCTCATCTGTAAATGAGGGCGCGATAATGACCTCAACAAAAAGTGTGCCTAAAGCAGTCACAAAGGCTTGATCAACATCTTGATTGACCGCAATAACGCCGCCAAATGCAGATAATGGATCGCTTGCTAAGGCCGCCGGGAAAATTTCAGCCACAGAATCACCAACTGCGATCCCTGTGGGGGTTAAATGTTTGACAATAACAACCGCTGCTTGGTCGGTTCCAAATGTTTTAACAGCCCGCCATGCAGCATCAGCATCCAAAATATTATTATATGACAGAGGTTTACCGGCCAATAATTCACTACGAAGGGGTGTTTCACCTGTAGAGGCATAAAATCCTGCTTGTTGGTGTGGGTTTTCGCCATAGCGTAATTCTTGGGTTTGTTGGGTACTTAAGGCAAAATTGGCGGCCAAACTTTGGCTTGTGCCTGCATCTGCGAGATATGCATAAATAGCTGTATCATAGTCCCGTGTATGGGCAAATGCTTTTACGGCTAAGGAGCGGCGTAATTCTGGATCAACTTTACCCAAAGTATGTAAGGATTCAATCACTGTGTCATAATCCATTGGGTCGACAATGACGGTTACCCGTTCAAAGTTTTTCGCTGCCGCTCGCAAAAGTGTTACCCCGCCAATATCGATCTTTTCAATGGCCTGTGCCAGATTAGTTTCATGTTGTTGGACGGTTTCTTGAAAGGGATATAAATTGCATACAATAATATCAATAGGTGCGAATCCTGCGGCTTTTAGTTCATCAAAATCATCAGCAGTATCTTTTGCCAAAATACCAGCATGGATTGCCGGATGCAATGTTTTGACTCGTCCACCGAGCATTTCTGGTGTTGCCGTTAGGCGTTCCACCGAAACGACATCTAACCCAGCGGCTTCAAGGGTTTGTCGTGTTCCACCACTTGCCACCAGATCCCAGCCTAGTTTGCTGAGGTGTTGGGCAAATTCTGTTATGTTGTCTTTATTGGATACGCTAATTAAGGCGCGTGGCATGGGGTTCTCCTGTAGTGTTTTTGGTTAACAGAAAAAGCCTACCCACAGATGCTATGCTTGGCAATGTCAAATTAGACGGGAAGTGATGTTTTGGGAAAATCTAATTTAAAGCGTAGCCCACCTTCTTGCGGGGATTCTACCTGAATTGTTCCGCCTTGTAATTCGACTAGCTCTTTAGAAATAACAACCCCAAGGTCAAATGCGCCACCTCGTTGTGGAAAATCTGTTTTTTTCTTTTTACGCCAATCCCATTCAAAAAAGTAAACTAATTTATCAGGGTTAACATTATTATCACTATCTTGCACAATAAAAGATACTTGTTTAGTGTCAACTTCAGCAGACAGCTTAACACTACCTTCCTTAAGATGCTGGATGGCATTCAATAGTAAATTTTCTAAAGCATATTCAACTTGGGTTGCGTCTAAAAAAGCTTCTTGTTGTGTTGTACAGGGCGGCTCAATGTCGATTTTGAGTTCAGAGTAACGCCCTACATAGCTAATATTTTGTAAGGCATTTTGCAAAACATCGTGAATATTAACTTGCTTACGGATGATTTCTGGTGAATCAAGTTTTAATTGTGCTACGGCGCCAATATTATTGATCATGCCTTGTAGTTGGTGACCAGAATCTCGCACAATTGTGAGGTGGTCGCGCACATCATCATTAATATCCCCATCAATTCCCGATAGGATAATGCCTGACCATCCGGTAACCGCACCAACCACCGTGCGCACATCATGTACCATATTACTGATAAAGGTGCGCATAAATTGTTGATTCGTACGATACAGTTGATTTGATTCCCTGAGTGAGGTCATTTGCTCATGTACATCAATATAGTGTGCTAGTTGATTGGCTAACATGTGTAAGGGATAAACACTGGCTTGAGGGAATGCCGTAGAAGCGCTTTGCAAATTCAAAATCCCTAATAATCGATTGTGAATGACTAATGGAATTGCCAAAACGCATCCATCAGACATCAACACGGGTGTATTAAATGTTAATGAATTGTCTTCTTCTGATATAGTTGGATATGGTTGTGGCATCAAATCAATTTGGACAAGATCAACGGCACATTGATCTCTCAACAGGTCACAAACATGTTGCAGTAAATTCTCTGTATCATCTGATGTGTTGAGAAGGGTGCTAACTGATGTTGTTGCTTGCCAGATTGTTTCAATCGAGTTCATAGTAAATCCTAACCGTTTTCAAACTATATTATAACCGTTTTCTCATGAATTTAGCCTGATTTCACAATAATTTTAAGATTCCAACAACGCTCTTACAATTTTAAGCTACAATAACTGCATGTACGTACTCATCATCTGTTAGGAATCCGTAATGGGTAAACAAATCAAAAATCGGTATGAAATGGGCGTTCTCATTGGTGAAGGTGCAATGGGGGAAGTTTATCGTGGCATTGACACTAAAACGGGTGAAATCGTTGCTATTAAAATTCTAAAGTCACGCATTGCAAGCACCGAACAGATCGAGCGTTTTGCACGTGAAGGCGAAGCTTTAAGACAGCTAAATCATCCGAATATTGTTAAAGTTTTGGATGCTTTTGAAGAAGATAAGCGCCATTTTTTGATTTTAGAATATGTTAGTGGCGGCACCCTGCGCGATATCCTAAATGAACAAAAGCAATTAGCAACAGAAACTGTGCTGCGTGTTGGGTTGGAGCTAGCAGATGCCCTGACACGCGCCCATCATTTGAATATCGTTCACCGAGATATTAAACCCGCCAATATCCTGATTGCTGAAGATGGTACGCCACGATTAACTGATTTTGGGATTGCACGGGTAGGTGTGAATTCACGCTTAACAGGTACTGGTGCTATGGTTGGTACAATGGATTATTTGAGTCCAGAAGCAACACGGGGTGAGGCATTAGATTATCGAACTGATATTTGGGCATTTGGGGTTACATTATACGAATTATTGACAGGCGAAGTGCCCTTTAAGGGCGAAAATTTTGGTGCGCTAATTTATTCGATCCTGAGTGATGCATATCCCCCGATTTCGCATAAAAGGCCAGATGTTCCTCAAGATTTAATGACACTCATTGACAGTATGTTAATTAAAGACATTGAAAGCCGTTTGAATAGTACTCGGATTATCGGTGCTGATCTTGAAGCTATTATGCGCGGTGAGCATACAACCACTAGTGCAATTTATCAAAAGGGTTCAACAAGTAGTGGCAGTGGTATTATCCCTAGAAAGTTATCAACTACATCGATTGATATTGATGCACCGTTACACAACTTGCCAACACCAAGTACACCTTTTGTTGGAAGGACAGATGAGCTACAGGCAATCAATGAGCAATTATCAAATCCTGAAATTAGGCTACTAACAGTTCTTGGTGTTGGTGGTATGGGAAAAACACGGTTGGGTATTGAAATAGGTAAACACCAGTTTGATACAATCTACCATCAGCATGATGGGGTTTTTTTTGTTCCGTTAGCACCTCTAACGGAAGCCAAAAATGTTGTTACCTCAATAGCTGAAGCCATTGGCTATAGTTTTTTTGGAGCAGAACCACAACAAAAACAACTCACTAATTATTTGAATGAAAAAACGATGTTGCTGGTGATGGATAACTTTGAGCATGTTTTAGATGCTGCTGATCTGGTAAACAATATTCTTGAAACCTCACCAAATATTAAAATTCTTGCGACATCCCGTAGTCGTTTGAACCTGAGTGCTGAAACCCTTTACCCGATCCAAGGATTGAAATTTCCTGAATATGCAACACCAGAAGAATTTGCTGAACTAAGTTCTGTAAAGCTATTTTTGCAGAGTGCTAAACGTGCTCGCCCTGACTTTACCATTACCGATGATAATCGAGATGCCATTGCCAAAATCTGCTTACTGGTTCAAGGGATGCCGCTTGGTATCGAGCTTGCGGCTGCATGGGTTGAGATGCTATCACCAAATGAAATTGTTGAAGAAATTGAAGGGAGTCTTGACTTTTTAGAGACTGATATGCGCGATGTACCAGAGCGTCATCGGAGTATTCGTGCTGTGTTCGATTACTCCTGGCAGTTAATGAACGACCCGGAGCGTGAAGTATTTATTCGCCTTTCAGCATTAAGGGGTGGATTTACGCGAGAAAGCGCCAAAATTATTGCTGGTGCAAACCTACGAAACTTAACAACTTTAGCGAATAAATCCCTTATTTCGCCCAAATTAGATGGTAGATATGAAGTCCATGAACTTTTACGGCAATATGGCGATGCCATGCTGGATGAAGATGAAGCATTACATGAAAAGACACATCATGCGCTGGCAACATATTTCACAAAATGGCTGGCCGATCAATATAAGTTAGGCCAAACAGATGTTGTTGGGTTTATTAAGGTGATTGACAGCGAAATAAAAAATATTCGCTTAGCTTTAGCACATGTTTCAGAAGAACGCGAAACAGATAATTTAGTGCAAGCGATCAACACATTGCAAAATTACTATGAAATGCGAAGTTTATACCGCGAAAGTACGGAACAATTTAAGTTGCTCGCTGATGCATTTAGAGATGTTGGTACACCACAGGCGCAAGAGGTCTATAACTGGGCGCTGGTTAGCCAAGCCACGCAACTCAATCGCCTTTCTCCACCGGATGCACAACCACTTTCATGGGAAGCCGTGCAACTCGCTCAGCAGCGAGGTGATGCCTTTTTGGAAGGTTGGGCAAGTATTTGGTATAGCTACGTAGAGATGTATCTTGGCAATTATGATATTGCTTTGGAATATGGTGAGCGAGGAACAGAGCTCATCGAAAAAAATAACCCTACATGGTCACTAATGACAGGTAGTGGGCATCTTGGGTATGTTTATTACCTGACTGGTGAATATGACAAAGCTGAATATTGTATGAAAGCAGCTATTGAAAAAATAGACCAAGATGGTAATCAATTTCAAATTGCATATAACTATAATAATTATGGTGAATTGTTGCGTGATACGGGACGTTATCAAGATGCTAAAGACCATTTTGAAAAAGCGTATCGAATCTTCAAAGAGATCAATTATGAACGTGGGATGGCGTTTAGTAGCAATAATCTGGGGGGGTTACTCCAACGGATTAATGAATTTGATGAGGCTGAAAAATACTATCGTCGTAGTTACCAACTGAGTAAACGGGTTGGTGATAAGACCGGGATTGGCCATGCGTTGAGTGCGTTGGGTAGTGTCCGATTCTTTCGTGCCAAGATTGACGATGCAAAAATATACTTCCAACAAAGTTTAGAAGTTCGTAAATCTAACGGCGATCAACGTGGGGTTGCGGACTCCCTAAATGATTTAGGGAGTATTGCTGTTGCCCAAAAAGATTTTGAAACAGCCGAACATCTTTTGCAAAATAGTTTGTCGATTCGGTTTGAAATTGGCGATCAAATGGGGGCATCCCGCGCTTTGTTATATCTTGGTGAATTGGAAGTTAAACGGCGCGACTTCGTAAAAGCACGAAACTACTATGAACGAAGTATTGAAGTTGCAGATAAGGGCAAAGATAATCTTTTTATCACAGGGTGGTCAATGGTAGCGCTTGGCAACTTAGATATTGAAGAAGGAAATATAGACGTTGGTCTAGCAAGAATCGAAGCGCTAGGAGATGCCGTAGCAGCAACACCTATGCGATGGGCTCAAAATTGGGGTTCTGCAATCATGTTATATGGTCATATCATGAATAATGATCTTGAACAAGCTGAGGCTATCGCCAATGAGGTTATTCCTTCACTAATTCGAGATCAACATATCATGAGTACCGCTTATGCAATTATTACCCTTGGATATTTGGCTAAAGCACAAGGTAAACGAGAAGATGCAGTGAAGCTAGCTATCTCAGCACTTCATGCTGAAGGGCGAAACGCATATGCAATGACCACTATCAAGTCACAGGATTTATATGATGAATTAGTTGCGATTGTACCTAAATCATTAGTGGAAAATACACCCATTATCGATCCCATTACACTTATTGAAGAGTTATATAGTGCTGCTACGACTTAACGACTTGGGCAATAAATAGGGAGATCATATTATCATGAATATAGAAGCACAACGCCATTTGCTTGAAGCAGCCAAAGTTATTGCTGTGGTAGGGCATTCGGAAAAACCGCATCGGACAAGTTATCAAATTGCTAACTATTTACGCCAAAAAGGTTATGTCATTTATCCAGTTAACCCTAGTATTGAAACAATTGATGGTGAAACCAGTTATCCTGATTTAGCATCACTTCCTGAAAGACCAGATATGGTTAATGTTTTTCGACGAGCAGAGCATTTAAAAGCAATTGTTGAAGCTGCAAACAGGGTAGGTGCGGGGAGTGTATGGGCACAATTGGGAGTTCATGATGGTACAGCTGTTGATTATGCTAAAGACAATAATTTGCCTATCATTACCAATCAATGTATTAAAGTTGTCCACCAGCAACTTATCAAAACCTAAGAGGGCTTGTATACTGGTAAGTCGAAATTTGGATAGTGATGTAGTGGTTAAAAATCTATGGCAGAATTGATTGGTCGGCATATTGGGGGCCGGTATGAAATAACCAAGCTTCTTGGCGAAGGGGGAATGGCAGAAGTTTATGAGGCCATACAAACAAAGGTTAATCGCCATGTTGCCATTAAAGTATTGCACCGTCATCTTTCAAATGATGAACAATTTCGTACACGCTTTGAACGTGAAGCTTCTGCAATTGCGAACCTCAAACATCCTAATATTATCCAGCTATATGATTTTGATTTGGATGATTCGCTTAATCAATATTATATGGTCATAGAATATGTTGATGGCCCTACACTTAATGATTTAATGAAGCGTACCCGCTCCACATTACCATTACAGCAAAGTCTTCAGATTATTACAGATTTGGCGAATGCGCTTGGCTATGCCCATGAAAAGGGGATGCAACATAGAGATATTAAGCCATCTAATGTGATGTTAGATGGGGGGACTCGCACAATCTTAATGGATTTTGGTATTGCCAAATTAATGGAACAAAGTGGTCAGCAACTAACTGCTAGTGGTGCCATGATCGGTACACCTGCTTATATTTCTCCTGAACAAGCTGCTGGTGTTCCCGGTGATCATCGGTCTGATATTTATTCTCTAGGCATTGTTTTTTATCAACTTGCAACAGGGCGGTTGCCTTATCAGGGCGAAACACCTATTGCAACGATTTTAAAGCATATGAAAGAACCGCCACTACCACCGAGACAATGGAACGCAGAGCTCCCAGCAGGTGTCGAAGCGATTATCTTGCGGTGTTTAGCCAAAGATCCAGATGATCGCTATGATACGATCCAAGATATGCTCAAGCATCTATCAAATTTAGAATTAGCTGCCACTGATTTGGATCAAATACGTACTGTGTCGGGTAAAGTTTTAACCGATGAATTTTTGACCACGCCTACAACTTATGATTCATCGGCGAATGTCCAGACAATTACCGATACGCTTACGACAAGCTCTAAGCAAACGAACTTATTTATTACAGCTGGGGCAGTTGCCATTATTGCATTATTAGTGTTAGGGGCTATTTTGTTTAGTACCGCTGGTACCGCAAATGACATCGATACAATAGTTGCTTGCCAAATTGTATTAGACGAACCTATCCAAATTAGTGATGCACCCAGTAGTGATGCCAATAGCGTAGTTGTTGATGCACAAACAACGGTTACATTATTGGAAACAGATGATGATTTTATATTGATCCGTACAGATGATGCTGAAGGTTGGACACTCACTGATTCAGTACCTATTCCTGATGATTGTCAACTGAATTCATGATGCTGAGATAGAGTAGCTGACCCTCTGGTAAAGAGGGTCAGTTGGAGTGCTAATGAGCCGTTTCTGTTTCTTGTCGAACAATATAAATGTCGTAAAATACTTGTGACAACATCACCATTGAAACTAAGAAGACAAACAATATGGGTGTAGCCCCCGTCACCAATAGACCAATTGCCCCAACGGCAATTGCTGCAATGACATGAATCATCGCTTGGCGATTTTGGTCTTGAGGGGTTAGTTCATCATCCAAGCCATAATCAATAAGTGCTAAGGCTAATAAGTAGATGACAATTGATGCAGTATATAGTAAACGATAATCAGGGTTGAGTACCTTGTCGGGATAGTCAACCGTTGCACCAAAAAGTTTTTTAGCCCCTACACCAAACATCGCTAATCCTGCTGTTAGTGGCAAATGGCCGTAAATCCACATCACTGGCTTCCAACTGTCATCAAAGTCCAGTAAGTTGCCAGCAGTTTCTGAAAAATATAACCACCACAGAGAATAGACAATTAACAACCCAAATGTACTAAACAACATCGTATCCATTGTGATTGATGTACCTTGAGCATCGTCTAAAATCTTTACAAATGATTCACCTAAGAGAATAATGGTGAAAATTCCAAACCGTTCTGAAATATGATGTAAATCAATCGTCCATTTGAGTTGTTTAGCTCGCATACTAGGGGTTAATGGTACAAAGAATTCAAAGATAATGCCGAGCATCCACCCGATCCAATGATATTCAGCGGGCAATAATAATGACCCTAGCCAAAATAGGATCCCAACGCTGAAGCCCGACATATATCCAATCGATAACTCTCGACCTTCGGCATTCGTTTGGAGTAAGCGGACATACATCAAAACTAATGTAAACCGTGTTACCACATACGCTAAAGTAAACTGCACATAGAGATCGCCAAAGGCATTGCTGACACTTAATCCCAAAGTGGCTACAGCAAACATTTGTGTGAACACTAAAAGCCGATGTATTAGATCATCAGCAACAAAGCGGTTTTGATAGAAGGTTTCTCCTGTCCAAGCCCACCACACCACAAATGTCATGACACAAAATTGAGCAAAACCCTCTATGCTGATATTGTCACTTAAAAAATTACCAATTTGTATAAATGTTGCAACATAGACTAAATCATAAAAGAGTTCAAGCCAACTTATGGTGCGATCCGTGTGGCGATGGAATTTGACGTTCTTAAAATATTTTGGTGGTGTAAAGAGTTCATTCATACCTACAATCCTTCATTTTTTTGTATAGTGATCTGTGCAGTCTAACATACCCCTGTCCTTCTGCCTACTAACCGCTTAGTTAGGTGTTTGATAGGCATTTAAAAGTCTATAGTTGCCATGAAGTTTTTGAAATATTAACACTGGTGGAAAACTAAGGATATTAGAATTATATGGTTTAAATAGCGATGATGACTCGTGGGGGAATGAGATGTTTTGAGCGAAAAAAGTCAGCAACATCTCACCCTGTTAATGGAGAAATATATATTTTGTTGCTAAACGATAGATTTAAGTTTTTGCATGGCTTTTTCTTTATTAGAGTAACATTCGGTATGTAATTGGATAAAAGCAGGTATAATGATATGATGCCAAAGCAAATAGATTATACCTTATCAGAAGAAGCTCTCATTGAAGTGCAGAAAGCGATGAAATCCGCCGATGCAAAAGTGTCTAAACGCGCGAGTATCGTGTATGCGTTGCATCAAGGGTATGCCGCGCCAGAAGTAGCGCGTTTGCATGCCGTGACAGCCAGTACCGTTTACAATATCTTTCATCGCTATCATGATGAAGGGATAAGTGGCTTGTCGAATAAAGCGAAATCAGGCCGCCCGCCCAAAGCCGATCAGGCATACCGTCAACGGTTACTTGACGTGTTGGAAACCGATCCGCACACGCTGAACTTGGGATTTTCAATATGGACATTACCCAGTTTACAAGCGTTTATGGAACGCGAAACGGGGGTTCGACTCAGTCAGAATCGGATTTCGGAAGTTCTCAAGGATGAGGGGTATGTCTATCGTCGCCCGAAGCAGGATTTAGGGCAGCATCAAGACCCACTTTTACGGGAACACGTGTGTGACGCACTGGATGAGGTGAAAAAAACGCCTGTGAGGGGTATATCAAGTTACTCTATATGGACGAAAGCGGATTCAGCTTGAACTATCCCATGTATAAATGTTGGATGCGGCGTCATGAGCAAAAACGACTTCCTGCGCCGCATCAGAATCGGAGTGGCTGTAGTATGGCGGGCGTGATTGACTGGATGACATCACAAGTGTGGTGCCAGACCATACCCCGCTTAAGTAGCGAGCATCTCATCCGCTTTTTTGAGTGGATTTTTCTAGATATTTATCCCGACGACCGCATTGTACTCGTCATGGATAATGCGCGCTCACATCATGCCAAGGCGATGAAAGCTTTTTTGAGTCTTTTTGAACATCGCGTTATGGTCATTTGGCTACCACCTTACTCGCCTGACATGAATCTTATTGAGCGCTTTTGGAAACATCTTAAACAACGGGTTACGGCGAATCGGTTATTTGCGGATGTACCCGCTATGGTTCGAGCCATCCACACCGAGATTGTTCACCAGAATTGTTTAGATTACCCATTTCGCTTTTCTTTCTCTAATAACTAACCGAAGGTTACTTTAGTAAACCAATGTTGTGTTATAGGTTGTGTCTTTTGAGCGAATATCTTCCCATAAACTTGGATAACTTTTCCCATAATATTGTTTGCCATCAAAATCATTGAATCACCTTGGATGCCGAGTTTTTGTACTTCTGCTGATACATTATCAAGCCCTTGGCGAAAGTAAGGTGTAATGGTCACTTTGTCATGCGAGACATCTTGAAAAGAATAAAAATGTTTAGTGGGATCCCATGCCTGTAAAACCAGTAAATTTGTTTTGACATAAGCATCAATGGCGTCTCGGGAGCTGCTGCTAATGTTAATGTAAAAGGCTTTTCCGTCGTATAACCATTGGAATTTTACGTGGGGATGTAAATTCACAAGGTCTAAATTCGTTTTTTCTGGCAACTGGATTGATTGCGGACTAGTCATAATATTTTTCTCATAAGATATACCCATTAATATTGTATCAAAAATACTGTTCGGGAGATGTGTTTGATGTAACTTTTGATGAAAGTCTTGACAGGTTATTTAGCAATGTTACAATTGCATTTATACGCCAACATAGCTCAATTGGCAGAGCAATCGCTTCGTAAGCGATAGGTTAAGGGTTCAAGTCCCTTTGTTGGCTTTTTTCAAGTCATTAGTCTCTCAAAAAATAAAAACCTAGATTCTTTTCATTATCCTCGTTTTGATACAATCATCTTTGTTGGTGTTATTGGTATAATAGCTTGATTTGTGGGTAATACTGATTGCCCAAACCCATCCTTACTTTACATATAAATCATAGGCCTCGTTGTTGAAAAGGATTCCTAATTAATTGAGAATATCTATCATTTGTATTGATAACGCTGGCAACAAGTTCTGTTTGCCAATGTTCTTGAAAGATGCTTGTATTAAGCCGTTGGTCGTAAGTTTTTTAATAAAGAAAAGCGATCATTGGAATTGGGTAGGTTCTGTCGCATAAGAGCACCCTCCACCTGCTGGCGAAGATGATCTAAATCGATATAGAGCTTATTGGCGCAAGCTAGATTTTTCAGATGTAGCCAATAGCGCTCGATAGGATTGAGAAATGGCGAATACTTCGGGAGCCATACCACCTGCAACCGATCAGCAAATGAACTCATCGCAGCCATCGATGCTCGGCTCGTATGAAAAGTAGCGTTATCGAGTACTAATACCACTTTTTGTGTAGGGTAGCATTTCGTCATGAGATGATCAAGAAAGGTGATAAAAGCGTTGCTATTTTTGCGAGGTGCGATTGTCCAACTCATGTTATCTGTTACCCAATTGTACGCCCCAAAGACATGTGTCCATCGCTGTATGCCGGGCGCAGGGATTAACTTTGTCTGTCCACGCTTCATCCAGCATTTTCGTAGCGGCGGATGCATGCTCATGGTTGTTTCGTCCATAAAGAGGAGTTCATATTTCCCGCCAAGGGCTTTTTTTTCAACCACTCCAATAATTCCTTGCTCCGTTCTTGCTCGTCAGCATCTTGTAGAGCGCTTAAATCATGTTTCGGTTGACGATACACATAACCTAAACGCTTCATCAACACCCGAAAACGGGCTGGACTGAGCTTTATATCAGTCTCTTTATACATATGCTGACGTAACCGTTCGATAGTCCATAGCACAAATGAATAGCCTAATGCCTCGGGAGCAAGCTCAACAATCTCACCCAACCGTTTTTCATACGTTTCATCCGTTTTACGGGGACGCCCACTTTTAGCCCGATCACCTAAGCCGGCAATCCCTTCTGCTTTCCAGCGATGATACCAACCGTAAATCGTTGGTAATTTGACGGCCATTATTTCAGCCACTTCGGTCACCGATTGTCCCAGATGCAACATGTGGATGGCGGTGGCACGTTGACGGATACGAGCATCATGGGCGCTGCGGATCGCTTGCTCTATTTCGGCAAGTTCTTTTTCTGTTAACATATAATCTAATTGTTTTGGCATACTATATAGTATAGCCTATTTTATATTTCTTTCGATTAATGGCTTAACATATAATCTAATTGTTTTGGCATACTATATAGTATAGCCTATTTTATATTTCTTTCGATTAATGGCTTAATTTGTAGGTTGACCTTATTTGTTATGAATTGCTATACTTTGGTCACATAGTGTTTGTAATCAACACTGTATGATAGCGATGAAGGTAAGTAGTAAACAACAAACAACTTTCCAGAGAGTGTTGCCTTGGCTGAAAGCAATACAAGTGATCGTGTTGTTGAAGTCGTACTGGAGCTAAATAGCTGAAAAAATTAGTAAGCTATTTCGGGTGCGCCCGTTAACGCGCTCATGAGAGCCAATACGGATTTGATGGTATTGGAATCAAGGTGGTAACGCGGATTTATTGAATTCGTCCTTGCAAATTTGCAAGGATTTTTGTGTTTATAGGGGTTGTCAAACTTTATGGGATATTACGACATACTCGCTGAACATTATCATTTGCTCTATCGGGATTGGGAATCGACCTTAGAGCGAGAAGGTTTGATGTTGCGTCGTTGGTTTACTGATCGTGATGTAACGACGGTTCTTGATGCATCTTGTGGGACAGGCACTCAAGCGATTGCTTTAGCCCAGATAGGTTATCGTGTTTTGGCATCTGATCCAAGCACAGGGATGATTCAGCAGGCGCGGAAAAATGCCCAAGCCTATGATGTCAGTGAACGTATTAACTTTTTGCAAGCTGGGTTTACTAACATTGCACAAATGACAGATGCCGCCGGTGATTTGGATGCGATTGTCACAAAGGGGAATGCGTTTCCGCACCTGATTACAGATTATGAGATTGAAACAACCCTTCATGGGTTTTATCGGTTGTTGCGACATGGAGGAACGTTGCTCATTGGGATGACAGATTATGAACCACTCATTCAAGAGCGCCCTCGTTTTGTGCCAGGTCGGTTGCATAACCCTGAAGATAATGATGGCCGTGAAATTATCGTTTTTGATGTATGGGACTGGGATGAAGGCCCACCATTAATTATCACTGTGAATCACTTTCTTGTGACAGGTGACGGTGAAGACTATACAACCCGTAAATTCCCGATTCAGTATCGGGCGCTTACGGCAGAAGAGGTTCAAGTCGTGTTGTTGGAAGCTGGATTTGTAAATGTCCAGATTCACCATGACCGATCTGAAGTGGTAATGATTGCTACAAAACCAACTTAGGGTAAGCAAAAGGATAGAAAAACCAAAGATGAAAGAACTGAGTAAGAATTTTGATTTTAAAGAAGCCGAAGCCCGTCTATATGAATGGTGGGAAGTGCAAGGATATTTTAAGCCCGAAGTTGCTGATGAAGATGCTGAACCCTATGTAATTAGTATTCCACCACCGAACGTTACAGGGGAACTTCATGCAGGACATGCCATGTTCGTTAGCCTTGAGGATTTGATGATTCGCCATGCACGGATGTCTGGTAAGGCGGCGTTGTGGGTTCCTGGAACGGACCATGCTGGTATTGCCACCCAATTACAAGTTGAACGTTTGTTATTGTCCGAAGGCACAAACCGTCGTGAGGTTGGGCGCGAAGAATTTTTGCGCCGTACTTGGGAATGGAAAGAGGAAAAAGGCGGAAAGATTCAAAACCAGTTGCGGCGTATGGGCGCATCTTGTGACTGGGAACGTGAGCGTTTTACCCTTGACGAAGGGTTAAACAAGGCCGTTCGCGAAGCCTTTGTTACACTTTATGAACAAGGGCTGATCTATAAAGGCACACGTCTGATCAATTGGTCACCGGGATTGCAAACAGCTGTCAGTGATTTGGAAGTTGAAAGTGATGAGCGTGAAGGAAAGCTCTATTACTTTAAGTATCCTGTTGAAGGGGATGAATTTATTCCTGTAGCAACCACACGCCCCGAAACTGTTTTGGGGGATACTGCCGTAGCCGTTCATCCAGATGATACTCGGTACCAACATTTGATCGGTAAAAAAGCTTATGTGCCAATTTTGAATCGCGAAATTGTCGTGATTGCTGATGAATACGTTGATATGGAATTTGGAACCGGGGCATTGAAGATTACCCCTGGGCATGACTTTAACGACTACGAACTTGGGCAGCGGCATGGGCTCAAAATTATCAATGTTATGAATAAGGATGCCACGATTAATGAGCTTGGTGGTCAATATGCTGGCTTAGATCGGTATGAATGCCGCGAAAAGTTATGGGCAGATATGGAAGCTGCCGGGTTAGCGATTGAAGTAAAACCCCATCAGATGGTGGTGCCGATTAGCCAACGGGGTGGTGAAGTTGTTGAACCAATGATCTCTGAACAATGGTTCGTGAAGATTCAACCACTAGCGGATCGCGCATTAGCAGCAGTGAAAACCGGACAGATCGAAATTGTGCCGGATCGCTTTAAGAAAGTGTATTATCACTGGCTTGAAAATATCCAAGATTGGTGTATCAGTCGCCAGTTATGGTGGGGGCATCGCATCCCCGCATGGTATCACAAAGAAACGGGTGAGGTTCAAGTCTTACGAGATGGCCCTCCAGACGATAGCGGCATGTGGGAGCAAGATCCTGATGTACTAGACACATGGTTTAGTAGTGGGTTATGGCCGTTTAGCACCCTAGGTTGGCCTGAAAAAACGCCTGATATGGAACGTTACTATCCAACAGCCATGATGGAAACCGGCTATGATATTCTGTTTTTCTGGGTAGCACGGATGATCATGCTTGGTATGTGGTTTACTGAGGAAGTTCCTTTCCATACAGTTTATTTGCATGGTTTAGTACGAGATGCAAATGGCGAAAAAATGTCCAAAACAAAAGGGAATGTTATTGATCCGTTAGTTATGGTTGATGAATATGGTGCCGATGCCTTACGCTTCACCCTGTTAACAGGTTCTACGCCGGGGAACGATGTAAATCTTGATCCAAAAAGAATTGAATACGGTCGGAATTTTGGTAATAAGCTATGGCAAGTGTCACGATTTATTCAAAGTAATTTAGACGGCAATGTTTCGGTTAAAGTTCCTGATGTGAAAAATCTGGATTTGCCAAGCCGTTGGATTCTCAGTCGTTTAAGTGGTGTGGTTGATAATGTCAATCGTTTGTTTGAATCATATCAATATGCTGAAGCTGGTCGTCAGATTTTAGACTTTGTATGGGACGAATTTGCACCATTCTATATCGAGATTAGTAAAGATATTCTCTATGGAGATGATGCTGTAGCAAAAGCGCAAAATCGTCAATTATTGGTCTATGTGCTGGATACCGTTTTAAGGTTGTTACATCCTTATATGCCTTTCATCACGGAAGAAATTTGGCAACATATGCCTCATGAAGGTGATTCTTTGTCAGTAGCGGCATGGCCTGAATCCCTTAAATTTCATGATAATGACGCTGAATCTGAAATGCAGATTTTGATCGATTTGATCCAAGAAATCCGTCAAGTTCGGAATGAATATAATGTAGAGCCTAGCCAACGCTTAACTATTTTTGCTGACGCTGAAAAGTATGCTGAACTGTTAGAAAAGCATGGCTATGTGTTTAGCCGTTTGTGTAACGTTGAATCTATCGACTTTAGTGGAAAACCTCAGGTTCAAGCTTCAAGCATTGTGTCGCAAGATGCAACCCTGTACATTCCATTAGCGGATTTAGTGGACTTTGAACAAGAAGTTGCACGACTTCAAAAAGAACTTGAAGGGGTGAATAAACTTTTAACAAGCCGTGAAAAGCAGCTTGCTAATGAAAACTTCTTGAGTAAGGCAGCGGCGCATATAGTACAAGAGACTCGTGATAAAGTTGCTGAATTAAAAGAAACGCGCCAAACCATTGAAGAGCGTCTCAAAGAATTGAAGAGCGTCTCAAAGAATTGAAGAGCGTCTCAAAGAATTGAAGAGCGTCTCAAAGAATTGAAGAGCGTCTCAAAGAATTGAAGAGCGTCTCAAAGAATTGAGTTAATTGGATTTACAATGGGTGAGGCTTCGGCTTCACTCATTTTCTAGTTTTGGAGGATTATCTTCAATGCCATTGACTTACTATGAGATTGATCGAACTGCGATTGCCACTAACATTCAAAATATCCGGCAACATGTTGGGCATGATGTGTTGCTGTGCCCTGTGGTTAAAGCCAATGCCTATGGGCATGGTGCGGTAGAAGTAGCAAAAACTGTCCTTAAATCAGGGGCTGATCGTGTAGCAGTCAATCGAGTGGGAGAAGGGGTAGTGCTACGCCAAGCTGGTGTGACAAGTCCTATTTTGGTCTTGGGGTATACATTTCAAGATGATATAGAATCTATTATTGAATATGACTTAATACCTACGATTACGGAACTAGAAATAGCCCGTGAACTTGCCAACCGAGTACCTAAAACACATTCTATTCATGTTAAAGTGGATACTGGTATGGGGCGCTTGGGGGTATTGCCACATGAGGCAATCGCTTTTATTCAACAGCTTGCATTGATTCCAACGTTAGATGTTGAAGGGCTCTTTACACATTTCTCTGTTGCTGATTCGCAAAGTTCTGATGATATAGCCTATACACGTCAGCAATTTAAAACATTTGAAACCATTGTTGCCCAACTAGATACCTTAAATATTCATATTCCAATTAAACATGCTGCCAATAGTGCTGCGACGATGTATTATCCTGAAACACATTTAGACATGGTGCGTCCCGGTATTATTGTTTATGGATTGCGACCTGATCGTGATGTGCAACCTCAATTTCCATTGTACCCTGCGCTGATGATTAAAACACACGTTGGGCGAGTGCGTGAATTACCAAGTGGTAGTAGCATTAGCTATGGGCGTACATATATCACCCCAACCCCAACAACGGTTGCGTTGATTCCTATTGGGTATGGGGATGGCTATCACCGCTTGCTATCCAATCGAGCAGCCGTTCTGATTCATGGACAACGAGCCCCCATTGTTGGTCGTGTATGTATGGATCAGTTTGTGGTGGATATTAGCCATATTGAGGGGGTCAAGGTTGATGATGAAGTTGTGTTATTAGGCAAGCAAAGGGATGCTGAAATCACAGCCGATGAATTAGCTGAATGGGCAGAAACAATCAATTATGAAGTGACCACCAGTTTATTAAACCGCGCCCCAAGGATTTACCACGCTTCAAGAAAGTCAAAAAGTATCGCTCCTTCACGCTGAAACAGGCGGGTTGGAAGTTGCTAGATAGTGACGGCAAACGCTATGGCATCATCCAGATAGGCAAACGTGAGTACAAATTTGTTCAGCATCGTCAGAGGAACGGGGTGATAAAGACTGTCACTGTCAAGCGGGACAGCGCAGGGCGATTGTGGTTGTGCTTCAGTGTGATTGAGAAACTATGGATACCGAAAGAAGTCAGCGCAGGTGAAATCGGCGGCTTCGACTTCGGACTTTCTACTTTCTTAACCGACCATACGGGGCATAAGTATCTATCACCAGAGTTTTTTCAGCAGGAACTTCAACGGGTTAAGATGCTCAATCGGGCAGTATCCCGCAAAGATAAGGGAAGCAACAATCGCCGCAAAGCAGGTTGGATGCTGGCACGAACGCACATTCGCGTGGATGATAAGCGTCGTGACTACCACTTCCAACTGGCTCATGATTTGTGCGACAAGTACGATGTGCTGGTGTTTGAAACGCTCAACATGGACGCGATGAAACGACTGTGGGGAAGAAAAGTCTCTGACTTGGGCTTCGCACAGTTTGTCAAAATCGTGGAATGGGTGGCGTTCAAGCGCGGGAAACGTGTGATATTCCTTGACCAATGGACACCCACCACACAGACCTGCTCTAACTGTGGTGAGCGTCAAAAATTAGATTTGAAACAAAGAACATTCGCGTGTGGTCACTGTGGGTTGGTGCTCGATCGTGACCACAACGCGGCCATTAACATTCGCGCCGGGGCATCGGCGCATACGGCCAGAGGCGAAGTCAGACTATCTGCGGATAGCATCGCTGTTGACGGCAGAAGCCCCCGCCTTTAGGCGTGGGGAGTATGTCACTCTAATATCTGTGTGTGGTATTACATACAGCTCCTTTACAAGAATAAATTAATAGATATATCGAAACTTTGTGGTGACTTGTTTTGCACAATCCCCTAAAAATTGGGAGGTCAGAAGTGCGTTCAATGGGCAGATAATGATTACCATAATGATAAAAGATAGGAGTCTTTCATGATCGACATTAGGAATGTCAGTAAAGAATTTCGGATGGGGGAGACGGTTGTCCGCGCACTAGATGATGTGTCGCTGTCTATTGATAAAGGTGAATTTGTTGTTGTTTTGGGGCCATCTGGGAGTGGCAAATCAACATTGCTCAATATGATCTCGGCTTTGGATACGGCGACCCGAGGGGAAATCTTGATCAACGGCAAAGATATTGTTAAACAAAGCCGTCAACAACATTTTGTATATCGACGCCAAAATGTGAGTTTTATCTTCCAGACCTTTAACTTGTTCCCGACATTAACCGCATTGGAAAATGTTCAATTTGGCGTGGATGTACGTGGTGGAACTCGTCGTAACAGCACTGATATAGCGGAAAAACAATTAACGGATGTTGGTTTAGGGAGTCGCATGGGGCATTTTCCACATGAATTATCTGGTGGGGAACAACAACGGGTTGCTATTGCACGGGCGCTGGCTACGGGGAATCCTATTTTGTTGGCGGATGAGCCAACAGGGGAATTAGACTTCAATACCGGCATTCAGATCCTGCGTTTGCTACAGGCCCATGCTGCCGCAGGCACTACTACACTAGTGGTAACCCACAATCGTGAAATATCACGTATTGCTGACCGTGTTGTAGAATTAAGCAGTGGGAAAATTGTGAGTGATGGTGCGCCTAAAGCAGGTAAAGCCGATATTAGTGAGTTAAGTTGGTAGCTAGACGATAACCTAAGAGAAAAGGATAAACGAATGAATGTGAAAATGGGGTTCTGGCTACGGTGGGCTTGGCGCGATTTGCGCGCACGGTGGTTACAAGTGTTGGCTGTAAGTGTGATTATTGCACTTGGTACAGGGATTTTTAGCGGATTATTTGGTCAACGCACTTGGCGCGAAAATAGCTATGATGAGAGTTATGCCTTGCTTAATATGTATGATGTCAAAGTACGGATGGCGAATGGCAGCTTTGTGGCTTATGACGAAGTGCAAAATCTGTTGAATAATATTGATGGGATTGCTACCTATGAAGGGCGCTTGAATACCTCAACTTTAGTTGATGTTTCTGGCGCATCCAACCTTGATGATGCGAGTTTGATTCCGGGGGTTGTTATTGGCGTGGATGCTAACCCGGATGTCAATGGCTTCTTCATAAGAGAAGACGCTGTATTTGATACAGGGCGTACCCTTGAGGACGAAGATAATGGTACATTGAATGCTAATGTAACCTTTATCTCTGGGCGTACACATACTCTTGAGCCCGGTGAGACCCTACTCATTAGTGGCGATGTAACACTTAATGTGGTTGGCTCCGTGATGACGCCTGAGTACTTTTTGGTGAGTAATCCAGAAAATAACAATATCTTTTCTATCGGGAACTTTTTTCCCATATTTGTGACACTGGAAACTGCACAAGATCTAAGTGGGCGTGAAGGTCTGATTAATGATGTCGCTCTAAAAATTGAAGCGGATGCTGACCTTGAACAAGTGAAGTCAGAACTTGAGAGCCAATTTGCCTTAGCATTCCCTGATGTGGGTATCACGGTTTTGGATCGCACAGATGATCTGATTTATACCCAGTTATATGAAGATGCTAGAGCCGATCAGGGTACATGGACGAGTATGGCGATCTTATTTTTGTTAGGCGCATCATTTGGGGTCTTTAACTTAGCTGGGCGCTTGGTGGAATCACAACGTCGTCAAATCGGTATTGGGATGGCACTTGGTGTGCCTCGCCAATGGATTGCGTTTCGCCCTTTGCTAGTAGGTTTACAAATTGCTGTGATCGGATCAATTCTAGGGTTGTTGATGGGTATCTTTTTCAGCCTTAATTATGGTGCTTTACTTGATTCCATCACACCAATGCCTATTTTTAATTCAACGCTTTATCTACCAGGATATATCATCGCGACACTCTTAGGGATTGCATTGCCCATGACTGCAACTTTAATACCTGTTTGGCGTGCGGTACGTGTTCCTCCTATTGATGCTATTAAAACAGGGCACTTGGTTGCTAAGGGTGGGGGAATGAGTGGTATCTTGAAGTCATTACCATTACCTGGTGATAGTTTTACTCAGATGCCATTTCGCAATATTTTGCGTGCCCCGTTTCGTACAACTTTGACAGTTGCAGGTGTTGCGATGGCGGTCATCTTGTTAGTGTTGTTTAAAGGTATGTTGGATAGCTTTTTGTTTGCCATTAATGAAGGTGAAGAATCTTTGGTCTATGTTAATGAAGACCGTATTGCTGTAGGCCTAGATTTCTTTTATCCCATTGATGAAGCAACGCAACGATTTGTTGATTTAACGGATGCCGATGGGAATCCTATTGTCGTCAGTGCTGAATCACAGCTAGCGTTAGGTGGAACATTAATTGGCGATAACCTAGAAATTGCAACTACACTTGATTTGTTGCCGATGAGTAGCACCATATGGACACCTCGTTTGATTGATGGTGAGTTAACCGGTGGCGATAGTATGCCCGGTATTGTGATTTCTCGTAAATCTTTAGAAGACTTAAGTCTAACCATTGGTGATACTGTGTTAATGGAACATCCTATTCGCGAGAATGCATTTGCCTTTCGACTGATGACCTCCGAGTTTGAAATTGTAGGTGTCCATGATAATCCAATTCGTGGTATTAGCTATATGGACTATCGCTATGCTGATGTTATGGGATTAGCGGACACTACAAATTCAGTGGTTTTGGTGCCAACAGATGACGCTGATGCAGATACATTCAAACGTATTTTGCTGACACAACAAGGGGTAACTTCTGTAGATGCAGTCGCTGATGTGAGTAAAGGGCTAGATGAGTTTAGTAGCCTTATCAGTGGCTTTTTGATTGTTATTACCATTGTGGTCATCATTATGGCGTTTTTAATCGCTTTTAATACGACAAGTATTAATGTTGATGAACGTGTTCGCGAAATTGCCACGATGTTTGCTTATGGGCTGCCTATTCGTATTGTGACACGGATGCAAATGATTGAGAATTTTGTGATTGGTGTGATGGCATCGGCTGTTGGTGTATTGGTTGGATATGGTTTGCTGACTATTGTGTTAGATGCTTTGCTTGAGTCAAGCCTTGAAACGATTACCTTAGAAGCAACGCTCGCACCATTGACTATTGTTTTAGCTGCATTGGTTGGTATTGTGACGGTGACTCTGACCCCATTGTTAAGCATCCGCAAAATGCAACGTATGGATATTCCTTCTGAATTACGTGTGATGGAATAACACAAAGAAGTTGTCCTAGAATCAAGATAATCTGTATGTCAAAGCGCTCTCAAGATCAATCAAACCTTACTGAGGGCGCTTTGATTTTATGGAATCAATTGATGAATTATTGTTCCCACATTGATAAAATATACCCATTGGTTGGATTATTAGTGTTGCTGATAAAACCCTGATAAGTTTCTGCAACAGCTTTTTGCCCATTATCATGGGTAACTAAAATCCATTGTTTCGCGTTGGGTAAAAATGATGTCCACTGTTTGCCTAGTTGCTGTTGAAAGCTCGTAAAACCCCAATCCTTTATTCGTTCTTGTGCATAAGTTGGTGCAAAGAATACCTGTGGTTTTGGGCCTGGTAATGACTGGCTAGAGCGTCCGCGCGATTCCCAATGTGTTGCACCTACTAAGGCACTATCTCCTAGGTTTTCGCCAAAATGTTCATGTAAACGTTCTATAACCGTTAAATTACCCGCCATATCAATGAAGCTCACAGCCTCATGTGTTAATGATTCAAGCTGATCATAGGCAGCAACCTGATCGTAAATGCCCAAGGAGTCGACAAAAGAAACATTTTTAGTACTGGTTAACCCAATAACGCGGATATTGCGTTGAGCGAGTAGAAAGGCTGTGCCAATTGCTGTTTTACTAGAGGCGCTCGATAGAATAACAGACTTTGCGCCAAAAAAATTATTCTCTGCTTGGTAATCATCTAGTAAAAAAGAGGTTGTGAAGAGTGGGCGGAATAAACTGATCAATGCTTCATCTGAGCGATTATAAAAAGGATCTGCTACGACACGATTATAGGTGTTGTAAATAACGGATCGTTTTTGCCGATGTTCTGCCATGTCAACAAAAGTATGTTCAGTGATTTTTTCGGGTTCAACGATTAGGTATTGGGATATTGGAAAATAACCATAAATTCGCTCACCTGCGGATAGTCCATCCACTTTTGATTCCATGATGTTAGCGAAACCCCAAACAGGAATACGTCCCCAATCCTCTTTCGTAGGGAAAAAATCCCAGTAGCCAAATGATTTGCCGGTGACTGCATAAGTCAGATTGTTAGCGGTAAATGCGAAGTTTTCAATTTTTAATAAGGCTTGATTGGGTGTAAGATCTGGTAGTTCAGTGGTTAAAAATTCTGTTGTTGCAATATCATCTCTTTTGACAATAAAATCTGTATTAACTGTTGGCATAATTCGTTTCCCAATGAATGTTTTTTTCGATTATGCCAGAAATACTATCTCATGCCGATAGTGAGTGACCTATGTGTGCCTTTTCTTTTCATACATATTGAGATAATCCAAAAGCATAGATATTCTATTGATGATAAGAATGGGTGGTTTGTATATAATACCTATATAAAATTAGCTTTTAAATTGAGTGTGCATTGTGTTGTTTAGTTACTACAAAATAGAGTATCCAGTTTGCCTAGCGTTAGTATGTGGTCTGAAATCTAATGGAGATAATTGACTTGATTCGCCGATTTTGCATATGCTAAGAATAAGCACAAAGTCAATTGGACGCTTTTAAATGACTCAAAATCTTTGGTATCGCGCTTGGCAAGATGCACAGCATTCACCTTCTTTAAAGGCTGGTCTGGTGCTGGTTGCTCTTAATGGATTAACAATTGCGCAGGTTGAGACGCTACAGTCAACCCAGATTGATCTTATACAGGGTTGGTTAACGACACAAGACCAGGCGACATTTCCATTAACATCATATTCGCAGGAGGTTTTACGAGAATTTGATGCATCACAATTTAATAGTGGTGATGTGCAATCCCTATTTGATCAATATCAATTGACTGAAGAAGACGCCCATCGCAGGCTTTCTGGTGCTATCTGGATAACGTCTGAAGACGGAAAATTAATGCAGGAAATGTTACCTATTTCCAATACCACACCAATTCTCCCACTAGAGTTTACGTTCCCTATTTCAATTGTCCATCAGCTTGAGCGAGATTCAGATACGGAAATATCTGCATTAAGCCGTGTGACCTTACAACGCGCATCCGATTGGTTGTATGAGGAAGTTTTACAACCAAAACAACGATTAACAATCGGTGTAATTCTTGGGATATTGCTATCTGGGAAGGTATTTTTTTTGCTAAGTAATACAGGTGTGAATGGTATCAACTTTATCCACAACATCTTTATGGGGCGTTTGCTGTCACCAGAAGATTATGGTTCACTAAGTTTATTGATCACGTTGCAACTTTTCGTAGGGCTTATACCAACAGGTATGCAAACCGTATCAGCAAGATTTAGTAGTTTGTACACCGCCCACGAAAATTATGTTGCTTTATCATATTTGAGATGGTTAGGTAATCAATTTACCTTCATCATTGGTTTTTTTATTATGCTGATACTGTTGCTTTTAGCTCAGCCTCTTGCAAATTTATTTCAATTACCTAGTGCATGGTTAGTGTTGCCGATTGCGATTGCAGTGCCAGCTTTTGTTTCTATTGGTACTGATCGTGGTATATTACAAGGGTTAGATAGTTTCTACTGGCTTTCAGCAGCATACCTAGCTGAAGGCATTATCCGTTTAGCAATTGGGTTAGGCTTAGGGTATGCGTTACTCTCAGCGGGTCGTGAGCTAGATGGGGCAGTATGGGGGGTAGCCCAAGCGATGATTTTTACATGGTTTATTAGTTGGATTGCCGTCCGACGATATGCTGTTGTTAAACAGCCTGTTCCAAATTCCCAAAAACAACATTTATCAACTGAACGGAGTGTATGGCAAGGTTTGTTGGGTTTAACTTTGATGGGGCTGGTAGGTCAGGCACTGATTACCAATGTCGATTTTTTGCTTGTTAAGAATTTCTTTAATCCACTGGATTCTGGACTATATGCGGCGGTTACAGTATTAGGACGTATTGCTTATTTTGGTGCATTGCCACTGACTATTTTGGCAGTTCCCATGGTTGCCAAACAGCAAGCGCTTGGGCAATCAACAACCCGAACTCTTGTGTTATTGGTGGGGGCTGGAATTGCTTTTACTGGTGGGCTAATTGGCGTGTCAACATTATTTTCTGAGCAAATTTTGGCGATATTATATGGTGATGCCTATATTTCTGCCGCTAATTTATTGCCACTTTATACCACTGCTGCATCTCTATTTGTGTTAACCAATCTGATGCTGACTTATCGTGTCGCGCTGGGGCAAGGTCAAGATACATGGATGGCGCTTTTGGCTGGGATATTACAAGCAATTGGCATTATGTTGTTCCATGATTCATTAGAGCAGGTAATCTTCGTACAGATTGTGTTAATGACATGCTTAACGATTGCCGTTGGGTGGCGCACCGTGCGTGCAGAACAAACGACAAATAAGGTTGATACACCCATTGCCTAAACTCAATTCTTTTGAACACTGGTTTCGTCATTACCAAATTGTTATTTTTGCTGCACTGAGTAGTTTTTCGATTCATGGTACATTACTGTTAAATGGCACTTACCGTGGTACATATGATGCGTTTGTACACATCTTTTTTGCTGACCACTATGCCCGTGACTGGTTTAGCTTGTGGGAAACACGCTGGTATACAGGGTTTACAATGGTGGGGTATCCCCCGCTGACACATCAACTGACAGCCTTAATTTCTATGATCAGTAGTTTACCAATAGGCTTTATTGTGGTGATGACAGTTTCCTCAACATTAACCACAATTGGTGTATATCGGTTTTCTCGTTTGTGGGTTGGGCATCGTCCGGCTAGTTATGCGGCAGTATTAGCGGTGGTGAGCAGCAGTATAGCTGAAACAATTCATGTTTTTGGGCAATTGCCGACAATGTTTGTGATGGGTGTGTTGCTGAATGCTTTACCATTTGTGTGGGCATGGCTTGAAAATGGTCATTTTAGTGATGCGTTAAGAGGATGGTCATTGGTTATGGTGGCCGCTGCGGGGCATCATGTAACAACATTATTTGGAATGGTATTTTTTTCAGGCCCGATCTTTGCTACGGTATTATTTAATAAATTCCGAACGCCTCGTTATAACGAACCATTACATCCAAATAAAATCTCATTCCAAACGCTATTGATGTTTGTTAAATGGCGTTTTTGGCGTATTAACCCAACAGTTATCAGGTGTGCCATTTTTGGTGTCATCATGATCATGATTATTGTGTTTACCGTTTTACCGTATTGGGTATGGAGTAGCACTGACCCCATTACCCAAATTTCGATCCCACATGGTAGCCGTGATAATTTTTTGGAAAATAGACCAGTTGGATTAATGTTTTTCCTAATTCCATGGGGGATGTTACTCGTTATTTTTCCCTATGCCATCTATAAAGGCTTTGGGAGTAAAAACTGGATTTTAGCTAGCTCTTTAGCATTGTTGTCGCTTCTGGGCACTGGTGGCACGACCCCAATACCAGCATTTTTGTTGCGTGCTGCGTTTTATATTCTAACATTGGATCGCTTTACATTTTGGGCAACGATTGTTATTTTGCCGTTTGCTGGACAATTTGTGGAAAGCCTTCTACATGGTAATGTTGGCGCTTGGCTTGCTGCGCATCTTGGGGGGGCAATGCGTTGGGTTTTGACGTGTGGTTTGGCGATGGCCTTTATCGCGATGGCGATCTTTACTGCAAACTTAACACAGTTCCGAAAGTTTCAGCCTGCTCCGATTGATATGCAACCCATTGTTGAATTTTTAGAAAAAGATAATCATGACCAGTGGCGTTATCTAACGCTTGGTTTTGGTGATCAGATGGCATGGTTAGGGGCACAAACGACTGCTTTGAATGTTGAGGGGAATTATCATAGCGCACGGCGTTTGCCAGAACTAACCTCAACCCCTGTAGAACGGTTGGATGGCGCGAAGTTTACGAGTATCCCCGGACTTGGGAGCTTGCAACAGTTCGTGACAAACCCACAACGCTATAACTTAAAATATATTTTTGTGAATGATGCGTTTTATGAGCCGCTTCTTTATTTTTCTGGTTGGCATCGGTTGGGTAATCTTGATAATGATGTACAAGTTTGGGAGCGTTCCGATGTTCCCCCGTTACCGGCTGAAATCCCAGTAAAAGATTATCCTAATTGGCAGCGCCTCATGTGGGGGCTTTTGCCAGTTGGGAGTATTTTTGTTGCTGTTTTTATATTTTCAAGTACTGCATTTGTTGGGCATTATAGTGAGCGTATTCATCCGCTACGCTGGATTATTTTACGTTGGGTGTTTAAGCGACAGTGGCTTCATGATTTAGTTTTTGATGACGCAAAAAATTTACCAGAACGTCCTAGTGAAGATTGGCAATTGTGGCGGCGCTTAAGGCAATTTTTCCCACGCTTGCGTTTTACGCCACTTGCTGCCCGCACTTTATATGCGGTCGGATTGGTAATTGTTATCCTAATTATTTCTACACTTACTTTTATAACTTACCAAGAAGAACAACGCTCACCAGAAGCTACTCTGCTAAAGTATTATGATGCCCTTGATTTTAAACGGTATGCCGAAAGTTATGTATATCTTGATACACCATTTACTCGTGATGAATACCTACGGTGGTTATCTTTGCGGGGTGGGTTGGTAGCTTCTTTTGGCAAACTTGAAAATCTTTATATGGATATTGAAGTGATCTCTGATGATGAAGTGATCATCCAAACCACTGCCGAATGGGTCACTGCCATTGGTATCTACCCAGAAGATCTGACCTATCGACTTCGTAAAATAGACAATGATTGGCGAATTGTTTTGAATCCTGAGCCGCTCCCACCGCCAAGAGAAACATTCATAAATGCCGCCAACACACAATTTTTTATTGATTTACCGCTTAGTGATCTTGATCCCTTAGCACTTAATCGTAATCAACTTGACCGCTCAGTAGTTAGTGCCGGCAATGTACAGATTGTGTATGTACCAGATGTCGATATTAGTTTCGTCCCTGAATTGGAGGGGCCTGATGGAGCAAAGCTAGAGGAATACCGCTATCAAGGATTGATAAGTGTTGTTGGCGAAGTGACTAACCAAGATGTGTATCCAAGTCAAATTACTTTGTCTGCTGTTTTTAGAGATTCTGACGGTAACCGACTTGCTGAAGCACAAGCAATGGATATGATGTTGCATCAGTTGTTACCTGGCGAAAGTTCACCGTTTCGTATTGATTTAGTTGGAGCGCAGGCTATTGAATTAGTAGATTTAGATATGATTGATTCAGTGGAAGTGATTGTGAAGGGAACCCCCACAGCATTTAATCTGGCACGCCCATTAAGCTTACTGGCTGAAAATACACTATATAATAGTTCAGCTATATTAGTGGATGTACCGCGTATATTAGTGACATATCGAGACACTCAGGAAACAATAGTTTGGGTTGATGGCTTGTTTTTAGAACGGTCAATTGGTCCTGATGAAACGCTAGAATTTGATGAACTATCATCCCCACCTGATAATTTAGAAATATGGCCTCATATCAAAATTGATATAGTTGGCCCCAAAATTGGGGACTGGGTTTCACTATCAAACTTACCACCAGTGAGTTATCTAGTGTTTGGGTATAGTCGATGAACTATCGCCGCAATACGATCATGATTTTTGTCACATTAGGTTTGGTTGTAACGAGTGTCTTATGGATTAAGATGCTACAGGTATCAGAAGCTCAAGATATAGAAGATATTCAATTGGATGCCATATGGGAGATTTTAGCTGGTGATGTTTGGTCTGTGCAAATTACAATTCCTACAGCATCGCTGGGAGAAAGTGCCGAAGTTGTTTTATTTAATGGGCTCAATGTTCAACAAGCAACCCTTGAGTTAAGTAGCGGGGGAATTACTGAATGGGCGATTCAATCGGGTACTATTGTTGAATCTGGAACCAGTTATCTGATTGTGACCTATCAAGGTACATCTATTGAGAGAACCTTACGAGTTTTACCTCAAGAAGCTGATACACTTCGCCCTTTAACGACAACCAACACACTAATTGGATACGGTCATGCACGTGGTATGCTCCTAGGAATGATAGCTGATCGATATGGTAACCCCTCTATAAACCCAATTAATGTGAACGGTTTATTTCCAGATGGAACAGAGTACTCAGAAACGCTTATGCCTTCTATTGGATTAGGGTGGACTTGGTTTTATTCGCAAGGAGCGGCTGGACGAGTAAGACTGGTTTTTGAAATTCCCAATGGTAAAACTGATGTACTTGAAATTCGGCAAACGGCTGCTGCTCCTGCCCATGCAATGCTGCAATTATCAACTAACTGCGTTCTAAATGATGGACGCGATAAATTAACCTTAACAGCGACTGTTTTTGATGTATTTGCTAATCCCATTCCAAATGGGTATCGCGTGCGGTTTGTTTGGGATGGTGGTGAAGGTTATGGTATTGTGCTGGATGGACAAGCTTCATTGCAGATTCCTGTACCTTTTGATACAGGTTTATATCCATTTTGGGTAGAAGTTGGTGCTGTCACATCCTCGTCACGTTGGCTTTCTGTAACGCCTTATGGCTGTTGATATGAAAAAACCACTGGTTAAGTTTGGCATTTTTGTAATAGGTGTTTTTCTCTTAATCCCGTTAGGATTGCTCTTTTTAGGTATATTTTCCGAAACTATTGCGTCTTTTCAACAAGGAGCCGATCCTGCATCAATTTTTAATGGTAATGAACTTGTTTTGCCTGAAATGGATCAAGCACGTTGGATCGCAGATGTAGGTGATGTTGGAAGAAATCCCTCAATATCCCAACGTGAGGAAATGATTTCTGCATATTGGCTTGCATGGGAAGCGCTCATGCGTAGCTATCAAACAGGCTTAACATCAAACCTTGTGACTTATTGGGCAGGTTCGGCATATGAGAATGCTTTAAAATCTGTTGAAGATAACCCCAAAAGACGATTGGAAACTAATAATCATCAGCTTAGCTTAGAGTTTTTTAGTGATGATGGCACGATAGCATTGTTTACCGCTTATAATCTTGAATGGATACAAACCTTAAGTAATACAACCTATAATTTAAGTGCAAATGCCTCAATCATGATGACGCTTGATAACGGATATTGGCGTATTCGTACAATCGTTATCCATTTTCAATAAAATATTATTTTTATAGACATATTTAAAATTTAAATTTTTGTTATAACCCTCTAACCAAACCAATTTCAAACCGATTATTTATGAGACTGTAATTACATTAGTGGTAATGTATAAGTAATGGTTGATTAAAAGTTGAGGATTAGTGGTAGTGCAAGACATCTCAATGAAGAAAACAATTATCCCAATCGGCGTTGGTTTGCTAGTTCTTGTGCTTTTTAATATTGGCTTATATTCTGTACTAGGGGTTGAAACATCAAATTCAATTACGATTTTCTCGCTGCCCTATACAGAAGATTTTGCCGATTTTGATGTAAATACCTATCAAAATTTTGGTGGTGATTGGGATGTGCGAGATGAAGCGCTGGTACAGATTAATTTAACAGGGCTTGATCTGGGTACAATTATTCCAATGGAAATTCCAGACGATCAACCCTATACATTTTCTACAGATATTCGGTGGCGTGGTGGTGAAATGGGCGGCGGTGTTTTATTTAATTTGCAGCAAACGATCAGTCGCCAACAAAGCCATATGGTTCGTTTTAATGTCGATGGCGGAAATTTATATCTCATTTATGGGTATTTTGGAGATGATAGCAACTTTATAGGGCAGGGCAATGTTTTATTGGAACGATCTACTGATTTTGATGAATGGCAACAGCTCAAACTAGAAGTTAACAATGCGGGCTATAGTATTTTGCTTGATGGAGAAGTACTCATTAGCGGCATCCCGCTTGAATATCAAGGTGGCTCTGTTGGATTTATTACATCTACCTCTCAAATAGCATTTGACAACCTTGTGGTTGAAGCTGGCGTTTCTGAAATGACTGAAATAGCTGAAGCTACCTCTGAAACCATTGATGACCCGACTGCTGATACAGACACTATTGCCGGTGATGAACTTAATCGAACATTATTCGTCAATGATAGTTTTGAAGGTGTTGGTGGAGAATCCATTTGGATCCCAATTTCAGGGAATTGGGTCTATCAAGATAGTGCATTTGTTCAAACTCAAACTGAGGGGTTTGATCTGGCTGCATACTACCCGCAATCATTTGACAATATTTATCTAAAAACGATTCTGCAGCATATCGAAGGTGCTGGCGGTGGGGTCTTATTTAATATGTCCCAAGAAGGAACGCATTGGGATTCTCATATGGTGCGTTATGTTGAAGATGGTAGCGTACTTGCATGGGGATATTTTGATATTGATGGCATTTTTCAAGGGCAGGGGAGCCAATCAGTTCCACTTGCCAATAATGAAATCCATATCCTAGAAATTTACAGTGATGGTACAACCTATGATATTGTGCTTGACGGTGAAACCATTGCGACAGATATTTCACTCAATAGCACCAAAGGCTATGTTGGGCTGACTGCTTCACAAAGTTCAGTGGCATACGATGCGGTTGAAATATATGCTTTTAGTGATCGGGCTAGTGTTTTAGATGATGTTGATACGATCAATGGGGAGTGGATTAGTGATGGTGACACGCTCATACAGATTTCTAATGAAACCACGGATTATATTGCTGGGGTTGGGTTAGCTGGGGAAGCTTATACCATGAGTGTAGATATTCGTTTGCCGATAGAACCTAATAATGCTGGCGGTGGAGTAGTCTTCCACATGGATGACCGAGATAACCCCACGAATGGTGTTATGGTGCGTCTGGCTGATGGCGGGCAAGGTATTTTTTGGGGAACCTACAACGTAAATGGAATTTTCAGTGGTGAAGGTAGTCGCCCTCTAGATGTCGACACTACAGAACCAATCCGCTTGAGCGTAGCGGTTAATCAAAATAATTACACTATCCAAGTTAACGATGAACTTGTGGCTCAAGATATTTCGCTAACGCAATCACAAGGTTGGATTGGACTTATTAGCTTTCGCGGTGGTGTTGAATTTTCAAATCTTAATATCTCAATAGATGGTTTACAGGTTGAGGAGTAATTAACGATGCAAGACTTAAATACTTCAAAATCAGTTAGCTATCCATTGTTGTCTGTCCACACACTTACTGCCGACAAATATCAATGGATTATTCGCCCAACACTGGTCTTTGTTGTAACACGGTTGATTGTTTTTGTGGCGGCGTATCTGGCAGAAGTAGCGATTCCAACACTCAGCCAAGAGGGGTATTACCATGTGAACCCTAACAATGTCTTTTTAGACGTATGGGCGCGTTGGGATAGTGGCTTTTACCTATCGATTGTTGAACGAGGTTATTTTTTTGAAGTTGGTCAACAAAGTTCTGTTGCCTTTTTCCCTCTATATCCTCTACTGACGGGGATTTTTACACCATTTGTAGGTAGTACATTGGCAGCCGGTGTCTTAGTCAGTAATTTGGCATTATTGATAGCGCTCATTTTTTTGTATCTCCTTACTGAATTTGAATTTGATCGTGAAACAGCCACCCGTACCATTTTCTATATCGCAGCATTCCCTAGTGCCTTTTTCTTTAGCGCTGTATACACCGAAAGTACATTTTTAATGTTTGCAGTTGGCACCATGTACTTTGCCCGCCAAAAACTATGGGCTTGGGCAGCAATTTTTGGCATGTTGACCGCAGCGTCGCGTATTGTTGGGGTGATGATGTTTGGTATTGTCGGGCTAGAGTGGTTGCATACACACGGTTGGACACTCACTACTATCTACCGTAAAGAGGCATGGCGCAATTTAGTCAATGGATTAAAAAATGATTGGGCGAATTTATCAATCTTATTCTTGATCCCACTTGGACTATTGAGCTACATGATTTTCTTAAACAACAACTTTGGTGATCCACTGGCATTTTCGACAATACAAAGCGCATGGGGGCGTGAACAAGTTGGCCCTATTATGGTTATCTATCGTGATCTGGCTGCCTTCTTTGGTGGCGATTTGCTACGCGGTGAGGTTTGGTATCACATACCAATTAATCTGGGTGCTTTTTTTGCGGTTGTTTTCTCATTGATTGCCATCTGGCGTCGCTTGGGGGAACACTACGCGCTGTTCTGCGTTCTTGGGATTTTTATCCCCGTTTGGAGCGGGTCAATGAGCATGGTGCGCTATGTTTTAGTCTTGTTTCCGTTTTTCATGATGTTGGGCTGGTGGGGTAAAAATACAATGCTCGACCGAACACTCAACATTACATTTAGCGTTTTTCTTGGCATCTTCACAGCAATTTTTGTGAACTGGATATTTATCGCTTAATCATCAAATTATCAAGATAACAATACATCAAGGTAAATCTTATGGCATATGAAAATTATCAAAAATGGAAAGATACCCCTAATACGGGGCAACCTCATTTATCGATTGTGATACCTGCTTATAACGAATCAGAGCGGATTCTCCCAACCATTGGCGCAATTGCCTCTCATGTTTCTGATTTAGGATTTGAGTGGGAGTTGATCATTGCTGATGATGGTTCAAAGGATAATACAGTCGAAATAACAGAAGCTCTTGGCTTTGCGAACATGCGTGTTTTGAAAACACCTCAAAATGGTGGTAAAGGGAATGCAGTTCAACGCGGTATGTTAGAGGCAAAGGGTAAATATGTTCTTTTTGCAGATGCTGATAATTCAACCCCAATTGAAGAAGTTAGTAAACTACTCCATAAACTAGAACACGAAGACTACGATGTGGCGATTGGGTCGCGTGCGGCTGAGGGTGCGGCTGAAGCTAATAAGAGTTTATTTCGGCATATCCTGAGTGGCGGCTTACGGATGATGGTCAACTCAATTTTACATGTTGGGGTGCGGGATACTCAATGTGGATTTAAAATGTACACCGCCGCTGCTGCTAAAAAGCTTCATTCTGCTCAACAAATTATGGGATTCTCCTTTGACTTAGAAATCCTTTATCTGGCATCGAAATTTCGGTATCGTGTTGCCGAAGTTCCTGTATCTTGGATAGATGCACCAGGCTCAAAAGTGGATACAAAAAAAGAAGTGATTCGCTTTTTAAAAGATATGACCACCATTCGTCGTAACGATTGGCAAGGATTATATGAGGAACCTCGTCAAGATGGATTGCGGATAGCTGTTGTGTCGACTTATCCGCCGAGTAAAGGAAGCCTGAATGAATACGCCTATCATTTTGTGCGGTATTTGCGGCAAAAACCAGAAGTGAGCGAAGTGATAGTTTTGGCAGATGCTTTACCTGACCAAGAAAAATATGATCGGCCTGAGCGCGCTTCTGCAGAATTAGCTGCCTTGAGTGTTGTGCCAACATGGCGTTTTAACCAATGGGATAACGCTTTTCGTATCCGTCGAACAGTTTCGCAAATTAAGCCAGATGTTGTGTTGTTCAATTTGCAATTCGCCAGTTTCGGAGATCAACAAATTTCAGCAGCGTTAGGGCTAACAGCTCCATGGTTGGTTAAATTGAATGGTTATACCACATCTGTATTACTGCATAATTTGATGGAAACAGTTGATTTATCAAGCGCAGGGTATAGTAAAAACCCGATCATGGATGCTGTGACACGCTTTTTTGGTAATGTTTTTACGCGTATTTTGTTACAAGCTGATCTGGTTGCTTTAACAATCCCCAAATATGTTGAATTGTTGCGTGATAAATATAAAGCTGACAATACGATTTTAGCACCGCATGGGTCATTTGATGATACCCCACCGCCATCAATGACATTGCCAGATGGAGCCATGAAGATATTAGCGTTTGGCAAATTTGGAACCTATAAAAAAGTCGAAAAGCTAATAGAAGCTTACGAAATTTTAAATGAGCGACTTAAAAAAGATATTGAGTTGATTATTGCTGGCTCTGATAGCCCGAATGCCGCTGGATATTTAGAGGGCATCAAGAAAACCTACGACCATGTAAATGGGCTTCAATTTACAGGGTATGTTGCTGAAGAAGATGTGCCTGACTTATTTAAGACTTCAGCGGTTGTTGTGTTCCCCTATACCAGTACCACTGGAAGTTCTGGCGTGCTTCACCAAGCAGGCAGTTATGGTAAGGCTTGTGTGTTACCCAAATTGGGGGATTTTGCTGAACTAATAGCCGAAGAAGGTTATGACGGAAGTTTTTTTGAACCGGATGATGTCAAGAGCTTGGCAGATGCGATTGAAAAAGTATTAACGGATGATCAATACCGTACTGAACAAGGTCACCGTAACTACCTTGCATCACAAGGGGTATTTATGGCAGATGTTGTTGATTGGTATTTGTTACATTTTGATCGTATTTTGACAGGTAACCAAGATGGGCAGTCCACACAAACAGTTAGTGTATCTCAACAGGAGGCAGCATGGAATTAACGCACCAAATCAATGATGGAATTTGTATTGTGGGATTAGATGGTCGCTTTGATGCATTTCAAGCACCCGTACTCAGTACATTTTATGATGAAAATATTAGCGCGGAAAAACCAAATATAATCTTGAACATGAAAGGCGTTGTGTTTATTGACTCTATGGGACTATCAACCATCGTTAAAGGTATGAAACGTTGCCGTGAGCATGGTGGAGATTTAGTTCTTTGCGAGTTGCAACAGGCTGTTCAGGTTATTTTTGAGCTAACTCGTATGAATCAGGCGATTACGATTGTTGCAAGTTTAGATGATGCTAAACAACAGTTTAAAAAATAAGGAGACAAGATAATGCCACTTAATGTCAATGATGCCCAATTTACGATAAAAGTTGTTAACCTTTCTGGCCGTGTGGATGCGTTTAAAGCCAAAGAGATTCGCCCCGAACTGATTCACCTAATTGATGAAGGTGCATCTGATCTCATTTTAGATATCTCGTCAGTTGAATTTTTGGATAGTGCGGGGCTGGCAGTCTTAGTTGCAGCGATGAAACATGCGCGTTCTCACAATGGTGATGTACGCTTAGTAAAACCACAAGCGGATGTTGTCATCCGGATTCTTGAGCTTACAAAGTTTAATCAGGTTTTTAGAATGTTTGATACACTGCAAGAGGCTGTCGCTAGCTTTAAATCATAGTAGTTAGATTACTGAAGTTTAAGGGAAATTGACATCATGTCGTCAAATCTGAATCATCAAAAATCTTCATTATGGCAAAAGATTGATAATAAGGATGTTCTATATAGTACATTGATAGAACAATTACCCGAAGCCATTTTTGTTATCAATTTACGCGGGCGATGTTTTATGTTTAATCAACAAGCACTCGATTTACTTGGTTATACACATGATGAAATGTTGGGGTGTCACTTTACAGATTTGGTAAATGATACAGCTAAAACTCAAAATGTTCTTAAGAAGGTTATGGCCTCTGATGAAATAGTCAGGGGGCAAGATATTTTGCACCATCAGTCAGGGGAGCAAATCCCCATTACTTTTACCATGCAGCGTGTACAAGGGCATGATGAACCGACACAATATATTCAATGTGTATGCGGTCGAATCCCCGTTATTAATGATAATGATCAACAACTAGCACAAAATACCATCAATCGGCTAACTCATCTGATGCAAAATTTAGATAGCGCTATTTTGATTGAAAATGATAAACGTCAGATAGAATTAGTTAATCAATCATTTTGTGATATGTTTGGGATTCCAGTGGAGCCAATTAGTATGGTTGGCATGGATTGTACAAATATGGCTGAGGAAAGCAAACGGCATTTTGTGAACCCTGCCCACTTTGTTGAACGTATTAATGTGATTCTCGAAAATAGACGAGCCGTTAAAAAGGATCATCTTGAGTTGGTTGATGGCCGGACATTGGAACGAGATTATATGCCTATTTTTGGTGAACATGGTTACTTAGGGCATTACTGGAAATATCGTGATATAACAGATTCTGTTGCGAATACTCACCGACAAGAGCGTTTAAAACAAATTGATCTGCTACAACAAAAAATCTTACGTCAATTTTTGCAAGAAGATGATGCTGACAAACAACTCAAAGATTTGATACAACATGTGGGGCAACTGTTAGATGCCTCTCGTGTATATGTCTTTCAATTTCGCAAAAATGAGCGTTTACTTGATAATACTCATGAGTGGTGTGCCCCTGATGTTAACCCTGAAATTGATAATCTTAAGGGATTACCTTTTGATGAGTTAGTCCCATCTTTTTTCCCAATGCTTTCAGAGCATAACATCATACAATCTGAGGATATCTATAAGCTGCCTGATGATATACAAGGTATTCTGGAACCACAGGGTATAAAAAGTGTTTTATGGATTCCGATTTATTATCAGAATCGGATTGATGGTTTTGTAGGGTTCGATGAAAATCGACGACAGCGGCGTTGGCTTTCGGAGGAAATCGCTACCGCACGTATTTTGGCAGAAAGTTATGCACGCGCAATTGAACGGCAGCAAGCACAGCGTGAATTAATTGAGGCACGAGACAAGGCACTTCGGTCAGCACAACTTAAAAGTGAGTTTATGTCCAATATGAGTCATGAGATCCGTACCCCTATGACAGGGATGATTGGGATGTTGGAGTTGCTAGAAGAAACAGAACTTGATGAAGATCAGTCAGAGTTTGTCAGCGATGCTCGATATAGTGCGATGCGATTATTAAATATTGTCAATGACATCTTAGATTTTTCAAAGATTGAAGCTGGGCATGTGGTGCTGGAAGCTGAAACCGTTAATTTATCAGATCTTTTATTAGAGGTAACTACAACACTTAACAGCGGTGCTAAAAAGCGTAACAATCGCTTAAGAGTTGATATTGCTGAAAATGTTCCGAGACGGATTATTGGTGATGCCCATCGTCTGCGCCAAATTTTAATGAACTTAGCCAATAATGCCATCAAGTTTACGAAAGACGGGCATATTGTATTAAGAATTCGGCAACTTGGACGGATGCATCATCATGCTCGAATTCGATTTGAAGTGATTGATACAGGTATTGGGATTGATTCCGAAAAGATTCATCAAATTTTTGAAAGCTTTGTCCAAGCAGATGGTAGTACAACACGAAAATACGGAGGAACGGGGCTTGGTTTACCAATTTCTAAGCAATTGATTGAATTGATGGGGGGGCAAATCGAGGTTAAAAGCGCATTGGGGCATGGAAGTACATTTGGTTTTACGCTCAACATGCCATATGCAACCACAGGAGTCCTTGATGAGACTTTTGCGATGAAGCTTACTAACTTAAAAGTTTTGGTGATGGATGAGGAAAAAACAGGGCTTTATGTCCTTTCTCAGCATATCCGTACATTGGGTTCTGATGCAACAGAGGTCAATAACTTAGAACACTTGGCGGCAAAGCTGCATGAATATGCCTTGAAGTCACAACCATTTGATATTGTTTTGGTGCGATTACGAGGGGAACTTGCTATTTATTCAGAATTCTTACAGGTTTTACGCCAAGATACCAAGCATGGATTTAAAAAAATTATTGGCGTGTTGGATGAAAAAGATACTCAAGCCTTTGATGATGGCTCAATATTTGATAGTGTTTTATCCCATCCTTTAAGACAATCAGATTTATATAATTTGATCGCAGGCACAGTGCTAGAAAATACTGAAGAAGATAGTGTGGTGACCGTGCAACCAGCTCATGTACAAAGTAATATACGTATTTTGTTAGCGGAAGATTATCACTTAAACCAGAAAACAGTGAAAAAAGCCCTTAAGCCAGAAGGCTATCACCTAGATATTGTAGAAAATGGGCAACAAGCATTAGATCGTCTGGCATCACATGCTTATGATTTGGTTTTATTAGATATTCAAATGCCTGTGATGGATGGTTTGCAGGCGATTGAAAAAATTCGTAACATGCCATCGGACTATCAGAAGATACCGGTTATTGCAGTAACTGCTAGTGTATTACAAGAAGAAGTTGAACAATACCTTTCGATGGGGTTTAATGCGGTTGTTGCTAAACCATTTTCTTTGGAGTATTTAAGATCTGTCATCCGTGAAAAATTAGACCACACAACCGCTCTATGAGTTTATTTTGGTAGGTATTCCTTCACCAAATCTCTGAGGGCTTGTGTGCTAAACGGTTTATATAAGAAACCAATGGCACCAGCTTCTTCTGCTAAAAGATTATCATCAGGGTTATTACGGGCTGTAAATGCAATCATGGGAACATCCTGCATGGTTTCGATTTGTTTCAGGTGCTTAATTAACTCAAACCCATCGATGTCTGGTAAATTAATGTCAACAATTGCCAGAAAAAAATTATGGTTACTAGCAACATCCATTGCCTCAGCACCATCACTCGCTGTAATAGTTTCAACACTTAGTGTCTTTAGCGCATGGGTTACTAGACGTTGTGTAACACGTTCATCATCAATCACTAAAATCTTGTGTGACATCGTTTAACTCCTAAGTGCCTAAATATTTTATCAATGTCCAACGGTTACCAATCTCCAAGTTTTGGTGCTGCACAACATCTATGATCTGATAAATTAATGCTAGCCCCCACCCGCCTTCCGGTAAATCAAGTGGATTGGGTAATTCAGGATTTTCAGGGGTAACAAATTGGTTCATGGCATTATCGGTCAGTGTAAGTGTCAGTTGTTTGGGGAGCAGCTCTATATGTAAGTCGATGGTTCCACTGACCCCAGCATAAGCATGTTCAACAATATTCACACATAATTCTTGTAAGGCTAATGTGATAACAGAACCATCTGTGACATTTTGTTGTTGTAGCCATGCTTCAACTGTTTGAGTTAATGTGGAAACGTCTTCTAATGTTGCTGTAATTTGCTGTATAAATTCCATTGTGTATCATTTCAAAAATATTTAACCACAACTAGGGTTTGATCATCATGTAATTCTGAAGTCATTTCAACTGCTTTAGCTGATTGAATAATTGATTCCACAACTGCTTTAGCTGATATATTTTGGGAGCCTATGGCGTTCATTAATCCTTTGTCCCCCCATAACCCGTCTGGAGTTTCAATTTCTGTGAACCCATCACTACAACAAATGATCACATCATCAGGTGATAATTGTATTATTTGACGCTCAGGCACCATATCTTCAAAGATCCCAATAGGGGGCACACTGGCCTCTAAATGATGCCAGCGTTTTCCTTGCCGTATAATTGTAGGTAAATGCCCAGCATTTGCTTGCTCCAATGTATTCGATATGATGTCGATAGTGATGATGACAACTGTGGCCAACAGATCATTTTTTGTATAGGCATCATAAACTTCATGATTGACCATTTGCATAACCTCTACAGGAGACATACCTGTGCGTAACCCAATTTTTATTGCTGTATGGAGTGACACTGCTGCTAATGCTGCTGGCAATCCTTTTCCGGCAACATCTAGCAAAAAGTATGATAAGCGATGTTGGTCCTGCTGAACCCACCCCCAGGCATCTCCGCCAACCTGCCTAGCAGGCTGCCAATATGTTGCCATATCTAAATGAGTTAGAGACGGCATGGTATTTGGTTGTATAGATTCCTGAATCGTGCTGGCTATCTTAAATTCTTGACGGGTTTGCAATTCATATTCGCGGCTTAGAGCTAATTGATCTGCGATCATATGGCTTGATAAGCGATCTGCCATACGCTCTATTATCCGAACATCAACGGCAGAATATTCACCTGTTTCACGACCGATGCCAATGATGCCAACATTATTTTTTTCAACAATAATAGGGACTAATACCCAAAAATAGTGTGATGAAGAATTCAGATAAACAGGTTTAAAGATGTTTTGTTGTTTTATTACGTCGGTAATGTTAGGTGCTATTGTTTTAGATTCAGGTACTTGAAACCACTGTTTTGATTGATTTAGAAAGGTTATGGCAACTGCGGTATCTAATGCAATGAGTAATGCATCTAAGATTGATGTGATATGTTGGTATACCGATTTTGATGGTGTTGTATCTTCTAAGAAGGGGACAAGCTGATCCCAAGCATGTGCTAGAGCTACAGTCATTTCCTCTAGTTCTGTTTCTAATTGAGCTATTTTTTTGTCTTTATTATGAGATGACATGTGTTAAATACAATCAGATTTTTGATAAAAAACATTTTTTAAAAGGATTATAATGATTTTAGCATTATATTACATAATCAGTTCGTTGTATATTTAATTATCCACTTTTATGAGAACTCAATCACGTATTGCTGTTTCTATTTTTAATCACGGGTAGTTGACGATTATAATAATGCAGGTCTCAGGATCGAGTGTATAGCTTACCTAACAAGTGCTACGCTTTGGCGCGTTAGTATTGTATTAAATGTATCTGGCCACATCTATGATAACCTAATGATTAAGACTTTATCTACGCGTGTATCATCCATATCAACAACCTCAAATTTCCAATTCTGCCATTCGAAATAGTCTGCTGTTTTAGGTACAGATTCTAATCTTGCTATGATGAATCCCGCCAATGTTATATAGTCCCCTTTTTCAGAGTCCGGGATTGAAAAACCATCAAATGCTTCAGTAAATTCATCAATTGGCATAATGCCATCAACTAGCCATGAACCATCAGTGCGTTGAACCATATAGGATTTGTCATCAATATCACCAACGATTTCATCCAAAATATCACTTAAGCTTATAATACCTTCTATTCCACCATATTCATCGACAACTAGAGCAACATGTGTTTGGGAAGATTTGAATAATTCGATTAAACGGGACCCATCAATATGAGTAGGGACATAAAGTGGGCGATGTATTAAATTGTGCAAATTGATTGTGTTGGCGGTTAGCAAAATAGCTAACCAGTTTTTGAGGCGCATGACACCTAAAACCTTATCTAGATTTCCATCACAAATTGGATAAACCGAGTGGACATTGTTTGAAATGATAGTTTTTTGCGTCTCTATATCTGCATTTACATCTAACCAGATAATTTCATTACGCGGTGTCATCATTTCAGCAGTGCGTTGGTCATCTACACGAAAGACCCCTTCAATCATTCGGCTTTCCATAGGGTCAAACCAGCCCTTGTTGGTTCCTTGCTCTAACATTGCCAAGATCTCAGATTCAGTGATAGTGTTTTTTTTGATGTCATCAGCTTGTAGTACTTTGAGAATGGTATGGGTTGATGCACTCAATAGCCAAACTATAGGAGCTACTATTGTCGATAGAATTTGCATAGGGCGTGCAATACGCTCGGCAATGATTTCTGGTTGTTGTAACGCTAAGCGTTTAGGGACAAGCTCACCAATGACTAAAGAAAGGTAAGTAGTAAAAGCCACCACTATGGTTAGGCCAATAGCAGAAGCATAGGGGGCTAGTACAGTGATATTGGTAATCAGCTCAGCTAAATCAGAGCCTAATGTTGCGCCACCTAAAGTACCTGCCATGATGCCTATGAGTGTGATCCCAACTTGTACAGTGGATAAAAAATGATTTGGTTGTTCTGCAAGAGCCAGAGCTCGCGCTGCGCCTTGATGGCCATTTTCAGCACGTTCTTGTAATCGGATGGGGTTGGCAGAGACAATTGCCATTTCAGCCATTGCTAACAAGCCGTTTATAACAATAAGCCCAAATAGCGTAATAAGTTCCATGAAGCAATAAATTCCGTAACTATTAAAGTTATCTATTATGATAAACCATCAAACAAGGTCTCGGAATGTGTCAGAAAGTTGTTGCAATGTTCTTGATACAGTCCATTCCTACCAAAATACTTTCAATTTATCCAAGTAATAGTTCAGGGTTAGATGGAAAGTTTATGTCCCGATCAATAAAATTAAATTTGACTTTTATCAAAGAACTAGTAATTAGCGTTAAGTGCATCTACTATAAATTAACTGAATTTTTTATTGGTATATAGTTGAGCAATGGCTGGCAAAAAAAAACAAGTGTTTCCCTCTTACAAACAAAGCTTACAATCCCATTTGCAAACAAAAATAATATTCTGCGGCCACGCTTACTACAATACCTGTCATCTATCAAAAATAATATTCTGATTACAGCTTCAGCTGGTTATGGTAAAAGCACATTAGTCTCACAATGGCTAAATACTACAGGTTCTCCGGCGGGATGGTTTTCGCTCGAAAAGCGTGATAACACCCCACAGATATTTTTAAGTTACTTGGTTGGCGCAATTAAAAATGCGTATGAAGCTGTAGGAGTAGTATTTGAAATAACTCAAGAAGATTACGCTGAACCCTTGATATTACTTGAGAGTATCTTAAACAATATAATACATCACATTGATACCTCATTAGTCGTTGTAATTGACGACTATCACCTCATAGAAACAGATAATGATGGTATTCATGCTATGGTTCAGTTCCTATTAGAACACCCTATACCACAATTAAAACTTGTTATTCTAAGCAGAGTGACTTTGCCATGGTCAGTAGCACGCTTGAAGATGAACCAGACGTTAGTTGAGTTAACATTTGAGGATTTGCGATTTAATCCACAGGAATGTGCAATCTATTTTAATTTGCCTTCTTTATATCACCTGACCCCCAAACAGCGAATACTCCTCGCTGAATTTACAGATGGTTGGCCTATTGGCTTACAATTAGTCATGCTTCGCTTAGCAAATGACGTTTCTTTTAAGGACATCGTTCGGGATGATGGTGCTACTGATCAGTTAATTGCAGACTACTTGCTTAGTGAAATTTTTGAGCAACAATCTCCAGACATACAAACATTTCTGATTGAATCAAGCCTACTCAATCGGTTAAATAGCCAATTATGCGATACCGCCTTAAATCGTTCAGATAGTCAAAAAATGTTACAAACGATTGAAAAACTAGGCTTGATGATTATCCCACTCGATAACCACCAGAAATGGTATCGCTATCATCATTTGCTAAGAGACTTTCTGCGCACACAAGCAACTGCTAAACAAAATTTTGAAGAAATACATAGATGCGCGAGCCGATGGTTCGCACAATATGTAGATGGCGGGCTGGAACCTATGCAAGAATCACTATATCATGCGCAAAAGCTAAGTTGGGAAGAATTACAAACGCGACTTGATGATTTTGCTATCCCTTTACTAAAAACAGGGCATAGCCAACTCCTTATTCAGTATTTTGAAACAATCCCCCTCTATCAACTTAAAAACTATCCTCATCAATTCGTTCATTATGTGTGGGCAGTGTTCGCTAATGGGGACATTAAAACGGTCAGACAATTGTTAGATGAGCATCTGCCGAACCTGTCAGATAACTTGCGGGGTGATATTGCGGCAATTCGGGCGTCAATCACCATAGATTGGGAGAAGCAACGCGAACTTTGCAAGAAAGCATTATACCTACTCTCTCAACAAGATACGACCACACGAGCAATGGTTCAAATGACCCTTGCCCGCATATACTTTTTTGTTGATGGTAAAACGGATGATGCGATTCAACGAATTCAAGAGGCGGTTGAATTAAGTCAACAAGCAGGAGCTGGACAAATTTGGAATATATCCATTGACTGTTTGTTAACCTTTATGCAACGTCAAGGGAACTTGGCCGCAGCAGAAGCCTTATGCTGGCAAGCCATTGATTATTGCACAAAAAATAGGCGGTCAGCATTGAGTTGTGAAATTTATTCACACCTAGGCAAGATATTAAGCCGTTGGTCGTAAGTTTTTTAATAAAGAAAAGCGATCATTGGAATTGGGTAGGTTCTGTCGCATAAGAGCACCCTCCACCTGCTGGCGAAGATGATCTAAATCGATATAGAGCTTATTGGCGCAAGCTAGATTTTTCAGATGTAGCCAATAGCGCTCGATAGGATTGAGAAATGGCGAATACTTCGGGAGCCATACCACCTGCAACCGATCAGCAAATGAACTCATCGCAGCCATCGATGCTCGGCTCGTATGAAAAGTAGCGTTATCGAGTACTAATACCACTTTTTGTGTAGGGTAGCATTTCGTCATGAGATGATCAAGAAAGGTGATAAAAGCGTTGCTATTTTTGCGAGGTGCGATTGTCCAACTCATGTTATCTGTTACCCAATTGTACGCCCCAAAGACATGTGTCCATCGCTGTATGCCGGGCGCAGGGATTAACTTTGTCTGTCCACGCTTCATCCAGCATTTTCGTAGCGGCGGATGCATGCTCATGGTTGTTTCGTCCATAAAGAGGAGTTCATATTTCCCGCCAAGGGCTTTTTTTTCAACCACTCCAATAATTCCTTGCTCCGTTCTTGCTCGTCAGCATCTTGTAGAGCGCTTAAATCATGTTTCGGTTGACGATACACATAACCTAAACGCTTCATCAACACCCGAAAACGGGCTGGACTGAGCTTTATATCAGTCTCTTTATACATATGCTGACGTAACCGTTCGATAGTCCATAGCACAAATGAATAGCCTAATGCCTCGGGAGCAAGCTCAACAATCTCACCCAACCGTTTTTCATACGTTTCATCCGTTTTACGGGGACGCCCACTTTTAGCCCGATCACCTAAGCCGGCAATCCCTTCTGCTTTCCAGCGATGATACCAACCGTAAATCGTTGGTAATTTGACGGCCATTATTTCAGCCACTTCGGTCACCGATTGTCCCAGATGCAACATGTGGATGGCGGTGGCACGTTGACGGATACGAGCATCATGGGCGCTGCGGATCGCTTGCTCTATTTCGGCAAGTTCTTTTTCTGTTAACATATAATCTAATTGTTTTGGCATACTATATAGTATAGCCTATTTTATATTTCTTTCGATTAATGGCTTAGTAGAACAGAATCGTCTTTCAGAAGCAAGATTATTACTCCAAAAAAGCCGTCAACTTAGCCTACAGTACCGGCGTATGAGTCCGTATATCTCTGCAAGTCTGACACTCACGCGGATTCTATCAAATTCTGAAGCGGCAGAAATCTTGCAGGAATCTCGAAGGAATGTAAAAGCACATCATGATCAGTGCGTTCGGCTAGATATGTTTTCCGTATCCACATTGGTAGATTATGGATTTATCGCACCTTGGATCGACTGGCAAAAAACAGATTGTAATCCGTCAGATGAACTAACTCCCTCAAGTTTATATACCAACTTGATACTGGCACGCCGTTTATTAAGCCAAACACCACCTGCTAAGCGAAAAGCTTTGTCATTACTTAAAAAGCTAGAGCCTTTATGCGTAGCAGTCAAAAGGCAAGCTGATTTGTTAGACTGTTGGGTTTTACTAGCAGTAACACATGAAGATTTAAAACAGCGTGAGCTAGCATTACGATATTTAGAGCAGGCTATCTCTTTGGCACAAGTGACAGGACATAAACGTCTGTTTCTAGATTTAAATTACCCGATAGATATTTTGCTAGAGCGAGTTGCCCAAAAATACCTAGGGCATACCGCTACTTCACAATTAGGAAATATAGGTAATAAACTACAACAAGAACATCCGCCTATCCTGCTAACCAATGATCCGCTAACACGCCGCGAAACGGATATATTACGTCTAGTAGGTCGTGGATATTCAAATTTAGAGATTAGCCAAAATCTATCTATTTCCGAAAACACTACCCGTTGGCACCTTAAGAATATTTATCGAAAGCTAAATGTCGATAATCGTACTAAAGCAAGTGCCTACGCCCAAAAGCTAGGTATTTTAGGCTAGGCACTTGCATAAAAAGATCTCATTTTATTCTTGGTGTGGTAACAAGATTGCCCGAATGACGCCAGAATAGTTAATATCATCAGTCTCTGCAACAATCTGGTTTAAATACAGAACCTGTCCATCTGGGCTCAAGGCCAGATCATTTGGTAGTGAGAAAGTAGCTTCCAATACAGAACCATCATCATTACTACAAAAGCAAATTTTGAAGTTATTTTCTATCTCCCGCTATTTAGTTGGGGGGCAATTGCACCCTCTAGTGCATATAAAAAGATATCAGTTCCTACACTGCCATTACCTGCTTCAATAAGGTAAAAGTAGGTATCCTCATGATGAAAAAACGCTCCTTGAAAAAAGGAGTATTCATTAACCATATTATCTTTTGTCAGAATAGGATTTTGATTATAGCGATGAAAGGTTATACCATCCTCACTAATAGCCATCCCTGTTTTACTGCCTCTTGAGCCCCCTTCATAAAGCATCACCCACCCATCATCTGTCTCTACAACTTCGGGACGCCCGAGCCAATTATCTTCCCAATCATCCTGAGCAATCATAATAGGATCACTTTCAGCATATGGAGCCTGTGTCGTGCTAGGATTATCATATTTTTCCCATTCAATGCCATCGGCTGAAGTCGCCATACCAATGCCTGAGCCATCACTATTAACGCCTGCATAATACATTACATATCCGTCATTGATGGCAAGAACATTTACACGCATCACTTGCAGGTCATCCCATTCGCCGTCGCTACCTGGGCTTAAAACAGGCGTTTCATTAAAAACCCAGTTTCCATCAGGTTCGGTAGCGGTTGCACGACCAATAAACCCTAAGCTATTGCCAGAAGTAAACGTATGATAGTAAAGCACCCATGTACCATTTTCTTGAACCAATCCACTTAACATCAAAGCACCTGTACCATCCAAGGGAACATCATCAATAGTAAACAATGGTTCTTCGCTAATCCGCGTCCAAGTGACGCCATCTAGAGAGGTATAGTAGTATGTGCGTGTTGCTCCTGGCCAACTATTAAAAAAGTTGGAAAACATATGAAATTTCCCTTCATGGAAAATGATAGCACCTCCATTGAGATAGCGATTACCTCGTTCACGTGTAATAACAGGGATTTCGCTACTAACTGAGAATTCCTGTTGTAATACCCTTTCGGTTTCAAATGTGGGAAGGATCTCCTGTTCAGAGGGTTTTGCAAAAGTCGTATTAAAACTACCAATCAGCAAAACACCTACAAACAAGCTATAGTAAAAACTTTTGAGTGACATTGAGTTTTTCTCCTAACTAATTGAGCTAAAAACGGAATTTCACTCATTGTAAGGAAGCTATTCATAAAATTCCCCACCCATATGGGTGGGGAGCAACATCTAAAAATTAGGTACGATAAATCTGGGCTATTCAATAAAAAATCGTGGTAAACCAATATGTTTTGAGGAAAGAGATATATAATTACCGATTTATGGGCGGTAGTATCAAGTGATACTCATTGCTCACCAGACCTATAGAATTTTTTACATGGCTCGTTCAGGTTAAATGGCTTTGCTATTGTTTAATCAAACTCTACATGCCAACTCAAAATACTTCAATCTCGCAATAAAATTTGAAAGTTCCTAACCCACTACCTTTTATAAAGTGCATATGTTTTTGGATAACTCATCTCATTACTCCTGCTCATCAGTGTGTTGGTTTTGTAAAAATTCTATTCGTGTTTCAGCTTGTCCGATCCGCTCACGCAAATCAGCAATCATATCCTGTGCCTGCACCAACTTTTTGTCCCATTCTTGGCTTAGGGCTTTGGTATCTATATCGTACTTCTCAATCCATTGATCACGTTCAGCACGAAGGGTATCCCGATCGCTTTCTAATTGTGAAGTATCCAAGAGGTGAGCAATAGCAGCGGTCAAGATGGAGCGTAATTCAGGGTTGAGTTCAGTATCGTGTGTACCTTTGTCTAATTGCATTATCAGAGCTGCCAGTCCCTCGGCCAATTGCGTACCTGAGGTCGCGGTTACAGGTAGGGAATATGTTGGTGTGGATTCTGAATGAACTTCCACTATATGGTCGTGGGGCTGAGGGGATTGCTCTGTGGCAGATACAGTGATGACTTTGACGGGTTCTAACACGGACGTTATCACTCTTTCGCTTATAAGCTTTGGTTCGCCAGAGGGAGAAGCACCATACAAAGCTTGATAGCGTGCGATGATTTCACGGTTGATGTGAACATTACTGAGGTAGGAACGACGTATATCAGTAGCTTTGATTTGTGCACCACGCGCTTTCAATTCTGTGTACAAATCAGTGTGCAAGCTAACACCACGCGGGTCACCTGCTTCAAGTAATACCTGGCACAATGCCCAAAGCGAATGGAAAGGATAATCTAATCCTTGGAGGGTAGGATTTTCAGCAAGTACGGGCAGGCTTTCTTCTACCCACGCAAGAGCCTCATCACGATCTCCTTGTTTTAGTTCAAGCTGTGCTAAGCCCGCTAACGCTTCAACACTACGCAGCATATCATTACGCTCATGACATTTAACTAAGACTTGACGAAAGTAATTCTCAGCGATTTCATATTGCTCAAGCGCTAACATCACCCAACCCAACGCTATCTGTTGCTCATCTATGATTGGTGCATACCCGCTTTGCTCGGTGATGGCTAACGCTGCTTGGTGATACTCAAGTGCTTTATTGTATTGTCCAAGGTCATAGGCAATAGACCCTAAACGAGATAAACTCTGACTCTCATGACTCCTATGACCACTTTGGTGTGCCAGCGCCAATGCCTGTTCTGCATACTCTTGCGCTTGCTCATACTGCCCCAAGTTATGTGCCAATGCGCCTAAATCTTTCAGCGCGATAGCCTGAAACCCAAGGCTCCCGATCGTTTGGGCAATGGTCAGTGCTGTTTCATAATACATACTAGCTTGGTCATATTGCCCCAAGTTGCTTAACAGGTTACCCAAATTACTGAGTACTATAGTCTGGCTTCGACGATCACCTAATTCTTGATTAATCCGTTGTGAAGACTTGTAGTAAGCTATGCTTTGGTCATAGTTCCCTTCACTATCAGCCGCCGCCCCTAGGTTAATGAGTGTCATAGATTCTCCCGATCGATCTCCAATGTCGTGATAGATGGCTAATGCTGCCTCAAAGTAATGTTGTTCTCCATCAGTCGTTTCTCCATTTATAGGTAATAAACCTAATGTATTCAATGTATGGGCTTCTAATTCCCGATCTTGGCTGGCGTGGCTAAGGGTGAGAGCCTGTTCGCAACACTCACGCGCTTGATCATATTGCCCCTGAAAGTATAGGATAATACCCATGTATCGTAGGGCGTTCGCTTCAGCCCACGGATGCTCAATAACCCGCGCTAGTTGTAGGGCATGAGTATAGATGCTGTAGGCTGCATCTAGGTTGCCTTGTCGCCAAAGAGCTGTTCCTAATATTATATTTCCCCTTACTTCGGTATCAGTATCTTGTGTAGCTTGGGTGGCGGCAATGGCAGATTGAGCAGCATCAATGGCTTCTTGATATTGACTGAGTGCCTCGTGATATTCGGCTCGATATAGTGCTACGATTCCTTGCTTACCTATGTCTTGTAACGTATCTACCAACTGTTCTAGTTCAGCGAGATTGGTTTGCTCTTCCTCACGACGCCCTTGCCGATGGTAAAGAGTGTGACGTGCCAGCGACATCTCGAAACGCTTCTCATATGCATCTTGTGGTATCAGCGCTAAAGCACGTGTGTAATAATCAATAGCAATGGCATTTTCATAGGCTTCTTCTGCTTGCTCGGCGGCACGTAACAAGTAGTCGGTGGCAAGCTTACGCATTTCTGCTAAGCCTTGAAGATAGGCAGCTTCATAATGATGGGCAATCTCAGCAACATGTGGTGTTAAATCATCGGCATATAGCTTCATCAATGCCTCGGCTGCCAAACGATGCAAAACACGCCGCTGTGCTCGTAACTGCATTTTGTATACTGTGTCGCGCAATAATGCATGACGAAAAGTATAGCGAATTTGACTTAAGGCTGACCAAATTTTTTGTTCTTCAGCAACCGTTAGGTAAGTGCTTAAGGTACTGGTATTTTGCAGCATTTCGGAAAGTACTTGCACTTCAAACTCGCGTCCCAAAACTGAAGCGGCTTGCACCACATCGCGCACCTCTTGCCCTAGGCGATCACAACGTGCTACAAAAATTGTCCGTACATCCATGGGCAACGAAATAGCATGTTCATTATCTACTAGATACCATTGACCATTATGGTTTTTAATAGATTCCTGATTACGCAAGTACAGTAGAATTTGCTCGGCAAAAAAAGGATTACCATTTGCGCGTTCATTCAAAATTGCCATCAGTTCGTCATCAGCCGGCGCACCAAGGCGGTCAGTCACCAATATCGAAAGTGCATCACGCGGTAAGTCACTCAAGCTAATTGATTGATATGACACTCCTTTCCCTAATATATCCCCCCCAGTGGGGCGTGCAGTAGCGATGATGGAAAACGGATACTGTTCCGCATTCCATATCAAGCGTTGAATAAATTTAATGGAGTTGGGATCTAGCCATTGTGCATCTTCTAGGATCAAAATCAAAGGATAGCGCTGACTCTCAGCTATAATAAGGTTCTTCAACACCTGCAAAGTCTTCTCAAAACGCCCTTGCGGGTCAAGCTGACTGTAGAGCGAGTTCTCCCAGTGCAAATCCACTAATGCACCTAAGAATGAACGACCACGATTCAACTCTTTGGCAAGGTCGGAATCTGCTACCTTGTCAATCAATTGGTTGAGTTTGCGATTGAAGGCGTGTTTGTTGCGTAGCTCAGATTGCTGGCTCGTCTGATTGAAATAGCGCCGCAGCCAATAGCGAAAGGGGTTAAAGGGGTGGCGTAAGATCTGATCACATTGGCAATGAAACACTTGGCAAGTCTCAATAATAGGCCAATTTGAATTATGCGTAAATTCATGAACTAATGGACATATCAATTAGACCTCAAATAAAATAGATGGTGCATAGCGTTCAATCCAGTCAAATTGAAAGAGTGTCTGACTCAGATATTGTGAGAAAGCGTTGACAAGAGCGGGGAAATCTTTGCGGGTGTGATTGTGGCTGACCGCATCGCGAGTTCGTTCCCAAACATGTTCTTGTGGATTGAGTTGGGGTGAGCCCGGCGGGAAATGCATGGTTTGAATATGGGGATGCTGACTCAAGAACGTTCTGACGGTTTCACCTTTATGCCATTTGGCACGATCCCAGAGGATGAGCAAAGCACGCCCGGGATAGCAAGCTTGCAGATGATTCAGAAAATGACAGGTCAATTCGCCCGTTTGTCGAGGTAAAGTCAAAGCGACCTCATGCCCGTTTCTGACATTGAGTGCGCCATAGAAATGAACATGATCGCGTTGTGTCGCCACGCGAATAGTTGGTGTTTGTCCTCGACGAGCCCACACCCGCGTGAGAGTCGCCTGAAAATAAAGGCTCATCTGATCCATCGCTAAAATCACCCCATCAGGATAATCTTGTAGGAAATCGGTCATTTTTTTTCCAAATCTGCTTCAAACTCAGCCAATTGCTCGGCACTGGGTTGAGACCGGAAGATTTTCTCTGCTTTTTGGTGGCTCAAACCACAGTCACGCATCAACTTATAATAAGAATTATTGCTCTTATAAGTCACGCCGTACCATTGTTCAATCACCATTCGAAAATCACGGATTGTCCAAAAGATGCCTTCATCTATTCGAACATCAGGTGCGATCACTTGGTCGGGCGTATAGGTATCGATGCGTTGAATGAGATCGGCATGTTGCTCCGCTGTGAGCTTATTAGCGTTGCCACCTTGCCACTGAGACGCCAGACCCGACACACCGTCAACTTGATAACGCATCACCCATTGCCGAATGGTACTTTCGCCTGCTGACACCATTTTTTGAATCTTCGGAATCGGGTCACCAGACCCGTACATCCGAACCGCTTGTAAACGTCTCAATTCATAGGCATCGCGGGTACTTTGCTCGGCTTGACGAAACGCTTTGATTTCTGATTCCTTAAGGGTAAAGGTTCGTTTTCTCATGCTTTCACTTTAATTCATTTGACTTCTTTTTGCTCTATCCATAAGCGACTTTTCCCCATCCCGGGCTCTCCCCAAATGACTGCCGCACCAGCAAAACGCTTTTCACTTTCTGGGTTTAAGATTGGTTGGACAAACTCCGTCAGTGTTTTGAGTTCGCTTTGGCGGCCAACTAATTGCCCATTGTAGAAGTCTTCGGCATCCTCGCGCTTGCGGTCAAGTAAGGTATACACGGGTTTATCTTCGGGGAAACCTCTGAAGGGAAAATGCCCTTCATACTCAATGGCGAACTGGCGATGGGCACGCTCATAGATTTGTTTGTCAACCCAAATGCTCCCCCAAGGCGCTGCGACCATCAAACGGGCAGCAAAGCTCACGCCACCTCCATAACAAGTATATTCACCTCGCAGGGGAGAACCCGCAAGACCAGCATACATAGCTTTATATGTGATGCCCGCTTTGTATGTACAGGTGGTGTTATTGCCCAAGTCTACCGCAAAGCCTAAAGCCCGTTCGATATCCTGCTCATAGCTAGTCGGTGCCCCCCAAAACATTAATAAGTTGCAGCCTTTATCTCCAAAATCGATGCGTCCCAAATAACCACCATATTGTTCTTGGAGAGTAAAAACTGACTTCATAAATACCGCTAGTTCTTCGTTAGTATCAATACCCATCAAATTTACAAAGACAGAGACCACTTGCCGAAACTCACCATGTGTCGTAAATTTTTGAATTGCAGATGGTATAAGTGCAGTTTCATACTCAACATAGTCTATGCTACGCTCAATCTGGAAAGCTGTCGGCAGCGTACCATCTACAGCAACCATCCGAACATAGCCACTATCCTCCCCCACAGCAATAGTTTTGATCAGAGATTTGACCTGCGCTTCAACCGAGTTGTTCAGAATTAGATTGCCACTTCGGGCATAGCTTTCAGCTTTAGCTGCTGCATCAATTGCTGTACCATTGAAGTAATAAGTCACCTTATCTTCATCTATATTATCTGTACCCGAGCTTAAAATACCCCAGCAAGCCTCACCATCCGCCAACCCTAATTTGATGGTAAACGGAAAGCTACCGTAAGGGGTGGGCTGAATGGAATGGGCAGTTAAATATTGCTGAATCTTCACGGCTGCTGCTAGAGCATGATGATAAGACTCCACTTCTTCCGCAAAATCTAACTTGGGAAACAGTGCTGTGAAGGCATCTCCTGCAAAGGTGGTAATAAAGCCTTTATGTGCATAAATCTGTTCGACGAGTGGTTCAAAGATGGTTAACATGACATCCGCCATGGCCTCGGCAGCTTCATTGCCATGTTCCATTAGGGTGTTCGTAACCGCGCTAAAGCCAGACAAATCCACAAAGAGACTGACCGCTTCGAAGGAGCCAAATAAGGGTTGACCATCTTCTGATTTAGCATATTGTTCCAGAATAAAGTGGGGAATTAGGTTTTGCATACTCTAGCACTCCTAAAATAATTTAAGCATCTATGATAGTGTATTTTGTGTTATAGACCAATTGAACGCGAATTAGGATTGAGACAGATTTCATAGGGTGGCTTTCCGAATATGAAATATAGAAAACCTTTTACTGATGTTGCAGAACATCTCGTAATATCAATAAGCCTTGTTCGATTTCCTTTGGCTCGAATCCTGCGAAACCAAACAACAGACCTTGCGGTGCATTTTCTGGCAAAATATCAATGTAGCTAAAAGAGATTGGTTGTACTATGATCCCTCTAGTTGCTGCCTGTCGCATAATTTCTATATCACGCATACCATCGGGGAGCCATGCCATAACATTAAGTCCCCCCATCAAGGGTTGCCACTTTAACAGATCTCCAAGAATAATGTTGGCTTGTTCGATTAGATAAGTACCACGCTCATGATATAGTTTGCGCATTCGACGGATATGACGCATAAAATGTCCACTCGCCATAAAATCTGCCATGATAACCTGATGAATAGGACGTGTATAACTATCTAGAATGCCATGAAGATGCCGAAATGAATCCACCAATTCTACTGGCACCACAATATAACCTAGCCGAAGCGCGGGGAACATCACCTTATTAAAAGTTCCAATATAAATAACGCGGCTTTGAGTATCTAATCCTTGTAAAGCCGCTAGTGGGCGCCCCTTATAACGGAACTCACTGTCATAATCATCCTCAATAATCCAACCTTTATTTCGATTTGCCCAATTCAATAAGGCTAGGCGACGTGGCAAACTCATCGTGACACCCAAAGGATGTTGGCGCGATGGTGTCGTGAACACAACTTTAGCCTGTCGCGTATCGATAGCGTCAATATTCAATCCATAGTCATCAACTGGAGCAGGAATAAGATTTGCACCAAGGCCGAGAAAAGCACGGCGTGCGCCTTGGTAACTTGGTTCTTCAATTATTATGCTATCACCATCGTCAGCTAACAAATAAGCTGACAGAAATGATCCTTGTTGTGCACCACTTGTCACGATGACTTGCTCAGCAGTGCAGTTGACTGCACGCGATACACGCAGGTATTCGGCGATAGCTTCACGTAATGGCGGGTAACCGGCGGAATTAGGGTGATAGGCAAAGTTACTAGCTTTTGGATAGTGATAATGTTCGGCTTGCAAGCGAGACCATATTTTAAATGGGAAATGATCCAATGCAATAATTCCATCCCGAAAAGGAAGATGTTGATTATGTTTGTAGTATGGTACTGCTGGCAATGGAGAAACCCGTTTTGCGCGGTTTGATAAGCGCAATGCCACAGCTTGCGGAGAAGCGTTGAGTATAGTATCGGACTTCTCAAATAAATCGAGGGGTAACGCATCATTCACAAATGTACCCGAGTTTGGGCGTGTTACTAAAAAACCTTCACCAAGCAAATGTTGGTAAGCTGTTGATGCAGTTGTGCGAGAAACATCCAGTAATTCAGCTAGATCACGAGTAGAGGGTAAACGGGTTTCAGGCACAAGGCGTCTATCTAAAATCGCTTCTCGGATAGCTAGGTAAATTTGATAATACAATGGCACAGACTTTGAAGTTGTATCCAGTTGTATAAATGTCAAATCAAAAGCACGCCGAGACATAAATTGCTCCAAAAGTGGACTGCTTAATTCGTGTTATTGTGGCACTTTGCACTGCCACGTCCAACCGGTATTGTAATCCAGAACAACTTATTCGGCATAATGATGGAGACAACCAATGGCAATTAACACTATCCGATATAAAAAGCGTCAACAGGAAGAAGAATGGATACAAACATTTTTAGAACGAGCAGCCTACGGTACATTGGCAATGACTTTGGCTGATGGCCAACCAATAGTGAATATGAATATTTTTGCTTATGACCGAGATGCTAATGCCATTTATTTTCATACAGCTCATCAAGGTCAAACCCATGACACTATAGCGTCGGGATTACGAACAGTTTGTTTCTCTGTTGCCGAGATGGGACGAATTATCCCTGCTGATCGGGCACTAAATTTCAGTGTGGAGTATAGCGGTGTCGTGGTATTTGGTGAAGTAATGTTAATTGAAGATTCTGATATGGCAAAATATGCATTTGATAAGATTATGCAGAAATATGCTCCGCACTTAAAACCAGACGTTGATTATGAAGCAACTACTGATGATGATTTGAAACGTACCAGTGTTTACAGCATTAGCATCACTCAGTGGAGTGGGAAAAAACGGCCAACACCTCCCGAAGATAGCAATGCCTATGATTACTATAAAGTAATACAAACTCGCAGTAGCTAAACATTATATAAGTAGGTAAAGAAGTCGTTGAGCGGATACAAAATGAGGAAGACAACTGAATACATCAGCTTAATATCAGGTTTTGCTTGATGACTTAGCGAATCCAAGGCTGATAATGTGTGCTAGACAGTGGCGGTAAACTTGGTACCTCACTAACCAAGTGAAGTTCCATCCCCATCTAACCCAAAAGTATTACAGAAGCAAAGACCTCTTAAAACTACTAGAGAGGTCTTTTGAAATCATCCTGATATGATGAATTGCAAAAATCTTGATTTTTAGTGAAATTATTCTCTAACAAGTAAGTTACAATACATATATAAACCAATACAAATTATTGAAGAAAAATAGATACTGAAATTATCTATATAGCAATATCCGAAACGATTTGGGTTGACACCCGAAACGATTTGGGATATATTATGATTAGAAAATAAATTTTATCGTTTTAGTTTTATTTGCGATGGTAAAAGTATTTTGCCTGTAACCTTAAAAGATATTGCAAGAGAAGCTCAAATATCTGTTACCCAAGTTTCGCGTGCCCTTGGTGGGTATAACGATGTCAACAAAGACACCCGCGAAAAAGTTCTTACTATCGCAAAAAAGATGGGGTATCACCCAAATCAATTGGCAAGGCAACTCCAAAGCCAGCGCACCAATGTTATAGGCATGGTTATCCCTTCTGATGCGGTTAAATTTTCAGACGACTATTTTCAAGCATTAATTCTTAGTATTGGCCATGCGATTTCTGAATATGGGTTTTACATGATGTTCTCAACATATTCTGATGAAGTAAGCGAGATGGCTGCTTATCGTGATTTTGTTGGTGGTAAACGTGTTGATGGAATGATATTGGCACGTACACGTATTAATGATCAACGCATCCAATATCTAAAAGAACAAAACCACCCTTTTGTTGTGCAAGGGCGCTTATCCGCAAATGAAATAGAGGATTTCTCATTTGTTGACTTGGATAATGAACTAGGCATTCAGCTATTATGTAAGCATCTGATTGAGTTGGGGCATCAAAATCTAGCCATCATCTTACCGCCACAAGGTTTAGCGTATACGCAATATCGTCTTGATGGCTTTTTTAAAGCAATGCAATCAGCCTCACTCCATGTCAACAAGAACCACATATTTCAAGGAAATTTGACACAACAAAGTGGTTATGAACAAACGAAAAACATTCTTGAAAAACTACCAAAAACAACGGCTATTGTAGCATGTAATGACTTAATGGCACTTGGCGCAATGAATGCTGTTCAAGATCGTGGCCTAGTGGTCGGACATGATATTGCCGTTGTAGGGTTTGATGACGTGTTAGCTTCTCAAATAGCGTCACCGCCACTCACGACTATTCACCAACCTATTGATAAAACAGGCGATTTACTGGTTGAGATTTTAGTCAACCTGATTAAAGAATCTCCCACAACTCATTCACAAATTTTGTTGGAGCCAGAACTTATTGTTCGGCGCTCTAGCGTTCCATCTATTTGATAAATAAGAAATTTAATCACCAAATCATAAGGAGTTGCTTATAGACCCAAAACGTTTCGAATAAACATAATGAATGATTAAAATCGTACTTTAATAAGGAGTTAATACCGACATGAAAATCCGTTACTTGATGATTTTTGCCATTGTTGCATCAATGTTGTTAGGCAGCTTTTCTGCATTTGCACAAGATGACGTAATCGTAACATTCTGGACAACAGAAAACCAACCAGAACGAGTAGAGCGCCAAGAAGCCATTGCTGCTGCTTTTGAAGAAATGAACCCAGGCGTTGATGTTCGAATTGTTCCTGTAGAAGAAAATGAAATTGACCGCTTGATGACCGTCAACTTAGCATCTGGTACATTACCTGACATTGCATTGCACCCGATTGTTTTGACTGCAAAATGGATCAATGATGGCGCACTAGACCCAGAAGCAACCACTAGTGTTATTGACGAACTCGGTGTAGATACATTTAATCAAGGCGCATTAGCACTAACGGAAACTGCAGATGGCCTGTATGGTTCTGTACCATCTGATGGCTGGGGACAATTGCTTGTGTACCGCAAAGACTGGTTTGAAGCCAATGGCCTAGAGGTACCTAATAGCTATGAAACTATTTTGGCTGGCGCAGAAGCATTAAATGATCCAGACAATGGTGTATTCGGGTTCTGTGGCCCCAACGCTGCTGACCAAACTTACACTTGGCAAGTTTTAGAACATGTTGCATTAGCCAATGGTGCGACATTTGTTGACGCTGATGGCAACATTATGTGGGAATCTCCTGAGATGGTTGAAGCCATGCAGTTCTATGTTGATTTGATGAATAGTGCTGGCCAACCAGAAGCTGGCTGGTATTGGGATCAAACCCGTGCTCAATACTTCGCTGGTGCATGTGCAATTACGATCTGGTCACCCTTTATCTTAGATGAAATGGCTGGATTACGTGATGCAGCATTCCCATCCTGCCCAGAATGTGAAGACAACCCCGCATTTATTGCTGAAAATACCGGCATCGTAGGTGCCATTAGTGGCTACAGTAATGATGCTCCTGCTGCATGGGGTGGTACGTTTAATATTGGTATCACTGGTGATGCTGACCCAGAAGCCCTCGAATTTGTAAAATTCTGGATGAGCGAAGGATACTTACAAGCTTTGGGTGTTGCTCCTGAAGGTAAATTCCCAATGCGCACGGGTACAGCTGATGCTCCAGGTTCATTCATTGAAGGTTGGTCAGCCTTAGATGTTGGTGTCGATCGTAAAGCACCACTCAGTGATTTCTACTCAGAAGAAGATCTCAACACGATGATTGCTGCTGCTGATGGTTATTACCGTATGGGTATCAGTGATGGTCAAGCACTATTAGCTGGTGCCGTTGGTGCAGACTTCTTCATCCAAGAAAACATTGTTGCAGCTATCAACGGTGACATTACTGTTGAAGAAGCACTCGAAAATATTCAGATTGAAACCGAAGATATTCAATTTGAATTAGAAGGCTAATCATGCATTAGTCCCTAAACTCAATTGTGTGCAGAGCTAAGTTTTATAGCTCTGCACCATTCCCAACAACACACACTACATCTGCACCGCAACTTATAAATTTAATTTTTGAGGACAGTAACATGTCACTTATTGTTGAGATTTTACTGTGGTGTGCCATTGGCGCACTGCCTGGTTTTTATGTTTTCTTTTTACGTGCTTACAACACCTATTGGGGTATTGGCCTTGGGGCAGCATTAGGGGTTATCACTGGTGTCATTGGCATTGAGCTCGACATTGTGGCTAGCCCAATAAGTGCTGTCGTAACGATCATCAGCTTATTAGGGGCTATTTTACTACTACTCCCTAACAATCAATATGCTGAGGCTGAAGTGACTTATCAACGGCGACTATTCACAGCTATTGGTGGTGTGTTGATTCTCTTATTTTTGATGGCTGGAATTTCTGAACTGGTTTGGTTTGGGCGTACTATCCGCAAAGAGTTCATCACTATCATCGCCCTCATTGCTTATCTATTTGTATTACCCCGTGGCAGTTATGCGGATAATCAACCACGCACTCAATATATTGGAAATTTAGCATATGCATTATTCACGCCAATTTTATTGATTGTATTAGGCATTGTTATTTTTCCTGTTATTTGGAATATCCTATTTAGTTTCCGACCCATTGAAACACGTGATCTAGCTAATCTCGAAGTTTTTTCGCTTGAAGGTTTTACATTTGACAACTATGTTGCACAAGGTGGTGTTCGGTTCGACACCGTACCATGTGTCCAAAGCGAAGATGGCTCAGGCTGTTTAGTAGAAGATGGCGAAACCGTTTATGAAGATGCCCGCCGCTATTTTGACGATTATCGCGGATACCGTGAGGTTGAAGGGATTAATCGTGGAGATGAACGACTCGCTATTGGGGTAAGAAATCCTGATTTTTATCCGATGTTGCGACGAACATTATTATATACGATTGCCAGTACTGTTTTAGCAATTGTTTTTGGGTTAATTGCGGCCTTAATCGTTCGAGAAGCCTTCCCAGGAAGAAATATCTTTAGGGGATTTATTCTTTTCCCTTATGTCGCACCAGTTATCTCGGTAGCATTTGTATGGCGTGCCCTCTTAAGGCAATCGGGGTTAGTTAATGCAACATTTGACGCCAATATTGACTTCTTAGGCACAAGGGATACATTCCTTGGTGTTTCCATCCCCTTAATCATGGTGATTCTATTTCAAACATGGCGCTATTTCCCATTCGCCTTTTTGTTCCTTTTAGCTCGTATTCAAGCTGTACCAGAAACACTGTATGAAGCCGCAAAGGTCGATGGCGCAACCCCCATAAACCGATTAATACATATTACTCTGCCACAATTACGAGCCGTATTAGGAACCCTATTCCTATTGCGATTTATTTGGACATTTAACAAGTTTGATGACATTTTCTTACTCACCGGTGCGGTGTCGCAAACTAAAGTCATTCCTATACAAATTTTTGAAGCCCTATTTTTGGAAAGCAATGTTGGTGAGGCCAGCGCTGTTGCAGTTATCATGGCGGCTATACTTTCCGTTATCTTAGTTATTTACTTTAAATTCTTTTTGGTTGAGGAGGTTGAATAAATGTCCACACAACAAAAGCCAAACGTTGAACAATCGATGTCTCAAGAGGAAATCCAAAGCCAAATTAGTCGGGTTTTGCGGTGGGGATTTATCATTTTCTTTGCCTTCGTAACCACATTTCCATTTTATTGGATGTTTAATTTGTCGGTTCGTCCTGAACAGGATATCCAAACAAACCCGACCAAATTAGCGCCTACCTTAGAGGATCTTGAAACGACTTTCCATCCCGTACGGTGTTGGATTCAGTATGGAACAGATGACCCTGAGGAGAATTCAGGTCTGCCAGAAAACTGTACAAATGTATTTAACCAAAGCAGTTTTACGATTGTACTTGTAGAACAAGGCTTCCCACCTTTCATTTTGAATAGTTTAATTCTTGCACTATTAACGTCTGGTTTAACGTTAATGCTATCCATTCCTGGCGCATATGCCATCACACGTCTACAGTTTAAAGGGCGAAATGTGATGTCTGGCATGATCCTGTTGATCTACATGTTCCCTGCAATTGTATTAGCCATTCCACTCTTTGTGGTTTTTACGCGTACTGGATTACGCGGAACATTGGAAGGCTTAGTGCTGGTTTATCTGTCAAGTACAATTCCAGTAGCGTTGTATATGCTACGTAGTTACTTTGTAACGATCCCACCTGATCTGGAAGAAGCCGCCTTAATTGATGGGTGTACTGAATTTGAAACTATCTATAGAATCACAATACCATTGTCATTACCAGCGATTGCATCCGTCGGATTATACACATTCATGATCGCATGGAATGAATTCCTCTATGCATTTTTATTTTTGGTCACCGAACCCGATCGTTGGACACTTCCGCTTGGCTTAAGCCGCTTGGATAGTCAAGAAGTGCCTGTTTCAGCCTTGATGGCGGGTTCATTGATTATTAGCGTACCAATTGTGGTATTGTATTTCTTCTTTGAACGCTTCCTCACTCGTGGCTTAACCGCAGGTGCTGTCAAAGGGTAAAGCCATCGAATTTCATGATAAGAACCACAACTATACGCTTGTGGTTCTTCATGATTCGCTCAGATGATGATAAGGCAATAGCATGATTGATTTTTTGGACAATCACACGTTAAGAGAACTTGATATTGAGCAAGGCTATAAACCTATTGATTTTGGTGGACAAGGCATTACTGGCAGCATTACAGCCAATGGCCGCATTTTAGCAATTAATACCTACCACCCAGAACATGGGTATGTAACGCTAACATCTATTCCTCCTTTCCCAGATGATAAGCGATATGATGCTCAGGCAGTGCGCCAATACCGAAAATCAATAGCTGACAATGATGGGTTTGGCTTATCGTTTTTTTCTCCGATTAAAACCCGTCAAGTCTATTTGATAGAAGATGCTATTCCATATATTCGATTAACACTTGAAAATGGAATTGTTGCAGAAACAATAATTTATGTGACGCAACAACCAAGCCCCTTAGGCGTAGTACAATATTGGCGATTCTCAGAACCAGGTAGTCATGCTTTTTCAACCGGAAAATTCTGGTTACAAAGATGCGCTTATACCCAGCTAACAGAGGGTGGGGTGGTTGCTATGCCAAATTCAAAAACATCCATTTTTTATCAACGCCAGCTTGGGTACATTGGCGTAGAAAACAAAAATCTCGAATATCAAGCTTACATCCAAACATATGGTGTACAAGAAAATGATGATGGTAGCGTTGAATATATCGATAGTGACTTTACCTATCCATTGATTGGTAATCATGCTCAATTACCTAATACGATAGAGTCCAACTTCTGGATTAACATCCGTAAAGATGCTTATCCCCTTATAACCTCAAATGCACCACCCTTCATTAAAATACTTGCCGGCTATTATCAAAATCTGTGGCACAATACCCCTAATGATCCGATTTTACGCCGTGGATTACTGTATAGTCTGTATTGCTGTATTCCAGTCTCTGAAACGGCAACCTGCATCATTACCGATCATATGTTACTCCCACTCTCGTGGAATCGTGATGCTTATTTTATGGCAATCCCGTTGATGAAATGGCATGAAGAAGGACGCCAACACGTTCGGAATCATCTTACATGGATGTTTGATGTTGCAGAGCGGGATCAAGGCCTATGGGGGCGTTCTTATCTGGCCAACGGTAAAATCAAAGACCGAGGTTATCAACTTGATCAACAACTCTATCCAATTTTAGAGTTGCTTGAATATGTAGATTACATAGGTGACACATCACTTTTAAAACAATATCAACAAGCTATCAATGCTATTTTTACGGCACTCATGCCTAAAAAACATGATGAAAAATGGTTATTTTCAACGGATGAAACCCCCGGGGATGACCCCATTGCTTACCCGTATCCACTCTCTAGTCATATATTGATGTGGCATGTATGCCAACAATTGAGCCAACACCATATCCAAACAACATATAACTTTGGAACAATGGCTAATAACTTACAAGATAGTATTATGACTTATTTCACAGCTAGCTTTTCTGGGAAACCTTGTTTCGCTTATGCAACGGATGGTGAGGGTAACTATCACTTTTATCATGATGCCAATGACATACCCTTAGCATTAGCACCACGGTGGGGGTTTATCCATGCAGATCATGAAACATGGGGCAACACGATCGACTTTGCATTTTCTGATGCTAACACAGGATTTTATGATGGTGTATTAGGCTCTGTACATACCCCTGCGCCATGGGGATTAGGAGATATGCAAGAAATCATCATCGCTCAGGTGTTAGATGATACTAATCGTGAACAACAAGCCCGCGAGCGCTTACGGCACGCAGTACAATGGGATGGATCGTTATCGGAAGCTTATGAACGGCAAAGTGGCAATGTTGTCTCTCGTCACTGGTTTGGGTGGCCAAATGCCATGTTACCTTATATAGATTTATAGAGGATATTGAAATGAATATCGGGTTTATTGCAACACGATTAGCAGGCGTTGATGGCGTTAGCCTTGAAACTGCTAAACTCGTTCATGTGTTACAACAACATGGGCATCACTGCTTTTACATTGCAGGTGAAATAGGTGATGAGAATGATGCCCTCGGATATGAAGTTCCCACCATGCACTTTATGGATACTGAAGCCCAAAAAATCCATGATGAAGCCTTTAATATTATTCCCCCACAACCCGATTTATTAAAACGAATTTTTGCAAGTGCGGATGGAATTCGCAATAAATTAGAATCTTTTATTGAAGAAAACAACATTGATGTCATCATTCCACAAAATGCCTCTACAATTCCGATGAATATCTCACTAGGGGTTGCCATTGCGGATCTACTAAAACGAAATCCAGTAAAAGCTGTATGTCATCATCATGATTTTTATTGGGAGCGAGATCGTTTCATCAATAATGTCATCCAAGATCTATTGGATGATGCTTTTCCACCACGTCGCGAAAACGCACAACATTTGGTGATTAGCACCTTAATGCAACGTCGCCTCTATGCATCACGAGGCATAGAAGCCCATTATCTACCTAATGTATTTGACTTCGATAACCCACCACCCGAGCCTGATGAGGTTGCATTAACGTTTCGCTCAGAATTTGGGTTAAGTAATGATGATTTAATTGTTTTACAACCTACAAGGATTATTCGGCGTAAAGGTATTGAAAAAGCTATTGAACTAATACGCAAATTAAATGATGATCGATTGGTATTTGTGGTCACAGGGTATGAGCATGATGAATATGGCGAATATGGATCATGGCTCCGTGAAGAAGCAGAACGGGCAGGGATTCGGCATCTTTTTATTGGTGATCGAGTTGGTGCAAAACGTGATGAAAAAGATGGAAAAACCGTTTTTTCATTATGGGATATTTACCCCCAAGCGCATTTTGTAACCTACCCCAGCACTTATGAAGGATTTGGTAATGCGTTTATTGAAACCATGTATTTTCGTAAACCCGCTGTAGTACATACATACCCTGTATATAAAGCTGATATTCAATCAGTAGGTGTACAGGCTGTTGAATTTTTCCATGACATTACCCAAGAGACACTCACTGCAACACATCAACTAATTGATAACGCGAACACTCGTGATGCAATGACGGAGCATAACTATCAAATGGGTCTTAAACATTTTTCTTATCAACAAATTGAAAAAACCCTTTCACGAGTAATGGCATTGTGATTAACTATGAACAAAATCAATAATTTACTCTCAAAATTATTTCCACAGGACATTAGCACGCAAACTTGGGAGCAACTACAACCCAAGATTGCGGACTGGAAACACCAGTATCAGCACAATAATAAACCGCTATTCTCTGAGAACGACGTAATTTTGATTACGTATGCGGATTCATTATTGCAAGATGAGGTTCCTCCCTTGCAAGTACTCCATGATTTTGCGCAACATTGGTTGAAAGATAGTATTTCTGCAATCCACTTTTTACCGTTCTTTCCATTCTCATCTGACGATGGATTTTCTGTGATAGATTATTACGCTATTCGTGATGATTTGGGAACATGGCAAGATGTACAAAATATTGGACATGATTTTGATTTGATGTTTGATGCTGTTTTTAATCATATGTCTGCCGAAAGTGACTGGTTTACATCATTTTTGCAGGGGGATTCCGATTTTAAATCCATGTTTGTGACGGCATCTCCAGATGATGATTTAAGTGGCGTTACTCGTCCACGTACATCACCACTACTAACGCCATTCAAAAAAGAAGCCGGGGAAACAGTCCATGTATGGACAACCTTCAGCGCTGATCAAGTCGATATTAACTTTAAAGATCCAGACACATTAGTTCGAATGATCGAAGTTTTATTATTTTACATCGTTGATATGAAGGCGCGATTTATTCGCTTAGATGCAATTGCCTATCTATGGAAAGTGATTGGAACCAGTTCAATTCATTTACCGCAAACCCATACTGCTATTCAATTAATGCGGGCAATCTTGGATGAAATTGCCCCAAATGTTTTGTTGGTAACAGAAACGAATGTGCCACATCAAGAAAATATTTCCTATTACGGAGATGGTTACAACGAGGCACAGATGGTGTATAACTTTACGCTTCCCCCCTTGTTATTTCATACAATGCTTTCGCAAGATACAACTAAATTACAAGCATGGGTCAAAACATTGGAAGTTCCATCTGAGCGCACAACCTTTTTTAATTTCACGGCTTCTCATGATGGAATCGGTGTACGTCCCGTAGAAGGAATTTTGACGATCGAAGAACTCAACCAAATGATTGATTGTGTAGAAAAACGTGGTGGGCAAGTATCATATAAAAGAAATGCAGATGGCAGCCAAAGTCCTTATGAACTTAACATCACATATGTGGATGCCATTACTGATTCAAATATAGCTATAGAATTACAGATTAAACAATTTTTGATCACTCAGGGGATTATGTTATGCCTAGCCGGTATCCCCGGTATTTATATTCATAGCATTCTTGGCTCCAGAAATGATTTTAACGGTGTCAAACAAACAGGACGTGCACGAAGCATCAACCGCGAACGCTTGCAAGCTAGTCAGGTTAAAGATGAACTCAAGCAATCCACAAGTTTTCGATCGGGTATTTTTTCAGGATATCAACATTTATTAACAACTCGTAAGCAATATTCAGCCTTTCATCCGAACACCCCCCAAACTGTTATCGACTTTGGTAACTCATCTATCTTTGCTCTTTTACGTGGTAATGCGCCAGAGCGCATTCTAACAGTTTTTAATGTTAGCAATAATGTGCACATTATCAACCTAGCAACATTTGAAGATTCTAGTTATCATGATTTGCTAACGGATACGACGCAAGCCAGAAACATTACATTGAACCCTTATCAAATTATGTGGCTAAAAATACAGTAATATCATGGGCGTATTCCGAACAACCAAGTCATTACTGAAAAATAGCCAACCTAATACATACATTTGTTAAAGCTAAGAGTTTAGGAATAGTTTACCAATGAAAGAACAAGCATTAGAATTTATCCAAAAAGTCCACCTAGACGAGGATTTAAGGCTCAAAGTTGAGCAATCAGGTCAAGACATCACTGCTATTATTGAACTTGCCAAACATGAAGGATTGAACTTCACACAAGATGAATTAATGACCGCTATCCGTGAAAGTGGATATTCAATTGATAATGAACTTGCTGATGAAGATCTTGAAGTGGTTGTCGGTGGAAAAGCAAATAGCGTTGGTTGCAATAATGATGGCACAGGTTGGCCTAATTGCTAAACACTTTATCAGTAGTTACCCAAATTTTATTTCGTTACATGTTAAAGTAACATTCGGTATGTAATTGGATAAAAGCAGGTATAATGATATGATGCCAAAGCAAATAGATTATACCTTATCAGAAGAAGCTCTCATTGAAGTGCAGAAAGCGATGAAATCCGCCGATGCAAAAGTGTCTAAACGCGCGAGTATCGTGTATGCGTTGCATCAAGGGTATGCCGCGCCAGAAGTAGCGCGTTTGCATGCCGTGACAGCCAGTACCGTTTACAATATCTTTCATCGCTATCATGATGAAGGGATAAGTGGCTTGTCGAATAAAGCGAAATCAGGCCGCCCGCCCAAAGCCGATCAGGCATACCGTCAACGGTTACTTGACGTGTTGGAAACCGATCCGCACACGCTGAACTTGGGATTTTCAATATGGACATTACCCAGTTTACAAGCGTTTATGGAACGCGAAACGGGGGTTCGACTCAGTCAGAATCGGATTTCGGAAGTTCTCAAGGATGAGGGGTATGTCTATCGTCGCCCGAAGCAGGATTTAGGGCAGCATCAAGACCCACTTTTACGGGAACACGTGTGTGACGCACTGGATGAGGTGAAAAAAACGCCTGTGAGGGGTATATCAAGTTACTCTATATGGACGAAAGCGGATTCAGCTTGAACTATCCCATGTATAAATGTTGGATGCGGCGTCATGAGCAAAAACGACTTCCTGCGCCGCATCAGAATCGGAGTGGCTGTAGTATGGCGGGCGTGATTGACTGGATGACATCACAAGTGTGGTGCCAGACCATACCCCGCTTAAGTAGCGAGCATCTCATCCGCTTTTTTGAGTGGATTTTTCTAGATATTTATCCCGACGACCGCATTGTACTCGTCATGGATAATGCGCGCTCACATCATGCCAAGGCGATGAAAGCTTTTTTGAGTCTTTTTGAACATCGCGTTATGGTCATTTGGCTACCACCTTACTCGCCTGACATGAATCTTATTGAGCGCTTTTGGAAACATCTTAAACAACGGGTTACGGCGAATCGGTTATTTGCGGATGTACCCGCTATGGTTCGAGCCATCCACACCGAGATTGTTCACCAGAATTGTTTAGATTACCCATTTCGCTTTTCTTTCTCTAATAACTAACCGAAGGTTACTTTAAAATAGCAGCAAAACATTTCATTAAATACTATTTGGGAACCTTAAAACACTATAATGATCAACTTAGAGACTGCCAAACCAGCAGATATTTATGACTTTGCCCATAACTTGTTCTACTCTTACAGAGCTAAAGATATGAGTTTTGAAGAGATAGCAACGATTTGTGTTGAAAAATTCTACAATACCTTTCGTGATGAAAATGGGGAACGTTATTTTGCATTGGTGCGCATTTATCGTGTAACAAAGTCAGAGGATTTGCCACAGGATGTTATCGAGCATCTCGGTGATGCTTACCAAGAGAATGAAAATTGGTTAGCCTTGATGGGAACAATTGGCGATGAACCAAATTGGTGCGACCGCCGTCAATCCAAATATCATCAAGCTGTAGCCATTAATACCAAAATGAGTCGAATGTTTCGGGTGGTTATCCGCGAGCTAAATTTGGACATCATTAACTTGGAACATGATGGAGTTACAGCAGATGTCGATGTGACAGAAGAATCAACAGTGAAATTTTTCTTTGTAGCAGATGCTATAAAAAGCAATGCTATTCCTGATAAAGAACAATTCGTTTATCCATATGGCATCCAATCTGTAATTGGTTTAGGAAGTGCTTTTATTTCGAACTCTTCTTTTGTGGCATTGTACTTTTGCAAGCAAGCTCTTAGCAAAGAACGTGCTAAAACGTTTGCAGAAAAGGCTAATTTTCTAGCAACTTTACTCGCTACCTACGATTCACCCAATCGACTGTGGGCTAAATAAATTCAACCAACATCTCGATAGTAGTTTTTATCGACATATTTTCAATATCATTTCGAGGCGGCGTTGCTCATTCGTAACACACCAATAGGGTTATTGGCGGCATCAAAAACAACGAAGGTTTACAATTTAAATTTGGGAAATAAGGAGCTTCAAGAGAATGAGTATACAGAATGCACAACAATTTATTGAACATGTCCGCAACAACGAAGATTTACGGATTGAAATTGAAAAGATCGGGCAAGATCTAGATGCCCTTTTAGCGCTTGCAAACCGTGAAGGCTATGAGCTAAACGCTAACGACTTTGCCACTGCTATTCAAACGGCTGGTTATAAAATTGAAACAACGCTTAGTGATGAAGATTTAGCCACAGTGTCTGGTGGGATTAATGATGGCTGGCAAACTCAAGATACACATTGTGACCAAAGTAGTTGTGATTGCCCAAGTACTGACTGGCCAGCTTGTTGAAGCAAGCAGCTTGCTAAGCTAAGTACCACAACTTTTTAATAATAACGTGCTACCTGAACTAAAAAAGCACCTAATTAGGTGCTTTTTTAGCGTTCATAATCGGGAGCGACGGGATTTGAACCCGCGATCTCCACCTTGACAGGGTGGCATGTTAACCGCTACACCACGCCCCCTTGGTTGTGGTATGAGCGTTTAAACTCAACAAGGAATATGATAACACGTTTTTTAAACTGTGCAAGGGTTTTTTTGCTTATCTTGTGAAATACTATTTTTCATTCAACTGAATATGAGTTCCTACTGTTGTTCTCAAAAGATCTTATCTGATTTTGGTATGATGCCTGATACTGTATTTCTGGAATCAAGTTTAGACAATGATTATATGTGGTTAATGAGTGCCAAAACATCAACGCACCCCATCGATTGGGGTGCGTTTAATTGTTTGGTTTGTATATTTTTGTTTGGTTTATGAACCACCAACTGTTATATTATCGACACGGATGCTCGGTGTGTTCACTGAACCCATAAATGGCACAATCCGTAAATCACTACCAACCTCAGAGACATTTTTCAATAAATCAACTAAGGTGGTTGCTACGGTAACACCGCTCACGGCTTTAGTAAGTTTCCCATTTTCAATCCATAGGCCATATGCCGCCATTGAACAATCGCCCGTAACAGGATCAACGCCTCCGGTTTGCATGATGCGTGTCACATACATGCCATTATCGATTTCACTGATAATGTCGTCTAAAGATTTTGGTCCTGGTTGCAGATAGAAATTGCTGATTCCCAAACTAGGAACATCTCGATGGGACTGCCTGCCGGCATTCCCCGTTGAAATCGTGTCATCCTTTTTAGCTGTATAGCTATCATAAATGATGTTTTGGAACATGCCTTCATCAATCAAACGGGTGATGGATGTTGGGTTACCCTCGCCGTCAAATGGGGCAGAGCTTAATCCACGTTTCATACGACCGTGATCGATCAAAACGACTTTGTCAGAGGCTATTTCTTGTCCTAGCTTATCAACTAAGAAGGAACGCCCTTTTTGGATGCTATTGGCATTCATGGCTGTGGCAATATACCCTAATAATTCACCCACTACCATTGCATCAAATACAACGGAGCATTCTTGTGTGGGCACGGGTTTGCCACCAAGAATATCAATAGCACGTTTTGAACCTTCTTCCCCGATCTTTTTGGCATCAAGATCATCAAAGAAATTTGATACTCCAAGCCCAAATGCCTCAGCTGCATCTGAATCATCTCGTGCGACACTGACTAAGTAGGCTCCGCTTGTTGTACGATCATAAGATCCCGCAAATCCCTTGGAGTTCGCCAGATGTACATGGGAAATACTGTCAAAGTAGACACACATCATAACTGCAAAAATACGATCATCATAATCTAAAGAAGCCTGTTCAATTTGTTTAAGGAGATCGATTTTTTGTTCTGTTGTTATAGTAGATAAATTGGAATCATAGATCTCTAAATTTTCATCAGAAATTGGTTGTGGATCTGGGAGTGTCCGGAGTTTATCTTCTGTTGCAACAGCAGCTAATTCGATTGCTGTTTTCCATGTCTTTTCGATGCTATCATCTGAAAAGTCGGAAGTATAAGCATACCCCACACGTCCGTGATCAATGATCCGAACCCCAACGCCTTTAGAGGCAGAATGAGATAGCTTTTCCATTTTCCCTGCTTGCAAACGAATTTCGGTTTCTTCTGAATCCATGATGAAGGCTTCTGCTTCGATGCCATTGGTAGATGCTTGTTCAACGATAGATTTTGCTAAATCAAGATAGTTCATTGTTTTGTGATCCTTTTTTGAGTGCCTTCAAGTTAGTTAGCGCTGGCGTCATCGGTGCCGCCGACCGTTACGGTTGGAATACGGATTGTTGGTTGCCCAACACTAACCCGTGCGGTTTGTCCTTTGCCACACATGCCATAACCAGGATCAAGTGCAAGATCTGTGCCAACCATATCAATTTCAGTTAAAACCACTGGCCCATTCCCTACAACCGTTGCACCACGTAAGGGGGCCGTCAATTTGCCATCTTCAATCAAGTAGGCCTCAGTTGCGTTAAAAACAAAGTCACCTTTAGAAATTTCTGCTTGCCCGCCCGCCATCGATTGGATGTAAATGCCGCTTTTGGTGTTTTCAATAATTTCTTGTGGATCGTGTTCACCCGCATCAATAAAAGTGTTGGTCATTCGTGGCATAGGCAAATGACGGAAACTTTGACGACGTCCATTTCCGGTTGAAGCACGTCCTGCCTTGCGCGCTTCAACTAAATCCCACATGTATTCTGTCAGTATGCCATCTTTGATGAGTTGGGTTCGTTGTGAGGGGGTTCCGTCATCATCAAAAGCAATTGAACCACGGCGCCCGGGGATAGTGCCGTCGTCAAATGCATTGATTATGGGGGATGCCACTTGCTCACCGATACGGCCAGAGTAGGCAGATGTGCCTTTAGACACAAAGTCGGCTTCCAATTGGTGACCACAGGCTTCATGGAACAAAACACCACCCCAACCGTTACACATCACAACCGTCATATCACCAGCGGGGCAGGGGCGGGCATCTAGCATCTTAATCGCAGTTTCGGCTCCATCTTTTACAGCTTGGATGAAGTCATTATGTTCAAATAATTCTAGCCCCATTCGTCCACCAAATGCACCACGCCCCCGTTGTAAAATATCACCTTTTTTCGCGATCATTGCAGCACGAATCTCAAGAAAACTACGGTCATCTTCTACTTGAACACCATCAGAGTTGAACAGCCACATTTTGCGATTTAGTTCGCTATAGCTGGCGCTAACTTGTTTGATGAATGAGCTATACTCACGGGCAGTGACATCAGCATCATGTAACAACTGCGCTTTTTTTGAAATATCCCAATCATTAAATTGTTTTTCCACTGCAAAATTTAATGGACTTGTTCTTTGGGTTAGATCAATGACCTGTGTAGTCGCACTACCACTAGATGCTGCGGCTGCCACTTGAGCCGCATGTAGAATACTATTTTCACTTAAGTCATCAGTATATGCATAGGTGACTAAATCGCCAAAAAATACCCTAACCCCAACGCCACGGTCGGCACCACGAACAGCATTTTCAATTTTAGAATCCTCCATTTGTAGGGATAGAGAGGTGCGATCTTCGATATAAATTTCAGCTAAATCGCCACCCGTTTTAAGCGCTTCAGCTAATATTTTTTTTGCTAAGTCTGTTGAAATCATTTGGTTCCTCAAAATAAATTATCGGACTATCTAATCTTTTATACGGGATAGTCACTTAAACGGTTCAATTTTACCCTAAAATGGATTCAATAAATCAATCATATGTAATGGAAATACGTGTTTAAACATCAAGCTTGATGTGGGGTTTTATGTGATACACTACAAAATTCTTTTTTAACGAAAGGAATAAACGTCAGTGGCTCTTTCATCATTGGTAACCTATCGTAATACATTTACTCCTAGTCAGATCATTTGGTTGATTGGGATTGGGATTGCTGTTTCATTATTGGGAGATTCCACATTTTATATTGTAGTGCCGACACAATATGAACAGTTAGGGATTACGGCTTCTCAAATCGGAATCGTACTGTCTGCAAATCGAGCGATTCGGGTTTTTCTCAATAGCCCTTATGGATTGTTGATCGAGCGAATCCCTAGGCGTTACTTATTATTACCATCTTTAATGCTGGGTGGCATGGCATCATTATTATATACCATTACAGGCTTTTCATATTTGTTGGCAGGGCGGTTATTGTGGGGTATGGCATGGTCAGGATTATATTTAGGAGCTACCACCGTTATATTAGATATTGCAGATAGTCAGAATCGTGGTCGATTTATTGGACGCTTTCAAATGTGGTTTTTTATTGGTGTGGGAACAAGTTCTTTGTTGGGGGGGATGTTATTCGATTTGTTGGGGTATACGCCTACATTTTTGATTAGTGCAGGTGCTATTTTTATAGTGTTGATCATATGGTTTTTGTTTTTGCCTGAAACAGGCCTGCCAAAAACCACTGTTAGCAACAATGCAGAAGAACTTGACGAGCAAGTTTCCCCACTGTTACCATCCCAAAAGCCGTTGATGTTACCTGTTATTGTTGCGATTGGTTTACATGGCATCAATTGGCTTATCTTTATAGGGGCGATTTTGTCTATATTCCCTGTGTTGTTGGAAGAACATCTCGGTCAAGAGATTATATTGTTGGGTTTATTATCTGTACCGTTAGTATCGTTTACTGGTGGGCTTTCAGCATTTAATACAGTGATTAGTTTGTTAACAGCGCCACTCTCTGGCAGAATAACCGATCAACGTGGCGAGCGCTGGGGTTTGGTACTTGTTATTGTCATCTTAGGAATTATTTCACTCGGTAGTCTGATGGTCGTAGAAGGTGAGTTAGTGATTCTGTTTACAATGCTTAATGCTGTGATTATGGGCGGTTTCACGACACAGTTAACCGCTATTGTGGGGGATTACACAAAAAATGGGCAAAAGCAGGGGCGTACCTTGGGGGTCATGAATACAGTAGGGGATATCGGCGGCACAGCCGGGCCATTATTAGCTTACGCCTTGTTACCCTCTATTGGTTTAAGCGGATTGTTTGGATTATCTAGTTTTGTTTTATTATGCAGTGTGCCAGTTGTAATTTATGTTATCAAGCTACAACATATACAAAACTAGCGATTGGTAATTTTCTCAGTATCTTCACGTAGCTTGCGTAGTAGGATTTTAAGAATCCCACGAATAATACTTGGGTAAATTGTCATCAATTCGTAGAGAATGTCTTGGTGTAGTACCAGTAATGTTGTTTCAGTTTTTGCTGTTACAAAGGCAGATCGGGGCTCTGAATCTAAGACTGCAAATTCACCAACAACACCCCCTCTGTCTAGTTCTCGTACTATGTTGTTCTCGGTAGGCGTTTCTTCTGTATGAACGATTAGTTTACCGGCTGCCACCAAATAAAGTTTGTCGCCAGTTTCATCTTTACGAATGAATAATGTATTGGCTTCAATCACAATTTCGTCTAATTGTTGGGCAATTTCTGCTAATACAGGGTCAGGTGTTTCAGCAAAGAGGTCAAGGCGATTTAAGATCGAGAATTTTTCTAACGTTGATAACATATCGGTGTCCGTTTCTGACGGTCTAGTAAATTCGTTAACTTTTATTTTTAATTGTGGCGGATACTGCTCAGCAATATGATTTTTGCTAGCTTCTAAAAGGTTTTTATCTGACAGTGTTTGTAATATGTTCAAGGCACATACCCGTGTCCAAGCAATTGCCCAATCCATACCATCTTGTTGAATAATCTGGCGAGCGATGGTTTTTATATCAGTATCTAGCGGTGTTACAGAGAGCAGCTTCAATCGGTTTTCAGGTGTAGTGTCCTCCAAGAGTGGCAAGAGATTTTTTGCCTGTTCATGGGGGAGTAAGATTTCAACCGCTTCTAACAAATTTCCTCTTTCATCACCCTGTAGTGTTGTGAGCTGGTAGCTAATGCCAAGGAGATTGGTACGTCCGTAATACATCGCATATAAGGCTAAGATATTCTGACGAACCCTTTTAAATTCATAATCCAAAGCACTACCCAATAATGGAAATTTATTCCCTTCAATGAGATATTGGTATTGGATAATTTCTGTGATGTTAGTGATATAGACTTGGATGGTTGGCTCCAAATCAGTTATTGCATCTGCTGCATAATCGGTTTGCAGTAAGGCATTGATAGCAATTTGCCGTAAAGCGCTTGGTTGGGTTGGGGCAATATATGGCTTGAGTTGTTGCTGTGCTGTTGTTGTGCCAAGTGCACCTAATAGCCGGATTTGTCCTGTTGTTAGAAATTGTTCAGGCAAGTTATCAAGAATATCATCGCCAAAGGTGCTGAATTGATGAACAATCGAGGCGGTATATTTGGGATCATTGATAAGGCTTTCTAAACTATAGGTGACGCAAGTGGTAAAGTTTGAAGGTATTTGTAAAATGGAATGTCGAATAACCCCAACTTGTTGATTGTTAAGGAGTTCGAACAAGCCATTATCTCCTTGCTCGGGGGAAAGTTTACCATAGAGTTCAGCCGCACGCTTTTTGTCATCTATAGTCTTGCTATTGGCAAGTTTGTCAATAAATTGTAGGGCAACTTGTCGGTGCTCTGTTGTTTGTGCCATCACAACTAATACAGGGTTGGCAAGGGTAATTGACAAGTTAGGTAGATCATTACTCAATATATTAGCAACTTCGCTGGGTGCAATGGCTGCCCATGCCTCAATGGCGCTTGCCCGAACTGTATCAATAACCGTTGTGTCCTTTGCTATTGCGCGGATTTTTCCTAGCAGGGTTGGATTAGGTGACCTAGAAAGAATTTGTAATGCGCTAATTTGGATTTGTGGATCGGGGTAGCGTAGCAACTCTGGGGCGTAAGGGATCAAGGTTTCGGCATCTCGATAATTGAGTAATGCTAATGAGCTATGAACAACGTCAACTTGTTCATGACGTAACCCTTGCATCAGGTCATTAACTTCACCAACATCTTGGGTAATGCTCCGCATAAATCGTAAACTGACAGAATCAGTTAGGATATTGGCATAATTTCGATAGGTGAAAAATGCAATGATAGCCCAGATGATACAAATTGCGCTCATCAAGCCGACGACGATAAGGGCTGAATCATCACCTATAGTTGTAAAAAATAAGATGAGAATACCTGCGATGATCAAGGCAATAGAAGCTAGGCCGCCTTCAACGGCGATCCGCGTAGCGGTACGTGTTTTGGGCGGGAGTGGTTGCATCAAAATATTGATACCCGGATTGGCTAACATGCTTGGCATTGTCCACATCAAAAAGGCGAGGGCACTCGCAAATACAAAAAACACACTGTCTTGCGTTGACTGTGCACTACCATAAATCCCCGCTGCAATAGCAGTAACGAAAATAATAACAGGGCTCGTAGTCAGTGCTACATTCATGCCATATCGATTGATATAACGTCCGCTGACTAATCCAACCAAACCAATGTTGATAAATAAGGTGACTGCTAAGAAGATACCCCAAAAGCTAGCAACATCATCTTGATTATCAAAAGCGATCACCACCTGTTGTGAAAATAGATACTCTGCCATCGCCAATAAAATGACAGGGCAAATTTTCATTCCAAAAATCAATAAAATATATGGATCTTTGACCAAGTCACTAAAGGGTACTCGTCTAGTGTTGTTGGCGCTTTCAACATCCGTGTTGAATGGTTTTAAGCGCGGAACATATCGCAATTGCAATGCAAGATACAAAAACAAAAATATAGCTGACATCAGGATGAGGCTTGGAGCCCCAAAGAGTGCTGCAAATAATGCGCCAAGGCTAGAACCAAAAATTAATCCTAAAAAGGCACCTAATTGACTTAATGGAAATAACCGTTTCGCTTGGTGTAGGTTAAAAACAGCTCCCATTAATTCCCAACCGTCAATCAACCCAAAAACATATAACAAGCGATACCAAATCATCATAAAAAATGCTAATACAACAGCATTAGTGAGCTCATAGCTCACCCAAATGATAAGGCTTGCCGTGGCAAGGACTGCGGATGAAGTATATAGGCGCGTGGTAAGGGCAACTTGAGGTGCATAATATGAATATAGACTACCGGCAATAATCACCAAGATAGCATTTGCAATAAAAACATAGGGGAGAGCGGTTTCTTGAAACTCCGACAAGAATATAGCATTAGCCCCTGTATAGTAGGAAAAAATACCGACCCCAACAAAAAAGGATGTGCTAATGATAATGAGAAGTTTTCGCCATTCTTCTTCTCGGATGTTAAGTAAGCTGATGATCCGTTGTGTCATAATTACTCTTTGTTTTCTGGGGTGATGAAACTAATGGTATCGTTAAGTTATCTGATCTTGCCAAATTATACAGTCATACCACTAATATTGAAATTTTTAATGCATATCCCCTAACTTTAATTTCCTATATTCTGTTAAGTTAGAGTATAGTTTGTTGCAAGCAGTATGATTCAATAAGAAACAGGAATTTTATTATGTATACTCTCATTCAAGGTGTCTATTATGTGGTTGGTATGTCTCCTGATGCCGATTCTATTAAGTTTAAAGCTAATAATCCAGCACATTGGGAAACCATAAAAACCGATAATCGGCGCAAGTTCGAGCAAGTACTTAAAGATGATGATGGTGTTGTTACTATTCGATTACAAGCCATTGATGCACTTGAAACCCATTATTCCCCTCCAAACTTGAAAGCACCAAAGGATGTTAGTAGCAAAGCAAAAAAAGCACAAAGACCAGCCAAAGGCAATCATAAACAACCGATCCACCTTGGAGAACAAGCTACTAATACGTTTTTGAGTTTTATGGATGTTCATGAGGTGACATGGAAGAAGTGGGGGCGTAATACGTGGATTGATCATGCGCTGATTGGTGATAAGAGGGTGGGGGATAAATTTCAAGACGCGATCCCAGGGTATATCCTAACAGATGATGTTGAACGTAATGGGCGTCCATTAGGATGGGTGTTTAAAGGTACTCCACCTTATAAAGATGGGGCATTACTTAGCAAAAAAGAGGCAGGGGAACTGATTAATCAAAGTGCTAATTTTGAGTTGATTCGTCGTGGAACAGTTTACCCATTTTTTTATATGGATGTACCAGGGGCAATTCGTATTCCATTGATGGAAGCCGCCAAGCAAGCACAACAAAACCCCGATGAAAATGCAGTTTGGTATCACGACCGTACTTACGCAGGCGTTGAGGTTAAATCCTTGAATGCTTTATATGATGAAACAGTCGTATATCCATACTTGTTTCGGAAGATTGTCCGCCAATGGTACGGGAATATATTAAACCGATTTTGGGATGCCTTGCGCAGTAACAATAAATCGTTGCCAAATGGTGAAGATTTTGACCTTGATCTTGATGGCTTTTTTGAAGACGGTGATCCGTGGATTTTTGTGATTAGTGAACAAGATTTTGTACATCTCAGCGATATTTTAGACATCACACACCATTCATTAAAGTTACATGTTTACCCTTATGATATAGTGTTTTTATCATAAGTTTATCGATTGGTGCTCAACAATGATACATAAAATTGGTTAGGGTGAATTTTAATGAGTGAAGCCAAACAATCTCCTAAGGTTATAGCGTTTTCATGGGGAAAAGTTGAAGTAGAAGGTTATGAAACAGTTTTTAGGGATGTGAAAATCTTTCCTGGTGGTGCACGAAAGTGGGATTGGTCAGAAACTGGTACACACCATGATCCGGGTATTCAACCTGCCGACGTAGAAGAAGTTCTTCAGCATGGTGCAAAAATTGTTATCTTAAGTAAGGGGGTGGAGGAGCGCCTCAAAGGATCCCCTGAAACTATTGAGATGTTATCTGACCGTCATATAACTACTGAAATTTTGCAAACAGAACAAGCTGTTGAACGATACAATATGTTAGTAGCAAATCGGGAATCAGTTGGGATTCTCATCCATTCAACTTGTTAGCTGCGGGGTGATGTCTATCAGGTGTCATGCTGAGGTTATTTGACTTTAGGGACATAAATGCTTCTTGATGTTTTAGGAGATTATGCCCTAAAGTCAGATAATAGTATCGATATTTTAACGTGCATCCCAAACCGCAATACCATCTAATATATTGTTGACTTGCTCTGGAAAGCGGTGAATGTTTAGTGGTTTGCTGATGAAACTATGAAATCCCATATTTTGCGCAGTATGTAATTCTGCTGTATGAACAGTACAAGCAATAATACGAGTATTTGCTAGTTTTGGATATTGTTGGAACAACTCAAATAATTGATAACCATCTATTTCGGGCATTTCAAGATCCAAAAAGATGATGTCAACTGTATCGAGATCTTCCAAGACAATTTCAACTTGTGTTGAATCTTGAACAGATGTATGGGTGATACCCTGATGGCTCAACATTTGTTGTAAAACAGTCAAATTTTTGATGTCATCATCAATGATGAGTGCATGAGTCATACATGTATGTCCTTTAAAACGGAGGGTGAGCATATTTTAAGTAACAATTAGATATTACCGACGATACCATACCGGTTCTTTGTTAATGACTTGTAATATCTGTTGTGGAAACAAAACGACATTAATAGGTTTGGCAATAAACCCTGCGAAACCATGCGCTTTTGTTTTAGGTATTGAATCATTAGGGTCACTTGCCGAGATAGCCACGATAGGAATATGAGCAAACTCACTATGTTCACGGATGTCATCAAAAATATCATATCCTGTAATGCCATTTGGGAACATTAGATCTAGTAAAATTACATCGACAGGCCTAAATGCCATTAATCGCTCAACAGTCTCTACCCCCCAACGTTCAATCGCTGTCTTCGCACCATGTTGCTCTAATATCAATTGCTGAATAGCACGATTGGCAACATTGTCTTCAACAATGAAAATGCGTTTGTGTTGTAATATCATATGTTTTGTGCCTTTTACTACTGCATTATTTGTTTATTTGTTGATAATTCCCCAAACTTGTTCGCCATCTAACAATCTGTTTAGTGTATTGGGGAAGGTTCTGATGTCAATAGGTTTAGGGATGACACCATTGAATCCAGCATCCCGTAATTGTTGAACTTCTTCATTCATAACACTGGCTGTGAGTGCCACAATGGGTTTGGCTTTTAATGTCTCATGTTGCCGTAAAATGTTTAACATCTCAAATCCGTTGAGTGGCTCCATGTGGATGTCTAGGAATATGATGTCAGGTTGAAATGGTAAGGTATTTATGTTTGCCTCAAAATGATGACTGTCCGGCAAAATTTTTGTTTTCGTCAGGTTTAAATGTTCTTTCAATAGCATATCCATAACCATACGACTTTTTTTATCATCTTCAACGTAAAAAACAGCAGGATAATCTGACATCACATTACTCCTATATAACTTCTATTTCGACCACGGCTTCATTCTGTATTGGCAATGTAAAGCGGAAAATGCTGCCACTCCCCACTTGACTTTCTAACCAAATCTTACCACCATGAGCTTCGATTAGGCTTTTGGAAATAGGCATGCCTAGTCCTGTACCGCTACCTTGCCGTAACCCTGAATTGGTTTGTTTAAATTTCTCGAACACTGTCCCAAAATCGTTATTTGCAATACCGGGACCCGTATCTTCAACTGATACTTCAATATATTGATTGTCAATCTTTTTGACATTCATTTTGATCTGACCCTCTTGGGTAAATTTACAAGCATTAGAAAGTATATTCAACATAATCTGTAAAATTCTTTGTCGATCTCCTTCTATTAAGGGTAAATCATCCGAGACAGTTAAACTAAAGCTAACGGGTTTATCCTTTAACAGAGCTTTGGTATTTTCAGCAGCAGTTTGACTTATCTCATGGAGATTGATGTTTTTTTCCATAAATAACTTAAGGGATCCAGATTCAATTTTTGAAATATCAAGTACATCATTGATGAGGTTTAAAAGATGCTCGGCGCTGTCAATCACCGAAAAAATGGTTTCTTTCTGCCGAGCATTAATTTCCCCTAACATCTCCATGCCAATGAACTGACTGAAGTTAATGATAGCATTAAGGGGGGTTCGTAATTCATGGGACATACTGGCCAAAAACATAGATTTAACTTGATCGGATTGTTCTGCTCGTTCACGAGCTGCTTGGGTTTCATCAAAGAGTTGTGCGTTCCGAATCGAAACCCCGATGCGATCCGCTAATGTTTGTTGGACACGCAAATCTTCTGCTGTAAAGTGATTCACTTCTTCTGAGTGTAAATTCAAAACACCTATTAGCGTATTACCAACCACCATTGGTAAAGCGACTTCCGAACGGGTTTCAGGCAGCAGTGGGTTACTGTAGACGTTGTCTTGTGAGCGAGTGTCATTTTGCAGAATGGTTTTCCGTTCACGACCTGCTTGTGCAACTGCACCAATGTCATTAAGGGTAAATTGAGTATCTTCTTGTTTCATGAGTTCGCCTTCACGCCCTGAACCAGATTCTAGATGTAGGTTTTGGTCTGTTTTATCAAACACATAAACAGATACATGGTAAAGATTAAAAGTATTTTTGGTTAATTCACTAACCTGAGGCAACAAATCATCGGTATTGATAATGGTTGCTGCTGCCTGAGAAACCTCCGCCGCCAATTCAAGGTCGCGGGTGCGGGCGTCAACACGAGCTTCTAACGTTGTCACAAACGATTGTATTTGTTCTGTCATACTGTTGAGTGTGGTTGCTAAACGACCCAATTCATCGCCACTAACAACTTGACTACGGGCATTTAAGTTCCCTGATTGAATTTCTTGAGCAGTTTCAGTGAGCCGCAGAATATTTTGGGTAATTGTTTTATTGATAATGTAAGCTGTTAGTAGCGCGAGCAATAAAGTCAGAACCGTTACACCGATTACAACCTGACGAATAACGATGGTGGTGTTATCAATATCCGCCTCTGAACGAGCAACTTCTTCATCTGCTAATGTAATCAACTCGTCGGCAATCGGATCAACAGTTTGAGCTTGAATTTCAAAGTCATTAAAAATACTACTAATTTGGGCATCAATTTCAATGATTTGCTCACTTAATGCCACATACTGATCAAGTGTATCTCCTATAATGGCCTGTTGTTGTGGCGTGACTGTATCTGCTGCTTCAATTCGATTTCTTAAAATCGTGATGTTATTGAAGGCTGTTTGAAAGAATGGGCGTTGACGGGTTTGTAAGTAGTTCCCCTCAGCAACACGTATATCTAGATATAATTCTGTCCAATCTAGGTCAGTGTTGTTGAGCTGTTCTCGTAGCTCATCTGCTGTTTGGGCAAGTTGTGCCTCGGCACCGGTTTCTGGTTCTGCTAATTGTGTGATGAGCTGGATAGATTCAAGGAAAACGTCAACGTTTCGCTGTGCAGCCGAAAGATAAATGTTTAAGTCAACATCACTTTCTTTTAGCGTTGTACCAATGGTATCCGAATTATCAATGAGTACATTTAGTTGCTCACTTTTAGTTATCACTTCCGCAATTTCACTAATTGCTGGTTGGGCATAAATTTCACGTGCTTGAGGAACACCAATAGTTGGATACTGTAGGTAAAAGTTGCGTTCTGCAACACGTGCCGCTTGTAAACCTAGGTTCATATCGAGGACTAATTGCTGGATTTCAAAAGTTTCGAGCGCGTTGTTGGTTTGTTGTTCACTGAATGTTAGGGCAATGTTGCTGATGATGGCTAACCCAATGATCAATAGCAACAGAATGCCAATTGTGATTCCAAATTTACTGGTAACACCGATTCGATTCCAAAATTGTGTTAATAGATTCATATTAGGTGATTCCTTACTTAATGGTTTGGTGTTGAATCATGAATCATCTACTCAAAATCAGAAAAGGTGTAAGTGCTAATGATATTAGCTAAGACGCCTGTACGCCCTGCATTGGGGTTATCTAATCGCCCTACAGATAGAATAGCGCCAGAACAATCTCCAAATTCGTCACATGTTAGCATCCCTGAGACCCCCTCATAGTTTGATGTGCCGTAGAGCGTATCTCTTAACGCTTGACGACCAATATAGAGCGTACCATCATTTGCTTCTACCGCTACCTGTTCAATTGCATTCAATAAGAGATTGGTTGCATCATATGCAAATACATAGGCACCATGTTGGGGTGGGGTGCCAGCGTCTTCTAGGCGGGTTCGCAAATCGATAATTTCTGGTGTGTCGAGAAGTGTTGCGGTTGCAAAGTGCATGCCACTGCCATTGTCTCCAATAGATTCAATAAAGGAATCTAGAAGCAGAGAATCCATACCAATAAATTGAATATTTTCTAACCCCTCCACATCATTAACTTGATTGATGATGAAATCAGCTTCTGGTTGGAAGATGGGTATAAACACAACTTCTGCTTCGGCTAATGCAATTGCTTCTAGTGTAGGTTCCATATTTTCATCGCCTTTGTTGATAGCAAGATCGGCAACGATTTCACCACCAATGGACTCAAAGTCGCTAGCAAATGCAGTGGTTAACCCCACAGAAAATGTGTCACCATCATTGATGATGGCGGCTTTTGTTAGGTCTAATTCTTCAAAGGCAAACCGAGAAGCTGCAGTAGCTTGAGCAACGCCATTCGTGATAACACGGAAGTACCCTTCATGCCAATCTTCACCAGCCTCGCCCGCAATAGATGTTAATGAAGGAGCTGTGTTGAGGCCTGATACCATCACCAGATTACCATCCGAGAGAATTGGGATTGCGGCAGATGCTGCCCCTGAACACGTTGAACCAACTACACCAATAATTTGTGGATCAGCAATAATGCGCAGTGCTGCATTTGCTCCCCCTTCAGATGTACATTGATCATCTTCACTGATAACTTCTATAGGATGCCCTAGTAATGTATTATTTCGTTCGGCAACAGCGAATTTCGTTGTTACATCTTGGGTTGTACCAAGGGGAGCAGGATCACCACTTAATACTTGTAAGGATGCTATTTTTATAGGTTGATCTGCACTGATGATAACGCACCCTAAAGCATCATTACACTCAACGGCTTGTGTATTGTCTTGAGATGTTGTTTCGTCTTGTGTAGATGTACAAGCGGTTGTGATGATGAGGAAGAATGCTATGCCCAAAGTTGCTGATAAATGCGCTAAGTGTTTCATACGGGCGGTTCCTTTATGCTATAAAATATTTAGAGTTGTTAATAATTCAATTATATGGCCAGAGAAATTACTAATGGTTTTAAATCATTCTCATTATACAAAAAAATAAGGTAGTGGTTAAGTAGTAAGTGATAAAGCCATTCGTCGATTATGCTCAATGATAAACCAGCGAGTCACCAACTCATGATAAAAATCAGATTTGGAAAACGATAAGGTTTTTCGTGTATATCGCCCCAACCACTGCCGCAAAGTGCCATACCATCGCTCTTGATGAGCCGTGAGTCCGGTCTCTTTACCAACTTGTTGGTGGGTTGCTTCAGGAAAAACGGCGGCATAAGCTTTCCAAAAATCGCTGTATGATGGACACGAACGGTAAGCGGTTGGGATCTGATCCCATAATTGTTGGCAAGTCTGTTCACTATGGTCACCAATGACAAACGCCACAATTTGGCGAGTACGGCGGCATTGTGCTGTCCATAACCATCGTTTTTGGTCTCGTTTGGCCACAAATGACCATGCTTCATCGACTTCCAGAACATCATCCGCCCGTTTTGGCAATAATGTTTGGGCAACGGTCGGGAGATGATTCACATAGTGTGTTAACCAACGGGTCACAGTTTGGCGACACACCCTAAAGATACGTTCCACACCGCGTAAACTCATTCGTTCGCGATAGGCGCTCAAGATTTGGGCTTTTTCTTCAATGGTGTGGCGGCATTGTGGTTTTAAAACGCGGTACGCATCACAGTCTTTACAATGATATTGCGCATTCCCGCATTTATTCGTACCATTGCGCACGATATTAATGCTGCCACACCGACTACAGTTATAGGTAACGGTTTCTTTTATCATGATAAGCAGCATTATATCTCTTTTCATCACTTACCTTTTAACCACTACCAAAAATAAATTTATGTGCAGCATTTTGAATGCCTAATTTTACGCTTAGGTTAACTAAAGACTTATCCCATAAATAACATCTTTCCAAAAAGTGATATGTTGTTTGAATTTTGCCGCTATACGCCTTTTCATTTCCCAATTTCTTGCTTTTCGCTATAGAATGTGGATACTACAACACGATAGACTTTGCATCAGCATCTTAGTGAATGAGTGTCTCGTCATTATTTAAATTGTGTGAACCATTATTTTTTTTGATATTGGGAACAAACCATGACCGAACAAAAAATAAACATTGCAATAACAACCATTGAAAATCATCGTAAACAACTCGGTAATGATGTTAGCGATACTACCTTGAGCGCGCTCCGTAAGCAACTTGCGATTCTTCAAAGCAAGCAGTCAAACCGTCAACAACGCAAACTGATCAGTATTTTGTTTGTAGATGTTGTGTCATCAACAAAAACCTTTGAAAAACTAGATCCAGAAGATGTTTTAACAATAATGGATGAAACCCTGCGGATTTTTGGCAAAACAGTGGAATCCAACGGTGGAATGGTGGCTCGTTTGTTCGGTGATGCATTGTTAGCATTTTTTGGCGCACCTGTTTCTGGTGAAGATGATGCTGAACGTGCCATCCGTGCAGGTTTAGGTATTATTGCAGATGCAAAACGTCAAGGAGAAATCATCACGAGTCAGTATGATGTCAAAAGCTTTAATGTGCGGGTTGGCATTAATACTGGGTTGGTCGCACTGGGGGAAGTTGGCGGCGCAGGTATGGAATATACCGCGATGGGTGACGCTATTAATGTAGCCTCTCACCTCGAATCAGCAGCCCCGGCTGGGCACTTATTGATTTCTCATGATACATATCGGCATGTTCGTGGGTTATTTGATGTTGAGCTAGCTGAAAAAATGCAATTCAAGGGTCGCCAAGAGCTCACCCAAACTTATATCGTCCATATGGCAAAACCACGTGGCTTTCGTGCGATTGATCATACTGTTGAAGGGGTAGAAACCCGTATGATCGGGCGCGGCAAACAGCTTGCTGATCTGAAAGATATTTATGGTAAAGCCATTGAAAATCGACATATACAATGGACAACTATATTTGGGGAAGGGGGCATGGGGAAGACCCGCTTATTGCATGAGTTTGATATTTGGGTTGAAGAGCAAGATGAAGTTGTTCGCTATTTTGAAACCTTCGCTAGTAAGCAAACACAACATGTCCCCTACAGCATGTTCCATAATTTGTTCATGTTGCTATTTGAGATTGATGATAATGATTCCACAGATTCCATGCGGCAAAAATTCCGTGATGGCATTGGCGAACTGATCGATCCTAGTAAAGCTGATGTGATTGGTGAGTTAATCGGTTTTGATTTTGCAGACAGCCCAGAGGTACTTCATTTACAAGGCGAGGGGAGCCCTATCCATGACGCTGGGTTTCATTTTATGAAAGAATATTTCGATGCTGCTTGTCATCAGGCTGTTTTGAAAAATAAAGATCAAGCCCCCATGAAAGATGCTATACAGCCAACAGTCATTTATTTTGAAGATATCCAATGGGCTGATGGATCATCTTTGGAATTAATTCAATTTTTAGTAGATGAACTTACTGATACCCCGTTACTATTAATTTGTTTGGCACGGCCAGAATTATTTAAAAAGGCTCCCCATTGGGGAAAGGATTACCCCGCCCATAAACTTATTGAACTGACCTCACTCTCAAATGCAGATAGCGAAGCATTGGCACGTGAAATCCTTCAAAAAGTTGAAAAGCCACCTAAAAAGTTGATTCAACTGATTGTCAAAAATGCTAATGGTAGTCCCTTTTATATTGAAGAGCTCATCAAAATGCTGATTGATGAAGGGGTGATTACCGTTTCTGAAGAATGGTGGTGGGTAGAAGCTTCTGAACTGAAAAATGTTGCTATCCCACCAACACTTACAGGGTTAGTGCAAGCACGGCTTGACAAATTACCCGCCGCCGAGCGTGAGTTGATCAAGCGGGCGTCGGTCATTGGGCAGACCTTTTGGGATGATGCTATTAAACACCTTCAAGCTGGTGATGAGGTCAAGATTGGCGTGCCACCAGAATTTTTAGAAGATTTGATTGCTCGTGAAATCGTTGTCCACCATACCGATACAATTTTTAACGCAGCACAAGAATACGCGTTTTCAAGCGCGATTTTGCGTGATGTTGCTTACGAAAGTGTGTTGCGCTCTGAGCGAAATAAGTACCATATCATGGCTGCAAATTGGTTAGAAGAACATAGTAAAGAGCGCCGTCGAGAATACGTGGGTATGATCTCTGAACACTATATCTTAGCGGGTGAACATCAAAACGCAGTCAAGTATTTAAAAGAAGCGGCTGTGCTAGCGGCACATGTTGGCGATTATAGAGACTCTATACGCGATTTAGAGCGTGCGATGAGCTTGCTAAATGAGGCCAAAGATATTATCGAATTCTCAGAAATGACACGTGATTGTGGCATTTATTATCAAGAATTAGGTGAACTTAAGAATGCGCAAGAAGCTTATGAAAAAAGCCTTGATTATTTTGCTAAAGCGAATGATGACGCTCATCGTGCTGAAGTAATGAGTAAGTTAGGTGGTGTGCTACTGGGGCGTGGCGAATTTGTGGATGCTAAGGTGATGTTAGAGGCAGCACTTGAATTAGCAGATGCATCAGGAAATGAAATGAAACGCCCCCATATTCTGAAAAAACTAGGTAATCTGGCCAAACAAAATAATGAATTGAAGTCTTCTTTAGCGTATTTGCAAAAAAGCTATGACGATTTCGAAATGTTTGGCGATCAATTACAAATGGCGCGCGTGCTGCGCAAAATGGGCATTGTTGCTCGTTTGCAGGGAGACTATGACGGTGCAATGGACTATATGCAACGCAGCCTCGAAATCAGTGTTGTCTTGGATGATAGCTGGGGACAGGCCGCGATTTTGAACGGCCTTGGTGAGAATGCACGGTTCCAAAATAAATTTGAAGAAGCCAAGGCGTACTATCTTCAAGGGTATGAAGCAGCAGAAGCAATTGGTAACCGTCAGTTACTTGCAGTATTGAATCTAAATTTGGGGCACATATACCGCTTTGAGGGGGATGCCGAACTAGCAATGAATCACTATTGTTATGCTCTCAAAGAAGCTCGCACAATGGGAGCGGTGCCTATTAAACTCCATGCGGTAATCAGTATCGCTGGTGTAGAAGCCCTTAAAGGCAACCAAAAACGCGCTGTTGAATTGCTAAGTTTAGGAATGAATCATGCTGCTTATAACTCGCGGAGTAAGCATACCGCTGAACCAATTTATGCTGAGTTTAAAGCCAATATTCCTCATGAAATTTTTGAACCCGCTTTTGAACACGGTAAAGACCTTGTATTACGGGACACTGTGAAAGGCATTTTACAGGACTTCGGGTTTGATCTCACGGACTACTAACTTAAAGTATCAATAGTCTGGATGAAATCAATAAATAAGTGGCAAATATCGGAGGCATGATTGAAACAGTCCACCTCACTCAACAACTTATTTAACATCTATCCTCATGAGGTAGGTCGGGTGACTTACCTCTTTTTAACGTATTTTATTTTTGCATTAGGTACGGTTTGGGCGTCTAACATCATTAATGCGGAATTTTTAGCTGAAGTTGGGTTGGAATTTTTGCCATTACTGTTTGTGATCCAAGCTTTAGCGACTATCCCAATCATTGGGATTTTTACAGCTTTTGTTGACCATGTTCCAATCCAACGAATGTTATTGATTGTATTAGGAATGACATCTGTGGCGATTTTTATCGCTTTAGCATTATTAACGGCTGGTGTGGTTGGCGCTGCTTATCTAATGCTGTTTGTGGTTCAAGCAGTTTCCTTAACTGCTTTTTTGATGCAATGGTGGAACTATTTTGATGAGTTTTATGATACTCTAACAGCAAAGCGTATTGTGCCGATTGTGGCGGGTGCATTTCAACTTGGCACAATTGTCGGTGGTTTTTCATTACGATATATCAACACCATTATTCAACCTCAATTTATTATTATGATTTGGGCAGTTGTCTTATTCCTTGTTGGGATATTGATTTGGTATTTGCCGCGATACTTTAATGATGACATAGATCTTGAACATGGGCGTACATCATTGTCCGGGTCTTATGGTGATAGCCTCCGTGAAGGATATGGGTATATTGTTGAGTCACCATTTTTGCGTTGGACATCTACCTCGGCATTTTTGCTCATTATTTTTATGGATTTGTTGGATTATGGAAGCAAAGAAATTCTGTTAGCTAATTTTACGAATGCAGAAGATTATGCAAACTTTACCAGTACATTGCAGGGTGTCATCAATCTTGTAATGTTGCCAATTCAGTTTTTCTTGTTTAGTCGGATTATTACTCGATTTGGTGTAGAAAATACGAATTTACTGTTCCCAGTTTTGTCTATCGTTGTTGCTATTTCGGTTGTCTTTTTTCCACCAGTTGTCGTGATTGGGGCGCTTGGCTTTTTTGACCGCACAGGCTTAAGGGATAATTTTCAATCACCTTTGGAAATTTTGATGTTTAATACTGTATCTATGCGTATCAAAGGGCGGGCAGGGGCGGTTATTGAAGGGTTTGTGAAACCGATTGGTGCGATAGTTGGCGGTGCGCTTTTATTTGTATTACCTATGGTCTCTGATGAATTTGGGATTTATATCGCTTTAGCACTTTTTGCCTTATTGTATGCTGGGGCAGCATTTGGAACACAACAAAAATATACTGACTCTTTATTGAAAACTCTACAAGAAGAGGATTTTTCCTTTCTTCTAGAAAATCCGAAAGAAGTAGCCATTACGGATCCAACCATGTTAAATTGGTTGGTTCAAAAACTCGCTGAAGCTGAAAATCATAAACAAGCATTATTTTTAGCGGGGTTAATTTGCCAAGCTGGATCGGTTGATCAAGCTGCGATTCTTGTCAATGTAGCGCGACATACAGACGATATACGATTACGACAGGGGCTATATGATCTGCTGATTGCAACTGGATGGAAGAATAAAGACATCCTGACCTTATATGAATTAGGCATTACACATGCTAATGGACAAATTCGACGTTCGGCACTCTTAGGGTTGCAAGCAATTGGACAATTAACGTTAGAGCGTGCACAGGCTTTTCATAATGACCCAGAGCTAGATGTTCGGGTCGTAGCGCTTGAGCTAACAGCGCAACAACTGCTACCTGACCAACAAACCGAATTATGGCAACAAATAGAATCGCTTTTTGCAGATGAATATATAGAGCATCAACGGGCGGCATTAGGGTTATTTGACCGATTGCACCATCCACAACGTCATGAAAAATTTTTGCTAGCCATTCAGTCATCTGATGACCGGTTGCGGCAAGATGGTGCATTGGCATTAGTGCGCCATCCACATCGTTTAGAAGATGATGTGGTTAGTGCCTTGTTAAATGATCCAGTGGATACTATCCGTGAATATGGAGTGCAAATTGTTGTTCGTGAGTCGAAAAATTTTGCGTTATTAGCACCATATCTAACAGATCCGAGTCAAGCTGTTCGTGAAACACTTATCACTCTTGCTAATCAAGCTCAAAATAAAGAAGCGGCACGCCGTGCATGGGATTCCGCCCAAATGGATGCTGGTAATCATGAGCAGAAAAAGCGTATCACCTTAGCACTAGCAAAATTGTATCCTCAACAATATACGCCTATGTTCAAAGTTTTGATTGATGGTGATCTAAAAATGATCTATCAAAATTTTGGGTGGATTGCAGCATTATCACCATACACTGGCCATATGAGTATTACAGTATTGATTGAGGTATTGTTAGAACATATTGAACAACTTCGCTATGATATATTTGAAATGCTGGCCATAACACATCAATATGCCAATGTTACAGTTATTCAAAACGGGCTTGCAAGTGATTCTACCCGTGCCAATGCACAAGAAGCACTAGAATCCATCAGTAGTCCCCAATTTGCTCAGTGGGTAGGGCAAACATATGATCAAACAATATCACCCCATGATCTTTATCAATCCTATTTTGGCAAAAGTCCTGCGGATATTGGTAATGCCCTAGTCTCATTTTACAACGAATCGGAACATTATTGGGGGCGGTGTATTGCTTTAGTTTTTGCATCGTATATGATCGATGAAATTCCTGAGGGGGTGTTAATTTTAGAGCAGGGGTTGCTCTCAGGGAGTTCGGATTTAGTAGAAGCAGCTTTTGTTGGACAAGCTAAGTCAAAAAACGAGGGTGTGATGAGCTTATCACGGATTGAAAAAGTCATTTTCTTAAAACAAGTTTCCTTATTTGAAAATTTGTCGATTCAACAATTGCAAGTTTTAGCTGATATTTGTACAGAAGAGCGCTTTGAAAAAGATCAAACTATCTTTAAGCAAGGCGAATTAGGCGACTCTATGTATATCATTGTGAATGGGGAAGTTGGTATTGATTTGGAAAATACTGAACATGGGGAAATGAATCGAATTGCGATACGGGGTGTGAATGATGCATTTGGAGAAATGTCATTATTCGATGCTGAAACGCGCTCGGCTAGCGTTGTGCCTATCAAAGATACATTAACCCTGCGGATCGAGGGACAGCACCTTAAAAAGATCGCGCGTAAACATCCTGATTTGTTGTTGTCATTTATCAATGTCTTAAGTGGACGTTTACGCGAAGCCAGCAATCGCTTAGGGGAACTTGAAAGCCGTATTGGGGAAAACTGACACGCTAACCGTTAGCTCTGAGGCGGCAAGGTAGCGTACAAATCGATTAAGTATCCATCTGGGTCTTTTACGACAGCATACCGTTGTCCCCAAAAGGCATCCCAAGGCGTTTTAACAATCGTGAACCCTGCAGCTTGAATATTTGCTGCAATGGTGTCGACCTCTTGAGGGGTATCATATTCCAAGGCAAACCCTGCATGGTTGCTAGGTTGCGGAATGTCCCCTAAAAGTTTTGTGATCAACTCTTTTGTGTCAATCATTAATCGTGCTGACCCCGTTTTGGGGATGGCTTCTATGTGTTGAGTATCATCGGCAAAATCAGGGAATTCAAACCCTAACAATATATAAAACTGTGTACTTTGTTTCAAATTACTACTTGTGACGCTAACCGCATTTAATTGCATGGAACAGTCCTCTTCAATATTATTGAAATTGATTGTAGACAAATTCTGTTTTCAGAACAAGTGTTTCATTGATTATCTGGGTTTGTTTTTGTATACTAACCCATAGTTAATTAATTTACTTGAAAAATTAAATGCAAATTGTTTTTACGGTGTCTTTTTAAAAATGGATGTTAGGCGAGTTGGTACAACGCGGTCAGATATACGCGCTCAAAATATGAGTGCTATTTTGTTGGCGTTGTTACATGGTGAAGGGCTCTCACGGGTTGCGCTAGCGCAACAAGTGGGCGTTTCAACCACAACCATAACCAACCTCATTACAGAACTCACCGCACAAGGGCTTGTGGAAGAAGAGGGTGTTATTAAACCTTCTGACTCAAAAGCTAGTGTTGGCCGCCCCCAAGTTGCATTACAACTCGTTCCCAATACACGCTATGCAATTGGTGTGCATATCGGTGTTGGTGTTGTTCGGATCGGCTTGACAAATCTATTTGGGGAAGTTCAAGATTCTATTGAATATCATCATGATCCACTCACACCATATCAAGCCGTTTTAGAGTCGATCACTGACGCTACTAATCAACTATTGAGTGATGTATCTGTTGACGAAGTGGTAGGGGTAGGGGTAGGGGCATCTGGTTTGGTAGATGCAATCGAGGGCGTCAATGTGATTGCGCCAAATCTTGATTGGCATCATGTCCCCATTCAAGATGATTTGCGGCAAGCATTACGGTTACCTGTGACTATCGAAAACAATGTTCGTACAATGGCACTTGGTGAAGCCTTTTTCGGTGCTGCACAACATGTCAATGCTCTTGCGTTTGTTTATTCACGTATTGGAGTCGGTGCAGGGTTTGTGATGAACGGTCAACTTTACCGAGGGGCGACCGCGGGTGCCGGCGAGATTGGGCATAATATTATTTTATTAGATGATGATACAGAATGTTCAGCGGAAAATACTTTAGAAGCTTTGATAGCTGAACCCCAAATTATTGCTGCTGCTGAACGGATTCGGGAACGGTTCCCAAATGGGATATTTGCAAAATCGTTGCATCGCTATCCAATGTCTATTTCTACAATTTTAGATGCTGCATTAAGTGGTGATGATGTCGTGCGCACCATGCTGCAAACCCGTGCTCGTTATTTTGGTATATCTTTAGCGAATTTAGTAAATGTGTTTAATCCTGAATTGATTGTTGTGGGGGGCATGTTTTCCCATGAATGGTTACTGGATGTCATTAAACAAACTGTTCAGCATTGTGCATTTGCGGGGTTAGGGCGTCATGTGACGGTTCAATCAGCAACATTTGGTGAAGATGCAGGGGTGATTGGTGCTGCGTCACTGGCCCTTGATAAATTTTTCTATAGACAAGGTGTTTAAATGTTACATCCTAAAATTGGATTTGTTCCGATAGCCCGTCCTACCTTTGATGTAGAGCTAGCCCAATCGATGACAGAGCAAGCCTATGCCGCTTTGGATGGTCATGATTTGGTGGGCACAACCGATTTGCTCATGGATATGGATGCTATTGAAGCGGCTGCAAAATCCCTACAACCAGAAAACTTGGATTTATTACTCGTGTTTCAAGCGTCTTTTGCAGATAGCACAATGGTGCTGGCATTAGCCCAAGCCTTAAACCTTCCATTATTGATGTGGGCGGTTCCTGAGGATCGAGTTGGTGGGCGTCTACGGTTAAACTCATTTTGCGGTATTAATTTGGCCGGACATGGGTTGACTCGTGCTGGGATTGCTTATGATTATATTTATGCGGAGCCCACGGATTCTAAAGCCATTGAGAAAGTTAAAACCATTGCTACAGCGGCTGCGGTTCGGCGGCAATTAACCACCAGTCGTATAGGGCGTATCGGTGAAAACCCTGCCGGGTTTGATACTTGTTTAGTGAATTATGATGGTCTAAAACAAACGCTTGGCTTAGATATTGTCCAAGTTGAATTAGAAACTGTTTTTGATGGTGCCCGCCAAGCTGATCCTGCTAAAATTAATGATGCTCTTGGCAAAATTAGCCAAGATGTGGCTGGGATTGATGATATGGAACCTGAAGCAACCAATGGCACGCTTGGCACATATGTTACTTTACGTGATATGGCTGATAATCAGTCCCTAGATGGGCTAGCAGTTCGTTGCTGGCCTGAATTTTTTACGGAGCTTGGCTGTTCTGCTTGTGGAGCAATGTCCATGTTGAGTCATGAAATGACTCCAAGCAGTTGTGAGGCTGATGTCAATGGCACAATTACCCAATTGATCCTACAATGGATTAGTGGTGAGCCTGCATTTGGCACTGATTTAGTGTCGTTTGATGTTGACAAAAATGAAGCTGTTTTATGGCATTGTGGATTAGCGCCGTTGCATATGGCGGATCCAGACTACCAAGCACAAGCGACCATACATTCAAATCGAAAAATGCCTTTATTAATGGAATTTCCCTTGAAGCCCGGACGTGTCACCATTGCCCGCCTTAGTGAGGCAACAGGTGAGTTTCGGCTAGTGATTGGTGGTGGCGAGATGCTTAAAGCACCGCCAAGCTTCACTGGCACAAGTGGTACGATTCGTTTTGACCACGGTGCCCAAGCCGTTATGGATACCATTATGAATGAAGGACTTGAACATCATATTTCAATTACCTACGGTGATCACACCGCTACACTCCTCACACTCGCCAAAATGCTAAAGTTACCAGTTCTGCATCTTTAAGATGCTGGTTGGAACCTGTTGATTTAGTTTTGGAGGTAAAAAAACGGCATAAAAAAAGTTAATTCGGCTATACATAGATTTAAATCGAAAGTTAAGTTTGAGGATTTTATTTAACATGAAACGGACACTATTAGTTCTGATTTTGTTGGTTGTGTTGGTGCTTTCTGCTACCCTTAGCCCTGCAATGGCACAAGATGAAGATGTTGAATTACGCATGTTATGGTACAACGATGGCAACGAAGGCGATGTCATGCGTGACTTGCTTGACGACTTTGAAGATGCCAACCCTGGTATTACGGTTGCTATTGATGTTGTTGCTTATGGTGACATCCACAATATCTTGCAAGCACAAGTTGAAGCTGGTGATGAAGCCCCTGACTTGGCTCGTGTAACTGACACCGCTCGCTTCCGTGAATTCTACCTTGATTTGGTGCCTTACCTCACTGAAGACCAAATTGCTTACTGGGAAGCCAATTTCTCCGAAGCTGTTTTAGATTCTTTCCGCCTCGGCGAGGATGATAATGGCGTTTATGGTTACCCAACCAACTTTACCATCACAGGGCCTTACATCAATGCAACCTTGTTTGAACAAGCTGGCGTCGATGTACCTGGTGCTGAAGCCACTTGGGACGAATGGGTAGCAGCCGCAACGGAAGTTTCTGAAGCCACTGGCGTGCCGTATGCTGTTGCAATCGACCGTTCCGGTCACCGTGTATGGGGGCCTTCCCTTTCTATTGGTGCCACCTATGTAAATGAAGATGGTAGCTTTACGGTTGATAGCGAAGGTTTCCGTACAACTGCTGAAATGATTGTTGGTTGGCATGAAGATGGCATTACCCCCGTAGAAGTATGGGTAGGTAGTGGTGATCAATATGCGTCTGCTGCTGCAGAATTTGTGAATGGTCAATTGGTACTCTATATGAGCGGTAGCTGGCAAATTGGTTCCTTCGCCAATGATATTGGTGATAGCTTTGAATGGCGTGCAGTTCCTAATCCGTCTGGCCCCGGCGGCAGCACTGGTATCCCCGGTGGCGCGGTTGTAGCTGGTTTGAATACGACTGAACACCCAGAAGAAGTTGCTATGTTGATGGACTACTTGGTACAAATGGACGTGTTGGGTGAATTCTCTGGCCGTTCCTTGTTCATCCCCGGCCACGCTGGTTTGGCTGAAGCTGGTGTAGACTTCGACACCGACAACGAATTAGTTGGTGCGGCTTTGGCTACATTCTTGGCAGAAGTTCCCAAACTCTCTGATGAAGCTTATGCTTTGCAATATAGCCCAATCGGTTTCGTATTGAACACCAATATCCGTGACCGTTTGACTCAAGTTATCGTTGGTGAATTGACTTTGGATGAAGCGATTGAACGCATCCAAGAAGCCGCTGACGAGGCGTTTGCCGCACAATAAGGTTAGTGTGTAGCATCTAATTTTTATCACGGCTACTCATTAAGCAGTAGCCGTGATGCTCCCTCTTTATTGTTATTTCGTATTGATACCGAATTTTATATTTATAGAACAAGGAGCGGATTAAATGATCTTGATCCGAGAGGCTATTCCTAAAAAGGTACGCCAGTCGATTAGTGATGCATTCTTCAAACCGATTCAACTACTAATGGATCTATTGGATGCCTTACTAACACCATTGCAAAAACTGATAGGCGTCAATAATATGGCGTACTTTTTTGTGCTACCAAACTTACTTATTTTTGGCATATTTATTTTGCTACCTATGCTGTTAAATTTTTACATCGGTTTTACCGGCGGTACATCTTTTGCAATTGAAAACCGCCCTTGGGTTGGTACGCAAAACTTAGAGCAAATCCTAACGTGTGATGACTATACAGATGCGAACTCCTGTCAAGAAGATTATTTTTGGCGTGGTGCACGGAATACCTTTTTCTTTGTTGTTACACAAGTTACTCTGATGGTTGGTCTCGCTTTGATCACTGCGGTGGCACTGAATGGTGACATCTTTGGACGGGGTTTTTTCCGAAGTGTGTTTTTCTTTCCTGTTTTGCTATCTCCGGTGGTGGTGGCGCTGGTATGGCGGTGGTTCTTGCGGGTCGACAGCGGATTGTTAAATGCGTTGTTGGAAGATGCTGGCCAAGAACGTATTTCATTTTTGACGGATAGTAACTGGGCACAGTTTTGGGTGGTTATGATTACCACATGGGCAGAAATGGGATTTTATACGCTGATCCTGCTAGCTGGTTTGCAATCGATTCCAGCCTCATTATATGAAGCTGGGCAGTTAGATGGTGCAAATTCATTTCAAAGATTTACCAAAATCACTTTTCCACTCCTGATGCCTACTATGACAGTGGTGTTAGTGCTATCGCTTATCCGAGCGGTGCAAGTCTTTGATGTGGTGTATGTCTTTACGGGAGGTGGCCCCGGCACATCAACCTTATATATTGTTCAATATATATTCCGAGAGGCATTTGGTGAAGGTACGCAACAATTGGGTATGGCCGCTTCAGCCTCGTTGTTATTGGCCTCTGTATTATTATTGCTCACATTAGCGCAACTGTTCTTTGCACGCCGTGGCGAAACAGAATAGAAGGGGGTAACCAATGGCTACAAAAACTGAAAATGCAGGATTTTTTACACGGCGGTCTGGTGTTGGGCGGTTTGACATCAAGGATGTATTAACCTATGCCTATTTGCTAATCGGTACAGTGGTGATGTTTGGCCCTGTTTTATGGTTGGTGATGTCATCTTTTAAAGATGAAGCCTTACTCTTCGAGCAAAACCCAACATTTTTACCATACTCGCAATTACGTGAAGATGTTCGTGATGTCTCGATTGTTGAGTTTAATCCCGATTTTTTTGACTTTACCATCAATGGGGTTGAAATCCCTGAACCTGACATGGAAGCCACGAACGGTTTTATTTATCCGCTGGATGAGATCATGTTGACCCGCTCGCAGCGATCACAGGTAGAGGCATTGGCCGCAAATACGGAAAGTGCCGACTTGAGCCTTTTACCAGAAGGTGCTGACCGTGTACGCCTTGAAGGTGATACAGGTAATGCGTTGCAACTATTGCAAGCAGAACGAGATTTCTCTATTTTGGTTGAATTGCTAAATCGCTCTGAATTGTCTGCTGGGCTTGAGGCCGAGAGTATTACGGTGTTTGCGCCAACGGATGATGCTTTTGAAGCATTGATCCTCGAACTTGGTGAACCAACTGTTGCTCTGTTGATGCAAGAATCTGACTTACTCAGCGAGATTTTGGCATCGCATGTTCTCATAGGAGCATATAGCTACACAGATTTATATTTGAGTCGTGAAACAGACTTTACAACAATGGCTGATGGGGTATCTAAAACGCTAGATGTTGATTTTGGAACACCATTACCACTTTTTGATATAACGTTTTATCCGTTACAAATTGGCGATGCGACATTGACACAGGTCAATTTAGATTCTGATCAAGGATTGTTGCATGTCATTGATCAGGTTTTGGTTGATGATGCTACACTCAACGGGTTATCAGGTAGTGGTGATGTATCTGTGTTTGATGTAATTCCTGATACTGTAACATTAGAGAGTGATCCATCAACCTATCTGGAACTGGCACAATCAACCCCAGAATTAACAATTTTCGCTACTGTTTTAGAGACATCTGAAATAACCCTTGAGGCGGGTGATTATACGCTTTTAGCGCCCAGCAACAAGGCATTCCTTGCATTGATCGAGCAATATGGTGCTGAAACCGTCGCATCATTATTATTGCCTGAAAATCAAGAAACCCTACAATCGATTTTGCAAGGGCATGTCCTAACGGATAACTACCGTGATATTAATTTATATCGTGATTGGGTAGGGGGATCAGTTGAAACATTGTCTGGTGAGTTACCTGTTCAGATGATACAAGGTGAAACAATTCGTCTTGCACAAGTTGGTAGCCCGCTCGGTGCAAACTTTAATATGATTGATCCTGAAAATCCTAGCGATGGGATTTTGGTGGTGTCATCGTATATCACTCCGACTGGTAATAGCGCTGTATTTGAGCCTGTGCGTGAGGTGAGCTTTAAAACCGAAAACTACACAGGTGCATTAGATGCATTTGATTTCCCTCGCTATTTATACAACACCGTCTTTGTAACGGCGGTTGCCACAGTTATGACCTTGCTGATCAATAGTATGGCCGCCTTTGCGCTCAGCAAATATCGCTTTAGAGGGCGGGACGCGGTGCTTTTGATCATCATTAGTACCTTAATGGTGCCAGTCTCTGTAATTTTGGTGCCTGCTTTTGTGGTGGTTTCTCGTTTGGGGATGACCAATAGTTTATGGGGCATCATTATTCCTGCGGCGGCAACACCAACAGGTGTATTTTTGTTGCGTCAATATATGTTAACTATTCCCGATGAGTTGCTAGATGCTGCCCGTATTGATGGGGCAAGCGAATGGCGGATCTATTGGCAAGTGGTGTTGCCATTGGCACGCCCTGCGCTGGCTGTGTTGGCTATTTTCTCGATTATGTGGCGTTGGAATGACTTCCTGTGGCCGTTGATTGTATTGAGCCGCAGCGAGCTATTTACCCTTCAAGTTGGGCTAAATGCCTTCCAAGGTGCGTTAGATGTGCAGTGGCACTATATTCTTGCTATGACGGTATTAACATTGCTCCCCATCACGATTGTTTTTGGGATTTTGCAACGCTATATCACTACAGGAATTGCAACCACTGGCTTGAAATAAGTTGTTTTATGATGGGGGCGGCGGTGGTCGCTTCCATCAGATTACAATAGGTTGAATTGCTCTTGACGCTCTGCATGGAGCCGTTTATGCTTATATGAGAATTAATTTTTCAACTTGATTAATTAAAAGGATTTGTAGTGAAATTTTTTTTAGATAGTGCAATCATTGATGAAATTCAATATGCCCTTGATATGTGGGATATTGACGGTGTAACCACCAATCCACGCCATGTGCAAGTTTCTGGTAAACCGTTTTTAACGGTGGTTCAAGAGATTGGCAAACTGATGGCTGGAACTGATAAAACGGTATCTGTCCAAACGAATCCTCATAACCATGATAACCATGATGCCATTATTGAAGAAGCCCGCCGTTTTGTGGAACTCAACCCCGAAACCTTTGTTATTAAAATGCCTTGTACTGAAGCTGGCTTCAAAGCCTGTAAAGTGTTAACTGATGATGGCATCCGTGCCAATATGACGCTTTGCTTTTCTGCCATGCAAGCGATGCAAGCCATGCGTATGGGGGCAACTTATGTTTCACCTTTTATTGGCTGGAAGGAATCCAATGGCGAAGAAACTGGTAGCTTTATCGCTGATTGTGTTCAGATCAAACACAACTTTGACTATGGTACAGAAATTCTGGTTGCGGCTGTTCGTAACGGTCGCCAAATTGCTGACGCGGCTGTAATGGGAGCCGATATTGTAACGGCTGGTATTGCAGTTTATAAAGAAGCCTTTGCTCACCCTTATACGGATGTTGGTCTTGGTAAGTTCCAAAGTTTTTGGGATGAAACCCCCTATGAGGAAAGTTAGCAATGGCTGAAAATCGTGCGCCAAAGATTGTTGTTATCGGTGCAGGGAGCGCTATTTTTGGGTTAGGGGCGCTTTCCACAATGATGCAAGCGGAACGCTTGCGTGGGTCACATATTGCGTTATGTGACATTAATGAAAAAGGGCTCGCGGACATGACCCGCCTCGCTGAAATTATGAGCAAAGAGTGGGACTCCGGGATTACTGTGTCAAGCTCAACCAATCGCCGTGATTTATTGCCTGATGCTGATTTTGTCATCGTATCAGTTCAAGTTGGGGATCGGGAAACTGTTTGGGAACAAGACTGGCGTATTCCGTTAAAACATGGTGTTCGGCAACCATACGCCGAAAATGGTGGCCCCGGCGCATTTGCCCATACCGCCCGCAATTTGCCATTGATGATCGATATTGCACGGGATATGGAAGAACTCTGCCCCAATGCCTATTATCTGAACTTAACCAATCCATTGATTCGGTTAACGACGGCTATTCACCGCTATACAGACATCAAAGTCATTGGGCTTTGCCATCAATTACTATGGGGATATGCGATGGCGGGTGCGGTTTTGGCAGATGAGTATAACATTGAACTACCTGATCATTTTCATGTTCATACTGATGCCGATAACATGCCCAATTTTATCCCTGTTGCGCGGTCTGCACTTCGGAATTTTGACATCAAAGCGGCTGGAATTAATCACTTCTCATGGGTTTATGATATTCGTGATAAAGCGACCGGTGAGGATTTATACCCGTTGTTGCGTGATAAATGGCTGAACCATACCCGCCGAGATTTTGAACCCGTTAGTCGTGAAATTTTTGAAATATTTGGAATGATGCCCACCGCAGGGGATAGCCATATGGTTGAGTTTTTGCCGCTGGTGCATGATCCCATCACAAAACCGTGGGAAAAATATGATCTAAAATTGCAAAGTTGGGATGGTAACCGTAAGCGTCGGGCGGATCGCAAAGCCCTAGCAGCGTCGATTGTGGAAGGCCGCGAATCTGTAGACATTTTAAGGGATGTTTGGCGGCATGACATGCTGGACGAAGGTATCCCTGAAATGATCAGCGCGGTGATGTATAACGATAATCACTATCACCCTCAACTCAATATTCCGAATCACGGACTCATTCCGAATTTACCCAGTGATGCGATTGTGGAAGTGCCGGGGGTTATTTCTTCCTTTGGATTCCAAGGGATGACCTTCCCTGAATTGCCACCTGCAATTGCTGAATTTTGCCGCCGAGAACTCGCCTTAACGGATTTGGTTGTTGAAGCGGCTATGACAGGTGATCGCCAAGTGGCGTTACAAGCGTTGTTGTTGGATCCAATGGTGACCGACATTGATACGGCTCGCGCTATTTTGGATGAGTTCATTGTCGAGTTCCGTGATTATTTACCTCAATTTGCGTAGTACATTGATGGGGGTAAATACCCCCATTGGTTAAAAGATGAAAGAACTGTAGTAGGAGATACATAAAATGAAAAAAGTATTTGTGATTGATGCTAGCGACAATGTTGCGACTGTGGTTGTTGAACCCATCAGCAATGGGGAAGATGTGGTTACTAATGGGCAATTGACCGATTTGAATGTAAAAGCCACACAAGACATTCCCTATGGGCATAAGATTGCTATTAAAGACATTGCCGAAGGCGAAACGGTGTTTAAATATGGTTTAAGCATTGGCAATGCCACCACCAATATTAAAGTTGGTGACCATGTTCACATTCACAATGTTGACAGTAATCGGGGACGTGGTGACCGTCAGTAGTCGCCCGTCATTGAAATCAATACAGAAAATAAGCAATCGTTATTAAGGAGTAACATCAAATGTCTGAATTTATGGGATACCACCGCCCAGATGGATCTGTTGGGATTCGTAACCACTTATTGATTTTGTCTGGTACGGTTTATGCCAATGGTTTAGTTGAAAAAATTGCCAATATGGTACATGGTGCAGTGCCAATTACCCATCAACATGGCCGCACCCAATTGGCATCTGACCTCGCCGTGACCCGTCGCTTTTTGTCTGGAACAGGGGCAAACCCCAATGTTGGGGCGGTGTTGGTCATCGACCATTTTAAAGAAGAAGGTTGTACGGCTGAAGATATTGCCAATGATATTTCACCAACGGGCAAACCGATTGCAGTTGTTAACATCCGTGAGTTGGGTGGACTGGTGAACGCAATGGAGCAAGGCGTGCGGTATGCCTCTGATCTTGCACGTCAAATTAGCATGATTCACCGTCAACCAGCCCCAATTTCTAAAATTTTATTTGGCACAGAATGTGGAACGTCTGACACAACCTCTGGTTTAGCGAGTAATCCCGCGAATGGTGTTGCTGCTGAAAAAATTATTGCCCAAGGTGGGCGCACCATCTTAGCGGAGTGTACTGAATGGATGGGGTGCGAACATTGGTTAGCAGATCGTGCTGTTACTGAAGAAATTAAAGAGCAAATTTACGCAGGCGTTGCTCATATGGAAAACCGTACCTTACGCTTGGGTGAAGATATTCGTGGCGCACAACCCACCGGTGATAACATGGCAGGTGGCTTGACCACGATTGAAGAAAAATCAATGGGGGCATGTAAAAAAGTTGGCGATTCTCCCATTCATGAATATCTTGAAGTTGCTGCTGCACCTACCAAAACTGATCCCGGTGTCTATGTAATGTATGGTCCGGGGCACGGTGCGGAATCTATTAGCAGTATGGCGGCAGCAGGTTGCCAAGTATTAACCTTCTGCACAGGTGGCGGTCACACATCCAATCACCCGATTATGCCTACCATCAAAGTAACAGGCAATCGTAATTCCTTTGAATTAATGAAAGACACCGTTGATGTTGACGTTAGCGGCATCTTCTATGATGAACTGACCTTACAAGAAGCGGGCGATATTGTTTATGATGAAGTGATGCGCGTTTCTAACGGCTATCTCACTAAGTCAGAAGCCTTGAAAGATAACAATAGCTTTGCTATTCATCGGATGGGCCCCAGCATCTAAGCTGAATTTAAATTGACTTTAGTATTCAGAAAGGGAGTGGGTTTACTGCCCCACTCCCTTTTTGTATTTTAGAAAAGGACTATATTTATGAAAATTCCGTATGGCAAAACGTATCTTGATCTTGAATTGCCATCTGATCGTCTAGTTGATGTGATCGCGCCCCATGACACCCCACCCGCTAAAAATCCGGTTGAAGTGATTGAATCAGCTTTAAAAAATCCGGTAGGTGATGTTCGTCTAGCTGATTTCAAGGATGTTCAGTCGGTTGCGATTGCGATTAATGATAAAACCCGTCCGGTACCTCATGCAGAGCTACTGCCTCCTTTGTTAGCGCAATTGCATCAAATGGAGATTCCTAAAAGTGCCATCACCTTTGTGATTGCCAATGGAACTCACCCACCGATGCCACCAGAGGAATATGATTGGGTGTTGCCTGCGGAATTGGTCGCTGAGTACCCAGTTGTGTCGCATGATGCCTATGATGAGAGCCAGCAGCAAGACCTTGGTAAAACACCTCACGGAACGCCAATTTTGATCAATAAGGCCTATATGCAAGCGGATTTGCGGATTGTAGTAGGGAATATAGAACCGCATCAATTTATGGGCTTCTCTGGTGGTGTGAAAAGTGTAGCAGTCGGACTCGCAAGCCATAAGACGATTAATCATAATCATGCCCTGATGACGCATCCTGATTCACGGTTGGGGCATTACGATCATAACCCTGCTCGGCAAGATGTGGAGGCGATTGGTAACCGGATTCGGGTCGATTTTGCGCTGAATGTATTGTTAAACGGTCAAAAGAAAATTGTCGATGTGGTGGCTGGTGATCCCGTTGCCGTTATGCAGAAAGCCATCCCAAAAGTACGTGATATTTTTCAAGTACCTGTTAAGGCTCCTTATGATGTTGTCATCAGTTCAGCGGGGGGGCACCCCAAAGATATTAATATATACCAAGCCCAAAAAGCCCTCGCCCATGCGCGGCTCATCACCAAAGATGGTGGAACCATTATTTTAGTTACGGCTTGCCCTGAAGGGACGGGTAGTGAAAAGTACGAAAACTGGATGCTTGATCCTTCCATGACATCTTACCACGCTGTGTTTGAGCGCTTTGAGCGGGAAGGGTTTAAGGTTGGGGCACATAAAGCTTATCAGATCGCCCGTGATGCGGCTCAAGTGCGTGTGTTAATGCTGTCGGAAATGGATGCAGAATTAGTCCAAAAATTATTATTGGAACCTGTAGCATCATTAAATGCTGCACTTAAAATTGCCCTGACGGACGTGCTAGCAGATGTGCGAATCGCCGTGATGCCAGCGGCAAATGCAACCATTCCGTTGCTTGCACAAGACGCCTAATTGATAATATGGATATATAAGTTTTTGATGGTGTAAAAGGAGCAAAAAATGAAACTTGCAATGTTTGGTATCGGTGGTGTAGGGGGGTATTTTGGCGGTCGTTTGGTCGAAGCAGGGCATGATGTCGCGTTTATTGCTCGTGGCAAACACCTTGAGGCTATCAAACAATATGGCTTACAAGTAACCAGTGATCGTGGGGATTTTGTGGCAAAGCCTCGTATTGCAACGGATGATCCATCAGTGGTTGGTACTGTCGATGTGATGTTAATGGCGACTAAAGCATGGCAAATTGATGATGCCGCCAAACAGATGAAACCGATGATCGGTGAACATACCATGATAGTACCTTTGCTTAATGGAGTTGAAGCGCCGCTAAAATTGGCAGAACACTACCCCAAAGAGCAAGTATTGGGTGGTTTGTGCCGTGTGATGAGTTGGATTGAAGCACCGGGGAAAATTCATCAAGGCGTGGTGATGCCGACTGTAACCTTTGGTGAGATGGATGCCGAAACCAGTGAACGGGTGCAAGCTTTGCGTGAAATCTTTGAATCAGCAATAGGTATTGATGTGCAAACACCCGCCAATATCCAAGCGGCGATGTGGCAAAAATTAACTTTTATTGCATCATTCAGCGGAGTGGGAGCCGTAACGCGCCACCCCGCAGGGGTTTTGCGCGCCTTGCCAGAAACCCGCAAGATGTTAGAACATGCCATGCAAGAGTGTGTTGCTGTTGCCGAGGCGCGGGGTGTTGAGATGCCCGCAGGCGCAGCAAAAAAATCAATGTCTTACATCGATAATTTGAATGAAGGGGCAACGGCTTCTATGCAGCGTGATATTTTGGATGGCAAGCCTTCTGAACTATCCGCCCAAAATGGCGCGATTGTGCGGCTTGGGGCAGAAGTCAACACGCCAGCGCCAACGCATGAATTTATCTATTCTGCATTATTGCCTGCCGAAATGGCTGCACGGGGAGAATTATAATGCTTCGCTTTATTGTTATTATTCTTGTGATTGGGATTTTGGGCAGTGGGGTGGTTATGGCTCAAGGTGAATCTGTGACCAATACCTTTGAATATGATGGGCGTACCCGGACTTATCAGTTGTATGTGCCATCTGAATATGACGCCGAAACCCCGATCCCATTGGTCATGTCATTTCATCCAGCAGGCGCAACGGGGTATGGTATGGCGTTAGTGACAAATTTTGAAAACCTTGCCGAAGAAGATACTGTATTACTAGTGTATCCCGATGGCCCCGGTGGGTATTGGGATTATGGCGCAGGAACGCCTGCGTGGGAGAATGTTCCTGATTTGCGTGATGATCCCAGTTTTGCTAGTGCATTGTTAGATGAGCTTTTAGATACCTATATGATTGATCCTGAACAAATTTATATGGTGGGATTTTCCAATGGGGCGCGGATGGCGATGCGGATGGCCTGTTCTGATTTGCGAGTTGCGGGTATGGCGGCGGTTTCAGCCACGATTAGTGATGAAGTTACTGCGATTTGTGATCCTGATGCTGAATTTGATGCGATTTATTTTCACGGTCGTTTAGATGGTACAACCCCTTGGGCGGGCAAACCACTCTATATTGGTAGTGATTTTGTGAGTAACGCGCTTTCTGCCCCGGATACAGCCCAATTTTTTGCGGATGTGAATGATTGTTCTGCTGAAAGTGTTGCTGATGATGGTGCAATTTTGTACGAAAATTGTAATGGGGGGCAGGTGATCTTTTATGGAGTTGAGGATCAAGGTCACCTGTGGTTTGATGACCCTGATACCACCCAATTGATCTGGGACTTTTTTGATCTGAAATCAGATTGATTATTCAGCCCGAATGACAAAGAAATCGACATCTATACCATCCTCAGGGATGGTTTTTTCATAGGTCATGCCGACTTTTTCCACCACGCGGATCGAGGCTGTGTTGGCGTGATCAATGGTTGCGTAGATATAGGGAAGTTCGTAATCATTTAATCCTTTTTTAAGGATGGCATCGGCAAGTTCAGTTGCTAGCCCTTTGCCCCAATGGGATTGTTTAAGGCAATAGATAATTTCATAAAATTTATGTTGTTTGCTATAAACAATGCCTGCAAACCCAATAAAGTCATCGTTTGTGTTGTCGATAACCGCAGAAGCACCAAAGCCCTTGGTTTTATAGTTATTCTGCGAAACATCGATCCATCTACGAACGTCTTCGGCACCGAGGGGTTCGCCATCCCCCATATATTTCATGAGAATTGTATCGCTACAGATGGCGTAGAAATCGTCAAAATCACTGTGTTCTAGTTCACGTAATGTTAGGCGGTCAGTTTTTAAAATATCTGTCATTGATTTACCTTAATGCTTATATGTTGTCGCCCTTGGTCATCGGTAAAAGCGCGATCATAATAACTGGTAACAGGGCGTGTTTCATGGATGGGTAGAATAAATTCTAATTTAGAGTAGGGAAGTTGATAATCCCCATCAACCTGTACGGATAGTTGGATTGTATCAGCAGTGCTTTCACAGGTCAGCATAACACGGGTTAGGGGGGCGTCAGCGCTGATGCCATCATCTTCATAAAGGGTAAATTGATTTTTTTGTTCCCGCTTAGCAGGGAAAGTCATGATTTGCCGTATATTATCGGACGTTGCTCCAACAAATTTCATAGATTTACCCAGCGGAATCATGGCGCCTGCTTTGGCGAACAGTGGAATATGATCGGGGGAAGTTTGAACAGTGATTGTTTGTCCGCCGTTATGCCATTGTCCGCTATAGTAATCGCACCATGTAACCCCATCAGGCAAATAAACATCCCATGTTTCGGCTTGGGGGTGATAAATCGGGGCAACTAATAAACCCGTACCTAGCAAATAGTTAAAATTTTGATCGTATGTTTCTGGATCAGTGGGAAATTCGTAAAGTATTGGACGCATGATTGGTGTGCCGTTGAGGTGGGCATCCCACATTAAGCTATAGAGATAAGGAATCAATCGGTAACGGAACTCAATCGCTTGCCGGACTTGCGGCAAAATCTCAGGGTACATCCACGGTTCATTGACCGTTCCATCAGTATTATAAGAATGGATTGTAAAGCGGGGTTGAAAGATGCCTGCCTGTACCCAGCGTAAAAAAAGTTCTGGGTCTGGTTTTGCGCCAAAAAAGCCCCCTACATCATGCCCTGTGTTCGGCGCCCCTGATAGGCTCATGCCTAAGCCCATTGGGATATTCCATTGGAGCGTGTGCCATGAGGTTTCATTGTCGCCTGACCATGTTTGGGCGTAGCGTTGAATCCCTGGCAAACCTGAGCGGCACAATACAAAAGGGCGTTTGGTGGGGTTATGAGCTTGTTGTGCTTTGTAAGATGCGCGCGTCATTAATAAGGTTTGAATGGGGCGCAACATCCCCAAGCGATCCCCTGTGTGGCAGATAGCGTCATTGTCCCATATTTCAAATTCGTTATTATCATTCCATAAACTATCAATGCCATAATCTAGCAGTTGCTGTGTCGCGTTTTGTTGCCACCACTGATAGGTTTCAGGGTTAGTAAAATCTAAGTATGCTCCTTCAGCGCTTTCAAATGCGCCCCCACTCCATAGAATTTCGGTTTGAGGGGCAGTTTGCTCTGGATTTTGGATAAATCCGTTAAACGCTTTTACCTCATCATAATATGGATGGCTTTTTAGTAAATAAGGTTTGATGTTGGCACAAAGCCGAATGCCATTATCATGAAAGTTTTTAACCATTCCTTGAGGGTCAGGAACTTTATCTGTATTCCACGTAAATACATAGCGGCTCCCATCGGCTCCTGTGGTGTAACCTGACGATAAATGGAACATGTCACACGGAATGTTATGCGCTGCACACAGTTCGGCAAATTGTTTGAGTTGGTGTTGGGCGTCGGGGAGTTCAGTATATAACATGGTTGATCCCAAATAGCCTAATGACCAGCGCGGCGGCATTGCCATATGCCCGATTAGGTGGCTGAATTTTTGTGCTACGGCAGCGATACTTTCTCCGTAAATCAGATAATAATCCAGATCGCCATCATCAGCTTTGTAATAGCGATAGTAACCGTGATACGCATCGATCTCTTTGCCAAGGTCAAATACACAACTAGAGAAATTGTCATAAAACAGACCGTAAGCAATGTCTAGTTCTGGGTTATAAGTGATGAAGAATGGAAAATGCTTATATAGGGGATCGCTTGTTTCGGCATTGTAGCCCAACGCATCGAGATTGTGCATCCGTAGGCGGTGTCCGTGTTTATTCAGTTTGCCTGCCCGTTCCCCAAAACCCAGATAGAGGTCTTGTTCATCACGGCGCATGTAGTGGTAGATTTGGCGTCCTTGGGTGCGGTATGCGCGGAAAGGGGTATCACTAGCGAAGGTTTTGCCGTTGGCTTGCCATGAAATACCAAGTTCTAAAGTATTGATCGTGATTGTCAATTGTTCGGTTTTTAGTGTGATATGAGTATCAGTTTTGATGGTTTCATGATCGGGACAAGTGAAAGGACTATAATCATCGCGTAGACGCCCTTCACGCTGGTGGGCGTGGAATGCCCATGTGTGATCCAGCCGGGGTGTGCCATCTGGTGTGAAACATACACGCACTAGATCATGATCTAAAATATCGACAGTAAAGTTATCAGTAATTGCAACCATAGATGTGTCTCAATAATTTCTGAGTATTGTACTCTAGATATGATATGCTAGGGAAAATATGGTGAGGAAATTTTCATGGTGCAACGTAGTGATCGTCGTATGCCCAATGTCAAACTTCTGGAGACTGTACGTAAGCCCTTAGCAGGGGATGTTCCTGTCAGTGAGATCATCACGCCGATGGTACGCGAGGGTGAACTCTATCGGCAATTGCCAGACCATAAAGTGGTATGTTATGCGTGCGCCCATGAGTGTACTATCAAAGATGGGGCACGGGGTATTTGCCAAGTTCGTTACAATGCGGGGGGCAAGCTGTATGTGCCATATGATTATGTTGCTGCATTACAATGTGACCCCACTGAAAAGAAACCCTTTTTTCATCTGAATCCCGGTAGTGATACGCTCACATTTGGGATGTTGGGTTGCAATCTACATTGTAGTTATTGCCAAAATTGGGATATTTCGCAAACCTTACGGGATGCCAATGCGGGACGTCCTCCGCAAGAGGTCACCCCCAAAGCCTTGGTTGACATGGCAGTTCGCAATGGGGCAAAAAATGTAGCGAGTTCTTACAATGAACCACTGATTACATCTGAATGGGCGCGGGCGATCTTCCAAGAAGCCAAACAGGCAGGCTTACACTGTGGGTATGTTTCTAGTGGGAATGCGACCCGTGAAGTCTTGGAATACATTCGCCCCTATACCGATGCGTACAAAGTTGACCTAAAAACGATGCGCGATAAAACCTATCGCCAATTGGGTACTGTTCTGGATCATGTATTGGATACGATCAAAATGATCTATGAAATGGGTTTTTGGTTGGAAATTGTAACCCTGATTGTGCCGGGGTTGAATGACTCGGATGATGAGTTGCGCGATGCTGCTAAATTTTTAGCGGATATTTCGCCTGATATTCCTTGGCATGTGACTGCTTTTCATGCCGATTATAAAATGCAAGACCGTCCTGACACTGAAGCCAAGCAATTAATACGGGCGGCTGAGATCGGTTATGAGGCGGGCTTACGGTATGTTTATGCTGGCAACCGTGTGGGACGAGTGGGGCGCTACGAAAATACGATGTGCCCAACTTGTGACGCCACACTGATCAAACGCTTTGCGTATGTCATTTTGGATTATCAGATTACAGGACAAGGTACTTGCCCACATTGTGATACCAAAATTGCGGGGATTTTCCCTAATGATCCGAAACAAGTTTGCAGAGGAACCCATGCTGATATTTATAACCGTCGTCCGCGTCGGGTACGGTAGGAATGTGTATCTATTGGAATAAAGAGATGCGCTTACTACCGAGTATGAGAATAACCGCCAAGATCAGTAATCGATAGACTACCCAGTCATCATTCAAAAATGGAGAAAATAATGGGCTCCACTCGTCGCGGTGGCTTTCGATAGCTGGTTGATTTTGTTTAGTCTGCGTGTTGACCACATGAATATCAGTCGTTTGGTTTTCGTAGCTAAAGGTGACATAGGCAACCCATTGATTATCTGGTGATAGGGTGAGTTGCGCATTGCGGGCGAAAAAGTTGCTTCGGGGTAAGCCTATGTAAGTATCATTGTTGATGTCGTACAGATTAATATGGTTTAGGTTCAGGCAATTAGAGTGACAGAGTTCAATATAGTGGGATTCAAAGATGAGGAAGTTTCCGTCATATGACCAAGTAGGTTTTTGATCAGCTCCGATAGTTCCTATAGCACGGGTTTCGCTGCCTGATTGAATAATCAGATCAACATATTCGTTAGCGATGGCACTAGTACTGATGGCAAGCCCTTCACGTTCCAACTCACTGCCCCATCCCCAATATTGGTAAGCAATAGCGTTTCCTTGGGGGGAACCGACTGCACTATAGGCATTTAGGTCTGGTGTGAGTGGGGTGATTTCTTGGGTGATTGGATCAACCTGATATAAATGTTCAACACCTGTATTTTTATCAGGGCTATGATAGATGATCGTTTCCCCAAACCATGCAACATCATGTTTGATAGTTGTATCATTGGTGAGTTGATGTTCGTTTTTGCCATCTGCATCCATGATCATGATGTGGTCTTGTTCATCTTCTTGTCGCAAAAAAGCAATACGGTCTCCATTAGCTGACCACACAGCGTCACTATCTAACGCCGCATGATTAGTTAATCGGATAGGAGCATTGGTGGCGCTCGGTGTTTTATAAATATCAGTATTGCCATCACGCGTTTGTGTATAGAGAATCCACCGCCCATCAGGGGAATAGCGAATATCACGATGAAAGCCGCTACCTTGTGAAATCTGTGTTTCATGGGCTCCATCGCTCCGCATTGTAAAAATTTGTGGTGTTCCGTCTTCATGTAAGGCTAAAAATGCTAGCCAATAGTTGGAGCCTTGATCCTGCCAGCGCACGACAGATACCCAAATAGCTAAACTTGCTATGATAAATCCTAGTAAAAAAGTGATGTTACGAAACATAGACTCCATCATAGAACGTCTGCCACCGATACGCAATTTTTGTTACAATGTTGCTCACGAAAAGGATAGGACACACACACTATGTTTGATACCAATGAAGTACCTCATCGTCGGTTTAATCCCTTAACGAATGAGTGGTTATTGGTGAGCCCTCACCGTGCCAAACGGCCTTGGCAAGGGCAAGTAGAAGATGCGCCACCAGATACCCGCCCACAATATGATCCGACCTGTTACTTATGTCCGGGGAACGAACGGATAGGTGGTAATAAAAATCCAGATTATAAGGGAACCTTTGTTTTTGATAATGACTTTCCTGCATTGTTAACAGATGTTGAATCGGCAGAAGATACCCGTCATCCATTGTTAAAAGCTCATACCGAGCGCGGTATCTGTCGTGTGATCTGTTTTTCGCCGCGTCATGACTGGACACTCGCTCATATGCCTGTCAAGGATATTCGGCGGGTCGTCGATACATGGGCACAAGAAACCACAACGTTGGCTACTGAAAACCCTTGGTTAACCTATGTTCAGGTTTTTGAAAACAAAGGGGCAATGATGGGCGCTTCAAATCCACATCCACACGGGCAAATTTGGGCAACGGAACACTTTTCACAAGAAGTTACTAAAGAGGATGCTGCCCAAAAAGCCTATTTTGAAGCGCATGGGGTAACGCTTTTATCAGAGTATTTAGCCGAAGAACAACGCCGCCAAGAGCGAATTGTTTTTGCAAATGCTCATTGGACGGTTTTGGTGCCGTTTTGGGCGGTGTGGCCATTTGAAGTATTATTGGTTGCTAATCACCCCGTTCAAATGATTGCCGATTTAGATGATGCGGGGCGTGATGATTTAGCCGAAGCCGTTTCCCAAATCACGATTCGTTATGACAACATTTTTAAAACTTCATTCCCTTATAGTATGGGGTTTCATCAAGCCCCTGTGAATAGTGGTGAACAACCACACTGGCACTTACATGCTCATTTTTATCCACCTTTGTTACGGAGTGCGACCGTAAAAAAATTCATGGTTGGCTATGAAATGCTGGGAACACCACAACGTGATATTACCGCTGAAACCGCCGCCGCCCGCTTGCGGGAACAAGCTACAGAAAGATTTGCCTAATGCGCCAACAAGTGATTGAACAATTTAGAACCACATTTGGAACAGATCCTGAACTATTAGTTCGTGCTCCTGGACGGGCAAATTTAATTGGAAGCCATACGGATTATAATGACGGATTTACATTACCATTAGCAATTAATCGTGCTATTTGGATCGCCTTGAAACCCCGTCATGATGATGTCGTGCGTGTTTTTTCAATGGATTTCGGTTATGAAATGGTCACGTTTTCAAGCAAAGCCGTGGAACGTGATGCTGATGGGTTCCCCGAATGGGTTAAACATGTGCGCGGTATTTGGTGGCTGCTAGGGCAGCAGGGGATCGACGTGCCAAGCGCGGATTTGGTGATTGGAAGTAATATTCCAATGGGGGCAGGGGTGTCATCTTCGGCGGCGATTGGGGTCGCTGTGGTGGAAATGGCATTGGCACTTGCGAGTGAACACCGTAGCCAATCCGAAAAAGCGTTGTTAGCTGTCAAAATAGAACATGAATTTTTAGGGGTTCCTGTCGGAGTATTGGATCAAATCGCATCTGCTGCGGCGATCCCGAACGCAGCCATGTTGTTAGATTGCCGAACATTGGAGACAACCCCTGTAAAAATCCCATCTGATGTTGCAGTTGTTGTGATCGATACGAAAAAGGTTCGTCAATTAGCTGATTCAGGTTATGCGGAACGCCGCGCCCAATGTGAAGCGGTAGCGGCTGCATTAGGCGTTAAAGCCTTGCGAGATGCAGACATGGTGTTGTTAGATGCCAACAAAGATAAATTTGATGATGTACATTATCGGCGGGCACGGCACATCATTACTGAGAATGCACGAGTGTTAGCGATGAAAGCAGCTTTAGAATCACATGATTTGGATAATGCTGGTGAATTACTGAACCAAACCCAATCCAGTATCGAAAATGATTATGAGATTTCGGTTCCTGATGTTGATACGCTTTGCCAAATTAGTCGTGAACATGACGCCTGTTATGGGGTTCGTTTGATGGGTGGGGGGTTTGGAGGGTCGGTTGTGGGATTAGTCAAATCTGATCAAGTGGATGCTTTTGCTGAGCATCTTATCCCCCGTTATGCAGCATCAACTGGTTTAGCGGCAGAAGTCTATGTGTGTCAACCTGCGGCGGGTAGTGGGGTTGAAGTGCTATAACCTAGTTAGATAAACATTCACAAATATTGAATAGGGTTAAATATGTCTGCATTCCCCGTTGACGGTATGGCCATTACACATATTTTGGTCGTGAAGGATATTGCTAAGGCGAAAACATTTTATCAAGATGTTTTAGGCGCGACGCTGCATAATGAATATGGCGGAACCTCAATGGTTTTTCAATTTACAGGTGCATGGTTATTGGTGGTAACTGGTGGTGAACCGACTGCCGATAAGCCCGGTGTTACTTTTGCCACACCGAATGATTTGAGCCATGTGAGCCATGCAATGACTATTCGCGTACCAGATTGCCAAGCTGCTTATGAAACGTTGAAGTCACGCGGCGCTGAATTTATCACGCCGCCTTATGACTGGGGTGCTGAGGTGCGTTGTTTCTTTCGTGACCCAGATGGACATTTATTTGAGATTAGCGAATTTAGAGGTTAGATAATTAGGAGATAGTAAGTATCATGACACAAATTGGGATTATGATCGAAGGGCAGAATGGGCTGAACTGGGAACGGTGGAAACGCATTTTACAAGCTGCCGAAGATTTAGGATTTAAATTTGTCTTTCGCTCAGACCATTTTACCAACGCTAGTGGTGATGATATTGACTCCTTAGAGTTGTGGGTGTCATTGACTTATGCTGCAAGCCATACGAAGCGGATCGAATTTGGCCCTATGGTAACACCCGTAACCTTTCGCCATCCATCTATGACTGTTCGTTATGCTAGCCAAGTGGACGATCTGAGCAATGGACGCTTGGTTTTAGGTATGGGCGCGGGATGGCAAGAGCGGGAGCATAAAAAATTTGGAATCCCATTTTACGATTTTCCAACACGCTATGCGATGTTGACTGAAGCGTTAGATATTACGCAACTATTGTTAGAAAGTGATGTCCATGTCAGTTATGAGGGGCAGCATTTTAGCTTAGATGATGCGGTCTTGTTGCCACGTCCGCAGCGCCGCACTCCGATCTTGATTGGTGGGAATGGCCCCAAGCGAACACTACCCTTGGTAGCAAAATATGCCCAAGAATGGAATGCGGTTTTTATTGAACAAGAAACTTATCGTGAGCGGTCGGTGCTTTTAGATAACTTGCTTCAAGAACAAGGGCGTAAGCCTGAAAATGTCAAACGATCATTAATGACACAAGTGGTTTATTCAACTACTCAAGCTAGCTTAGATGCGCGGTTAGCTACAAAAGGTGTTAGTGCCGCAGATTTAATAGCGAAAGGGTTAATTGTTGGTACGGGAACTGCTGTTGTTGACCAGATCGGTAAGTGGTCTGAACTTGGTGTTGAACGCTTTATGCTGCAATGGCTTGACTTAGATGATATGGATGGCTTAGAAGCACTGTCTAATGATGTTTTGCCACACTTCCATAATTAGCATGATGTATGTAAAAGCCCTTCTCAATATTATAATTGGAAGGGCTTGACTAGTTGCTTTTTCACTTAAGAACTTTTTTGAGAGTCAATAATTCTTCGAGTGCTGCAATCGCTGCTTTTTGGGTAAACACGATTCGCGTAAAGACACTAACTTCGAGCATTTTTGCAATACGGCGACGGAGCATATTACCTTCATCAATGTAAGAATCTAAGAAAGATTTCATTTGCATTTCTGGCGGATTTTCTGGCAAGATGAAGCGTGGATTGCCCTTAGCATCACGGGTTTCGGGGCCACCATCAAAATGTAAGTTAACCCGGTTGCCATCTAAAGCATTCACGATGGCTTCAAACATGTCAACGGCGTGCATCCGATCCGGTTGAATCACGGCATCATGTTCATGGCGATCTTGCCCCATCGTGACGGTTAGCGTGTCAATATCTTGTGCGAAGCGAACAACATATTTGCGCATATTGTTTCCATTTTTGAGGTATTCACGATAATGTGCTTTTAGGGCTGCTTCGTTATTAGGATACCCATCGGGTTGAAACTGTGGATGGCCTTCTTTGGAGTAGGGGGGTAACAAATCCTCATTGGGGTCAGCGTCAGAATAATAAATGACGGTGGCTTCTCGCCAATCGTATGTATCCACAGCAAGTTCAATGCTGGTAACCCCACCAAATGTTCGTGGGGAAACTTCATATAAATTGATTTTTGCAGCTTCTCGAGCTGCCATTTCGATTTTGTGGTGAACTGCATAATTATATTCAACACCATGTGTGGCAGGGTGAATCTGGGGATCAAAAAAGAATACATCTTTTTCAGTTAGCCAGTCATTAATACGATCCCGTTCTTGATTACGTAATAATGCTCCGTCTTTGCTTAAGATATTACATGCCCCACCCGAAAAAACAGCGATATTACCAGCAGTGTCTACTGCTTCTGATACATTCCATCGACTACTCATTAAAAGATCCTTATGTTACAACTTGTGCTATCCTGATGGATAGCACAATGAAGTGATGATTATATACTTTGTTATAGCTTAGATTGCTGTATTAGTTCAAGTTGAGAACCATTAATCGGAGTTCTGTCATTTCATCAATGGTATATTTAACACCTTCGCGCCCAAATCCCGAAGCTTTGACCCCCCCATAGGGCATGTGGTCAACACGGAATGTAGAAACGCTATTGACCTGCAAACCACCAACAACAATATCATCCCATGCTTGCATGATGCGCTTCATATCATTGGTGAACAGACCTGCTTGCAAGCCATATTCGGTATTGTTGATTGTGGCTACAGCATCATCCCATGTTTCATAGGGAATTAAGGTGACCACTGGGGCAAAAACCTCTTCACAAGCGACTTTCATATCTGGGGTAACTTCTGCAAGTACATGGGGTTGGAACATAGCATCTTTGCGGTCACCACCTAGTAGCAAGGAAGCACCGCCATCTAAGGCTTCTTGTACCCATGCTTCTGCACGTTCTGCATCATTGAGTGTGATCATGGGGCCAATATCGGTGTCAGCGTTGCGAGGATCGCCAACCTTGAGTTGTTTGACAGCATCGATAAATTTGTCTGTAAATTCTTCAAAAATATCTTTTTGTAGCAAAATTCGTTGAACAGAAATACAGTTTTGCCCTGCATTGGCGAAGCCACCTGCCGCAGATTGTGCAACTGCCAATTCAAGATCCGCGTCATTATGAACAATAATGCCCGCGTTGCCACCAAGCTCCAAGGCGACTTTTTGATATTTTGCTTTTGCTTTAAGCATCCATCCAACACGGGCGCTGCCGGTAAAGCTCAGCATGGCAATACGAGGATCGGTTACCATTTTTTCGGCTTTGTCCCCAAAGCATTGGATCATACTAACAGCCTCTGGTGGATAACCTGCTTCTAGCATAAGTTGAACAAGTAGTACGCTTGAGAGTGGGGTTTTTTCGGCGGGTTTCAAAATGATGGAATTACCAACTGCCATGGCAGGGCCGATTTTGTGGCAAGCTAGATTGAGAGGGTAATTAAAGGGTGTAATGCCCAAAACAATCCCAATCGGTACCCGTTTGGTAAAGCCTTGCCGGTTTTCGCCGGCGGGTGTCCAATCGATGCTGAAAACATCGCCTTGAATGCGACGGGCTTCTTCGCTAGAAACTAAAATAGTTTGTAGGGCGCGAGTGGTTTCTCCAATGGCTGTTTTACGGTTTTTGCCGCCTTCCATAATCATGAGTTCAACAAACTCATCAAAGTGTTCTTTCATTAAATTGTGAAGGTTTAGCAGAATTTCACTACGTTTATAGCTAGGGAGCTTGCGGGCAACTTCAAACCCGCGTTGGGCGCGAACAATGGCCTCTTCAATGTCTTCATCAGTGGAAAGAAAAATAGTGCCGCTGACACTTTGATCATAAGGGAAAATGACATCAAGCGTTTCATTACTTTCACGCCATTCACCACCAACTAAATATTTTTCTGGCATTGGTAAAATCCTTAAATGAATTATTCAACTTGCGAAAATAATTATAACGCAGTCAGGAAAGTGGGTTCAACAGTATTTTAAATTTCGGGTTTATTGTCGCTGTTGAGTCTATAGTATGTTAAACTCGTGCATCAAATTATAGTTTTCATGGAGCATTCTCATGGCAGATATTCATCCCGACGCAATCCAAAATTTAATTGATGGTAATCATGGTTCACCACTTGATTTGTTAGGGTGCCATCAACTGAATAAAACAGAAGTCTCTATTCGGGTATTTAATCCATATGCCGCATCGATTGATGTTGTTAAAAAAGGTGGCCGCAAAAAATATGCTATGCAACAGCTCCATGATGCAGGGTTATTTGAAGTAACGCTTAAAGGGGATAAGGAAAAGTTGTCTTATCGGTTAGAGATAACGCCTGATGATGGTGAGCCCTATACCCAACATGATCCTTATATGTTTCCTTTAACATTTACAGAGTATGACTTGCATTTATTTAATGAGGGTAAACATTATGAGATTTATAATAAACTTGGTGCTCATGCTCAAGTCGTAGATGAGGTTGACGGTGTTCGCTTTGCTGTGTGGGCGCCCAATGCGTTTAAAGTTGCCGTTATTGGAGATTTTAATCACTGGAACAGCCGAATGCACCCAATGGTACGCCACGGTGAAAGCGGTGTTTGGGAACTCTTTGTTCCTGGATTAAGTGTGGGAACGCATTATAAATTTGAAATTCGCTCTCGTGAAGGTGGGTATCGCACTGAAAAATCAGATCCATATGCTTTTTGGAATGAACTTCGCCCCCGTACCGCCTCTATTGTTTATGATAATGCGGCTTATGAATGGCAAGATGCCGAGTGGATGGAAAAGCGGACACACCAAGACCCACTAACACAACCCATGGCAATGTATGAAGCCCATTTGGGGTCTTGGCGACGCAAAAATGGGTATGAGTGGTTAACCTATCGAGAGCTTGCTGATGAATTGGTCAGTTATCTTAAGGACATGAACTATACCCATGTGGAACTAATGCCTGTGGCTGAACATCCATTTGATGGGTCATGGGGATACCAAGTGACGGGCTATTTTTCGCCAACAAGTCGTTTTGGAAACCCTGATGACTTTAAGTATTTTGTGGATCAATGCCACCAAAATGGCATCGGGGTTATCTTAGATTGGGTTCCGGCGCATTTTCCGAAAGATGGATTTGCCTTAAGTTACTTTGATGGAACCCATTTATATGAGCACGCTGATCCTCGTCAAGGCGAACATCCTGACTGGGGAACGTACATTTTTAATTATGGACGCAATGAAGTACGAAATTTTTTGATTTCGAATGTGTTGTTCTGGCTCAAAGAATATCATATTGACGGTGTGCGTGTTGATGCGGTGTCTTCCATGTTATATCTGGATTTTGGCCGCAAAGATGGAGAATGGATTCCCAATCAGTATGGGGGTAATGAAAGTATTGAGGCTATTCATTTCTTGCGGGAAATGAATGAGGTTGTTCACAAAGAGCAGCCCGGTGCTGTGACGATTGCGGAAGAGTCGACTTCGTGGGGAATGGTATCTCGTCCGACTTATTTAGGAGGCTTAGGTTTTACCTTCAAATGGGATATGGGGTGGATGCATGATACCTTGGAATACATTAGTAAAGATCCTGTCTATCGGAAATTTCATCATCACCAATTAACGTTTTCCATGATGTATGCTTTCAGTGAGAACTTTGTTTTGTCGTTGTCTCATGATGAGGTCGTGCATGGTAAAGGATCATTGATTAATAAAACTGCGGGTGATGAATGGCAAAAATTCGCAGGGATGCGTTTGCTATTTGGTTATCAATATACGCATACGGGCAAAAAGCTGAATTTTATGGGGCAAGAGTTTGGACAATGGGCAGAATGGAGTGAAGCCCGTAGTTTAGATTGGCATTTGTTAGAGTACCCGAATCATAAAGGCTTACAAACATGGATGCGGGATTTGAATGGGTTTTATAAAAATCAGCCAGCATTGTTTGAACGTGATTTTGATGAAAAAGGTTTTACATGGATCGAAGCAGATGATGTGGAAAGTAGTGTCTACAGCTTTATCCGGTTTGCTGATGACCCTAATGACTTTCTAGTTGTTGTTTGTAACTTTACACCCTTACCACGTCATGATTACCGTGTAGGGGTGCATGAGCATGGTTACTATACTGAATTACTGAATAGCGATGCAGAAATTTATGGTGGGGGAAATCTTGGGAATGATGGCGGGCGTCACTCTGATGAACATGGTGCGCATGGCCGCCCCTATAGTCTTCGATTAAATATCCCCCCATTAGCAATATTAGTCTTTAAGCTTAAACGTGATTAAGACTCAAATATTAAAGGGATGATAAAATTTGTTTGTCATCCCTACAACACGCTTGACGCCATAGAAAAATTATTGAAACATACATGAGCTAAATTTTTGGGTCGGAGGCTCAATGTATGATAACAATTGATGGATTGCAAAAACAATATGGTGCTATTCAGGCATTACGCGATGTTAGTTTTTCTGTTGGGGAAGGTGAGATCGTTGGCCTGTTGGGGCCAAATGGTGCTGGTAAATCAACCACGATCAAGATACTAACCGGATATTTACATCCTGATGAAGGGAGCGTTGAAGTTGATGGCTTGGATGTGTTAACCGAACGTCAAGCTGTGCAACAACGGATCGGTTATTTAGCCGAAAACACGCCCCTGTACCCCAACCTAAGTATTCAAGCCTATTTAAAGCTGATGGCTGATATGCGTGATATTCCGCGTAGTGAACAAGGCCAATTAATTGCTGATGCCATTGTTGCTACGGGGTTACAGGATTACCGCGCACGGCTTATTTCACAACTGAGTAAAGGGTTGCGGCAACGGGTGGGGTTAGCGCAAGCGATTCTACACCGTCCTAAGTTGTTGATCTTAGATGAACCCACTGTTGGGTTAGACCCCACACAAATTGTAGAAATACGCCACTTGATCCAACGTTTAGCTGAACATAGTACGATTCTATTTTCATCTCATATTTTGTCTGAAGTAGAAGCGGTTTGTGACCGTGTGGTGGTGATTATCAATGGTAAAGTGCGGGCAGACACACGTCTGGATGAACTGGCGAACACCACCAGTGCTGTATTAATTTTGTCTGAGGATGATACTGAAACTGAATCTGATCTAGCCAACTTGCCGCATGTGGAGTCGGTACAGGCGTTTGATGCCATTGGTGGGTACCCTGCTTATCGTGTGACAGGGGATCAGGATATTTCAGCATCTATTTTTCAATTAGCTAGTCAAGCGGGGTGGGGGGTTCGTGAAATTCGGCAAGATTCCCTAACCTTGGAAACCTACTTTAATCAATTGGCGACAGCACCAGAGCCAATGGAAGACCAATCTGTAGATGATGATCAAGTTGAGGTGGCATAAATGCGACAAACACTTTCCATCACTCGTAAGGAGTTAGACGGATATTTTAGTTCGCCTATTGCACTCATTTTTGTGGGTGTGTTTTTGTCCTTGACCCTATTTTTATTTTTTTGGGTGGATGCATTTTGGGAGCGGGGTTTAGCCGATGTGCGTCCTCTGTTTCGGTGGATGCCAGTATTATTGATATTTTTGGTTGCAACGCTCACTATGCGGCAATGGAGTGAAGAAGAGCAAACCGGAACGCTTGAAATTTTGTTCACGATGCCAATGCAGTTGTTACAACTGGTCATGGGCAAATTTTTATCTGCATTGGCACTGGTAGCTGTTGCTTTATTTTTGACCTTAACCTTGCCACTGACGGTTGCTACGTTGGGTGATCTTGATATGGGGCCTGTGTTAGGCGGCTATCTCGCCTCATTGTTGATGGCATCTGCCTACATTGCAATCGGGTTGTTTATTTCCTCACGAACCGATAACCAAATTGTGGCGTTAATTTTGACTGTTTTATCATGTGGGATGCTGCATCTCGCAGGGACAAATACCGTTACTGATTTCATTGGTGCTGAAAATTGGTTACGCGGCATCAGCACGGGAAGCCGTTTTGAAAGTATTGAGCGCGGTGTGCTGGATATTCGAGACTTGGCGTATTACGTGTCGTTGACCGTTGTCTTTTTAACGCTCAATGTGATTTCGTTGGATAGTAAACGGTGGGGGAGCGGAAAACAATTATCCGCTTACCGTTACAATGCTAGTGCGATGACGATTTTAGTCGTTTTGAATTTGTTTGTGGCGAACTTGATTTTAGCGCCCTTAACCCGCGCTCGGATCGATTTAACCGAAGATCAACAATACAGTCTTTCTGAAGTTACGGAAGATGTCCTGTCTGATCTAGATGAACCGTTATTGATTCGGGCATATATTAGCGACGATAACCATCCATTGTTAAATCCGTTAATTCCACAAGTAACGGATTTGCTGCGCGAGTATGAAATTGCTGCTGGCGACCAGATGACACTTGAGATCGTTGACCCCATCACTGAGCCTGAACTGGAATCTGAAGCCAATCAAATTTATGGGATTCGCCCATCACCATTACAAGTTTCTGATCGGTCTGGGTCACAGATTTTAAATATCTATTTTGATATTTTAATACGCTACGGTGACCAAAGTGATGTGCTGAACTTTGGGCAGTTGATCGAAGTTGATCAGTTTGCGGCGGGGGATGATTTCCAAGTACGGTTGCGGAATCTTGAATATGATTTGACCAGTTCTATTTTGCGATCAGTGTCAGGATTCCAAAGCACTGACGCCGTGTTAGCGGGGTTATCTCAACCTGCTGAGGTCACATTGTATGTTACACCGTCCACGTTACCCGAGTCATTAGCCGATGCCCCCGAGGTTATTCAAACGGTTATTGATGATTTAGGTGGTGGTGATCAGCTTATTTATACGGTTGTTGATCTTGATGATCCAAATTCGGGTGTGACAGAACAACAATTATTTGATCAATATGAAATGCGACCATTGGCGCTTGATTTCTTCTCTGATGACGTATTTTATTTGTATCTGGTGGTAGAAGTTGGTAACGACTTTGAATTAATCCCGCCTCAAGGTGAGATTAGCGAAGCCGAAATTCGTACAGGTGTTGAAACGGCACTGAAGCGGTTCTCTGATGGGTTCTTGCAGGTCGTTGGGTTATGGACACCAAGCCAAACGGTAGATCAATTTGGCCAGCCCCAACAATCCTTACAAAGTTTTTTGACCTTGCAGCAAGAATTGCAAGCGAATTTTGAAGTTCAACCCGTTACCTTTGATTCTGGTGTTGTGCCTGCTGGTGTCGATGTTTTGTTGATTATTGATCCAAAACAAATGACAGACTTAGATCGTTTTGCGATTGATCAATTTTTGATGCGTGGTGGGTCGGTTCTGGTAGCGGCGGGTAGTTATAATATTGCGCCCTCGCCAACAGGTGGTTTGGGCTTAGCACCCGTTACAGAAGGGGTAGAAGCGATGCTTTCGCATTATGGTGTCACAATCGAGCCTTCTCTTGTGTTAGACCCGCAAAGCGGCGTGTTGCCCTTACAAACACAACGCGGTAATGTCCAAGAAATTGAATTATTTGACTATCCATTTTTTGTAGATGTTCGTGAAGATGGTATGAATAAAGATAACTCGATTTTGACGGGACTTCCAACAGTCGTTATGGGGTGGTCATCACCGTTAACGGTTACTGCTGGGGTGAATGCCGAGGTTTTGTTGCAGTCCACCAGTGATGCGTGGTTAACAACAGAAACCAGTAATATTGTGCCTAATTTTGAACTCTTTCCGCCATATGGTTTTCCTGTAACAGGCGAGCAGAACATTCAACTGTTGGGTGTAGCCGTTGAAGATAGCTTTACTAGTTATTTCACTGATCGCGAAATACCATCCGACCCCTTAGCAGCTGATCCAAATGTGGCGCCTGCACCTGAAGCAGAAACCTCTGCCGAACCCACCCGCAGTGTATTAACTCAATCGCCGCAAGATACAAAACTCATTGTGTTAGGGAGTAGCGAATTTTTGAATGATACGGTTTTTAATCTGACGGCTGGTTTTGTGGCTGGGGATAGTTATATCAATGGGATTCGGTTGATCCAGAATGCGGTTGAGTGGTTTAACGAAGATCAACGATTGGCGAGTATTCGCGCAAAAGGTGGTTCAGTGCGGGTTTTGGACAGTTTAGAAGATGACGAACAAAATCAATGGGAGATCGTGAATTATGTGGTGGCGTTGTTAGCATTAATTGTGTTGGGTGGGATCTTCCAACTCAATAAGCGTGCTGAACAACCCATTCCTTTGGAGGGGTATGATGAATAAAACAAATGTAGCGTTAGCGCTTGTGTTAGCCCTGCAAGTGGTTATTTTGGCATTAATGACCCTTGCTCGTGATGGTGATAGTGGTGATGCTATCGAAACCGGAGCATTGTTAGATGTATTTGATGCATCATCAGTTGAACAAGTTGAGATTGTGAATCCTGCGGGCGATAGCTTGATTTTGGTGCGTCAAGATGGCGGGTGGGTAATGCCTGATGTGGATGATTTTCCCGCCACTGCTGGAACCATTGACGCCTTGCTTTCTCGATTAGCGTTGTTGCAAACAGATCGCTTAATCGCTGAAAATGCGACAAGTCATAATCAGCTAGGGGTGGGTGAAACCAATAACGAGGGGCAAATCATTCTTGATGGCGAAACACGCTTATATATTGGGAATTCAGCAGGCTCAGATGCAACCCATGTACGTCTTGATGGTAGTGATCAGGTGTATTTGGTGTCTGGGTTATCTGCTGCTGATACCAATATTGCATCAAGTAACTGGACGGACACCTTGTACTTCTCAGTCTTGCCACAAGATATTGTGGGGATTCAAATCGAAAATGCAAATGGTGTGATCAACTTGGCTAAAGATGATACAGATACATGGGCATTAACTGATATTACTGATGATGAAACGTTTAATCCTGCTGCGGTCGATGGTATTTTGCCAATTATTTCAGGGATACGTTTTACCCGTCCGTTAGGGACAGAGATTACCGACGATATGGGACTAAATGACCCTCAAGCCACGGTAACGTTGACTGTCCGTGAACAGATCAATCCAGGTGAGAGTAATGAAGTACCTGCTCCCGATGCTACGCAAGAACCATTAGAAGTTCAGTACGAAGAAGTTACCTATACATTGATGTTAGGGGCTGAACTGGATCTTGATCAGTTTGCGTTTTTGTCATCCGATTCTGAATATGTGGTGTTGGTAGCAACTTTTACTGCTGATCCCATCTTGGAAGCGATGCGGGACAATTTTTTGGTTGTGACTGAAGCTGAATCAACAGATGGTGTTGAATTAGAAAATCCTGTACAAGAGCCTGAAGCGCCCCCACAAAACGCAACTGCCGAGCCAACTGAAGAAGTGACTTCTGAAGCTACAGTTGAGCCGACAGAAGAAGTAAGTCCTGAAGTTACAATTGAGCCAACAGAGTCTGTAACCAGTGAACCCACTGAAGAAGGCGAGGACTCAGAATGAGTGAATTTCAAGTGTTGCTGCGTAATGTTCCATTTGATGCGACTGAGGAAGATATTTTGCGGTTGTTCACACCACACGTACAACCGCAATCTTTAATCATGTTGCGGCATAGGGAGGGTAAATATGCTGGTGAATTTTTAGGAGTTGCCTATTTGAACTTATCATCTATGGATGATCTTGAAACAGTACTAGGTTTAGGAACAATGCACTTGTTTGGGCGTCAGTTGAGTGTTGTACGTCCCAAGTCCATGCGCCAACGTGTGCAAGCCACTGTATTATTTCAAGGGGTTGCACCCGAAATTGGGCAGACACAGATCGAAGAAGCCTTGTGGTTGGCTGGGAGTATTGCCCATATTCATTTGTTTGATGAGTTAAGTACTGATGGTAAACGCAATGTATTGGTTGAAATGATGCACCCTAGCGCCGTGAATCCTGTTCTTGAGATGGTGAATTCTAATGGATTATTGGAGGATACTTCTGTAACTGCCTTACCCATCCAGCTTGAGATGCCGATTTTTGAAGCAGGGCAATTAGTGGCCGATGCTATTGCGAATGCTCTTGACGAAACTAACCCCAATGGCGTGGCTATCATTCGAGACATTGTTGCCATTTGCGGTGTGCCATTTTCTCAAAATTTGTTAGCGGAAACGCAAGTAGTTGAGGCAGCAGGGGGAATGGAAACCACCACGGGAGAGCGGCGTACTGCTGGTGGTGTATATTTTCAGTTAGCGAAACAAAAATTAACGCCAATGGTACGTAATGTACTATTTCGTGAACGAGATATGGATGAAGATGAAGAAGATGGTGACGATAACCTGAGTGATTCTGATGGTAATACAGATCCAGATGATTAAGAAATTCCCATATTTTGCATCTCTGATATACACTTAAAAAAATGTGCGAACCTTTTTATGTCTTTTGAGCAACATAAAAGACATCATACACAAAATTTTGGAGATAGTGCCATGAGAAAAATGAAACAAGAATATATGTACGGCGTTGGTGGGTTGGTGTTTGGCTTTTTGCTGGGTATTGTGTTGGTTGGTGCAGGTGGTGATGGGTTGTTTGGTACCGCTGCTGATACAGGTAATGGTGGTAGCAATATTCCTGCCATTGAATTCCCTACTCAATACTATCTTGTGCCGTTAGAAGAGGCGCAAACGTGGCTACAACAAAACTACCAAGGTGACTATAGCAGCATTAGTGGGGATATTGATATTGTCAATGGATTTGGGAACACGCAAAATATTTCGGAATATTATGATCAAAATCAAGGGTCTGTGAATACCGTATTGCTGTCTTTACAAAATACGCTATTTTCTGACACTCAAGCTGATGGCGCTGTAACTTGTGTGGGGATTAATCAAGATGTTTACACTGGGCCTGGTGTCTATGTTTATGTCGAAGTAACTTCTGATCTTGCCAGTAATGTGCCAGATACATGGGATAACCTTGGCGCTCCTAAAGAAAATAACATGTTATGGACAACGGAATGTCTTAAGGATTAATGCTTACCCTCCCCCTAAATTTAATAAAGTCATGTAAAAACCACAGATCCCTGTGGTTTTTTAAATTGGTTTAATCTAGGCAAAACCCCTGACTACGTTTATGATACTTCACCGTGTTACCAAATAGCGGAGACAAACATAAAAGTGAGTGACAAAAAAGTACGTGTAGCAATTATGGGCGCTGGGAACTGCGCTAATTCTTTAATTCAAGGTGTTTACTACTACCAAAATGCAGCTGACGATGAATCTATTCCTGGATTGATGCATGTAAACTTTGGTGGCTATCACATTAGTGATATTGAATTTGTAGCAGCGGTAGATGTTGATGAAGAAAAAGTTGGTAAGGATCTTTCTGAAGCTATCTGGAACGGGCAAAATAATACGATTAAGTTTGCTGATGTTCCCGAAATGGGCGTTAAGGTTGTTCGCGGGCGTACACTTGATGGCTTGGGAACGTACTTAACCCACAAGATTACTGAATCGAGTGAAGCCGAAGCAGATATTGTGCAAGTCCTGAAAGATGCAAAAGCCGACGTTGTGGTTAGCTACTTGCCTGTGGGTAGTGAAGAAGCCACGCGGTATTATGCACAATGTGCGATTGATGCTGGTTGTGCATTTGTGAATGCGATTCCTGTGTTTATTGCAAGTACACCTGCTTGGCAAAAGAAATTCCAAGATGCAGGCCTACCCATTGTTGGTGATGACATCAAAAGCCAAGTGGGGGCAACCATTGTTCACCGTACCTTGACGAATCTCTTTACTGATCGTGGGGTACACTTGGAACGTACCAGCCAATTAAATGTGGGTGGTAATATGGACTTTTACAACATGTTGGATCGGGCACGGTTGGAAAGTAAAAAGATTTCTAAAACCAATAGCGTGACGAGCCAATTGCCCTATGAAGTTAACCCCGATGATGTTTATATTGGCCCTAGTGACTATGTCCCTTGGTTGACTGACCGTAAATGGGCGCATATTCGCTTGGAAGGCAAATCTTTTGGCGATGTGCCATTGACTGTTGAATTGAAATTAGAAGTGTGGGACAGTCCCAACAGTGCAGGTGTGATCATTGATGCGGTTCGCGCTGCTAAAATTGGTTTGGATCGTGGCTTGGCGGGAACGTTAGAAGCGCCCTCCAGTTACTTTATGAAGTCACCCCCAATTCAACATAGTGACGACATAGCCCGCGATTTAGTGGAACAATACATCCAAAATCAATTTAATGGTGTTGTTGTACCTGAATAGCTAGCTAGTGTTTGCTAACTGCCGTAAAAGAACCACAGGTAAAAACTTGTGGTTCTTTTGTTTTAGAGCATTGATTTTAACCGTTGCGTTTTTTACGTAACCGATAGGCTGAAATGCCGTCAAAGAGAAATAAAAATAACCCCTGTGCGATAATCGCTTTACCCCATCCTTTACGTTGTGGGCGTTCATCATGGGTTAAACTGTTACCCCATGCCATATAGAGAACATCTAAACCTGTATTGACCCATAAGATAGTTTCTAACATGGTGGCTTTTCGGTTGAGCTTATACTCTAAAATCGAGCCATTGTCATAGTCTATTTGTTGTGCCCGATTATTTTTGAGCCCATTGATGGCTAGCGCCGCATCAATAGCACCCCAAGCAATATGTTGTGTGGCAGCCCCCTTGGCTTCAGGGGCTTCATGACTCATTTGACGGATGCCATAAACAACACTCCCAACGCCCCATGCCAGTAAGATGCTTAAAATACCTCTTTCATAGGCCAATACATCAAATGTCGTTGCAGTAGGGGCAAGGGCTTGTTTTTCTTGGGCTTCAACAACGACTTGCTCCGCTTGTTCTAAAATGCTCATATCTGTCTCTCTCTGATTGCATGATCACAGTTTAGCATAAGTGTTTAAAGTGTGACGACGACTTTTCCTTTACTTTGCCCACTGTGCAGATATTCAACCGCATCGGCTGCGGCCTCTAATCCGTTAAATACAGTTGGGTCAACTTCAATTTGTAATTTGTTATCATTGTATAATCCCATTAAGCGCATCATATGTTCTGGGATGTATTCAATAAAATGATTAAAAAACATGCTGCGTACACTAGCGGATTTAAAGAGTAAACGATGATAAATACGGACATCGTCGAGGCGTTCGGGTTTGGCATCCATATATTCAGTGATGTAGCCAATAATGACCATGCGCCCCTTAGTAGCGAGATTTTTCACAGCAACATCAAACATCTGTTTGCCGACAGACTCATAAACAATATCTAGTTTGTTGTGATACTCTGATTTAATGACATTGGCAAAATCTTCTTTTTTATAGTTAATGACGCGGTCACACCCGAGGCTTTTTAAAAACTCAGCTTTATCATCTGTGCTGCATGTACCGATGACATGATTGCCTGCTAACTTCGCCAATTGTACCGCATATTGCCCCGTCCCACCGGCGGCGGCTGTGACCAAAACGGTTTCATTGCTGGTCATTTTACCCGTGACATATAACCCAAAAGATGCGGTCAGTCCACTTAGGATCATGCTGACATATTCAGGTGTTGGTTCGGGTATTTGAATGACTCGGCTGGCTTTATGGATAAGGTATTCACTGTATCCACCTGATGAAATTGCGACGATATAATCGCCAACACTCAGATGACTGACACCCTCACCAACTGCAACAACTTCGCCTATCGTTTCCCCACCAAGATCAATAGGTGGTTTTGCTCCGGGTGTATACAACCCTGCTGCGATGTTGACATCGGTAGCATTTACACCGGCATAAATATTTTTGACGAGAATTTCATTTGTATTTGGGGTTGGCACGGGTGCTTCGACAATCGTTGCGACATCTCGAAAATTTTTTGAGAAACTTTCAGCAATTAACTTTTTATAGGTTTCTGGCATTCTTGTTCTTTCCTTTATCAATGCTAAAATCACTTTGTTTAATGTTAACAGTGGTCATGATACAGAGCGAATTTTGATACGTTTGATGCCAAGTTTAAGAAAGTTTAATTGGCATCAAGCTACAATGTTGACAATAATTAGTAGACTTGTCGTTTTTTAGGAGTTTAATCGGTGAAAAAGTTAGGATTTATACTCATCATTTGTAGCTTGATGGCTGCAACCTTAATGCCCGCCACACAGGCGCAAGATAATCTTGAAATTACATTTGTACACGTATTTCACAATGAGCAAGATTTTCGTTCAGAGTTGATTCAGTTGGTGGCTGATGAATTTATGGCTCAAAACCCGAATATTACTGTAAATGTTGAGTCACCATCAGGAGATTATGGTGAGGTTTTTAATAATTCATTACTTGCCGCTGAGCAGGGGAATGCACCGAATATTGTGCAAGTGGATGAAAGCTTTACACAAATTGCTATTGATTCACAATTTTTTGTCCCAATTGCTCAAGTGATTACAGATGAACAGTTGGTGCAGATTGAAGATTACTTGCCTCAAGTCCTAGAGTTCTTTTCTGTTAATGGTGAATTGTGGAGTTTGCCATGGAACACCGCAAACCCCTTGTTATTTTATAACAAAAACATTTTTGCGGCGGCAGGTTTAGACCCTGAAAGCCCACCAACGACTTTTGATGAGATGCTGGCTGCTTGTGAAGTTATCATGGCTGCTGAAATCGAAGGTCTTGATGCTTGTGCTAATTGGCCTGTGACAAGTTGGTTCTTAGAACAATGGGTTGCTATGCAAAACAGTTTATTACTCAATAACGAAAACGGGCGTACGGCACGTGCTAGTGAAATTTTCTTGACCTCTCCAGAAGTTCGTATTGTAATGGAGTTCTGGAAAGAAATGGCGGACAATGGCTACTTTACCTATAGTGGTGTTGCTAATGACTATAATGCTGAAGGTATTATCTTTTTGGGGAAAAGTACTGCTATGCATATCAATAGTACGGCTGGGCTGACCTTATTACAGCAATTTAGTGCTGCACAAGGTTTCGAATTAGGCGTTACGGTCTTACCACTACCAAATGAGGATGCAACGAATGGTATTTCTGTTGGCGGGGCGAGTTTGTTTATAACAGCGGGCTTTTCTGATGCTGAAACACAAGCTGCTATCGATTTTGCATTCTTTTTGACCAATACTGAAAATGGTGCATTATGGCATCAAGGGACAGGCTACTTCCCAAATCGGTTTAGTACAATTGAGCAATTAGAGAGTGAAAATTGGTTTGAAGAAAACCCTGATTTTGCAATTGGTTTAAACCAATTGTTAGATAGTGAAACCAATGCAGCCACTTCTGGAATTGTGTTGGGGCCTGTTGAATCGGTACGTGGCATTATGAATGAAACGATTCAATCTATTATTGATGGTGGTGAAGATATTGATGCAGCACTCGAAGCGGGTAAAGCTCGTAGTGATGCTGAATTACAAGGGTATAACGCTCTCTTTGAATAGGGTAATTTGTTCGTAATAGTGTATGCATTTTGATAAGATGGGCTGTTATAGCTCATCTTATTTTTTATAGTCAGGGGTATTTTCATGAACCCACATGATTTTGGTGATGTTGTAACACCTAAAAGAGATAAATTAACAATTTTGCAGTGGGTGCTAGGGATAGCGACGGTTGCATTTTTAGGTGTCTTTACCGCTAGTGAATGGGATGGGGTAGTTGCCTTATTTGATTTTCTAGGTGGAGCAGTCGAGTCTTCGCCTGATTTTTTGCAAGGTATTGTTGACTATTATGAATTGTTACCGACCTCACAGCTTATCCCATCTCTTGTTATGGGAGTGTTGTTTGGGATTGGGTGGACAGTGCCTGTTGTGATGCAACACCGGGGGGGCTGGAGTCTCCCGTTTTGGGGAACAGCAAATTTATTATTTGGTGTTTTTTTATTACTTTATGTATTTTCTTCTGCCGTACCTGTTGTGTCATTATCACCGCTTGCCGAATGGGTAGATGCCAACATAACGATCAGTTTGATCATGATGGTTTGTGCTGCTTTCATTCTTGCTTGGTTTTTGTTGCCTACAGATAAGCGCAGTATGCAGTTGCCGATTTCATCAAATAGCTATCGCTTTTTAGCATTATCTATTGGGCTTGGTGCTTTTGGGGGGGCGTTTGGCTCACAAGCCTTTATGTATCCTATACAACATTGTACCTTTGGTGCGGATATTGACCCGATTCAATATCGGTTAGGTATTGGGTTAGCTGTTGTTGGTGTGTTAATCGGTGTATTGCCTTTATGGACAGTGTTGGGGCAAAAACGCCGCCAAAGTGGAACCGCAGGGTTTTTCCGTTCGCGGTTAATGCCCTATGCTTTATTGACACCCACATTAATAATTCTGATTGTGTTTTTATATTATCCTGCCTTACAAATTGTGACGTTGTCTTTGAAATTACGTCGAAACCCGTTACCCCAAGAACGATTTGTGTGCTTGGATAATTATGTATCGCTTTCAGGCGATACGATTTACCAAAATAGTTTTTTAACGACTACAATGATCACTATTGCTTTGGTGTTGATTACTATGGGGGCAGCACTCGGTATTGCCGTCTTAGCATCTCAAAAAGTACGCGGGGCAACCATTTATCGGACTCTATTGATTTGGCCGTTTGCGCTGTCGCCAGTGGTTTCTGGGGTCATCTTTTTAACGATGTTTCGTGAAGGTGGTGCGGGTGTGGTGAACTTTATTCTGTCAGGAGCTTTTGGCATTGAACCCAGTTGGTTACGAGATCCTGATCTTGCGCCGTGGGTAATCATTATGGCTTCAGTTTGGAATGGATTGGGTTTTAATATCCTGTTTTATATTGCAGGGTTGCAGAATGTGCCGCAAGATTTGCTAGAGGCGGCAGCAATTGATGGTGCAACAGCACTACGCCGTTTTTGGAATATTACCTTTCCGCTACTATCGCCATTCACATTTTTTTTGTTAGTCACTAATGTAACCTATGCTTTTTATGGAATTTATGGTGTCGTAGATGCCATTACACGGGGGGGGCCTCCGATTGGCCCAGGTGGGGCTGAGGGTGGCGCTACGAATGTATTAATCTTTAAGCTTTATGAAGATGCGTTTGGGGCGGGGGGCTCTGCTGGTTTGGCTGCCGCTCAGGCCCTGATCTTATTTTTGTTAGTAGCCGCTATCACGGTTATTCAATTTCGTTATGTCGAAAATCGTGTTACCTATAGTTCGTAGGGAAAGTTCATCATGCAACAATCAAAACCTAAAACACAAACGCGTTATGGCGTACATGCTATGTTGATGATTATTTGTTTTATTTTAGCGTTTCCGATGTTATATGCTGTAGCAGTTGCTACATTGGATACTGTTCAATCCTTTGCAAAGGTAGAAGATCAAATTGCTGTCTTGCCCGGTAGTGATTTTTTCCAAAATATTGAAGAATTATTTACGCTTAAGGATTTTGATCGTGTTATCTGGAATACGTTGATTGTGTCATTGGTTGTTGTGGTTGGTAAAACAGCCTTTTCAATGCTTGCTGGTTTAGCATTTGTCTATTTTCAATTTCCGGGGAAGTGGTTTTTATTCTTTTTTGTGTTATTGACATTGCTGATGCCAACTGAAATTATTTTATTACCACTATTCCGCCTAGTGGCTGATCTGGATTGGGGGAATCAAAATCCACGTTTGGCTTTGACGGTTCCGTTTTTAGCGAGTGCAGCAGGGGCATTTTTGTTTCGTCAACATTTTGCCAATATTCCTAAAGAACTTGCTGAAGCATCCCAAATAGATGGTGCGTCGTCACTTCGCTTTATGTGGGATATTCTATTGCCGATGTCTTGGAATGTGATTGCTGCTCATTGTGTGTTGCAGTTTATCTATATGTGGAATCAGTATTTGTGGCCTGTAATTGTCTTACAAAATAATGAGGAGAATCAACTCATTCAACAAGGGGTGCGGAATGCTGCAAGCTTTAGCACCCAAGCTGATTTTGGATTATTAATGGCTGCGGGAGTTGTCGCATCCATCCCACCTATTATTGTCTTTGTCTTGCTGCAAAAACCCTTCATGAGTGGCTTTGCGCTGACACGGGATAAATAAAGTAATATCCAATTTCATTTAGATTGGTATAAGCCGTGTTAATTCTCTGTATATTTACAGTATATTAGCCTGTAGTTTATAATGTTCGTTCGTTTAGTTTGTGCATAAATAAAAAGTAGTTTCAATGCGTATTCAAAAACAAAAAGTAGAAGTATATATATGGTATATTGCCATTATCTGTATTATTGGATATGCTGTTGGTTCTGTTCTCATACGCTCATATGATGTGCCGCGTGCGTCTATTTTAGAAGCTGATTTTGCTTCATATGCAACATCATCTGCTCAATATGTAAATCGTGATTTATATGCTAGTGACACAATCTTCTATGATGGTATTTATCTTGATGTTTTTTTGAAGAATACACCTGTATATATGTTGGGCTTAGTTTTTTTAGATCAATTGGTAGATCCGATTGATTATGCTTTTGATTTATTTAATGTTTTTGCTTACATCCTTTTATTGACTGGTATGACAACATTATTAAATGAGTTGGTTGTATCTCGGTGGGTGGCGCTAGCCGTTGCAGTTTTTAGTTCTAGTGTGGTATCCGTTTTATTTACAACTAGTCAACATTGGGGGATTGTAGTAGATACTCCATTAATACCCTCTGCTCTATATTTAGCCTTTAGCCCTTGGTTAGCTTTTGTTGTTTATCGATATTGGTGGAATGCTGAAGCATTTAAGCCAAGCTATATATTCCTTTGTGGATTATTTGTAGGTTTGCTATTTAGTTTAGTTCATGGCATTGGTATGGCGAGCTTGCAATTGATTGTAGCACTATCATTATATTTATGGTGGCGTGGAAAAATTTCTTTCTCCTCATTGATTTGGTTTGGCGTTGGTGGTGTTTTAGGGATGTTGCCACGGTTTCGTCCAACTAATGGTAGTGGTATTGCTTCGGAAACATTTAGTTGGGAATCTGCAAGCGCAACTTTGAACCATTCAATGGTATTTCCTTGGGCAAATGTTCGCAGCATTGCATTAGCTTCCGAAGATTTTATTGATTTAAGGCCGTTAGGGTACCAAGTTTATGCTGATGGTCGTATCGAACTTATTTTTTTAATAATTTATTTGTTTTTATCACTATTTGCGATTTTTATGATTTGGCGTTCTGGAAAAGGGTGGGGTTTTTTCCTAAGCTTGCAAGCTATTTATCAAATTATTTTACTTAATATAGGTGGTATCCCGCTTATTATTGCTGCATACTTCTGGCGGCGGATACGAAATAATTCATTTTCTGTTACCGATGAGGTTTTATTGACTGGGTTATTTGTTACTGGACTTTTAGGTCCACTCCAACAAGTAGTTGGTTATTATGTCATAACAACTTTTGAGATAGCATCTTTAACGGGTGTTGTATTCGAAATCTTTCGTTTTTCGATTCTTATTTATTTATTTTTATATATTGCTCTAGCGCGGGCCATTGAACAAAAAACTATACCAGTGCCCAGCTTATTTTGGCGAATTGTGATTATCGCAGTTATATTATTTGCCACTTATATTAGTTTGGCTGGTATGTTTTTGTATAACATTCATTTAGATGGGATTGCTGCGTTTGCACTTTGTATTGCTTTAGCTTTTTGGCAACCTAAACAACCTATTGTACTGCCTTCATGGCATTTAGTAACAGTTGCTGGATTAATTTCAGTGTTGGGTGTGCAATTTTATTTGTCCTCTAGGGGGGCGGAAAGCATTACCTTATTGGTAGCCACATTATTAACCTGCGCTACTGTGGCATGGCTAGTGTTTCAACCACGATTGCGTATGGCGCTATTGCTTGTTCCCATTTTTTGGTATGCTTTTTTGCCGAATGTATACATAAAAAATAATTCTGGATTTGAGCTGAAATATCGTGAGTTTTCTCAATTAGAACGCAATGAATTTGATAATTATTCTATTGAGAAATACAACTTAGATGTAACTCCAGAGTTTTTAGAAATGACTGAGTGGGTAAAAGCTGAAACACCGATTGATAGCCTGTTTCATTTAGTTACACGTAATCGAGCCTTTCGATATTATGCTGAACGTAGTTTGCTTACTGGGCTTGGCGATTGGTCTTATGGTGTTTATGTTAATCAAAACAATTTGCTTGAGATGGAACAAGAATTTTCAACTTATGTTAGCCCATGGAACTCTGTTGTTTTAGCTCAAAAATATGCCACTGATTATTTAATTTTAACTGGTCGTGATAGCCAAAGTAATCCGGGTGAATTATTTCCGGGTGATTTAGTTTTTCGTAATGCTGAATATGCTATATATGATTTAGGTATGATGGCTGTTAGCGATTTGCCTCAACCAAGCTCAATTTATGAAGGACAGATCTTTAATCCTGCACGATATTCACTTGCTAATCGTGAAATTGATATTGGTTTACTAAATCTTATCATCTCTGCACTATCTGATGATGAACTTGTGTCTGATTTGAGTAATCTATTGGAAGTTTTTGTTGAGATGCAATATGAGACTGAAATGTCATTAACAGATGCCCAAGTTTTAGCGATAAGTGATTGGCGTCAGACACGCTCACCTGACTATTTAAGAGCTGCTGGTATTAAATATTTATTTGTGGGGCGTGAATGGGTAGGTTATTTGCCTCAAGAGGCATATGACCAGCTAAATGCTGATTATATACTTGTAAAAGAGTGGGCTTTACCTGAAATAAGGCAGCATTACTATCTATATGAAGTGCCTCAACGTGATGTTAATGATTAACTGGGAAATCGTGTGACAAGGTGCAACTAAGCACCTTGTCATTTGTCAATGATATTAATCAACGATTCCGACGACGCGTGTCCAACCTGCACTAGCGTTGGCAACTTTCACAGGGAAACAAGCAATTTTGAATCCTGTAGCAGCAGGGAGTTGATCTAAGTTGGCCAGCTTTTCAATTTGGCAATATTCTTGTTGAATGCCAGCGCGGTGTGCTTCCCAGATTTTGGTTGCATCGCCATCTTCTTGAAATTGTTTGGCAACTGCCCATAGTGGACGATCGAGTCCCCAGCAGTCTGTACCAATGACACGAATCCCTTGTTCAAGTAACCAGAGGGTGCTATCCATTGTGAGCCCCGCACCTGCCGAAAAATATTCCTGTTTACCCCATAATTTGTCCGTATCTGTCCAGATCATGACAATATCAAACGGTTTTAGCGTGTAGTTAATGGCTTCAAGAGCCGCTTCTACGTCACTGGTTTCGATGCGGGCACCTTGTTCCATATGACGGAAGTCTAGCCGAACCCCATCACTGAAAAACCATTCTAAGGGCATCTCATCGATTGTACGGGCTTTTTGTCCCATGCTGGTTGGGAAGTAGTGCCAAGGCGCATCAACATGTGTGCCATTATGAGTATTGGCTTCTACATGATCGGTTGCCCACCCTTGCCCCTCTGTTAAGTCACTAACATCAACTTGTAAGAAACCTGCCATTTGTGGGGCTGTTTCTTCATGATTGTGGTGTGTAATGGTTAGTCCTAGTGGTTCACTGGGGGAATCTTCTAACGGGACGTTTAAATCATAATATTGTGGCATACTATTCTCTTTTCATTGCTATTGTTTTATTAGGTAAGAGGGAACCCCTTCTCTAATAATGTCGTAATAGTTAATTACTGATGATGAACTAGTTTATTGGAAACTTCAAGCGGGTTTGTGAGTGCGTAATGAACATAACATCCATTTTCTGCATCACTCAATAACTTTTGTATCGTATCTGTAGATTCTGTAGATTTGATTTCAACAACTGATGTAATCTCATCAACATATCCTTGAATATTGCCTGCTAGTACAGACCCTTCATTACGGTATTTTACTATTGTAGTCATTTTCACAGATTCAACATCTAGTTTACGCATGTGCGCATAACGCGAGATTTGAGTCATCAGGCAAAATGCAATAGATGATGTGAAAAAGGCAAGCGGTGGGGGGGCGCTATCATCCCCGCCTAGCAACTGATGTTCATCAGATGCTAGGTCATATGTCATCATAATTTGCCCTTGGTTATTTTGAACATCAACGTGTGCTTCTTTACGCATGTTACCCACTGAGCCAGCACTGGCTACAAATGAAAACTCTCGGAATGCTCCAGTAGGGGAACCTTGTGACTCGCTCATAAAATTTTCCTTAGTAATTAGTATCCTACGTTTTCGATACCTTTGAGGCTTAAAAATTCTCGAACATCACTGGGTTTAGCTAATTCACGTTCGTATTCTTTGGCGATGCCAGCCATACGCTCAACAAGCTCATGATTTTTGGCGAATTGACGCCGCCGCACAAACAAATTGTCTTCTAGGCCAACACGTACATGCCCCCCCATAAACATACCAACAGTGGCTAGTTCAAATTCTTGAGGGTATCCTACACCAATGACAGACCAATTATAGTTTTCTTTACCTATTACACGATTGGCAGTTTCCACCATATGTACTAAATCAGGGATTGTTGCTTGGATTCCACCTAAAACACCCATTACAAACTGACACCATACGGGTGTTTTAATCAATCCACGGTCAATCATGTGTGCCATATTGTAGATATGACCCACATCATACAATTCAAATTCTGGACGGGTGTTGGCTTTGTCCATATATTCGAGATAGGTGCGAATACCTTTAAATGTATTGGGAAAAATATAATCTTCTGAGGCAAGAAGATATTGTTCTTCCCAATCATGTTGGTAATCTTCGGATTTATAATGGCGGGCAACTGGATAAAGAGCAAAATTGATTGAGCCCATATTACAGGTCGCCAGTTCTGGCTTCCAAGTCGGAACCACTTTAACCCGTTCATCCGGTGTCATGTTGAACCCGCCGCCTGTTGTTGTGCAAACAACAGCATCGGTGCGCGCCTTAATTTTTTGGAGTAATTCGCCGAATACATCCATATCGCCAGTAGGCATTCCATTTTCTGGATTCCGTGCATGCACATGGATAACTGCGGCACCAGCTTCTACGCAACGTTCGGCATCTTCAGCTAACTGGTCAGGCGTCACAGGGATATGTTTTGATTGACTAGGAACAGTAGCTGCCCCTGTCAGTGCTGCGGTAATAATGAGTTTATCCATTGTTGTTTCCTTAAAAAATGTATTTGCATTTTACAGTACATTATAATTATAATTTTATTGTCGGAAAAAGCCAAGCAAAGTTAGGATTTTTGAGGATTTTACAATCTTGGCTTAAAATTAAGGTTAGATTGTGCCAATACTTGAGTTTTATAACTTTTGGGTTGCACATTCACACTGTTTACAGTTTTTAGTTATAAGGAATAACGATGAGAAAAAATTTGATTTTTTCATTGCTGTTAGTTGTAGCGCTTGTTTCTGCGCTTCCACTGACTAGTTTTGCGCAAGACGACGATATGGAACTGGTTTCACCAATTCCGGGGGGTGAATGTACACCAGATGTTGCGCCTGAAGGTGATCCTATTGTTGTTGGTGGATCATTGGCGTTGACTGGCCCACTAGCCGCAACTGGGAATATTCACCGTGTTGCTGGTCAAGTCTTTGTGGACTGGGTAAATGAATGTGGCGGTTTATTGGGGCGTCCATTGGAATGGGACTTAAGCGATGATGCTACCAATCCAGAACAAGCTGTTAGCATTTATACAGGGTTAGTTGAAAGTGCTGATCTGATTGTTGGCCCTTATGCTGCCGCTAATATTTTGGCTGCTGCTGGACCTGTTGGGCAAGCTGGGCGTATTTATTTTACCCACACGAATGGAGCGCCTCAACAAGAATTAGGCGACTGGCACTTTCCATCTTGGCAAATTAGTGGTGAAACTCCTGAAGAACCATGGCTAACGGCTGCTCAAACTGTATTTGATGCGCTGGATAGTACCGGGAACGCCCCTGAAAATATGTTCTTTATGACTGCTGAATTCCCAACGACTATTTCCTTAGTCGAAGGTGCACGCGAAATTGCTGCTGAAAGTGGTATTGAAGAAGTTGATTACATTACCTATCCAATTCAAGGTGCAGACTTTAATTCAATTGCATTGCGTATTAGTGCTGAAGATCCTGACTTCATTTTTGTGGGTGGTATTGGTTTAGATGCAGTTAACCTCTATAACGCTTTTGCTGATATTGGATACGCCCCTAAAGGGTTGTATGTTGCGTTACCAGCACCTGGGCCATTCATGGCATCTATCCCCGAACTAGAAGAATTGCTGGGTACTGAAATTAATGCTATGTCGTTGACAATTTTTGAAAACCATGCACCATTTTCAGAGGATCCTGCAACAGCAGAATTTGTTACCCGCTTTGGTGAAGCCGCTCAAGCTGAAGAATTGTATTCGACGGTAGAAACCCAAGCGGCTGCTAGCTTCAGCATGTGGCAAAGCATGACAGCTGCAGTTGTTGCGACTGAAAGCCTTGAAGATGATGTGTTGAAAGAATGGCTTTTGAGTAATGATATTGATGTTGCCGCTGGCAGCATTAGCTTTGATGGTTTCAATGGATATGGCACTGATTTCTCTCGCGTTGTTCAAATTCAAGATGGTGAACGGGTCATTGTTTGGCCACCTGAATTTGCCGCCCCTGATGTTGAAGTGATTTATTCACGCTAGACATTAACTATTTTTACAACAGGTTCCTATCACATATAGGAGCCTGTTTTTACTAGAGTTTGGAAAAAACTATGTCTACCGATCAGATTATTCTTATACAAGCAGCCATGAATGGGATTTTATTGGGTTGTTTGTTTGGTATTATTGCGATGGGGTTAACCCTTGTATGGGGATTACTTAAAATAGCCAATTTTGCGCATTTATCGTTTGTACTGCTCAGTTCGTATTTGTGTTATGAGCTTGTGGTTCACTATGAGTGGGATCCTCTACAAACGTTGCTAGTCATTACGCCATTAATGTTTGTTGTGGGTGTGGTTTTGCAATGGGCGTTTGAACGATTTAAGGTGACGACCTTTACATCACTGTTGGTTACTTTTGGCTTATTTATTGTTTTAGAAAATGTGATGACTTATTTTTGGACAGCTGATGTTTTGACCACGCGTCGTGCTATTTCATTGGATTATCGTAAGGTTATAGTTTTACCTGAGCCATTTGCGGATTTCCGCGTTGCACCACCGGATTTGATTGCTTTGGTTGCCGCGGTTGTGTTAGGTGTTGGGATTTACGTGTGGTTAAATTATACGCGTTCGGGTAGGGCAATTCGTGCGATGTCGCAAGACCCGATTATTGCACAAGCTTATGGGGTCAATTACCAACGGCAAGCGATGTTACTGTCGGGGATTGCAACCGCTACGGCGGCTGTTGCGGGAGTTATTATTGCCATCAAAACCCCGTTGTTCCCATCATTAGGCATCACGTGGATTGGAAAAGTTGTTGCTGCTGTGATTCTTGGTGGGCTAGGTAATCCGATAGGCGCTATTTTAGCGGCGGCGGGACTATCCATGATCGAAAGTGTATGGTCTGTTGAAATGTCGCCAGGATGGGCTCCGTTAATTTCATTTACGGTTCTGATTGTTGTGTTATTTATTCAACCGGGTGTGTTGTGGCGGTATATACGTGAGCGTCGTAATGTTGCTGATATTCTGGGGGAAGGGTAGATCGTTATGACGACTGATAATAATCAGGAACAAACCTTAATTGGGTTTGCTGTGGTCGGGATTTTTCTGGCAGCGTATCCCATTATCACGGAGTCACTCAATTTAAGTAACTTTTGGCTAACCTTGATGTTGCAAATTTTCGTCTGGGTAACTTTAGCCATGAGTTGGAATTTCTTTTGCGGGTATAGTGGGTATTCTAGTTTTGGGCATGGTGCATTTTGGGGGATTGGGATGTATACGACCTCCACATTAATGCGTGAATATGACATGCCATTTTTAGCGACATTACCATTTGCTGGTTTAGTTGCTGCGCTGGTTGCATTGCTAGCAGGCGCTATCATTTTTCGATTACCGCAATTTCGGGGTGAAATCTTTTCATTATTAACCTTGGCATTGACATTTGTCGTGGCAACAATCGTTAACAATATTGATACATTAGATGGTGGGCGTGGCGTTTTCTTAAGTGGATTAGATGCAGCATCATTTGGTGCAGAATCTGATGTGCCAATTTATTATGTTGCACTCGTTATTACCTTAGGAACTTGCTATTTAGGATATTACATCTATTATTCTCGTTGGGGGCAAGCTTTGTTTGCGATTCGTGATGATGAAGATGTGGCGGATGGGTTAGGGGTTCCAACTTTTCAATATAAAGTTGTTACTTTTGGCGTGAGTTCTTTCGTAGTTGGTATGATTGGCGGGACCCAAGCATTATTTTTAGGGTATCTCGAAGCGGCAAATGTATTTGCTATTTTGACCCCTTTGTTAGCTTTGATGATGGCAATTTTAGGTGGTAGTGGTGTTTGGTATGGCCCAATTGTTGGGGCTGTTTTGATTACGACCTTGCGCCAAACTTTAACCGATGGCGAAACAGCTGTGGTCAACCAGATTATCATTGGGTGTGTTTTGATCTTCGTGATTTTATTTGTTCCAGAAGGTATTGCTGGATTCTTTAAACGTCAAATGATGAAGCGTCGTAGAGGGGTAGCCAATGCCTGATCCAATTTTGCAATGCACGAGTGTTTCTAAAGTTTTTGGGGGAGTGGTAGCGTTAAACCAAGCCCAACTTGAAGTTTATGAAGGTGAGATTTTAGGGTTAGTGGGGCCAAATGGCTCAGGTAAAAGTACTTTTATCAACGTTATCAGTGGATTTTATCCAGCGACGCGCGGTAAAGTTGTTTTTAATGGTCAAGATGTCACACGGACAGCCGCAAATCGATTAGCGAAACTTGGCTTAGCACGAACATATCAAATTCCCCGTCCATTTGCTTCGACCACGGTTATTGATAATGTGGCGATCGCAGGAATGTTTGGTAAAAGCCAATATAACCGCACTGATGCACTGAATGCTGCAATGGAAAAGCTTGAATTTGTTGAGCTAGCTGACAAAGCTCATATGCCTGTTATGCAACTTAACTTGCATGAGCGAAAATTTTTGGAAATGGCACGTGCTTTAGCCTTGGAACCTAAGTTAATTTTGCTGGATGAAGTATTAGCAGGGTTAAATCCTTCTGAAGTCGAATTGGGTATCGCATTAATTAAGCGGATTCAAGAGCTTGGCTTGTCAATTGTGTTTGTTGAACATAATATGCGAGCGGTGATGAGCCTTTCAGATCGTATAACGGTCTTGAACTATGGGCGTAATATTGCAGAAGGTGATCCACAAACGGTTATGCAAGATGAGGCTGTTGTTGCAGCATATTTGGGGCAAGATCATGTTGACCATTAGTCAATTAAGTGTTTCTTATGGTGAAGCAGTTGCAATTCGTGATGTGAATGTTCAAGTTGATGATGGTCAAATAGTGACGATCATTGGCAGTAATGGAGCCGGTAAAACGACGCTTGTGAACACAGTCGCTGGTATTTTAAAACCCCGTGAAGGGGAAGTGCTTTTGGATGGCAAAGTGTTGACAAAGGTTTCTGCGCATAAGGTCAGTGATTTGGGTGTGGTGATTGTGCCTGAAGGGCGGCGCTTGTTTACGAAACTATCTGTTTTTGAAAACCTTCAAATGGGGGCTTATCCTTTACGGGCGCGAAAAGATGCTAAACAAACTTTAGAATGGGTTTATGAGGTTTTTCCGCGATTAGCGGAGCGCCGTCGCCAAATGGCAGGTACATTGAGTGGTGGGGAGCAACAAATGGTTGCTATTGGTCGTGCGCTGATGGCTAAGCCAAAAATTTTACTGTTAGATGAACCATCACTAGGGTTAGCGCCTATTATTGTAACGGGTATTTTTGAAGTGATTCAAAAAATTAATGCAGAAGCTGGTGTCACAATCTTGTTGGTTGAACAAAATGCCAATAAAGCTTTAAGCGTGGCAAACTATGCTTATGTGTTGCAAGAGGGGCACATCGTAAAAGATGGAACCCCTGAGGTGTTGAAGGCAGATAATTCTATCCAGAAAGCCTATCTTGGGATCTAGCTTGGAATATTATTTTCTAAATCTCGGCGTTCATAGAGCCATTGCATGGCACCCTCGCGGTCATAATGAACACGGAGTCTTTGAGCACGGTGGTTTCTTAAAGCGTTGCCTTCAGTAATCTTGCTAATAAATTGCTGAAATGCATTGCCACCCAGCAAAACCAAAAAACCAAGTTTCTCGTGGGTTAGATGTGGGGCACTGCCAAATTCACTGATAATGTTTTTATCTACATCTTCAAGCTGGCTTAGATCTGTTAAAATGAATTGTAGATCCGTGCTATTATCCAAATGTTCAATAATGGCTTTTTTATAGTTCCGCCATTGTTCTGCATCAAGAATGCCTTCAAATGTGATTTGAATAATGCCGTCTGCTAGTGTTTCAAATTTCATAATAATTGCCTTGTGATTTTTTAAGTGATTACTTAGTGAATTATAACTAAATCGTATATAGTTTTCAAAAAGTGAGTAAGCATTGGAACCCATACGCGAAAATAAATTAACGTTAACTGAGCAAGTCCGTATTCAGATTCGGCGGGCAATTTTTGAACAGGCATTACCCGCGGGGGAAAAGATTGACCAAGTTCAATTGGCTGAACAGTTAAATGTGAGTCTTGTTCCTGTGCGTGAAGCCTTAAAGTTATTGGCATCCGAGGGGCTTGTGTCACTAATTCCGCGACGTGGTGCTTATGTTGTTAAGCTGTCCCAAGAGCATCTAATCTACCTTTATGAAACACGGCAGTTGATAGAGGGTGGCGCAACAGAAAAAGCTGTACCGCTATTGACGGATGAACATTTTAATAAAATGAATGGTCTGATGGAAGATATGCAGTCATTTATGTATAAAAAAGAACCGCATAAAGCGATTGACCTGAATCAAGATTTTCATATGACGATTTATGAAGCGCTTGAAAATCCCATGTTAACGGACATTATCAAGAATTTGCGGGAACAAAGTAAGATTTATATATATCGGTATTTAATGGGAACTGTTGATATTGAAGAAATCCATCAGGAACATCAACAGATTGCAGTGGCTTGCCAAGCATATAATGTTGACTTGGCGAAGCAATTAACAATTGAGCATATTCAAAAAGTTCAAGTGACATTGTTAGAAAAAGTTGTATCTGAACAAGCCTAAATGCTTAAGATCAGGCTTGTTCGTGGTTTCTTTAAGTGACAGATTGCCGTTAGTTTAGCTATCTAGGTATTTCATGATAGGGGCAATAGCTTCATTAAATGTGGTTGGGGTTGTGGCATCACTCCAATCAGTGATTTTACCCCATTGTTCAGCAACTTCTTCAGGAGTCATATTTTCTTTGCTGTGATAAGCACCTTGGGTGCGTTGCCAACGGAGTTTGCCAATCCATCCTGCGCCTACTTCAAACAATGCGCCGTTTTCTTTGCTATTTTCATGACATAAATAAGCCACTAACGGACTGACATATTCAGGTTTGAGTTGGGCGATTACTTCTGGTGGCATAATGGTTTCGGTCATCCGAGAGCCTGCAATGGGGGCAATGGCATTGGCATAGACATTATATTTGGCTCCTTCAAGGGCTAATGTTTGAGCAAAGCCATACAATCCAAGTTTTGCGGCAGCATAATTTGCCTGACCAAAATTTCCATAAATACCTGATGCAGATGAAGTCATAACAATACGACCGTATTCATTTTCGCGCATCGCTGACCATGCAGCGCGGCTAACCTTGTATGCCCCCCTCAAATGAACGGCAATCACTGCGTCCCAGTCATCATCTGTCATATTCTTAAAACTGGTGTCTCGCAAGATTCCGGCATTGTTAACGACGATGTCAACGCGCCCATACGTATCCAACGCAGCTTGAATAATTTTGTCGCCCTCGGTCACTGAGTCATAATTGGCAATGGCTTCGCCCCCGCCGTCTTTAATAGCCTGAACGACTGCATCAGCGGGGGAGCTATCGCCACCATCGCCACTAACGCTACCGCCAAGATCATTGACAACGACTTGTGCGCCTCTGTTACCCAGTAATAAAGCGTGGGAACGTCCTAAACCCCGTCCTGCACCTGTGACAACGGCAACTTTTCCATCATATCGTAATACTGATGACATCCTTAAAACTCCTGATTTAATTTGCTGATTGATTGTAGCGCTTTTGGGATTGTTTGTCCGCTATTTTGTTGGGCGTTGCATCATATTCGGCATTGAACGGTCAGATACCCAAGGTGAATAGGGAGCCATTGTCATGCTGGCAAGCTGTAATAGTGGAATATCATAGTTAACACGCCAACCTGAATAATCGCGCCAGCATTGGTCACGGTCTGGTTTAAGTGGAACACCTGCTGCCAATAAGGTATCGTAGACCTCATCAAATTCAGAGCGATCAATACTGATTGGGTCAGTTGGTTTTGGGGCAAGATTATAGTCTAGGCCAAAAAAATCAACGATATGGCGTAGCGCAATATAGCCTGAGCGAATCGTCATCTGAGGTAGAGGTTGCTTATATTGGATGTCAATGGTCGAAACGGTTAAGGCGGCACAATCTAAAATCGTTCCCGCCGCTGTTATCCATGAGCGATGTGGATTTGGCGATCTGAAAAAGATTAGAGGGGCAAGAGTCGTATGATTTTCGTCAATTTCGGCAAACCATTCTTCCCAGCGGCTCCAAATGCCTTCCATGATGGTTTCGTTATAAAGTCCTTCTATGCGGTGTAAACGTAAGAGCATTTCAAGGGATGATTGCGGGGAACCTGCGCGTGTCTCGAGCAGTGTGACGAGCGTCTCACGACGCGAAAAAGCGCTATACATACTAGGGAGATAGGCAACAATCAACGCAATTAATACCAATCCAATAGCTGCCTCGCTAAACTCTAGCAGGGTTGGGATTGGGTCACGTTGATTTTCAAACCCTAGGGTCAAAATGGATGAGCCACTTAGTCGAAATGCTTCATAAGTGTCCATGTTAGGATCAACAGCCCAAAACATGGCAGTGTATCCAAGTGTGATCAGAGTCAGTAATACAAGTGGAATAATGAATAGCGTGATTGGAGCAAACAGTGCCATGATGTTATCGCGCTCTTCATAAGTTTTGGCGCGGCGTACTTGTATCTGAAAGAGCCGATTGACCCATATAAAAATGAGACTAATCAGCATGACATTATCATTACGGGGGAGAATCAACCAACGAATAGCTGAATAGAGTGTGAATAGAACACTATAAAAACCGAGAAGAAAAACAACTACAGCATAAAGGGTTTCAAGCGCGGTCATTCAGAAATTTCAACCATGAGTTGTATATCGGCAAAGTAGATAACCATGTCATTTTCTAACTCTATAGAAGTATTGGAGGGTAATGTACGGTTAAAGATTCGTGTGCCTGCTTTGCTGTTTAAATCCTCAACAAACCATTTGTCATCTTGTAGCGTAATGCGCGCATGTTGTCGTGATATTTTTCGTAGACCGTATTGTCCAAGATCAATGTCAGCAAAATTATTTTGTTGCGGAACAGTGCGCCCTACAACATAAGTGGATTTACTACCATCTAATTTAAACTCAGTGTCACGATTGGGGATCTTGAGCGTCAGTAATGGTGCTGTGCTTAAGGTATTGCCACAATGATAACAGTATGAGGCATCAGGGATTGTAGGCGTTTGACAATGACGACAAGGAACTATATTGTTTTGGCGTAATAGGGCACCACAATTTGAGCAGAATATAAAGTCTGATGTAATATGTTCATTACAATAGGGGCAGTGTAGTGGGATGCTATCTGAAATTTCTGTTTCAAAAATCGTAGCATTTTCATCATATTCAGGTGCAAGTGCTTCAAAGTTGTGAACAACCGTTGGTTGTTGATGGTTAGCATCATCTGGTGGTGCATAGGGGGATTGGTCTATTGGTTTGAGTGCTGGCGCCTTAATTTCAGTGTTTCCTTTGCCATCTCGTTTGTGGTTTGTGATGTTGTTGAACAAATCACTCAAATCATCAGAGTCATTTTGTGGCGGCGTTATGTTGTGCAAACCGTGTGGTGTTTGTTCCATCGTGGGGTTCCCTATGCAAATGCTTATTTGGTTATTTAGTCGCTTTAAATGATACCTTTGTTGCGATAAGTGGCGATCTTTTCTTCATTGTACCCTAAAATTGATTTCAAGATTTGATCAGTGTGTTGACCAAGTATTGGGGGTGGAGTATGTATATCAGGAGGGGTTTTGGATAATTTTTGTATAGGGGCTAATAATTTTGCGATGGTGCCGTCTGCTAACTCGACAGATTCCACCAAGTGGCGTGCTTTAGCATGAGGAGTGTTGAGCGCGGCTGGAATATCGTTGATCTCACCTGATGGGACTCCTGCAGCAAGTAATTTTTCGATCCAAAACGTAGTAGATTGTGTTTGAAAAATTGGATTTAATATTTCCATAAGTTGTGTTCGGTTTGCTACACGGGCAGGGTTGGTGGCATAGTTTGGATTGTCGGCGAGATTTGGCTGTCCAATAACATTGCAACAGGCTCTAAATTGTTTATCATTTCCAACTGCTACAATAAACATCCCATCTTTTGATGGGACAGCCTCATAAGGCACAATATTAGGGTGCGCATTGCCGTGGCGTGGCGGTGTTTTGTCTGAAATGAGGTAGTTGCTGGCAACATTTACTAGTGCGGCGATTTGCGCATCAAGCAAAGCGATGTCAATATATTGACCGTCGCCGGTTTGTTCACGATGTAGTAAGGCTGTTTGGATGGCATTTGCTGCAAACAGACCAGTTAGAACATCGGCAATCGCAACACCAACTTTGTGTGGTTCTCCATTTGCTTGCCCTGTGATTGACATCAACCCACTTTGACCTTGAATGACATAGTCGTATCCAGGGCGATTTGAATAAGGGCTATCTTGACCATAACCTGTTATGCTGCAATAGACCAAATGGGGGGCGGCATCTTTTAAACTATGGTAATCAAGTTTGTATGGTTTTAGGCCATCGACCTTGAAATTCTCGATAACAACATCACTTTTGAGTGCCAGTTGATGTGCAATTTCTTGCCCCTCAGCAGTTTTTAGGTCTAGGGTGAGGCTGCGCTTGTTACGGTTTACACTAAGAAAGTAAGCACTTAGTTCACCTGCTATGGGGGGGTGCCAATGGCGGGTATCATCCCCGCGCTGAGGATGTTCAACTTTGATCACATCTGCACCAAAATCAGCTAATAACATGGTGCAAAATGGGCCAGCTAACACCCGACTAAAATCTAAAATACGGAGTCCTTCAAGTGCATTCATGGCAAAAGGGTATCAAGTACCTCTATCAATATAAGGGATTTACCTTGCTCATGATACTGCGCATAGGCAGATTTTTCGAGGGCAGTTTGTAATTGGGCTTCAGCATGTTTGTAGTAGTGTTGTAGCCGTAATGGTTGTAAGTCGAATTTATCGCTCACCACTCCGAGTAGTTTTGCACCATGAGATGCTTTACGTAGTTGGAGGTATATTTCTGATGCACTGATAAGTGAAAGTGCCAGCGTTTGGTATAAATTTAATGCTAAGGCTATTTTTATAGAGGCTTTTAAATGGAATATAGCATTAGGGATATGTTCTATTTGTATATATGCTAATGCTAGATGGGCATTATTTTCGCAAATGAGTTCTTTATGCCCAATTTTTTCAGCGATATTTTGGCTTTTTTGGTAGCATTCAATGGCTTCTTGATAGTTCTTTTGTGCATAGTTCGTATGTCCATTTCCTTGCCAACATGCGGCTTGTATATGCCAAGCACCAATTGTTTCACTAATTGTTTGGGCTTGTGTGTAATAGTCTTTTGCATCATTGAAATTATTGAGTGTGCTGTTGATCCGCGCGAGCCCCACAAAGCTCTCTGCTTCTTGATATTGATCCCCAATTTTTTGACTGAGTTCTAACGCCTCTTGATGATATAGAGCCGCATTAATGGTGTTTTCATCTAACCATGCGAGATTCCCTAACGCATGAAGTGTTTCAAGTGTGCCATTTGGATCATTGAGTTGACGAGTCAGTTTCAGGCTGTCTATCAAGGTTTTTTCGGCTTTTTGATATTGTAGTTGCCGCATGTAAATCTTGCCTAATCCTCTGAGTGCAGTTGCCACATTGCCGTGTTGATGGTATTGTTTGGCTGCATCCAGCGCCTTTTTAAAATTTTCTTTGGCTAGATCATATTGACTCATTCGTTCATGTGTTAATCCTAATCCATTTAAGGCTTCGACATAACTAAATGGATTATTGACTTGTTGAGCGGCATCTAAGCTACGGTGATAATGTGAATGCGCCCCTAAATAATTGTTGCTCCCCAATGCAGCATCGCCTAATAATTTATAAAGGTAAGCATAATTGCTCGGATTATCTTCTATAGTATAGTGGCTAGCTGCATATTCTAAATACGTCATTGCTTGTTGAAAATTGCTGGTACTCATGGCCGTTTCGCCAGCCCGTAATGCATAACGTGCTGCTTTGCGGGGTTCGTTTGCTTGTTTCCAATGGTGATATAAGGTGCTGATATATTGTCTTTTTTGGGAATGATTTTCTTCAATAATTTTTGCTAGTGTTGCATGCAAAATTGGGCGTTTTTGTTTCTCTATTAGATTAATGATTTCCTCCCGAATTTTGTCATGCGTAAATCGCCATTGATTGTTGTAAACTACTAGAATGCGTTTATCTGTGAGTTGAGAGAGTACCTTATCATGATTTAGATTGGGTGTGGCTTGTGCCAAAATTGCGGTATCAAGTTGCCGCCCATCTAAGGCCGCAAGTTCTAGATAGTATTGGATATTTGATGGAATATCCTCTAACTGATTTTTGATTAATGTTTTAATTCCATTGGCAAACACTCGTGACGGTAAGGTAACTTGCCCTACACGATTTAAATCCCCTGCGTGTTTTGCTAATTCGCGTACAACCTCAACAATAAAAAATGCGTTGCCTTCTGTTTCTACCTGTAATAAATCTAAAACCTGTGGTGTGCCACCAGAATCTCCTAACATTGATTGGCTCAACATCTTGATCTCATGGGTATTGAATCGCTCTAAATGAATAAGTTGCATCTCTGGTAACGCTTGCGCTAGACGGGGTGCTTTACCATCTTGGTAAGTTGCAATGACGACAAGCGGTTGTGATAAATGGTTATTAATGATTTTTAAAGGCTCTAGGCTACTCAATGCCCAGTGGATGTCTTCTAATATCAATAATGTCGGTGTTTTTAGTTCTCGCAATAAATTAGCTAATACGACGGGTAAACGGTTTTTTGATGGCGTAATTCCATGTGTAATTTCAGGCACAAGCTGATTTAACTCAGGGGCAACCTCCAACAGTAGGGCACCATCATTGGGTGGGATATGGGTATTTAAGGCTATATGTCGAATAATATTTCGCCAAATATAGTAGTTTGATCCGCCATCAACGCCTTGTCCCCGCAAAACACGGAAGCCATTGACCATTGCGAGGGTTTGTACCTCATCAATTAGGCGAGATTTGCCAACACCACTTTCACCGCTAATGAGCCAAGTGCTTCCTTCATGTTCATTACCTGCCTTAGTAACGGCATCCGAAAGTTGAGCGAGTTCTGATTTGCGACCTACAAAGTGCGCAGCCTGTAAGAAACTTTCCCGAATGCCAATAGTTTCGGTGGGGGGGGGGGTGTTGATGGCCATACTCAGTGGACGAATGACTTCTTCGGCTGTTGTATATCGTTCAATTGGGTTTTTAGCGAGTAATTTGAGGATAATAGGTTTTAGTTTGGGATGTTTATTTAACAAGGTTGCATCAGGCTGATGTTGCAAAATCTTTTGGACAAAGTCATCTTTTTGAGAATATTGCCAATAGGGATGTCGTCCTGAGATTAACTCAAAGAGAATAACGCCGATAGCATACAAATCACTAGCGGGGGTAGCAACCTGCATATGAAAGATTTCAGGAGCCATGTAGGCTAAGGTGCCTGCTGCTGCCACCATATTTGCATGAGATGCAACACCAAAGTCTAATAATTTAACTTGTTGTGTGTCTACAATAGTATTTGTTGGTTTGAGATCACGATGCAAAATGCCACGTCGGTGTAAATAGCTGAGAGCTTGCAGCATTTGCAGAACATATTGTACCCGTTGGGCAATAGATTTTCGCTCACAAGCTTTATAAAGATTAACACCATTGGCGAGGCTCATGGTGAAATAGGGTGTTTGGTCGTGATGAAAGCCATAGTCTAGAACACTGATGATGTTTGGATGCCTTAAAGAGGCCAAGGTTCGGAACTCATTGGCTAATGCGACACTCGGTGAGCCAAATTGAGGTGTTGCGCCAATAGTTCCAAAGGTTAGTTTTGCTGTAGGTGCAGTGACTCGTTTTAGCGCTACATAGGTGTTGGTTAACCGATCCAAAGCACGATAAACTGCTCCCATGCCACCTTGACCGAGAGGTTCATGTAATACATAGCGATGTCCAATGATTGTGGTGGCGGTTGCGTCCATAAGTCATTCCTGTTGCCTATCCACCTTCAGTTTACATTTTTTACTTTTATTTAGCCATGTGTTAACTGTAGTGTCGTTTTGTAAGTGATGTCGTGGTGGTTAAAATAAAGTACTTTGTGTATCAGTATTTGTTGGAATAGTATGATGTACAACTCACGTTCTGGGTTGTTTTGGCTGTTATGGTTATGATGCTATAGAGTCTCGTGGTCGTATGATTTCTAATTGTTAGAGTTGAGGATGGAAGCAAAGTTCGGAACCACTGGGTTCACCCTGTGGTTCCTGTTACCCTCGCTAACTTTGTGTTTTGATCGCCTGCCAAACCCGCTCTGGGGTTAACGGAATATCTCGAATGCGGACGCCCGTGGCGTTGAATACGGCGTTGGCAAGGGCTGGGGCAACGCCATCTTTGGGGATTTCGGCGATGGCTTTAGCTCCAAAGGGGCCACTTGGTTCAACGGTTTGTACTAAGATGGTTTCCATGTCGGGCATCTCATGCGCGGCGTAAATTTTGTAATCGCCAAGCTGAGCGTTTAGCATATGTCCTTTGTCATCATAGACCATTTCTTCACAATGACCGTATCCAAGGGCTTGCACCATGCCGCCTTCAACTTGTCCACTTGCTGTAATGGGGTTGATGATCACGCCTGCATCAACGGCCATGACCAATTTCTTAACGGTCACTTGTCCTGTATCGGTATCAACCTCAACCTCGGCAAACTGTGCGGCAAAGGGTGGTGGGGATTCCATTGAAACATATGAGGCTGTATCCATGATTTGGCGTTGTTGATCTTGATGGAGCGAATGCAGCGCAATGGCTTCCATACTGACATGTTGCCCATCAGGGGCATGGGCATGACGATCTTTGAGGAGAATGCCTTCTGTTGTATCCAATGAAAGCATAAGTGCGGCACGTTCTTTGATTTGTTCCCGAACACCTTCTGCCGCCTTTTTGACTGCCATCCCAGAAATGTAGGTGGTGCTAGAGGCATAAGCGCCTGTATCAAAAGGGGTCATATCCGTATCGGAGGAATACATCAAGATGTCTTCTGTTGGTACACCTAAAATTTCGGCAGCCATCTGTGCTAATACTGTATCTGAGCCTGTCCCTAAATCGGTTGCACCAACTAATACATTAAACGATCCATCATCATTAATTTTGATGCTTGCACCGCCCATATCTAACCCCGGGATGGCTGTGCCGTGCATACAAATAGCTAACCCAAGCCCGCGTTTGATGTGAGGGCGATCAGGGTCAGTACGCCAATTATCATCATAGCGGCGTTCCCAATCTATGGCTTCCATACCTTGGGCGACGCACTCATCTAAACCACTAGAGAGGATCACTGGTACGTCACTCACATTATCAGCTTCGCCTTCACCGAGTAGTGGCGCGATTGGAAGCGGATCGCCAACTTTTACGTAATTAAGTTGCTTAAATTCGATGACATCTAAGCCAAGTTGATGGGCGACTTCATCCATATAATTTTCAAGTGCGAATAAGGCTTGAGGACCACCATACCCACGATAGGCACCGGGCACGGGGATATTGGTATAGACGACCTTGCAATCAAATTTCATGTTTGGGGCATTGTAGGTGCTGAGTCCACGAAGTCCTGTCACTGTTTGAACGGTTAATCCATGTGTTGCATAAGGGCCTGTGTTGCCCAATACCGTCATTTTGATAGACATGAGTTGACCATCACTATTGACGCCTGTTTTATAAGTGACGGTTTGTGGATGCCGAGTGCGACTTGAAATGAATTCTTCAGCACGATCCAGTTCTAAGCGAACAGGGCGACCTGTTGCAATGGTAAGATGCCCTACAACATCCTCAATTAACATTTCTTGTTTAACCCCAAAGCCGCCCCCGATACGCGGTTTTATGACGCGAATTCGCCGTACAGGTAAACCTAAAAGAGGTGCAACCATCCGACGAGCATGGAAAGGGACTTGCGTACTCGTACGAATGACGAGGCGCTCATCAGCATCCCAATAACTAATTGCAATATGCGGTTCAATGGGGGTTTGCTGGACTTGGTGAACATGGTAGGTATATTCAAAAACATGATCGGCTTCGGCAAACCCTTTTTCCACGTTTCCAACTTCAGCTTCGATATGATGGCTAATGTTGTGTTCGGCATCGTGAATATGTTCGGTGTCATCTTCATCATGGATGATTGGTGCACCATCTTTGATGGCGTCTTCAGGTGTGAATACGGCAGGTAACACTTCATATTCTACTTTGATCGTTTTGATTGCTGCTTCTGCAATTTCAACTGTTTCGGCTGCCACAGCAGCTACGCGATCACCGACATAACGAACCTTATTATCAAAACTTACCTGATCATAAGGCTTAGGGTTTGGGTAGGATTGTCCACCAGAAGCATATTTGATACGTGGAACATTGAAGCAGTGGAGTACTGCGTGGACACCCGGCATATTTTGTGCTTCACTGTCATCAATGCTGATAATACGGGCGTGGGCGTGGGGACTCCATAACATTTTTGCATGGAGCATCCCTCGCATTTCAATGTCATCTACAAAAGCGGGGTTACCTTTTACCAGTTTTAGCGCATCAACTTTAACCTCTGGTTTGCCGACAACATCCATCTCTGGTTTTTGTGGAGCAAAAATAAATTTTGGTAATTTGGTGCGGGGTTTTACATCAGTTTGTGTGCCATTACCTGATCCGCCAATTGGAGTGACATCCACACCGCCACCATCATCCCCATCATGGTCAGGCATAAATGTTAAGGGATGTACAACATTGACATCTATTTCGCTTGGATCTTCGCCACGTATAACGGCAGCGGCTTCCATGATGGCTTGCACAGGTTTGATGTACCCTGTACAGCGACAGAGTACACCAGAAAGCGCTTCGCGGGCATCCTCTTCTGTCGGGTTAGGGTTATCGGTTAGTAACTCTTTTGTAGCAAGCATCATGGCCGGGGTGCAATATCCACATTGAATAGCACCTGTTCGAACATAGGCATCTTGAATCGGATCAAGCTGAATGCCCTGTGCCATACTTTCGATAGTAGTAATGGTATGGCCTTCAGTTTGACTAGCGAGGATTACATCAGCATTTACCAATTTGCCGTCAATTAGTACAGCGCTGGCACCTGTATCTCCATAATCACTACCATATTTGATGCTGAAAAATCCTTCTGACCTGAGAACCCGTAATAATGAATCGCCTGCTTGGCATGTGATGTTGTGAGAATTTCCATTAATATCCAATGTGATTTGCATTTGTTTGATCTCCCAAATAATCCTATGCTTGTCCGTCTAAACCAAGGGCAGAAGCGTTTTGTTGCATCGCTTCTAGCACTAAGGGAATATGAAATTCCCACACATCGACCCCCAAAGTTTCACACCCTTCGATAACATCATTGCGATTGACGCCCGCCGCAAATGCTTTATCTTTCCATTTTTTGCGGATGCTTTTAAGTTTAACTTCAGCAATATTTTTTGAGGGTCGTACAAGCGCTACCGCCGTGATAAGCCCTGTGAGTTCATCAACAGCAAAAAGTGCTTTGTCACGGAGTGTTTTCCGCTCCCCATTCGGAGCATGGCTTAGTATTGTTTGAATATCATCTTCACTGAGCCCACGATCCCGCAAAATAGGGGCACCATCCATTGGATGTTGTTCTAGAGTGGGGTGAATTTCCCAGTCAAAATCATGTAATAGGCCGACTAGTCCCCATGAATCAACATCTTCACCATAATGTTCAGCATAGGCTCGCATAGCACATTCTACTGCTAACATATGTTTTCTCAGGCTATCTGATTGTACAAACTCTTGCACAATATTCCACGCTGTTTCGCGATCCATAGAGAAAGTCCTTTTGTTGATTCTGTATTGTTTTCCCAATCGATTGTACCCTATGTCTATCATTTGCTCTATAGAGGTTAAACATTGACTTCTATATTTTTTGTTTGATACTGTTTGTATTACTGGGAGGATTATTTTTGATGCGGGTTTTGTTTCCTAAATTAGATTTTTTTTATAATCTGGAGCCATGGCTAATTTTACTAGATCAGCTTAAGGATAGGTTTGATATTGTGGTTCCATCTTATGATCCTGAATTTATTTCTTTTATAGAAGGCAAAGGGGCGCAAGGGTTTTGGTTAGGAGACTCATTTAAATCACCCATTCACGTAAAACCTGCGGGGTTGCAATCTACGCTGGATGACTTTTTTATTCAACGGTTTTACAAGCGCCTTGCACAGCATATGTTGTCTCAGGTCAAACCTGATGTTGTGTTGGTATCAGGTGATTTCCGAGGGTTTGAATATTTTGTATGTAAATATGCACCATATAGTATGGTGATCGAGATTACCGTTTATGCATATATGCCTGAAGATTATGTGACGTATGTTAATGTTTTACAAAGTAAATGGGCACATATCCCTAAACGTATTGATTGTTGGCTAGAACGCTTAACAGGGCATCATATATTGGCGCGTCTTGGTGGTGAGCCATACTTGCCACATGGTATGCAATTATGGAAAACACTGGCGTCATATTTGGGAGGAATGCACTATCAGGTGTTTATGAAGGGAGGGGGGACATCAGATATGATTGCATTGAATATGGTGGTTGATAAATATATTCATGAGGGCTTAGGGGTACCAGCAAGCAAGCTGGTAGTTACAGGTAGCCCCTTATATGATTTTCTCGTCTCTTTTAAAGCGCAAGCGTCCCAGCAAAGGCGTGTTGCGCTAAAAGCCTCAATTGATTTGGAACCAGATGCGCCATATATTTTATTTTTGATGCCGATATATAAAGATCTGCGATCATTTAACATGTGGGGCGATCATTTTGAACTGGTCAATTGGGTTTTGAATGCTATTTTAGAAAATGCCCCCGAACATATCGTGTTAATTAAATTGCATCCACGTAATACCTTGGATGAAATGCACCCTGTGACATCACATCCCCGATTACGCTATCTAGATCCCGGACGTTTTACAACCGATAGGCAAAATACTGAATTAATAGATGCTAGTGATATGGTAATTATGAACACATCATCTGTTGGGATTTCTGTATTGGCATTGGATAGATTGTTGTTGACGTATAATTTGAATGATAATTTAGATGGACGATTTTTTGATAAATTAAAAGCAAATCGTCATGCAAATAATCGGCCTGATTTTGAAAAAGCGGTGCATGAATTATTGTATGATGGAAATGCTAAAGAGATTGCTTTGCAACAACAACGCCAATTTGTAGCAGAACATTTGCAACTAGATGGTAAATGTTGTGACCGTATTTCCCTGCTGATAGAAACTAAGGGGCAAGCGTTCGTCGATTTATAAATTTGATCGTTGTTACATAGTCTGAACTGAAATATTTTTGCTATACTTCTTGTATAAAAGCGCGCTATTTGTGAAGCTTACTGCATACATCAAAGGTTAAATTATGGCATCATCACTAGATAAAATTATAGAATTTCATATTTCAAGATTAAAAGATAAAAATCCTGAAGTGCGGTTGCGGGCGATTGAAGAATTATTAGCATTAAAAGCAAAAGCTGCCCCTGCTTTAGATGCTTTGCGGGAGTGTTATGAGACATCTGAAGAACCTGAAGTGAAGACCGCCGCTCAAAAAGCGGGGTATGAAATCTTTGTTGCTGTTAAAGTAGAAGAATCGGGCAATTCTGAATCCTGATTCAGGAATGTGTTACTTTGTTGACAAGATCATCAGCTGACCAATGTTCTGTAACAACTAAGCTCTCATCAATATAGATTGCAATCCAAAGTTGCAACATTAACAAATTCCATAACTCATTCATATAATAGCCCTTACGGGTTATATGATCGGTTAAGATCTGGTGAATAGCACTGCTATTCAACCCGTTCGCTTCAAGGCGTTCTTTGCTGAGATAGGTTTCAACTAATGGATAGAGGGGGCCGCGTAACCAATCCGACATGGGGGGATTAAATCCCCATTTGGGACGATTTAAGACATGTTGAGGTAGCAAATCTTGAATAGCATGTTTGAGAATTGCCTTGTTTGGAAGTTTATATTGTAGTGGAATTTGTAAAGCTAATTCCACAAGCTCATGATCTTCAAATGGTGCGCGAGACTCAACAGACATCCACATTGCCATTTTGTCATAGCGCATGTTGCTGTCTTCACTAAGCCACCATCGTAATTTAGCATATCCTACCCAATCTGCGATGTGGTGACTCTCAATAGGTTGTAGTAATTCATTCAATTTATCCAGTAAAATGTCTGTGCCCTCTTCAGCTAATTTTTTGTTGTTGATGATGTGGTGGATCTGTTGGGCGTTAAAATTTGCATCCCATGTTAAAAAATGTGCTGCGCGACTGTCTAATTCCGATTTTTCAGCTAATTTTTGTAGCATGCTAAAACGGTTTGATGGTAATCGTTTTAACATAGGATTGAGGAAGTTTTCCCTCAGTGTTGTGGGTATTTGCTCTGTATAGGTTTGAACGCGGGTTGCTGCTTCAAAAAATGGATAACCGCCAAAAATTTCGTCAGAACCATCACCGCTGAGCAGTACAGGGATGCCATTTGCTCGTGCTAATGCTGTTACAAATAGTGTTTGGATGGATGCAGATTCTGCGATGGGTTCATCAAGTGCATAAACGATTTGTGGTAGTAATTGTGTTAATAGATCATCATGCTTAAGAATGATTTCATGATGTTGCGTATTAAGTGTTTTGGCTGCTTGACGGGCATGGTGCAAATCAACATTGAATTTATGATCCCCAGTAGATTGTTTTTCATAATCAAATCCAACTGTAAAGCTAGATACGCCATTTCCCACAAGTTTGGTGATAAGTGTTGAATCAATACCACCACTTAGAAATGTGCCAAGCGGAACATCACTCATTAATCGCATATCGACAGCTTGTTCTAATTGATGCCGTATTTGTTCTGCATATGCTTTTTCTGATACTGTTTTGTTAGGTTGAGTAATTGGTTCCCAATATTTAAGGTGGCGTTCTGCGCCATCAGTTTCGAGAAGTAGTGTTGTAGCTGGGGGTAGTTTATAAATCCCCTGAAACAGTGTGCGGGGTGGGCTCACATAACCCAAGGATAAATATTCGGGGATAGCCACCGTATTTAAGGCTCGATAGGCGAGTGGATGTTCAAGTAGAGCTTTAATTTCTGATGCGAAGACAAAGGTCTCTTTATATCTTGCGTAATATAACGGTTTTTGCCCCATACGATCGCGTGCTAACAAAAGCCGTTTTTGGTTGTTGTCCCAAATCGCAAATGCAAACATACCGCGTAAATGTTGTGGCAGATCGGCTCCCCATTCTTCATATCCATGAACAAGGACTTCTGTATCGGTGTTCGTTGTAAATAGATGTCCTGCACTAGTTAGCTCTGTGCGTAGGTTTTGATAGTTATAGATTTCACCATTGAAAATGGTGACGATACTTTTATCTTCATTGTAAATGGGTTGATCGCCTGTATTGAGATCAATAATTGCTAGCCGCCGAAAGCCTAAACCAATTTGTTTTTTTATATGAAATCCGTCACTGTCTGGCCCTCTATGGCGAAGGCGCTTTGTCATTTTTTTGAGAATCGGTTTTTGGATGGAAAGCGGGTTTGAGTTTTGGTGCCAGATACCACAAATACCACACATAGGCTTGAACCATTAGGATGATTGGACGGTGTGTCTCATCATAGTAGCAAACGATGCTTAGGACAATATGCGACATCCGCGTTGCTGCGTCGCCATCCCCACGACATTCCAACGTGTGGTTGTTTGGCTTGCAGGTGTTGCTATAATAACCCGCATTATGGAATCAAAACGCTGTCCAAATTGCGGGGCACAAAACCCCACCTCTGAAACAATATGCGTCATTTGTGGCACGATGTTACGTGGCCGTGTTTCGGCGAAAAACAAATCTGTCAGGCACTTGCCTACGCCAGTAGCGTATAATGCAGCAGCAGGTGAAGACGATCTTATGACTGATGGTATCCCCGGTGGACGATGGGTATTTCTATCAATCGTGGTTGTGATTGTTGTCTTTTTGATATTTGGCGTTTTGCGTCTTGGGGAATCATTAACTCCCGATGGTGCTGTTTCAGAAACTATGCCAGATGTTACGAACACATTAGATGGTACGTCGTTTATGTTGACATTAACCCCGCCAAGTTTTACCCCTGTTTTGACACCAACGCCAACACTCACGTTAACACCATCACCAACCTTAACCCCTGCACCCTGTGAGGTCACTGTACAAGAAGGGGATACATTGTTAGGGTTAGCTGCACAATGTGGACATCAGGACTATGGTATTGTGCCCGTAATTGTTTCTGAAAATGGACTCGCATGTGAAGGATGTTTGCAGATTGGTCAATCATTGACAATCCCCTTACCTACCGCAACCATTGATCCTAATGCTGCTGAAGAAGTCTCGGATACTAGTGCGGGTGGGAGTGCTGAGGAAATTCTTGCGCGACAAGAACAACAAGCGTTGCCCACACTTGATCCTAATCTTCAATTCCATGTTGTCAAAAACAATGAGACTATGTATGACATCATTTCGATCTATGGAATTGATGTGAAATTGCTTTCTGAAATCAATCCTGAAGTAGAGTTCCCTCAATGTGATTTTGGGGAAACATTTGGCGGGCCAGATTGTCGCGTGTTTTTCTATGAAGGGCAACAAATTCGTGTGCCAGCACCAACTCCCACACCAACGATTCCTCCGACGGCATCGGGTAGTGAAACCCCAACACCAACTGCCACACCAACGATTAATATCCCAAATGCTTTTGCACCTGAAAGTGGCGCTAATTTTGATGCGGCTAGTATGGTGACATTACGCTGGACAACATCGGGTACGCTGGGACGAGATCAAGTATATGCTGTGCGTGTAAAAAATCTTGAAACCAATGTTGAGTATATCGGTGTGACCTGTGATTTGGGATATGATGTTCCAAATCAGTGGCAAAGTGATGATCCAGAAAGTTACGCCCCGTTTGAATGGTATGTAACGATTGCAGATGTGTCGCCATTTGGGCTTGAAGGGGTTGAATATTATGTACGTGGTTCAGGTTGGAACTTGTGTGACTTTTCATTTGATTTGCCGATTGAGTGGGTAAACCTTGATTTGCCTGATGTCGGTATTTTGCGAGATGCACGGTTGGTTGATGAACGATACGATACCATCCCACGCCAGTTTTTTTGGCAAGGGCAATAGTAGGATATTAGGGAATGCAAAATAAAAAACGATGGCAACTCCTGCTAGGGGTAATGGCTTTTGTCTTGTTTATAGCGGCTTGTGAAGGTGATGTTGATGATAGCGCAACGCCAACACCGAATGAACCAACGGTTGCACCATCTGTTACCGTTACGCCAACGGTTGATCCGAGTGACGTGCCTGAAGATGCTGAACCAAGTACAACACCGACAACCAACCTAACACCGCCGTCGCCAACGTTTCCGCCCACTGTGACACCGCCTGCGACAGCCACCCCCGCCCCCCCCACACCCACACCGGGCCCCACAAATACACCAGGGCCATATGAACATCGGGTGCGTACAGGTGATGACTGTATCGGTATTGTGTATCAATATGGGCATTTGGATTTAGATGTATTGCAATCATTTTATGATATTAACCCCAATTTGCGTGGGGGATGCAATTTGCCACCTGAGGGGGCAACTGTATTGGTTCCACGTCCTACGACGCAAAGTGGCGGAGTGGTTACAAGTGATATTTTGCCGACATTGGATTCGACGGTGATTCCTTATCCTGAACAAGGTATTTTCGTGCCGGGTGAATTCTGCGTTGAATTGGAAGATGAAACCCTAACCAGTATCGCATTGAAAAATGATACATCGCCCCGTCGTATCTGTGAGTTAAATCCTTTGCCCGATGGATTAGATTGTCGTGGGTGCGATTTCTCACAGACTGATGTTGGATTCTGTCCAAATCCGCCATTAATTGTGATAGGACAGTGTTACACTATTCCAGGGGCGACTCCAACACCTACCAACACACCACCCCCAAGCGGGGATGAGACAGCGACTCCAACCCCAACGTTACGTGCTCCTAATTTGGTGTACCCATCACCCGGATTAACCGTTTCTGGTTTGGTGCGGTTGCAATGGGCATCTAGCGGAGTCTTAAAACCTGATGAGTATTATGTTGTGAATTTGACAGATGAAACCGCTGGTACGTTCTTTATCGAAGCTACTCGCGCAACATCGCTTGATGTGCCAGCCGAATTTGCGCCCCAAGATGGACAACCACACCAGATTGTGTGGTCAGTTTCTATCCAACGGCAAACAGAGGATGGATTGTTTGTTGAAATTGGCGGTCGCTCGCCAGACTATAATTTTACATGGGAGTAAATAAAGCGACTCTATGGATCAAATAAATGACTTTTTAGAGAATCAGCATCCACTTGTACGGAGTAATATTCGGTTAGGTATTGTTGTGGTGGGGGGGGTATTCGCCCTTTACCTGTTGATTTGGGGTGGTGTTGGATTTGTCAGCTCTGATGTCTTGTTTCAATTTGAGAGTGTTTTGCAAGTGGTGCAAACGCTCATTTTATTGCTGGCTGTGATGATGATCTATAATGCTCTGAAATCTTTATATCATTATGTGCGGCGTCAGGGGGTTTTTACAGGAATAGGTGTTTCTGCCTCTTTGATAGCTGTTATTGGCGTATTGCTGGCATTTTTTAACATGCCAACCGTTTTTGCGCGAGCGGTGTCATTTTATGCTTCAGAACCATATGATGCGATCTACAATGATGTAAGCGATGTTTGTGATGCCCTTATCGATACTTATGGTGAAACAACAGTCACTATTTCCCCAGAAGAAGGTACATATGGTGTATTAGAGGATATATCCGAAATTTACCAAGTCCGAAATACGATTTACTTTAATTTTAGCGAAGGCGATGCTGATTTTGGATTTGCCTGTTTGGTGCGTGGTGATAATCCGCCTGATACAGCGCGTGCGCGTGATTATACTTATAAGTCTGTAACCTCACACGTTTTCCAATTTGTAGAAGAAGTTGCAAACCCATGATAAATCGTGCAATTGTTTGGCAAGATGATGAATTAAGACTCGCTTCTGTACCTAATATTGCACTACAACCAAATGAAGTCCGTATTAAGTTGCTGTTGGCGGGTGTTTGCAATACTGATCTTGAACTAACCCAAGGCTATAAGAATTTTTCAGGGCGGTTAGGGCACGAGTTTATAGGTGAAGTTGTTGAGGGGAATCCCCACTGGCTAGGCAAGCGCGTTGTTGGCGAAATTAATATTACTTGTAGTGATTGTGATATGTGCCAGCGTGGAGAACCAACCCATTGTCGAAACCGACACGTTTTAGGGATTTCTGGTGAAGCGCAAGATGGCGCATTTGCAGATACCTTTCGGTTACCGATTGATAATTTATATGCTGTTCCTGATGGGATTTCAAATGAACAGGCTGTTTTTGCTGAACCATTAGCTGCGGCGTGTCGTATTACCGAACAACATTCGATTGGGGTAAGGGAGCGTGTTGTTTTAATTGGCGCCGGTAAGCTAGGGTTGTTATGTGCATATGCTATTGCTCAAACAGGTGCTGATTTAACTGTGGTTGTTCGTCGTCAAAAACAAATCGATATTTTGGAGCAATGGGGCATCTCTGCAACATATCAAGATGACTTGCCAGAACAACAGGCTGATTATGTTGTGGATTGTACTGGGAATGCCGAAGGTTTTGATGCAGCGCTATCCTTGGTGCGTCCACGAGGAACGATTATTTTAAAAAGTACATTTCATACATTAACCCCTGCCAATTTAACCGATGTCGTAGTGCGTGAAATTAAAATAGAGGGGAGCCGATGTGGAAATTTTGCCCAAGCACTGGCTTTAATGGCAAACCCCGCTGCCGACTTTTCTGCCTTAATTGAAGGGCAATATCCTTTGGCAGATGCACAAATTGCCTTTAATCATGCTCGCCAACGGGGTGTTTTGAAAATTCTTTTAACACGCTAATTTAGATATTGGCAACAGGAAGTGTGAAGAAAAAAGCTGTTCCTTCGCCATGTTCACTTTCTAGCCACATTTCCCCGCCATGTGCTTGGACAATCCGTTTGGCGATTACCAAGCCCAATCCGGTTCCTTGGACTTTTTCGGCAGTGTCTGATACGCGAAAGAATTTTTGGAACATTTTTTCTTGATTTTCTTTGGAAATCCCTAATCCTGTATCGCGTACCTCAATTTGTGCAAACTTTTTATCGTCATCCACATATTGCGCTCTGCAAAATACCTCTCCACCTTGTGGCTTGTTGTATTTGATAGCATTGGTGAGCAAATTGAGTAAGACTTGCTTGACTTTACCCCGGTCAGCGTTAAAAACAATGGGGGGACTATCCACATGCATGATAATGTTTTTATCTTCTGCTTGTGGTGTTACGACCTGAAGGCTTTCACGGAATAGTTTGGGGCCATCAAAGTTTTCAACTTCCAAATGGCTACGCCCTGATTCTAACCGAGCAAGATCTAAAAAGTCGGTTGTTAAGCGTATAAGCCGATCAATTTCGCCAGACATGGTTTCAACCACTTCGGTGCGGGTTTCTTCTTTCAAACTTGGACGGGTTAATATGCTCGTGCTGAGCTTTAAGGCGGAGAGTGGCGTTCGGAGCTCGTGTACCATTTCTGCTACAAAATCACTTTGTTGAAATAGTCTTGCATTTTCAATTGCGATTGCTGCTTGTGCTGCTAAGGCTGACAGTGTATTGACATCATCATCTGTCCACGGCTCGTTATGAGATTCCTTGTTGAGTACTTCAACAACACCAATGACCTTACCGTGTGCAATCATTGGTACAGCAAGCATATTCCGTGTTTCAAATTTAATTGTTTGGTCGACTTTACTGAAAAAGCGATCATCATTTTGGGCATCTTCAACCATCACCGGTTGTCCACGGGTTGCAACCCACCCGGCTAAACTCCCTTCCATCGGAACCACGATTTGCTCCATTGCGCCACCACTGAGGCTGGTAGAGGCTTCAAACCGTAGTTCACCAGTGGAGGGGTCAATAAGCAAAATGGAGGCTTGTTCAGTCCGTGTTAATTCGGTACTAGCATCAATTATGCGATGGAGTAGCGAGTGTAAATCAAGTACAGAGTTTAGTTGGCGGGTAATTTCCATTAACCGCTCATACCGTGACATGAGTTGTAGATATTTACTAACTTGAAAATCGTTATCCGTATTTGTCATGATTCTATTGTCTCAACTATGCTTACTATCTGCGGCAAGATTTTGGCAACATCATCATGGATAACAACGTCTGCCACAGCATCATAGGATGTGGTGTCGTAATTCACTAAAATTAATTTTGCGCCATGTGTACGGGCTTGGCGTGGGAAGTCCGCAACGGGATATACTTCTAAAGAAGAGCCGGCAACAATCATTAAATCGCAACGACGAACGGCGCGTTCTGCCGCTTCAAGTACAAGGGCGGGGAGTTGCTCGCCAAATAAAATAACATCAGGTTTGATAATGCCATCGCACTTTTCACATCGAATAACTTTTTTGCCATCATCGCTTAAAAAATCTTGTAATAATTTTTGACCATCATATTTTGCGTAACATCGAATACAAGTGGCTGTACGCATATGTCCATGCACTTCATGGACAGTTTGTGAGCCAGCCCTGCTATGTAACATGTCAATGTTTTGAGTGATGATGGCTTGTATCTTGCCAAGTGCTTCTAATTTCGCAAAGGCTTCATGCGATGGGTTTGGTGTGGCGTCTAACAAGGTTTTAGCCAAGGGGCCAACCCATTCATAAAATGATTCTGGGTGATGCTTAAAATTATGAATACTAGCAACAATCATGGGATCAAATTTTTCCCATAGGCCTGATTGAGGGCTGCGAAAGTCTGGTACACCAGATGGTGTACTAGACCCTGCACCGGTTAGTGCAATTGTATACTCAGCATTCGCAATTAATGTTGCGGCTTGCTGCACTAAAGGATTAACCGCCACGTTTAACAAGTTCCTCAACAAACTTCGCAATTTGCCCCGCCACAATGGATGAAGGTTGGAATTGTGGTAGGGGCACACCTGCCTCAGTTGCTTGGTACGCCAGTTCTGGTGCTGGTGAGATAATTGCCGTGACCTCATGGTTTAAAAATTGTTCAACTTCTTGCCAAGGGAGCTGCAAACTAGATTGTGTTCGGTTAAAAATAACAACCGATACTTTATTGGTTGGGATGCCAATATTCTGTAGCTCTTTTAAGATTGATTGCGCTAAGATCGTTGTTACCGAATTGGGCTCAATGGTTAGAATAATTTGGTTCATCTCTTTTAACAGTCGTACTGTCACACGATCTAAGCCGGATCCTAAATCAAAAAGCGCGTACTTTGCTAATTGGTTCATCCCCATTCGTAGGGCAGACAAGCTATCTAAGTTTATTTGATTTTGTTTTTCCTGCGGGTTTACTGATGATAGTAACAAACGCATTCCACTATTATGGGCGACCAAATTTTGTTCAATTAAACTGGTATTGATGTCGTTTGGTGCATAGCGCATCACATTTGCAAACCCCTGTGGGGTTGTATAACCCAATGATAAGCCTAAAGTACCTTGGCTTGGACGTATATCTGTAAGGATAGTGCGGTGATCTTGTGACAATATCGCGCCAACACTTGTTGCGAGTGTTGTTGTGCCAACACCGCCTTTGGCTCCTAAGAATCCAATTGAGATATTACCAATAGGAACACTGCCCATGTCTGCGTTTTGTGCACCAGAGGGGCGACGTGCTAATGTTGCTTTGACCCGAGAGGCAAGTTCCGCAGGGTGAGTGGGTTTTGTGAGATAATCATCGACGCCTGCTTCAAAGCCTTTTACTTTATCATCCACAAGTGTTTTTGCCGTAAACATAATGATAGGAATATTTTGTGTACTTGGCTCTGCTCGCAAGCGGCGTGTCACTTCATATCCATCCATGTCTGGCATCATTACATCAAGAATAATGAGCGCAGGTTTTTCACTAAATGCTTTTTGTAAAGCGGGTTGACCGGCTGTAGCAGCGACCACTTCATAGCCTTGCCGTTTTAGCATTAGCCCGATAAGCTTGAGGCTATCAACATCGTCATCTACCACTAAGATTTTTTCTGACATAGCACCCTCAAATGGCTTCTATAATGAACAGGCAGTTTAACATGGATAAGATTGCCATGCAACAATGGAGTGTTGTTTGTTTGTATCTTGTACGACTTTGGTTTGTAGTGTGTGATGATATGGCTATAACTTCGATTTGATGAAGAATATTCTTGATAATTTATCAATTTTGCTAGGTAAATTCTTGTGACTTCCGTCTAAAGCGTTTATATTAGACGGTATCTTTATGTCATAGGCGCATGTTATTGCACATGAATCACTTATTGCTAGAAGTTACGGAAGCTTTTTTAAATGATACGGTTATGATCCCTGAGGCCACTAATCTTGTATTAATGCGGATTCGTGAACTTACCAACGCCACCTTTGTGCGCGTTGTGGTGGGGGAAGATGAAAATCTGCTAGCCTCCATTGGGGCCGTGCCCGAAAATATCGGTGAGGCGGATTTGCTCTGTGCAACATATGCTCGTGAGAATCATGGGAATGAGGCTGTTTTAACCGTTGCGTTAGCTGATTTTCCTGCGATTGCATCTTGTGTGCCTGACCCTACCCAAGTTGTCGTTTTACGCCCATTAATAGGGCGGGGACGGTATCTAGGGCTTGTATGGGCTGGTTATGATGATATACCGCAAATTTCGGAAGATGATGCACTTGTTGTCAGCATCCTTATTAAGCAGCTCTCATTAGCTATTGCCAATCGTCGTCAAACCGAAAATATGATGTTGTTTTTGCAAACGGTTTCTCATGATTTGCGGTCTCCACTAACTGCTGCAAAAGGTTTTGTGGATATGATGCCTATGGTCGGCGCTATGAGTGATAAACAAGTCGTCATGAAAGATAAAGTCATTACAAGTATCATTGATATGACGAACCTTGTTGAAAAAGTCTTGGATGCTGGGCGGCTTGACCCTGAAATGGGGGCATATGAATTACGACGCGACACAACTGACCCCAAAGCATTAATTGAAAAAGTGGTTTCAAATTTATCTGATGCTGCTCGTAAAAAAGCCCTTCACTTAAAGAGTAATATTGCTGACAATATACCGATTATGTTCATTGATGGCATGATGTTAGAACGTGCTTTAATGAATTTGGTTGAAAATGCTATCAAATATACCCCGCTTGATGGTGAGATAGTGGTTCGTGCTCAGGTAGAAAATGATACGCTCGTGCTAACGGTGGAAGATAATGGGTATGGTATTCCTCAAGATATGCAAGCTACCATTTTTGATCGCGGGAGTCGTGTACGACGGGAAGAACACCGAAAAGTGCGGGGCAGTGGGCTTGGGCTGTTTATCGTTAAAAATGTTGCTCAACAACATGGCGGTATGGCATATTTGTACAGTACTGAAGGGGAGGGAAGTATATTTCAAATTCAGATCCCCATTAATGAGCAAAATATGACCCGCAACACCTAAGGATTTCTTGTAATGCCAATTCGTATATTATCTGATGCTGTTGCTGCACAAATTGCTGCTGGCGAAGTTATCGAACGCCCTGCGTCTGTTGTGAAGGAGCTTATTGAAAATTCGCTTGATGCAGGTGCAACACGTATTGATGTTGATATTGCAGAGGGTGGGGTGCGATTGATTCGTATACGGGATGATGGGCACGGCATCAATACTGAAGAAGTGGAACTTGCTTTAACCCGCCATGCAACGAGTAAATTACAAACCGTTCATGATTTAGATAATATTCATACACTTGGGTTCCGCGGAGAAGCATTAGCAAGTATTGCATCCGTTTCTCGCTTGACCATGACTACCCGTACCGCGGATGCAGAGCAGGCCACACAAGCATTCGTTGAAGGTTCTGAGATCAAGAGTGTTCAATCTATTGGGGCGCAATCTGGAACTACTATACAAATTGAAAATTTGTTTTTTAATGTTCCTGCGCGGCGCAAATTTTTGAAAACTGAATCTACCGAACGCCGTCATATTAGTAATTTATTGATGCGTTATGCAATGGCATACCCTGATGTGCGGTTTTCGTTCCAAGTGGAAGGGCGCGAAGCCTTTCGGACATCTGGCAATGGTGTATTATCAGATGTGGTCATTGATACACTTGGGTTAGATGTTTTTAGAGATATGGTCGAGGTGATCCCCTTGCCGAACCGTCGGCCTGATTTGCCACCTATTCGGGTACATGGGTTTACTACCACCCCTAATCAAACGCGTTCAAATCGTAGCCAAATTATTTTATTTGTGAATGGTCGGAGTATTCAAGATCAACGATTAACCTATGCGGTGGTACAGGCGTATCACACCCTAATGCCGCATGGTCGCTATCCGATTGCTGTTTTATTGATCAATCTACCGCCAGATGTAGTTGATGTGAATGTGCACCCAACCAAAGCAGAAGTGAGATTTAGTGCCCCTGATGCTGTGTTTTCTGCTGTGCAGCGTAGTGTTCGAGAAGCTGTTGCTGGTGGTGCAGAAATCCGCCCTGTTCAGACACAAGCAAGGACATGGGATGCCCCCATAAATCCTATGCAAGATATGAACTATGATAATATGCCGCGTGTTGTGAATCCTACTCAATTAGGGATTGATATGGGCATTGAAGATAATGGGCGGCGGGTGAGTCAGATAGAAGAACGAGAAACATTCCCTATTGATGTGCCACCCGCATTATCTGAACGGCCACGTAAACTGCCACCATTGCGAATTGTGGGGCAAATTGCCGCAACATATATTGTTGCTGAAGGACCTGCGGGTATGTATCTGGTGGATCAACATGCTGCTCATGAGCGTATTATGTATGAAATTTTTATGGCGCGGCATGAAGCACAAGGGATGATCCGTCAACATACATTAGAATCTGCTGTTGTGGAATTAGCGCCGATAAATGCACGATTTGTTGAAGAAAACGTTGAGTTGCTCAAAGATATAGGATTTGACATTGAGCCATTTGGATCCAATGCGTTTCGTGTACGTTCTGTTCCCGCTATGCTAGCAGATTATGATCCAATGGATGTATTACAACGTATTGTTCAAGACATTGAGCAAGGAGATACTCCTGGGGCACGGGATATTGAAGATAAAATTGTGCGTCGAGTCTGTAAAACTGCATCCGTGAAAGCTGGGCAAATCTTAAGTTATGATGAAATGTTAGGGATTCTCAAGCAGTTAGAGCGTTGTGAAAATCCACTAACATGTCCACATGGTCGCCCGACGATGATTCATATGAGTGCTAGCGAGTTAGCCAATCAATTTGGGCGAACTTAGTTTGTTGTATCCAGTAAATAGGTTTCTTGCTCATTGACTAACAGGGTTACATCATCCCCAATAGTTTTCATCGCTAAGGTTAGTGAAAAGTCTCCTTCACACGGGATTGCTATGCTTCGTTCATCAAAATAGTATTGCTCAGGTTGCAACAATGGTGTCAATAATCTTGCTATTGGCTGACTATTTTGAACAATAATTTCGTTGTTCTCGCCCCGTAATTGTAAACTGAGGCTATGTTGCCCCCCGTTTGGGACTTCAATCTGCCACCAACTATGGAGTATAGCGGTTTCACAAGGTTGTGGTGGTGTTGTAAATTCCCAATGATACAAGGTAAATAAATCTCCAAATATTACGATAGATGACTCCATATTTTCTGGCGCCCGTTGATAGCGAATCATGGTATAGATGCTATTTTCATATCGCGTATTGGTTAACGGATAAACGGTTCCTAAGTATCCTTCGTTATTTAAGACATCATTGATTCGTAAGGTGTCTTCAACAACTGCTTGTGTAAACAGATACCAGATTGTATCTGAGCCAGATGGTTCAATTGTGAACATAGCAGGATCAGATAAGATGTTTTGTGGAGGAGTGGGCAATGCTTCTGTGCTGTAATATGGATTTTCTTGACTAATATGTGTGATGTTATTTTCAGGTGTGGCGCTTAGTATCCAATCTCGTGCATATACATTTAGCCATATGTCTTCGGTGTGGATGATTGTTGGTGCCTCACTTGATGTGATAGCGATGGGTTGAGCGTTGCGAAATAATGATAATTTATGAGCCGCTAGTTGCAAAATAAGGGTTGGGGTTTGTGGATGAATTCGCCCTATACTGTCGATGCAATTTAAATTTGGGTTAATGGGGTATTGTTCAACACAATATTCTAATTCACCAATCTCACTGGAATAGCCCAGTGTTTCACCATAGGGGAGTTGTAAACGTGAAATGGCTTTTACACTTGTTTGGATAAAGAGTAAACTCAACAAGGCAATAAAGAGTAAATTGAGATTTAAGTGCCATTGTGGGCGTTGGTTGCGAAATATTGCCGCAACGCTACCTGCATACGCTACCCAAAAGAGTAAACTCACACTTCCATAATGAAATGACATAGCTAATCCCAAATAAACCTCTGTATATTCTGCTAACCTGCCTAGGGTAGTTAATGCAGCATTGCCCATCGTGTAAACGGCAAATGCTAACCATATCCCGCGAACATACCATGTATTCAGAGCTAACATGAACATGCCAAGAAGCCCGATGATAAATCCGATGCTTAGATTATGAACTGTAAAAGGATTGCTAATATATACGCTAATGAAGTGCAAATATCCAATCGGGTTGTAATCCGTTTGGCTGAGGATTCCGGAATTTTCATCATTAAATACCGTTTGGCTAGTATCCATACGACCGATAGCAAAATACAGTCCGGCGGCAATGATTGTCGCTACGCCCCATGCTAGGAGGTATTTTCGATCAGTGTATCCGCTAAACCAGATCGCAACTGCCAGCCCCACCCATAACATTGTGCCATTGCCGCTGGAGAAAGTACCCAAAAATGCAAACAGCATGGCTAGCCCTAAAGCCCGCCAATTCACAGTGAAGTATTGAAGGCTTAGCATCCCTAGCAGCAAGAATAATGTCGTATGTTGGGAATATGCCATGAATCCTGTTGACCAGTTAACTTCTTGATTGAGTGCAAACAAGATTGCAGAAAGGGGGGGGAGCATAAAATAATAATGATTTGGAAATAATTTTCTTAAACTAAAGGTTAGTAAGATGAGATTCACACACGCTAAAATCCATGTGATATAGGTTTCAGCAGCAATATCCCAATCTGTAAATTGCGTAAATAGGGCAGTCGTCAGGAAGTTATAAATAAAAATATGTGTCGCATGGGTTTTTATGATGTCGTTGATGCCTAAATTGCCTTCTTTTGTTGCAATCGCAACATCTGCGCTGGCTTGCCATTGATCACGAAAAGGCGCATCTTGAACAACAGTTTGCATGTATAAAAGTGTTAATGCTGGAGGGATTAAGGTTAAAAGCAAGGTAATAAAAAGTGCAGGCTGAATATTGATAATGTTTTTCATGATAATAAAAAAGCAGGGTTAAGAAACCCTGCTCCTCCTTGATTCATTGATTGTTTAAACTACGCAACAGCGGTGAGGTTACCATGTTTTGCATCTTGGTTTACAAATGGGATTTCGCCTTTTTCCCATGAAACCAATAGCGGTACAGCGATAAAGATTGAGGAATAGGTACCACTTGTAAGACCAATCAACAAGATGATGATAAACTCGCGAATAGTTTCTCCACCAAACAAAGCAATTGCAATCATAACGAAGATAGCATTTAACTGTGTTGCTAAGGAGCGGTGAACCGTTTCCAGAACACTACGGTTAACGATCAGTTCATAACCTTCATCCCGACGACGCGGGATGTTTTCCCGAATGCGGTCAAATACCACGATACTGTCTTGCACAGAGAACCCAAGCACGGTCAAAACGGCAGTTAAGAACAGGGCATCTGCTTGCCAACCGAGCAACAATCCAAAAATCGACATAGCTGTGATCATAATGAGCAAGTCGTGTACCATCGCTGCAATTGCGCAAACGCCGTAGCGATATGGGTTTGGGACTTTACGGAAGGCGAACCAGATGAACCCTGAAATGATGAGCGCAGCTGCTAATGTGGCGTATAATGCTGCTCGTGTAACCTCGTTCCCAACTTGACCAGATACCTCATTTGTTGATGTTGCTTCTTGATCAAGTTCTGCTAGATTATCATTGAGTCGATCAAGCGTTAACCCGATGATGTCTGCATTGGCTTCTTCTGTGCGGACTGACCACCGACTACCTTCTGGGTACGCAGTTGTTGTGTCACCTGTGTCAACCAGTGATGCTTCTTCTAATGGACGGAGTTCTTGCACAACGAGTTCATCAAAGCCTGCATCTGCAAAGACATCGCGAAGTTCTTGTTCGCCAACTTGTTCGGTAAATTGCAGTTCAAAAATAGTTCCCCCTGTAAAGTCGATTCCCAATTGAAGTGGGGAACCTGTATCAGCAGTGGAATAAATCAATGTGGCGATACCGATCAGCAATAAGATCCCTGAAAAGGTGAAGTAAATGCGCCGACGTTCTACTAAACGAAACATAGTTCAAATTCTCCTGTGTGTTAAACGCCGAGTAGCCAACGGCGGGCGGTAAGTGTACTGGTGCCGAATAACTTGACCAACAAGATGAGCAAATTTTGCGTCACAATAATCGCTGTGAACAAGTTAAAGATTAGTCCTAGCGCCAAAGTAATTGCGAATCCTTGTACGGTGCTAGCGCCAAAGCTGCTACCGAAGAAATATAGAATCGCGCAGATGGTAATCGTCGAGAGATTTGAGTCACGGATAGCCGTCCATGCACGTTCAAAGCCTAGTTCGATAGCACGTGGTAGGCTGTTGCCTGCCCGAATTTCTTCTTTCATCCGCTCAAAGATTAGAATATTACCGTCCACTGCTGTACCAATAGAGATCAAAAATCCTGTGATAGCAGGGAGGGTCAAGGTTACGGGAATTAATTTGTAAGTGGCAAAATTGATTAGCCCAAACAGAATCAATGCAAGTGCAGCAGCAACACCAGGGACACGATAATATAAAACCATGAACACTAACACAGTGATGACCCCAAAGATACCGGCTTCAATTGATTTTTCAACTGAGATTTGCCCTAATGTAGGGCCAACTGTGTCAAATGCAGCTACTTCTAGTGGAATAGGCAATGCACCATAACGAAGCTGGATAGCCAATGCATCGGCTTCTGCTTTAGTGAAATTACCTGTAATGGTTCCTTGCCCTGAAATACGGCTGTTAATGACTGGTGCAGATAGTACTTCGCCATCAAGCACGATCGCCATAGGTTGACCAATATTGGTGCCCGTGTAATTGGCAAAAATGTCGTTACCTTCATCATTTAATGTAAAGGCAACTGCCCATTGATTGCCGATCCCAGTACCACTTGGTTGAGCAATCGCATCTGCCAAGCCAGCGCCTGTCATCACAGTTTGATAGGGTTGGTTGGTTAAGGGATTATTTTGTGCTACACGGCGTGGTTCAGCTGGATCTTCTGGGGAACATCCTGGGGCTTCCCCAAATTGCACTAGTTGTTCAGTGGTTGCAACACAACTGGTGTCACTAGGGACTGCCGCCCCTAAATTAGAGAAGTTCACAAATTCAAGTAACCCTGTCCCTTGGATGGTTGACAGAGCCAGATCACGATCACTGACACCGGGTAGTTCTACAATGATACGGTTGGTACCTTGGGTTTGTACAACAGCTTCCGTGACGCCCAAGCCATTGACTCGTCGTTCAATAATTTGGCGGGTTGCGTCAAGCTCTTCGGCTGAAATATCGCCGCCATCTATAGTAGCTTCTAGTAATACCCGTGAGCCACCTTGTAAGTCTAACCCTTGCCGCACTTCAATATCACGCTCAAGCCCGAGTGCGTCAATGTGTAGACCGGGGTTGTCTGGCCACACTACCCAAGCTGTAAATGCAGTTATAAGGGCAATGACCAATAACCAAAAAGGATTTAGCTTCATGTCATCATATCCTGTTACGAAAAATTTTCATCATCTTTATAGTGGTATCCATAAGTATCGGTAACATCTGTGTTACACAAAATTGTTCCTGAGGATGTCTCAGGGAAGTATAGATACCATATTTCAAACGGAAGGCATGATAACGCAACCAAGCACAGATTGCCAGTTAATTTTGTTTATTCGGGTGCCATTGCTGAGCGTTGAAGTTTAAAACTTCAAACAAACCGAACACCTGTTTCGTGTTAAACTCCTAAATAAGCATAGTGATGAGCATAGGTTATGTCTGGTACTGAATTTAAAAAACCATTGTTAAAACAAGTGTTTCCCGAATTATCTGATGAGTTAATTCACCAATTAGTGAAAATCGCGGTTGTAAAAACCTACGAAAAAGATGAAATCTTATGTCATGAAGATCATCATGAGCATACATTTTATGTGATCCATTCTGGGGAAGTTGAATTTACAAAATTAATGGGTAAAGAACCCCACTTACTCCGTAAAGGGAATGCGGGGGAGTTTTTTGGTGAAATGGCACTCCTCGATGATCGTATCGGACGAAGTGCGACTGTGCGGACGTTAAAGCCGACAACCGTATTAGAAATTGAGCGTAGTGATCTAACACAAATCGTTCAAGAGTCTCCCATGTTGGTTTTACAGATGGCTAGAATTATTGTACATCGAATGCGTGAGAATGATCGGCAAGCTCTTATTGAACTCTATGCGCAAAAGCGCGAAGTTGAACAAGCGTATCAAGCATTACGGAAATATGAACAGCAACGAACTGAGTTTCTTTATACTATGTCTCATGAAATTCGTACCCCTTTGACGAGTGTGATGGGATATATGCAACTCATTCGTGCTGGGCATATGGAAGGCGCAGGGTTGCAGATGAGTTTAGGAAAAATTGGTGAAAATTTGGATCGGTTGGTTAGTTTGATTAATGATTTATTTTTTCTGCAAGAAGTCGATGTTGTCGAACCTCACTTCCAAGATGTCAAGTTAACAGAGTTAGTGCTGGAACTCAAGGAAAAATTAGCGGAAAAAGCGCAAAAGCAGGGGGTGAATTTGGTGTTTGAGGTCGCAGATAATATTCCTAATGTTACAGCCGAGCTTGACGGACTTTTAAGAGCCTTTACACATTTGTTAGATAATGCCATTAAGTTTAGCCCAAATGGAGGGGATGTTATTTTTCGGGCAAAAGCGACAGGAGACAAATTACGGGTTGAAGTGCAAGATCATGGGGTTGGTATTGCGCCTGAATTTATGTCTCGCTTGTTTGACACCTTTGAGCGAGATGAAACTTATGAACAACACTTGTTTGATGGGACGGGATTAGGGTTACCAATTGTCAAGCGGATTATCGAATTACATACTGGAACGATTGATGTAACATCAGAACGCGGTAAAGGCGCGACATTTATTGTAGAGTTACCAATTGATGCCCGCCGCGCCACACAAGAAATCCAAGAACTTAGTATTGATGATGCTTGGGTTGATATGCCGGACTAAACATGATTGAGGCTCCAATCATACGGAGCAAAAGTCATTTTGATATTTCTCATGTTCTCGTTGATATAGATTAGTAAGGATTCGTCTAAAATATATGGGGTAATGGTGTGTAAAATTGGTGCTGCATTACCCCCTAGCAATCGAAATGTTGCGGCAGCCCCAAAGTCGCTGCTATACCATTGCAGAATTTTTGACGTGCGGATGGTTTGGTTTTGTCGTTCAACATCTAAGCTATTGTTGATGAAATTCTTAGCTGCTAGGTCTAGTTGGTGGTCAATCTTTTCAGCATCGTAAAAATTTACCGGTGGGCACGATTGTGCGCCACACACTAAGGCAAAATGAATCCGAAAATCTAACTCGTCAAGCATGAAAGCTTGTCGAGGATCATTAGTGTGGAATTGTGGCCCTGGGATGTAGGGGTGTCCTGCGTTTGCTCTGAGGATGCCCTGCTCTATATCGTTGAGGCTAAAGAAATATCCCCCAATAATGTACCCTGTCTTATCAAAAATGCCACGAACTTCAGAAATGTTTTTTTGAATGCGATAGTGTATGACTGCATCAATCATCAAAATATTGTAGAGGTTGATCCAAAAGGCTAGTTTTTCTTCACGTGTCGTAAGTTGATGAGGGTCAAATCTTTGCAGCATGATCGATATGTTGCGGCACGTTTGATAGATTTCACTTGTTGCTAATGCTTGATAATTGACATGTCCTGTTTCAGGGTCTAAGGCAACAGCTTTAAGTGTATTCGTATTGGCTTTGAGTTGTTCTGCTAGCGCTAACCCATCAATGGGCTGCTTTGGTGTATCGCCAAGATTCAGTGGTTCATAGCCTAATCTTGTAATGCTGCGATACAGAGTTTGCATAAATGGTAAGCGGTGGGGGTAGGGGGACATTAGTTATCCTTCTTTGTAAATTAATTGATCGTCATCGTCATAGCTCACATGAGCAGCAAATGGAGTTTTACGAGCATTTTTGCCAAATAGCCTATCCATTAAAAGCATAATGTCTTCAACAAGATCCTTGGTTTGAATCTCATTTAATGGAACCCACTCTAGTGTGCCTTCCTCACTGTTGACAAAATCTCTTGTTGTAGCTTCTGCTGTATAAATCATCAAGATAATGCCGTTTGTATGACCTGTGTCGATATGATGGACGCCTCGGAATTGAACATTCTTAACCGGAATGTTGGTTTCCTCATGAATTTCTCTAATTGCGCTTGTTTGGGGGTCTTCATGGCGCTCAATATGTCCCCCTAAACCATTATATTTGTTAGGGAATACCCGTTTGTGCGGTGCGCGTTTGAGCAGCAATACATCAGTACCATGTGTGATAAAGCTCAGTGTACGCGGAATGACTAACCATCGATTATCTGTAGCAGTTGCCCCTTGATCCTTAGAACCCATCTTGTTATATCCTCTGCTAGTTTAATTTCATCAATTATGATTTATTTTAGCGACTACGCTCCCCATTCCCCCTAACTTTTAGAGGTTTGTGTGGGGATGCTGCTTAGTGTATGCTAACCATTAGAGCATAAGCATATATTTGTGAGGGATTATATGAGTAGTTTATATGACAAAATTGTTAGTGAGCGTGGTACGTTAGAAAGTATCGCTAGTAAGATTCCCGGTTTTCGTGGCTACATGGAAGCTTCTGGACGCCGCGAAGCCGATCGAATGATTCGTGATCATGTTGCCAATCTATTTAAAGGGTTAATCGATCGGGTTGCACAAGCTGAACGCGATATGTTGATGGCTCCTGATGGGTTGATGCAGATGGAAAAAACCAAAAGTATCAAAACTAAATTAGAAACCCTACGCCGTAAAATAGAAACAGATATGCCGGGGTATTCGGGGTTTTTTGCCAGTAATAAGATCACCACCGAAGATTATGAAACGATTTATGCGTTTGATGAGGCAATGGTGCGTTATGTGGACAGTATTGGTGAAAAAATTGATGCTGTAATGACTTCTATTACTAGCGGAGATGGATTGGCAGCCTCGCTTCAAGCATTGGATATGATGGCTTTAGAAGCACAGCAAGCTTATGACTTGCGTGATGATGTGTTAAATGGCATCGACTGATACAATATAGCATAACATTAGCGAAGGAAAAATAAACAATGGCACGTATTATTGATTTTGTTGATCACCTTGATCCTATGGAAGATGAATTAAGTTACCGTGAACCCCAACAAGGGAATGGTGACTTCCGTATGGGAAGTATTGTGCAGGTTCAGGAACATCAAAGCGTTGTGTTTGTGTCGCGTGGTCGTGCAATGGACACACTTGGCCCTGGGCAACATACCTTAAGCACAGCAAATCTCCCTTTGCTTTCTAACTTAGTTGGCATGATTACCAATGGGCGAAATCCATTTACGGCTGATTTGTACTTTATCAATATGAAACCAATGCCCAACGTCCGTTGGGGAACAAATCCACCTATCGAAGTAAATGCTCCAGATGGTTTGGGTAAAGTTTTATTGATGGGTAATGGTGTTGCTGAAATTCGTATCAGTGATCCCGGTGTCTTTTTGCAATACGCTGTCGGTAAACCCATTTTCCGTTTAGGTGACTTTAAAGACCAAATCCAAGCGATGTTGGTTGGGCAATTGAGTATGATTTTGTCACGCCAAGGTGTAACTGGTCCACAAGAAGCGAATGCTTTACTTTCCAATGTTGAGGGTGCTGTACTGGCGTCACTCAATGAAGGGTTTGCCCGCCTTGGGTTAGAAATTACGGCTTTTGAAGCCAATCCCTTTCAGCGTAAAGCGCTGTCTACCGAAGAAGCGGCTCAACTTTACGGTACATGGGAACAACGGATGCAACTTGAGCAAATGGATGTTCAAAAATTGGCTGCGCAAAATGAAGGTACCCTTGGTGGTATGATGAGTGCTGGCATGGGGTTAGGCTTAGGGCAAAATTTTGGTAACCAAATGAACCCCCAAGCGCAACAACAGCAAATGATGCAACAACAAATGATGATGCAACAGATGCAACAGATGCAGCAAATGATGAATCAAATGTCAGGTCAAGGGCAGCAACCGCAACAAGCCCAACAAGCAAATACCCCTGCGACTCCACAAACCGCTGACCAAGTGCAAAGTATGTTGGATAACTTGGATATGCGATTTGCAAATGGTGAAATCTCTGAAGATGCCTACAATACCCTCCGTGGACGGTGGGAAGCAAAACTGAATGACATGCAAGGTGGCGGCGAGTAGTTTGTGTCGTTGTTTGTATAAACCCTGCCTAACTGGTAGGGTTTTTGTGTTTATGGAGATATATCTTCAACAATGCTTTTACAAGATATGGGCTTTTTTCGTGACATATATTTAAAATTTTGGCAATCTGTGCCGAATACTGCATGGGAGCTACGAACAGGGGGGCGTGATAAGGATTGGACGTTACACCAAACACTCGCTCATATAGTATCTATTGGTGATTTATTCAATTTAGCAATTAATGCCGCGCTTCATGGAAAAATATTGACTGTAAAGGGGTTAAAATCGCGGCATGATCTGCCTACTTTTAACCACTCAGAAATTATGCGGCTTCAACAACTGTCACCGCCTGAACTTATTAATCGACTCAATGCAATATTTGAGTTTGCTAATCAGACAGCAAGCAAGATTTCGTCTAAGCAGGCACAGCAAAAATCAATGTTATATGTGTATAATCGCCCAATTCCAGTTCAAGACTATTTAGATTTTCACTTATCACATATGGGAGTCGTTCATGCTGCTCAAGTGACACGTCCATTAGAACAAACCCCATTATGGGAAAACTACTCAGATGATTTTAAGTCCCGTCAAGTTAAACGGTTTTTGAAGCATTTTAGTGTGGCGTATTGGCAAGATTATAATGATATTGATGGCGCAATGAATGTCCGTATTAATGGTATTGGTGATTGGCATTTGCTGATGAATCAACAGGGTGGAGAATTGTGTGATGGACTGGATAATACCGCCCAATATGGTATTCGCTTTACACATCCTAATATTTTATTCTCAGTGTTTACTGTAGCAATACCAATGCGAACGGCCTTACAAATGCGAGCCATGCAAATTCTCGATGGTGAGGATACAACACTGAAAATGTTGCGATTATTTGGAGCGACCCCGCCTCATAGTTAAGACATTCTCCATTTTAATGAGAATGTTGTGCCCCTATTGGGATGACTTTTGACATCAATTGTGCCGTTATGTTGTTCAAGAATTTGTTTCACAATGGCTAATCCCAGCCCTTTGCCGCCAGTACCACGATTACGTGAATTATCGACTCTGTAGAATCGATCAAAAATATGAGGCAGATGCTCTGGCGAAATACCATCGCCAGTGTCTGTGATGTCTAGTCTAAGAAAGTTTTCAGTGACCTTGGTAGTTATGGTAATTACCCCATTGTTTGGTGTGTGGCGTATTGCGTTAGATAAGAGATTGCTAATAGCGCGTTGTAGTAAGTAGGCATCTCCTTGGAGTGTGGGGAGCTGTGAGGCGGGGGTAAAGTGTATGTTTGGTGTTGTACTGACTTGAAAGCGTTGAATAGTCTGTTGAACGATTTGATTAATATCAATATTATCAATTTCGCGTGGACGGGCACTATCTTGGCTAGCTAAGAAAATTAGGTCTGCGACAAGTTCAGAAACCTCGATTAATTCTTGGTTCAAGTGGTATGCTGCTTTTGTTGGAGATTGTAGACCATCTGCCATGCCTTGCAATTCCAAACGCATTAGGCTCAATGGTGTATTTAATTCATGTGCCAGATCATCTACTAGCCTAACGCGCAAGCGACGTTGCTCATCTAAATGGCGCGACATGTCGTTAAATGCGGTCGCTAGCTGTCCTAATTCATTTTTTGCGTTAAATTCGACCTGATACCCCCAATTTCCGCGCTGAATGTTGCTTGCTGCATGGGTTAGGAGCTTTACAGGGCGTGTCACCTGATAAGTAATCCCAATAGCTAGGAGGAGGGCTAACACTGTGCCAAGCACGCCGCTGAAGAAAAAGCCTTGCCGTACCGCTTGCAAAAATGAATTTTGTTCAAATGTATAGACTCCATTTTGAGAGGTGATTACTAATGTGCCAATAATCTGGTTTTGATTGTAAAGGGTGACCCCATCCGTAAGTGGGGCATCACTACTTTTACCTAGTAGATTTTTTTCTGTGTCAACCACAATTGTGCCTTCAGAGTCAAATACCAAGATACGTTGATCCCCAAAGGTGATATTACCAATAAGCCATGCCCGGTTTGGTGAGTCAACGATAATCGTGCCGCTAGGCGTTTCGCCAACAAATGATTCAATCATAAATAGATTGTCATCTTGCCGAAATCCAAATTCAATCAGGGGGATTTCTTGCCATAATTCAACGATTGCCCCATCAAAAATTAAAGAAGATGGCGGATCTCCATGATGGTTTTCTCTGCCCCTAGGCTCACTTGGGTCTACATATTGCGCGATAGCTGCTTCCACAGCAGGCATATTGAAGATAACGCCATCTGAAGAGCGAGGATCAAAAATCGGTGATTCAAGGCTAAGGGCTGCTTGCTGTTCAATTTGTTGTGTTAAGTTGATTTGAACGTCTGACCATGTCTCTGTTTTGCTGTATTCTTCTAAAATTGAGGGTGCAATGAGCCGTGCTTGGCGTTGGTTAGACTCTGAGATTAGAATTTCAAATTCACTATTGGTGGTCCGAATCGCAAAAAACCATATCGTACTAACCACGACCGTAATGATTAAGACAAACCCAAGCACTAATTGTGTGCGCATCCCTAATAGCATAGTTTTTTGTATCATTGTTAATCTGGAACAAACTTGTATCCCGTCCCAAAAACGGTTTGGATATGCTTTGGGGTTGATGGATCAGGTTCAATTTTCATACGAAGCCGTCGAATATGAACATCAATGGCGCGTTCATAACTGTCATAGTCTAACCCGAAAACATGGTCAATTAATTGATCGCGGGAAAATACCTGTAAAGGATGTTGCATAAAAAATGCTAAAAGATCGAATTGATTAGCTGTTAAGTCAACGGATTTTCCGTAGGCGATGCATTCGTGTGTATCTAACTCCAGTGTAATGTAAAGGGTTTCTAATGAACCACTATTTGGTATGTGCTGTTGATGATTTGTGCGCCTTAGATTAGCTTCTATACGTGCTAACAATTCAATTGGACTAAATGGTTTTTTTACATAATCATCTGCACCGATTTTTAGTCCCTTGACAATGTCTTGTTCTGCAATGCGTGCAGTGAGCATGATAATCGGAATATCAGAATATTTGCGGATATGTTCACAAACTGCCCAGCCATCTAGCTTGGGCAGCATAATATCTAGCAAAATCAAATCGGGTGGATTCGTAGCGACAAAATCTAATGCATCTAATCCATCACCGACAACATAGCATTCATATCCATCACGTTCAGCGTAGGTTTTTATCCAGCTCGCAAGTCGTTCTTCATCTTCAACAATGAGAATTTTTTTAGTCATAACATTAATGATGCCAAAATCATTTTTCAATTGTATGTCAGTAGATAGGTTACCTTAATTGAAATTGGTGTTTAATTTCTTTGACTGTGTCCATTTCTAAAAAGTCTTCTTCTGCTTTCATATGTTTGCAATAATTTAACATCTGGGTAAGGTATGCTTGTGCCGCTTGTTTTAAGCCGCCATGATCCATATTAAAGAGTTGTTGCAAGGTATATGCCTGTAGCAGTGAAAGATCAACATCATGAAACCAATAAAACTCTTTGGCAATCAAGGCATCAATGGCTGGGGAAAACTCTTCGGGTAAGGGTAGCGTGGCGTGGTGTGCATTATTGTAGGCTAATGCCAATTCTAACTCATGTAGGCTTTGGGGGTGTTTCGAAATTTGTTTTCGAGTGGTTAATGCTTTTAGTAGATAATCACGCCCATCACTAAATTGTTCTTGTTGGATAGCAATTTGCCCTAAAAAGTAGTATGCGCGAGATATGTGCGAATGGCTTTGTAATGGAATTAGCTCATTTAAACCACGTTCAATGTAGGCGGCAGCTTCGCCATATGCTTTTCTGCGAAAGGCAATTGCCCCCAAATAGATAAGATTATTTGCCTGATTCAACATGTCATTGACTTGACTAGCTGTCATGTAGCTTTTACGAAGTTGTGCGCCAGCTTTAATATATTGCCCCATCCAATAAAAAATTTGTCCAAGGTGCCATTGCGCACTAGACTCCATGCGACGATTGCCAACCTGTTGCCACAATTGTAATTGCGTATTTAGTGCAGAGTCTGCTTGATCTAATATGCGATTTTTAAGGGTGATTTCACTAACAATAGTCCAGTAATTTGCTTCTAATAATGGGGCATTTTGTGAGGATATTTGGGGATAAAAGACCTTTAATTTACTCAATGCTTGTGTTGGGGAATTGATGGATAATTCTAGTAAGTCTGTAATGGCAAGGCGAAGCCATTTGGGGGGTTCATTCAGTTCAATAGCAATTTGACGCATTTGGCGTGTTGTAGCGCGTCGATTTTTCATATCGCCGATGTGACTATAGATTTGTGCTTGGATTGCATGAATATCCCAGTTCAATTGTTGATCGCGGTAATTTCGTGCGAGGTCAATGGCGCTATTGGTATAGGTTTGGGCTTGTTGCCAATCCCCAATTGTGATGGCATATTCTGCTTGATATCGTGCTTTCCGAAGCTGCCAGTTGATGTTTTCTGGCGATTGCTGCGCTAGCTCAACCAATTGATCTAAATCGTGTTCAATCGTTGCGCGGTCTGCGGTGCGCATGAGCAACTCAAGGCGATTTGAAAGGATGTCAAAGTTTTCTTTATCGCTGCGGGTGAGTCGTAATGCTTGTCCCCAATATTCGAGTGCGGCGTGATTTGCGAATTCTTGGGCAGCGCGATCTCCTGCTCGTACAAGATAAACATAAGCCCGCATGTCATCATCACTACGTGAAAAATGGTACGCAAGGCGTTCCCAATCATCTGGGGCGAGTCGTTCAAGGTTGTCTGCTACGCTAAAATGCCAGCGTTTGCGTTGGTCATAAAGTAATGTTTGATAAGTTACTTCTTGAGTAATACTATGGCGAAATGAATAATTTGGTTCCGGGTAGAGTGATTCTAAGTAGATAAACTGTTTTTGTTCTAAATCGCGCAAGTGTTTCATGAGGGTCTCACCATCTAGTCTAATAGGGAGACTTTGATAGAGTAGACGAATTTCAAATTGGCGGCCAATTACTGCCGCTAATTTTAGGATCATTTTTTCTGATTCAGCGAGTTGGTCGATCCGAGACAAAATCAAGCCTTGGATGTTTTGCGGAATATTTACGGTGTTGAGATTTTGTTCAAGATATACTTTGCTCCCAATACGCTGAATGATTTCACTTGTTTCAAGTGCATCAGTGATCTCAAGTGCAAAAAATGGATTGCCCAATGACTTCTCATAAACAAATTGAGTTAATTCTGAAGGGATTTCGCCCCCCATGTGGCTTTCCAATAGTTTGCCGATTGCATTTTGGCTGAGTTCATCAAGGAGAATATATTGATGGATATGTGTTTTGTGCAGTGTGTTAAGCAATTTTGCTGGATGTGAAACTTCTGTATTAAGACGATGTAATAGCACTAACAAAATTGCTACAGGCGAAACTGTCATGCGATTGACTAATTCAATCAAGAGTGCTTCAGAGACTTCATCAATCCAGTGTGTATCTTCAATAATTAAGGTCAGTGGGGTAGTGCTAGCCTCATGATATAAAATATCCATGATTAGTGTAAAAAGCGCTTGTTGGCGAGCATTCCCTGTCAGATTACGTGTTAAATCATTGTCAGTGATAGGGATTTCTAATATGTCACTCAAAAGCGGTAAGCGGCTTAGCCATGTGGCGTTACGGTCTTTTACCCATTGCTGAATGAGTGCGAAATCCTCTTGTGACGGTGTTTCATGCTCTAATTGCATTAGGGAGCGGATGAGCATTCGCCATGGCAACAGGGCTGTGTTGCTGCCTGTACTTATGCATACCCCATGGGCGACAACTCGTTGTTGTTGTACGGAGAGGTAATCAAGCTCGGCTGCAATACGGCTTTTGCCTATCCCTGCTGCGCCTTCTAACCGTAGAACTTTAGCGTTTGAAAAGCCGACATGTTCAAGGGCTTTGTTAATGGTATCAAGTTCCGTATCACGTCCTACAAGTGCTGTTTTTCGTTGATCCTGCTTGACGATGTGTTTAGCACGCTTGGGTATAAATGTTTGAATGAACCCTACCCGCCCTTTGGGGCTAATCATTTCACCTGCTTCAAATTCAAACCATCCACCAGTGTCATCGTACACTGCTTGGGAAATTAAAATGTTGCCTTGTTTGTCTGCTGACATCATTCTTGAGGCTACATTGGTTTCATCACCTAAAGAGGTGTATTCGTGACGAACTTCTCCACCAACGGTTCCCGAGTAGAGTAACCCACGACTTGCCCCAATTTGTTGGTTTGCGATGTAGGGATGAATAGTTTTTAAGTCACGAAAGTTGAGGGTAGCATAGATAGCGCGCCGACTGTCGTCACCATAAGCAATGGGGGCACCAAAAACTGCAAAAACAACACTGCCCTTGTCTGCAACTTCTAAAGAAACCAGTCGACCATTGGTATCACTTAAGATATTTTGTACATCTTGAATATAGCTATCTAGTTTTTGATGTGCCTGTGGATCTTTGTTGTAGTCAATACCTGAAAATTTAAGAAATATTGGGGTGGCATATCTTAATTCACTGCTGATGCTCCCCAATCCAGCACTTTCTTGCTCTTGAATTAGTGGGTCAACAAATTGTTTGACCTTATCTAACACATCCTCTGCTTTGGAGCCTTCAACTTGCCATGCTCCCCAACGATGCGCCCGTGATTGTTCAATTAGTAGGCCGCTGCATTTGGTGAGATGCAGATCGCCATCAGATAGGGGGGTATAGTGCAAGTGTGAATAGTGTTTTAAAATTTCGTGATCAGATGCTGCTGCACGAACTTCTTTACTATTGCAACGAGAGGTGACTTGTGCAACATTTTCGGCAACGGTTCCGGCTAAGATGTCAAGTAGACCCATCTTAGGATTGCCCACAACCCAGCGGCGTGCTGTACCATGATGTACACCCACTTTGACCTCTAGACCTTGAAAAAAGATCATCATTTCTTGCATTTCGATCCCCGCAACCGATGCTCGTACAATGCCTGGTAATTGCGTTTTAAGCGTTTTTGCATGATCGAGTTCATCAGGAAACCATGCGGTAAATCCGTCACCAACAAAGCGTAGGACGCTACCACCATGTGTGAAGACCAACCCCGCAATCGCCTCAAACATAGGGTTTAAGCGGCGTTTTAACTCTTCGCTCGCACGTTGCGGTCCAAATTGTTTTACCAGACTGAGGGTTAGCGGGGTAAAACCAGAAATGTCAACAAACATTGCTGCGCCTTGTTGTTGCTTTGGCAACGATTGTCCTTTAAGCAAGGCTCGAAAACGATCAGTCGCAAGGTAGGGGCCTAAGTTATGTAAAAGCGTTTGCACATTCATCATAAGGGGAGTTTACCTGTTTGGCGTTAGAATTGCTATGTTATGACCCCACTTTTGTATCACTAAATTTGTCGTATAATAGTGTTGAATGTTTTGGGGAAGGGTTCTGCAAAATGGCATATGAAAAACAATTACATGCAGCACGGCAATTAATTGCTAAAGGTGAAAAATCTCAGGCTGTTTCAATTTTACGGCAAGTTTGTCGACAAGATCCTAAAAATGAAGAAGCCTGGTGGTTAGCAGCGCAAGCTTTTACCGAACCTGAACGGATTAAGATGGCATTAGAGCGTGTTTTGTATTTTGATCCATTTCATGATGAAGCTGAAAAAATGCTAGCAAGATTAAATAACGGACAACTGACCCAAGCTCCTTCGGTAAAAAATGGATCATCAAACAATACTGTGATATGGCTAGCGCTTATCGTGCTGATCATTGCAGTTGGGGGTGGCGGTGCGGCACTCGTTTTGATGGGAGGTGCCGAAGACTCAGTAGCTAGTGAAATTCAATTGCCAACGCAGCACGAAAATGCTCAACAAGCTTCATCACAGGGGGAAACTATTACACCTGCACCACCAACAGCAACCAATACCCTACGCCCTACACGAGATTTTATTACATGGACACCAAGCGCTACCTTTGCACCTGCAACACGGGTTGCGAGTGACGCGACACCTTGGTATGCAACATCTGCTCCTGCCGAAACAATCGATCCCGCACTTTTTGGGGATACGTATTGGACAGGGTTAGGCGATGGCGACACAATGGATCAATATACACGGGGTGGTGGGCGTTATTTGCGGTTTTTTGAGTTTCCAATCAATGTTTATTTAGATGCACCCGAAGATGTTGTATGGCAACGGTCTTTGGATAGTGCAATTGGGCAGCTATCCCCATATATTTCTATTCAACAAGTTTTTATTGAAACTGAAGCAACTATGTCGGTGATTGTTTTGCCACCATCAGATTATGAGCGTTGGTCAGGATGCCCCGCTCAGCATACGGCGGGCTGTGCATCCATTATCAATTTTGGGGATTTTGCAGGTGGGGATAGTGAACATCGAATATATGGTCAGGTTTGGGTTGCAACGGATTCTTATAATCCGGTTGGTGTCTTGTTGCATGAAATGCTTCATGCACTTGGGATAGTGGTTCATAGCCCAAATCGGAATGATATTATGTATCCAGTAATTACAAATCGAACAACACTAAGCCAACGAGACATTAATACATTAATGCGTTTGTACGCGAATCCGTCATATGACGATTGATAACCGTCATGTTGACGTAGGTGACATCGTTCTTTTGGGGTATGTTATACTATGCCCCGTTTTGTTCATTGGAGCAGGTCACTTATGCAGACGTTTTTCCGCTGGTTACGCAAAGGTTTTGTTGGTGTTTTTATAGTGGGGGTTATCGCGGCAGTTGGGTACTTTTTCGTGTTTACTCTTTCTGGCATTATTGAAGAAATTGATTATCAATCTGAAATTCAATCCCGTGATGAATTTGTTGCTCAAACAGCAACGCATCTTGCACCAACTGTGGAAGCTGAATCTTTACAGCTAGCCGCACAGGTTGACGATAGTGATTCAGAATCTGATGATTCATCTATTCAAGATGTTCCGACGGTTGCCCTGTCAACTGAAGTGTTGCCTACCACTGCACCTGTAACAGAAGTTGCTGAAGCTGAATTGCCATCAGAAACGCCAATCCCTACGCAAACACCGACTGAAACGGCAACTGCAAGTGAGACCCCTGTCCCAACAGACACCCCAACCAATACTAAAACAGCTACTAACACGAATACCCCATCAGAAACACCAACAGAAACTTCAACACCAACTGCGACCGCTACAGCGACAATAGTAGAAACAGATTTGCCAACGGATGTGGCGCAAATTGTAACCTTGATCCCAACTATTACAGAAACGCCTACATTAATCCCAACCAACACAGAACGGCCAACCCGCACCCCTAGTTTTACCCCAACGGATACCCTAACACCGTCGCCAACCTTTACCGCAAGTAATACACCAACGGCAACGACTACCCCCACAGCAACCAATACAGCGACGACTACCCCAACGCCTTCTAATACGTTTACGTCATCGCCAACGTTTACGTCATCGCCAACGTTTACCGCATCACCATCGCCATATCCAATTGAAGGAACTTATGCAACACCGGTTGTTACGCCAATTATTGATCTGCCACCGCGTGCTGCTTTAGTCGAAAACGATCCCAATATTGTCAATATTGTTTTATTGGGTAGTGACTCGCGTGGTGATTCGATTGGACGTACCGATGTGTTCATTCTGGTATCGGTGAACAAAAATACAAGTAATGTTGCTATGTGGCATATCCCTCGTGACCTACTAGTCTATATTCCTGGATACACTGTTGATCGGATCAATCGTGCCTATCCATTAGGGTTTGAAGCTGGCTGGCCTGATGGTGGAGCAGGGCTGGTTAAAGAAACTATTTTGTATAACTTTGGTATAGAAGTTGATTTTTATGCACGGGTTAACTTTACAGATTTCTCTGAAATCATTGAAGAACTTGGTGGTTTAGAAATTAGTGTTGATTGTCAGTTGGAAGACTGGGCTCTCATTTCTTCTGAACTTGATCCTACTGTAGAAGAAAATTGGGAACGATATACCATGCGATTGGGGCGTCAAACATTATCGCCGTATTATGCGCTATGGTATGCGCGTAGCCGTGTAACCACCAGTGACCTTGATCGTGGGCGGCGTCAAATTGATATTTTGCGTGCTATTTTTGTGCAAGTTCGTAACTCAGGGTTATTAACCCAAGCGACAGAGCTATATCCACGGTTGCTTGAAATTGTCGATACTGACATGGAGCTATCGGATATAGTCAGCTTTGTGCCAGTGGCTACCAATCTTGAACTGAACCGCATTGAACGCTTTAATGGTGTCTTGAATGTTCACTATCTGAATTTTACAACCCCTGATGATGGGCGATCTGTTTTATTGCCAGTTTGGGATCAAATCTATCAACTAGCACGTGATTTCGTAACGCCCCCCACGGGGAATCGTGTAGAACGTGAATCTGTATTGATTGAAGTGTATGATGGCTCTGCCTTTGGCATCGGTTTTGATCTAGTAGCATCAGATCGGTTGGCTTGGGAAGGCTACTTTGCACTCCCAAGCGGTCAATTGGATGGTAGTCGTCGTGATGCGACTTTGATCTATGATTATACGGGGGAAACCAAAGGGAGCGCTCTTGAGCGTATTATGGAAGTCATGCGCGTAGGGGATTCTAGTGTTATTTTTGAACCTGATCCGAACCGTACAGTGGATTATCGGATTGAAATTGGAACTTCCTATAACTCCTGTTTGATTGGCAGTAGCGCTGATGAACTTGATGATGGCCCCCCTGTTGATGAGTTTAATGACGATGATGAGGCAGAGCCTCAGACAGTTGGTTAGTGTTCGCCAATTGTGATTTCTTATAGGCATTGATTGTGGAGGCGCGGTACGACCACATAATAGTGTCAAGCCGCGCCTCTATGCGAATTGCCTAAGTTCTTTTCTATTCGTAGCGAAGCACTGTCATTGGTGTTTCTCTCGCAGCTGTCCAAGCTGAAAAGAGTGTTGCCGCCATCGCGACAAGTACAGCCATTGCGACCAGCCGTAATGCTGGAGCCAATTGTAATGTTTGATCTAATTGTTCAGCATCCCCAAGAACACCCACCAATATCGTTGCCGTAAGGCCAATGCCGACTCCAATGAGCCCTGCGATAAGCCCAATAAAAGCATTTTCAAACATTAATTGGGCTAGGACACGCCACCCTTTTAAGCCTACGGCTTTCATAACACCAATTTGGCGTCGTCGTTCTTGGGTATCTAGCGCGACCGTATTGGCAATGATAGCAATACCCGCTACCAACGCTAAGATAGCAACTAATGCCGGAATAGCGATAAGTTGATCGAGTAGTCGTTCAGCCAGTTGAACTAAAAAGCCGATCTCAATAGCAAAAGCATTTGAAATTTGCGCAAATTCAACGACTGCTGCATCAAGGTGTTCCTCCTCAACTTGTACGATAGTAAAGATAGAATTGGGCTCAATACCATCAGGGATAACACCAATAGGGGCTTGTAGCGTATCGGCTGTGGCGGACTGCTCCGAATCGCGAGCAATAATACCAATAATTGTGAAGGTTTCATCCACACTTTCAACATCTGATCCTGGTGGGGCTGTGATGCGGATAGTGACCTCACTACCTAACTCCACACCAAGTTGATCAAATAGACTGTCGCGGAAGGGTTCGCGTAAAACCATCACATTTTGCCCAATATCATCCTGAGTTAAGTATCGGCCACTTTCTATCGCATAATCTGGAACATTGCCTGTGGGGTCAACTGTGTTGAAAATAAAGCCAATGCCTTCTTCATTTTCACTGCGCCCGATGTCCAAGCGGTTGCCATCGGCGGCGTCACCAAAGTCGCCATCCCCGCGTAGTTCAGGCAATTCACCATCAATCGCTAAAATACGCATTTGATAGGAGTTAAATTGTGTATAGCTTTCAATCCCTTCCATTGTGGAATCAAGACGTTTACTAACGGCTTCTGCTGTATTTAAATCTCGTGATATAACAATGATGTTACCGCCAATGTCCGTTTCAATTTGTGTTTCTAATAGCGATGTTACACCACTGGTGGTCAGAGTAATTAGAGATAGTGCCCCAATCCCAGCAATTAAGCCAATCATAGTTGCAGCGGTGCGGTTTTTGCGTGCATTAATGTTCCGCATGGCTAGCTTGAGGTCAACACTGCCAAATGTTGGTGTGCGGGCTATCAGCCAAACCACACCATTCATCAACATAAAGGTTGCCCCCAATGCAAGCGTGATGATCTCGACAATGATGATACCTACAGAGAAAGATTCAATCGTATCCCAAATGACTGTACCATCTAATAATGAGTTGAGCAGATCGCCAACGCCAAACAGTAAAACACTTAAAACAGCGGCGCCAGTTAGTGCCATCCCAATTGTTCCAGCGGCACGCCTAGCCCGCAAGCGGAACCAAGCAATGGCTAAACCGCCTGTAATGAAGCCAACGACTATGGCTACATTTGCATAGGGTAGGGGTGTTTGATCGGGATATAAGACCTTTAATACCTCACGTATCGTGATAAATAGTCCACCCCCGATAGCACCCCCAAGTAATGCTGCCCCACCTAAAAGTAAGATTTGGCGAGTCAGTCGTAAAATGCGTAAATTGAATGAGGTAGACTGTTGGCTCACAGAGCGCCCTAAGGCATAAATACCACCACCAGCTAGCAGTGGAATGCCATAAATGATGAGCGGTGTTAGCTCAATAAACAAGTTCAAAACAGCTAGCCCGATTAGCATAAAGGCGGCGACTGCACTGGCTAGAATGGGAACGCCGCTGCGTTGTGTCGCTTCATCATCTGGGACGGCATCGGTAAAGCCTTGATTGGCTAGCATGATGCCACTGAATAAACCGATAATGATGCCTAACAAGCCAAGAGCTAATGAAAAGGGGAGTTCAAGCTGCCCTTGGACAATGGTGTTGAGTGTTAACCCAAATAAAAAGATGGTGAACAGAATAGCACTTAAGCTGCGGGTTAGCCCTGCGGTAGGTAGTTGGATGTCGTTCGGGCGTAGTACCCCTGCTGGCCGTACTTGCCCCGCTAACAGGGTGGGTAAAAACCCAAAAGAGATTGTGATGACAACCCCTAAAGAAAATCCGCTAAACCATGCTGTTGGGTATGGACGCCATGAAAGCGATGTTCTAAGTACCTCTTCACCGACACCCCGCACAAGATAGCTTAATCCAATCCCGCTGAGGACGCCGATAATGCTGCCGATTATTCCCATTAGGGTTGCTTCAACTAAAAACAATAGCGTGACGCGCCAAGCTTTGAGCCCCATTGTTTTAAGCACGGCAATTTCTAAGGTTCGGCGGCTGACAATAACATTCATGGTGTTGATGATGCCAATCCCGCCGATCAAAATTGATGATAGCCCCATCACTAAAATCAGATCATTTACCAAATCAGCAACTTGTTGATTTTGTTCTTCTAACTCATCAGTGGTGATGCGGGCGGTGTTTTCACCAAATCGTTCAGAAAGCGACTCATCTAATGATTCTATAGAGCGTCCTAATGGTGCTTGGATGTAAGCACGACCTGGTAATGGATCGATGCCAATTTCATCAGCACGGAATAATGGGTAGTAGATAAATCCGATGATGCCAGCGGGGCCATTGCGTAATACAACACTGCCTTCCGTTTCATCATCTACGAAATAAGCGATGGTTAAAGGCTCTTCAATACCTGCAACACTAATTTGGTCACCAATTTCTAATTGATTGTCCAGAGCCAACCGTTTTGACATGACGATGTTACGTTGGTCATCGGGGAATAAGTCGCTTAGTGGTTTTATCTCTGGTTCACTACTAAATACTTCGCCATAAAATGGCCAGCTATCTGGTTCAACCAGAATAGGTATCACTGAAATAGGTCTTGGGCTTTCCTGAATTGCGGTCAGCGTTAAAAAGTTACGAGTAGCCCCGAATTGAATGTCTACATTTTCATCATTAGCCCATTCTCTGAGCGCCTCGATACCCGCTTCCGTAAATACATCCTCATTGATGTTGTTGCGCGTTACATAATTAGGGTTATCCATATCATTACTGGCAACAATTTGAATGTCCCCACGATTGAGTTCTGCCAGATTAATGGTTAATTCATCGCCAATCATTAATGCTAGCGACTGGAGTGCCACCACAGCAGCCACACCGGTTGCAATACAGAATAAAGCAAAGACTGTTCTGGCTCCGTTTCGCATCAGGTCACGGAGGGAATGGGATAAATAGAATGCCCATTGTTGTCGGAATTGTTGCCAATTCATGACTGTGTCATCCGATCCGAGGCAATTTGGCCGTCAACTAAGTCGATGACCCGTTGTGTTTGTTCGGCTAAAGCGGGGGAGTGCGTGACGATCACAATGGTTGTGCCTAATTCCTCATGGACATTTCTTAAGGCTTCTAACACAAGTTCAGAGGCTTTGGTGTCGAGGTTTCCTGTGGGTTCATCTGCCAAAAGCAGAGGGGGGTTATTTGCTAAAGCACGCGCAATAGCCACCCGTTGTTGTTGCCCGCCAGATAGCTGTTGTGGTCGATGGTCAAGGCGGTCACCCACCCCAAGCAAGGTTAATAATTCTTTGGCGCGTTGTTCGGGTTTAAACTGTGGTTTACGCGCAAATTGGATAGGTAAGGCAACATTTTCTAAAGCAGTTAGAGTTGGTATCAAATTAAAAAATTGGAACACAAACCCAATTTTTTCGTTACGAACTTCGGTCAGGTGGTTCTCGTTCAGGTTGGTGATGTCCACACCATCAATTTTCAGTGTGCCTTTTGTTGGGGTGTCAAGTCCTCCCATCAGACCAAGCAATGTGCTTTTACCGCTACCAGATGGCCCCACGATGCCAACCATTTCTCCTTTACGAATGGTTAAATCAACGCCGCGTAGGGCATGAACAACGGTTTCGCCAAGTGGAAGTTCTTTTGTAAGCCCTTGAGCAAATAGAACAATGTCTTGTTTTTCCATTGGAGCGTTATCTATTGCTTGTGATTTTTCTTTCATCATTTGCATGTATATGTGTCCCATATATTTCTTACCAGAGTATCGTTCCTACACAGCTAAATGCCCACTATATCATGTGAGTGTATCCGAAGTAGGTGAATCGTGGGTTAGTGATGAGCGATTGCTAATGACTTGTTCATATAGCTATGTTAAATTACTGAATGAGCCGATTGTAAGGACAGATGAACAGGTATTTCATGAATAAACACATTGTTGTATTACTGGCAGTTTTGATGCTAATTGGGTCTGTTGGGATGGTCTCAGCATTCCCCGGTGATGAAGCTGATGAAAATTGCCAAACGCTTGTTGATCAAGCTGTTGAACAAATTAACCAAGGATTAGAAGTCGAACAACCCGATTGTGTATTAAACCCCGGGTTAAGCGCAATGGAGATGCGCGCTGCACAAGCTGAAATTGCTTACGCGCCAGTACCAAATGTTGCGCCAGTGCCATTCGACGCTAGTATTGTTTATGAACGTACATTTAAACGTTTAAACGGTAATGTCATGATTTATGATGCCCCCAACGGCAATATAATTGCTGAAGTGCAAGCCGGTTATAATTATGTAAGCATTGTGAACCGTGTTGAAGGTTGGGTGCAAATTCGTGCTGGCCAGTGGGTGCAAGCTGAATATGTGACAGAAGCAGATGTATCTGAATTTTCTGGCGTAGAAATTTACGCCCCATTGGAACGTCCTTTTGCGTGGATGTTAGCCCCCGCAAAACCAAGTTTATACCCCGGTGGGCCAGAACATGAAGCTTATGAACGGGTTCCACGTTACCAACTCCTCAATATCTATGCTGTTCAAGTGGTTGATGGTTGGGAATGGTACATGATTGGTGATGACCAATGGGTGCAACAAATTCGGGTGGCTAAGGTAAAGCCGGTTCCGCGCCCCGCAGAAGTTGCCGAAACCGATAAGTGGTTGGCCGTTGATCTCTTTGAACAAACCATTGTTGCATACGAAGGTGATAATATGGTGTTTGCCTCATTGATTTCTTCAGGGTTACCACAATGGTCTACTAACGAAGGGTTATTCCAAATTTATCAACGTTGGTTATATGGCCCAATGACAGGGGCTAGTGGGCAACCTGACTTTTACTATATCGAGAATATTCCCGATATTATGTATTTCGATAATGATATTGCGCTGCATGCAGCTTATTGGCATGACCGGTTTGGGTATCGTCAATCGCACGGGTGTGTAAACCTATCTTTAATGGATGCAAACTGGGTCTATGAATGGACACGTTCTGATGAAGATGCGTGGGTTTATGTCCATAGCAGTGATAGCTACCGTAGTGACTTGCCATCGTGGGCAGTTCGTCCACGCTAAGTTGAACATTGTTTAATGGTTTTTGAGAAGGGTATCCTGATGGATGCCCTTTTTGTATTTTAGCACTATAATCTAACCGAAAAAATATCATTGAGGAATCGTTATGCAAGCCACGCGCCGTCGTCAAGAAAACAATCGCCAAAATTTAATATTACTATCGATTGCTGCGATTATTGGTTTAATTTTTTTTATAAGTTTAGTGTCAACTCAAATCGCGTTTAATGTAATGCTTCAATCCCAAGTGAGTAATACACAAGGGGATTGGGAATTTGTGGATTTAAGTGGCAATGTGCGTGCTTATCAATCAGACTATGAAACAGGTTTACCAGTTGGAGCTGTGATCCGCTTATTAGATGGTGCAACTGCTCAAGTTGAGATTGTCCAAGATAGTTCTGCATTTGCATACCTGTCTAATGGCGCGATATGGCGAGTTTTGCAAGCTGATCGCCACGCAACAGCTGTTGATCATATTCAACAGCAGGGGGATTATGTTGTAGTGATTGAGCAAATTGCTGGCACGGTTGTTTATGACTTCAGTCAATCAGAACCTGCGCTCGATGAATTTAATATGGTGCTACGGTTTGAGGATGGTGAATATTCACCAGAGTGGGATTGTTTCCAAGCAACTGCGCCGACAGTTGAGACTCCCAGCGCAGTTGTGCCGGTACCGTGTCGTTAATTAGGCTTTTGTTGCAACAACTTCAGTAACTGAATCAAGATAACCTTCAGCTTTGAGCAGTTCTGCATTTAAAATTGAGCACCCTGCTGCACCACGGATTGTGTTGTGAGCAAGTGCCAAAAATTGCCACCCTCCCATTGCGTCTGCCGGACGCAAGCGCCCTACAACGGTTGACATCCCTCCGCCTGCATCGCGATCCCGACGTGGTTGAGGACGATTGTCTTCATAACGAACTATGACGGGTTTTTCTGGGGCAGTGGGTAGGCTTGGTACAGGGTCGGGGCCTACGAAATTTTCCCACGCTGTATACAAATCGGCTTTGTCCACATCTTGCGCAAAGCGGATCGTAACGTTAATGAGGTGGCTATCAATAACAGGAACACGGTTACAGGCGGCACTGACCGTCATAGATAAAGGCGTTACTTGCCCATTGGCGTAAGCCCCCAGCATTTTGGCAGGTTCCAAGCCAAGTTTTTCTTCCTCATTTTTGATAAACGGAATCACATTATCCATAATGTCTAGTGAAGGTACGCCAGGGTATCCAGCACCACTAATGGCTTGCATACTAACAACGCTTAATGCTTCAGGTTGAAATTTTCGTAGTGGGGCGAGCGCCATAACTAATGGGGAAGATGTGCAATTGGAATTGGTGATAATGCCACCTTTCCATCCACGCTCCTCTTGTTGGCGTGCCAAAAGGTGAATATGGCCGGCATTGACTTCAGGTAACAAGATCGGAACATCTGGCTCCATGCGGTATGCGCTAGCATTACTGCATACATAGTGCCCTTCAGCAGCAAATTTAGCCTCTACGTCTTTGGCAACACTTGATGGCAACGCTGAGAACACCAACGTCGAATCCAATATTCCATCCAAGGGTTTGACGGTTAAATTAGCAACGCGTTCTGGCATATCAGTGGTAAGCACCCAATTGGTTGCTTCAATGTATGTTTTGCCTGCACTGCGCTCACTCGCAACGACTTCAGCCACGGTGAACCAAGGGTGATTTTCGAGTAATTGTATAAACCGTTGCCCTACAGCGCCCGTTGCGCCGAGGATAGCGACATTGATCGACATCTTGACTACTCCACTTTGTTTACGATAATCGCGGGATTGTATCAAACTTTGATGAGAACAGCACATGTGAAATTTGCCAATAAGGTCAGCGTAAGGTCACCGTGGATTAGGGTATTAACTTAACCCGTGCTATATTCTATAAATGCGTTTAAAATGTATTGAACGTGTTAACCTTGTAAAACAAGATGAGGAAATTCAATGCAATTTGTAAGAAAAATCTTAACGGCTTTTGTTGTGTTTGTTATGTTATCAGCTACAGCGAGTTTTGCAGTTGCCGATTCTACAGCACCCAATGCATCAGATGCAACCCAAGATGATGACTTGGTTACCGTGCGGGTGGGCTTGGTGCCTGTTTTGATTTACTCGCCGTTATTCATTGCGGAAGTTAAAGGCTATTTTGCAGACGAAGGTATTCAAATTGAAGTTTTGAATGTGGCTGGCGGATCTGAACCCTTGGCACCCTTGGCACGTGGTGAGCTTGATGTAGTATTTGGTGGTGCAGGTGCCGGCTTGTTTAATTATGCCGCTCGTAACATTGACATTGAGGACGATCCACAATTTCGGATTATTACTAATGCGCACACCGAAAATCCGCCATTGTCCACACCGATTGTGGTGAGTGCTGAACGCTTCGAGAGTGGAGAATTAACCAGCATTGCGGATTTAGAAGGTGGTCGTGTCTCTATTAATGCCGCAGGTGCTGCAACGGAGTGGTGGTTAGTAAAAGCATTGGAGCAAGGTGGCCTTACCACCGATGACATCGAATTGGTTGCTGTTGGTTTCCCAGATGTTGCAGCTGCGCTCAACAGTGAAGCTGAAGATCGAATTGACGCCGCTATGCTTGGTGAGCCTGTGGCTGCGGCTGCTGAAGCGCAAGGTCTGGTTGTGCGTTTAAGTGACGACTTTTTGGAAAATTTCCAATCTACTTTCGTATATGCGTCTAATGAATTTGTGACAGATAATCGTGATGTTGCACTTGGCTTTACCCGTGCCTTGTTGCGTGCCTATCGCGATTTGCAAAATACGGATACCTGGAGCGAGCCAGAAGTTGTAGAGTACTTGAGTGAAGCCACCTTTGGCTATTCTGAAGATTTGTTAGATTTCTATGCGTTCCCCTATTTCCCTGCGAATGGTGAAATTAATGTTGAAGATTTAGAAACGCTACAAGGTTATTACCTTGGTCAAGGTCAATTGGCATATGAGGATTTACTTGATGTCAATGAATTGATCGATTTCACCATAGTTGAAGATGCACTTGAAGAAATCGGTATGTATGAAGAGGATGATGAGTAAACTTTCCGTTGAAAATCTCTCTGTTCAGTTTGTATCGCCCCAACAAGGGGTGGTACAAGCCCTCAGTGAGGTGTCATTAACAGTTAATAGTGGTGAATTTGTTGCCTTGGTTGGCCCTAGTGGATGTGGTAAGACGACACTTTTACGTGTAATGGCGGATTTGGAAAAGCCAACAACAGGGCAAGTATCACTCAATAGTCAAGATGCCAGCCGCCCAAATACAGCAATGGTGTTCCAACAAGGTGGGCTTTTCCCGTGGATGTCGGTGCTTGAAAATATTGCATATGGAATGCGAATTCGTGGAATGCGCGGTAAAGAACGCTATAAGCAAGCAATGCATTGGATGACACGTGTTGGGTTAATGCGGTTTGCGGACTCGTTCCCCCATCAATTATCTGGTGGTATGCAGCAACGAGTGGGTCTAGCGCGTGCATTTGCGCACAACGCAGAAGTTTTATTAATGGATGAACCTTTCGCTGCATTAGATGCGCAAACCCGTTTGATTTTACAAGAAACATTACTAAATTTGTGGAAGGACACAGACACAACGGTTGTGTTTGTAACACATAGTATCGAAGAAGCCTTGGTTTTAGCGGATCGTGTGGTGATTATGTCAGCCCGTCCAGGACGAATATTAGCATCTTTTGACGTGAGTTTCGCCCGTCCACGCGATCCAATGCAACTACGCTTGGATTCAGGCTTTAGCGCTCAATACGTCGAAATTTGGGGCATTCTACGCGAGCAGGTAGCCCTAGCAGGAGAATAGAATGGTTTCATCACAGCAGGACACCTTAAAAACTCTAGGTCGTTTTCTACAACGAGGGTTGGCTATTTTAGCGCCCGTAATTTTACTCGTGTTGTGGGAATCCTTAGTACGTGGTGACTTTCGTTTAGGGTCATGGATAGTATTTGAATTTGAGCCAGTTCTGCCAGCATCTTTTTTTGCCCGCCCAACTGAAATCTATCCTGAACTAGAGCGTTTATATGAAAGTGGTGAACTCGTCCAAGATGTCTGGGATAGTTTAATACGGGTTCTGTTGGGATTTGTTTATGGTGCTATTCCTGCTATTGCGTTTGGGTTATTGATGGGGTCGTCACGATTGGTTCAAGCCTTATTTTCGCCTCTAGCAGAAGCCCTTTATGCCATTCCCAAAATCGCTATTTTGCCATTAGTGCTATTTATTTATGGTACTGGCGAAGGTGCAATGGTGCGGATGGTAGCTCTTAGCGTATTTTTCTTAATGTTGTTAAGTGTATACCGTGGCGTTGAACAAATTGATCCAAAGCACTATGAAGTAGCACGAAGCTTTGGCGCAAGTCGCTGGCAAATGTTTTTTAGTGTTACCTTGCCTGCCAGTATGCCCGCTATTGTGACCAGTATGCAATTAGGGATGGGGTTTGCATTAGTTGTCATTGTTGGCTCTGAATTTTTAGCGGGTGGCTCTGGTATAGGGAGTCTTATTTGGGAAGCCAAACAAAGCTTTCTTGTTGTACGAATGTTTGCTGGGTTAATTGTTGTTGGAATAATGGGCTATGTGTTGGCTGTGTTATTAGCGCGTTTTGGCGAAATGGCGCTCCCTTGGCAACCGCAACCCCGCCCCAAAGCACCAACGGATTTACAGAAAGCGATGTTAAAGTATTGGAATGCTATGCGTCCATGGAGCTTTAATGCGGCTTATGTGCCAATTTTGGTAGGCAGTGCCATCGCTGGGTATCAATTGGAACTTGAATTTGAGGGAGCGTTCAATTTTATTTATTTTGCCTTGGCACTGATTGGGGCAGTGGCTTTTCAAGCTGGAACGAACTTGGTCAATGATTATTATGATGATGCTAAGGGGGCGGATAAGATACAAAAAATTGGTATTGGGGGATCTATCCAAAGAGGTGATTTTAGCCCAAGATTCATTCTTGCATACGGTATTTTCTGCTTTGTTGTTGGCTCCATCATTGGATTGTATTTTGTTAGTATTGTCGGTGAATTCATTTTGATAATTGGTATTTTAAGCGTGCTAGCGGGGTTCTTTTACACGGCGGGACCTGTCGCATTTGCTTATGTTGGTTTAGGAGAAGTTATTGTTGGGATTTTCATGGGGCCGATCATTGTTTTGGGGGCAAGCTACATTCAAACAGAAACCGTGACTATTGAAGCTATCGCAGCGTCTCTACCGATTGCTTTTATCGTAGCCGCTATTTTGCACGTTAACAACATAAGAGACGTTGAAACAGACCGTTCAGTTGGTAAGCGAACACTTGCTACAATGCTTGGCCCTGAAAAAGCGGTGATCGAGTATTTTGTTTTGGTTGGAGGGGCTTATGTAGTTTTAGGGTTTACGGTGTTGCTAGGTTGGGTGCCCGTACAAACTTTGATTACATTTGTGACATTACCATCAGCATTAGCTCTGATGTATCGTGTTGCTAGCCAACCCGAACCAATGGCGTTAAATCCTGTATTGCGTCGAACGGCTCAACTCCATTTACGGTTTGGATTATTACTTGCAATTGGATGGTTCTATGCAACTATCTTTGAGACAATAGACTTCGCGTAGTCATTTGGGCGAATCAATCAAATCAAAAAAGGATTGAGTTGTAACGGCTGCTAAAGCAAAAGCTGCCCGGCGGTTTTTTATCGGTCTTTGATGGTCAGTGATCTGAGATAAATAAACCATTATTAAACCAAGGAAATAAGAGTCCCAATCTAATTTTGCTGATTCTATTACCCTGCGTAGTTCTAAAAATTGAGGGAAGGGGGCAAAAAAGCTTAAATCTTCTGTACCATCTAAAGATAGGTTACGATTTAATTTGGTAAATAAATTTGCAACATCCCAAACACTAATCCAATCATCGGGCATTCTGGCCATAGCTTGATGCAGTAATGAGGCTTCTAGCGTTATCTGGTCAAATAGCGCATGGCCAAATCTAATTTCCCCAAAATTAATCCGCCAAAAATGATCATGATTATCTAGGATAATATTCTCTAAAGTTTGATTTCCATATATAGGAATTAGAGGTGCAGTCACCTCGTAGTTTAGTAAGGTGGTGAGGTTGTGAATTGGGTTTCTTAATGTGCCATATGGTGTATCTAATGTATCATCATGAATTGAAAAATTAGGGTCTAAGAGTTCAAGATCGCGTATTAAACGTTCGTAACGAGTTTCTTGTATTTCTGCTGTAAATTGTTGAACCATTTGCCCTGACGTAAATCTGTCTAAATTATTGATTTCGGTAACAATAATACGGCTAGATAGATTGATTGCGGCATCTCCAAAATCAGCACTGAGCAAAGCTGTTTCCCGATGCTCGGATATAGACTGTACAGTAAAATCTTCCAAAATAACGGACATTCCCTTTTTAAATACATTTTCCTGTGCCCATGACTTCAAAGGGCGTAGCAAGCTTTTGGCGTTGAGCTTTTGCTGCCTAACAACTAGTGCTGGTGGCAATAAAAAATCATATTCGTGCCATATGGGAAATCGATACGCTTCTGAAAAATGTGGTAACTTAGTTAATTGTTGAGTGGTTGAAACAATACGGTCTAAAGAGATAGTTTGGAACTGTTCCCACGCTGTTTTAATTGGTGGATTTGCTGTCGGGATGAAGTAGGCAATGATAGCTAATTGATTCTCAATAGCATATTGGATATTAGTTAATTTAAGCGTGTAGTTTTGGATGCGATTGATTTCAGAAAGTACGACTTTAGGTAAATCGAATCGCACAATATACTGGAGGTCTTGTTTTTTTACAACAAGGCATTCAGTCTCTTCAAGGGTGTAAACACTGACTTCTTCTTGAAAAATGCGCTGTAATAGTTGTTGTTGTAAGCGTGTGAGAGGTGCTTTTCCATCTATCGTTAAGGCGGGGGGAGTATAGTCTGGCGTATGAATCCATTTTTTAATGCTATCTCGAATGCTATCCGTATTTATGTGATAGTTTCGTAATACACGGATCGGGATGCTGTCGCCATCTTCAAATAACGCTAATAAAATATCCCGTTCTGTTGGCTCTTTGGTAGTAAGTGATGCTTGTTGTGCATGCTGTAAAATTTGTTCATAGCGGGGTGTTGTACGGAAACCCTGCCAGTATCGTTTTGGTGGAGTTTTACCAAGGTATTGCTCAATTTTATATTGGAAATCATTTCCATCAATGCCATGCTGTAATAATATGGCAGGTGTATACCCCTCTGAGATGGTCAATAAGGCTAAGCATAAATGTTCTGCACCAAGGTAGTAATGATTCAATCGTGTTGAGTGATGTTCCACAATGGGTAGTAATTCATCAAGTGTCATCATACTATATTTTAATTTCTTCTATTTTGAGCCATGTGTTACCGATGCGAAATAAAGTTTTGATATCGATTTTAATTTTTCCATGTAGGATTTGATTGTTATGATAAATACCATTGCGGCTTTTTTCATCTTCCAAAGTTATTTCTTCGGATTGTAAAACTCTCATATAGGCATGTTGCCGAGAAACTTGCGTGTCATACAAAATAGTTAAATCACATTCACTACTGCGCCCAATGATATATTCCCATCCATTTTCTATAGCATAACCTTTTCCATCATTACTTTTGAGCCAAATACCTAAACCGTCATTGACACCGCTCATAAAAACAACATTTACTGCATACATGAGCCTTGCACATCCTTTGCCCATTGGTTAGAGTTTCTTTGATTTTAAGGAGAAGACCATTGGAACGCAAACAAGGACAAGCGACGCGAGCAGTGCATGACGGTGTGAACCGTCAAAAAAAATTAGAATATGCTATCACAACACCCATTGTACAAAGTTCAACATTTGCATTTGGTTCAACGCAAGCCTTAACAGATTTTATGCATAATAAAGTTTGGGGTGGTGCGCCTAGTGATCGTGTTGAGTATGGTCGATATGGTAATCCCACCATTATGGCTGTTGAGCGGAAGCTCGCAAAACTCGAAGACGCCGATGATGCTGTTTTATTTTCATCGGGTATGGCTGGCATCACGACTATATTATTGGCTAGCTTAAGTTCAGATACACATATTGTCATGACAGATGATTGTTATCGTCGTACCCGTCAATTTTGTGAGGTGTTTTTACAACGGTTTGGGGTTGAAACATCTGTTGTGCCAATGGGTGATTATGAGGCGTTAGAAGCTGCTATCATCCCGAAAAGAACACGTCTTATTATTTCTGAAAGCCCAACGAATCCCTATTTGAGAGTGGCTGATTTTGCACGAATTGCTGATATTGCAAAAACGTATAAAATCCAAACTATGATTGATAGTACATTCGGGACACCTATCAACCAGCATCCATTACAATATGGGATTGATTATGTAACTCATAGTGCTACGAAATATTTGGGCGGGCATCATGATTTGATAGGGGGGGTTGTTTTAGCTAGTAAAGATCGTATTGCTGCATTACGAGGTGCACGTGGGGTATTAGGTGGGGTTTTTTCACCACAGGAAGCCTTTTTGCTAGAACGTGGACTAAGAACATTGCCATTAAGAGTTGCACGCCACAATGAGAATGGTCAACAAATTTCAGAATATTTAGAACAGCATCCTAAAGTGAGAAAAGTATGGTATCCGGGGTTAGTCTCCCATCCTGACCATGCGCTTGCGGTACAACAAATGTCTGGTTTTGGGGGAGTCGTTAGCTTTGAATTAGAAACTGATTATGAAGGAACAGGTAGATTCGTTGATGCGCTGGTTCTCCCATATATTGCGGCCAGCTTTGGGGGGGTTGAAAGCTTGGTCGAACAGCCTGCATTAATGTCCTATTATGAGATGGAACCCGAAGCTCGTGCAGAAGTTGGCATCAGCGAAAGCTTAGTTCGGTTTGCTGTTGGCGTAGAAGATGCGTCAGATATTATAGCGGATTTGGAACAAGCCTTAACTCATATTTAACCTGCGTGGTATATTTGGGGGATGAACAACAGAAAGTATGGGTAAATTATGACACGGATAAAAGCTTTTGCTCCAGCAACCATCGCGAATTTGGGTGTTGGGTTTGATGTATTAGGCATGGCTGTTGATACCCTAGGTGATTATGTAACAGTAGAAAAGAGTACTGAACAAGGGGTTGAAATAGTTGAAATCACAGGAGATGATGGTCGCTTACCCAAAGATCCTGTTGAAAATACGGCTGCCGTGGCAGCACAAAGTGTTTTGAATGCTATTGATTCGCAAGATGGTGTGCGTATTTGGTTAGAAAAAGGATTGCCATTGGCGAGTGGTATGGGGAGCAGCGCAGCCAGTGCGGTGGCAGCGGCGGTGGCAGTCAATAAATTATATGATGAACCGTTAACACGTGATGATTTGTTACCCTGTGTTTTGGATGCCGAAGAGAAAGTTAGTGGGCGCCATGCAGATAATGTAGCTCCATGTCTGTTTGGAGGGATTGTTTTAGTTACGGGTGAAACTGTCCAAGAAATTCATCGGCTTCCTATTCCCGATGGGATCTATGTGTCTTTGGTTAAACCGGAAGTTGAAGTGAAAACCAAAGATGCTCGGTCTGTATTGCCTAAAACGGTTCCTCTGAGCGCGTTAGTCTATCAAACAGGGGTTATTGCGGAGTTGATCCATGCTTTACATCAAGGGAATGTTCATTTGATGGCGCAATCCATGCAACGTGATGCGGTGGTAGAACCTGCGCGGTCGATACTAATTCCACATTTAAATGATGCTAGAGAATCTGCCCTATTGGCTGGTGCTTTAGTCACTGTGATTAGTGGCTCAGGCCCAACACTATGCTCATTGTGTGTGACCTCACAAGATGCTGAATTAGTAAGCCGTTCTTTAGTTGAGTTTTATGAGGGAAAGGGGATCGCCGCCCAAGGCTACCATGTATTGCCAAATCGCGATGGAGCCACGATAGTTTCTGATTAGTTGATGTCGTTTGGTAATGGTAGCCAAAATGTGAATGTGCTGCCTTTACCAACTTCACTCTCGAAATAAATTTCCCCATTATGACGTTCAATAATAGATTTTACTAAGCTCAGGCCTAATCCTGTACCTGTGATATGTTCAGTGCCAGGTTGTTTAGCACGATAGAAGCGCTGGAAGATGCGTTTTTGACGATTTTCGTCAATGCCATAGCCATTATCAATGACACGGAAATAAATACGATCTTGCCTTCCTCCTTCATCTTTTTCTTTTTCGACTTTCAATTCAACACGCCCATGTTCAGGTGTGTATTTGATCCCATTTCCTATCAAGTTGCTAATAGCTTGTTTAATTTGAATATCAATACCACGGATTCGGACAGAATTTTTCGGCAAACTAAGTGTAAAGTTTTGTTTTTTGAGCTTTGCAGCATCAGTTTGTTCTTCAAAAATATTAGTGACTAATGTGTCAAACTCAATAATTTCCCATTCAGCATTGCGCTGACTTTCAATTTTTTCTAGTGTAAGCAAATCTTCCACCAGCGCCTGCATAGATTTTACGCTACGATCGATGCTATCCATATACATTTGCATGTCTTCATTGTCTTGCCCCATATCTTCCAAATCAAAGCGTATTAAGTTCATATACCCAATGATATTTGCAATAGGGGCACGTAGGTCATGGGATGCCATGCGGATCATTTCAGATTTCAGGACTTCTAATTCTTGGACTTCTGTATATAAGGACGCTTGACGGAGTACAGCCGCTGCTTGAGTCGCTAAAGATTCTGCAACAAAAATTTCTGAATTTGCAAATTCTGCATTGGCTTGTGCTTTAACCAAAATCGCTAATCCCACACAAGTTCCTTGGGCTATTAGTGGAGCAATAGCTGCTGTGTCACTTTCAAGACCATTGAGCCAGCTTTGTTCAGGAGACTCAGGTGAGTCACTGTTAATAACTAACAAATTGCCATTTTCGATAGCAGTTTTGATATTTGGATATTGGTTAATGTTCAGGGTAGAGCCAAGCGATGGCATCATTTGTGTATTAGTCGATTTATTGGTGGTGTACCTCGATAGTAAGCGGGCAATTTGTGATTGAGATTTAAACTCATAAATTAACGCGTTTGAACCTGTAACGGCTAATGCCATACCCTGAGCTATACTTTCAATTGTATTATCCCACTCTAAGGATGATGATATTGTGCGGCCTGCATTGTACATAAGTGACATGTCATCAGCTAATTGTTCTGCTTGTTGTAGTAGCTGGGCATTATCTAACGCAATTGAACTAATGCTAGAAACCCGTTCAACAAAGCTTACTGCGGCGGGGTCAAAACGTCCCTCCACTCGGCTTTCTAGCATGATAGCACCGAGAGTGCGCTTATGTGACAAAAGCGGTACTACTAATTGAGTTTGGGTTTTAGGTAGAATCATGATGTAATCCTCATCTTGTGTTACATCTTCTACCAATTGGGTTTGTTTCTGTTTGATGGCTCGTCCGATAACCCCTTTATATTTTTGTTGGTTAAGTAATTCTATTTTGTCAGGGGGATATCCTAAAATTTCTTGAACTAATAAATCTTTGCTATCTGTATCAATTACAACAATACAGCCTGCCTCCGCTGCAGTACGTCGTAATGCCCAATCCAAACAAAACATGATAATCCGTGATGGATCAAGTCGTGATGAAATTTCACGGTCAGCTTTCCGAATAAACTCTAACTCATCGACTTGTTCAACTAGTAAATTTGCAGTTTGTCGGAGTGACCGTATCAATAATAGTCGATCGACCAAATTCCCATAATGGTTTGCCAATAACATTATGGGACGTAGTTGTCTTGCTAACGGTGGTTCCACGATGTTGTGGTGTTGGAGTTCAATTGTTGCAACAATTTCATCACTTGATGTTTTAACTGGGATTAAAATTGTTGGTGTGTCTTCGACATAAACAAAGTATGCTGTTTCAATAGCGACTGCATTGTCTAGAAACGGTTTTAACGCCCTTTTTTGGGGTAAGGGGGGGATAGGGGCATTTGCTGCATATTCTGCAATATTTTCTTGATCCTTATCATATTGTATGACGCGGATTGATTCCCAACCTAGTTTTTGAATGGTGGTTCCAATATGGTCAACAATATATTGTGGGTCATCATTACTTGATTGCTCTAATTCAGAAATACTCTCTGAAATCGTTAAGAGTTGTTCACTAAGATCAATATTGAGGATAGGGTTTTTGATATCCTGTAACCATAAAGTGATTTGTTCACCCACCATTTGTAAAATGGCATTGTCCCGTTGGGTGTATTGTGTAATTGGTATTTGTGCCCATAGGATGCCGTAATGCTGTGGTATATTGCATGATATGGGCAGGGTCACATAAACATCTGTATCAGTTTCATGTATTTTCGTATCAATAATTTCTTTTGCTTCAGGCAGATTGTGGGGGGTAGTGTTTGTATCAGAAGTAAAGACGACTTCGGATGTATTTTGATTATAAATTACGAATACAATATTTGTTGTACTCAGTAACTTTTTTGCATGTTTGATAGTTTGTTGTATGTTTTTTTGCAAAGTATGTTCGTTCATAATCTATCTAGCTGGTGGGGGCATATAAAGCCGCCCATATCCATATATATTATCCGCACCTGTTTGCCCTAGATCGATTGCATTGTTTTGAAACCATGCCCGAATTTGTGCTTCAGTTAAATCAGTTAAGGCACTCCTTAAAATAGCTACAGATGCTGTAACAATGGTGGTGCTAGCACTAGTGCCCATGAATAAAGTGTTACTGAGTTCGACCCGTACAGGTGCTACTAAATCTGGCTTGATACGGCCATCCCATGTGGGGCCTCGTCCACTACGTAACCATATCTCAATCTCAGTATCTAGTCCGCCTACTGCTAATACCTTGGGACTATCTGCAGGAGCAGCGATAGACCCTGTTTCAGACCACCTATTTAAGCGTTTATCATTGGCAAAAAGATAGAATCTAGTTTCTGAAGGTACTTGTCCGATACTTTTTGCTTTAATAGCTATATAAATGGGTGTTGTTGCCACTGTTGGATGTAACACATCTTCATGTGACCAGTCAGCCTCACCACCTTGTTGAACTTCGATGCCTGCGTCGATTAACTCACCATTTGCACCAAAGATGTATAAATCCAAGTCAATAGTAGCACTAGTATAATCATCTTGCCATCTCAGATTGGTTTGACTATAGGGAGTAGTCAGCAAAGCTGTTGCTTCAATGTATGGTGTGCCTGTATTGAATTCATGCCATCCATCATTGTTAGTATCTCGAAAAGTATCTTGTAAAAAGCTATATCCAAAGTTTCCAGCAGCACTAACAACAACGGTATCTGTAAAATCAACAAGTCGCCCCATTTGTTGTGCTAAAAAATTTGTGCCATCCATCGGAATATTGAGCGTAATAGCTGAAAAGTTAACTACATCAACATCTTGAGTAATGAGCCAATCGACGCCGTTAATGATATTTCGCTCATCAGGTTGTAACTGGTATATATATAATTCAGCTTGAGGTGCCAAGTAATGTATAGTTTCGACAACTAATGTGCCATGATTAGTAGGAGCATTGTTCAAAATAAAATCATTTTGTTCTTCAGGTGCTATATAGGGGATACCTGTTGAGTCTATATCCGCAAAGCCGACGTCTAAAATACCAATCTTGACGCCTTGACCATATACACCTGCTGCATGCCATTCTGATATGCCTACTAGATTTGCGATCTCAGTGAGACTTGCACCAGTATTATGTGTTTGTGCATAGCTTTTTGGGAAGGCTCCACTTAAGACTACAATAAAACCAAAAGTAATTATGCGGGATATGTATTTCATGATGTAACAAAATTTTGAATTATATTGTCTCGGTTGCTGTCATCAATAGTTAGCACACTAGTATGCCCTGCATGGGGCATGTCAAAGATTTGTAAATTTGGAAAGTTGTCTTGCATGATCGGCAACATATCATCTGTAATATGTTGATCCTCTTTACTAAATGCTCCCATTCCAGCACGAATTAGTAAAACAGGAACTTGTATCTCGTTGTATCGCTGGGTAATGGCTTGCCATATTTGTTGGTTTAGTGCATCTAATTCTGCTTTTACAACGTATTCTGGCACAGCACGGCGTGCACTGCCATCAGGTTGTTCAATAACATTTGCGCGGGTTAATTGCTCTGCTGCATCTGTCCAGGGTTGTAGGGCAGGTATTTTTCTATATTGAGAAATATACTTTTCAACAGAAGGGTAATGATAAGTTAGATTGTTATGATATGCCTTGAAGAGATCAAAAGCCGTTTCTGATGGAGGGGTTCCACCATCAAATAAAATAATTTTTTTCACTTTTTTAGGATGTGCTAAGTAGAAGAATAGAGATACACTCGCTCCAAATGAATGCCCCGCTAAAATACAACTATCAATCTGATTTGCAGTAAGCCAAGCATCTAAATCTTGCACATGTTGCTGTATACCATATCCTGTTTCAGGTTTATCACTTTGCCCACGGCCACGTAGATCTAATGCGCAAACTCTCTGTGATGTGGCATTGGCCAATTTAATTGCTCCATAAGCATTTGCGATAAAGCCAGGAATGTAAATGATAGGAGGGGAATCACCAACCCACTCTAGGTGGTGAAGTTTGATGGCTCCGACAGCGGTATATTGTGATATGAGTTCTTTTTTCATAAGTTGATCCTACCAAAAAGGCCGCCCGTAGGCGACCTTTTTAGTATTTATTTTGAAAATTCGCACCCCATATTTAGTGAGGGCGAGAGACTTCGTTTTTCATCGCTTCCGCAATTGTGTGTGCATTTTCGCTTGGTGGTGGATCATCGCGGATAACAACTTCCGTATCAGTATCGAAGATATGAATGTTATCAAGATTGATGACTGCTTTGGTGTTACCACCCAAAGTAACATCCGAGCGTGGATCCATCCGAGCTAAGAAGCTTTTGTCACTTTGTTCATCAAAGCTGAGGTAAACAATCTTTTCATTACCCATCAATTCAATCACATCAACAGTGGCTGAGATTTCAGCCGGCTCAATACCTGCTGGAGTGTAAGATGGATTGTGGATGTCTTCAGGGCGGATACCTAAAATAACATCTTTGCCGATGTAGCCATCTTTGAGAAGTTGTTTACGGCCATCTGGGGGGGCAGGGATGGTGAAGTTTTCAGTTTGTAACATCGGTTCGCCGCCTTCTTCAATAATCTTAGCATTAAAGAAGTTCATAGAAGGGCTACCAATAAACCCAGCAACGAAGACATTGTCTGGATAGCTGTATAGGTTCGATGGACTATCAATTTGTTGTAGATAGCCAGCATTCAAAACCGCAATACGAGTTCCCATTGTCATGGCTTCAACTTGGTCGTGGGTTACGTAAATAAATGTAGTTCCCAGACGTTGGTGCAACCGGCTAATAAACGCCCGCGCTTCAACACGTAGCTTTGCGTCTAAGTTAGAGAGTGGTTCGTCTAACAAGAATACCGCTGGTTCACGGACAATCGCACGGCCTAATGCCACACGTTGGCGCTGACCACCAGACAATTGGCGCGGGCGACGATCTAATAAGTGGTGAATACCGAGGCTTTCGGCAGCTTCTTTTACACGAGTATCAATTTCTTTTTTAGGGGTGCGGCGCAATTTTAACCCGAATGCCATGTTGTCATAAACGGTCATATGTGGGTAGAGCGCATAGCTTTGGAAAACCATTGCAATGTCGCGATCTTTTGGTGCAACGTTGTTAACAACACGATCACCAATAAGAATTTCACCTTCAGAAATTTCTTCCAAGCCCGCCAACATACGCAGGCTAGTGGATTTCCCACAACCGGAAGGGCCAACGAAGACTAGAAATTCGCCGTCTTCGACGTCAATGTTAAGTCCTTTGATAACGACTACGTCGCCGTAACGCTTCCACACGTCACGATAAGTTACACTTGCCATAGATGTTTTCCTCTCAAAAACAAGAAGTATATTACTTTTGATGTTTAACACAACTATTATGACATTAAAAAATTATTAGGGCAATTGTCGCTTTTGACAATTTGGTTGCTTGTGGCAACAATCTTGAGATTAAATGTTTTAGGGTTTCCAGTCAGGATACCAACCATTATCAACTACCGTTCGGATCTCACCAGTTTGAAAATTGGTATACCCGATAGCAGGATTGTTGATGTCGCCTTGCATATAAAGCATTTGTACACCATCAAATGCCCAAACGGGGTATCGTTGATTGTTATTAGCAGCAAAGAGTTGTTCAAAATCACTGCCGTCAGGATTAATACTATAAATTTGATAGGTTCTTGTAATAGCATGGAAGGCTAAGCGGTTACGATTAGGAACCCAATCTGGGAAGGCTGCTCGCCAACTACCATCGGTGACTTGTTGGCGATTTGTGCCGTCAGGATTCATAACAAAAACTTCATAGAATCCGCGAATCTCTGTTGTGTGAAAGGCTATACTTGTTCCATCTGGCGACCAGTTAGGGCCAAGATCATCATAATTATTGTTGCTGATGTTGATTATTGTGAGTGTTTCAATATCTATGACATAAATGTCATAATCCCCATCATCATTACTGTGAAACGCAATTCTTTGACTGTCAGGTGACCAAGTAACCACACGATCATTACCATAAGTGTTGGTTAGTCGTCTGGGGTTTGAACCATCAGAATCCATTAGCCATATATCTGCTAGATTATCATCTGAATAGGCATAGTACGCGATTTTATTACCATCTGGAGAATATGTGCCACCCATTTCATATAATGAACTACTAGTTAATCGTATAGGGGTTCCACCACTTAGGGATTGGCTGAAGATGTCAGTGTCCCCACCTTCTGTTGTTGATGCTGAATAGATGAATGATAAGCTATCACTGGTGCTGTCCCCGCCAATAGTCTGTGGCGTTTCCGTTTGATTGTTAATTGATGGTATGGGGGTGGGATTGGTTGTTACAGAAACATTGGGATTTTCTGTGATGTCTATGGTGTCTGTATTATCAGATGGTAGTTGATTATTCTCATTTAGCACAACATTAATAGGCGTTGGTTCTGTGCCACCTTCATCTTCTAAAATTCCAGAACTCAAGACAATGGCAGCACTACACAATATAGCTAAAAGCAATGCGATTATTGCGACAACCGCTCCAACCATAATGCCTGTAGATGATGACGTGTTGGTCTGTGTGCTGTTTGGTAGCGGAGGACTATAGCTTTGTTGAGATACATACGGTGGGGTGTATTGAGCAACCGGGGTAGGGGGGGCATATTGTGATATAGATTGCTTACCAACCATCGTGGGGCGCTGTGGGGTCGGATTTTTGGGTGTGTGAACTGCTGGTATGGCTGGACTTTCTATTGTAGTAGGTGAATCATTAATCACTGTTTGATGGACAGGATCAATATTTTGTTGTGGGGTTGGTTCATAGTTGGGATTTTTTAGAATTTGTGACCATTCAGGTAAGGGGGCTAAGGGGGGGGCAGGCTCCTTTTCCGGTATTTCTGCAGGCGTTTGATTATCATCTCCAGTTAATGCTTTATAGATATCTAAGACTGATTCATATCGATCTTCTGGTTTTTTCTCAAGGCATCTTAAAATAACCAATTGAGCTTGGTCACTTAGCTCTGGATTGTCGGTCTGGGGTGGTGGTGGTGACACATGTAAATGTTCATAGGCCACACGTTCTGATGTGGTATTTCCCATTGCATTCGGGCTATCCCCAGTAAAGGGGAGTTTTCCTGCAAACATTTGATAAAGTAATACGCCTACAGCATAAATGTCTACACTAGCAGTAGCTTCTTTACCCATAATTTGTTCAGGTGCCATGTATAAGGGTGTTCCTATGGCGGTGTCATTCGTAAGGGTGCTGGCTTCACTCAGTAATCGGGCGATACCAAAGTCTGTGATATAAACCCGATTATCTAATCCCAGCAAAACATTTGCTGGTTTGATGTCTCGATGAATAATATTGTCCTGATGTGCATAGCGTAGCGCCGCTGTGAGTGGTTGAATAAATTCTAATACTTGAGTTGTTGTTAAGGGGGTTCTATATTTATATAAAAATGTCTGTAGGGTATCTCCCGCAATATAGTCCAATGTGATGAAAACAATATTGTCAACTTCAACCGTTTCATAATATCGAACAATGTGGGGGTGTTGAAGCTGTTGTAAAAGTCGGGCTTCGCGCTTAAACCGTTCTACGAAAGTGGGTTCGTGTGCAATATCTTGGCGCAAAACTTTTGCAGCAAGGTCAACCCCCCGTTTTGTATCATGTACACGGTAAACCCTCGAAAATGTTCCTTCACCAATCAGGTGGTCAAAACGATACCGATTATCTAAAATTTTGTTGGTTAGGTTTTGCATCATAGCTTCAGTCTATTTGACTGGACGATTCTTAACAAGTGACGATTAAGTAATGGTATTCTACATTCATTATGTTTCGATGATACCATTGGTTTTGTAATTCAAAGGAGTTAGATAGTTATGTTTAAGGAATTTCAGGCATTTATTACCCGTGGAAATGTGATTGATCTAGCAGTTGGAATTATTATTGGTGGTGCATTTAGTACAATTGTCAGCTCATTAGTGAACGATATTATCATGCCGCCGATTGGTGTATTGCTCAATGGCGTAGATTTTACTGAGTTATTTATTGTTTTGAGTGATGGCGAGTATGCAACACTGGAAGAAGCTCAGACTGCGGGCGCTGCCACACTCAACTATGGGATTTTTCTGGGTAATGTGATTAATTTTCTGATTATTGCATATGCAGTTTTCTTATTGGTGCGTTTTGTAAATCGTTTTCGTGAATTGTATGCTAAGCCAAAGGATGAGGGCGATGCTAAAGTTCCAGCAGAACCCACAACTGAGGAGCGGTTGGTCAATGTATTGGAAAAGTTAGAACAACGCCTAGCCGAACAACCTACTCATATCGAACAAGATTAGCCTTTTGTAAATCTAAAATAAGGCGGCGGATTTCCGTTTCGGTCAGTTGACATGTTTTTGCAATATCCCGAATGGTGCGGTTATGACTCACTAAGCCGACAACACGCCAATGTGTTGCGCTAAGCCTATTGTGTTGGTTATCTTGATTCAGTAACATGAGTGGACGGTCAATATCCGGAATTATTTCGTGTAAAAATGCAACTTCTGCTTGTTGCATTTTCGCTTTTTCAATAATGCCATCTAAGGCACAAGCAATGTGGATTGTTTCATCTGGTGACAATAAATTGTCGATGAATTCAAAATGGTATGGATTCCACCCCAAACCGTCATAAATAATTTCAATGATATGGCGTTTATAGATGTTGTGAATGATGTCTTTTGTGACGAAGTTTGCATTAACTAGCATGAGCGCTACGGCTTTGTCATGCCGTCCCATGCGGTTTTTTTGTAGCGTTTGTAATTGACGATCATTGAGAACACCGTATTTTTGGATAATTGATAGTAAATCTTGGGGATTTTCCGGTGTAGCTGCATAATTAATTTCCCCATTTTTAAATCCAATTTGGGCGCGATGCGTTTCATTGGAGTCTGTGATTATCAATTGCCCAGTTTTTTTTGCTAGGCGAATTAGATTCAAGATTTGGATTAGATTGGTTTTACTGAGCGCTCCCGCAAGCCCCATAATGTTTATTCTCCAATAATTATATTATCAATCAGACGTGTATCTCCAATATGTACGGCCATAGACAGCAATAATGGCGCTGTAGTGGGGTTTTCCTGTTCTTTGAGGGTAATTGCATCTGCGATGCTTACATAGTCTATACGCGCCATTTTTTCTTGTTGGAGCGTGTGCTGCATGATATCTCTCAACTTCTGGGGATGATGTTCCGAACCACTTTCATACGCATCTTTTGCGATTGATAGTGCTTTATACAAAATAGTGGCTGCTTTTCGTTCTACTGTTGAAAGTTTTGCGTTCCGAGAGGACATTGCTAAACCATCTGATTCACGAATAATGGGACAAGTAATAATCTCAATCGGGAAGTTCAAATCCAATACCATTTGGCGAATAACAGCAACTTGTTGAGCGTCTTTTTGTCCAAAATATGCTTGGCTTGGTTGAATGATATTAAAAAGTTTGCCAACCACTGTTGCTACACCCCTGAAATGTCCAGCGCGATGCGCACCTTCTAACCCTTGGCTAATCTGTTCGACATCTATATACGTTTGGTAGTTAGGTGGATATACCTCAGCAGGGGAGGGGGAAAATACAACATCGACCTCAGATGCTTCAAGTAGTTCAAAATCTTGAGCTTCATCACGAGGGTAGGTTGCTAGGTCATCTGGGTTATTAAATTGGGTAGGGTTAACAAAAATAGATACTGCGACGGGGTGCTGTTTTACTTTTGCTGCGTTGATAAGTGACTTGTGCCCATCATGCAGATACCCCATTGTTGGGACTAATCCCAAGTGTTGCCCAATAGTTTGACGGTAAGCACGAAATTCTGTTACCGTGCGTGTGATTTTCATGAATTAGTATCCTGTTGGTTTGATTCGGAATCTTTTGCCACACTATAAATTGTCTCGAGGACTTCATCATTGACGCTCGGGGCGTTGCCTTCTGTGGGAAAGGTACCGCTTTCAACTTCTTGAATATATTCTGAGATCGCATTTTCCATGAGAATTGCTGTATTGGTATATTGTTTAGCATGTTTGGGGGTACGTCCCATTGTCAGTCCTACAATGTCATGAAATACTTGTACCTGTCCATCGCACCCACCACCTGATCCAATACCAATGGTTGGAATAATGAGTCGCTCACTGATGATACGGGCTAGCTCTGCCGGAACTAGCTCCAAGACAACAGCATAAGCACCAGCTTCTTGGACTGCCTCCGCATCCTCAATCAATTGTGCTGCCCCGCTTTTACTTTTACCTTGGACTCGCCACCCACCGATGCTATGAACAGCTTGAGGGGTTAATCCGATATGTGCCATGACGGGAATGCCGTTTTTGGCAAGTTTTCGGATGGTGTTATACATTCGTTGACCACCTTCAACTTTTACTGACTGAGCACCACCATCTTGGAGTATGCGAGCAGCATTTTCTATCGCTTGTTTGGGCGAAGCATTGTATGTCATAAATGGCATATCACCGACAATAAACGCCTCTTTTGTTCCCCTGCGTACAAGGCTTGTATGATAGACAATATCCTCTAGTGTGACTGGAACAGTATTTTCGTAACCCTGTACGACCATACCTAAAGAATCGCCAACAAGAATGACCCTGATGCCTGCTTGCTCAACAATCTGTCCTTGAGTGGCATCATATGCTGTAATCATGCTGATAGGGGTACCATTATCTTTTTGTTTTTGGAAGTAACGGACGTTAGTTCTCATGGTTAGAGTCCTTTAAAAGTGTTAATAAATGTTTTTTGATTTTTAGGTCTAGATCGGCTAACTCGACTGCATATTGCCCTAATATACTATATATCTTCGCATAGTCATTAAGAAACAAAGCATCTACATGTTTTTGTATTGTTTCAACATCTCCACGAGCGACAGGACCTGTAAGCGCGTGAGAAGGGTCAAAATTCAAAAGATTATTTAAATTTCCTTGCATTAATTGATGTATAGCTGTTTTAGCGACATCTTCAGAAACTCCCGAAGATTTTAGCATATCTAAAGCTGCTGCATATAGAACGACAAGATAATTGCTTGCTACAACTGCTGCTGCATGGTAAAGCGTTTTTTTTGATGAATCAATTACGGCGGGGGAGCCGCCTACATCATGTGCAATGGTAGTTAACTTTTCTGTTAATGTGGGTGTCGATGCCTGTATGCCTATTAGCATATTTTCATTACCACTTAGTCGAGTATGTGGTGTAAAGGGATAAACAGGGTGAAAAGATCCAATCGCGTATTGCCGAAGTGGTGATAGTACGTCTAAGTTATGAACGCCAGACAAGTGAACAAACGCGGAACGGGGTGGGGCGCTTGCTAGTCCCTGTGCAACAGTATAAATAGCGTCGTCTGGTACTGCGAAGAATAGAATATCTGACTCATGAGGTATGCCAATTTTGGCGTTTACTCTTTCAGCTAACCGCGCAGCAGAATAATTTTCAATTTTAGATGTTATGTGCGTAATATTATAGTTCTGATTGTGTAACCGTATTGCAATGGCGGTTGCAATACGCCCGGCACCAATAAATGCTATATTCATGTTGTTATCTTGCCATAGCCATCAATGTTTAGCCACAGGGGGTTTGTTGTATAAAGTCTGCAACCGTTGCGCCCGCTAAATTATGCCCCGCTTGGCTCCAATGAGAATCGTATGTGTAATAGGTTGGTGGCAGGGTTTCAACAGCATTTTCAAATACAGGCACCAGATCAATAAATTGAATGCCTACATCCTCAGTAATTTGTTGAATAACTTCTCGTTGGTTATTGAAGTTTGCATAAACCTGATCAAAGTCTAACATCTGCAATGCCCCAAATGTTAACCACCCTTCAGAATCTAATTGTAAAGTGAGGCTATTTTCCAAGACATATTGCTGGTTACCTTGAGGGTTTGCATAGGGAAAGTAAATATGTCCTTTAGTCGGAATGTAAACTAACGCAATACAAGCGTTAGTTGCTGTTGCTTTTATATCACTTAGAGCTTGATGTAATAACATTATATTTTGAGATTGAGCATAAGTATCTTTTGTGCCGTTAAGCCACCAAATATAGTCACTAATATAGGCTAGCTCGATTACCGCTTCGCCTATGTTGTGTTGGAGCGGATATAGGTAATTCCCATCGGGGTTTATCACAATTTCAAAAGGTTCGGCATCTTTTGCTGAAATCTCACTTACACGGTCAATGTTTATTTCTCCTGTTGATTGATATTGCTGGTAGGCTGTTTGAATGTTACTGAGATCATTACCTTCAAAATAACCGATCAAAATCCAATCGGGGTCATCATTACCAAATTGTTTAAGTGCTTCGGCTTGTTCTAAAGTCCCCCATCCTCGCCAGCCAAGGTTTTGTACAGGGGTGTCTAATTCAGTTGCCAAAACATCTACCCAAGGGGTTTCACCACCCTCGGTAAACGAATCTCCTAAAGCAATAATTGTGTATTCATCTGATGTCATCCGAGGTTCACGGAACCCATCCTTAGTTGTGCGACGAATAAAATCTTCCAAAACTCTATTTTCGGATGGTGGACGTACAAACCCTGGTTGATGACGAAAGGTATCACCATCTTCATCAGTGAAAATAAAGCGCTGCCCCCCCGGACGCCATTCAGGAAATAATTCTAAAGTTATCCAAATCATGCTTGCCGCTAATGCGAACCCAACGCCTACCAATAATAATCGGGGGAGTAATGTTTTCCAGTTCATGCCATAATCATCGCTTCTGTTTAGAGAGGATCAAGTATCGGTTATGAAGGCAAATCAATCAACAATTACTTCAATTATTATTTTGGCGATTGCCCGATTATTTGTAAACACCACACGGCGTTTTTATTATGCTTTTCTGCCAGAGATTAGCCGTAGCTTAAATGTTTCATTGTTAAGTGTCCAGAACGCCGTTGCACTTCAGTCAGGGGTAGGGGTCACTGCCCCACTCTTTAGTCATTTCTCTGAACAATATGGGCGTAAAAGAGTCGTTTTGATTGCTCAGTCGTTAATTGCATTCGCAGCGCTCCCCGGAATCTTATTTCCTGATTCATTTGGGATTTTTTACGCAGCTATGGTGATTTGGGGATTTGCTAAATGGTTGTTTGATCCAGCACTCCAAGCCTATATTTCTGATCGGGTTCCCTACAAGCGTCGGGGGTTAGCAATTGGAACCAGTGAACTCGCATGGGCAGGGTCGCTATTTGTGGCAGCGCCATTAACTGGGTATTTACTGGGCGTTAATGGGTTAGGGGCTGTTTATGCCATGATTTTTACTTTCAATGTGGTAGGGGTGTTGCTAATCACTTTGTTTGTTGAAGGTGATACCCCAACTCGAAAAAGTGATGAAAAGTCACCGGTTGTATGGCGTGTGTTGTGGGCTAGCCCAATGGCACTGTTTGCATTGTTATTTTCGGTTTTACTGTATGTCGGTAACGAGATTTTATTTATCATCTATGGTAGCTGGATGGAATCAACATTTGATTTAGTTTTAGCTGAATTGGGTGCGTTGACGATCGTTATTGCTCTTGCGGAAGTTGTTGGCGAATTTACGGTGATGGGTATTTCCGATAGAGTTGGTAAGCGTCGTCTTGTGTTGATCGGAACGCTCATTTCTAGCATCGGATATGTTGTTTTGCCATGGTTAGGGTTTAGCCTAATCGTGTTTCTGATTGGTCTATTTATTGTGTTTTTGGCAGTTGAAATTGCGATTGTATCATCTATCCCGTTAATGACCGAAGTCTTGCCCCATGCCCGTGCAGTGATGATGGGTAGCAATGTTGCGGCACAGGCTAGCGGGCGTTTTATCGGTGCATGGACTGGTAGCTTGCTATATAGCGCATTTGGATTTGAGGTTGCAGGGGCATTTGCTTGTGTGATTGGTATATTGGCGTTTGGCGTGATGTTGTTTTTAGTTTATGAAGCTTCTGATAATGCCGAAGCAGATTAATCTTCCAATATGATAGGTTTTACTTGCCCCGCTGACAATTCGCGCAAATCATTAGTGAATGGTTGTATGTGTTCTTGAGGTAAGTACAGATAACGGGTGATTTCTGCATCGAATTCATCATCTTCAACTATGCCCTCATAAGTTTGAGTTAATTGTTTTAACCGCTCATAAAGGGTATATGGGATCGTAACCCCAACAAACTTGCGTTCGACTTTTTCCTCAAGGGGTAGGACGCTAATGGCTTCTTTGGCCGCATTGGTGTACGCATAGACCAAGCCACCTGTACCAAGCTTTGTGCCGCCAAAATATCTTGTCGTAACTAAAACAATATCTCCAATGGCTGCACCCCGCAAAACTGCAAGGGTTGGTGGGCCAGAGGTTCCAGTGGGCTCACCATCATCACTCATGCCTTCTATCACGCTGCTGCCATAGCCAATTTTATAAGCATAGACATGATGACTAGCATCTGACATTTCTGCACGGATTTGATGAATGAATTGCCGCGCTTTTTCAACAGTATCCGCATTGGTTACAGTCGTAATAAATCGTGAGTTAGATACCGGATATTCTGTTCGAGTGGTTTGTTTAGGAATTTTATAACGTGATGAACTCATAACAGGTTCTCTAAATTGTGAATAGTTCTAACATAGCGACGATAAGCGGCGGTTTCATCAAGCGCCTTATTTAGCTCAGAATAGTTGATTGCATGTGGCGGTTCCTTATCCGCATGATGTACTTCAATCGTTTGTGAGGTAAGCCATGTGATTTCGATAATGCCAACCTTGTTTAGAATATTCAGAGCAAGGGTTATGGTTTCGTTGGTGTGAGCAGTGCGCTCCGCTAATTTTGTCACTGTGACTTTTCCACCTAACTTGTTTTTCACAGTTCTCAATAAAGCTGTGAGTGCTTCTAATAATCGTTGTGGCTGGTCGAAGCGGGGTAGGGCGGCATGAATGTAAATCCGTTTTGGCTGTACTCGATTTATTAGCTTAGCAATGGCTTTTGCATTTGGTGGCGCTGTGAAAACTAGCAACGCATCTGATTGTTCTAGTTGTGAGTAGGGAACACCATTGGATTCAGCCGTACTTAACCCTTCCGCCCAGATCATTAAATCGGATTCTTGAATGGTTGTTATCGATTTACGACAATCTACAAGTTTTATGTCGTCTATTGGGATGTTTTCAGGTGCCTTAACTTGCTGCCAATCGACAAGTGTTAAGAGCGCCTTTTCTGAATCATCTTTTGGTGGTGTGATGGTATAGGCAAGATCAAAGGTTCCTTCGGGTTGGGGACGGTGGCTACTATTCCACCAAAAAACATCATATTGTGAACCTTGCTCGTCATATAAATTTAATCGTCGATGTTGGCTTTCTGCGCCTAGGTGTTTCGTGCTACGCCGAGTAAGGTTCCTACTCACAAATACAGGACGACGGTTTCCATTACCGAAAGGCGCTAATTTTTCAATGTTGTTGGTTAAATCCGAGGTGATGGCATCTAAATTAACTTCACTGGCAATCACCAGAGTGTCTTGTGTCGTGTTTTGCGATTGTTCTAAGAGTGCGTTTGAAAAGCGGCGGCGGAATAACGGTAAATTGTCATTGTGTAGTGAAAACCCAGCCGCGCTATAGTGCCCACCCGCAGTATGTAAAATATCGGATATATCATCTAATGCTGAGGTGACATTATAAAGGCCAACACCACGTACTGAACCACGTGTGAACCCAGTATTTTGTGAAGCCATTAGCGCAACTGGTTTTTGATATTCTTGGGCTAATTGACTTGCGACAGAACCCAGCATGGCTGTATCCCAATGGGGGTTTTCTAAAACAATAGCCGCCCAATCGAGGAGGGTAGTGGACTCTATTAGTGTGTCTCGTGCGGCTTTGAGAATTTGTTGTGTTATTAGCTTGCGTTGTTGATTTAAACTGTTCGCTTCTGTAGCAAGTATAGTAGCCTGTGTGGTGTCTCGCGTTGTCAATAGATCAAATGCTTTTTGTGGACTACCAAATCGACCAAACGAATTTAACGCAGGGGCAATTTTAAAAGCCACATCATCAGCGGTAATTTGCCCTTGTTCAAGCTCTAATATGGCCAGTAATTTTTGTAGCCCAATGTGCCGTGTATTATTGAGTTGTTTTAGACCAAGCTGCACCCAATATCGTGTATCTTGTACTAATAAAACCCGATCTGCCAATAGACCAAGCGCTACATAATCTAAATATGGTGCTAGCTCCAATTGTGGAAATGTAGCTTTTGCAACTAAATATGCAACACCCACACTGCTCAAATGGCGGGCAGAGTGACTTTCTATTAAGGTATGAGGGTTTACCACAATTACGCCATCTGGAATTACATCATTTATATAATGATGATCAATAGAAATTATTGATTTCGCGTAGTCATTAGACAACCAACCATAACCTGCATCTATAAAAACTAATACATCAGCATCAAAAAACTTTTCATATACGCCATGATGATTTGGAATTAAATAATTAACGTCAACATTTTGAGACACTAACAGTGAGTAGAGTAGGGCGGTAGCAGAAACACCGTCTAAGTCAAAATCACCATGTAATAATATTTTTCGACCTGAACGAATTGCATCATTAATTAAAACACTTGCCAAGCGCACACCATTAAAATCAAAAACTGGTGAATAAAAATCAGGGTTCAAAAAGCCTTTAATATTTTCATTAGCTATACCGATACTCTGAAGGTAAGGGGATAAAAAATCATTAATATTTATGTTATTTATCAGCCAATTTTTTCGCGTAGTCATTAAACACTTTTATAAAAAAGAATAAACGTTAAAAGAAAGATGATTTTTGACAGATTCATAAGAACCATTGTTCCATGTAATACACATATCATATTTTGCCCGTGTGATCGCAACATAAAGCAATCGTAAACGTTCAGCAGAGTATTCCGCACGACTATCTAACGTTGCATTACCTTCAGAGTAATCACGTCCCCAAAGGAAGGATTCTAATTGGGAAAGACATTCTGACTCCAGATTTAAATTGCTTCTTAAGAATTTTTTTTCTGATATATAGGTGTCAGTGGGGGATAGTGATGGAAATCCATAATTACTTACAGCCATCAAGTAAACACGATCCCATTCCAACCCTTTTGACGCGTGCATGGTAGAAATTGTTACTTGTCCGGGGATGGGATTATATCCGTTTTCGTGATCTTCAAAGCCAATAAAGCGGCGTTGGTTTTGTGCAATTAATTTTAATTCGTTGAGATAATCTTTCATCTGGTAATCAATATTTTCATTGTCAATGTGTCGGAGCAATGCCGAAATTTTATAACAAAGGGCAATGTCAACTGGATCAGAGAATAGTTTTTGAGATAACGATAGAATAATTTGATCAATAGGCAGTTCTAATAACGCCAAAATTTGATTAGTAAAGTCGTAGAATGCTTCTAAGTTTGCAATATATGTGTCATCGACCTCTGTTACCATTTGTAAACTACGATCATCAGACATTGATAAAATAAGTTCCACATTTCGCTGTGATCTTAAATATTTTGCAATCGAGTTTGTAGACTGACTTGGTTCAATGTTGTTGATGAACAACCAAACATACGTATAAAGGTTGGCTAAGAGTTTTGCATCATGTGGTTTTGACAAGTAAGTTAGGATGTGTACCAGTATGGTTGCTGTTTCGCGAACAGTGGTCGTACTACGTAGCAATTCATTATATGGAATATTTGCTTTTTTAAGCGCTTCAGCGAGTTTGTATCCACGCTTATTTTCTGGAACTAATGCCGCGATTGTTTTATCCGGATTCTCCGTAATAAATTTTTTGATTGACCTTGTAACGAAGTTAATTTCTTGTTCCGGTGCGACTGTTTCACCATCTTGATAGTGGATGTAGGTTAAGCATTGATCCGCTGGTGGATTTTGTTGGGGATCATCGGGAGCAGTCGGTTCGATGAACTGCTTATAAAATGCGTTTCTTAGTTCAGGCGCTGGATGTTCGTCTATTGCCCATTGTACTAGACGATTTGCAATATCAATGATCGGTTGCCCACATCGCCCCGACGTTGGTAAGGTGTGCTTTTGAACATTATTGTTATCTAGAAAATTAACCAAATATTGTGAATCTGCGGATGTAAATGTTGTATTGATGGCTTGATTCGGATCACCAACGCGCACCCAGTTTTTATTACCGGTTAATAAACCTAGCATCCGTTCTTGTAATAAACTACTATCTTGAGCTTCGTCTTCTAGTATATATGGATATCTTTCTTGTAATCGTTTTAGATACTCTTGATCATTTTCTAAGGAGCGGAGTGCTAACATCACCAGATCGTCAAAATCTACGGCACCACGATAGCGTAAAACACGCTGATAGTTGTCATAAATCTCGTTGGCGAAGGACAGCAGCTTATATGATTTTGATGAACGACTGAGCCACTGGTTAACCGTACTGGGATCAACATTATGATTTTTCGCATGTTGAATATAGCGTTGCACTAAGCGGAATAATAAATCAGGAAATTGCTGATGTTGAATTCGGCGCGCATATTGCTCACTGACATCTTCTGATAAATATTCGTTTAACAAATTTTGCTGCTCAACAGCTTTACTACGTATCGTATCAAGTAAGATAGCGCTTGAGACTCGTTCATCAATAATCTGAAAATCTTCAGATAAACCAAGTAAAGCTGGGCGTTCCCGCACAATATCATGCGCTAGACCGTGGAGTGTGCGTACTTGATACCCAACAAAAGGTAATAATTTTTTGTCATGCTGAAGTATGTTAGCTATTTTACTTTTGAAACTATTGACGGCAGAATTTGAAAATGTGACGATTAGTACATCTTGTTCTGTATTGTGTCGGCTCAATTCGGTAACAAGGCGGGCTGCTAAATGAGATAGCGTAAAGGTTTTTCCGCTTCCAGGAACGGCTGAAATACCCATCATACCACCGGTGTAACCTTCAATAACTTGTCTCTGCGACTCTCTAAATTGAATAGTAGCCATTATTCACCATAAACTTGTAGTATTTGATTGAATACTTTTAATAATTCACCACGCTGCTCGAAACCTTGCTCACTCAGGTCAGAAAACCCTAAGTAAATCTTATCACTGCAACGCCGCATTAGTCCTAAAATTAGTTTTTGAAGAATATGTTGTTGTGCCTCAAACTCCGATGTATCTGTCCATGGTTGTCCTGATGGGTAGTCGCGGCGTAACACGTATGGATGTGTAATAGGCTGCTCTAACCGCTCAAACCATTGTGTACTCCCTGCATCAACCCAAAATTGATATTTACTGACGCGGTTTCTCATCAGGAATGTATATGCAGGAACAACATAAACAGCATTTTGTTCCTCTAGCCAATGTGGCATATATTGATATGCGGCAAGAACGCCATCTTCTACCAAGTCTATGTATCCACGAGCGACCGCATCATGTGTGTCGTCAACAATAACACTCCGAAAATGGTATGCTGAATTAACGAGCTGATTCACTACCCGTGCAGCTTCTATGTCTTGATAAAGACCATAGTCTTGTTGACTGCAAAACTCAAAAAGCTTTTGTATAACGTGGTCTTGCGGGATTTCTGCTGATAATTCTTGTAAAGCATATATGTATTGTCGTAATACCTCGTACCGTTCTCCCAATTGATAAGTGATACGTTGCTGCATGGTATTCCCAACATTCTCAAATAGGCTAAGTGTCCCATTCCGATATACTACTTGAGATAGTAAATCGGCTCGTATGACATCCATACCAATCAATTGAACAAACATCTGCTGAATTGCTGTTGGTGTGGGCATACGTTCAGTCCCATAAACAATTTTAAGTGCAGTGAGTAATGCACGTGTTATGGGTTCATCTCTCAATGCACGCGATGGACGATTCGAGATATGAGGGATACCAGCATCCTCTAATTGTTTATATAGGCTAAATCGTAAAGAGTCACCAAGGAATGGCGCTAAGATAGCAATATCTCGAGGCTCAACGCCATCTGACACCAATTGAATGGTTTCATGTGCTACCCAATCTACCATTTGCGGATAAAACCGACTAAATGATAAATCAAATGCAGATAATGGATTCTCATCATATGGTACAAAAGTTGATTTTGATAATCCTGTAGATACTGCGTGTGTGAGATTTTTCATCTTTTCAGACTGTATGTAGCTTGCTTCAGCAATGAAGCGTTCACAACCGCTAGCGATAGGAGTTATATCGTAATGCTTTACTGCACCAGATGCGCCAAGGAATACCCTATATCCACCTTGGCGATCATGAATAATTAAAGCTTCAGTTAAATGGCTCCATAACCAATCTTGAATAAAATCTATTGCGACAGGAAAGCTCTCTTCGATATTGTCTACAATCAGATACTTATATTGCTTTTGGGCATACTCTTTATAGGACTTTTCTTTTATCAGCACTTGTGTGTATAACTCAATCTGGAGAGAAAAATCTAGACGTGCATTATTGAGACAATGCTCTCTATACTGTGTAACAACCTCTATTGCAGCTTCATACACGGCTACTCTGCTAGAATGGCCTGTCCAAGAACTGCTTAAGCGCCGCAATGCTTCTTCCAAAGAGAACCCATTGATCACACTAGCAGAATAGTTATTTAAAATTTGAGCGATAAGACGTGCACGGGGAAGACTAACAGCGTCGAAACGGCCAGCTTCGCGCACGGGGTCAACAAAGCGACTTAGATAATATTGAGCAGTTTCTACAGTAAGGTATGTCGGCTGACGACCATCCCAATCCTGAATAACCAATGGCGCTAATTCAGACCAGAATAATGTTATTGAGCGTTGAGCAAGCCCACCAAATGTGACAACTTGGGTATCGATTGAATTTGGGACATCTATAGAGGACAGTATTTTTTGGTATGAGCGTCCGATCGATCTATCTGGCACCAAAATAAGTATTTCTTGTGGGGGAACCCCCTTGCTTAACCAAGTAGCCAGCTTTTGAGTGGCGTATGTGGTTTTACCAGTACCGACAATCCCTTCTAAGAACTCCAATTAGTTATCCTCTGTGCCGGTTAATCCCGACAACACTTTAAAGATCGTAACAATAACTTCAGCATCTAATTTGCTTTGAGAAAAACCAGTATAATAAAGTGAATTATCGGCAATACGCGCATACCATATATCATCTTTGTATTCAGCTTGAATTTCAGATAGCTTATGAGAACGATCACGACGTTGACCTAGCAAATGTACTTTTGAATCCGTTATGTAACAGATCCCAGTATCTAAAATCTCAGGTGCTTTTTTAAATAATCCTAATTGAGTTGGTTGCTCTTCGCAGTATGAGACTGATTTCAGAGTTAAGTATACTGTCTCATCTGGACGCATCAGTGGCGGTGGGGGATTCAATGTTTCAGGGCGCAACCACTCAAAATCCTTGTTTTGTAATTGTTGAATTCGATACCGTTGTGTGTATATATCACGACTCAATTCTAAGGCATCATCATCTTGATGCCACAAAGACGGCTTCAATTTCCGCTTAGCGTAATCATATGTAACACTACTATCCCCAACAGTTTTATATCGAATGCGCCACTGAATATCTCCATCGTCTTCATCACCATCAAATATAGCAACTGATTGACAAGACTGGCATATCAATCGGGGATAATTATCCCCGATATTTAACACGCGTTGACTCGGTGATACTAACTCAATGGTGCCTTCTTGATGACACACCAGGCAACCAATAAGCGGTTCAGGGCGGGTCATTGGGCAGCGGGCAAAAAGCCCATTTTTTCTTTAACTTGTTTGAGTGTCTCAGTCGCAACCTCAGATGCCTTCTCAGCTCCTTGTGCCAAAATCGAATCTAGATAACCTGCATCATTCATTAACTTATGATATTCGGTTTGGATAGTTGCTAAGCGATTATTGACAACCTCAACCACAGCTTTTTTAAGATCGCCATAACCACGCGCATCAGCAAAGTCGGATTCAACCTCATCTTTAGATTTATCGGTAAAAGCTTGATAAATTGTAAGCAAGTTATTGACACCGGCGAAAGTTGGGTCATCTGAAAACCGAAGTTGGGGGACTTCAGATGAATCGGTAACTGCTTTCATCACTTTCTTTTTAATTACTGAGGGTTCGTCTAGCAAATAAAGTGCATGGTATTGGGAACCAGTCTCACTCTTACTCATTTTAGCCATGGGATTATCTAACCCCATAATTCGTGCCCCTTCAATTGGGATCATCGGATCCGGGACTCGGAAAACTTCTCCAAAGGTTTGGTTAAAACGTTGGGCGATGTCACGAGTTAATTCGATATGTTGACGTTGATCATCACCTACTGGAACAGCTTCCGCTTGATATAGCAAAATGTCGGCAGCCATTAATATGGGGTAGTTTAGTAACCCAGCAGATACCATATCTGTATCATATTTTTGAGATTTGTCTTTGAACTGAGTCATACGATTGAGCCACCCTAATGATGCAACACCATTCAGTAACCAAGCTAACTCGCTATGGGCTGGTATATGAGATTGTACAAAAATGGTTGATTCTTCAAGATTAATGCCACAAGCTAAATAAAAAGCGGCAACTTCGCGTGTTTTTTCAACAAGCGTTTGTGGATCATAAGAAACTGTAATTGCATGCAGATCTACGACACAGTAGAAAGCATCTAATGTAGCTTGATATGATACCCATTGTTTAATAGCGCCTAGGTAATTACCAATGGTTAAACTACCCGTTGGTTGAACACCAGAAAGCACACGTTTTCTATGTTGGTTTGAGTTGGTCATTGTTGAGTAAATTAGGTGATAGTTAACAGAGTATATAATGCGGATTGTACCATCGGGTTCAAATCCCCTGCAACTATGACTCGCTCAGAATTGCCCCAAACCGTATAATACAGAAAACAGGATAAAGGAGTTTTAACCTCATGGCGACCAATAATTACACTGCCGCCCGTACAGCTTATCTTGAATGGTATGGGCATGTCATTACCCCACAGGTTGTTGATCCCGATGATGTTGTTCGTAGTGGTTCCTCAACTGGTGAGCTGGCCTTAACCCGTTTAGCAGAACGAGTTGATGGTTTCGCATTGGCGTCTGAGGAACTTACCGAAGCAACTCGCCAATATCTAACTGCCTCGAATGATAGTCAGCGAATGGAAGCAGTTGACAGTCTGTTACATCAGATTGAAGGGGATATGGCTATTGCTAACCTATTATGGGATGTTGTAGATCGCGCTAGCGAAGAGAACGCCCAGCAAGATATTGTAAGATCTACAATACAACAGCCAACTAAAAGTACAATGCGCCGCCTGATGAGTGAGATGCCTATTTCTCTGGATGGTGAATCTCAACCTACTGATGTAGTGCGTTCAGCAACAATAAGTAGCCCTAAAGATATTGATTCTGCTTTAGAAAATTTGCGTTTCGAAATTGAAGATACAATTGATCTCGTATATGAGCGAACGCTGAATATTGGCTCACGACTCACTAGAGATATTTTGTCATTGGGACATGGACAATGGCCGCTTATTTTGCAAGCGGTTGATTTACTTCAAGGTAATGAAAAAGCTGGTAATGTTGGATGGGGGCTTGAAGATGAGGTGAAAGCCGTGACTGCGGAAGTTGCTAGTGGCTTACGCAGCGTTTTAATTAACGTTGTAGAAAAAATCCTAATCATCATTGAAAAAAATGATATTATTCGATATACCATGACGGACTGGTTAGAAGAGCTTCAGAATACTGACAGTCCCAACCGAAAGCTAAAATTAACGTCCTTACTACAACAGTTATATCAAACAGAAAGTTTTCGGAGGCATGATCTTGATGTGTGGTTGCAAGATGCTCAAGAAATAGACAAAATCCAATATGTAACCGATGCCGTCATTGCCTTAGGGGATAACTACGATAAATTAGCGAATCAAGTACGGCGTCTTAGTGGACTAATCGGTGTAGGATCTCTCTTCTTGAACCCAGTATTACTATCGGTTGGGCTTGCATTGCAAATTGGGCTATTGGGAACACTGATCTTTGCCGGATATGACCACTTAGATGAGGGGCAACGCACCTTGAATATTACACGTGGTGTAAAAGAACTTCTCATTCAAGAATTACCCATCTCAAGAAAAACAATTGAACGCGCTGAAAATTTACGATTGAAAACGGTACGCTAAAGATCAGCAAAAAAATTATCCTGAGTCAGTAGTTCTGCAATGCGATATGTCGCAGTATTTTCACGAAGTGGGGCTAAGTAGCGGTGAGTTGTTTCGATACTACTATGCCCCAACATTTGCTGAATTTCACGTTCGTTCGCACCAGCTTCTAACGCAATAGCAGCGGCTGTTCGGCGTAAGTCATGGGGTGCTAAGTCGCCAAGCATCTTCGACCGCGCCCAGGCATCTGTGACAATACGCCAAATTGCATTACCCGTAATCCCACTTTTTGATATTTTCCCTGTTCGGTGAACACGCCGCAAAACCCGTCCTGGTGGCAATCCTTGTGTGCCATCCGTAATAGCATTCGCCCACGGTTGCATCACCAAAATAGTCTCTTTTGGAACATCCACCGCCCGCCATTTATTACGCTTACCACGAATACGGATCACCCATTTACCGCCTCGACGGGTTAAATTTTCCCACTCTAAATTTGCAAGTTCATCACGCCGTAATCCAAGTGTCACCATCAACCAGACTAAAACCGCATCCCGTTTAGCACGATGTTGATTTTTTTGTGTTTTGATCGAGTTCATCAGGGCACGAACTTCTTCAGGGGAGAGCCAACGAGGGCCATTACGCCCCACAGATTCACCATATGCCGCAGTTGCTGCGTTATCTGGTAGAGAAACTAACTTTAAATCGTGCCACATGGATGACGGTGCTTGTTTTGAAAGCACAAGCATACGAGTCACAAAAACAACAGCTGCTCGCGCCTGTCCCAAACCACTACGACTATGACCTTGTGCAGCATATTGGCCTAGCCATGCTTCTACGGTTGCTGGGGTAATTGCCGACAGAAATGGGGGAATCGGGATTCTAGTGGGATCATTTAAATCGGTACCGATAACATCTTCATGAAAATTGCGAATCCATTCAATATACTTTCGTTGTGTTTCGGGAGATTTACCAGCTAATGCGACGACTAGATTAAATAATCCACTATCATGTGAAATGATATTTTGTGAAAAGTTGGTCAGTGAATTTGGATCCGCCATGTTTGTCTCCATATGTTGTATAACGTAGGTAGCATAACATTAATTCAAATGTTCTACAACATGGTTGGTTGGCCGTAATTGCCCAATAAAACAAGATTGGCTTGTATGGCATTTAGGCTAATTGGATCTTCTATCGTTAAACTAAGTTCATATGCTGTTTCCCATGTTTTATGGGCTAACGAATAGTGCTCGCTTCGATAATAGTATCCACCTAAATTGTTTGAAGCGCGGGCAACACCGATAGCGTCTTGGTAAGTTCGTAATAATGCAATAGCTTGTTTTTGATATTTTATAGCATCATGTAAACTATTTTGCCGATAGGCAATTTCAGCTCGAACGGTTAATGAGCGCGCATACAATAAGGTGTCTTTTAGGTAGTGGGTGGCTTCTTCAAATTGTATCCATTGTTGATATGCTAGTGCATCCTCTTTTAAGGATAAGCTAAGTTTGCAACGTAGTAATGATTCATTAGCTGAAACATTCTTTGATATTTGGTGAAATAAGCGACGGGTTTCATTTAGATCTATTTGACTGAGTGCTTGTAAGAGACATCGTTGAGTTGCAGGAATGTAATGAATAGCGTTATGTCTCAGGAATATATTCAAAGCGTTGTTAGCATATTCATAACTACGTTGCCACTGTTCTTGATATAAATAAATTTGAGCAATTTCAGATGTAGCCAAAGCATAGTTTACGAAGTTTCCTGCTTCACCTGTGGCAGCACGAACACTATTTAATAAAGATAAACTCTTATGTAACAGACCTTGCTTTCGATATAGATTCGCACGTTGTATCGTTAGCCACTGAAACGCTTGGTTTGTTGACAAATGAACGCTAATATCCTCTAAAAAGTCCGACCAGACTTGTATTTGACCTTGCCCATAAACATGACAAGCAAATCGCGAAAGAACTTGATATAAATTATTATTAGATAAATGCATCGGAATAACCTGCCTTAGAATCTGCATATACCACTTAAAGGGATATTGGAGGGTCATATTATCGAGTTCTGAATATAACCATGTCAAAATATCTGCAGAAGAAACCCAATATAATAATGTTTGAGCGTTCGGTGTTAGTTTATAGGTGGTTTCTGAATCCGGTACAATAATCCGATTTGATAGTAATGTGGCCTTATCCGTATTCAGTATGGGTGAATCTGCATCAAGAGGCGTTACGAGACCCCAAAGCCAGATACTTTTCTGTTCTCTAGTTAATGATTGCCACAATATATTGTACTTTTGTTGTAAGGGGGATAACTCAGTTTGCCACCCAGAAATATCTTGATGCAATAAATCCAAAAAGTAACCGCCTAAGCCCCCCGATTGGTTAGCTAAATTCAATAACCTTGACTGTGGGTGATAAGGTACATACTCGTTAGCTAACGCTAATAGATTAGCCGTACTCAACGAGGTAATATCAAGGATTTTGCCAGACCATTTTATAGGAATTTCCGTTGTTGTTGCTACAACAGCATTAATATTTAAATGTTTCCAATCTAACAAATCTACACACTGTCTCGGTGATATGTTGTCTAATAGGATTAAGCTATTACCTGTAAGAGATGAAATAAAACGCGATTGTAAAACTTCAATGACTGATTGTCCCGTTTGTAACGGGATATAATGCACTTCGTCATATTGACCGAGACACTGATGGCCTATGTAGCTCAATATCGCACTTTTACTACTGCGAGGCGTACCAATTAGTAACGTTGGAATAGCTTGTTCAATTGCCTCTAAAACATCTTGTATGACAGTATCCTGTCCATATAATTTGCGAGATGCCGTATAAGGTAGTTGAATGGCTTTATCTCGTTCATACATTTTACGGCGTAGTTGAGATTCATCTTGTGTTAGCTCTTTCGCTAAGTGTGTGATCGCATAATCATATCGCCTAAGAATCGTTCTAGGCGTGGTGCTTAACTCATTAGCTAGCTGTATTTGTGAGTAAGCCGACACTGATTCACAAAAGATTAAGTGATAGAGATAACTATATGATTGATAGAGTATGCTTTTTGTGGATTGGAAATCATTACGTAACGATATGATACTAAGTTGTTCAGGATCCTGTTCACCAATGACCCGATGACATATGTCCTTAAAAATAATTTGAATTGTATCTAATACCCCATAAATGCCTTGCGCGTCTTGGGGGACTTGGTGATAAATCAGGAGATCGAAAATAGGGTGTGTTTCTGGAACTGCAGTTAAATCCATCAAACACCCTAATAAGACTTGTATGTCCGTTTCCGTAATTTTAAAGGCTTGGTGCTGAATTACCATTTCGCATTAGGATATGTAGCAACATTTGCGTGCTTACCGACTTGTTTATACATCCTAAATCCTGTAAATGGATGCCCTAAAATGCCATCATGAATCGCCCAAGCGCGCCCTCTGATAGTTTGCCCTGCATCAGATTGGCGGAAAGGGTTGTCTTCAGAAAGCCGTGTATCCAAAATTCCACCCGGCTGAAATTCATGATGAATCCACTCCATCTCTTGACGACCATGTGTATATGAAAAGCCATATTTTTCAAATATAACGGCATTGTGATAAGCCAATGGTTCTATCATGAAAAGTTCATGACCCATTCGTTCAACAAAAGACTCAAACAACGGCACTGTAGAACGAAAAGAGCGTAAACCTTGGCGCACTTGCCCAGGTGCCAACCCGGCTTGCATTGCTTTTAATTCTTCCGGTATGTTTCGGTCATGTGTACCAAAATGCGTGTCATGTCCTTCAAGATCTCGGTCAATGTTATAGCGAGGGGATTCTGGATCATTAATGATAACGAGTAATACCATCAGTTGAAAATTGAAGGTATCAATCATATGCAGGTACATAACAGGATCAAGATCATGAGGATCGTGCCGTACTGAAATTTCTAAAGAGCGGCTTCCTTGTGGACAGCGCATCCGAACAACTTTTTGCCCATCCTGCAAAAGGGTTTCTGGATCAATACGATAATCTACAAACACCCAATCCGGGATTAGTTGCTTGTAGATCCCCTGTTTTTCAAGAAGCGGCAGACTATTAATCTGTCGAATACTATTTGGTAAGTCGTGGGTCACATATTCCCCTTGATAGCTCGCTCCATACGCCGTTTGTCATCTTTGCGACGTAATGCTTCGCGTTTGTCGTAATTCTTACGACCTCTTGCTACCCCAATTTGTACTTTGGCTCGACCATTGCTCAGGTGGACATCTAGGGGAACTATCGTCATTCCCTTCGCTTGTATTTGAGTTTGCAGTTTGACAATCTCTTTCTTATGTAATAAGAGTTTTCTAGGGCGTAATGGTTCATGGCCATTATGACTAGCTTGGTTATAGTGTGCGATATGAGCATTTAGCAGCCACATTTCACCGTCCCTATCTTGAACAAATGCCTCGCCAATCGTAATACGCCCCGCACGAATTGATTTAATCTCAGACCCCATTAAAACTAACCCGGCCTCAATAGTATCTAGGATCTCATAATCATGTCGTGCTTTTTTATTTCTTGTGATTATTTTTTCACCCATCAATTTCGTCTCCAATAATATCTTCGCCTAGCAGATAATCTATACCTGCTTGCAAGACAAGATCGTTACCTTCGTTATCATAAGTTGTAGGCACAACGACATCCGGGGTTAAACCTTGTTGATGAATAGCGCGATCATTAGGTGTGTACCATGCGGATGATGTTACCCGCAATTGTGATCCGTCATTCAAGTTGTAAACAAGTTGAACAACACCTTTACCAAACGTTGATTGCCCAATAAGAGTGGCGCGATTACGATCTTGTAATGCACCACCAAGGACCTCGGCAGCGCTCGCTGTACCACCATCAACTAAAACAACCAGAGGTATTGATTCAGCTAACTCACCATCATCTGAAAGAAAAATATCTTCTGAACCATCGCTACTACGTTGTATGAGCACATTTCCATCATCTAAAAACAAATCAGCAATATCGACAGATTGGCTGAGCAAACCACCATTATTATTTCGTAAATCTAAGATTACGCCTTCAACATTTTTAGATAAAATATCTTCTAAGTGATCAATCATCTGAGATGTCGCAACACCATTAAATGTTGTCAATTGTACATAAGCAAGATTTTCTTCTTCCAGAATGCGAGAAAAAACAGTAGGGGTCTCGATGATAGCACGGTTAACCGTGAAAGACATAAGTTCACTAGTTTCTGGGCGGAACATGGTTAAATCAACCGTGGTTCCAACTTCACCGCGCACAAGTTGCGCTACAGCGTCTGTTGAAAACCCTTCAACATTTTGACTGTCAACTTCAATAAATACATCACCCGGCAAAATACCAACATCATCAGCAGGGTTTCCGGGAATAACACTTACGACCATCACATTCAAATCCTCATTGGGGCGAACAACAATCCCAACACCGCCAAAAGTCCCATCAATTTGTTGCCGACGAACTTCCGCTTGTTGTGGTTCAGAAAATGACGTATACGGATCGCTAAATGACGACACTAATCCTGTGATAGAGGCATACTTTCTAGATTCAACATCGGGTATGTCACCATAAAAATCTTCTTCTAAAATATCCCAAACTTGCCAAAATGTAGAGAGTTCAGATGACGCAGCTACACTAGTGCGCCGCTCAAACATGATCCCAACCAGAAAAGCTGTGACTGCGATTAAAATAACAAATGCCGTATAGACAATAATCGCGGTTGGTTGTTGAACCATATCTTTTGATTCTTGTTTGGTTCCAAATACGAAATCATAATCTGCTGACATTATTTATTCACCTATCTCTTCCCGTAAATATCGAATAGCCTCACCAAGCTCAACATCACGTCCTGCTTCATCTGGGATCATGGTTATATCTGGTGTCAAACCAACACCATCTAAAGCAGTTCCATTTGGTGTATACCATAATGCAACAGTAACATGAATAGAAGATGAATCGGACAGTGCAAAAATACTTTGAATGGAACCTTTTCCGAACGTCAACTGGCCAATTAGCATTGCACGATTTTGATCTTGTAATGCACCAGCCACAATTTCAGAAGCACTTGCCGTACGATTGTTGATGAGTACCACAACCGGTAAATCAAGTATTACACCACCGGGCGTTGCTTCTTTCAAATTTTCACCTGATACCCGTTGTTCAATAGAAATAACACCGTTGTCCAAAAATTCATCCGCTATGTCAATACTTTCTTTTAGTAATCCACCAGAATTACCGCGCAAATCTAGTACGATACCTTGGATATTTTCTGCACGTAAGTCAGCGACAGCGGTTCTAAATTCTTCTGGTGTGCGGCTCGTAAACCGTACAATTTTGATATAGCCCAACTCAGGCGCTTCAACCAAAGAACGCCATATCACTGACGGCACTAAAACCTCATCAAATAAAATAAAAAACTCTTGTTCCTCACCATTAGCACTCCGTATCACAATAGAAACACCAGAACCGTCTGTGATTTCACCACGAAGTGAGCGGCGCATCTGATCAATAGGTGTTGTTACATCTAAAGCTTCTCCGTTTATAGACAATAAAATGTCACCACCGACAATACCAGCCGCTTCCGCTGGACTATCCGCATATGGGTATAAAACAACATCCCCAGTCTCATTCCGTTGTAAATCAACACCAATCCCCCCATACCGTCCCGCCAGTGTATCCGATTCGTTAGCAGCTACAGCTGGTTCGATGAAAAACGTGTTCGCGTCACCTAACTCCGATAAATACCCTCTTATGACGGCATATTCTAATGCCGATTGCTCTGGTATGTCCTTGACATAGACTTCATTGACATAGTTAACAGCCTCAATCAGCAAAGGGAATTCGCCACTAACATCATTTTGTTGTGCTTGAGCCGATGATGAAGATTGACTAGCCGCACCCAACAAAAAGGCAATACAAAATACAGCACTTAACCCCAAGATGTACTTAATGGATCGCATTATCTCACTCTATATTCAGTCTATAATAGATAAAAAGCATTCTAACACAGATGCAAAATCTATATCCCATTAAATGGACTCGGTACTATCAAACCGTAGAATAAATGAAAGAAAAATTCATGAAAACACCACCTAATATTCTTATTGCAGATGATGAACCAGATACCGTCATGTTCTTGGAACAAATTTGCAAACGAGAAGGTTATGATGTCAGCGTAGCAGAAAATGGTGTGCAGGCACTTGAATATATAAAAACACAAATACCAGACCTAATTTTATTAGATATTCAAATGCCACTACTAAATGGGTTTGAGGTTGTTGAAGCACTACAAGAAAATGAAAACACGGCATCTATACCTATAATAGTTTTAACAGCAAATGCCACAAAACCCGAACAGGCCATCAAAGGCTTAGATATTGGTGCAGACGACTACATCATCAAGCCATTTAATTTTAGAGAATTGCTAGCAAGAATCCGTGCTAAACTGCGCACACGCGAACTTGAGGAAAATCTAAAGAAAAAACGAAATGAGCTTGACATGTTAGTCAGGCTTGGTATGGCATTAAATAATGCCAAAGAACCAGAACACCTTATCCACGAAATATTAAACTTTCTTCTAAATGAATTGCCATTTGATGCATCTACTCTAGAACTCTTACCTGCCACAGGCGTTCATAACGGATTTAGCAAAACTATTTATACTGACGGCAAAATCCACACTACTCAATCATTTGGAAACATTATCGAAAATAGTGACACGCCCCATCTCGAGTACATATATTCGTTATCAGACGCTAAAAATATTTTAATAGCACCTCTCGAAGAAGAAGATACAAATTTGGGGAATCTCTATATTTGTTCAAACAGTTTTGTCCAAAACCCGGATAACCGTCGTGTAATACAAGCTGCCAGCCGACAAATTACATTAGCAATTAGAAATTCGTATTTGTATAGCTCTTTGCAAGTGTATGCTACAAATCTAGAAGATCTCGTTGATGAACGGACAAAAGAGTTAGAACTCGCGCAAAAACAGTTAATCCGTTCAGAGAAACTAGCATCGATTGGTAGATTAGCGGGAGAAATTGCGCATGAAATCAACAATCCATTACAACCGATTATCATCAACCTACAATCCGTGTTGGAAGACATTCAAGATGACATCCCGGTAGATACCCAAGCCATTGATATTATGCTAGAAGAAGCAGAGAGACTAAAACGCACAGTAAAACGGCTATTAAACTTTGCACGCCCCGACACAAAGGGGATTAGAGAAGTAAGCCTATATGAAATAATCCAAGATGTGCTAGCACTTACACAGAAAAAAATAGAGCATACTAATGTGAAGCTCGTTACAAGTTTAAATGCAGATATCACAAATGTGTCAGTGGCACCTGACCAAATAAAACAAGTGTTACTGAACCTAGCTATTAACGCCATTGAGGCAATGAGTAATGTGGATCAAGCAACTTTAACCATTGAGTTAGCCTCAGATAATAAAAATGCTCAGATTGTTATTATAGATAATGGACATGGAATGACAAAAGAGCAGATCAACCAAATATTTGAGCCTTTTTTTTCAACCAAAGAACATGGTTCCGGTTTGGGGTTAGCCATCACACATAGCATTATTGAAGCACACGGGGGGAAGATACAGGTAGAAAGTGAACTTCATCAAGGGACAAAGTTCACAATTCTATTACCATTCACAACTTAATTAGCCATCAACTTGCCATGCTGCACGAAAATCTGGCAGCAACATTGCTCCCTGACTAAAATCAATAGATGGTTGTATGGGAGCATTTGCCTGATACAGCGTGTCATCAGGACGCTCGCAATCGACAATGACAATGCCAATGTGAGCAATATCATCTTGAATGAGTGCGGTATTCCCAACACGATTGGCAAGCAATTGCATACCGTCAACTGCAACTTGTTGCACTCTTAAGTTAACAGTACAAACACGGATATACAGTCCGAATGTATCACCTTGTTGCCCGTAGAGTACTGAAGCATCTGCACCTAGTAAGGCTCGAGAATCAGATTGTGCCGTCAATCGTATTTGCTCAAGTTGCTCACCTTCTTCCACATTTACAGTAGGAGCATCAACTTCTGTAAATGTTGGAAAAGATTGAGCATCTTCTTCCGTGGTGTTATCACTCGAACCACCCGAAAAAACTAATAGAGCCATCAATCCCACTAAACATAATACCATCAATAGCAGTAAGGGTATTAATAAACGCCGACGGGAAGTGCCACCATCTTTTGAACGCTTATTTCGACGGCCTTTTTTACCTGAGTCGTCATCAAGTAATTCAGCAAATGGATCCTCATCATCATCCAGAGCAAAATCGTCATTGTCGTTGGTGATAGAATCTTCAGAAAATAAATCATCAATTTCTGACGATGAAGAACCTGTATCAAAAATGTCAAAGTCGTCATCAATAATGTCATCAAAACCGCCATCGTTATCGGTTTCTCCTTGAGGAAGTTCAGCCTGCACATCCTCAATTTCCATCATCATCATTAGTTCATCATCCCGTGGTGGATACTGTTCATTTAAAATATCTAAATATTTCCGCGCATCTTTATGAGCAGGATTAATTTTTAGAACATTCACCAACGCACGCCGTGCTGCGCGATGCTCAGAATGAGCGTTCGCCATCAGCCACCAAACATTTTCATTTTCGGGCTCTTGTTCGGACAATGGCTTTAATATTTCAAGTGCTTCATCTACTTTTTCTTGCCCAATTAATTCATAAGCTTGGGCTAATTTTTGGCGTGTATCACTCATCACGGATCTCCTAGATTTATCATGGCTATTATAGCTCTATCATTCAACTCAAGCGAATTTAATTTATGAAAAGCACAGCGTTTCCTAGAATATTTAGCTATAATAGAGAACACTATCATCAAATAGGCAACTATATAACAACAATGGGATTTGACTCATGAAATTTTCCAAAATGACATTAATGGGATTATCAATCCTCTTAACGCTCATTGGCATCGGTATTGGTGGGTGGCAAGCTTACGCCCAAAACAATACAACATTAGAGCCAGACACTCTCATCAACGGACAACTGGGAGCCAATGATCAAGCACGCTGGAACTTTGAGGCAAATCGTGAGGCAGTTATTGAAATTGTGATAAACGGTTTAAATGGTTTTCAACCTACACTCGCTTTATACAACAATGACAACGAATTACTTTTTCAGATACCTAGCAGTGACGGCAACACATATATTTATCGCGTGCCACAGTTTGGCACTTATGCTATTGAAATAGGCTCTGAAGATCGCAGTGGAGAATATGAACTCTCATTTAGTTTCCTAGAAGCAGGTTTAAGTAGTTTTGAACAGGGCACGCTGTTTTTTGGGGATATTATTCAACAACGAATTACCGACCAAACGCCTTATAATGTTTGGACATTTGATGGACGCGCTGGGCAAGTTATTGATATACGAATGCGCACCCAAACAGGAGATTTATTACCAACCTTTTCATTAATTTCTCCGGGCGGAGATGTTGTAGCAACGAGCCGTAATGAAGATGATAATGCTTACTTATCGTCTTTTCGATTAGAAGGGGATGGTGTTTACATCATCTCCGCCCGTCGACAGGGTGAAGATCTAGGTTTTGGCGGGGATACCACAGGTGAATACAGCTTAGGGATTATTCAAAGAAATGGAATTGATGCAAACGCTGAAGCAATTCCTATTGAAACCCAAATTCAAGGGCGTTTAACTACAGAGGCTCCACTTGCTCGATATAGAGTTGGTGAATCTGGAATTTATGCTTTAGAGCTACATATGTCTAACCCCTTGTGCATTGCAGCTATTGCCGTCGTTAACGAAGGAAACTCCTTGTTGAGTAATGCCTCACTGGTGCCTCCGATTATGTACACAGTCGAGATACCAGAATTACAAACACCAACTATCGAAATTAGTAGTCCAAACTGCAATACAATGGTTAACTTCAACTTTACTATGCGACGAATCAATCATGACACCGTTAACATCCGCCATTTAGCAACGGATGTAGATTACCCTAGCGTACTACCGAGTGGTTCAGATCGATGGTATTTTGCGGGAGATGCGGGAGATCTTATTCGGTTAAGTGGCCAGAAAGATTCAAATAGCGAGCCATCTAGGATACAGGTGTTTGATGCTAGCAATCGTGAAATATATGAAAAAGTTTTCTTTAATTCATTTGATGAGATTATATCCCTACAAAATAAGGAAATATATACTGTAGCCGTTAGTAGCCAAGTTGATATTAACTATACTATTCGACGGGAATTTATTGGTTCAAACAATATACCTCTTTCGCTTACAGAGCCAGATTGGGAACAAGCTATTGATATAGATAGCATAGGACTTTGGTCAGTTAAAATGGATGTTCCAGAAAATGCTTTACTGGTCATAGAAGAGCCAAATGGTGAAATCATAAAAACGAGCAAAGCGAGCCCACTCATTGGAATATCTATCGATAATATACATTTTAACAAAATTGGGAGATATAGCCTGAAACTATATGGTGTAGAAACGCCAAGATCACTTAGCTTGAATCCAATTCAAGGTGGTGTATTACACCCAAACACAAGTGAAAAAGGATATATTATTTCACCACAAACACAAAACACTTGGATTATAGAAAATGAAAATACACAGTTGTTTAATATTTTGTTGGAAACAATCAATGCTAATGAAACACTGCCTGAGGCTTACTTAATACAAAGTAACGGGATTATCGTTGAACCAACAACGATAGAACAAACTGAAGCGTTTAGATACTTATTGGGGTTTAACATCAACCCATCAGAGCAATATAGATTGCAGATTCAACCTAGTATTTCAACTAATGCGAGTCGATTAGATTATAGGATCAGCTACCAACAAAATAGTATTAACGAAGTTGATTTAGATGATGGTGTAACAACAACAGAAAATGATAACCCATCATTTGTGCGCCCCATAGTTGATAATCCAAATTTTGTCATCCCACCTCTGGATGTATCCTTGCTAAACCCAGCAGAAAATCCACGCCTACGAGTTCCTAGTAGCCAAAGAAGTGAGATTCAAAATGGAACTATCCGTGAAATTTGGTATGCACCTATCGTACGAGGGCAATTTATTTACTTAACGGCGACTAACCTGAGCCATGATGTTGCCCCCCATATTCTTGTTACCGATGCTAACGGAAATACCCTTGTCGAGCAACGTGATAACCGGTCAAATAGAACTGAGCTATACTACAGAACCCCAATTGCCAGTGATTACTATGTGGTGATTACCATGCCAGTTGGCCGATACTTGCTAACAAGCCAAACATTGCCTAATTTAGATGAAACGATTCCGGTTATACAGGACATAGTTCCTTTAGACATCGGTACTCCATATACTGATAACTTTAGACGGAGTCGTGAAGAGCATGTATATGCGTTTTGGGGGATAGCAGGAATGGAGCTAAGTATCAGCGCCCCTTTAACTTTCGGAAATCTAACACCAACTCTGCAAGTGTTTGATGAGTTTGGTAGCCTCTTAACTGAAACTTCGGAAGAAAGTACAGATTTGCGGGTTGAAATATCTACCAATGGATTGTATACAATTCGAGCAATAGCGTCTGATGAACGAGATGAGTTATTTACACGCTACAATATTCTAGTTTCAACCTTAATTAGCCAAAATGTGGATGATAGCAAAATAGAAATTGGCGAAACAGTTGAGGGCAATATTCCAGCAAGTCAAGATAGGGATACATGGTTATTGTATGCCAATGCTGGTGAACGTATTAATCTTTCTGTATCACCATTAAGTACACAAGCACTTGCCCCAATTAGTATTTCTCTACAAGATACAGATGGGAATGCATTTATCACAAAAGCCACGCAAATCACCAGTAATGAAGTGAAAATCGATAATTTTATAATACCAATTACAGGTTTATATCGCATTTTTATCACTGGCGGACAGGACCAATACGGGAGTTATGCCTTATCCGTCATGAGCAGTGGAAATAGTGAAATCGATGTGAATACAATTAGTTATGGAGCGGTTACCAATGGAATATTCACGCCTGATAAAACTATCGAAACGTGGTGGTTTGCTGCACAAGCTGATGATGTTATCAGTGTTGCATCAAGATCAATCTGGGGAGATCCTGCAACCTTAAACATCCAGATATTAGACTCGGACCACAATGTTATTGGTGCAACTGCAAATTCCGAGCTTCAGCAAGGGGCTCGCCTTGATGATATAGTTATCCCAACAAATGGATTCTACCAAATTAATGTCGGTCAGACTGAGATGATAAGCCGAGGTAGTAGCTACGCGCTAAGCTTAGAGCTACAAAATTCTTCATCAATATACAGTTATGGTAGGATTGCGCGACCAAATCAAACATATCAGGGGACAATTTACGCAAATGACACAACTGATTATTGGATTTTAGATGCAACCAATAATCTAAATGTAGCAATCTCTATCGAAGGAGTTGGCGACACATTAAACCCACGCTTTGACCTGATAGATATTAGTAACAACAATACCGTAATTCTTAGCCGAAGCGCTATTGAAACCTCAATTGCACAAGTGAGCAACTTCACATTAGACCCAAATAAAGTATATGGTATTGCGATCAGTAACACCAACGGAACGATTGGGAATTACGCCTTATCTGTAGCATCCAATCAACTGATTGATCTACCAACACGTACTGCAGATTTCGGCATTGAGTATGAAACCCAATTTATATATCAAAAAGGACATGTATGGGAATTCTCCGTAAATGAGGGTGATGAAATATCAGCTCAAATTACAACCCCTCGCCGTTCTAGCTTTTTGCCACAAGTAACGATTGTAGACACAGCCGGGAATATTCTCATTTTTGCAAATGAATTTGATGGAGAAGCCATTAACATTCCAACATACAAGTTTGCTCAAGATGGAACTTATCATCTAATCATAGAACCATCTAATGATGATGTCCGTAGCAATCGCGGAGACTATACACTATTAATTAATCGTGTAGTCGATATAAGCCCAGCAGAAACCGCTCAGACCATACAAGACCAACAAACATTAACTGGTATCGTCAATCGTGAAGAGCCTAATAGCTTGTGGCAGTTCGAGGGTTTGACAGATGAATTTGTGGGAATCAGTCTTGATAGTAGTATTGACTTACAATTTGCCATTCGGGCACCAAATGGCGATGAAATTGCTTATGTAGATGACAGTAACGGGAGTCTAAATCCAGAAATAATATTGCAACTGCCACAGAATGGCACATATCAAATTTACGTCACACCATTTGGGGGATACCAAGGCCAGGATGAAATAAATTATCGAATTAACTTGCAAAAAATCTATAGACTACCAGCTAATATACAAAATGAGCAATTTATCATTTATGGAGAATCAGTAGCTAATATATTAGAAACCAATGAACAAAATCATATATGGTATTTTTCGGGACAAATGGGTGATGAAATCAGCATAATTCTACAGTATCTTGAACTTAGCCAACCATTATTGTTAACGTTGGTAGATGGCGACGGCAATATTCGATATGTGCAAGGTATCAGAAACTCAGATCGAACGACTATTGATAATTTCACCTTACCGATTGATGGTATTTACCAAATAATTATTAGCCAAACCCCAACAGCTGCCATTGAACAGTACTCACCTTATGTCTTACATTTAAATCTTATACAAGGCAACCAATCTAGTTCAAACAATTTCATGCTAACAGCATATAAAAGTTATGGAGATACACTAGAACCCGATTCAGGTAATGACAAATGGATTTATAGTGCCCAAGCTGGGGAATTAGTGAGTGTGAGCCTCGTTACTATTGATAGCACTGTTCCAATCATAGTAAATATCTTCGCGCCAGATGAGCGTTTAATCCATCGTGCCGATCAATATCAATTTAGTGCGCAGTTACCTGTAGCGGGCACATATCAAATTGAGGTTTTAAGTCTACATGAATTGACGGAAAGTATTCCTTATAGAATTTTCATGTCAAATACCACCGATACAACCGATATAGCTGGAACATTAACACTTGGTCAATCAACACAGGGAACCTTTGACTCCATTAAGCAAGAAAACCATTGGACTATTACAACTCTAGAAGATAATGCACTTGACGTTCGCGTTAATAAAAACGTGGATTTGTACCTTCGAAACGAAAACAATCGAATCATTTACTCAGGGAGCTACAAAAAAGACATACAGCAAACAACTTTACAGATCCCACAGATACCCGCAGGAACATATAATATTTTAGTAATAGCAAAAAGCATGGAAACAGGTAACTATACAATCCAAGTCATGGATCAATATGTAAGCAGTGAAACATTAATGAGCACCTTGTTATCCAATGGTGAAAGCGTTATCCAATCCATCAATGGTGGGGAAAGTCATTTTTATAGTTTCTATGCACTAACCCAAATTCCACTTTCGCTAGAAGCTATTACAACGTCAGAAAATATAGCCTCGCCTATGGCAGAAGTATATACAAGCTTAGGTGAGTTTTTATTCAGCTTTACACAAAATAACTTAGATTTCATCCCTCCCTATGATGGTTACTATCTTTTAAAAGTTACATCTTCTGAACCAGTCACATATCAGGTGACAAAATATCAACGCACTGTAACCGACACTTTAGAGCAACGTTCTATTGTCTTCAATGTCAATATGCCTGGCAATATTTCCCTAGATGCACCTGTGGAACTATGGTCTTTTAGTGCAAATAGTGGACAGACTTTTAACATTGAATTGGAAGATTTTAACAATGATGTTCTTCACGACATTGTTGTTTATGCTCCTGATGGAAGACCTATGGAAGCAATTACAGAAATTAATGATGAAAATCAGATTAATCTAAATATAATTACGTTACAAAATGGTCGCTATACTATTCGTGTGGGGGCTGTGTTAGGTAAAGTCAGCAATAGGCCATTCGGAACCCAATATGCGATCTCAGTGACACCTGTAGATAGTTATGATAATTTGAACCTGAATAAAAAACTTTCGGTTCCACAAGTACGTTTTTCAGCGTTGACATCTGAGGTGCCAATAAATCAGTGGGATGTGCTAACACAAATAGATAGCAATTATGAAGTGGCTATCAGAAGTTATATAGGTAGTGTTCAGCTAATTGTTAAAAATGCTGAAGGTGAGATAATTACAACTCCCTATATCCTACAAGAAGGTGAACAACATGTCACATTCATTGAAAACACACTTGGAGAAATGTATGTAGTTGAAGTGTCAAGTCAATCTAATGAGGTATCAACATATAGCATTAGTCTGAATCCATTAGATTTACCTGAAGACAATAGAGAAACTGGCGTATACACAAACTTTACAACTTCAGATGTAATAGGCGTCAATCAAACACGTTCTAGTTCTATGAGTGCAGGAGTACCCGTCCAATCTTGGGCGTTAGATGGACACCTAACAGGAACGCACACCATAACCATACAAACAGAATATCCAAGCTGGGGAGGTTATGTTTCGATTTATGAAGACGACATCTTACTTCAACAAAATCCTTTAGACGGCAATTCAGAAATTCAATTAGATCAATATTTAAATGTTGACCGAAACTATGTAGTTGAGGTGCAAAGTTTCAGTATAAATGTTCAGTATGATATTTCATTTTATGTTACAACGTTACCAGATGAACCACGGTATCTTGTAGTTGAACAACCTGAAGTTAGCATCTTATCTAATAACAATGAATTCGATGAATGGATCTATGAAAGTTCTGCAAGTTCTGGAGAAGTTATTACAATACAAGTCAGTAGTTTGGATGATACGATCAACACCTTAAATGTGTCAATATTTGCGCCAAATGGCCTTATGTTACAAGAGCGGCAGTATCAAGGTGGCCAACAAATTACTATAGAAAATTTAATCGTTCCAGTAGCAGGGAATTATGTAATTGAGGTTCTACAAGAAAATATTTATGATGAGGAATTAACCACATATGAAATTAGTGTTCAACAAATAGAAAACCCATAAAGCCAAAAAAACTGGCTTTTGCCAGTTTTTTATAATGCCCTGAAGAGGACTCGAACCTCCACCCCGTTAAGGACACGGCCCTCAACCGTGCGCGTCTACCAATTCCGCCATCAGGGCGTATGTAAGGAAAATATACACCGTTTTATAGTGAATGACAAGCCTAAAATATCAAGTCATTACCCATTATAGAAGATGAAATCTGCTATATTTATAGGCAGAAACCGAAATGAACAAAGGAAGCCTTTAATGTCTGGCCAGCGAGAGTTACCGTTGTTTCCACTGAATACCGTTTTGTTTCCTGGCATGGTTTTGCCACTACATATTTTTGAGGATCGTTATAAAAAAATGATCAATTATTGCATCACAAACAATGAACCCTTTGGTGTTGTACTTATTCGTGATGGCTTGGAAGTTGGCGGACAAGCAACCGTTTTTGATGTCGGCACAACAGCCCATATTACACAAGTTGACCCACTAGATGAAGGACGTATGAACTTAGCTACATTAGGTGTGCATCGTTTTAAAATTCATGAAGTACATCAAGATAAATATCAATACCTCATCGGGACTGTATCAGACTTTCCCTTTACACAAAAAGATAGCGACGATGTTAAAACCCAAGCTATACAGCTAAGACCCATGCTGTTAAGATATTTAGATATTTTAACAAAAATGAGTGATTCTGAGATCGCCATGAGTAAAATCCCTGAAGATCCAACAACACTCGCTTTTCTAACCGCTATCGTACTACAAGCACCTGTTGAAAATAAACAAAAGTTACTCAGTGTTGAATCACTAAGTCACTTACTTAAAGAAGAACTAAATTTGCTTTCTGATGAAACATTGGTTTTAGAGATCTTGCAAAAAAGCGCACCAAACTGGAGCGCTGATGATACACCATTTTCACCGAACTAATCACATTAAACATTTAAAAAGAGGAGTTTTTGATGCGGATTGTGGTTGATGCAATGGGCAGTGATAATTACCCTCAACCAGATGTATACGGTAGTATTTTAGCTGCGCAAGAGTATGGAGACACAATTATCCTCGTTGGAGATGAGTCGCGCATAAAATCCGAACTTAAAAACTACACCGTAGACAGCGGACGTATTGAAATACATCATGCGCCAGAATTTATTACACAAGACGAAAGTGCGTCAACGGCTGCAAAACAAAAACCAAATTCCTCCATACATGTCGGATTAAGACTAGTTGAACAAAATGAAGCCGATGCTTTTGTTTCAGCTGGTAATACCGGTGCAGTATTGGCCATCGCAACGCTTTCAGCATTAAAACGCATACCCGGTATTAAACGACCAGCATTATGCACGATCCTGCCTTTGGCAAAAGGACACTTTACCCTAATTGACTTTGGCGCAAATACAGATTCTCGTCCCGAATGGCTATATCAATTTGCAATCATGGGAGACATCTATGTGCGTCAAGCATTATCAATTGCGGATCCTAGCATTGGGTTACTCTCTAACGGTGAAGAGGAAGGCAAAGGGAATCAATTAATTCGTGATACCCACGAACTCCTAAAATCGTCATCATTGAATTATATTGGTAATGTTGAACCCAAAGAAGCATTAAGTGGGCAAGTCGATATCGTTCTGGGAGATGGATTTACGATAAATATTTTTGGTAAAACTATCGAAGCATTTGGCTCTGCATTAAGTAATTACATCCGTACCGAAAGCCGTAGTACGCCTTTTACGATGTTAGGAGCAGGATTAATGTTACCTGCATTTCGCCGTATTCGTAAAACACTAGACCCTATGGAGGTTGGTGGGGCTCCAATGCTGGGGGTTAACGGAGTAGTGATCATTGCACATGGAAGAACTGACGCAAATGGTATCAAAAATGCGATTCGACAAGCCCGCCTAGCAGTTAAAGGGCGTATTGTTGAGACTATTGCAGAACATGTGAGAAAGCCCTAATTCTTAAGTTGATTTTATCGGCAGTGAATGAATCTGTTTTGCTAAATTGAAATCAGCCAAGGTTAATCCACCTGCGCTATGTGTCGACAAAGTAAGCGTAACAGTTCTCCATTGAATTAAAATATCAGGATGATGATCTGCTGCTTCGGCAAGATGTCCTACTGTTGATGCAAATGCAAGGGCTGCGGGGAATGAGGCTAGCTTATATGCCGCAACAATCGAATCACCATGACGTTGCCATGCCTCACCTAACAGGCCTAATTCTGAATCAATTTGTTTATCTGATAGTTTCATCAAAAAATATCCATTTCACTCATATTGTATAAGATATTGTTCCTGAGATTGGGAAGCTCGGTCACACAACCCCTGTCCACCCGCAGCTAGCCATTCTTGTAATCGTGGACTTTCAGTCAATCCGAGTGTGGCATCTTCATATATACCTGTTCCCCAATAGTAGTAACGGCGTGTTTCGTTTGCCCATACGGCATAACCTCGTCTAATCACGCTATGCCCACCATTATAACCAGCCATTGCTAACCCAGCGTGCCCGTCACTCACATCCAAGCCGCCATTTAAATAGGCCAACCCTCGGGCTGCATTATTTTGCACATCTAGCATATCTTCCCCCGGATCAAAATGGAACGGCATAACTTGAAAGAGCCCTTGAGCACCAGCCCCTGATGATACGAACGGGTCACCACAACTTTCAATCTGAATGACTGTAGCAATTAAATTTGGATCAATTTCCCATGCAAGTGCCCACTCTGCAATCAATGGCTGCCAAAACTGTATTTCTTCTGTAAAAATAGGAGAGAGAGGAACTTGGCTAGCGGCTTCACCGGTAGTTGATGCAACCGTTACAGGTTGTTCACGAGCGATAACTTCATAAACAACTGTATTATCATCGATAGGCACAATGGATGTATAGATAATCTGACCGCCCAACAATACACTAGCTACAGCAAACAAACATACACCTAGGAAAATAGCTACTGCAAACACCCATGAAATTTGTCGGCGTTTTACGGTTTCTGTGATGATTTCTCGAACGACAACTTGCGTTGGTTGCTCCGATGCCGGAACTTTTCGCATGGGTGTTTGACCTCCTAAATTGTTATTTCAATAATGCCATTACTTCAGTCCGTAGTTGGGCTGAATCCTTGAATACACCACGAGTCGCAACAGTTGATGTGCTGGCTTGATGTAGTTTAACCCCACGAGATGACATACATAGATGCTCAACATCATACAAGACAACCATAACGCCTTTTGGTTGAATTAGTTTCATTAATGTATCGGCTGTTTGAGCACCAATGCGTTCTTGCAACTGAAAACGACGCGCATAAATATCTAAAACACGACCTAATTTGGAAAGCCCCAATAAACTATCATTAGCAATATAGGCTATTGCCCCATATCCTTCAAATGGCGCTAAATGGTGACTACATAGGCTGTAAAAACGCATATCTTTGACCAATACAAGATCATCAGCACCACTTGCATTCGGAAATACCGTAATCTCATCCTGAGGATTGCGACCATATCCGTTAGCCCAAAAATCCATATAGGCTTTTGCAACACGCTTGGGCGTATCCGTATAGTTAGGATCATCCCAGTTGACATTGAAAGCATCTAATAAATCAAAAATTGCTTGTTGAACTCTTTCAAACTGTTCAGGTTCACCAGTTAAAGTTTCTGTTTGCGGATATGCTTCAACAGGGGGAGATGAAACAATTTCCAGAACATCTTCACCACGAACAAGCTTACCTGTAGTGACTGATTTTAACTCGGTGGGATGAAGTAAGTGTTTACCATTGGTTCGGTATCCATTACCATTACCAACATCAAAATTATCTAGCATGTTTTTTTCCTCACTAATGTGTATATTTCAGGGTACAGAATGTACCTTTCGGTTAGACATCAGCGGGTTACAATTGAGCGAACTGTTGCACAGTGCAACCAGCTTTTATCTCCAACATATAAACGATAGCATAAAATCGTTATAAAATTGTATACATACAAACATAAATACCATATTCTTATATGATGTTGGTGAAATATTTAGTATCTACTCATAAACAGGAAAAATGTCATATGGATAAGATTGTTATAGAAAATTTACGGTTACGATGCGAGATCGGGTTTAGTGCCCATGAAATAGGCAAAAAACAAGATGTTGTGATCAATATAATTTTCTTCACAGATCTTAGACAAGCAGGGAAAACAGATAATCCTGATGATGTGCTAAATTACCGTACGGTTACTAAAAGTATTATCACTCATGTAGAGGCTTCGCAGTATAAAACGGTTGAGGCGTTAGCCGACAATATCGCACGAATTGCCATCACAAAACATAATGTTCCCCATATCGAAGTAACAGTTCATAAACCTCACGCTTTAAGATTTGCAGATAGCGTTGGTGTTATCATAGAGCGCAAGACAGAAGATTATGGATAAAATCCTCAGACAAATTGATAGTATTTTGAAGCAACAAGACATCCGCAAAGCCGAAATTACCATAGCAAAGCATTTACGAAACAACTTAACGAGTAGTCAACGGGCAGCATTACTATATCGACGCGCAAAAGCGCGGTTATTAGACGCAAGACCAGATGATGCACTAGAAGACCTGGAAACTAGCTTGGCGTTAGATACTTCGCAAAAGTCTAACTCAAACACAACAATCCTTTTTGGTGATATTTTCTTTGCGCGTTATGAGCTAGCTCCAGTTGGATTTACCGATCGAGCAGATGTTGAAACAGCAAAAGCATATTACACAGAATCCCAAAAACAAGATCCTGCTAATCATCCAGCATGGATCAACTATCAATTAGGCCGTATTGCCCTTAGCAAAGGGAACACAGCAGATGCTCAAACCTTGTTTAAAAAAGTCCTAGATTTCCCATCTGATCCTGACCATATCCATGCCTTTACCTATGAGAGATTAGGGTTTATCGAATTTTTTGAAGTGCGAAATCCTCATCAAGCACTCGACTATTTTCAAAAAGCACAAGCTCATTACCCCACAGATGATGATGCAGGATGGCGGATTGAATTACATGTTCGGATGAGTCGCGCGTATTTGAGTGTCGGCCATCATCAACAAGCCCTAATAACCGCACAGGCTGCGTTAAAGAACATCCAAGAAAGTAGTAAAATTAACCATCGCGATCTAATGAGTGAAGCTCATCTTGCTATTGGGGAAATCCTCAGCAACATGCCTGACCAAGAAGAAAATGCCATTGAGCATTACCTGAGATTTCTACAATCCAGTAAGCGCCCACCAGGGATTGATGTCACATGGAGTCAGGTTCATGAATCTATTGGAGATTTGTCATTCACACTTAAACGTTACCAACAGGCAATATCATCTTATGAAAAAGCCCTTGAACATAATCCATATCATCCTTGGGAAGTGAATGTACAGTACCAAATTGCGAGATGTTACTACCGGATGCGAAACTATGAAAAAGCGGTGAAAATGTTAAGGCTTATGCAGGATACAGCACTAGAGGAGCATAACCCAATAACCGATTGGGGCGTTTTGAACCTACTAGGGAATGCTTATTTCGCATTAGAACGTTATCAACAGGCAATAATAGCCTATCAGCAAGCAATTGACCTAGCGCCTGTGGGAACTAATATTGAAAAAACAAAAATCTATCTTCGTTTCTCCGAAGAGTTGGTAGGATCTAGTGAGCCAATATCAAATGATAAGGAACAAAAATAAAATGACAACATTACATGTTATTGGCGGGGGACTAGCCGGAACTGAGGCAGCTTGGCAAGCTGCCGAGCATGGAATTGAGGTAGTACTATATGAGATGAGACCGCAAGTGAAAACCCCAGCTCATATGACCAATAATCTTGCGGAGCTTGTTTGTAGCAATTCTTTGGGATCAAACCTGCCAGATCGTGCGCCAGGATTATTGAAAAATGAACTGCGGCGCATGGATTCTTTGCTCCTAAAATGTGCTGATGAGGCTGCTGTTCCGGCAGGTGGTGCTCTAGCCGTTGATCGTGAAAAATTCGCTCATGGTGTTGAGTCGGCAATGGAAAGACATCCACGCATTACACTAAAGCGTGAAGAAATTAAAAAAATACCACAAGAACCCTGTATTATTGCTAGTGGTCCCTTAACATCAGAATCACTCGCCCAAGATATTGAAACGCTTATTGGGGAAGAATACCTATATTTTTATGATGCTCTGTCCCCAATCGTGAATGCCGAAACAATTAATATGGATATAGCTTTTCGGGCGAGCCGATATGATCGTGGTGAGGAAGAAAAAGGTGATTATATTAATTGCCCTATGAATAAAGCTGAATATGAACAGTTTGTCGCAGAACTCCTTACCGCAGAAACAATTGAACTTCGTGATTTTGAGAAAGAAGACCCTCGCTTTTTTGAAGGGTGCTTGCCCATTGAACAAATTGCCAAACGCGGACATGACTCTTTAGCCTATGGCCCAATGCGTCCAGTTGGTATCCGTGATCCCCGCACAGACAAGCGCCCACATGCTGTTGTTCAACTAAGACAAGACAATCTAGCCGGCACCCTGTACAACATTGTTGGGTTTCAAACAAATTTGCGTTGGCCTGAGCAACGTCGCATTTTGCGCTTGATCCCTGGGTTGGAGAATGCATCCTTTTACCGTTTGGGACAAATGCACCGCAACACATTCATCAATGCGCCGATGTTATTAAACGATACGATGCAATATCGTAATCGTCAGGATCTATGGTTTGCGGGGCAAATTACAGGGATTGAAGGATATGTCGGAAATGTTGGCTCAGGGTTGATCGCTGGCATTAATGCAGCTAATTTTCTTAACGGGATAAACGCAATCATATTGCCAAAAACAACTATGCTTGGTGGCTTATGTTACTATGTCGCTCATGCAGAGCCCAAAACATTCCAACCTATGAAAGCTAATTTTGGAATTATGCCTCCACTGGAGCCACCCGTCAAAGGAAAGCGAAATCGTGCTACAGCTTATGCCAAACGTGCATTAGAAGATTTAGAAGCTTATCTAGAACATTACAAAACTGAAGAAGATTTAAACGGGGTTAATTGATATGTTACTTGGATGGCTAATGAAACAAGAAAAACAAATATTGAATATTCTCAGCAAAATATTTGGGCAAGATAAAAGTCATGCACTGTTAGCCGCCTTAAAATTAGCTATTGAAAACCGTAGCTTAATCGAAATTCAGGACATTTTAGAACATTATGTTGCCCCTGAACAAAATGTATTACAGGCGATTTTAGCATTTCAGCATCAGGTGATTGAGTTGGCCAGTCAAACAGAGCCCAAAATCATATTGGAATTTAATCATTTACTTAACCCTATAATTTGGTATGCACATGAATTATCCCAAAAAGATACCGTTAATCACTATGAAAATGAAATTAATGTTTTAAATATTCATTTGGAACGCATCAAAAAACACAAGAGTGATTTCGCATCCGTGGCAGCTCATGAACTCAAAACTCCATTAACTCTTATTGATGGGTATATTAACGTGTTCGAATTAGACTTTTCTGAAGACGAGCTCAAAACACGTGGACCAGCATTACGGGGATTAAAAAATGGGGTTGAGCGAATGAGTGAAATCATAGAAAACATGATTGATGTATCAGCTATGGATATGGGAATCTATAAGATCAATAAACATGAGGTATGGTTTCGTCAAATGTTTACCCAGATCATGAATGACTACGAAGAAACGCTCAAAAAGCGAGATATTACCATCACAATAGATGAAGAAAGCTTACCCGAAGAAAGTATTGAAGGCGATTCAGGCAAGATTCACCAAGCGTTTTCGCAATTAATTAGCAATGCCATTAAATACACTCCGAATGGAGGTAATGTACATATCTTTGGTAAACTAAATGACGATACCCTAAAAATTTGTATACATGATAATGGTATCGGCATTAATCAAGACGATTTAAGTATTATCTTTGATAAATTTTTCACGTTAGGGCAAACAGCGCTACATTCGAGCAGTAAAACTAAGTTTAAAGGCGGTGGCCCTGGTTTAGGGTTAGCTTTAACAAAAGGGATTATTGACGCTCATGGCGGTGAGATTTGGGCTGAAAGCAAAGGTTACGATGAAACAGCCTTACATGGCACCCGTTTTTATGTAACACTTCCTCTAATTGGTTCGGCTTCACAATTGCAAGAACAATAGGTTGTCGCTTATGCTCATTGGATAATGTTTGAAAAAATTAAAGGGTAAAATCATTATGGCTTTCAAAGTCTCTAGACGCATTGAAAACTTACCAAACTATCCATTTGTTAAGGTCAATGCCGAAGTTCGCAAACTCCAAGCAGAGGGAAAAGAAATTTTCAAAATGAACATGGGGAGTCCAGACTTACCACCACCTCCACATGTTATTGAACAACTAAGTGCCTCGGCAGCACTGCCTAACAAACATGGTTATTCTGGGTATCGTGGCACACCAGCATTCCGTGAGGCTGTTGCAAATTACTACAAAGAACAATTTGACGTTGACATTGACCCTGAAACGGAAGTATTGCCGTTGTTAGGGTCTAAAGAAGGACTAGTAAATTTCACGTTGGCAATGGTCAGCCCAGAAGACACAGTACTTGTTCCTAATCCTTCGTATCCAACTTATGAAATGGCTGCGATACTTGCAGAAGCCGACCGCTATGTGATGCCGCTTACATTTGATAACAATTACTTACCGGATTTAGACGCTATCCCGGCAGATGTCGCCGAAAAAGCAAAATTGTTATGGGTAAACTACCCAAACAATCCAACAGGAGCGCTTGCGAGCATCGAAGACTACGAAAAGATGTTAGACTACTGCAAAAAGCACGATATTATGCTAGCTTCTGATAACCCATATTTTGCAATTGTGTTTGATGGCAGCAAACCAATTAGTGCATTACAAGTTGCTGGTGCAAAAGATTATACAGTTGAATTTATGTCGCTATCAAAATCCCATAATATGGCAGGGTGGCGTATGGGGGCAGCCGTTGGTAACGCTGATGCTATCGCCGCATTGCTTCGCGTTAAAAGCAATATGGACAGTGGGCATTTTACACCAGTTTACGAAGCCGCCGTTGCAGCATTAGATAAGACTGACCAAGAGTGGATAGATGCTCGCAACAAGGTGTATATGGGGCGTCTCAAAATGCTCGTAGATGCTTTAGATGATGTTGGCTTAGAATTAGAGTCTGAACCGCGTGGCTCCATTTATCTTTGGCCTAAGGTAAAAGATGGCAATGATGAAGAATATTGTCGTGGTGCATTATATGAAGCAGGTGTTTCTATGGTGCCAGGATCTATCTATGGGGAAGTTGGGGCAGGGTATGTGCGTATTTCTTTAATCCAACCTGAAGAAAACCTTGCAATAGCTTTAGAACGACTAAAAACGTGGTATCAAAATCGATAATATGTTAACTTTATCCCAAACAGTTGGGATAGTTTGGGATAAAAGGATCCATATTGGATACGATTAGTGACATAGCAAAAGAAAAAGCCTATTTAGTAGGGGTGGGGGTTCGTGGAACCCACCCCTTACTGACGGTTGACGAATCCTTAGAGGAACTAACGCTACTTGCTGAAACCGCAGGTTTAGAAGTTGTTGGTATTACTCAACAAATCGTTAATCAGATAGTGCCAAAAACTTTTATAGGTTCAGGTAAAGCCGAAGAAATTAAATCAGATATTGAATCCTATGAAGCACATACCGTTATTTTTGATGATGAACTATCTCCACGTCATCAACGGGAGTTAGAAAAGCTTTTTGGGGAAAAAATTAAAGTTTTAGACCGATCTGCACTTATCATTGATATTTTTGGACAACATGCCCGCACCCATGAAGGCCGGTTGCAAGTCGAACTTGCTCAATATGAATATTTGTTACCACGATTAACTCGACAATGGACACATCTTGAGCGTCAAGCTGGCGGTGGTGGTGCTCGTGGTGGGAGCGGTGGTGTTGGCCTACGTGGACCTGGGGAAACCCAGTTGGAAGTTGACCGTCGTGAAATTGGCCGTAAAATTAGCAAGCTCAAAAGTGAGCTGGAGCAAGTACGGGCACACCGCAGTCGGCATCGTAAACAACGTCGGAAAGTTGGCGTTCCGGTAATTTCTATGGTGGGATACACCAACGCTGGCAAGTCAACATTAATGAACAAAATGGCCGGAGCTGATGTCTATGCTGCCGATCAACTATTCGCGACATTGGATCCAACCACCCGCAAGGTTTTATTACCAACCAATAAAGAAATTTTATTTAGTGATACTGTTGGATTCATCCAAAAATTACCAACGACATTGGTTATAGCATTTCGGGCGACACTAGAAGAAATTAGTGAAGCAGATGTCATTTTACATGTAGTGGATAGCGCCCATACTCTTGCTTTGCAACAAATTGAATCAGTGGAAGATACACTTGCAGAGATTGATGTTCCTCATATTCCTAAAATTCTAGTACTCAATAAGACAGATTTATGGGGCAGTCCACACCATGCACAGCAATTCAAGGATTTAGGATATGACGAAATTATTGCTGTTTCAGCATATACTGGAGATGGAATTGACAAACTTCTTGAAACAATTGCGACAGTTCTACGCGATCAAATGGAAGTTTTTGATGCCCTGATTTCGTATCGTGATGGACAACTGATTTCACAACTGCATACTGTCGGCATTGTTGAATCAGAAGAACATACTAATGATGGTGTTATCATGAAAGGGTATGCACCACCATATCTTGTGCAGCAACTACCAACAAAGGACAAATGATGTTCAAACGATTTGATGAAAGTAAATTTGTTGGGGAGTTTCTCGCAAAACTCTCAACGACGTTAGCGGTTTATCGGGGATTGCCAATGTTGGTTGGAACCGGGCTAGTGATTGCAAGCTTGGTAACGTCATTAATTGTGATTCCCATTATCGCTTTGTCAGAAAATACTATTTTGTTTTTGCTATGTATCCCCACGATATTATTTCATCTAGGAACAATCACAGCCCTCATTGGCATAATGATGAGTGCGCCATTAGGACGTGGATTCCATGAGTAATATTGTTTATCGCCCCATAGAAACCGCAGCAGAAGTTCGCGAATGTGAAAGAATACAACAATCGGCATGGGGCATGACAGATCTCGGTGTTATGCCATATAATGCTTTTCACGCCATTATACATGCCAATGGATTACTCATCGGCGCATTTGACGGTGACACCTTGATAGCATTTGCGTGTAGTTTTTTAGGGGAAATTGATGGTAAAAAGCTACACTGGTCACATCTGATGGCCGTTGTGCCCGAATACCAACGGCAAGGAATTGGTACAGCTATAAAATTTGCCCAACGTAAATATCTATTGGAGCGAGGCATCAACCGTATTGCTTGGACATTTGATCCGCTGCGTTATGAAAATGCAGTATTTAACATTAATATTCTCGGTGCTATTCCTCAAAAATTACTTATTGAGCAATATGGCCAGATGACAGATTCTATTAATGCAGGGTTATTGTCTGACAGATTTGAGACACATTGGGAACTTAACAACAAAGTTGTAAAAAAAATTGCTAATGGTCAATATAAGCCATTAAATATACTTAACTTTACTTATGTTACACGCGCGGGTAATAGTACCCCTATACTAACGCTCCCTAAAAATTTTACAGAGCCCTATTATGCCGTACAACTACCATTGTCTTTAAATAAAATACGTGAACAATCCGCAGAACAAGCAAAGAGTTGGTATTATGCAGTTCGTGATAGTACCCAACCTTTGTTTGACCAGCATTATGAAGTTGTACAAGTTCAAAAACAAGACCATACATTTGCCTATATATTTCAACGTCCTGAAGATTGGTTTTTGTATATCGCAGAAACTGCTGATAATACGTTGTACACAGGGATTACCAACAACTTAGAAAACCGGATTGCGATTCATAATACTGGTAAAGGTGCTAAATATACCCGTATGCGCCGTCCCGTAACTTTGCAGGCCGCGTGGCAAACACTTGGTCGCTCTAAAGCTACCAAACTAGAATATCAGCTCAAATCTCTTACAAGACAACAAAAACTAGCACTTATCGAATCTCAACAGGATTTTGAATCCGCTAAGCGTTATCGTTAATTTGGTTCTCCACAAATATCTAACAAAATACACTCAGAAACTACCACAATATCTTGTGTGTTTTGTAATGGATCGCCAACAAATGCAATATCATAAATGGTTCCTGCATCGAGAGTAACTTCTGTCAAATCTAAGAGAATAACTTCTGGATCTCCGGCGCGTGTAATAAGGATGTCATAATCACCGGCAATTATATTTAAAATCGCAGTACCATGTTGTGAAAGATCTGCGGCTAGTACCGTGCCATCAGCCAAGAGAATGTCAATTGAAGAAGTATCATTTAAAACATTTTGAAATGCGAAAATAGCGTTTTCTGGCAATATTTGTTGAACATAATTTGCAAGCGGCCGGCTAGTTATGTTCACAGCAAAAGTATCGAACGAGGTAAATAGTGTAACAACTTGTTCTCGGCGTGGTTGTAACGCTAGTAAATCATTTTCATACAAAACAGTACCATCTGATAATTCGATTTGCACCCGTTGACTAATCGGTGCAACCCGGAACTGGGATTGCTGCTGAAATGAGATGTCACTAATCAGTGGGGTGTCGTTTAAATAAAAGGTTACGGTGCCTGTATTTGCGGCAAAATGCTGTAGCTCAATATATCCAGCAAAGTCTAGTGATAGTGTTATTGGCTTATCAAAACCATCGGCAATAATGATCATTTCTTCCCGGTATGAATCAATAGCAAATGGCATTTCTTGGTCATTGATAGTGTATGTATAGCTGTCATTGACCAGATAATCAAAAGATGTCGCTGCATAGGGTTCGATAATCATATCACCATCAGGTGTTATGACGTCAAGTGATTCTGTAGTCGTATTTATCCATCGAATGCGACCTGAATCTGCCGAAAAATTGGTATTATGGGCAACTGATGTAACTTGTTCCTCACTTACAATAACTGTTTGCCATTCTTCTGGCAAAAAAGCAATTTCAATTGTCTCATCACTCAATACAGCGTTTACAGAGGATAATGTGCTAGTTTCAAAAAAAGGTATTGTTTCTCCAGCCGCTAATTCAGCAAGCAAAGTATTATCCGAAAGCATGACTTGAATAACATCTGTCGTTGCATTCACAATTTGAACCTGCGTGGTGAGTTCGTCTTGTTGTGCAGTTATAGTTCCAACATAAAAAATCAATAAAACACTTAACAACCGTATATGCCGCATATCATCCCTCTTTGATAGTTGCGCTAATTGTAATAGTTCACATAGACTTATTCCAGTTTATTACAATCATCATGGAGAGAAAGAATAAAATGTCTATTAAAGCCGACCATTGGATCCGCCGTATGGCGCTGGAACAGGATATGATTACCCCATTCGTAGAGGGACAAGTGCGAGATGGTGCTATCAGTTATGGTGTGTCTAGTTATGGATATGACATTCGTGTGGCGAATGAGTATAAAGTCTTCACAAATGTAAACAACACAATTGTTGATCCAAAACAATTTGACAGCTCATCATTCGTTGATTTTGTGGGAGATGAATGTATTATTCCACCCAATTCATTTGCGCTAAGTCGTACAGTAGAAAAGTTTAAGATACCTCGCGGGGTTTTAGCCGTTTGTGTAGGGAAATCAACTTATGCAAGGTGTGGACTTATTGTCAACGTAACCCCGTTGGAACCCGAATGGGAGGGCTACTTAACACTCGAAATCAGCAATACAACCCCATTACCCGCACGTATTTACAGCAATGAAGGTATTGCCCAATTACTGTTTTTTGAAAGTGATCAGCCTTGCGAAACATCCTATGCTGACCGTAAAGGGAAATATCAAAATCAGGTTGATGTAACTTTACCCCGTTTATAATCAGTAAATTTGACGGCTGAAATAGCCCCCAACACGTTTGGCAAGTGGCGGTGGCAACTTGCGCCACACAGTACGAAACATGTCATAAAGTGCCGTTGGTTCTTCACTGACGGCACGCCACTGGTTATCCGCATATTCTATTTCCTGATAAGGTAAATCCAAAGACTTAGCACCAAATTTTTCTTTAAAACGTTGGTGCCCACCATCTTTTTCGCTACGTCCTAGATCAAACCACTTTTTTTGGTTATCTACACACCATTCCATTACAGACCAATATAAAAAGTCATTAGCCGCAAGATCTCTTGCTGAAATTTTAGACGCTACCCATCCATTTTCAGTCCCATCTTTAAAATCCATCAATACCATACCCGCAACGACCTCACCAGCATTTTCAACAACATGTAAGTGAGACTGTGTTTGCTGTCCTAAAATATCGAAAAACTCAAATGGCAAAACGGGTGCGCCTAAAAACTGCATATTTTCAGCGTAAACTTGCCAAAAAGATTCAAGATATTGAAACCCTGACAGAAATTTCAAGTTCGCTTTTTGTGCTTTTTTGACGTTACGCCTCGCTGAACTTTTTAATAATTTCAGAGCAGCGTCATATGTGTCAGGTATGTCGATAACAGAAACAGTGCGGCCTTCCCGGATTTCATAATCAATAAGGCTAGTATCCCGATTTCGTAATTCTATTGTCTTGATGTTATGAGTTTGCGCCCATAATTGGATCGTACTCCATATTTTATGCTGAACAGTTTCACTGTTAGCCAAAATGCCACCTGTATTGAGATAAGGCATTGATGTTAACCGTGTTCCAAGCCCAATATGCGAGCGTTTAAAGAATGGGGCTACACCTACAACATTACCATCGCTCTCAGCGATCCAATAATATGGCTGAATATGAAAAATGGCCTGAAAAGTAGAGAACCAAACAAACTGATGGCCTAACATGCTATCAGGATGTTGTTCAATATAAGCATTCCAACGAAATTCATCGGCTACTGACGCTTGTCTGATGATAAGCAAAAACATTATCCTTTGATGCTAGACTTATGAAATCGTTGGCTATTATAACAAATATCACCTTGTTAATGTCTTCATGAATACTGTGGCTCGCAATTTATTTTTCCTCGCGCTTTTTAAATCATTTGTATTGTTGCTAGTGATGCCAGTTGGCTTTGGAGCAGATGGTGCATCCTACCTTGGATACATTGACGCCGTCAATAACCCTCAAAACCCCGACTTATTGTGGCTTATTCGTGGCGCAACACCTATCTATCCATTTTTCACCTATGCTTTTTACTGGGTAGGGCTCAAAACAGGATTCGCAATTGTTGGGGCGCAAATAATATTGGGAGCATTGGTTGCACCTGCGATATATATGGTGTTGAAACCACATCACCCTCGTGGCGCACTATGGGCGGGTATTTTATTAGCATTAGATCCTCAATCGGGATACTTGCAACAATTGGTTGCAACCGAGGGATTATACATACCAATGTTAGGGTTGGGGTTAGCTGCATTTTTATGGGCGGCTTACAATGACATACCACTTTGGCAAATATTTGCTGTCGGCTTTTTTATTGGTATTGGCGCTCTAGCACGTCCAATTGGCCTCTTTCTCATTGTGCCGTTTGCGTTTTTCTTTGTTTTGATGAAGAAATCGCTTAATTCGACAGCTGTTTTAACACTAGGATATGTGGCGCTGATTATTTTTGTCAGTTTGTTCAATGCTGTTCAGTTCGATTTTTTTGCACCGAGTAATAACGGAGGGTTTTACCTTGCAACACGTCTTTTTGGGGTAGGTGGATTGTATGATGAAGAAAACGGTGATGCCTCTAAAGAATTATTTATGCTTGCCCAAGATTGTGATATAGCGCTCAGCAATGCAGCAGATGTCAATTTGGATATAACTCAAAACCTTAGGCTGTGTCTCTATTACACCCACGAGCTATCGTTGAATGAAATTAGTAGTTTATATCAGGATGTTTATGCTGAATCTACGAATGCAAATCCAATAAGTTTTTTACAGACGATGATTGAGCAATTGTTGACTTATATAAGTTTCACTAGCGACCCTTATGATCTTGAATCCGCCAAAGATACCATTAATGATTGCAATCTATATAACCCTGAAAACCCATATGCTTGGTATGACGGTCTACAGATATTTTGTCCACATCCACCAACACCACTTAATTTTGCAGCGCCTATTTTGTTTATCGGCCTTTTAGGGTTTAGTATATTTACACGATTTGTTAATTTTGTAGCGGCAGGGGTTTTATCTAAACGGTTTGGTTCCACTACGCGGCAAATTTTACTATTAGTCTTTGCTTTGTACAGCTACCATGCCGTCGTAACAGCTTTTGCGGGTACTATCCTTGCCCGTTATGTGACTGTAACAAACCCATATACATTGATTACGATAGGGATTGTCTCAGCAGAAATATACATACTCTGGCAAACTCGCTTTGGCAGTCCAGACAATGAAGACTAAAATTAACATACCTACCTGAACTTCACTTGCTACCAACGTTTTAAGGAGAGCAAAAAATGAAAATCGTTATTACTGGTGGCACCGGATTAATAGGCCGTGCCCTTACAGACCATCTTATTGCAACAAACAATGAGGTTATTATCTTAAGCCGCAACCCTGAGCGCGCGAAAGACATGCCAGATGCAGCTAATATTGTGCAATGGGATGCAAAAACTGCTGGCGAATGGGTAGAATCTTGTGATGGCGTTGATGCTATTGTTAACCTAGCCGGTGCATCTATTGATAACCGTTGGACAGAAGATCATAAACAGCGTATCAAAGATAGTCGTATCAACGCAGGCCAAGCTGTCATTGAAGGTATTAAGGCTATGAGCCAAAAACCAAAAGTGGTTATTCAGGCCTCTGCGGTGGGGTATTATGGTCCTCGAAAAGATGAAATCATTACTGAAGAGAGTGATAATGGCAATGACTTTTTAGCAGGGGTTTGTCAAGAGTGGGAAGATTCGACTAAAGCCGTTGAAGAGATGGGCGTTCGCCGCTGTGTAATTCGCACGGGGTTGGTTCTCTCAACAAAGGGGGGGGCTTTAGGCCGCTTACTGCCTGTATTTAAAGGGTTTGCTGGTGGCCCTGTTGGCTCTGGTAAACAATATTATCCTTGGATTCATATTGGTGATGAAGTTGGTGCGATACATTTCTTAATTGAACATAAGGATGCAAATGGCATATTCAATCTTTCCGCTCCAAACCCAGTACCCAACAAAGAATTTTCGGTTGCACTTGGTAAAGCATTAAACCGCCCAGCAATAGCGCCTGCGCCAGCTATCGCCATGAAAATTATGTTTGGGGAAATGTCGACCATTATTTTGGATGGGCAACGGGCGATACCGCAGCATTTATTAGATAGTGGTTACGCATTTCGCTTTAATGATCCTGAAGCTGCATTTCGCCACTTGTTGTATAGTGGTGCAGAGGACTAATCTTCATCGGACAACCAGTGTCCGTAGTAATTACGTACGGTATGTATTGACCGATGCCCCAACTGAGCCTGTACTGTTTGCAGGCTCGCCCCTTCATCAATTAACTGCTTGGCTTTCCAGTGACGCAGATCATGAGGTGACACATCAGACATTCCTAGAGCCTTTGCTGCACGTTGAATAATCCGCCATGCAATAACACGGCTCATTCGATTATTTTTATACCGTGGATCATGGCTCACAAACAATGGAAGGTTTAGATCATCTTCCAAAACGGTATCCCGCCGACTTAGATACACCTTTAGATCAGGGATTGAATCTGCCAACTCGATTTGGTAAGTATGATTATTTTTGCCACGTATGCCGATTATCATTGGTACTTTTAGGGCGACAAAATCTTGTACATTAAGGCTTAAGATTGCGCTAACCTGACCGCCAGCTTCAGCCAGCATTTGGATCAAGGCCTGATTACGTAGCCGAGAAAGCTCCCAATTATGCAAGCGTTCAGTAGACTTTTGTAAAGACTTGGGGGGCTTTTGTTGAGCATAATAGTCCAAGAGTGGTGTTAAATCTTGCTTAATCTCAACAAACTGGTCAGGTTTTTCCTCATCTAGTGCTTTTTCGCTAGTAATGAATTCTTTTTTTGCCAATTCAATCACTTGTATTGTGTCAAATTCATCTGGCAACCAACCCTTAGACGCCATAAAATCAAACCAGCGAAGAACACCGGCAAACCGTAACTCAATTGTTGATTTGGCATAAGGGCGGTATCGATCATTAGGGGCTGGGAATTGCATCCATTGAATAAACTGCTTCAAAATAGATACATCTCCACCCCCCAATTGTGATAAAGAAAGGTCTTCAGACGCAGCCTGTATATGTTTCTGAATAGGTAATTGTGACTCAAACTGACGATCATCCAAAAATTTTAGGAATAGTGTAATAGATCGCATATAAGCGTTACGAGTATGTGTAGAACGAAGATTTGCCTGATTGTCGTATGCGTCTCGAGCCTTTCCAAGTGTTATCATTCGATACTAGCTACCTCTTGAGGAATATCGACATAATAGATTTCAGCGCCAAAAATAGTATGAACAAATAAGCGCATATCTGGTGAAATGGTTAAACCAGCCAATGGAGCGGGGAGTTCAGTCCATGCAATCAATTCAACATCAGCATTAGTACAACCACCATTAACACAACTTTCGGGGTTAACGCGACCAATGACACCCCGTGTGCCAAGCGCATAAGCTATATACAAATTACCATCAACAGCTAACACTAACCCTGTCACGTCTTGTAACCCTGTCACTAGGGGTTGCGGTGTACGATCAGAACCCTCGCTCATATCTATCCATTCAACAGCACGGCGTACACTACCATTATTGGCAACATACAGACGATCTTCAGTAGCAACAAGCCCGGATGGATCAACAAAATCACTCGCTACGACGGTAATATCCCCTTCACGAGTAATATTGATTAAATTATCACTTTCCCATTCAGTAATGTAAAAAGTATCATCGGTTGCAGATGCAGCTAACCCCCAAGGGGCGGCTAAACCTTCACGAACAGGAACCAATCCAGTTTCAACATTAACGCTGAAGAGTATGCTATCTTGAAAATCGACAGCCCAAACAGTGGGGTCAGTAGCTTCTTCAACCCGCTCAACATATAAGCTATGTGTATTTTTGATCCCAAATATGTATGTGAGTGTATCTCCTGTATCGGCATTAATACGATAAATTGTCCAGTCACCAGCACAACCTGTATAAAGATCACCCTCAAACCAGTAAATACCGTTTGGACGTAAAACATCGCCACTCACGATCTGGAAATCACTTTGCAGAAAAGGTTCAATTCCTTCGCTGTCGTCATCTTGTGCATACGTAGCAGTAACAAACATTGCTAGCAGCATAATCATTAATATCGCTTTGTGTAACATAAGAAATCATCCTAACATATACACTATATCCTAATAGATAGCCTTCTACAATACAAATGTGGTTGACAGGCTATCAACATACGGCTAAAGTCTACCTGTTTTTGAGTAGGCACGGAAAACGTTTAGCCTTTTCTCATTATTATATTCAATCAGCATACTGGGAGTTTCAGTGAGACGCGTATTTACACAAATTACAGCGGTATCACTCCGATTTAGATGGGTAACCATTATTTTGACCTTTGCCATCATTGGGTTAGGGCTCAATTCATTTACTCAACTAAACCAAGAGTTGTTACCAGATATCGAATTTCCACAAAGTTTTGTCGTTGTACAAAATGGTGGCGCCACCAGTGATCAAATATTAACAATGTATACAGTTCCATTAGAGGATGAAGCACAAACTATCACTGATGTAGTGAATGTTGAAACAACATCTAATGATGGATTTGGGCTTGCCATTATTCGGAATGAATTTGGCGCAAACCAAGAACGCATTTTAGATGATCTAGATGCCAGCATTGCAACAATTCCATTACCCATTCGCACCATTAATCCGCCAAAAGGGCAATCCGCTAGTGATTTAATCGGAGAGCTTTCACCAGAGGTAATGCTATGGTTATACAATTGGGCAGTTGCTGAGGATAGTGGATTTTTACCACAATTAACTGAAGAAGCATTCAGTGCTTTTTCCTCTGCGGCATTAGGAGCATTGCCCTCCGAAGCCTACGAAGATATTTCTTCAGAGTTACTAGATGATAGCCTGCCAAGTTCAGTAACAGAAACAGAACTGCCGACTACATTTGACTACACAATGGTTGCCCCCCCGGCATTACCAGAAAGTTGGCAAGGCGACTCACGATTTGCGACTGCAGAGGATATTGTTGAACTGACAACAACTCGCAATTTAGCCGGTGTATTTAACAGTTTCATAGACGATGGATCGTTAGTTGGCCCATTAGGGCGTGTGAATGACCTAACAGTAGCTGATCTGGAAAACATTCTTGCTATTGAAGAAACATGCCGCACCTTTGACCGTACAGAAACAGAAGATGATCCTTGTTCATTTATTTCTGATTTAGATGGCGCTGCTATTCTAGCAATGGATGATGCGTTGATAGACTTGTTGCCAGAAAACTATCTAGAATCACTGGGGACACTAGAACGCGAAAATGTTGCGGCAGTACGGGTTGCAAATGAGCTTGGCGGCGAGGCCGTTGACGCTGACAACGTATTGCTTCCAGATTCTTGGCGTGCAGAATACCCACAGATTATCACGTTTAATTTTAGTGATTTTCCCTTGGGAGCCATTAGCATTAGTTCTGATGAGTTGACAGAAGCTGAATTGCAAGATTTCATTGATAATGAACTTGTGCCAACATTGCGAGAATTAGATTTAGTTGCCGAAGTAAATCTTGCTGGTGGCGAAATCATTCCTGTACCCATTCAAAATACAGCCCGTGAAGAAGTTGGGTTACCATTGTTAGAAGAGACAGCCGCAGAAGATGCCGAATCCAGTGATTCTGATGAAGAAACCAGTGAAGCAGACTCTGAAACTACCGAACCAGCTAGTGATTTACCAGAAGGCCCTGCGTTACCGCCTGCATGGGCAGCATTGCAAGACATCGTTGGTTTAGAAGAACTAGACACCGCTGACGATGCGTTTGCAATTATTGGGCAAGACATTCAGGGGATTAGCATCACCTCAATTGCTGAACTCTTCAATCAAATTGCCACACAAGAAACCGCTCGCGTTTTGTTAGAAGGTGTCGATCAAGGCGTTTATGACTATTTTGTTGAACAAGAGCCAGACTTCTACGACAATTTAAATGCAGAAGCCCGTAGCGTCGTTTTAGAGTCTCCATTATTAGGCGAACCGTGGGCATTAGTTGCTGAACAAACAGGACAACAATTTGATATTGTCCAAGATCTCGTCGATGTTGGCGCTGTTGATACCATAACACTGATTTTGGAAACAACGGAATCTCAAGGATTAGAAATTGTAGGGATTCAGCTTATCGACAGTCTCAGCGCAGATGCGATCAATGCTTTAGCCACTGACAATCCTGATTTCTTAACTGAGCTTGCTAACAGTGCCCCTAATGCGCTCCTTTA